>JAESGU010000012.1_pt1 | contig 239827 bp, 206 predicted proteins | sample 9266271 | NCBI WGS metagenome assembly JAESGU01 (sample SAMN15740544, study PRJNA653495) | algae metagenome | isolation source: Scytonematopsis contorta HA4267-MV1 and co-occurring heterotrophs from mud... | place: USA: Palolo Valley Trail, Honolulu, Hawaii | collected 2009-07-25 | reverse complement strand
AGTCACCAACACAACAAGCCAGGTTTAGTCACCAACACAACAAGCCAGGTTTAGTCACCAACACAACAAGCCAGGTTTAGTCACCAACACAACAAGCCAGGTTTAGTCACCAACACAACAAGCCAGGGAATTTATTCCCTGGCTATTCGTCCTGGCTATTCTCCTGGCTATTCTCCTGGCTATTCGTCCTGGCTATTCGTCCTGGCTATTCTCCTGGCTATCCTCCTGGCTATCCTCCTGGCTATTCTCCTGGCTATCCTCCTAACTATTTTCCCCACTCCCTACTTCTGAGCAATTTGCTTTTGTAGAACTTCCAAAGCTTTAGCAAATTGTGGGTCTTTAGCGGTACCAATCCTATCACGGTCTTTAATTAGCTCCGTCTGTTGAGCTTTAGTCAACTCCGACTTAATATCAGGGTCAATACCATGCTTATTAATATCTCGGCCATTAGGAGTCAAATATTTAGCAATAGTCACAGCCATCCCAGAACCGTCTTCTAAAGGACGCACAGACTGAACTAAACCTTTACCAAAAGTTTGGGTACCAACAATTGTCGCACGCTTATTATCCTGTAAAGCACCAGAAAGAATTTCGCTAGCGCTAGCACTACCTTTATCAACGAGTACAACCAAAGGCTTAGTAGTCAAAGCACTTCCATTAGCTTCCTCTCGTTCCCGTTCCCCTTGACGGTCAACAGTAGAAACAATTGCTCCTTTATTCATCCACATCCGAGCAATTTCCACACTAGCGTAAAGCAGACCACCGGGGTTAGAACGTAAATCTAAAATATAGCCAGAAACTTTTTTCGCTTCCAAATCTCTAATCGCTCTGTTCATTTCCTTAGGAGCATTAGCGCTAAACTGGTTCAAGCGAATATAGCCAACATTACCAGTAGGACTTTTCTGTAGCGAATAACGTACGGGGTGGATTTCAATCCGTGCTCGTTTTATATTAAACGGTAACCGTTGCTCACCACGTTGAATCATCAACTTTACGGAAGTTCCGGGTTCCCCACGAATCAACGAAACAGCTTGGTTAGTGTCCATCCCCTTAGTACTTTTGCCATCAATAGTAAGGATAATATCTTTCGACACGATACCAGCTTTAGCAGCGGGGGTATCCTCAATAGGAGAAATTACCACCAACTGCTTAGTTTTTTCATCTTGACTAATTTGAATACCAATCCCCGTCAGTTGACCAGAGGTGTCAACCTGCATATTTTTGAATTCCTCTGGGTCCATAAACCGCGTATAGGGGTCTCCTAACTTCTCCAGCATTTTGCGGATAGACTTATAAGCATCTTCCTTGCTGGTGTAGTTCTTACTGAGATACTCCTTGCGGACAGCTTGCCAATCCACTTTATTAAAAGTAGCATCAACGTATTGGCGCTGAATAACTTGCCAAACTTCGTCTACTAAATTTTTTGGGCTTTCCTTAAATAAAGCTTGTCCTTGTGAGTGAATGCCAAAGCCCGTAACCGCTATGGTCGTTAAGGTTACTGCTGTAGCACCCAACACAAGCCCATTTTTTTTAATCACCATAATGACAGCTGCTGCCTTAGGAATAACTTATATATTCAGTATGCTCAATCTAACACAGGCAACGCCAGTAGAGTATTGAGCATATTTTCTTATTTCATAAAATAACGCGAGCATCAGGTAAAGAATTCGCAATTCGCAATTCGCAATTAATTGACAATTGGGCAATTAACGCAATATGTCATTTGTTGAAGCGGCACACTTGCTGAACGATGTGTATCTTCAGCTTTTTTGGTGGCTAGCATCTTCAGCTTTTTTGGTGGCTAGCGAGCAAGATGCTCGCACTACAGACCATACGGAAATTGCGAATTGCGTTCGCGAAGCGTGCCGCCTCGGCTTATTGCGAATTGCGAATTGCCTTTTACGGTTCTACCCAACGTCCATCGGCTTTAATCAAGTTAATTAGTTCTTCGACTCCTTTGTCTTCGGGAACTTTTTTAATTTCTTCTCGACCGCGATAGAGTGAGATATAACCTGGTGTTTTTCCTACGTAACCGTAGTCAGCATCAGCCATTTCACCAGGTCCGTTAACAATACAACCCATTACTGCTATATCTAAACCTGTTAGGTGCTTTGTCGCTTCTCTAACTCGATGTAGTACATCTTCTAGGTTAAATAAAGTACGTCCGCATGAGGGACAAGCTACGTACTCTACCATTGTTTTTCGTAAACCTAAAGCCTGCAAAATACTGTAGCAAACAGGAATTTCTTTTTCTGGTGCTTCAGTTAAAGATACGCGAATCGTATCACCAATTCCGTCCGCAAGTAGCGTTGCTAAGCCTGCTGTGGATTTAATACGTCCGTACTCTCCATCACCTGCTTCCGTTACACCTAAATGTAATGGATAGTCCATCCCTAACTCATCCATCCGCTTAGCCATCAAGCGATAAGCAGCTATCATTACTGGTACGCGAGAGGCTTTCATGGAAATTACGATGTTATAGAAATTCAAAGACTCGCAGATGCGAATGAATTCTAACGCCGATTCTACCATTCCCTCCGGAGTATCACCGTAGGTAAACAGCATTCTCTCTGCTAAAGAACCGTGATTTACACCAATACGCATGGCTTTTCCTTGGTCACGCAAAGAAATTACCAATGGTTCCAGAGTTTCACGGATTTTATCGCCAATTTCGTTAAACTCGCTTTTACTGAATTCCGTACGGTCGCTTCTAGGTTTTTCAAACACGTATAAACCCGGATTTATCCGTACTTTTTCAATATGTTTAGATACTTCTAAAGCGATTTTCATCCCATTGTGATGCACATCGGCAACAATTGGGACATCCATGTAAGTTTCTTTTAATTTTTGTTTAATTTCTGCCAGCGCTTTGGCATGTGCCATGCTGGGTACAGTTACACGGACAATCTCGCAACCAACAGAGTGCAAACGACGAATAGCAGCGACCGAACCTTCGATATCTAAGGTGTCTTCATTAATCATCGATTGCACCACTACGGGGTATCCACCCCCAATAGTGACGTCACCAACTTTTACAGCGCGGGTCTTACGGCGCTTAATAAGTGTATCAAAAGTTGGTTGGCTAGGAGCCGGACTGGTAGTTGGAGGTGTAGGCAGGGTTTGCATAACCTATGGTGGTAAATTCCTGTAGCTAAAATACCAGATTTATAAGCTCTATTTTTTCAGATTGCCATAGTTTTGGCTATTTTTGTTGAATAATTTGCTGAAAACCAGTATGTCGGGCTAGAAAAGTAAGAAAATAAAGTTTTTAGGCTACAAAATGATTATTTTTCGTGGCTAAAAAATAATTAGGATTAGCTTGGTAATTAATGCTTATGTCAATGAGTTATCAATATCATCAGCGCTAGCAATGCTTTTGATATTTGAAAAGCTAAAGTTATATTTGAAGTTTACTTGTGTTGTATTGCAGTGTGCAAAACAGTAAAAATACTTAAATAATACTATTAATATATAGCTACAATGGTTTAATTTAGATTATTATTGCAAAGTTTACGAAGCTACTGCTTATTTTAATTCAGTCATATAATTTACCCATGAGTACTCCAACAAATCAACTCCCTATCCCTTCTCACTTTAAGCCAGAAATAGTTAGCGAAGTCTACCGTGTAAACTATCAACAAATAGCCACAGAAGCTAATGAATGGGTAAAAAAACATAAAATCACACCAGCATCACAAGACAAAAACCGCGTTTGTCTATTATTAATTGATGTGCAAAACACATTTTGTCTTCCAGGATTTGAATTATTTGTCGGAGGACAGTCTGGCAAAGGTGCTATAGAAGATAATATCCGTATATGTGAATTTATCTATCGTAACTTAGGGTCAATTACCACAATTGTACCAACGCTAGATACCCATACAGCAATGCAAATTTTCCATCCTATCTTTTGGATAAATAATAGTGGACAGCATCCGACTCCAGCAGCCACTAATATTACCCCAGCAGATATAGAAAAAGGTATTTGGAAAGTTAATCCTGGTGCTACTTCAAGCTTAGGATGGGATTATGAATTATTAAAAAAACACGCATATCATTACGTGAAGCAATTAACTCAAAACGGCAAATATCCTTTAACTGTTTGGCCTTATCATTCCATGTTAGGTGGTATCGGTCACGCATTAGTATCAGCAGTGGAAGAAGCGATATTTTTTCATTCAATTGCACGTAGTAGTCAAACACAATTTGAAATCAAAGGAAATAATCCTTTAACTGAAAATTATTCAGTATTACGTCCAGAAGTTGCCACAAGCTTCGACAACCGTCCAATTGCTGAAAAAAATACTCGCTTGATTAAACAACTTTTGCAATATGATGCTGTTATAATTGCTGGACAGGCAAAAAGTCACTGTGTCGCTTGGACAATAGACGATTTGTTAACAGAAATTAAACAAATAGATGCAAGTCTAGTGAAAAAAATATATCTTTTAGAAGATTGCACTTCTCCTGTAGTTGTAAAAGGTGTAGTTGACCACACACAAGCTGCGAATGAAGCCTATAAAAGATTTGCAGCAGCGGGCATGAATATAGTCAAATCAGGGAGTTTCAAGTTTTGATTTAGATGAAAACATTGTAGTGCGAGCATCCTGCTCACTTATTACGTAGTGCGAGCATCCTGCTCACTTATTGCAAGCTAAAGCCACTTGCGCTGCTGTCACTAAAGGATATCCAGCAAGGGTTATAGAGCTTGTATTATCCTCCGACGTGTTAGTATTTGGAGATGCCAGTATTGTTGCGCGACTTCGTGAAGAATTTTGTGTAGGTACAAATACGACTCTCGGATTTTTCTGACAGCCGTTTATCTCAAATAGTACATCTGGACGACTCTGTATCTTGATGCAATTTGTCGTACTGTTTGACCACGTGCAACTTCTACTACTATTCCGTTAAATGGAGGAATTACAACTTCGCTACCAGGATTTACCGTACCATCACGTAATCTAGGATTCATACGAATAATCGTTGCTGGCAACAAATTATAGCTCTGAGCTATACTTTGCACAGTTTCACTATTTCTCGCTTAATGACGTTGAAAGCGTTGGAGAGCCGGGACAGAACAATTAGGTGTAACTGCTTTGACGGGAGATAAGCGAGTAAATACTGACAAAATTCTCCAAGCACTAACTAACGTAAGTAGAAACAGTAGACGATTATAAGGAGTCATGTATATAAATGAGGCTAGATTTAATTTGATATTGGGAAGTAATTTGTGCTTGTTTGTAGTCGTGACAACAAAAGTAGAACCATTATCTGTAGAAAGATTAGCGTAATAATCTCCGACCAACGACCCAAGAACAAAAGTTACTCGTCTGAAATCTTAAACTTTAAACTCTATTAGCATCAAATTTATCTGTCAAGTTGCCTCTTACTTGAATAAACTGAGGAAGAGTGCCACTGCATTGCTGTCAAACAAGCCTAATCTTAATGACTATTAAATAACTATGAAATTATCTGTTAAGCAAGTTGCAATTTATTTTTCTTTAGTAGCATGTGGTGGTGTTATTGGTGGTGGTGCAGTATTATTTGGTAGTTCCCTTTTACTACCACAACGACGATTGTTTCAAGAATTAAGAACTGTTACAGTTACTTCTTCCCCTGAAGCAGTAGTGCCTAATCGTGTTGGAACTCCTGTCGCAGCTGCTGATGGTGATAATATGAATTTTATTGCGACTGCAGTTCAAAGAACTGGCCCTGCTGTTGTCAGAATTAATGCTACCCGCAAAGTCGCCAATCCCATCTCTGATGCTTTAAAAAATCCCCTATGGCGTCGCTTTTTTGGTGAAAATGAACAACCTGTACCGAATGAACGCATTGAACGCGGTACAGGCTCTGGTTTTATTCTAAGTGACAACGGGCGTATTATTACTAATGCTCACGTAGTAGCTGATACAGATACAGTACAAGTAACTCTCAAAGATGGTCGCTCCGTTGAGGGTAAAGTTGTGGGAGTAGACCAAATTACTGATGTTGCAGCAGTTCAGATTAATACAGAAAAATTACCCACGGTTAAAATTGGCAATTCACAAAATTTAATACCCGGAGAATGGGCAATTGCAATTGGAAATCCTTTAGGGTTAGATAATACGGTAACGATAGGAATTATTAGTGCCACAGACCGTACTAGCGTTCAAGTCGGAGTCCCAGATAAGCGAGTTAGTTTTATTCAAACAGACGCAGCGATTAACCCTGGTAATTCTGGTGGACCTTTGCTAGATGCCGAAGGGGACGTAATCGGAATGAACACGGCAATCCGTGCAGACGCTCAAGGATTAGGTTTTGCAATACCCATTGAAACTGCTATTCGTATTTCTAATGAACTATTTACTAAGGGACGTGTTGACCATCCCTTCCTAGGTATGGAAATGACAGACTTGAATCCTAGCAAGAAACAGCAAATTAATGCGGAAAATAAATTAAATATTAAGCAGGACACTGGAGTCGTAATCACGAGGATAAGTTCCGATTCTCCAGCACAAGCTGTGGGACTACGAACAGGTGACCTAATTCAAAAAGTAAACCGCAAACCTGTAAAATCAGCAGCTCAAGTTCAGAAGTTAATCGAGTCCAGTTCCGTGGGAGACACTTTAGAAATACAAGTCAATCGGCAAGGTTTAATTCAGAGTTTTAGAGTCCAACCCGCTGCATATCCCAAGAAGTAGTTACCAGTTAACATAAATTAACAGGAATTAAACAGTTCAGATTGTGGGGATAACTACCCCACAAGGGATAATTTGTAGTAGAGGCTCCTTCAGTTCGACTGGGAACCACTCAACTTTGGAATGTTGTCAACTCTGAATTAAAGGTTATTTACAGTTTCGTCCAGATGCATCCGCTGTTCCATTTGTCGGAGAAAATAACCTGTCATCATCGCCGAAGCTAATAGACCAGCTAGGTTTTCCCGGTCTGTTGCCACCTGGACAGCGAAATTTTCACCCGGTAACATTCCCACAAGTCCTTGGACATTTTGTGAAATAATTTGTTTTATTTCTGGACTTACGGACTGGGCTACACGGGCTAACACTTCTGGTGATTGATGTTGTAAATATCTCAGTAACTGATTTGGATTTTCTTCAAATTTCTCATTCAGAAACTGATTGGTGTGTTCATCAGAGTTGTCATTCAAAGAGTAAGGATTAAACACCATTGGCAGTTTATTTTAGCTAGTTGCTAATTCTACTCTAAACCATACAAGCATGAAGAAACATCCAACTATGTGTCAAAATTTCTAAGATTCGTTCAATGCCAGTTCCAGCTCAGGTTCTGAAAATACTTCTCCTTCAGAATTCAAATCCAGTTCCAACTGCTGTTCCTTCTTTTGGCTGATAAACGGTTGGGGCAACTGGTCTATTTGGAAATAGTGGTGAAATTTCGGAGTCACTTGTAACGAATACGACCGAGAGTCCCCGTCTCGGCGTTTGCGGATAAAACCCTGTTCTACAAGCTCTTGGACGTGTTGGTACGCACCAGACCCCCGTACGTTAATCAAATCACTCTGCAAAATCGACTCATTTAGAGCAATTGCGGCTAAAGTTCTTAATGCACCAACGCCTAATTCCACAGGAATAATGGACTGTACTAATTCTTGATAATCAGAGCGGAGTTGCAAACAGTAACCATTGGGGGTTTCGACCACCTCTAAAGCACTATCTCGACGAGCGTACTCATCAATAAGCTCAATAATGCCCTCTAAAACAGCAGCACGGTCGCAAGCTGCATACTCAGCAAGTTCGCTAACACTAAGCGCCTTACCTTTTAAATAGAGGATAGCTTCAATCTTAGTCGTTGTACTCATTGGTTATTAATATTGGTCATTAGTCATTTGGTCAACGATTCGCATCTCATTAGTCAGCGGAGAAAAACAACTGACAACTGACAATTGGTGGTAACTGACAACTAACAAGTGACAACTGACAATCGACAAACAACAAGTGTGTGGGAGTATACCATAATCTTTTGTCGTGGTCAATGGGGAGTGGGGAGTGGGGAGTGGGGAGTGGGGAATGGGGAGTGGGGAATGGGGAGTGGGGAATGGGGAGTGGGGAGTTGTGGAACATTAGGGAGATTAATAATTAAATCTTTACTTTATTATTTTTAATATTTCCCACATTCCCCACTCCCTACTCCCCACTCCCTACTCCCCTATTCTGCTTTTAAGGATAAATTCTGCTATAGCCAAATCTTGTGGAGTGGTGACCTTCAAATTTGTTTCCTCCCCTTCGACAACTTGGACTTTCAATCCGCACTTTTCGAATAAAGCAGCGTCATCTGTAACTTGCCAACCCTGGCTCACACCTTTATCATGGCACTGTTTCAACAATTTGACATCAAACCCTTGAGGAGTCTGCGCTGCCCAAAGTTGGCTTCGGTCAGGTGTACTTTGAATTATGCCGCTTTTGTCTACAACTTTAATCGTATCTTTTACTGGAACGGCAGCAATTAAACCAGGAGTTTGGAGTAAAGCCTGGGCACATCTATTAAATAAATCAGGAGTAGCTAAACATCTAGCCCCATCATGAATCAAGACTTGTTGAGCATCTTTTGGTAGAGCTTGCAATCCATTATAAACAGACTCCTGACGAGTTTCACCACCCTGAATTAATGAGACTGGTTTGCTTAGCTGTAAATTTGCCAAAATTATTTTTAAATCCGACCAGTCTGAAGGCTGAGAAATAATACCTATCCAATTAATTGCACTTGCAGCTTCAGCGGCTTTTAAAGTCCAACTGATTATTGGTTCACCTCGCAACAACAACAAAAGCTTATTGCGGTTGCTTCCCATCCTTTTTCCCATTCCTGCGGCTGGAATTAATAAATACATAAACTATTCTCCATATTGTTTAAAGGCACTTTCGGTAAAATTAGGAAGCGAACTAGCAAAAAAAATATTATGCGAATAGTAGCCCTTGTCAGAGGTGGAATTGGCAACCAAATTCTCTTCTTCCCAACATTAGACGACCTAAAGCGCTATTATCCCAACGCTCAAATCGATACTATTGTCGAGTCTGATTCTAAAAAAGCCTACCAGGTAAACAAATCTGTTCATGATGTCCTTACTTTTGACTTTAAAGACCGAAACAGCATGGCTGACTGGATAAACTTAGTGGGTATGATTCGTGAACGTGAGTATGATGTTGCCATCACAACCGGACGAAGCTGGTTTATGGGTTTTATCCTTTGGTTGACAGGAATCCCCACACGTGTAGGCTATAAAAATAACGGCACTCCTTTATTGAATAACCCCGTACCGCTAAATACAAAGCAGTACGCAGCTTATATGTACCACGATTTGCTCAAAGGTTTAGGAATTAAATCTCCTTGTCCAGAGTTGTCAATTAACATACCCTCATCGGATATTCAATGGGCAAAAAATGAACAAAAACGTCTCAATATAAATGACACAGGTTATATTTTGATTTACTGTGGTACAAACGAATCATCTACTTCCAAAATATCCAAAGAAATCTATCCTCCAGAGTATTGGCAACAAATTATTCAAGAATTTGTGCAAAAACAACCAGACATATCTGTAGTGCTAGTTAAAACTTCAGATAATGAAAATTTAGTTAGTACAGTTGCAGAACTTCAATCCAATGTCAAGGTAACTTCTTTAGAAAAGATTGGTAAATTAGCAGCAATGATTACTGGGGCAAATTTGCTGTTAACTAACGATAATACCCCCATACAACTGGCTGTAGCCACACAGAGCTACGTCATAGCTTTATTAGCATCTGATGAACCCGCTAATTTTTTACTCAAAAGCGATAAGTTCCTTGCGATTAAATCTCCTACGGGAAAAATAGCAGACATTACACCTAAAGACGTTTTAGAGAAGATTTTTTTGAGGTAGGAGTGGGGAATGGGGAATGGGGAGTAGGGAATAGGGAGTGGGGAATGGGGAATAATTGCGAATGGCGAATTGGTAATTACTCCCCATTTTTTATTTTTTGTTGTATAAATAATAGTAATTGATACGCAGTATACTTGATTTTGATTGTGAGCTAAATCACTGCAAAAGCTCTACTATTATGGATTATAAGTTATTAATGTACTGAGGGGTCTGACCCATATCCCCTAGTAAAAGTATTACATGGTATTTTAGGCAAGAAGGAAAGCGTCAAGTAAAAGTTAAATGCGTTATACTGGTTACCCGCCCTTAGCTAACTGAATTAAGTATGTTAACGAGCGCACATATTTGTCATATTGAAAGTGCTAACTAAATATAAGAATTTTAGTAGCTACGCAAACAAATTTATTTGATTTGTAGTTTTTCATATTGCGTGAAAAAACGTAGCGGTGATGCGAGTACATCGTATTAATTGTGCTGTCTGGTAAACATTGAAGTGTAATCAATGATGATACATATTTTGCGAACCTTCTAATGTTTCTTAAGGCATGGTAACTGGTGTATTTCCACCTAACGCTACAGTTCATACCACAAAAATGGCAATGAGTATATGCTTGAAATCACAATAAAACGGTAAATTTATCCGTTAGTTAGACCGCCAATTTACTCTAATGTATTTTTATTCCGGTAGCGCTTTATTCCTATACTGTTAAATGTGAGTGATGTAACTAAAACTATGTCTCAGGGAAGTGGAGTTTGTATGCCCAAGGTCGCAAAATATATCAAAGCCTTATAATACAAGAGCTTTAAAGAAATCGAGAATTTAAATCATTTTTATTTTGCAAACCTGTTAGTTTTGATTTTTTATTGGGAATAATGTAACTGAACCAAAAATAAGGTACATCAGAAAAATTATTCTGGTTAATTAGGCTTTGGTCACATATTGTATTTGGATAATTAGGATACATAATTTTTGATTCTAGGTATCTGAGTAAAGAAAAAAAAAATCTAACACATGGCGAAAATTACAAGACAAAAATAGCCGCAGGTGATACACTAATGAATCTATTCCAGAGTTTAAGGTCTTGTTACAAGAAGGTTAACTTAAACAATGGATTTGCGTTAGAAATAGAGTAGCAGCCTCTGGGCGGCAAAACTAACTGTACTCGGCTAATTGACAACAATAGTGTTGTCTTTGTTACCTGGTGAAAGTGATTGAATGGTGAATCGGACACGCCATGTTCTGTGTTCCTGAAAAGTATGTATTTTTTGGGCGGGTGTATTCACCAAGTATGTCAAAAGTATTCAAAGGAAAGACAAATGGCGATTCAGTTACATAGTTTTGTATCCAGTGAAAAACGTTATATCCAAGTAGAAAGTCAGCTGCATCACATTATCGGTATCTTTAAAAAGATAAATCGCTCTCAGGCTATTCGTGGTTGTACAATTTCTGACATATACAGCGCTTACTATGAGTGTGAAGAAGATGGTACAATAACTTTTTACCAAGCTGAAATACCTCATATAGGCAAACCTGGCGTCTGGACTTACATAGCTTATGAATGTCCTCAAGGTGAAGAAAAAGTATTTAAAGATACCTTTATTGATATCAGTTTAAATTCTATCAAGCAGCTATTAGCTGGGGAGCAACTGTTTCATGTCGCGCTTGATATCAGAGAATATCTCAGTTATCAAACCAGTGACGAAATTGAGTATTTAGATGTTCAACTACCTCAGTTGTGGGAGAATCGAGAAGGGAGAAAAATAGCTAACTTGATTTTAAATGAGTATCGAGCTCTAAAAAAATCATCAGTTTTTGCAGACGAGACTGGAAGAGATTATACGAACGCAGTTTTAGATGCATTTATTCAGAAAGCAGAGGATATTTTAGCAGTCGCTGGGACAGCAGAAGAATTTGAAGCTGCTCAACACGAAGTCCTTAAGAATATAAAAATTGATGGTATAGCCAACTTTATTTTACAATTAAACGATTATAGAATTTGGCAAGCGACTTTACCAAGTAAATCAAAAGCTGTTGAGTATGCCTTTAATACAGCGCTCAATTTCATTTGTCGGATGAAATAATTTAAAATTAATGTATGAGAATAAGTACAGGTGTCTTGTTTGATATCTGTACTATTTTTATGGGAGTGGGGAAAACAATTCGCAATATTTAAAATATTTCAAATAATTCATCGTCGAAGTCGTAACCTAAAAGTTGTCCCATAGACTTGATTCGAGCTTGACTAGGGATACCTTGTTGTTTTAACCAATCTATCAAAATAAATACTTTACTCATCAGAAAAATTTCTAAAGCTTCTGGATTGTATTGAATGCCTTCTTTGCTACTAAATTGGTGTGGAACAAGCATTGCGGTATACCTAGCGAATTCTCCATCTTTCCAATCTAGTAAAAAAGGTAACCAAGGATACTTGGCATTGAGACGGATAAACCACAACCGTACTTCGGGTATTTCTGAAAGTTCTCTTGGGTCAAATTCTTCTCGCTCGTAATTGATATCAAAGCTCAGTTGTTGCTCGTAGGTTGTTAATGTTCCTTCAGACAATATTTTTTCAATCACCGTAGTTGCTGGTGATAAGTCTAAATTATTAACACAGTCGTTACTAACAGTTACGGTGATAGCCATAAAAATTGTTGTCATGAACGCAATGACAGTTTACCGCAAGTTGCATGTACCTGGTATGTGGGAAAATTACCTTCTTGTGGGATGGGCTTCTAGCCTGTCCATTGCCCTAATTACTTCTTGTGGGATGGGCTTCTAGCCTGTCCATTGCCCTAATTACTTCTTGTGGGATGGGCTAGAAGCCTTGTCTATTGCCAGGGCGGGCAAGGATGCCCACCCCACAAGGTAATTTGTGACAAAGTAATTTGTGAAATTGTTATAGGTAATACTTGCGATAAATTGCGTTATCCCCACCGACTACAAAAGTCTCCAAGGTATTTTTTCCTCGTGCAACTACCGCAGGGCTAGAAATAGATGTACCACCTAAACTTTCCCAAGCACTCCAATTCAAACCATCCCAGTACTTACGATGCATAGCATTATTAGTACCAATAGCGAACACATCCAAGCGCTTCTCACTCCAAGTTACAGCTGCCGGAGAGTAAATCCATAAACCACCTAAACTTTCCCAATTACTACTCCAAGCAGTACCGTCCCAGGTTTTGCGATAAATAGCGTGGTCGTCAGCTCTTACAAATACATCAATACGGTTTGGTTCAGAAGATACCGCAGCTGGTGAGGACAAACATAAACCACCTAAAGAAATCCATTCACTCCAACAAGTACCATCCCAATATTTATGGTACATAGCATTATCGGCACCAACAGCAAATACATCTAAACGGTTAACACCCCAAGAGCAAACTGTTACACCTTGCTTAAATAAACCGCCTAAATCTTCCCATTCGCTCCAACAAGTACCATCCCAAAACTTACGCAGTAACTGGCGCTTTTGTCCAATTATAAATACATCAATACGGTCTTCTCCCCAAGAAACAGCCGCAGGAGCTGATAGAGCAAAACCACCTAAACTTGTCCACTCACCCCAAGTAATATGATCCTCACATTTTTGGTCAGAATTTTGGTCAGACTTTTGGTCAGGTTCTTGCTTAGATTTCTGCCCAGATTTTTGATAAACTTCGCTGTCAGCACCAAGGGCAAAAATGTCGATTCGGTTTTCTCCCCAAGATGCAGCAGCAGGAGATGAAAAACTGTTCCCTCCTATAGAAACCCATTCAGACCATTTTGGTTGTTGGGGTAGCAAGCTATCAAAAGCGGCCTTTGCTTGCAAAATACCAGCACCTGAATGTTGGTCAAAACCGGGGGCACCAATATCTTTGGCTGTTTTCTTCAAAGCTTGTTTAGCTTCTTCTTGTCCCAAGTCTTTTTTCGCTTGCTTTAGCAAAGCTACAACCCCAGCAGCAATCGGACAAGCTGCAGAGGTTCCATTATCGCTACCAAAATATCCTTTGAAATGAGTAATAGAACAAAAATCTGGTTTATTCGGGTCTAATGCAGCGGGACCCTGACTGCTGTAACCAACAAACTGTTCGTCTTTATTAACAGCACCTACCGTCATTACTAATGGATGCCCGTTAGCACCCCAAATACTTTTCCCTGGACCAGAATCTTCTCCGCATCGGGAACTGGGACAAGAACCACCACAGTTACCCGCAGCAAATAATACTAATATACCTTCGTTAATTGCTTCTACAACCTTACGGGTGAAAGGGTGTTGGGGGTTAGTTGCGTAAAACTCATCCCAGTTTTTTTGAAAAATTCCCCAACTGTTGGTTAATACATGAGGTGTGCCATCAGTTCGGTGTTGTTTGATTGCCCAATCAAAAGCTGCTATAGCGTTAGAAATTGCGTCACCCCCTGCTAAACATAGGTCATAGAGTTTTGCTTCTGGTGCCATACCGAGTACATCTGTAGCAGACATATTTCCGTGTTCACCCCAAGACCTAGCTCTTGTTCCCCAATCAGGAAGGTGACCACCAATAACATTAGGAACTCGACGAATTGTTTCACCTGGATTTACGGGACGACCTTCGGCTGTTATACCACCATCAACAACACCAACGACAATACCCTGACCTTTATAGCCTGCTTCCCAAATTTTATCGACACCGAGATACTTGGCAACATCAGCTATTGTTCCTTTTGCGGTTGCTGGAGAACAGTCACAGGTTCCAATTGGACAGTTACTCTTTTTGTCATCCGTCGTTGGAACCGCTGTATCTTGCTCAACTTTTTCTGGGACTTTCTCTAAAGTTGCTGGATTGAAAGGAGCAATTTGCGTATCTTTATAAACTTTAACTACATTGGGTTGGGCTTCTAATTCCGAGATTTTATCTTCTTCAACTACACCCCTAATAATTACAGTTTCTTCGTTTTCAACCATTATTCCAGCTATTTGCTCGTCGGGATTAATAGATACTGGTTGATAACTTGTATCTAGTTGAAAACTACCGATATTCATTTGGGAGACTGTTTCCGAAGCTCCCATAAGTCCTTGATTTTTAGGTAACCGTATTTCCACCAAAACTTTTTGTGTATATCCAGTATTGGTAGAGTTAATCTCACTGCTAACTACTTGCCGTTGTGGAGGTTGAGAGTCCATACTAATAGAAGGCATTCCACCTTGGCTTGGGGACGATGCACCAGTTGAAGACATATTGTTGTTAGACATGTTATTTATGTCAGCATTAACACTGTTCATACCCGAAGCTATAAACCCATTACCTTGCATATTTTGTCCTTTTAATTCTTATCTTTTTGAGTCTGTTGAGTTACCCACAAGGTTTAAAATTTGTCTGTATTAAGCTAACGCTGGCTAACGTTTTGATATTGCGCCTATTTTCCCTGTCATTATGTGAACTAGATGGCAAAATGTGAATACGTAAATACACGTAAAAAATATTATTTAATAAATAAATTTCCGTAGAAATGCCCTTAGCAAATGGAAACCCCCATTACTTCAATAATTAGGAAATTGGGGTTTCCCAACTAGAGTAATGGGGGTTAAAATGTCGCGTTTGATTGTTCAGCCTACTTGAATGACGTAAATCCTTAGTGACGTCAATACACTAAATCATGTATAACTTCACCAAAATTTAATTGGCAGTCACTTCTTTTAGCGACACACATTTGTGGTAGCTCGTATGAGCGACATAACAATTCAAAATTCAAAATTCAAAATTCAGAACTTAAAACTTCTGTTTCGCAGCTTTAAAGCATTCCGTAGCAAGTCTTAAATTTTCTTGCCTATCTCCATGAATGCGATTTAAATAAGCTGTAGCCAGATTTTTTAAAGTAGTTACCCAGCGCTGCGGATAAGTATCTTTTTCAAACACCTCCAAAGCTGCTTTGTAATACTTAATACTAATTTCGATATTTTCTGCTTTATCCTCTAGAATACGGTTTAAATAGGCAGTTCCCAAGTTATTTTGTAGCATTGCCCATTGTTCAGGAGCCGTATCCTGTTTGTACACTTCCAATGCCTCATAGTAGCAGGCAATAGCAGCTTCAATATTTTCAGCTTTGTTACCTTGAATGCGGAATCTTTTAGCGTTACCAAGATGATTTTGTGTCATTGCCCAATCAAAGGGGGTGTTTTCCCTTGTACGGACTTCCAAGGCCGCTTCAAAACAAGCAATCGCAGCTTCAATATTTTCTGCTCTGTTGCCTAAAACACGTTCAATATAAGCACTACCAAGATTATTTTGGGTTCTTGCCCATTCTTGGGGAGCTTTGTCACGTATACGTACTTCTAAGGCTGCTTGGTAGCATTTGATGGCATTTTCTAAATTAAGAGCTTTGTCTCCTAAAATCCTACTACAGTAAGCGTTGCCCAAATTATTTTGTGCCCTTGCCCATTGTTTGGGACTAAATGAACGTTGATACACCTGCAACGCTAATTTATAGTGTGTAATTGCCGTTTCTAAATTTTGCGTTCGGTAGCCACGAATCCGAATTTGGAAGGTATTACCCAGATTATTTTGAGTTCTTGCCCATTCTTCAGGATAAATTCCGCGTTGGTAGATTTCTAATATTGCCTGATAACATTGAATGGCAATTTCCAAATTATTTGCTCTATTTCCCAACAATCTATCAACGTGAGCGTTACCAAGATTATTTAGCGTTCCTGCCCACTGTTCGGGAAAAGATTTACGTTGATATACTTTTAAAGCAGCTTGGTAACATTTAATTGCTGATTCTAAATTCGCAGCTTTATCACCTAAAATACGGTCAGTATATGCATTCCCTAGGTTATTTTGAGTTGCTGCCCACTGTTGGGGAGTATTTTGTTGGCTAAAAACAGAAAGCCCTGCCTCATAACCTTTAATGGCAATTTCTAAATTATTTACCCGGCTGCCTAAGGTAAATTGTTGAATCAGAGTACTAAAATTAACAATATCTCCAGCAATACTCAGTGCAATTTCTGGCTTTACCTTTGGTAACGTTTCTGATGCCCACTTGGCTAGGACTTCTGCCAAGCGTAAATCTAATTTATCAAGATTTGCCTTGAGTAAAGGGTATACAACTTGGGCATCAACCTTACTTTCGGAAGTAACTCGTAGTGCATCAGCCAAAAAATCTAAGTACTCAGCAAAAGATTCATCCGACCCAGAGTTACTTACCACTTTGGCTAAGGGAGCAGCAATACTTCTTAAAAAAAGAACTGCTTGATTCTCACCTATTTCCGCAAATATACCAGCTATTTGAGATATCATTAATACGAAAGCACCATCAATTAAGTGTTGGTGATTACGTAAAATCTCAGCTTCTGTACCAGACGGGCTAAATAACAGCGTTTCAATTAGTTTCAAATAAGCTTCAGAACGCTTTCCCCCGTCCAGACGATACATTTGCGTAGCTTCTACTAAAACTTCTCTAATTTGCTGTGCTAACTTCCGTAAGAAAATTGCTGCTCCTAAGGCTCCCTGATTTTCCACTTGACTCGCTACTTTCTCCATCACCTCAAGAAACTCAGCATCCACTAAAACGGAATTAGTTTGCAACAGCTCTAACTCTTCACCGCTGGGACAATTCAACAATTGTTGAATCAGGTTTATGTAAGCTTGGAGACGGTTGTCTTCCATTAGGGAGAACCCTCGACCTCCTTAAGTAAGTGTGATTATTTATACTCATTATAACTTTTCCCAATGACACCGTTGGAAACATGGTATACATTTAAACAAATTATTTAGACTCACCAAATTTGTAGGTTGGGTTGAGGACGGGACGGAAACCCAACATTTTTGGTTTTTTGTTGGGTCTGGTTCCTTAAACCAAACTACCAAGATTTTTGCTGGATTGTTGGGTCTCGTTCCTTAAGCCAACCTACAATAGAGATAGACTTTATTGAGATTTGTATAGTTAAGGGTCAGCTGTTATGCCGGACGCCGTTTTAGTTCAAAATTTAAAAAAGCGCTACGGTTCAACAGAAGCCGTAAAGGATGTGTCCTTTGAAGTACAACCAGGAGAAATTTTTGGCTTACTCGGACCAAACGGTGCGGGGAAGACAACCACTCTGCGCTCTTTGTGTACTTTGACCACACCTGATGCTGGCAAAATTGAGGTATCAGGCATTTCTGTATTAGATAATCCCAAAATTGCCAGACAAAAGTTAGGCTACGTGGCTCAAGAAGTAGCGCCAGATAAAGTGTTGACCGGACGAGAACTTTTACAATTACAAGCCGCACTTTATCATCTACCAAAAGCAGTAACAAAACAGCGAATCGAGGTGATGTTAAATCTACTTGATTTGCAGGAATACGCAGATAAAAAGACTGGTACATACTCAGGTGGTATTCTTAAGCGCCTTGATTTAGCAGCCGGATTACTACACGCACCTGACGTTTTAGTTTTAGATGAACCAACCTCTGGACTAGATATAGAAAGCCGTTTTATTGCCTGGGACTTTTTGCGGAAGCTACGAGAGGCTGGGACAACAGTATTAATTACCAGTCACTATTTAGAAGAAATTGATGCATTAGCAAATAGAGTTGCAATTATTGACCGTGGTGTGGTAATCGCAACTGGAACCCCATCAGAATTGAAAGATAAACTAGGGGGAGACAGAGTTACCCTCCGCATCCGCGAATTTTCTCCTGTTGAAGAAGCCGAAATTGCTAGAAATTTGTTGAAGTCGCTGCCATTTGTGCAAGAAATTATTATTAACAGCGCTCAAGGAAATTCCCTCAACTTAGTGGTTACCCAGCAAAATGATGCGCTGATTACAATACAAAAAACTTTGAATGAAGCTGGTTTACCTACTTTTGGTATTGCTCAATCTCGACCCAGTTTAGATGATGTTTATCTCGCGGCTACCGGACGCACCCTCATGGACGCTGAACTTGCGGCAGTAGCCAACCGCGACCCTAAAGCTGAGAAGAAACAAAATATGAGATAGGTGTTGACTGATGACTGATGACTGCTAACTGTTAACTGTTAACTGTTAACTGCTAACTGCCAACAAATAACCGTCAACCGTCAACTGTCAACAAACAACCGTCAACCGTCAACCGTCAACAAACAACAATTAATAATTATGAGTGGAACTTTTTTACCGGAGAAATCTGATATTAACTGGCAACAAGTGGCTGCTCCACAGCTTTACAATAATGCGACCCCGAGTTTTTTTAGTGACTTAGTGCAAGAGACTCTGGCTTTAACTCGCCGTTTATTTATCCAGTTACAACGCCGTCCATCCAGTTTAATTGCTAGTATTATCCAACCTGTAATGTGGTTACTGCTATTTGGTGCATTATTCCAAAATGCGCCTAAGGGTATATTTGGTTCTACAACAAATTATGCTCAATTTCTCAGTGCGGGCATTATTGTATTTACAGCTTTTTCCGGAGCTTTGAATGCTGGTTTACCAATTATGTTTGACCGGGAATTTGGCTTTTTGAATCGATTGCTGGTGGCTCCTTTAGCATCACGCTTTTCTATTGTGTTTGCTTCAGCAATCTTTATTATTAGCCAAGCTCTGTTACAATCTGCCTCTATTGTCGCTGCTGCTGCTTTTGTCGGAGCTGGTTTACCAGATGTTAAGGGTTTGGCTGCTATCACTCTAATTGTTTTTCTCTTAGCTTTGGGTGTAACGGCTCTTTCTTTGGGTTTGGCGTTTTCTCTACCTGGACATATTGAACTAATTGCGGTCATTTTCGTCACTAACTTACCATTGTTATTCGCTAGCACAGCTTTGGCTCCGTTGTCGTTTATGCCTGAGTGGTTAAGGGTTATCGCTACTCTAAACCCTCTCAGCTACGCAATTGAACCGATACGTTATCTTTATACCCATAAAGATTGGGAATTAGGTAATGTAGTAATGCACGCTTTTTGGGGTGATGTTACTTTTGGTGCAGCTTTGTTAGTTTTGTTTGGCTTTGCTATTGTGGCTTTGGTAACAATTCAACCCAGATTGCGCCAAACTCTTGCTTAAGATAGAAAGATACATAATTTATTTACTGTCTACTTAGAGGGGCTAAACTGTATGAAAATCTCGTTTGTTTCCAAGTTATTAGTTGGAGCTGTGGCTAGTTTTAGTATTGCTGGTTTATTTGTACCCAGCGCTAGCTTTGCTCAATCTGCTGGTGCAAATGCTTTACCTACTTTAAATCAAGGTTTTGGTGGTAATGACCCGATAAACGGAGGGGTTGAATCAAATCCGACTTCTAACATGATGAATTTGATGCTGCAATTGCAAAATGGTGGTTTGACTAATCTTAATTTGCAACAAAGCATTCCCACAGGAGATTCTATTAGTGAATTACAAGCCCAACAGCGAAAAAGATGGTGTCAAATTCCACAAAACCAACAATATTGCACCAGTAACACCCTGGTTCCTGTAGCACCCATAGTACCGACTACTCCTTCTGCTAGTCCTGTAATTGTTGGGCCTTCTAATTAGCAAACGTAATTAATCAATCGCTACATTAATTAACCCACGCAGGTGGGTTTTCCTTGTGTAGCCGCGAATTCTATTCGCCGGGGTTATCGAACAATGGGCGGGGTTATCAAACAATGACCAATGGGTGGGGTTATCAAACAATGACCAATGGGTGGGGTTATCAAACAATGACCAATGGGTGGGGTTATCAAACAATGACCAATGGGCGGGGTTATCAAACAATGACCAATGGGCGGGGTTATCAAACAATGACCAATGGGTGGGGTTATCAAACAATGACCAATGGGTGGGGTTATCAAACAATGACCAATGGGTGGGGTTATCAAACAATGACCAATGGTTGGGGTTATCAAACAATGACCAATGGGTGGGGTTATCAAACAATGACCAATGGGTGGGGTTATCAAAAATGACCAATGGGCGGGCAGGGATGCCCACCCCACAATCAAGGGTGGAGACGCGGAGACGCGATTTATCGCGTCTCTACATGGCTAATGCAGCTAAAACGTCGTTCGCGTGAGTCGCTGTATTTACGCTGGAGTCCACATGAGTAATTTTGCCGTTGCCGTCTATTACAAAGGTAACGCGCTTCGCATATCCGCCACCATCTACATCATAGGCTTTGATGATGCTTTGATTGGTGTCAGCTATTAAGGGGAAATTAAGGCTATATTTCTGAGTGAAAGCTTGATGAGAAGCTTCATCATCTGCACTCACTCCCAAAACTACTACATCTTTACCTTTATATTCTGGCTGTGCATCACGAAAACTACAGGCTTGTTTTGTGCAGCCTGGGGTGTCATCTTTTGGGTAGAAATACAAAACTACCGTTTTACCTTTAAAGTCAGATAAGGATACAGTATTTCCATTAGTGTCTTTCGCGGTAAATGCAGGTGCGTCCGTACCAATTGCTAAAGGCATGTTTCACTTCCCTGTTATGAACTAATCAATGTACTTGAAATTTTACATTAATTTACATTTCTGGTCATTGTTCATTAGAACTGACTGTTGCTTCCAGAGTCAGAAAAAACTGGTAATTTCCGGTAAAACACTGTAAAAACGCCTATATTGTCAATTTAGTTATAACCATCATCAATCAAGCAGTTTGATGCATTATAATATCAAGCGATTATTATGTATATCAGTAGTTTAAAAAATGGTTGTATTGGTATTGATTTAAATGCAGAAACTATCGATATTATTTATATAAAACGTGATGGAAATCCATTGCGATTTCAGGGAAAACAAGTTGTTTTAACTTGGGCAATTCCAGCAGGAACAACAGGTCAGAATGAGGCAATACTGAGAGATATTGTTTGTGAAATTGTGAGATTGGCAGAAATATATCAATGCCCTATTGCTTGCGAGAATTTAGATTTTTCAGCCAAAAAGTCTCAGCTACGTCATAGTGGTTCAAAACTCTATAATCGGATGCTTTCAGGTTTTATTTATGATAAATTTCGTAGTTTCTTAGTTGTCAGAGCCGAAAAATATGGTATTGAAGTAAAGTTTGTTAACCCATATATGACCAGTGTCATCGGAATGGTCAAATATATGGCTAAATATGGACTAAATAGTGCTTCATCTGCCGCAATGGTTATTGCTAGAAGAGCTTTGGGTTTCAAAGAGTATATCCCCCATTCGTGGTTAAAAACTCTTTCTCCATTTTTTGCACCAGAGGATTTAAAAGATGGAGGTTTCGCGGGAGGATGGCGTAAAATTTCTAACTGGTTAAGAAAATACTCTATCCGCAGACCGCGATTGTTTCAACCTGATACCGTGTTACGGTTCTTAAAGGATTCCTTGATTGAGGATAGCCCTAAAAAAGCTAAACGCAAAAGGGGAAAAGTTACTGTGACTTCTACCCTTGTAGAAACAGCTTGAAGCAAGGTTACGATTTTAAAGGGGTTTCACCGAAACGGCTAGCCCCGGCACTGGAAAAAAAGCTGAAAATACCAGTTATTGGTAGATTTTTCCAGATTATTTGTAGGTGTTAAGCTTGTAATCAAACAAAAACCTCCTAAAAATGTCTGTAGTAGATACCCAAACGTCCAAAAGCTTATCTTATAGCCCACAAACTTTAGAAAGAGCGGAGCGTTCGTTGATTTCTTCTCCCTTCAATGCCAGTTTATTTGAAGAAATGCGTAACGACCGCGTGCCAATGAACGCAATTTCTGGGAATGCTGGTGTAAAAAATGCCTATACTAAACGTATGATGTCGGAATTAGCAGTAGATAATGCCCTAGTTTGGTTAATTCAAGTGGGAATACTGCGACGCGAAGTTGATGGACAAGGAATAACAGATAGTTTCCGCCTTACTCCCCTTGGTCGTCTACTGGTGGAAAAATTACAAAAAAGGTGGCGTCAACCAACATGGCAAGATTACGTAAGTGATGCGGTCACTAGGTGGTTTCGGCTACCATTTTAGATTTTTTAATGAAAAGTTAGTATTAGGGGTGAAAAGGGAACAATACAAAGCGAAGGCTCTACTAACAAGAGGAGAAGTCAAAATGATGGCAGATGGCAGATGGCAGATGGCAGATGGCAGAAGGAAGAAAAATACTGATAAATGCAAATACATTGGGGGATGAAACCCTCACTGCTTTTAAATCATTGGAGTATATAACTTCACGCTCATTTAACTTATTTAATCGTCTGAGGTCATAATTCCTATATTTATTACCTTCTGCCATCTGCCTCCTGCCTTCTGCCTTTTTCTTTTTTCACCCCTAATCTCACAAAAGAAAATTAATTATGAAAGCAATTATGGTAGTGGGAACCACATCCCATGCTGGAAAATCACTTTTAACTGCGGCAATTTGTCGTATTTTATCGCGACGTGGTTGGCGAGTTGCCCCTTTTAAAGGTCAAAATATGGCTTTAAATGCTTATGTGACGACCAGTGGTGGAGAAATTGGTTATGCTCAAGCGGTACAAGCTTGGGCTGCGGGTATTTCCCCTTTAGTGGAAATGAACCCAATTTTACTTAAGCCTCAAGGCGATATGACCTCCCAAGTTATTATCAAAGGTAAACCTGTCGGGAAGGTAAGCGCAGCAGATTACTACGAGCAGTATTTTGAACTCGGTTGGCGTTCCATCGAAGAATCTTTACAGTATCTACAAACTGAATTTGATTTAATTATCAGCGAAGGTGCGGGTAGCCCTGCAGAAATTAATCTCAAACACCGTGATTTAACTAACATGAGGGTCGCAAAGCATTTAAACGCTTCTACAATCCTGGTTGTAGATATTGAGCGAGGAGGTGCTTTTGCTCACGTTGTAGGAACTTTAGAGCTACTAGAACCTGAAGAGCGTGCCCTGATAAAAGGTGTAGTAATTAACAAATTCCGGGGTCAACGTTCGATTCTAGACCCTGGTATCAAATGGTTAGAAGAACGCACTGGAATTCCTGTTTTGGGTGTTATTCCTTACATGGAACATATATTTCCGGCGGAAGATTCCCTTGATTTACTAGAAAGAAAACCTCAAAAGTCTCAAAGTCAACTTAACGTTGCCGTTATTCGCTTACCAAGAATTTCTAACTTTACAGATTTTGACCCTCTTGAATCAGAGTCATCAGTAAACGTGAAGTACGTAAATCCTAAACAAGATTTAGGGCATCCAGACGCCGTAATTTTACCAGGTACAAAAACCACAGTTCATGACATGATACTGCTACAAAAAAGCGGTATGGCAGAACAAATTCAACATTACGCTGCTGCTGGGGGTACAGTAATGGGAATTTGTGGTGGGTTCCAAATGTTAGGACAAATAATTGCTGACCCAGAAGGAATAGAAGGACAAGCTGGTAGATTTCAAGGATTAGGGCTACTGCCTATCCGCACAGTCATTACCGGACAAAAAATTGCTCGTCAGCGTCAAGTCACTTCAAATTATCCCCAAGTTGGCTTACCCGTTAGCGGCTTTGAAATTCATAACGGACGTTCACGTGTAGAAACATTACCATCAGAAGCCCAATCCTACCATCCCTTATTTGACGACGGGAATTTAGGTTTAGTAGATAATTGTCAATCAATTTGGGGTACATACCTTCACGGTATATTTGACAACGGAGCTTGGAGACGTGCATGGTTAAATCGTCTGCGTCAACAAAGAGGTTTAAACTCATTACCAACAGGGGTTGCCAATTACCGAGAACAGCGCGAAGGTATTTTAGATAGTCTAGCTACCGAAGTAGAACGACACTTAGACTTGACACCTTTGTTGTCATAGTTGGCTGTTGACTGGTGAATGTTGACTGTTGACTGTTGACTGTTGACTGGTGAGTGTTGACTGGTGAGTGTTGAGTGTTGACTTTTAAATACTTTTCTGGCATTGCGTTCTTTGTGAAGCGCTCCCTATTAGGGAGTCGAGGAACGACAAAGCAACCTCCTTTTTTTACTTGTATTTTGTATAGTGATAAATATTGCAATTTAGCAACCGTCAACAGTCACCAGTCAACCGTCAACCGTCAACAGTCAACAGTCAACCATTAACAAATCATGAGTGTTCGCGTCCGTTTTTTACCCGATGATATTACCGTAAATGCCGAAGTGGGAGAATCCTTACTAGATGTGGCAGACAAAGCCGGAGTATTCATTCCCACAGGATGTTTAATGGGTTCATGTCACGCTTGCACCGTAGAAGTAGAAGATGGAAATATTATTCGTGCTTGTATTAGTTCGATACCAGCAGGACGCAAAGAAATGACAATCAATTTATTTAGTGACCCAACTTGGTGATAGAGAATTGGGAATGGGGAATGGGGAAAGCAATTACCAATTACCAATTACCAATTCCCAATTACCAATTACCAATTCCCAATTACCAATTCACAATTACCAATTCACAATTCCCAATTACCAATTACCCAGAAGATTTAACATTTTGAGCATATTCCTTGAACCTATTCATATTTGCTTGTAGAGTGTTTTCTACAGCACGTCCCAAAAACAAATTGTCCATGAGTTTTCCCAAGATACCAGGAATTGCATAAGCAACAGAAAGTTTAACGATACTGCTGGTATGACGGTCATAAAACCTTACAGCACCACGATTAGGTAAGCCATCAACAGATTCCCACTGGATAATTTGATTAGGAATAACCTTTAACATTCGGGATTTCCAAGTAAATTCCAAACCCCCAGTGTTGAGCTTCCAAATGGAAATATCTGGATTATCCTTGGATATGGTTACCGATTCAATCCACTTCATCCAGCGAGGCATTTGTTCTAAATCAGACCAAAGACTCCAGACCAAATCAATAGGAGCCTCTACTTCAACCTGTACGCTATGCTCTAACCAGTCAGACATTAGTTTGCTCTCTTATTTATTTTGGCTTTTCAAAGGAAACTCATGATTTTTTTATATTTTCCAAAATCACCTTAGCTGCCCTTCTACCGGAAATCGTCGCACCCTCCATACTATCGATATAATCTTGCTGGGTATAACTACCCGCCAAGAAAAAATTATCTACAGGTGTTTTCTGGTCGGGACGATAAATATCCATCCCTGGAGCTTCCCGGTAAAGGGATTGCGCTAATTTAACCACGCTGTACCAACTCATGTTCAAGTCTCTGGACGAAGGAAATAATTCATGCACTTGCGCTAAAACATGTTGTGCAATTTCCTCATTACTTTTCTTAATAAATGGGTCTCCTGGCGTTAATACTAACTGTAACAAAGAACCTTGCCCTTCACGGTAATAATCCGCAGGACTTGTTAATGCTAAATCCGCAAAGCAGGAAAAATCAGCATCGGGGGTATACAACAAATTATCTAACCCTACCGCTGATTGTAATTGTTTACGTTTTTCTGCATCGTGCAACTCCGTTACCCAACCATCAAACCGTAGCTGCACCGTTGCTACAGGAACAGCCTCTAACTTATAAATATTGTCAAACTCCGACCACTTGCGCCAATCGGGAGGTAAAAGACGGTGGATACCAGGAATGTCACAAGCCGCAAGATAAGCATCAGCGGTGATAGTTTCCTCTTCCTCGCCATTGGCAACAACTATTCCCGTAACTTTTGTTGCATCTCCGTCCCCAGTAAACTGAACTTCTCGCACCCGTCTACGGGTATAAATTTTCGTACCCCTAGCTTCTAAATAATCCAAAATTGGTTTGTGCAAGTACTCATGAGGGGAACCTTCCAACATTCGCAACATCGAAGCCTCGGTTCTAGTTGCAAAAAATTGGAAAATTGTCAACATACATCGTGCGGAAATGTTCTCACAATCGATAAAACCTAAGGCGTAAGCAATAGGGTTCCACATCCGTTTGATGCTGCCGTCATTACCACCATGACTGCGAAACCAATCCGCAAAGCTAATTTTATCCAAATTACGAATTTGTTTCATCGCCCCATCAAAATCTACTAGTCCCCGCACCACTGGACTAGTCGCAAGGGCGATGGAATTTTGCACTTTATCCTGTAAAGAAAGCTGGTTAGTCGTGAAAAAGGCTTTTAATCCATTAAATGGGGCACCTGTGAGGAAGCGAAAATCTAAAGTCCCCGTACGCCCACCTTTATTAATAAAAGTATGGGTATGTTCCTTAGAACGCAGGTTATTAGATGCTCCGACTTTTTTCATTAACTCAAACAGCTGGTAATAGCAGCCAAAAAATACGTGCAAACCCATTTCCACGTGATTGCCATCTGCATCAACCCAACTGCCCACCTTGCCACCAACAAATGGACGGGACTCAAATATCTGGACTTCACAACCAGCATCAGCCAAATCAACGGCACATGCTAGCCCAGCAAGCCCCGCACCTACGATTGCAACTCGCATTCCGTCCTTCCTTTTAAATTCTTTACAAATTGTAACTGGCTTGGTGTCGGAATGAAGCTCTTTATTCTTATTTGCTGAGTGTTCGGTGTTGGTTTAGAGCTAACGGTCACAAGTCAGAAGTCAACATTTACCTTGAATACGATACAAAAAACGATGGAGACTAATGTGAACTAGCAAGACGACTTTTTTTAAACCCACATATGGATTGCAATTAGCTTTAATGTAGGTAGTTACCATCTTTCACTTCCTCTGATGGGGGTAAACTGCGGATAAGTTCCCGAATCACATCGGTTGCTGGTCTACCCGTCTGTTGACAATACCTTTCCAGTTTTTCTGCCTCCTGTGCAGCTAAGTTAACAGTAATACGTTTTACAGCCCATTTCTTATTCGTCATTATCATGTTATCTGCTATATATTGACATCATGTAGGGAGCAAACAAACGATGAAAGTCATAAGAGTATCAGAATTTGTGTCAGGAAACAAGCAATTAAATGAATCTTTAAAATGCCGTTTATTCACACAATTACTCATTCTCTAATAAAGTATAAAAATGACAGTTTATCAGTTGTCATTGTGACAGCAAAAATATTGCACACTCGGATGGACAATACATATTTTCAGAAAAATAAATCACCTTTGATGATGAAATTTCATAAATGTTTATAAAATATCCGAAAAACTTGTAAGAGTATTTGCAACATTATTACGTACCAAACAAAGCTTCCCAAAGCTCACCATTATCGGTCGAGTTAGATTTTTTTTGCAGGGCAAACTCACCAAAAACTTCAGGAGAAAACATATGCCACATCACCTGATAGTAGGGAGTCAAGGCATTTGCTTCTGTTGGTGTAAGGATGTCGCTAATGGACTGCCCTAGCAAGTACAGCATTTGACGAACAATTTCCCACTGTACATTTAATGTCGGGTAGAGCATGGCACACAAAGGAAACAATTCTTGCTGAATAGCAGCGATATTTCCTTCCAGAGCGCATACCCATAGATATACTTGAAACATTTCAACATCCCGGATACTAGAGATTTTGACTACACTTTCACTCAGCAGACCAGTGTAAGAGCGGTAGTTTGGATACATCTGAATTACCCTATCAGCAATTTTTTTAGCTATTTGCGTGCTTGGTGGCAAAAGCTTTTGAACCGCTACAAGAGCATTCGAGTCATAATCATGATTAGCAGCAGCATCATAGGCACGCTGTAATGGCATATACAAGTGGTCATCAATAACTTTGAAGTACGCCCCAACTAGAATACGTTCGCTGCTTGAAAGCATATCTAACAAGCTCTGACTTGTGTAATGAAACTGCATACTTACAAAGCCAATAACTCTAGGGTCAACACTTGTATACTTTTTTCTTACAGCTCCTATTTCCGAACTAATTACTGTTGATAACTGACTAGGAGCGACCTGTTCAGTATAAACTTGCAGTGCTTGCTCATAAATAGGGTTGCCTTCAGTCGCGAGTTTCATCACTAAAGACAAAGGACGAGAAACTGTTTGTTGTCTATAAACATCCAAGGCTTTTTGATAAATTCCAAAAGAGTCTGCCGCAATCTCCCAAGGGTTTATCAAAGCAGGGTTTATACGATGTCGCTTCACCTCTCGCTCTAGCAATGCCTCAGTTTTATTCCAAGCTTTGGCACTGATGCTGCGTAAAGATTCCGTTAATTTATATGCAGTTTTTTCTCTTCCAGCTTGAGATACTACTGCAGCTAAATCATTTGGGTCTTTTGTTTCTTCATTCTCTTCAACAGCCAAGTTGTACATGTATTTTTTAGCCCATTGCAGGGCTAAAGATTCAACTGAACCCTTGCTGCTGAAATCCGACACTGGTTTGCAATTATCCATCAACAAATCATTCACCATGACCGAGATTTATATCCATTCCTTAAGGGAACACAATCTTTATATGGAGACTTTCATTGTATATCTTTTTCGCTAAAATTTTGTTGTTTCACGGAATCTTTAAGTCAAATACGACCAACATCAGGAGATGATTACGCAAAAAATGATGAAAGCAACATAATAACTTTACAATTGTTACATGGCATTTTCTAGAACTTGATTTGCAAGAGATAAAAATGCTACAGCTATAATTAATACAATTGCTTTTAATGATAATTTTCAAACTGCTAAAGTGTAAGTATAATTAGATAATTGCTAAAGTATAAAATATTCGCCATTCACTTTTCACTATAAAGCGACTTAATAAATAACAGAATATAGATACTTCATAAAAACTTGGTCATTAACAGTCAACACTCAACAGTCAACAGTCAAAAGTCAACCTTCATCTTCTAAAGTTTCGGGAAAAACTTCAGGGCTAAACATTTGCCATAGTACTTGGAAATAAGGTAGGAAGATGTTCTGCTGTTCGGGAACTAAATAATTACACGTTTCTTTACCCAGGAGGTGAAGCATTTGTCGTATGAGTTCCCACTGAACTTTTAATGCTGGGTAAAGCATGGCACACAAAGGGAATAACTCTTGCAGGATAACGGAAATATTTCCTTCTAACAAACATACCCACAGGTACACTTGAAACATTTCTGTATCGCGGATGCTGGAAATCTTAATTTTTTATTCTTTAATTGACCCACTTCTGGTGGAGTAATTAGGATATAATTTAATTACTCGTTCGCATATATTTTTCGCAATATCAGTACTCACAGGTAATAACTGTTGCACCGCTATCAATGCTTGTGATTGCTCATCATGTTTTGCTGCAGCTCTGTAAGCTCGCTGTAATGGCATATAAAGATGGTCATCAATTACTTTGAAATAATTACTAACTCGCTTCTGTTCCTCAAGAGATATTTTTTGTAATAGTTGTTGCCCCGTATAATGAAACTGCATGGAGACAAAACCTATTACTCTTGGGTCTTCTGCTGTATATTTATGTCTAATGCTTCCAATTTCTGGGGCTATAGTTCTTGTTAAATTGAGCGGATGTGTTTGCTGAGTGTAAGTTTCTATAGCTTTTTCATATAAATTTAAAATATCCTTAGCAATCTCCCAAGGATTAATTAGTTTTGGGTTAATGCCATGTCGCCATACTTCTTTTGCTATAAGTTTCTCTGTTAAAGACCACGCTTCAACACTGGCAGTCCGCAATGAAGTTTGTAGCTTTTCTGAAGTTTCGCTATTGTCGTGTGTCCCAGGATATTCATCATCTTTGATTGATAAAACATATTTTTGTGCCCATTTTTGAGCTAGATAATGCACTTTTGAGTTGTCGTGTTTTTTTACTCCCTGTGGTTCTATAGCTTGAATGACATAGCTCATAGAAATATTAATAAATAATATATTATTCCTTGTTTATAGTAAATTGCGATACATGAGAACGCAACAGTAATCTTGCGTAATCTGTTTGGGAGTGGGGAATTGCGAATTGCGTTCGCGTATCCGAAGCGGACGCTACGCGAACACGGAGTGTTCCCGTCCTTCGGGAATAGCGTGCCGCCTCGGCTTATTGCGAATTGCGAATCGTAACTCCCGCTTCCTCAACCCTGAGGTAAGAACTGGAGAGTACCAATCCCTAAATCTTTTGCTGAAAGTGACCGTGCTTCAAATAAAGCCATCATGTCTCGCAACTGTGGGTTACCACGAGAAGCTCCGGTTAATCCTTTGGCAATAATTAATCCGCAGTAACCTTTGGTGTTTTTACAGCGTTGATTCCACTTTTTACGAGCTTCGGTATGATTTGGGTCGTCTGAGTCAAATTCTCCAAATAGAAATAACTCGCTGTTTTGGGTTTGCAATAAGCCTAGGTCGTAATTTTCATATCCTGATGGGTCTGCACCTGGATTAAAGCAAATTCCTTTAAGCCCTCCTGCTTGCTCTAAATTCTCTATTATTGCTTTGGCTTTGGGACGTGATGTTTGAACTAAAATTACAGGTAATCCGTCACCAACTTTTTTAATTTCACTTACGCCTATTTCTTGACAACTGACCGTCTGACGCATTGTGGCTAACATTTCCCAAGATACTACTCCTAAGCTGAGATAAGAGTCTTCTGGTATTAAATCATCCCTCAGGGATTGAAATAGGGAATCATCCTCATCTAAATCTTCGTCGGAATCAAATGCCATTTCTTCTAATTCATCAGCCAAAGTTGGCATCGTAGAAACCGTAGTATTTACTATTTGGGATTCCTCTTCTAAGTCTTCTGGTTCTTCTGATACTGGCAGTTTAATTTGATAATTACGGCTGTATAATGAAAAATCGTCTTTTGCAAGTTGCCGACGATGGTCGTGGAGAAAATGTTGCAGTGCTTCTAAGGCAACGTATACTACTAGTGCTTCTTCATCATACAAAACTGACCTAAGACCTTCGAGAGGATGAATATTGCCAAAAGCTGGAGTAATTTCTGATTGCGACATTTGCCCCATATTCGCAAATGGATTATATTCTTCATCTTCCTCGTCATCTTCCTCAAAGGTAAGAAACAAGCAATCCTGTTTGAGAAAAGCTTCTTCCAAATGCTCTTGTGTTTCGTCGTCTTTTAAAACAGCAGCACGAAATCGTTTTAAGGACTCTTCTGAACGGTACAAAAGTACTCCATACTCCATCCCTAACATTCCCATCACCGAAGCGTAAACGGTTCCGATATCCCACTTATTAATTTCTATTGATAAAATTTGATGTTCTTCCAATAATTCCCAGGGAGATGCTTGCCAAATAGCTAATGCTTGGTCTTGCAAGGCTTTATAATATTGTGGCGGTAAATCTGGTATTTCCGAGTCTATAACTTCCGCAAAACCCCTAAATAGCTCATCTATAAATGGTAATTCGGGTGCGTAATCTATAGAAATATTTAAATCTTGTAACACACCCCGCAAGTAGAATTGTATTTCCCGGTCTCTGACTACAATTCTTTGTGGCCGAGCAGCTTTTGCTGGAGTATGGGGATGCTCTATAGCTCGCATCAACGTCCTAACGATTGCTTCTGGCCCAGCCTCCTTCGCTACCACGTCCATACTCCGGACTATACCTTGTGATACATCTACCCATAAAATACAGTCACCCTTATCTGAACCAGGATAGGGGTTTATTGACGATGACGACGGTAACGAACGGCGATCGCCCTCCCAGATAGAAGGAATTTGGGTTAATTTCTTCAAACGACGACCGGTAGAGCGATTAAAACTTGTCATAAAGTAGGCTAATCAAAAAAGCTGTTTGAAAATCAATTCCGAGTCAAAAAGAAGGTAGAAAGCAGAAAGCAGAAGGGAATAAAAGAAAGTAAAGATTAAAGACGTACTTTGGTCTGTACCCTTCTTGGTTCCGGGTAAAGAGAAATTAGATTATTACTAGTACACATCGGCGTAAATAAACCACCCATTCAAAACCAATGAAACGCTTACGCTGTATTAATTTTGAATTTGGAATTTGGAATTTGGAATTCCGCCTTGCGGTACTAGTTATCCTTATAATTTCTACTTCCTTTGTGCGGTCTGCTCTCTGCCCTCTGCCTTCTTTTGACCATTTGTGAAGAGGGGGGGAGCAGAACTGTTTGTAGTTTAGGAGCGGTTGAACTCAAAAAATACCAATCCGTAATACACCGAGTCTCTCAATTTTAAGATAAAAACTTATGAGCGCTTTATGTGGGTGTTTTACAATTTGCCAATTTCAGACGCCAATATCGCTAGAATGAATACAAAAAAGTAAAGCGAAAAATCAATCTAGGTAAATTTAGGCTCAAAATCCTAAAAAACCTGAAATCGTTTTGATAAGACTACGATTGGAGTTTTAAAATCAGATGACACAAGTACTAGAACCTCAACAACGGGGAATTCAATTGAGCGAATCGGCATTGCGTCAGGTGAAGTTACTGCGGGAAAAGCAAGCATCTGACCTGTGTTTACGTGTAGGAGTGCGTCAAGGTGGTTGTTCTGGGTTGTCTTACTTGATGGATTTTGAAGACACCAGCAAAATCACCGATAAGGATGAAGTCTTTGATTATGATGGCTTCAAAATAGTATGTGACCGTAAAAGCTTATTATATCTTTATGGCTTAATGTTAGATTACAGTGATGCGATGATTGGCGGTGGATTCCAATTTACTAACCCCAATGCCAGTCAAACTTGTGGTTGTGGTAAGTCATTTGGAGTATAGTCAATTGACTCAAAAAATATTGTGATATGACTCAAACAGTTGAATCCCTGTTTGATACAGGTTTAGAACGCTATAAAGCCGGAGAGCCAGTCTCCGAACTCATCCCCTTGTTCAAAGAATTGTGTGACCGCGCTCCCAAAAGTAGTGCTGCGTGGACTTGTTTATCATGGTTATACATGTTGGACGAAAAACCAGCACTTGCTTGTAAAGCAGCACAAAAAGCTGTAAAGCTAAATCCACAAGACCCACAAGCAAGGATAAATTTGGCAATGGCGATGTTGGAAACAGGCCAAAAAGGTTTACGTCAACACATCGATATTGCAGGTCAAGTAATATTGGTATCCCAAGAATTACGAGACGAAGTCCTGAAAAGTATCGATGACGGTTTGAGCCGAAAACCAGACTGGCCAAGTTTAACTAAAGTTAAAGCTTGGTTGTTTGAATAATTAAGTTGGGAATTGGGGAATAAGCAATTCGCAATTCGCAATTCGCAATATGCCGAGGCGGCACGCTACGCGAACGCAATTCGCAATTCGCAATTCCCTACTCCCCACTCCCCACTCCCCACTCCCCAGATTTATGAAAGAAAAATTATCTAACTGGTTAAATACACTTTTAGTGGCTGACTTCTTTCTTGTGCTATTGGGCTTTGCTTGGTTTGTTGTGGCTGTCGCAGGAGAAGCTGCTGGAGTTAATTTAGGTTTAGATTTGTGGCATAAATTATGGATGCCCTTATTTAATCCAGCCATCGGTGTTTTAATGGCTGGAGCGCTTATAAGTGGTGCGATTAGCTGGATTTCTCGAAAAATGGTTAAAAATTCTTAAAGTATAAAGGCTGAGACTCATCGCTACCTACAACAGACGCACCAACATTTTTCTCGTCCCAGTATAAGAACCCCACCCCCAACCCCTCACCCCAAGGCTACGGTGTACGGGGAGGGGGTTGGGGGTGGTTTTTTTAAGATTTAAGAATAGAGGCCAAAGCTGGTTGTAAATTAGGATACTGGTATTGAAAACCACTTTCCAAGGTGCGCTTGGGCAAAACTTGTTGACCTTCTAAAACGAGCATAGCCCCATCGCCCAAAAGAGCTTCTAGTGCAAAAGCTGGAACTGGTAGCCAGGAAGGGCGTTTCAAAACATTTCCCATATTTTGACATAATTCAGACATTCTTACAGGATTAGGAGAAGTAGCATTGTACACTCCTTCCATACTGGAATTATTTAAAGCTGTAATTATTAAACTAACTACATCGTCTAAGTGAATCCACGAAAACCATTGACGACCGCTACCCAAGGGGCCACCTGCAAAAAGTTTGAATGGCGTAACCATTTTATCTAGTGCGCCACCTTTTCCCAAAACAACCCCGAAGCGAAAAATTACTAACCTAACACCAGCATCTTTAACACGATTAGCTTCTCCTTCCCATACTTGGCAAACCTCAGCTAAAAAATCATTACCTGCGGAACTAGCTTCATCAAAAGTCGCTGTTTCACTTGTACCGTAAAACCCAATAGCTGAAGCATTGATTAAAACAGATGGTTTTGGATTAGCCTTGGTAATTGCCTCCACAATTTGCTTTGTAGCTAACTTGCGGCTATCAATAATTTCTTTTTTGCTTTCTTCTGTCCAACGTCCCTCAGCAATTGGTTTGCCGGCTAAATTTACTACCGCATCACATCCCGTGATTGAGTCTTGCCAAGAAGAAGCCGCTGTGTAAGCAACAATTTCTACATTTTTAAAAGCTGTAGACGGAAAAACTTTTTGAGCATAGTCTGTGTTACGAGTTAACACTACTACTGTATGGCCTTCAACCATGAGCCGTTCTACAAGACGACTACCGACAAATCCCGTTGCACCAGTGATTGCTACTTTCATTTTTTTTACTTCCCGGAGCCAATCACTTATTTTAAAGTTTTTTATCAAATTTTTAACTTAATTAAAGCAAAATGCTAAAAAGCTAGATTTTTGGCTGTATTCTTTACTAAATCTTTTCACAAAAACTTTGAAATTTTGATGAAAATAACAAAGAGTGACCTTTTTAATGGCTAGGTATTATACGATGGACGGAGTGTTGCTAGGCTTGGGGCTTTATGGCTCGGTATACGTGTACGTTTATTCTTTCTATTCGCTTTGAAGAACTTCAGCCTCTACTCGTAGATATGCTGTACGGCTTTGGTCTGGATGTTCAATACTATACAACGGATTACATCTTGGCGCGGGAAGTGCCAGGTAGTGTTCCTTTCTCAAAATTGGTAACGGTGGAGGCTCTTATAGATAAAAGTACAGCCACCGAAACCGAAACTAAGATGAGTATTGTTGCCAAAAACGAGGAATTACCATTGCAACTTGATAATCACTGCCGACAATTGTTTGAATTCATCAAGCAAGAAATCGAACATAGCCGTCACTGGCATCTAATCGAAAGCATGGCGGGCTAAATATCATCTTCGTCGTCAATACCACCCGGATTGATGAGTGTAATATCGTACTCCGTAGCATCAGTGTGACCAGTTGGTGCAGTATCACGCTGTAACTGATAGTAAATAGCGCGTACCTGAGGACCAAAGACAACTTCGTCTTCGTTTTTCAGGTCATGAGCTTGCATTTTCCGTCCGTTAATCATTATGCCATTTGAACTCGGCTTGCCTTTGCCATCTCCATCCACAATTCGATAATGAAAGCCATCTTTATCATTTTCTCGTGGTAGCTTGACTAACGTGGCATGACGTCGAGAAACAAATTGCGAAAATAAACGGATATCACATAGCCTGTCTCTACCAATGGAATACATCGGACGGTCAAGGATGAATTCCTTGCTCCCCTGGTCATCTTCGATAATGAAAATATGGTTTTCATGAGATTCTGTTGCCATTGATAAATCGTTGGTAGAATCGGTTGAACTGTTATTTAACAGTATTTTTTGAGTATTATTTGCTGCCATTTTCAAAACAAGAGGAAGTACTAGGAGAATGATTTTCTAGTAATTTCTGGAAAATATTAGGTAAAAACTAGCCAGTTAACCGACAACCGTCAACAGTCAACAGTCAACTATTTGCCTCACACTTTCTTAATGATACTCAACCTAATTAAGTAACATAACTACACACGAGAAATATAATTCAGTAAATGTAGCTGTTGATACCATTAAAGATTTACGGCAGGTGAGCGGCGTAAAAACTTTATACTATCGGTCTAGTTTAACCTCTGATGAGTCAAAGATATAATTACCTCTAGTAATATTTTTTGTTGACTAGAGGATAAGAAATAGTTATTGTTGTGAAAATCGGCGTAGTAGAAGCGAGTTTGTGACAACACTAACAGAGCTAAAAGCCATTAATGCAGCTGCACCAGCAGGGTTGAGAACAAAACCCATAGTGGGGTAGAAAGCACCAGCAGCAAGAGGAATTCCTAATGTATTGTAGGCAAAAGCCCAGAATAAATTTTGCCGAATTTTGTTAAAGGTAGCGCGACTTAATACCATAGACTCTACAACATCAGCCAAGCAATCCCGCATCAAAACAATATCAGCCGTTTCCAGAGCAACATCTGTACCAGAATGTAAAGCAATCCCAACGTCAGCTTGAGATAATGCCGGAGCATCATTGATTCCATCTCCGACCATTGCTACCACCCCTGATTTATTTTCCAAGGTGGCTTGTAGTTCTTGAATAACAGTAGCTTTTTTTGTGGGTGGGACATCCGCTATTACCAGTGAGCTATCTATTCCCAACTGTTTTGCGATTGCGCTAGCTGCTTCTGGTCTATCACCGCTTAATAGCATCACCCGCAAACCCATTTGTTTTAATTTATCTACCGTTGCTTTTGCGTCTGGTCTGAGGGTATCACTTATAGCAATTAGTCCAGCTAAACTTTCCCCAACAGCAACGTACACTACTGTTTTACCATCTGTTGCCAGTTGAATTGTTTTTTCTTGAACTACCTCATCTAAAACAATTCCGTGCCAACTTAACCACTGAGCGTTACCTAAAAGTACTTTTGTTCCTTCTACTACTGCCGATACCCCAAGTCCTGCTTCTGTATGAAATTCTTGTGCATCAGGGATAGACAACTCTTGTTGCTGTGCGAACTGAACAATTGCTGCTCCTAAAGGGTGATTAGTTCCGCTTTCCACTGCTGCTGCTAATTGAATTAGGGAGTAGTCCGTGGGGAGTGGGGAGTAGTCCGTGGGGAGTTCGTTTAGTAATAGGCAATCGGTAACTGTTGGTTTGCCTGTTGTAAGTGTACCTGTTTTATCAAAAACTACGGTATCAAGTTGGTGTACTCGCTCTAAAACGTCACCACCTTTAATTAATAAACCTCGTTCTGCACCAATTGCTGTACCTACAAGAATCGCTGTTGGTGTTGCTAATCCTAATGCACAAGGACAAGCAACTACCATCACGGAAATGGCTAATTTTAAGCTGACTAAAAGAGGAGTTTGTTTTATCTCAATATTGTGATTGTGCGCCATTTGTCCCATACTCATCCCATGTCCCATGCTGCTGATGTTGTGCATGGTGACATCGTGCCAGATATGGACACCAAAAAAGTACCAAAATATAAATGTTAAAAGCGATGCTGTTAACACTCCATATGTGAAGTAACCAGCAACAGTATCTGCTAATTTTTGTACTGGAGCTTTACGTGTTTGTGCTGATTCGACTAAAGCTACAATTTGCGCCACAGTTGTGTCGGCACCAGTACGAGTTGCTTGAATAGCAATTACTCCTGACTGGTTAATTGTCCCAGCGCTAACGATATCCCCTATTTTTTTACTCACTGGTACAGATTCCCCTGTGAGCATTGCTTCGTCCACACTGGTTTGCCCGAAAACAACTTCTCCATCTACTGGAATTTTTTCACCTGGTAATACCTGTAACCACTCACCTACACGTACCTGCTCTGCAGGAATTTCCACCCCGTTGGCAATCTGACCTGCTTTTTCTGGGTTAGGAATTAATCGTGCTAAAAGTGGCTTAAGGGCTAATAACCCTTTAAAAGCTTCTGCTGCTCTTCCTCTGGCTTGTTGTTCTAAAATCCTTCCTAAAAGGATAAAGCTCAACATCATCACGGGTTCGTCAAAGAAACATTCCCAACCCATCTGAGGGAATAGTAGCGCTACTAAACTGGCTGTATAAGCAACAAGAGTTCCCAAACCAACTAAAGTATTCATATTGGGAGCATTACGCCGCACCCCATTCCATCCATCAATTAAAATTGGACGGCCTGGGATTAGTAGGGCTACGGTTGCTAAACCGCAGTGAAACCAAATATTATTCAATCTGAAATTATTGAACCCAGGTATTGCCAAATTTCCAATTTCACCAAAATGCCCAATTGCTGAAAGCAGTAACAGCACTCCAGCTACAATCAGTTGTCTAGTAGCAGCCTGTTTTTGTGAAGAGCTGGATGCTTCAGAAGATTGTAGTCCAAAGGTATTACCTTGTCGCGCTTGAGTCGGAAAACCGACTGAATTTAAGTGCTTAGCTAAATTATCGGCATTTGTTACATCTTCTTGGCACTCCACGACAGCAACTTGAGTCGCGAGGTTTACACAAACATTTAAAACACCTGCTTGCTGTAGAAGCTGCTTTTCAACTGACTTTACACAGCCAGCGCATTTCATACCCCCAACATCAAGAGTAATTTTCTCCATCCTTGGAACAGGTGTTGGAGCAAGGTTTTTTGTTGATAGCTGAGTTTTTGGGACAAGTTGCATGGAAAATATTGCTCTTTGCTACGAAATTTCGACGCTTAACTAATGCGCCTCCTATTTCGAGCGTATGCTAATTTCCGCATTCTAACAGCAACAAATGTTAACTTTTTTGAAAATTTTAGCCCTGCTATACATTCTTGACATCTCCACGTCCATAAGCCACGTAAATCATTGCTAGAGCCTGTAACGGTATTAGAACAACTTCGCTTCTTAAAAAAGAATTTATAGACAATGTAGATACCGCACTGAAATAAGCCAAGCCTAAAAGTGCAAGCATTGCTAACTTAAAATTTCTACGTTTGGTAATTAGCATATACTTAAATGTTTATGTATTTAATTAAATATCAACTCAGGTAATACGTAGCAAAAATTAGCTGGTCTAGGTTGAGTGCAGTTCGACTTGATCCCCAGCAATATTGAAAAGCTGTTCACATTTCAAAACTGATTGCAACGATGCTTGCTGCACATCCCCCAATCCCAAGTCCCTTAAAACCAACCCTGTCTATTTATAAAATAGGTATCTACAAATTCATCGTGGCTTTTGTTTAAATAAATCATGCCTTCTATCAAGCCCACAATCTGCATGATGATTAAAGTTAAGCCGTAAGTAAAATAACCTCCGACTACAGTCACAATCAGCATTATTACAGCTTCTGGTGTATATCCTAGGACAAACTTATGAACACCGAAAGCTCCAAAAATAATGCCACAGTATCCAGATAACAGTTGTTTGGTAGTGTGGCTAGGGTTAAGTTTTGCCATCTGATTGCCCTTCCTTTATGAATGATGTATAAAATGTAGTTTTTTTTGTCGAAAAAGGAAAGTAAATTTCTTTACTTAGTGAAAAATTTTTACTTTCCTTTAGCAATCGTTTTTTTTACAGACAAGTAGCCGAAATTTGCGTGTCACTTTTTTAGAGTGAACGCTTATACCCTCAATTTGAGCAAGTTACCAGCTAGTTCATAACTAACAAGCTTTCTCGCTCTCAATAGTTGATATTTTTGGCTAGGTTATGAAGAGAAATCCTACGCTTTGCCTATAGGTCTTCCAACCTTATAGAACTTGCGACTTAGGTCTCAGTAAAAATCAATCGCTTGTTTGCACCCTAATATAGAACAACCACCATCCAACACTTATACGTATAGGAAAGCTAGCTGATAGTATATTTTTTATACAATCTATACAGGCTATAAATTATGTATAGTACCTATTTGCCAGAGATGTAAATAAGGGAATTTATATACCCCTAATTTTACCTTTGACTGAGAATAGGTAAAAGTATCGAGACACCACGAGTGAGACAGCTAATATTACATATCTCATAGCGGTATTAATAGTTTGCCAGCTAATAATCTCACCTTTGAGAATCTCAGGAACTGAGAATTTCGCTTTTGAGAAATCAGCAAAACCTTTTCAACTACCGCTTTACCGTACTAAATTCTACAGGTAAAACAACTAGTATCCGGACTTTTCTTGTTCTCAGTGCAATGAAGAGGACATTAGTACAGACGAAGAAACCATTACAAAGGTTCCCAAGTTATACCCCGATTGAGACTCTTAATTCACCTCATTTTAAATGTGGAATGCTCCTCATTAATTAGAGTTGCGACATCGATGAACGACAATGTACCACAGATTACAGGAATTCGCCACAATCATTAAGTATTTTTTTTTGCAGTACTAATATTCTATTGACGTAGATGTTTTAGTCTGGCAGACAAAAATTAGGATTTAAGCATGAACCGCAAGTACCAAACTAGATAGCAAGGTACACCCCAATGAAATAAGCTACAAAATTATTTACTTGGTTATTTATTTAAAAGAAATTACTTGAGTAGTTTCTGCAAGCTGCATACTCGCCCTAGAGCAAGCATTGATGCTGACTTGTTGTTATTAATAATAACCTATAAATTTTTATCACAGCATAATGTAAAAAGAAATTTTTATTTTTTTTGACAAAACGTAATCTGTATCATTGACTACCACTTCCGAAAATAAACAAACTAGCCAGGGTTGCGCTATTCCACAGACTGTGAACTAGTATGGGAGCAAGCAGATTTCGCGAACGTGTATAAACTATGCCTAAAACAATACCAAGAGATGTTAAAGGTAAAACTTCAGATAAACTTAAGTGAGCAACAGCAAATAATGAAGCACTAAAAGCTATAGCGAAAGAAACTGACATATAACGAGTCAAAGATGGCAACAAAAAGCCACGAAATAAAATTTCTTCAAACAAGGGAGCAGCAATCGCAGCAGTGAAGAAAAATATCACAAGTGCTGTGGAGTCCCGACTTTCTAGCACTAGTTGTAGTAACGGATTACTACCACCTTGTCCTTGCCAAATTTGTTGGTTTATCAGTGAGACTAATGTAACAATAGGCAATGCTGCACAGTAACCACCTATTCCCCAAAGGAACCATCTTCCTTGGAAACGGGAGCGGAACCAACCTTCGGGAAGAGGGAAAAATGGTTTGAGGGAAAAATACATTATTCCCAAAGCACCCAATGCTACTAAGATGTATGTGACTAAAACATATACAGCTTGAAGTCTCACATTCCCCGTGGGACGAAGTTCCGGAATACTTTGTATTAAAGCTTGGAATGATAAAGGCACAAGAAGTTGCCCAACAAAGAAAAACCCAACAATAAAAACCTGCAAAATGGTTTCCACATCCCAGGGAGTAGCCCAACCTATTTCACCATTTTGAGCCAAAAGAGAATTTTTCCCTTTCATCAAGCGTTGAGCAATCACAAAAATAAGTAGCCCTAAGCCAATTAAAAATCCAAATATTGGAACTATTCCAATCAAGGTCAATTTATATAAAGCATTTTCGGCTATAACTTGTTGTGATGCTCTTAATGCTGCTAGTTTTTCTTCGCGTTGCTGAATTTTATATAATTGTTCAAAAGCAGAAAATCTAAACCAACCGTCTAAATTGGCTTGAATTAATTCTTGGGCGTTGGGTAAAATTACGTTCGGATTACTCCAGATTCCGGTCAGCGCAACAGCGGTCTCATTTAATGTTGTATAAATATTTTTGTTTTCTTGTAAAGTTTTCCAGGTTTTAAAGGCTGTTTCTTTTTGTCCTTGTTGTATTTGTAAAACTCCCAAACGCAGGTCTACTTCCCCAAGTAATTTTTCCTGCTCCTTAAATGACTGCTCAGGTATTTCTTTTTCACCCTTGGAAGCTTTTTCTAAGGTTGCTGCAATCTCTTGACGAACTTCTTGATACTGCTTTGCAGCACTCTCTAATGGTTTGTCACCTAATATGGTTCTTTGTAGAACATCTGCACTGTCTTGGCTGTTAGGTGATGCTTCTCCCGAAAGCGCTTGCAAAATAATGTCAGTTTGATAGAGTTCTAGGCGACTTTGGTACTGAGGTTCTAGCCAACTACTAAGTAAAGATGAACCAGTAAACAATATGGCTACTGCTGTCATCAAGAATAAAACTAAGCGCTTGATTGTCATTAAACTTTCTCTGGACTTAAGGTTGATAGTGGGGTGTGGATAGTGCGGTGTCGCCTTTATTTATAATATTTTATTCTTTACCCAAGTCCGAAAAGATTTAAGCAAAGCAATTTCTCCCATCGTTTTGCTCTGTCCAATGAATCTGCTTATTTCGTTAACTGTAGCTATGGGAAAGGCAATACTCGATTCACGCTCTACATACTGACCATCTATTAAATGATAAAATTTTAAATCTTGTCCGTTATATCTCCAAAGCTCAGAGACACCCAATGTTTGATAAATAGCGAATTTATCAACGGAACTACTGGTGATATCAATTTCAATCGCTAAATCGGGTGGGGGGTCAGTTTCTAGATTGAGAGTATCTTTACCCCTTATGGCTGCTTCATTTTGAATATAGTAGCAATTATCAGGCTCAATACCTTTTTTAGTTATTTTCTTTTTTAAAGTTGTGGAACCAGCACTTTTTATCTCGATTTGTAATTCTTCAGCTAAAGCAACAATGAAATTACCAAAATTACACTTGGGATTTTCGTGTTCAAAAAGTGGCGTCATTATCTCTAAAGTACCATCTTCGTAAGCAAAGCGAGAACTTCTGTCTTGAGCAGTATCTTTCAATAAGGCTTCAAAAGTTTCCCAGCTAATATTATGTAAAACAGTCCGTTGTTCTGCTGAAATTGATATAGCTAAAGACATATTACAGCTATTGGAAAGTAAATAAAACACATTTTATCTCACGCAAAGACGCAAAAAAGAGTATTTAAGTATGGTTTATCTCATAAATCAATTAAAAATAATTACAAACAAAGCCCGCAGTTAAGCGAGCTTTACCAACATAAGGGATGTATTGGGGCTTCATTAGCGCTAAATATCGGTCAAAAAACCATTAAAAAAGTCAATTGTTTCCTTCAATGCTTTAATAAACACATCAATTTCTTGACGGGTATTATAAAAAGACAAACTCGCTCTTGCTGTTCCAGATATACCTAAATAACGGTGTAATGGTTGTGTACAGTGATGTCCAGAACGAATAGCGATTCCTTCTTGGTCTAATAATGGAGATAAGTCATTAGCATGAATTTCTCCTGCGGTAAACGAAGCTAATGCTGCTCGACCATAACCTTTGTCGTCAGGTGTGGGTCCATAAATTTTGATTTGGGGAATTTGTTCTAATTGTTGGAACAAATAAGCTGTCAATTCTGCCTCATAAGCATGAATTTGTTCCATACCTATTTTAGTCAAGTAATCCACCGCAGCACCCAAAGCAATTGCTTCTCCAATCGCAGGTGTTCCAGCTTCAAACTTATGGGGTAATTCCGCGTAGGTAGCATGGTCTAAATACACATCCGCAATCATTTCCCCACCACCTAAAAATGGTGGCATCTGCTCTAATAATTTTTGCTTCCCATACAAAAAGCCGATACCAGTAGGAGCGCACATTTTGTGTCCGGAAGCTACTAGCCAATCGCAACCAATTGCCTGTACATCAACAGACATATGGGGTACGCTTTGACAGCCATCAATTAATACCTTCGCTCCAAATTTATGAGCTAAATTACAAATTTGTTCGACTGGGTTTATGCAGCCCAATGTATTAGAAATATGTACCAGTGAAACTAATTTTGTTTTATTAGACAGCAGCTTTTTGAAATGTTCTAAATCTAAGCTAAAGTCTGATGTTAATTCCACATGCTTAAGTACTGCTCCTGTTTTGCGAGCGACAAATTGCCAAGGTACCAAGTTGCTGTGGTGTTCCATCACCGAGAGAATAATTTCATCTCCCGGTCGTAAATTATTCATCCCCCAACTGTAGGCTACTAAATTAATAGCTTCGCTAGCATTACGAGTATAAATAATTTCGTTACGCGAAGCTGCATTTATAAACTTGGTAATCTTGTCACGAGCACCTTCATAAGCATCAGTAGCTTTTGCACTTAAGCTATGGGCACCACGATGTACATTAGAGTTGTAATGTTCGTAGTAATCCCTGAGAGCATTAAGGACAGGTAGTGGCTTCTGAGAAGTCGCTGCACTATCTAAATAAATCAGTGGTTTACCGTTGACTTCCTCTCGTAAAATTGGGAAGTCAGAACGAACCTTATCAGCCAGAGTTTTTTCTTGTGTGTAAGTCATTTGTCAATATAATTGGTAATCGGTAATTAGTAATTGGTAATTGGTAATTGGTAATTGTTGGGGTTTGATTTACCCATTTTATATCCGAAAAATTTTCTGTTAATGCTTAAATCTCCACCACAAAACATAATTACAAATTACAAATTACGCACTACAAATTACTTTTAACGGTCATTAGTCATCGGTCATTGGATATCGACTTCAGATTAGTGACTCTAGAAGTTAAACTTTCCCGTAGCGAGGGAACAGATATATTATTGATTATCTCCGCTGCAAAGGCGTTAACCAATAAATGACGAGCATCGTCTTCATCGATTCCCCTACTTTGCAGGTAGAAAATTTCATCATCTTCCAACTGACTAACCGTAGCACCGTGGGCACACTTGACATTATCCGCAGTAATTTCCAACTGAGGTTTCGTATCAACTCGTGCCTTTGAAGATAATAACAAATTGCGATTTAACTGCGAAGCCTCTGTTTGTTGAGCAAGCTTAGGCACAAAAACCTTACCGTTAAAGACTCCATGTGCCCTATCCCCAACTATACACTTGTACAGCTGACGACTCACACCATAAGGATAATTCAACGCGATCGCACTATGAGTATCAGCGACCTGGTTACCAGAAATCATAGTCAAACCATTAAGAGTAGTTTCAGTTTGCTCCCCAGTTTGCAGAATCTCCAAATTATGACGCGATACCTTCCCACCAAAAACTATAGCAGTAGAAGTATAACGACTATAACGTCCTTGAGTCACAGCAGTCTTACCAATATGAAAAGCGTCTTCCGCATCCCTTTGAACCCTTACATGATTCACATAAGCATTATCAGCAACCCAAACTTCCGTAACAGCATTGCAAAAATAAACACTCTTCTCACTCTTCCCCTTCGTGTCCTTCGTTCCTTCGTGGTTAGTAATATGCTCAGTAAATTCCTCCAAAAAACTCACCTGTGAACCAGTTTCCGCTACCACTAAACAGCGAGGCAAAGAAACAGTCGGCATCTCCCCCGCAGTTGAAACAAATACCAAATGGATAGGCGTATCAAAAACAACATTTTTATCCACCCAGACCACAGCAGCATCAAGCATACCCGCAGTATTAAGTGCCGTAAAGACCTCCATTGTTCCCTCAGCCTGCGCCAAATATTCTCTAGCTCTCTCCGCATAACCCCCAGATAAGTTAGTCAAATTACTAACTAAAACACCCGCAGGTAACCCGGACACAGCAGACAATTCAGGTGCATAAACCCCATTCACAAAAACCAAACGGCAGTTAGAGGTTTCGGGTGAGATGTCAAGATTTTGTAGAGACGCGATTGGTAGAGACGCGATAAATCGCGTCTCTACATCAAATTGCACCTCCAACAAAGGAGATAAATCAGTAAAACGCCATTCTTCATCGCGTTTGGAGGGTACACTTGAGTGACGCACCCAATTAGCTGCGCGTTCCCTCAACTCTTGCACCCAACCTTGAGATTTTTTAACCGTGACCTTATCTAACAACCCCTTTAAATAAGTATCAACTTCCAGCACAGCAGAGGGTAAACTAATGGACGAAGAGTTAGGAATAGGACTGGGAGAAACTTTAATCACCATTACGCACTCACCCCAGCAGCACCGACAACATCAGCAGCAAATTCTTCCAAAACCCAATCATAACCATTGGATTCCAATTTCAAGGCTAAATCTTTGCCACCACTAGTAAGAATTTGTCCATGTGCCATCACATGTACAAAGTCCGGCACGATATAATCTAATAAGCGCTGATAGTGAGTAATCATCACCGTCGCATTTTCAGCATTAGCTAACTGATTAACACCATTCGCGACAATTTTTAAAGCATCAATATCCAAACCAGAATCAGTTTCGTCTAAAATAGCTAACTTCGGTTCCAAAATAGCCATTTGCAAAATTTCATTCCGCTTTTTCTCACCACCAGAGAAGCCCTCATTTACACTACGACTGAGGAAAGCAGGATTCATCTTTACCACATCCAGCTTTTGCTCAACCAAATCATCAAAATCAAAAGCATCTATTTCTTCCAAACCTTGTGCTTTTAACTTAGAGTTGTAAGCCACTCTCAAAAAATCTAAATTTGTCACACCTGGAATTTCCAAGGGATACTGAAAAGCTAAAAAGACCCCAGACCTAGCCCTTTCTTCAGCTTCCATTTCCAATAAATTTTGTCCCTGGAAAATAATTTCTCCCCCAGTTACCTCATACGCTGGATGTCCAGCCAAAACCTTAGAAAAAGTACTTTTACCAGAACCATTAGGTCCCATAATCGCATGGATTTCACCATAACGAACTTCTAAATTTACACCTTTTAGAATTGGCGTTCCATCAACTTCCGCTGTCAAATCCTTTACCGACAGCACCACATCACTATTCTCAATAATCATGCTCTCTCGTAATTGCTAATTGCTAATTGGTAATTGCTAATTGGTGATTGGTAATTGGTAATTGGTAATTGGTAATCGGTAATTAGTAATTGGTGATTGGTGATTGGTAATTGGTGATTGTTAACTGTTAACTGTATATTTCCCATTACCCATTCCCAATTACCCATTACCCATTCCCAATTCATTACCCATTCCCAATTAACCATTACCAATTCCCAATTACCCAACACTACCTTCCAATTTCAGGCTCAACAACTTATCAGCTTCTACGGCAAATTCCATAGGTAGCTGATTAAAAACATCCTTACAGAAGCCACTAATCATCATAGATATAGCATCTTCTGCGGAAATACCCCGTTGTGTAAAGTAAAACAATTGGTCTTCCCCAATTTTAGAAGTAGAAGCCTCATGTTCTACCCTCCCAGAATTATTTTGCACCTGAATATAAGGGAAAGTATTAGCGTGGGCATTATCACCAATCAGCATCGAATCGCACTGGGAATAATTTCTTGCACCCTCAGCTTTGGGCCCAACTTTCACTAAACCACGGTAACTATTACTAGATTGACCTGCGGAAATACCCTTAGAAATAATAGTACTACGAGTGTTCTTGCCGATGTGAATCATTTTTGTTCCAGTATCGGCTTGTTGCATATTATTTGTAAGCGCAACAGAGTAAAACTCACCGACGGAATTGTCACCCACAAGTACGCAACTGGGGTACTTCCAAGTAATCGCAGAACCAGTTTCTACTTGAGTCCAGGAAATTTTAGAATTGACACCTTGGCACAAACCACGCTTAGTGACGAAGTTGTAAATCCCACCTTTACCGTTGGCATCACCAGCATACCAATTTTGCACCGTGGAATATTTAATTTCTGCATTATTCAATGCAACAAGTTCAACAACCGCAGCATGTAGCTGGTTGCTGTCATACATAGGAGCGGTACAACCTTCTAAATAAGAAACATAGCTGTCGTCTTCGGCAATAATTAAAGTCCGCTCGAACTGTCCAGTATCACCGTTGTTAATCCGGAAATAAGTAGATAGTTCCATTGGGCACTTAACACCCTTAGGAATATACACAAAAGAACCATCACTAAAGACAGCAGCATTCAGAGCAGCAAAATAGTTATCAGCAATGGGAACTACACTACCCAAATACTTCTTCACTAGTTCCGGATATTCGTGTACTGCTTCAGAAATCGAGCAGAAAATAACACCTTCCTTCGCCAGCTTTTCTTTAAAGGTAGTACCAATAGATACACTGTCAAAAATCGCATCTACAGCAACATTAGAAAGCCGCTTTTGCTCCGACAAAGGAATACCAAGCTTCTCAAATGTTTCCAACAGGGTTGGGTCAACTTCGTCCAAACTGTTAAGCTTTTTCTTCGCTTGCTTGGGTGCTGAGTAGTAAATAATATCTTGGTAGTTAATTGGTGGATAATTAACGCTCGGCCATGTTGGTTCCACCATTTTCAGCCATTGACGGTAAGCTCTAAGGCGAAATTCCAACATGAACTCCGGCTCATTTTTCTTTGCGGAAATCAAGCGGACGACATCTTCGCTTAGTCCACGGGGAATAGTCTCGGATTCAATGTCAGTAATAAATCCGTACTTATAGGGCTGGTTAACTAAATTGGTGACAGTGGCACTCATCGGCAGTTAATCTCTCATGTTCTAATGAATAAGTCTCTTTAAGAATGGGAGACGGGCTTTCAGCAGCCTCTTCCCATTGATAGTGATAGAGTGGCTATGCGACTGCTAAAATATGTATGATTAGTAAAACAACATGACTGTTGTTTAATCTTTCTTTATTTTAAGCTAGATTTAACAACAAGGATGTTGTTAAACTAAAATTTTTCAATAAAACCTCTAGGACGAAGATGGCGATTACCCAGCAGTCCTCCACCAAGCACGATATTCTAGAATACCTCCTAAAGCACCCGCAAGCTACGGCTTTTGAGTTGGCGGAAACATTAGATGTAAGCCCGCAAGCGATTCGTCGCCATCTCAAGGACTTGGAGGTAGAAGATTTAATCGTTTACGAGTCATTACAATCTGGAATGGGACGTCCGCAGCACGTTTATCGACTAGCCCAAAAGGGGAAGGAACGTTTAAAGCGGACGGACAACGAAAATGCTGGAGATAATCATGGAGAATTTGCCGTTTCCTTATTGGACACATTAGCAGAAACGGTAGGACATGACCAAGTTAGTTCAATTTTAAGAAAGCAGTGGGAGCGTAAGGCTGAAGTATATCGCGAACGTTTGGGTGATGGTTCGTTGTCTGCTAGAGTAAAAACTTTGGTGGAATTACGAAGGGCTGAAGGCTTTATGGCTGAATGTCATGTAGTAGAAGCAAAAGATTCTGAAAACAGCCAACGCTTTATATTAATGGAGCATAATTGCGCCATATCCAATGTTGCTGAATCTTTTCCTAGCGTTTGTGGACACGAGTTGGAGATGTTTGCCGCAGTTCTTCCTGATTGTACGGTAGAGAGAACGCACTGGATTATTAACGGCGAACATCGTTGTGGGTATTTAGTCCAAGCGCGAAGTCAAAATCTAATCAATCAGCCTGTGTAAGAAATAGATTAAATTTATCTTAAGTTCCAGTTAAAGTCTAAGTTATGCTTTATAAATTAGCGGTAGTAGGTGCTACAAATTAATACTGCTATGGTGTTATTTTAGAGAGTGTTTATAAAACAACGATTAAGACTTAGATATAGAATAGCCAGGGAATAAAATAGCCAGGGAATAAAATAGCCAGGGAATAAAATAGCCAGGGAATAAATTCCCTGTCTAAAAGCTGAAGTCCTCTAAAGAGGACTAATTAAGAAATAATGTTTTTGGGAGTGTATTAGACTTTTTAAAATATTTTTTTATGTATTATTTTAGTCCTCTTTCAGAGGACTTTAGCTTTTAGACAGGGAATTTATTCCCTGGATTTTGACGGGATTTTGACGGGATTTTGACGGGATTTCGGTGGGATTTTGGCGGGATTTTGGTGGGATTTTGACGGGATTTTGACGGGATTTTGGCGGGATTTTGACGGGATTTCGGTGGGATTTTGGCGGGATTTTGGCGGGATTTTGGTGGGATTTTGACGGGATTTTGACGGGATTTTGACGGGATTTTGGCGGGATTGTGGTGTGAATAATGCTTAATGTTATCTTTATATAAACACTCCTCTTAGAAACGTACTTAAATATAGTGATATGTTTTCTTCCTCACAATCGCCCTCAGAGCAATTTTTAACTTTAGAAGAGTCCGCCAAAGTAGACGCTGCTTTACTTTCTTCCTCAGAAAAGTTTTTAACACGATTAACGATTTCGTCCCATAAGCTTTTGAAGCACATAGCACAAGAGTATGGGGTGACAATAGAAAATTTGACTACGCAGCAAATTGTTGCTTGGTTCGAGAAGGATAGCAAAATTCGCATGGAACAGGGAGTGGAAGCTGCTTTTTTGAAGTGGTAAGTAAGCAATTCGTAGTTCGCAATTTGTAATTCGCAATTTATGCAAGAAGCGGGCAAGATGCCCGCACCACAATTCTCTAATTCTTTGATTTGATTGAAACTGGTTTAAAACTTAATTGCGGATTAGTAATTATTGTTACGTGGGCTGCGAGTGCCGACTACTGCTCCAATCAAAGAAGCGAGTAAACCTAGTAAGGAACCGAATACAAACCACCACAAACCTCTAGCTGTATTATTGGCAATCTCGCGAGCTTGTTGGGCTGTTACATTTGCTTGAGGGACATTTACACCACCTTGCTGTTGAATTTGGTTAACAACTTCTCCTGCGTTAGAAGCAGCAACACCAAAAGCGCCAGATACACCACTTGCTAATAACCAGGAGCTAACTGCTAAAGTTGTAGCCCATAAGATAGCACCGTTTAATAAAGCGGTATTGCGGTTCATTGGGCCACATGCACGAGCTGTAAACCAACCACCAGTAAATAAGGAAATTAGTAAGCCAATTGTTGACCAAATTCCTACGCTTCCTGCAACATTAGGAGTATTAGTTCTAGGAGCACCAGAGCCGGCTACAGAATCGGCTCCAATAGCGGCAAACATAGCACTTAAAATTAATTGTGTTGCGAGAGCAATTAACAAACCAGAGAGGATAGGACCCCAACGTACTCGGTCATGGTAATCTACAGTTCTATTTACGGCTACGGGTTCATTTATAACGTCGTTATTAACTCTATTTACGTAAGACATATTTTTTCTCCTTGTTGGTTTGCAAAGTTTTTTACTATTTGATTGAACTTGTTGTTTAAAATTAAATGCTTATTATTGATTTTTTCTATCTATCAACAGAAAGACTTGTTGGCTTTGCTCGCTCTATCTGTGGTGATAATAATTTCCGGATTTTTTTTCAAGAAGGTAAAATATACATTTCTCATTAACTTTTCATTAAGTAGGATGGGTTAGGCGTATGAAAATCCAATGTTTTACAGGGTAAGGTAGATGCGCCGTAACCCATCACTATCTAGCAGAAAAGTTGGGTTCGCATTATTCCTCAACCCAACCTACGGAGAACACGAGTTATTTTAGTTTCAGCTAAATAAAAATTATCTGTTTTATTGTGCTTTAGATAATCTTATTTGGTGAAGAGAATATATGATTATGATGACCAATCTGGAACTTACTGATGACGAAAGTAGTCCCATAAATCATAATTGATGGTATTAATTAAGGACGTATTTTAACAGCTGTTCCAGTGGCAGTAATTAGTAAAAGAACACCAGAGGTATCTACATTAATAGTACCAGTATCAATTTCAATTCCCAGAACCGCATCTGCCCCTAGACGCTTTGCTCGTAATTCTAATTCGGTAAGTGCTTTGCGTTGTCCTTCTTCAAAAAGGCGCTCGTAACTGCCGGTGCGTCCGCCAATAATATCGCGAATACCAGCAAAAAAGTCTCGCAGAAAATTGCTGCCGTAGACAACTTCAGCCGTAACAATACCTAAATACGATTGAATTACGGCACCTTGAATAACATCAGTAGTGGTCAAAATCATAAATTTGCCTTAAAACATAGAATGCGCCTTATATCAATTTTAAATTTTTGATTGGCAATTGGTGAAATTCGATTTATCAGGGTGTGTAAATCAGTTCTTTGATTAAAAGTCTACAGGGTAAGCATCTGGTGGTAATCACCAAAAAATTTTCTCTAAAAGTAACGCCGTAGAGTTTGCAAATTGTTTTTTTTTTGATTTAATAGACAAGCAATTACGGCAACTCTGAAAAAAAGTTGTAAAATTTCGGGTAAGTAACTGTGTTCAGGAAGTCGCTTTTTGTTGTTTGTGTTCTCTTAATCGGAAGCGTAGCAACACCTCAAATGCCTTTATTGGCTCAACCTAAGGTGTCAGCAGCTCAACGTAGTAGGACTAATGAAGAAGTTAAACAATTGCTTCAGGAAGGGCGCTCTCTAGTTAATGCTGGAGACTATGAGGGTGCTATTGCTATTTATCAGCGAGCAGCTTCAATACAGCCGAAAAATCCCACTATTTTTTCTGGGATTGGCTTTTTGCAAGCAAGACAAGGAAAATTACGCGAAGCTTTAGTTTCTTACCGTCGTGCAATCGCTCTTAATCCTAGAAGTAGCGATTTTTATGAAGCTGTCGGTTTTATCCACGGTAATTTAGGAGATATGAAGTCCGCTAAGGAAGCTTACCGGAAAGCGGTACAACTCAATCGTCGTAACCTAAATGCTTATTTGGGATTAGGAGTAACACAATCGCGCTTGGGTGATATCAGCTCCTCTAAATGGGCATTTCAGCAAGCAATGGAAATCGACCGTAATAATGGCAAAACCTATGAATTTATGGGTGCTGCACTCAAGCAACAGGGCAAAAAAACGGAAGCTAGTCGCTTGTTGCAAAAAGCCCGTGATTTGTATACGCGACGTAAGGATATGGATGGTGTCTCTAGGGTTGAGGCTATGTTACGAGCAATTTAGACCAAATTTTTAGACCAAATTTTTAGACCAAAATTTGATGAGTTAATCAAACAAAGTATTGGCTAAGAGATGGTCGTTCTGTAGTTGAAAACCCCACCCCCAACCTCCTCCCCGTAAACGGGGAGGGGGCTACGATTATTTTTATTAATGCACCCCTAAAGAGTTCTTGAATCAATTCAGTTAGGAATGATTTTTTTAATGTTTTTTTTAATGCTATAACATCTTTGACACGTAAGTATTTACGAAATTTTTACAACATACTAGTTTTTCTTAATTATTTACTTACCTAATTGTGGTTTTTGCTGAGTCATCTTAGATGAATAACGAGACCAATAAGTACCAAGATTAATGTATATCAATCAATTTCATGCTCCATTATTGGCAGGATTTATTATTCAAGAACCTTTAGCGAAACTACACTGATGCTGCTAAATAATGCAATGAATTAAAATATTACTCTTACTATAAATAGCGAGAGCATGTCTGCTTCTTTGATATAAAGAGGTTGATATTTTAATGGATGTTTATCGTAAAGCAAACAAAACTAATTTGAAGATGAAAATAAATATTATCAAACTAATTTTCACACTTTTAACTCTAAGTTTCGCGAGTATTATCACCTCTAGTCCTGTAACTGCAGCAACTCTTTATTCTATTACTAATATCGGTAATCTCTTCGACCGCAGGGACAGCATAAGTGATTCTGGCAAAATTAGAACATTAGGCAAAACCATCAACAATAAAGGTGAAAGAGTCAGTGGGCAGTTTCTATATAATAATGACGGAACAGCAGTGCAAGACTTTGGTTCTCTTCTTCCTCCTATTAGTCCAGATGCACCATTATATGTTGAAGCTACTGCTATTAATAATTTAGGCGAAGTGGTAGGCTATGACGATGTTGGAGGAAGAATTTTCTTTTGGAGTCAGCTAACAGGAATAATCGATTTTGGTTTTGGTGATATTCCTAACGATATCAATGATAAAGGGCAAATAGTCTACAATTCTGGAAACTTTAGCGGTGGGATTACGGCTTATCTTTATAATCAGCGTACGGGTAAACGAGAAACTGTTGTATCACCTTTTCAGGGAATTGGTAAGATTGGAAATGTACCTTTTGGTATTAATGAAAGAGGTGATGTAGTAGGTATCTCCTACAACAATTCCGATGAGCCAATAATTGCTTGGCTTTACAGCAATGGGAAAGCCCAAGACCTCAATACTTTGATTCCTCAAAGCTCAGGTTGGTATTTAGAGGAAGCGTTTGATATTAATGATAAAGGGCAAATTATTGGTAACGGCTATTTTAATGGTGAAAGTCGCGGTTTTTTATTAACTCCAATTGATATAACAAGTGTGCCTGAATCATCTTCGATTCCTGGAACATTATTTGTTGGTGTTGTAGGTGCTGCTTGTTTGTTCAAAATTTAGCTTAAACAACAAGAAGCCGCACGCCATATTTGAAAAATTGGCGTGGGATGAATTGCTACTTAAAAAGGAATTGCTGTGGTAATTACCCATTACCAATTATATTAGTAATGACTTCTTGTACGCTACTAGTACTTTTCACACCCACCCAATTACTAGCAACCGGCATTCTCCAACCAGTACCAAAAGCACGGTCAGTAATTTTCAACCCAGGTGCTGCTTGACGACGTTTAAATTCTGAACGTCCGACTAATTTAATCACTTTTTCTACTATTTCTGGCTTATGTCCAGCAGCAACTATTTGTATTGCGGACTGATGCATTTGTACAAAACGCAACAATATATCGTCTAATATTTCGTATGGTGGTAAAGAATCTTGGTCTACTTGACCGGGTTTAAGTTCAGCGCTGGGTGGTTTACTGATGACATTTTGCGGGATAATTTTTTTATTGCGGTTTAGCCAGTTACATATCGAGAAAACGCGAGTTTTGGGCACATCAGCAATTACTGCTAAACCACCGTTCATATCACCATACAGAGTACAATAGCCAACTGCCATTTCCGACTTATTACCAGTAGATAATAATAAATGTCCAAATTTATTGGAAATAGCCATCAATAAATTACCACGAATTCGGGATTGAATATTTTCTTCTGCTAATCCAAATTCTGTACCAGCAAATAATTTACCTAAAGATTTATCATATTCTGCCATCAATTGACCTATAGGTACAATACTAGTTTCTATTCCCAGATTTTTACCTAAATCCAAAGCATCATTTACTGAATGGTCAGAGCTATAGGGAGAAGGCATTAGTACACCCAAAACATTTTCTTTACCTAATGCTTCGACTGCAATTGCCGCAACAAGGGAAGAATCGATACCACCGCTTAACCCTAAGACTACTTTGCTAAACTTACATTTACGAACGTAATCTTGTAGTCCTAAAACCAAAGACTGCCAAATTTCCTCTTCCTCACATTCGTACGGAGGTGCGATGGAACTCTTAAGTAAATCTTGTTGCAATTCGTCATATTCTACTAACAATAAATCGGTTATATAACCAGGAGCACGACAAGCTAATTCACCTTTGCTATTAAGAGCAAAACTTCTACCATCAAAAATTAAATCGTCATTACCCCCAACTTGATTGACGTAAATAATGGGCTTCCCAAAACGTATTGCGCTATGCTTTAACATTGCTTCCCGTAAATTATTTTTGCCCACACTATAAGGGGAAGCGGACAAGTTAATAATAAAATCTACACCCAAAACCGCTAAATCTGCGATAGGATTTATTGTATAGCTACGTTTACCCCAAAACTCTTCGTCATTCCATAAATCTTCGCAAATTGTAACGCCTATATCAAGACCATTTAAAGTAAAATAATTTGCTTGTAATCCTGCTTCAAAATAGCGCTTTTCGTCAAATACATCATAAGTTGGCAGTAGGCGTTTATGGAAATATTGCTGTACTTTTCCCGATTGTAATAAGGCAATACTGTTAAATAAAGATTTGCCTCCATTTGCATTTGCTTTGATATTCTCTTTAACAGTTCCCACTAGTACAGCTAAATCTGAAGGTAAATCCATAGCTAATTTATGTAGAGTAATTTCCATAACCTCTACAAAACTAGGATTTAGTAATAAATCTCGTGGTGGGTATCCACATAAAGATAATTCTGGAGTTAATAATAATCGCGCACCCGCAGCATAAGCATGTTGCGCTGCTTCTAAAATTTTTTGGGCATTTCCACAGCAATCACCAATTGTGGGATTAAGTTGGGCAATCGCAATTTTCATATGGGTTTAGCAGTTGAGTTTTTGGGTTGGGAATAGAATTATGGCTTAAGAATTAAAAATTATGCAATCTACACTCATGTATTTATTATGAAGATTTGCCTAATTTAAAGCATTCAATTAAAGCATTTAATTCTGACATAATAAATCTTAATATGATAATTAAGATATCCCTTTGTTTTTACAATCTTAGGTGTTACCCTAGGGCTAAATAAAAACTAAGGGTTTATCCTTAAATGGTGCAAAAGCTTCTGCATCAAATTTATACAAACTAGCAGGTCTTCCTGCACCACGCGATACTTTGATTCCAGTATCAGATAAAAAACCTAGCTTTAGTAAACGTGCTCTAAAATTAGAATAATCAGAGAAATGTTCACCAATTACTGTAGTGTATAACTGATACAAATCATTCAAAGTGAATGTCTCTGGCAATACTTCAAAAGCAATAGGACTATACTCTAATTTGTTTCTCAAACGTCGATGTCCGTATGCCAGAATTTGGTTGTGGTCAAATGCTAATTGTGGAAGTTGTTTAACTGGATACCAAGCAATACCCGTAACTCCATCAGCGATTAATTCTGCTTCCTCAAATCTGACAAGGGCAAAGTAGCTTACCGAAAGATAACGCACTCCATAGCTTTCACAATCTTCCCTTGGGTCGCGTTTTGGCCCCCCAAAGGTGTACAATTGTTCTAAATAGAGGTTCTTGACGCGAATTTTCTCAGCTAAAATCCGATAAGCCGCATCTTCTATGGACTCACCTTGTCGTACTAAAGTACCTGGGAGGCTCCAATAGTTTAAAAACGGTTCTTGCTGTCGCATGACCAGAAGAACTAGAAGCCTATTTTGAGCGGTATCTACAGAAAAAATAACATTATCTACACCGACCTTGAAATCCGCCAAAGGTTGTTGATTTACCGCAGCTGCAATCTTTTTATGGTTTCGTCCTGGCATTTTTGATATAAATGCTGTTGTTGAATGTAATCGGCTACAAGGGGAGTTAAAGCATTTATGTCCCCATTTTCACGGTAACCGGTAGAAGATATATCTGGCCCGGTAAATTCAGCAATAGTAATATTTCCTCCCAGTTTTTGCACCGCTTCCAACCTAGATTTATCTATTGCGTATCCGGGACGCTGCACTACTAAAAGTTGTGCTTGCTGCAATAAATCTTGGACTTTGTACCAAATTGGTAGTTGGGTCAATAGGTCTGAACCTACCACCAGAGTGAACTCCGAGTTTTTCCCCCAACGCTGTTTAGCTTTTTCCAGCGTTTCCAAGGTACGAGTGCTGCTGAGTTCCTGTTCTAACAAAATATTATGTTGTGGCGAATTAATCTCTATTATTAATAGCCTCAACATTGCCACGCGATGTTCTTCGCATGTTTGCCGAGGTTTAAAGGGATTACTTGCCGTCCAGACTACTACTGTATCGTAACGCTGCGATAACCAACGTAAAATTGATTGGTGTCCCGCAGTTGGAGGGTCTGCACTTGTACCGAATAAAGCAATTTTAGTCATTTTTGTGGGAGTAGGGAGTAGGGAGTGGGGAGTGGGGAGTGGGGAGTGGGGAGATGGGGAAGATTTTTGGCAGTCAACAGTCAGCAGTCAACAGTCAGCAGTCAGCAGTCAACAGTCAGCAGTCAACAGCTAGCTTTTTTCCGCGTTGCTTTCGTCAGTTTTTCTAGCTCCGAAGAAATTTCTACTGTCATAGATATCGGTTTGTTTAATTGTCTGGTTTCTGGTGACAAACTTGTGACCGAAGCGGCTGTTCTTTGACGAATTTGAGCCAAACTTTCTGGTGCTTGTACTGTTTTACCTTGTTTCATAACCAGTTGTAATAATGCTTTTTCTTCTATTCCCTGGCTTTCAATTACTTTTTCTGTCATTAATCCCAGTCGTTCGGCTTTCACTTTACCCCCTGTAAAGGTTCTAAAAATCTGTTTACGTCCGGGGTAAGTGAATTTTCCTTCTGACTCTTTCATTACTGGTATTCCATCAATGTCTACCAGTTTGTACACTCCGTTTACTGGTGTTCCCGTCACGAGTCGTGTTCCCACACCATAACCGTCTATTTCCGCACCCTCGCTAATCAGTCGCTGTATTTCCCACTCATCCAAATCGCCACTGGCAAATATTGAAACATCTCCAAGAAGCGATCGCACTTTTTTGGATAATGAGACTAACTCACCGGAATCTAATCTCACCCCAGCTAAATGCATTTCTCCCGCTTTCACTTTTTCTGATAGCTTATGAGCCGCAGCTACAGTATCGTAAGTGTCAATTAACAACGGCGCACCGGGAAAATAACGATGAAAGGCGGTAAAAGCTTCCTCCTCAGTTCCCTCTGTTGCTGTCAGTGCCATAACAAGAGCATGTGCCATAGTACCACTGGGTTTTTCCCCTAGCTGTAAAGCAGCTAACACATTTGATGTAGCATTTAATCCCGAAGCTAAAGCCGCTCGTGCAGCCCACAATGAAGCCTGGGGGCTAAAAGCTCGTCGTGAGCCAAATTCCAAAATTATAGCTTCTTTACCTGCGATATCTCTTAACCTAGCAGCCCTTGTAGCAATCAAAGTTTGGTAATTAAGGGTATTAAGCAAGTAAGTTTCCACTAACTGTGCTTGCCAAAGTGGTGCTTCCACTCGTAACAAAGGCTCGTTAGCAAACACCGCTGTTCCTTCAGCCACAGCCCAAACATCACCAGAAAAACGAGCATCGGCTAATAACCCCCAAAAACTCTCTGGTGCGTGGTCAAAAATTCCTGTTGCCTTTAGTGCTTGTATATGGTCTTGGCTAAAGTGAAATTTCTGCAAATAATCTAACGCTTGCGCCAAACCCATCGCGATTAAATAGCCAAAGTCATGCGGCAAACGTCTGACAAACAATTCAAAACTGGCTGTTTTGTCTTCTAAACCTTCCCCAGTATAGCAAGCCGCCATCGTTAACTGATAAAGGTCTGTAAACATTGCGTAGTCAGCAGGTAATATAGTCAAATCGCTATGTCTACTTAAATCTAGCTGGCTGTTTTCATATCTATAGTCAATTTTAGAAAAACTTGTCATAAATCAACACCCTTCCAAATAGGCTTACCTATTATGGTAGCTTTCACCATAAATCATGTCAAGTCTGAACTTAAGGAGTAAAAAAAACTTCTAAACACTTAGTTTTTATAGCAATTTAATATTTGATTAATCTCTTATTTAACATATCTTAATAGTAAAACTAAAATAAAATGATGCTCAAAAGTTGATTATATAGATATTATGTAAATAGAAGTAAATTAAATAAGGCAAAAAATAAATATTTCAAATATAAAGTAGTGCGAAGCAATTTGAAAAAGTATTTCATAAATTATCAATATATTTAAAATATGATTTAAAAGAGAGTATGGCAGGATAAAGTATAAACATACGAAAGTAAATGCTCATTAAATAAAGAGCGGGGCAATTATGAATAATATTTGGACAATGCTTTCCCAGATGACAGAATATGTTTTGGGTGCAGCCAAGAGAATTTTTGGCCCGAATGATGATAATTATCCGAATATAGGCGTACAACCATTTACAGGTGACCCTTACAGGAAAAAAGCAGCACACACCTGGTAAATAGAGTGATTAAGATGAGTCAGTTAATTGAAATCGGTGGATAAGCATCCCTCTATCCAGCGATTTTTTTTGTTAAATAGGGATGCTCCCTAACTACAAATGGTCCCACTCAAATTCAGCCAAAATTACTAAGCAAACAACCATTAACATACCTGTAGTCAAAAATTGCCAACTACCGATAAAAGGTAAAATTAAAATTCCCAACAAATGCATTGCACCAATAATTAATAAACTACGGGAATGCACTCCGAAACCAGTACACAAATAGCCAAGAGCAGTTAACCCCAACCATAAGGGACATAAATATATTAAAATACTGCTCCAACTAAAAAAAATTCCCAAATCGGTTAATATCACCCCTACTAGCATTAACATTAACCAGCAATACAGTATCCATCTCACTTGTCGGCGTTCTACCCAATACTCAGTCCATTTGAACATAGCCGAGAGTCCGATACAGCTGAGAGTTGACCATAAAGTGGCTTGTAAACTCCAATCTACAGGGAAAAACTGTGCTGTAACGAACATAAGCAATAACAGCAATCCCCAAATTAAAAAAGCTTGGTCAATGCGGGTGTAAAAAGTGGAATAAAGCTGAATTTCGCCAATTCGCCAGTTAACACGCAAAAGCCCCTCTAAGTCTTGTGTGTCAATAAAAGCTTGCTTGCGACGCAAAGGCGGTACGGAGTCATTAAAAAAGCTCATTTTAGTTATGTTTTAAAGAAAAATTTAAACTTTGTCGAAATATAAATATCACCAGTAAATTGATGAACCTGTTGTTAATAAACAACTTGTCATTTTCTCATATCTTAACAAAACTTAAGATATTTGATAAATTAGGCATAAAGTACACTAAGAACTCTCTTAACCTAGTTTGACGTGGTAAAGACATTTATATAAAGGTGTAAACCCCTAACTTAACCTTAATAGTTTAGGAAGATAATCTCTGCAAACAGCGATTAGTCTGTTACACCGTTATTTTGTGTTGGGGTCTAAATCCCCATTACAAAACGTAATCGCGAATTATTTAATCATATGGGAATCGACTGCTGCGTAAGTCCTTAAGAAAAATAAACATCAATAAGGAACACCCATACTATATGTTGTCTCCAAAAGCTTATCTAAAGCTCGTCATCGGAGCTTTAGTACTGCCGAGTTGCTTAGGACTTGAAAGTGCAGCAGCATCCGTACAAAATAAATTGTCTTCGCAAGAAATAGCACCTGTTGTACAAAAACAAGCGAATCTAAATCCAGGTAGCAGTTTACAAATTGCCGAATACGAGGAATTTGATGCAGACCAGCTCAAAGGTGGTCATCACTGTTATCGTCCTCGTAGGGTCAGCCACTACAGAGTACATAACCCGTGTAGTAGGTATGAACGTAGTAGATATAGACACGACGATGACGACCATGAAGAGTATGGTCACCGTCGTGGACGTAGATATAGACACGATGACGACCATGATTCAGATAGATATGACCATGAAGATTACCACCACGAATCCATCCATTTCGGTCGTCACCAAAAGCGTCACGGGAGACATTGTATTTAATGGGTAATGGGTAATGGGTAATGGGTAATTGGGAATTGGTAATTGGTAATGGGTAATTGGGAATTGGGAATTGGGAATTGATAAACAAAACATAGGGACTAAACATGTTTAGTCCCTATATTAATAATTACCAATTACCAATTACCAATTACCCATTACCAATTACCCATTACCAATTACCCATTTACCAAAAGCTGAGTTAACAAAAAAGCTAGACCCGCACTACCTAAAGAAACTGTCAAATTATCGATACCTAAGAAAGAAAATGCTTCTAGAACTGTCGCAAACACAGCTACAGCAAGAGATAGCACCCAAGTTTGCCAAATGTTTCCTTGAACACCCAAGAAAATTAAAACACAGACAATATAGCTGGCTAAAAGCATTGCTAATGAACCTTCCCAGCTTTTTTGCGCTCCAAACATAACATACTTGTTTTTACCAAAACGTTGTCCAATCAAAGCTGCTAATCCGTCTCCCCAAGCCATGATGAGAATTCCCAAGGCTGCAAAATGAGGTTTTTGTAAATACCAGAAGCAAGCGACTAAAACACCTATACTCAAAGCATAGAAAAATGTCCCTAGACTTTTGCGTCCGACACTATTAATACCTGGAAGAATTGGGAAGCGGTAGGACAATAAAGTAACACTACTAGCTATAATAGAAGCCACAATACCAACACTGGCAGGTATATTTAGCCACCAAGCTAATAAGATGACATTACCAGTACCAATATGAACTATTTTGCGGATAATTTCTGGGTCAGGTTTGACAAAACGACTAACTAAAGCAGAAATTAGCAGAATCAGACTTACCCAAGCTGCAACGGCTGATATTTGCAGCCATATCGGTGTATTAGTATCTAGAGGAGAAAATGAACTTAGCAAGGTATCAGTACAGAAGTTCTATTTGAGGATTAGTTATTAATTAAATAGATTACCGCGAAACTTATGAAAGTATTATTGATTTTCTTAATCAAAGGTTATAGATTATTGATTTCCCCATTATTTCCTCCAACTTGTCGCTTTCAACCGACCTGTTCTATGTATGCTATTCAAGCTGTAGAAAAATTTGGAGCTTTTCGTGGTGGGTACTTAGCAATAAGACGTATACTACGTTGTCACCCTTTCCACCCAGGTGGTTACGACCCAATTCCTGAAACTTGGGGAATTCGGAGTGGGGATTTGGGAGTGGGGAGTGGGGGAGATAAAGGGGATAAGGAAGATACGGGAGATAAGGGAGATTAGGAAAAATTACCAATTACCAATTACCAATTACCAATTGCCAATTACCAATTACCAATTACCAATTACCAATTCCCAATTACCAATTACCAGTCAACTAAATAATGAGACCTTATCATCAAGTCCCAATTATTGAGTGTGGTGAATCTTTAGTAGAGATTCCTATGGAATTTTTTGCTGTGGAATCTCCTCATCCTTATGAAAAACTGGGTGCCCCTTATGGTACACATTCTCCCTATTTTTTGCGAAAAAGTGTTATCGATAGTTTAATTGCAGCACAAAATTATCTCCAACAATCGCGTCCTGGCTGGCTGATTCAAATTTTTGATGCTTATCGTCCTGTGGCTGTGCAACAGTTTATGGTCGATTATGCTTTTGCTGAAGTTTTGCAAATGCGAGGGTTCCAAAATGCTGAACTTTCAGCTGAACTTTCAGAAATACAACTTAAAGAAGTCTGGGAGGAAGTTTATAAAATTTGGGCACCTCCCAGTTTGGATATAAGAACTCCTCCCCCTCACAGTACGGGTGCTGCGGTGGATGTGACTCTTGTGGATGAAACCGGAACTATATTAGATATGGGTTCCCCAATTGACGAACTTTCTGATAGGTCTCTTCCTGATTTTTATATTAATGGTGACCAACCAGAAGCTGCTAGGTGGAATGCGAACCGTCAGCTTTTACGTGAAATTATGGAAAAAGCTGGATTCTGTCGCAATCCTAGAGAATGGTGGCATTTCTGTATAGGTGACCAAATGTGGGCTTGGCTGAATAATGAAAGCAATTCGAGCAATCAGTTTGTTGCTCGTTACGGCCGTTTACTTTAAAATCTGTATCCTTAGAGGGTATTGGTAAATAAAATATAAAGCTCAATTAATACTAGAAATCAAAATATTATAAGCCAGGGAATAAATTCCCTGTCTAAAAGCTGAAGTCCTCTGTACACGAAGTGTTCCCGAAGGGTAAGAGGACTAAAATAATACATTAAAAACAAATATTTGACAAAATCTAAGATGTTGCTAATTAGTCCTCTTTAGAGGACTTGCGCTTTTAGACAGGGAATTTATTCCCTGGTTGAAGAGGAATGAAACAATACATTAAAAACAAATATTTGACAAAATCTAAGATGTTGCCAATTAGTCCTCTTTAGAGGACTTGCGCTTTTAGACAGGGAATTTATTCCCTAGCTGAAGAAGAATGAAACAATACATTAAAAACAAATATTTGACAAAATCTAAGATGTTGCCAATTAGTCCTCTTTAGAGGACTTGCGCTTTTAGACAGGGAATTTATTCCCTGGTTGAAGAGGAATGAAAGAATACATTAAAAACAAATATTTGACAAAATCTAAGATGCTGCCAATTAGTCCTCTTTAGAGGACTTGCGCTTTTAGACAGGGAATTTATTCCCTGGCTAGCTAGTTCAAAATTCTTTAATCTTCCACTCGATAACCTAGCTCAGCTAACCTAGTGCGTGAGTGACGCCATTTTGGCTGCACTTTCACAAATAATTCTAGGTATACTTTTCCGGCAATTAACTTTTGAATTTGTTCTCTTGCTGCACTACCGATTGCTTTGAGCATCGAACCACCTTTGCCAATAATAATTCCTTTTTGGGAATCTCGTTCAACATGAATGGTTGCTAATACACGAGTAATGCTGGGTGTTTCCTCCACTTTATCGATAGCAATCGCTACAGAATGGGGAACTTCTTCGCGAGTTAATAGCAAAATCTGTTCGCGAATTAACTCACTCATAATAAAGCGTTCCGGTTGGTCGGTCACCAAATCCGGTGGGTAATAGTAAGGTCCGGTCTCTAATTTTTCAATTAATAAGTTTTGCAATTCTGGTAACTCATCACCAGTCTTTGCTGAAAATTTTGCTAGTTGCCATTGATGAGACTGTGCTAAGCTAGCGTAACTCTCATCTATCTGATTAACTAAATCTGGGGGCTGTTGGTCAATTTTATTTAGACCCAGAACTACTGGTGTTTGACTGCGACTAAGTAAGTCCGCAATATAACGGTCACCAATTCCGCAAGGAGCGCTTCCGTCTACCACGAACAAGACTACATCTACAGATTCAACAGCTATTTTGGCATTCTGTACCAATACTTCCCCTAATTGATGGTGGGGTTTGTGAATTCCAGGTGTATCGACAAAAATTATTTGTGCTTTTTCTGTCGTCAAAATGCCGCGCAAACGATTACGTGTAGTTTGAGCTACTGGTGAAGTTATGGCTATTTTTTGCCCTACCAATTGATTCATTAAAGTAGATTTACCGACATTTGGACGACCGATAATGCCAATAAAACCTGATTTGAATTCAGGAGGAGCTTGGGGAATAGTTACCTCTCCTGATAAAGAGAAGATGTTATTATCAATACTAGTCACCTGAGCTTCCACTACCATAATTAATTCTTTGCCTAGTTAGTATTTTTATGAAAGACATCACAGAAATAGAATATTGCTGGGATTGCCAACAATCTACTTAACTTAAGTTTAATCTACTACCAGATATATTTAGCGTATCCGGTGTAAAAAAATATATGACTATTAGAGGAATGTTACATCTGCCTTTAGGCAGTGTCTCAGAATTATACACATAGTTATCGCTCATGTATATAGGACTGAGTAAAAAATAAAAAAAGGTAAATTAGTCTTAACTTTCTATATTTAAAAAGAACTCACCTTAGTTTGCTGCTTGATTTAACGCGGAATGATACATGAGGTTATTATTTAAAGCAGTGATATTAATCACAAAGGTAAATGCTTTTTCTTATGGTAACTGAATAGATTTGTAAACTCCTTGTACCATAACAGTTACAGCCTTAAATGAACTGACGAAAGAAGCATTTAGCCTTGATAACAACAAATTATTTATTTGCTGTACTTTTTCACCCAAAAGCCATTTGATTTGAATGTCGTTGATAGTTGAAAAAATAAATGTCAGCTACGTTACTCAAAGAATTAATTTTTTCTAAAAATTTTGTAAATTTTGGCTTAATGGTGTTTAGATTATTTAGTCTGACGACCTCTGTATCTAAAAGAAGTTGAGATTTAGCAGAATTGTGCTAGGTCATCAGCTTCTTTCTCCTATTTCAAGATATGTAATTTTATTTTTGATTGTTAGAAGTATAATATTTTATAATTGTCACATACGTATATGTTTATTTTAAATTGTGGAATAATACTTAAACACTAGTAAAGTTTTCTGAGTTTAATTATTATTATTGAGCACTAATAGATACTCAATAAGTTGATAAATGAACTACAAAGACGATAAAGAGATAGGCAAGAATACCAAATTACGTAGTTACAGAAATTACGTAGTTATAATCACCACGCAATTGAATTTAAAGACTCAATCCAATACTTGGAAGGTTTTGCCGCAAAATACCTAAATACGTAGGTTGGGTTGAGGAACGTTCGCGTAGCGTCCGCTTCGGATAACCCAACAAATACGACGTTTCGGTTGGGTTTCCCAAAGCCTCAACCCAACCTACAAAATCTCAAAACCTTCGCAGTATTGAGACCCAATCAATTAAGTCTCTACTTGTTACGTAGAATATTTAAAGTAATTTTGTAGATAATTTGCTCAGGTTTAGCTCGTTGGTAACAGCTATCAACAGGTGAATTTTGGGGACATTTAACACTCTTAGCTAAGCTAGATTGAACCTCTAGGACAGCTAATTCTTTGCCTTTACGGAACCCCAAGAGCTTACCTTCGGGTGAATCTGCTGCATATTTTTGGTCTTCTTTCCATCCCAAATTTGTTAATCCAGAAGTGACGGAAGTTGCTAAATCTGCAATATTTTTAAACTCTTTACCTGTACCGGAAGCAGTCAGTTGACAAGCTGTACCTTTAGCCTTAGTGATTTGGTCTTCAAATTTAGCTGACGTTATTAAACTGACTTGTTGACTTCTTTTTTTGATGCTACGAGCAATTTGAGCCTGTAAAGTTTTACAAGCTTTGGATGAGATTGGTTGAAATTGATTTACTGTTGCGCTCGGAGAGGCTATGACGGTTTGAAGTGAGCTAAATATTAAAGATGCGGGCAAAATGATAAGATTAAGTATTAATACGTGAACTTTTTTGTTAGACATATAACCTGTATTTGAAAAGATTTGACAAATTTCACTTAACTTTGCTATGAGTATTTTTGTCAAGTAAATTAGCCAACGAATCTCAAAACTTCGCTGTCGAAAGGGAAATTTCTAAGTCAGAATATACAAAGCCTTATTCGCTCCTTTACAGAATTTCATAAAATACCTATGGAAACAACAGCAATAAATCCTTTTCTGGATGGCAACTTCGCACCAATCGATGAAGAAATTTCTGCTGACACATTAAAAATCATTGGTGAGTTACCCGAAGGAATGAACGGGATGTTCGTGCGAAATGGACCCAACCCCCGGTGGAAGCCCATAGGTCAATACCATTGGTTTGATGGGGATGGTATGTTACACGGTGTGCAAATTAGTAATGGAAAAGCAAACTATCGCAACCGCTATATACGGACTAAAGGGTTCAAAATCGAACAAGAAGTAGGTAAAGCTGTTTGGTCTGGGTTTTTAGAACCACCGCAAATGGATAATCCCCACGGGCCAGGAAAAAATACTGCGAATACGGCGTTAGTATGTCATGCTGGGCAACTTTTAGCGCTGTGGGAAGGTGGGGCACCTCATAATATAAAAATGCCCGGGCTGGAAACATTGGGAGAATATACTTATGATGACAAGTTAACTTCTGCTTTTACAGCTCATCCAAAAGTAGACCCAGAAACAGGGGAGATGATGTTTTTTGGGTACTCATTTCAACGTCCTTACTTACAATACAGCATAGTTTCTCCAGAGGGGAAATTATTACGTACAGTACCGATTACTATGCCAGAACCAGTGATGATGCACGATTTTGCCATCACCGAAGACTACACTATTTTTATGGATTTGCCATTAACATTCAGCATGGAACGGATGAAACGTGGTGAACCAGCGTTTATCTTTGAACGCAAAAGACCTAGCCGTTTTGGCATCGTTCCTCGTTATGGTGACAACCGTAACATCCATTGGTTCAAAACTCATGCTTGTTACGTCTTTCATACCCTAAATGCTTACGAAGATGGGGACGAAGTAATACTTATTGCCTCTCGGATGAGTTCGACCAGTATTTTGAGTGCTGATGATACCCAACGTAATCCAGAAGGAGACATACCCCGTTTGCATCGCTGGCGATTTAACATGAAAACAGGAAAGTTACGCGACCAAAGATTAGATGATGTCGCTTCAGAATTTCCCCGCATAAATGATAATTTCTTGGGACGAAAAACACGTTATGGATATACAGCGAGACTAGCTAAGAGTAAAAGCCCACTGTTTGATGCTGTAATTAAGTACGACTTTAGCACTGGTAAATCCGAAACTCACGAATTTGGTGAGGGACGGTATGGTGGTGAAGCTGTGTTTGTACCCCGTTCTGGTTCAACCGTTGAAGATGATGGCTGGTTAGTCACCTTTGTATACGATAAGAGTGAGGACATGTCGGAGTTAGTGGTAGTAGATGCCCAAGATGTTACCAAAGAACCGATAGCACGTGTTTTAATTCCGCAGCGAGTACCTTATGGGTTTCACGGAACTTGGATTCCTGAGGAGCAAATGAAAGAGACCTAACCCCCCTACCCCCTTCCCTATGAGGGAAGGGGGGGAAATAAAAGATATGTACGGAATTAATTTTTTCTGCAATAAAATAAGTTATCTTTATTCCCCCCCCTTCCCTAGTAGGGAAGGGGGGTTAGGGGGGTTAGGTCTCTTGAGAATTAGCTTAAAGTTTCTTTTTTGGCTTTGCGTTGTGCAAATGCAGCACCACCGACAGCCATTAAAGCTAACAATGCAGAAGGTTCAGGTACTTTTCTCTCAACGGGTGGTTTTGGTACGGGGTAAGTATTAGTCCAACTGTAAACACCAGTGTGAGATGTATTATCATTAATAACATTGCGGTCACCAGCAATTGCATTAGATTCTGTTGCAGCGAATGCAAAGGCATAGTCTACTTTATCGTTGAAAGTGACCTTAGCTATTTCACTGACTTGTAAGGTTGTTCCAGTTTTAAAAGCTTGTTTTGCTAAGCTAAATAACACTCCGTCAAGAATTGGGTTTCCGGTCCTGTTACGAGCAATGTCAGGGGATGTTCCAATACCGTACAGTGGGTTATTAACCATTCTTCCACCAACTTTAACGGTTTTGCGGGTATCTAAATATCTTCCAGTTACATCGTAATGTCCTACCAAGTCAACATTTAATTTACCAGTAGTGTCATCATATGTAATATCGCCAATATTTGCGTCACCCGCAGCATTAAAGCCATTGGTGCTGAGGTAAGTTACAAAGCTGCCAAAATTATTTTGGAAATCATTGTACATATTAGAGCCAGGTGTAGTAGCAATACCCTGCATCAAAGAGCCATAAGTATTACCAAATCCTGTTAACCAAGCTGTTGCTAATTTACCATCAGCCCAATCAGCTTTAGTAACACTTTCTACTTTGATTTTGTTTTTTCCTAATTTACCTTGGAAGCCAACATTATCTGTAATTGTTTCTCCATCTGTAAATAATTCTACGTTTGTAGCGCTACTATTATCAGTTAAAGCACTAGTGGCTTTCGCTGCATTATTTTTAGTGATATCGTTCAATAATTGTCGATTTACACTACCGATACCAGTGCTATCTGTAACAGGAGGCTTTGTAGAATCATAATTCCATGACCTAATATTAAGTTGACTAGCATCTGTATTTACTACACCGTTTTTGGTAAATTCAATATCGCTAGGTCTAGTCAAACCAACCGCAAAAGCTGGCACTGTTGCTATCATGCTCGCGGTTGCTGCTAATGATGTGGTAAGTAAAATTTGTCTTATCTTTGCTGCCATAACTGCCTCTTTTTGCGTCATATGTTTCAATCAATTTGCCTTTCGCGGGCACATCGACTCATGTAACTAATGTATTTTTTAGGGGCAATAATTGGGTGAAATTGAAGTGAAGTTATTCACAGCTTTTAATAAATAAAAATCACTTTACAGCTTGTTTCCCTCAGTTGATATACGTATAATGAGTCGTAAATTTGGTAGTTAAGTAGATTAACTGTTGCCAAATAAATAAGGTATTGTGTATTTGTGCCTTTGTTCGTAGCTATCAAAAAAAGGGAGCAAGATGCATCAAAAAAAAGGGCCCAAGATGCATCAAAAAAAAGGGAGCAAGATGCATCAAAAAAAGGGAGCAAGATGCATCAAAAAAAGAGACCAAGATGCATCAAAAAAAAGGGACCAAGATGCATCAAAAAAAAGGGACCAAGATGCATCAAAAAAAAGGGACCAAGATGCATCAAAAAAAAGGGACCAAGATGCATCAAAAAAAAGGGACCAAGATGCATCAAAAAAAAGGGACCAAGATGCATCAAAAAAAAAGGGAGCAAGATGCTCCCACTACGGAAATAATAAATGAGGAGCAAGCTCCAATACGGAAATAACTTATCTAGCGCAATCTATCCGTATTCAACCGCAAACCTCTGGCCGGACGAGTGTTATTTTGGGTTGAACGTACTGGAGTGCGACGCAGTGCAACACCACCTCTCATTTTTGTGCCATCACCACCATCCGCTCTATCAAGGAAAGGCTTCAAGTTTATACCTTTTCTGCTGTTACTAGCTGCTGGTTTACGACCACCACCAAAAAGGGTGTCACCAATGCGACGTATTTCATCTACACTATTTGTCCGGTTTCCGTAAGTGTTTACAGGAATAGTATCTTGTCCGTCGTCAGCAGAAGAAAGATTTGCGAATACTTGGTCGCGAACTTCAACAGGGTCGCGTTCGGGGGGTACTGTCAGTACGATTCGGCAGAAATTGTTAGATTGGGTTGTAGCGCAAATAATATTCTGTCTATTTTCTACTGCCGTTTGTAGTTCTGATAAGCCATTGCTTCGATAAGACTCTAAACGTTGAGCAATGGTTTCACAACGTCTTTGTGAGTCCCAACCACCACCTAAAGCTCTGGGAGAAGCCCAAGCAAAGTATTGACCAGGTTGACTTTGGGGTTGGTACATGACTGTAGGCTGACCATTGTAAAGCTGGCAGCTAAAGCGAGCGTTGCCATCAACAGAGGTGGTTGTTGTGCCATTACCACCAATTGGTCTTGGTATATTTATACCACCATTTGAACCACTATTTGAACCACCAGTTGTTGGTACAACCACACCATCAGAGGAATCGTATTGGGCTAACGCTATGGAGTTACCCAAGAATAAAGATAAGCCTAAGCTGCTCAACAAAACAAGTTTTAAAGTTCTAAGTGACATAATTAATCCTACGATTAGTTTTTAATGGGAACTACAGTTGGAACTAAAAATTTTTATTTGGTAATTGGTAATTGGTAATTGGTAATTGGTAATTGGTAATTGGTAATTGGTAATTGGTAATTGGTAATTGGTAATTGTGAAAAATTAGCCATTCCCCATTCCCTATTCCCCACTCCCCATTCCCTATTCCCCACTCCCCATTCCCCATTACCAGCTTGCTTAATTAATGTGACGTTAGGTTTACTATTTTTGATTCATGAAGAACGAGGTTTTTTTTGCTCATTTTCTTTTTTTTCTTTTCTTTCTTTAAGTAATTGTTTTACCTTGCCTTTAATCTCGTTATGACGTGCGACTCCTTCGTATGCATAGCGGTTATAGCGACTTTCTAAAATTAAGTTTTCTAAATAGCTGACTCTTTCGCTACCTCCTGGGTGCGAAGCTAGCCAACTGGGGGGAGCAAATTTTTGTTTTTGTTCTTTTTCCAAAGTTTTCATTAAATTACGCAATCCGTCCGCAGCGTAACCACCAGCAGCTAATAATCGCGTACCGAGAATATCTGCCTGACGTTCCATATCTCGACTGTAACTAAGGGAAAAAAGTTGCCCAATTGTGCCCCCAAATGGTAGATATTGAGTCAAGTTACCCACCAGGTTACCTTGGGACACTATTTGAAAGCCGTGAGATAACACAACATGGGATAGTTCATGTCCAATCAACCCAGCTATTTCTGCCTCCGAATTTGTTTTTGCGATCGCACCAGCGTTAATAAAGATTTTTCCACCGGGTAAGGCAAAAGCGTTGAGGTCTTCAAAAGGAATTACAAAAAAATCGTACTTAAACTCTTCTCTTCCAGCTATTTTGACGAGTTTCTGACCAATTTCGTTGATATAACCAGTTATAGCTTCGTCTTCCACCACTTCTAACTGTTTTTTAGCTTCAATCGCAACGGACTCACCAATAGCCCCTTCACCACGCAATAACATAATAGTAGAGTCCAAAGCAGTAAAAGGACCCAAAAGGCTACCAGTTACAGCATAACCAATAGCACCAGTAATAATGTTAGCGATAGTATTTCCTCGAACTTCGTCTCGCATATTGCCCTTAAAACGTTCGAGATTTACCTCAGCTAACTTGATAAATTCCGCAGCTTGGGGTGAGGTAGAATTAAGCATGGCAAATTGACGCGCAGCAATACTCGCTTCCATCCATTTTTCTGAAAACGCAAGCTCTTCTACCCTAGCTCTGACTAAATCTGGTTGATTGGGATATATCGTAGCAGCTTGTTCTAATACCTGTAGAGCCTCTTTATTACGTCCGTATTGTCTCAGATATTGAGCGTATGTAATATGACCGGGAATAAATTCAGGAATCTGTTGAGTTAAAAGCTGTAAAGGTATCAAAATGCGACTTTGTAGCTTATTCGCAATACCCGCTTGTGCTTCCCGCCAATATACCCTACCAGCAGGAGAAAGTTGTGCAGGGTCAAGTATGGCTTCCTTAAGCTCTTTTTTTTCAGTCGCGTTGGCAAAAGGTTCTTTAACCTCACGATATAGTTTTTCAGCTTCGGCTATTTTCCCCTCTAGATAAAGTTTATCCGCTTCTATCAATTTTTTCTGACGAGCCAGTTCTTCAGGAGATGGATCTGGTTCAGATACTTTTTCGTCCGGTTTTTTTGGGTCTTCACTTGGTTTTGGTTTCGTTTCCGTCGTTGGTGCTTTCGGGTCTTCGCTTGGTTTCGGTTTCGTTTCTGTGGTAGGTGCTGGTTCGTTCGCAGTGGAAACCAGAGGATGCGTCAGAATAATCAAAATCGATGTCCCGAATGAGAGGAATAACCAGTTCAAAGCGAGAAACAGTGATTTCCAACGTCGTTTCATGGTGTGATTTACCTATGGAAATGAAGTTATATCTCCACTGTATTCCTATAGGAAAATAAACCACAATCCAAAACAGGCATTGGTTCAAGAGGTGTTCGTGAACTAAACGTGAAGGCTAAATAAACCTTACCCCCAACCCCAAAGAACCCCACCCCCAACCCCCTCCCCGCTTGCGGGGAGGGGGCTAAGATTTATGATAAATATTCTTAAAAATTAAAAATCGACACTATATTTTATTTTTCGTAGCCCCCCTCCTCGCTTGCGGGGAGGGGGGTTGGGGGGTGGGGTTTCTTTGGGATGCTCTCGATTAACTTTGCATGACTGCATCTAAAAGCACATCTGCACCAAACCTGACGACATCAGTACAGGGTAACCCGGTTTCTTGCTGTGCTTGCTCTATAGCATTTTTTGCCTCATTTTCATCTAACAAAGCAGTGTTTAAAGCAATACCAACCACTGGAACAGGTGTAAACGCACCAGCCCCACAAGCAACCATTTCATAAAGCCGCACTATATCTTTTAACGGTGGTATTGGTACACCATTCATAACTTCCGTTTGTCCAGCCCGATGTACCAGCACCATCTGGGTAGGTTGAGAACCGCGTATCAAGGGCAAAGTAGCTGTAGATGCAGGGTGTAACAACGAGCCTTGTCCCTCAATATGAACTATGTCATAGTTTTTACCATACCTCATCATCATCTGCTCTACCGCACCAGCAGCAAAATCCACTCTGACGGCATCCAACGGTACACCATCCCCTTCTAACATCAAACCAGTTTGACCTGTTGCCAAAAATTTAGAACGCCCCCCCCGTAAGCGTGAAGCCCAATGCAGTTCTAAACTAGTGGACATTTTCCCTACCGCCATATCAGTTCCCACAGTCAATACGCGACGACAAGGAAGCGTACGCGCTAAGCCAGTAGCGACACTAAGATTAGGAGGCTCTTTTCGCACATCCCAAATCATTTGCCCTGGTTTCAGCAAAGACTTTAACTCAGGGATATTTGCCAAAGGGGTGTGCAAACCATTAACAATTGACATCCCCCCCAATAAAGCATCTTTAATTTCGTGCCAATAATCATCCGGCAAAACACCTCCCTTAGGAGCAATACCTATGACTAAAATTTGTGGCTCGTATTTTAAAGCATCCGCAACCGAACGTACTATTGGCACATTTCGCTTGATACCCGTTAGCTCTTGTAAAGACTTACCAGCATTCTCTCGGTCAATAGCAGCAACAATAGGAGCTTCACTGTAGCGTATAAGTGACATCCCAGTTTTGCCAGTAGTTCCGACAATCCCCTCATGTAGCAAAATCGCAACCCGTTGATTAAGCGCTAGACGCACTATATTTAACCCCCAACCCTGGTAAATTGTTTGGCAAAATTCTCCCCTGCTGCAGGTCAGCACCACAAAAGGGGTCGTCAATTAAATTAAGATGACTATCTAAATCTAAATAATCCGCCATTGGTGCTATTTGAGATGCTGCTGTATTTGCAAGCGTGCTGTCAGAGTAACATCCAAACATCACTTGTAAACCCAAAGCGCGGGCAGTTTTTACCATCCGTACCGCTTCAGTTAAGCCACCTGATTTCATTAGCTTGATATTAACACCATCAACGGATTTTGCTAAAGAAGCAATATCGCTACAACAGAAACAGCTTTCATCAACAAAAATTGGCAGTGGCGTTTTTGCCTTGAGTTGAGACAAAAGTTCTTCCTGTCTACGTGGTAGAGGTTGTTCCACATACTTAATACCCAACTCAAACAGCCAATTGCACATCAAAATAGCATCATCCAAATTCCAACCACCATTAGCATCAACAAATATTTCACGTGTGGGAGCTTCTTCTCGGACAGCCATTAACATTTCTTGGTCAGCCAGAATTCCATCAGGACTACCTAACTTAACTTTTAGGACTTTGACATCAGCAAAATTCAACCAATCTCGCGTCCGAACCCTAGCACCTTCTGGGGTATTAATGCCAATCGTAACCGAAGTTGGTACAATTGCATTTCTGTCAACTCCCAACATTTGCCATAATGGTAACCCCACCTGCTTTCCCAACCAATCATGCATAGCTATATCCAAAGCTGCACGTGCGGAAGAGGGAATTTGTGTATTGGCTAAAACGGACTCAATTTCTAAACGTTGTGACGGGCTAAAAGCTTGTAACAATGGTGCAACTTGTAACAAAGAATCCTTTATTAACTCCGTTGATTGGCAATGATTACCCACACTGAACGGAGACCCTTCACCCCAGCCCTCAACGCCATCATAATACATTTTTACCAATATATTTTTTGTCTGTGCCGTTGTCCCATAACTAATTGTCAGGGGAAACCGCTTATTTACAGTAAAAACTTCAACATCTAATTTCATGGGTCTAATTTCATGGGAATGGGGAATGGGGAATGGGGAATAATCTAACTCTTCAGTCCTCTTTCAGAGGACTTTAGCTTTAAGACAGGGAATTTATTCCCTGGCTATTTTTGTGGGCTATTTTTGTGGGCTATTTTTGTGGGCTATTTTTGTGGGCTATTTTTGTGGGCTATTTTTGTGGGCTATTTTTGTGGGCTATTTTTGTGGGCTATTTTTGTGGATTATTTTTGTGGGCTATTTTTGTGGGCTATTTTTGTGGGCTATTTTTGTGGATTATTTTTTGGCAACTATTTATTCGGACTATTTTTACCGAACCGATAATATCTGTTATACTCTTTGTCGAGCATAGATTTTTGTCATGATAATGTAATACTTTTTGTATTAAATATATGTTATGAAAAAATTAGAAAGATGGAAACTTTTACACTCAAAAATGGTTGTAGACCATAAATACTGCAAAGTAAGACGAGATGAAATAGAACTACCAAACGGTAAGATTATAGACGATTTTTTCGTCCATATCAAGCCTGATATTGCGTATATTTTAGCCATGACCACCAATAAAGAAATAATTTTTGTTCGTCAATACAGATACGCCATAGACGATTTTTTTTTTGGAATTACCTGCTGGAGGTTTTGACCCTGCGACAGAGAGTGCTGAAGTTGCAGCCATGAGAGAATTAAAAGAAGAAACTGGCTACATTGCTCCAGGACTTAAAAAACTAGCAACTCTTTATGATAGACCTAGTGGAGATACAAATCGTACCCATTTATTTTTAGCGGAAAATGCGGTAAAGGTTGGGGAGCAAAATTTAGATGAAACGGAAGAAATAGAAGTTGTTTTGATTCCTCAAGAAGAAATTTTAAATAAAATTTATCAGGGAGAAATTTGTGTAAAAGGAAGTGTGGCTGCACTTTTTATAGGTTTAAACTTATCTAGCAAACTGCTGTAAAATGTAACCGTAAAAAGCAGGTTTATTAATACTATCCATCGCATATATTTTACGACCATTACGACCATCAGAAACAATTTTCGTACATCCTTGACTAGAACCAGTTGTAATAACCTCAGTTTCCCATTCCCGTAATTGATAAAATTCTGGATGCGCTAAATAAGCCGTAGCCGTTACATCCCAGAAATAATAATCTTGCGGAATTACTAACGCATAACATTGTCCAGCTAAATCAGACAAAGCATATTGACGCTGTTTAGCAATTTTTTTCACAAAATCAGATGTAACAGGCACTTGATTTGTTAAGTCTAAAGGACACATAATAATTTCAAGACTAGTTTGCCATACTCGTGCCGTTGAAATCGGGTCCCAATAAGCATTCCATTCAGCCGAACCATCATGACGCGGTTCAAAATTTTTTTCTACGTTTCCAGCAACATTTAAAGCACCACCCATCCAAACAATGCGTCGAATTTTCTCTTCAATATCTGGAGCTTTATCTAAAGCTTCTGCAACAGTTGTTAAAGGTCCCGTTACCATTAATGTGACTTTTTCGGGAGCTTCTCGCAACACCCTTATCATAAAATTTTGACCTGTTTCTGTAACCAAAGGTGTGGTAATTATTTCACTTTGATTAAGAATTGGAAGATGGTCTACTACATAAGAGTCACGACGATAGAGACGAGGAAAAGGATTAATACCACGCACAGTACTTTCAGCGACAGGAATATGAGAATAACCCATTAAATCAAGAATTTTACGTGTTGCACTTACCGCTGGTTCAGCGAAACAATCTGCGGGGGTAACGACAACACCTAGAACTTCCACATTTTCCATCGTCATCAATAGCAGGGTCGCGAGATAATCATCAACACCACCATCATGGTCCATTAATACTAGTTCTTTTGGCATGTTAGGTAATTGGCTCTAATATCATATGCTACAGCTAATGACGGCAACTCGAACTTAATCGGAATTATTTAAAACCGATATACTAGATGCAAAGACGATTCCTTTGAGGATTTTGCTAATGGCAGTATCGGTAGAGCAGAGCCTTGAAAAAAGTACCCGCATTCCACCACTAGAAAATGGGGATAGGCTGACTCGTCATGAATTTGAACGTAGGTATACCTCGATGCCACATATTAAGAAAGCAGAACTTATAGAGGGAATCGTATATATGGCATCTCCAGTGCGTTCTAGAAGTCATGGTAAACCTCACGGAAAATTGATGACGTGGTTAGGGGTTTACGAAGCTGCAACTCCAGGGGTTGATGTGAATGACAATGCAACAGTTCGGTTAGATGCGGACAACGAACCGCAACCTGATGCTTTATTGCGTATAGAGTTAAATGGGAATTCGCGTGTAAGTGAAGATGATTATATCGAAGGAGCACCGGAATTAATTGCGGAAGTAGCAGGAAGTAGCGCAGCAAATGATTTATACGATAAGAAAAAAGTTTATCGCCGCAGTGGTGTAAAAGAGTATATTGTTTGGCAAACTTTGGACAATAAACTTGATTGGTTATGCTTACAAAATGACGAGTATATATCGTTAGAAGCTGATGTAAAGGGTGTAATTAAAAGTCAAGTTTATCCTGGATTATGGCTGGATGTGCCAGCATTACTTACGGGGGATATGAAAAGAGTTTTAGATGTGCTGCAACAAGGTTTAACTAGCCCATCACATGCAAGTTTTCTGCAAAAATTAGCACAGTCCTAAATATAAAAGCACACCCTGTATTTATTAAAAATATTTATTACAAAGATTTTTCACAAATTAAATAGGATTGCTATATCTGGGTTTTAAGTATCATCCGCTGTGCCTTTTGAGAAATTCATCAAAAGTTACTCTATCAGGTAAAGATGGTTGTGCCCCTTGTTTGGTAGCGGCTAAGGCTCCTGCTGCTGCTCCCCATACCACGCAATTGTACAATGAAAGTCCGTTACTAAGTGCTGCTGCTAAACCACCGTTAAACGCATCACCTGCAGCAGTAGTATCAACGGCTTGCACTGGGAATGCTGGCACAAAAAATGTTTCTTGTTTGGTTGAACAAATAACTCCCTTTGCACCAAGTTTGACAATAACGCATTTGACCCCTTTTTCTAATAAAATAGAAGCGGCTTTTTTTGCTGACTCTTCCCCATCAACAGGAAAACCGACTAACTGTGCTGCTTCGATTTCGTTGGGTGTGATTATATCTATTAATGAATAAAGCTCATCTGGTAAAGTAGATTGTGCTGGTGCTGGGTCAAGAATTACTCTTACTCCTGCATTGTCAGCTGCTTTTGCTGCGGATAAAACCACAAGCATGGGAATTTCTAATTGTAATAGTAAGGCTTTAGCTGTTGGTAATAAATAAGAAACTCTTTCGACATCTTCCTGATTTACTTGTCCATTAGCACCAGGAACCACAATAATATTATTTTCTCCTGCATCATCAACAGTGATAACAGCAACTCCAGAATTTACTGTTTCGTCTAAAAATACATTTTCTGTATCAACCCCAGATGCTTGTAAATTATTCAGTAATTCTGTACCAAAATTGTCTTTTCCAACACGACCCACCATTTGTGTAAGAATTCCTAACCTTGCTGCTGCTACCGCTTGATTTGCTCCCTTACCACCAGGTGCTGTAAAAAAATTATGTCCAAGTAGGGTTTCTCCCGGTTTTGGTAAACGGGGTGTAGTTGCAACTAGGTCTTGATTGATGCTGCCGAAGACGATAATAGTCATGGTTTTGCTTATACTTATAGGGATGATTTAAAATAAATTTTTAATCAAATAATTAACGCAAGAATGTTAAATGTTCCAAAAATAATGTAAATAAACATGACTGATGATGAATTAAGCACTTTTATATCTGGAGACGAAACCGACAAAGCTTTAATACTACCCCCAGATTTGCCACAAGGTTTACCAGAAGATGAACGCTATTTTCTTTTACTAATTACACCATTGCGTGCATGTGCAGAATACAAACCAAAGTTTGGTAGAGGTGGGAAAGTTGGAATGACAGTTGAGCAGTTTCAACAAATGTATGGTTCAGACTCATTTTATAGCTGGATTGGCTTGGATTCTCCTCTAATGTATGCTGCTCATAAAGCTGCTGGTGGCATGACCTCCATATATCGACAACTAGGTATTGGTAGCCAGTGGGTTCTAAATCAAATTTTACAGGATTACCTAGGTTTGTCAAAAGAAGAAGCTATTTGGAGCTATCTAGTTCCTTCATCAAAAGCAAAACCACGTCGTCTGTCTTTAGATGGACGTATTGAATTAGACCATTTGCAAAATATGGAAACAAAAAATCGTTTTCAAGAGTGGCTCAACGAGATAGCAGATAAACTATTGCTACCCATACATACGCGCTCAAATATTAAGGGAATAGTTATTGAAGCTAGACAAGGTTACAAAAGTAAAGATTCAAAGCGTCAAAATGCGGATATTTTGAATGCTGCAAATGCCTATGCTAATCTTTATATTCCTGTGTTAGTTTTATTTTCTAGACAAATAGATTCAGATGTAGCTCAACGTTATACCCAAGCACAGTGGTTAATTTTACAAGGGACAGTAGAGGATTCAACAACTGAAAGTCTACGAGTAATTTGAATAAATGGAAACCAGAACCAGAGCTTAAAATACCTTTCGATGGGCTTTACTTAATTTTAAGCCAAATATCAGAAAGAAGTGAATTACTTTCCCGCTACGTACACAAATATTTTTATGATATGACATTACATTCTCAACAAATTTTTAATGTAGTCAAATCGGGAGGCTTTATTCATTATGTTGTTGGTAACTCTAAATTTTATGATGTTATGCTTCCTGTCGAATCTATATTTGCCAGTTTATTTGAGTCTGTCGGATTCATAAATGTTACTACTCAAATTATACGCAAGCGCACATCAAAAAAAGAACTTTTTGAGTTTGTTGTATCAGCACAAAAGCCAAAATAAATCACTTCAAATCTCTTATAATTCTACAGGGATTACCAGCCGCAACAACATTATTCGGTACATCTTTAAGAACCACACTACCAGCACCAATAGTAGTATTATCGCCAATTGTAACTCCCGGACAAATAATAGCACCCCCACCAATCCAAACATTATTTCCTATTTTAACGGGAGCGGCAAGTTCCTTTCCCTCCAGACGAATTGAAGGGTCTGTGGGGTGATAAGCCGTATAAATTTGTACGTAGGGAGCACATAATACATTATCCCCAATATGAACGGTGTTACAGTCTAAAATTACACAACCATGATTCATATACAAGCTATTACCAGCATAAATATTAGTACCATAATCACAGTGAAATGAAGGTACTATGTTTGGATTTTCTCCCACTTGAGCAAATAATTCTTTCAATATTTCATATCGCAGTTGCTGTTCTTCTTCTGTTGTAGAATTATAGTTTCGTAAAAGCCGATATGCTCGCTTCCCTTCGGCTATTAATTGTGGGTCGGTAGACAAATATAGTTCTCCAGCAAGCATTTTTTCTTTTTCTGTTTTATGCATAATTCATAATTAATAATCACATTTAATATTTAATCATAACAATACAATTGCTATATTAATATGTATACGCTTAAAAATATATTAAAAGCTAGGAGAAACATAAGCATGACTTTTAGGATTTTAAGTTTAGATGGAGGAGGAATTAGGGGAATAGTCGCAGCAAAAATGCTAGCAGCAATTGAGAAAGAAATTAATCAACCTTTAAATAAGTATTTTAACTTAATTGCAGGTACTTCCACAGGCTCAATTTTAGCAGCAGCTATTGCAATAGGACGTAGCAGTGAAGAAATAGTCGAGTTATATAAAGAAAAAAGCTCAGTAATTTTCCCTTACCAAACTCGTTTTTCTCTTCAGCGAATACCTTTACTTTTTCAGTATGGTTTATCTGCTCCTAAGTTTTCTAATACTGGTTTAATTCAAGTTTTAAAAGATGTATTTAAAGACACTAATCTTTTTGATATAGTTTTACCATCGCTACTAATTATTGCTTATGATACGATTGAACGCAAAGCTATTATTTTTAAGAATTGGCGTAACGATAAAGAATATCAGAATGTTCCACTATGGGAAGTTTGTCTCTGTTCCGCATCGGCTCCTACGTACTTTCCTGCTCATAAATTACAAAAAATAGTACGAGGTACTATTAAAGATGCAGGTAGAGAGTTTTTAATCTTAGATGAAAAAGCATCTTCCTTAGAAAATTTATATCAAAATCATTTTGTACAAGTTACTGATGCAGCAGAGAATACAGAAACTCGTAATATTATAAAATATGTTGGAGCATCTCGGCAAGCATGGATAGATTCCCCTTGGGAAAAAATTCCTGATAAAAATTTTACATATTCTATTAAAACTATATATTCTGCAATTGATGGGGGTGTAGCTGCTAACAATCCTTCAACTTGTGCAGTAGCAGAAGCATTACGTTTTGGCTATAAGCCAGAAGAAATATCTGTGCTTTCTATTGGAACAGGAGAAAGAACGCGAGTAATTCCCTATGAAAAAGCTGAACATTGGGGATTAATAGAATGGGCACAGCCGATAATTGGTGTACTGTTTGATGGTTCCTCAGATATTTATGAGTACATTACAGACCAAATTATGGGTAATCGTCTTTTGCGTTTGCAATTCAAACTCGACAGACAGTTAACAAACAAACGTTTAAGTGACGACATTGATGATATTAGTCAAGAAAATATCGATAATTTAATGGAAGCTGCTGATACTTATATTAATCAACCCACAACACAAAAAGCATTACGGGAATTTTTGTTAAAGAGTCAATAGCTCGTAGTACATAGTACTTAATATACAAACAAACTTTTGACTCTTATTTTATCTTTTAGTCAATTATCCAAATACCATGTAACTGCCTTTAACCTGACCTTTAGCCCGATACATAGCAATATCCGCATCCCGCAATAAATTTTCAGGTTCCTCATCACCATTACTCACAGTAATACCAATGCTCGCGCTAGGAGTTATTTGGTTACCATCTAGATTTAGTGGCTCCGCTAAGCTTTTCTGTATACGCTCAGCAATATTTGTCGCATCACTAATTTCTTTAACATCCTCTAAAAGTACAGCAAACTCATCTCCACCAAATCTGGCTATAGTATCTTCCTCACGTAAACACAACTCTAACTTTCGGGCAATTGCAATTAAAAATTTATCACCAACGCTGTGTCCAAAGCTGTCGTTAATCTTTTTGAACCCATCTAAGTCCAAAAATAAAACTGCAAAACTGTGAGTTAGCTTCTGCTGACGCTTACGTCTTCCAATCGAGTGTCTTAGTCTATCCAAAAATAAAACTCGATTAGGTAAACCCGTCAGCGAATCATAAAAAGCATTGTGTAACAGTTCTGCCTCTGTTTGCTTACGTTTGGTAATATCTTGAAACACCAAAACAGCACCAGTAATATTACCATCAGTATCACGAATTGGAGCAATACTATCTCCGATTGGTATTTCCTTACCATTTTTGGCCATTAAAGTGCAGTTTTCTGGCAAATTCAAAGTTTTACCAGTTTTAATTACCTTTTCTGCTAAATCTTCTAGCTTCAGCCCCGTTTCTTTGTCAAATAAAGCTAGCACTTCAAGTAAATCTTTGGAAACTGCATCCTCTTCGTTCCATCCAGTCAGTCTTTCCGCTACTGAATTCATAATTTGAATATGCCCATTTGTATCGGTGACTACAACTGCACAAGCCATGCTGTCAATAACAGTCATGAGATTCTGCTGTTGTTGGAATCTTTTCTCAATATCAATCCTACGCTTGTAAAGAACCATTTCCATTGGAATATCCAAGTCTTCTTCCGCTTGTTTTTCGGCAATATAGGTAAAAGGGTTATCTAATCTAGTTTTATCTTGTTTTGTATCTTCAGAAGAATCTGTTAAACACGATACTGGTATTTGGCTATTATTTTGGATTTTATTCACGGCTTGTAAACCATTGATTTGTGTCGGTAATGACCCATTTATTAACACTATAGGCAGATAACTTTTGGGTAATGTTTTTATACAATGTTTTTCAAAAACAGCGGTTTGGGAAACTGTATAACCCAATATTTGTAAACAATGTTTTATATCGAGTAGTGGTGTTTTGCCATCCTCAACAAATAGGATTGTAGAGCAATTCATGCAAATGTTCCCTGCTGGCTAAGGTTACGATTCTGTCACCAATCTTAACTCAACTGCAAGGACATATATTCTATCATAATAAATCTCAAAATAAACTTTGTTCTTGCTCAATGAAAATGTTACTAATTATCAAATATCGCTCATACAATTTACCAAGTAAAAGTACCTATTTAAAGTGCTAAAGTCATGATGTACAGTCATTATCAAGTCATTTGAATAGAACATAATTAGCATCAAATAAGTTAATCATTAAAATATTTCCTTCAGTTTCAGCAGTTATTGCATCAATCTCACAAAATACAATCGTGGAAATTGCTTAGCTAGAGGAAAATTTTTCGTTGTCATTTATTTAGCTTCAGCGAAACTAGTACCAATATGTATATCAGCATCAAGTAGTTATTTAGAAAGCTTTTTAGCTCAGGATATTTAGTGGCAACTCATTTATTTGATACGTGATAAACTGAAAATACTTATTCTTGCTGATGTTTGATAATCATTAGTCAATGATATAAAAATAACAATTTATTTGTATTCCACTGACTTATTCTGAGCCGCAAAGTCAACACTCCCCACTCCCCCTACTACCCACCCCCTACCCCACGACGACTTCTAGTAATATCTATACTAATTCTGCCCCCAAAATCAGGAATAGGTGCTGCTGGTTTGCTCAAAATAACTTGCACTTGTGAAAGATATTCGCACTTTTGGAGGATGGAATCTGCAATGTTAGTTGCTAAACACTCTACTAAAACAAATTTGGATGTCTTCACCAGATTTTGTACAATATTAATAACGCTGCGATAGTCCACAGTATCTTTAATCGCATCGGTGTTTCCAGCAATCGACAAATCTAGCCATAAAGTCACATCGACCTCAAACCATTGCCCTAAAACCTGCTCCTCTGGTAAATAGCCTGTATAGCCATAGGCTCGAATTCCTGTAACATGAATGCAGTCCATAAAATATTAATAACGAATATTACTGTTTAGTATTTGAATTTGATGTCGATTTTATCTAGGAACGTAAATGAACTTTGGGCTAATGTTTTAACGGAGACTTTAAAGCGTCTGGGATTAACAACAGCAGTCATTTGTCCTGGTTCACGCTCAACACCTTTAGCCGTTAGCTTTGCAATTGCATCACCTGAAATAGAAGCAATAAGTATTCTTGACGAACGCTCCGCAGCCTTTTTTGCTTTAGGAAGGGCAAAAGCGACTGGACTTCCAACAGCAGTTGTTTGTACGTCTGGAACAGCTGGGGCGAATTTTTACTCTTGTGTGATAGAAGCCAGAGAAAGTCGCGTTCCTTTGTTGCTACTAACGGCTGACAGACCCCCAGAACTGCGGGAATGTCACTCTGGACAGACTATTGACCAATTAAAATTGTACGGAAATTACCCTAACTGGCAGACTGAATTAGCTTTACCCTCATACGACATAAATATTCTTGCTTACCTGCGACAAACACTTGTTCACGCTTGGGAGCGTTGTTTATATCCTGTTCCTGGGGTTGTACATTTAAATATACCTTTTCGTGACCCTCTTTCCCCAATTTCCGATGGCGTGAATTTTAGTCATTTACAACCATCCTTCGACTCCGAAGAATTTTTCAGTCCTCTTATTAATAGGGGGTGGAATTCTACATCGGCTTTTACCCCCATTCCCCAACAGTGGCTTAACTGCTCTCGCGGTATTATAATCGCTGGTGTTGCTCAACCCCAAAAACCACAAGACTATTGTAGTGCGATCGCAAAACTATCCCAAATTTTGCAATGGCCTGTTTTGGGTGAGGGACTCTCTCCGATAAGAAATTATCAGGAATATAACCCTCATTTAATTTCCACCTATGACATAATTTTACGGAATCCAGAATTAGCCAAACAACTAGCCCCAGAAATGGTAATTCAAATTGGTGACATGCCTACTAGTAAAGAATTACGTTCCTGGCTAAGTAACACTCAAGCACGACGCTGGGTAATCGACAAAAGTGGTGAGAATCTCGACCCATTGCATGGTCAAACGACTCACCTGCACTTGAGTATAGAAGAATTGGTTAAGGATTCCCCACTCCCGACTCCCAACTCCCCACTCCCTTATCTCCAAAAGTGGTGTACTACGGAAGCCAAAATCAGAGCAGCCGTTGACGAAAAAATGGCAAAGATAGAAGAATTTGTCGAAAGTAAAGTAGCGTGGTTACTCTCAGTAAAATTGCCTAAAAAAACACCATTATTTATTTCCAATAGTATGCCAGTACGAGATGTGGAATTCTTTTGGAAGCCTAGTAATTTTCAGGTATGCCCTTTTTTCAATAGAGGTGCTAATGGTATTGATGGTACTTTATCTACTGCGTTAGGCATTGCACACCAAAATCAAAGTAGTGTGATGTTAACAGGAGATTTAGCTTTGTTACATGATACAAATGGATTTTTGATAAGAAATAAATTTATAGGACATCTATCCATAGTATTAATTAACAACAACGGGGGTGGAATTTTTGAAATGTTACCCATTGCTAAATTTGACCCACCTTTTGAAGAATTTTTCGCGACTCCACAGGATATAGATTTTGCTCAATTGTGTGCTACGTACAGCATAGAGCATGAATTGATAACATCTTGGGGGCATTTGCAACAAAAATTAACTCAATTACCAAACAAAGGAATAAGAGTTTTAGAATTGAGAACAAACCGTAAAGCAGACGCACAATGGCGAAGGGAAAATTTACCTAAATTTAGCTTTGATTAAGATAAAATTCTCAAGTCCAAAACTATTTGTTGTGTATCTATGGAAATTAACTGGCAAACAGCTAAGACTTACGAAGATATTCTTTATCATAAAGCTGATGGCATTGCCAAAATTGCCATTAATCGTCCCCACAAACGCAATGCCTTTCGTCCCAAGACAGTGTTTGAACTTTATAGTGCCTTTTGCGATGCACGTGAAGATGCGACTATTGGTGTGGTACTTTTTACTGGAGTCGGACCACATACAGATGGTAAATATGCTTTTTGTTCGGGTGGTGACCAGAGCGTAAGGGGAAAGGCTGGCTATGTAGATGAAGAGGGAACACCACGTTTAAATGTATTAGATTTACAACGCCTTATTCGGTCAATGCCAAAGGTAGTGATTGCTTTGGTTGCTGGATATGCAATAGGAGGTGGGCACGTGCTGCACCTAATTTGTGACCTCACGATTGCAGCCGATAACGCCATTTTTGGGCAAACGGGACCGAAGGTGGGTAGTTTTGACGGAGGCTTTGGTGCAAGCTATCTAGCTCGCGTTGTTGGTCAGAAAAAAGCTCGCGAAATATGGTTTCTATGTCGCCAATATAATGCACAACAAGCTTTAGAAATGGGTTTGGTTAATTGTGTTGTACCTGTCGAACAATTAGAAGCAGAGGGTATCGAGTGGGCACAAGAGATTTTAGAAAAAAGTCCAATTGCTATACGCTGCCTTAAAGCTGCATTTAACGCTGATTGTGACGGACAAGCAGGTTTACAAGAGTTAGCGGGTAATGCCACTTTACTCTATTACATGACAGAAGAAGGCTCTGAGGGCAAGCAAGCCTTTTTGGAAAAGCGACCGCCGAATTTTCGCCAATATCCTTGGCTGCCATAATTGGCTAAAAAATCTTGCCTAAAAATCTTACCTAAAAATCTTACCCAAGACAGAAGGCGAATTTTCAGAATATCTAATGTACTTGCATGTGCAGAGATATTAAAAATAAATTTTGATTTTAGGCGAATTTTTGGCGGGCTTAGCAGGATTGATTATTGCTAGTTAAATCATTTGCAATTAAATCAACACTGGCTTTGATTTTATTTGTGGAGCGGTGCTAGCTGTTGTTTCTATGGCAACAGGAAGCGCCTCTTCTAAATTTTGAGCAATAGTACTAGAAACAGCCGCTATTGGAGTTGCATCTGGCAAAATCCAAGCATCTTCCAGAGTTTCCCAAGACGGAGCAAAAGGTGGGAGCGCTAAACTACAAGCCTTCCAAGTCCCATGAACAGGCGCTCCCAGCTGATTACAAATTCCGCCACGACGCCCTTCTGGTTTGTAATGACGACAATACCGACAAGCAGAAGTTAATATTTTATTTGGGTTCATTTTGGTTATTGCCTTTTCGCGGCTGATTTCTACCTCTTATTTTCGTCCTAGATATAAATACGGATTTTTGCTAAAAACCAAGAATCTATATAGGTTTTCCCGATCCCGATGAAAAAATTAACTTTATAATGATTTTATTTTTACGTTATATTTGTAAATAGTTGTGTAACAAATTTGATACATAAATTGAAAAAACCTGTATTGCTTAAATACAGGTTAAAACTGAATTGGGATCAAGCTTAAAAGTGTAATTTTTGATTCACTGGATTTTTTTTAATATCTATAAATAGACAGATTACAGCAAAGAAAAAAGTAATATGTCTAACAGACAAAAAGTAATAATCTTATTTTTGTTTTCAGAGTTTAAAGGGGGAGTGGGGAGTGGGGAGTGGGGAGTGGAGAATTGCGAACTGCGAACTCCCTAATTCGCAAAGCGCTTTCCCGCACATAGAGAACAAACCCCCCAGCGTTCAAGTTCTCCAGGTGGAGTATGGCACTCGCACTGCGGACAAAGGGGTAAATGTTGAGAACGTTTTTGTATTGCTTCAGCCCAATTCTGAAAAGCTTTGTTGGGATTATTTACAGTGGGTAATACAAGCCCTTCTCTATCTGGGGTTTCTTCTAGATAACTAGGGTGGTCGTGGGGAGAAAAAGTTAGTTTTTCTCTATCAGTATTTTTACGGTGCTTCCATCCAGCGGTAGAAAAACGAATATCTACTAAAGGAGTAGGTAAAAATGCGTTAATTCGTAAAAGCAAATCTTGTCGTCCAAATGTCAAATTTTGTGACCAAGCAGCACTCGAAGTTCCCACCCGCAAAATTTGACGCTCAATAGATAAGGGTCGAGTATGAGCGGCAATCGTATTGCCCACAACATCAGCCCAACATTTTTGTAAGCGTATAATTGGTTGCTCCTCGAATCGCTCCTGAATCTTGAGAGCATCTATTATGTGGCTAACTGATTTAAAGCCCATGTTCTATTGCGCTCGCTACAAAAGAACAATCCTTGTCACCATATATTATTTCCCTAAAGCTGCATTTAAAGGCGTTCGCGTCCATAGAATATGCAAATAGGCTATGTGGATAGAGCAACTTCATATAGAGTTTACTCATAATTAACATTTGAGTATTTCTACGCTATTTTGATTTTAAAGGATATAAATATTGATTAACATTAAAATTTTATTATATTTTTTATCAGAGAAAATTAATATTGATTGAACCCCCTCACCGTTTACGGTGAGGGGGTTGGGGGTGGGGTTTGTTTGGCGTTTGTTTAGCGTAGTACCCACTATGCCTTACCAAAACCCTTTCCACTTGAGGCTTTTAACCAAATAAATAACTCACCGTTATCACCACCGGCTGCAAGTAATCGACCCTGGTGATGCCAACTCAAGCAAGAATAGCCAGCCTCCACACCCGTGAGAATTTGGGAAACTTTCTTGGCCTTATTCCATAAACATAACCAACCATCGCTAGCAGCAGAGGCCAGCAAAAAACTCTTGGGTGCGAAACCAACAGCTTGAATTATGTCCACATGATTAGTTAAAATCCTAGCCTCCCACCCCAAGTCATCATCCTCAAGTTTTTCCCAGACAACAACACCTTCCACACTAGAACAAGCTAATAAAGGCGCACCATTGGGAGTAGAAATATCAGACCAAGCCAGTTGCCTAATCTTACCGGGAAAACCACGCATAACCCAAGGGTCGGGATTACCCCATTGCAAAACCGTGATGCTACGGTCCATATTCGCAGAAGCCAGATAATTACCATCTGGAGACCATGCCATAGCTAAACTAACAGTAGGCATATCTAAGATGTATGGTTCTTCATCCCAATCTTGGGAATTCCAAATTTTTACTCCCTTATTTCCACCAACAGCCAAATATTGACCATCTTTATGCCAATCAATACTTAAAGGGGAAGACTCTTCAAAATCTACAGTCGCAATAACAGAAGCATTATCAGTATCCCAAACTTGAACGCGAGACCCTACACCAAAAGCTAACCAGTTCTTATTAGGACTCCAAGCTAACCTATCTACCCAAGTACGGGGATTATCTAAAGTAGTGATTAATTCACTATTTCGCCAAATTTTTACTCGTCCATCCTGTCCACCAACAGCCAAAAATTCCCCATTGTAGGAAAAAGCGACGCAATTTACAGATTCAGCGTTCTCTGTAGCATTTTGTAAAGTTGTTAGTTCTCCATTTTTCCATAGCATAACTTCTCCCGCTGCGGAAGTTGCTGCTAAAGCTATATCTTTATCTTTGGGTGACCAAGCAACAGCTGTTACATAATCGGATAGCGAAGAACTAAATTGCAGTTCAAATTCCTTGGTATTTGCGGTTGGGGATTTCATGGGAATTGGGGAGTGGGAATTGGGGAGTGGGGAATGGGGAAATCTTTAATTTAAGCTATACAAGCTAGGAAATCAGCTTTAAGTTGAGTTCCGTCTAGATTACGTCCAATAAAAACTAGTTCGTTTTTGCGAGTTTCGTTTTCTTTCCAAGGACGGTCGGGTTGACCTTCAAATATCATATGTACTCCTTGGAACACAAACCTATTATCTTCCCCTGCGATATTCAAAATTCCTTTCATCCTGAAAATATCTGGTCCTTGAATGCGTAATAACTCGCTTAACCAAAGGTTTAGTTTTTCTCCGTCTATTTGTCCTTCTTCCACCAACGCGACTGAACCAACGCTGTGGTCATGTTCATGGTCATGTTCTTCTTCTAAAAATCCTGGCTCAATTTGTAATGCATGTTCCAAGTCAAAAGCTTTTACTCCCAAAAGGGAATCCATTGCTAATTCAGAATTTCGGGTTCGATGAACTTTTGCCATTGCGTTCATGGAACGAATACGCTTTTCTAATTCATCAAGCTGTTCTGGTGTTACCAAATCTGTTTTGTTTATTAGTATCACGTCAGCAAAAGCAATTTGTTCCTGCACTTCATCCGCATCCCAATGTTGCCAAATATGTTTAGCATCTACTAGGGTGACTACCGCATCCAGTTCTAATTTTTCCTTCAAATCTTCATCAACAAAAAATGTCTGAATTACTGGGGCTGGGTCTGCTAAACCAGTCGTTTCTATGACTAAGTGGTCAAACTTGTTACGACGCTTCATCAAATTACCAATGATGCGAATCAAATCACCACGAACGGTACAACAGATACATCCATTGTTCATTTCAAAAATTTCTTCATCAGCATCAATAACCAATTGATTATCAATACCTACTTCCCCAAACTCGTTAACTATGACGGCTACTTTCTTTCCATGTTCGTGGGTGAGGATGCGATTTAGTAATGTCGTTTTTCCTGCACCTAAGTAGCCTGTCAAAACTGTTACTGGGACTGTACTTGGTGTTGTTTCTGCAGAGACCATATATAAAGCTTAGTGATTATTGAGTGATTGTAATGTTACGAACTAATTTTGCAAACTAATTTTGCGAACTAATTTTGCGAACTATGATAACGCTTTTAAAAACGGTAAGCTCGCCTCAAAAATTTTTTGCGCGTATTCCTCATGCATTCCCAATGTACCAGGGAGGATTACGCTTTTTACACCAGATAGGGCTTTTAGTGCATCCATTTCAGCACGAGATTTCTTTGGGGTCGATTCTCCGATAACTATCATAAGCGGTGCTGAGAGTTTTTGAGCTAGCCCAAGAAAATCTGCTTGGCTGCTTACTGCATCAAGAGTTCCGGTTACAAACGCTGCTGAACCGAATCTTGCACCGGATTTTTTAGTTGTTTGCCACTTGTGTTGAATAAAATCGTCAGTCAGCTTTGTTTCATCCGTAAAAACGTGACGACGGTACATAAACTCTAAAAATGATGGTAGGGTATTTAGCTTATAAAGACCCTGACCGAGAATAGGCGTTCGTACTATTTCTTTGACTATATTAGCAAGCTGTGGATTTGCGCCCATAGAAGGTAAAGGGCCCCTCCATGTGGGAGCAACTAAAAGCAGCCGCGAAAAAAGTGATGGCTCTTTGACTGCTAATTTTAGTACGTAAGCTGCGGAATGGCCAGCGGCAACGATAGATATGGGAGAATTAAAAGCATGTTTAATAAAATTTTCTAAAAATTGTTGATATACAGCCGGAACATAATCAATATTGGGACGGGATGATTCACCAAAACCAGGCCAATCTAGAGCAATAACTTGAAAATAGGGAGCAAACAGTTTAGCAAGCTCTGCCATTTCCTGACGTGTAGAAACGGTACTAAAAGCAGGGAGAAGCAGTAATGGAGAACCTTGACCAAGAACTTCGTAAACAACGCGAATTTGCTGATTTTTCCAGTTCCATAGATATTCCTGCACTACACCACCTACACCAAAAGCACCAGAAGGGTATGACAAATTGGTTGACATAATTGGTAATTGGTAATTGGTAATTGGTAATTGGTAATTGGTAATTGGTAATTGGTAATTGGTAATTGGTAATTGGTATTAACTATTCCCCACTCCCCATTCCCCACTCTCCACTCCCCATTAGCCGTTACTATTTTATGTCGATAAATTTTGAAATAAATACTTAATTAGATATAGATTAGTATTCATTTAGTATTCATTTTTCACATTCCAGTGCCTTTTTTTGCATAGTTTTGAAAATATTATAGAAACCATTTGCACGGGAAGGTGTAAGGCTGACGTTTAAACCAGTTTCCTGAATAAAATCAGGAGCTAATTGCACAATTTCGTTTGGTGCAAGTCCATTCAATCCTTCAACTAACAGACCCACTAAACCTTTGGTTAACTGAGAGTCAGAATCTCCTTGATAGGCAACTTTACCGTCTTCTAAAGAAGCAGTCACATATACCTGGGAAACACAACCAGGAACCTTATTTTCTGGTGTTTTGTCAGATTCTGGGAAGGCTTTAAGCTTTGTACCATACCAAATCAACTGCTCGTAGCGTCGCTTTTGGTCAGAAGCACGTTGAAAGCGTTGGACAATTTTGGCAAGGTTAGGGGGTAACGAGTCGATGCTAGACGACATAACAGACAAGGGTAATAAACACCATCACTTTGAGTTTAATTTATATTAAGCACTTTTAGATAGCTCTCGGCAAAAAAGTGATTAGCAGACATTTTAAGGTATAATATCTAACCCTTTAAATATCTATATTAGCAAGAAAAATTCTTAACCTTGTAGAAGCAGTAAATTTACGGTTTTTACTTATGTCGTGTTTCTCGTCTTTTCTGTACTTTTGCTATTCAACCTTTGAATTTTGATTCTACAAAACTGCCAGATATATTAAGTATTAAGACGAATTATTAATAAAATATGCGAAATTATGCTTTATATTCCTTTTTTTTGATAGATAAATGAAAGGTCATTTCCACAATCTATAAACTTTCAGGAAAGGAGAAAATCCCTTGCTGACATCAACTTTACTAGCAACAGCAACCGCACCCTTAGCATGGACTCCTGTAGTCGGAGCCATCATGGTAATTTGCAACATTATTGCCATTGCTTTTGGTAAATCTACCATCAAGCTTCCTAACGTTGGACCAGCTATGCCATCACCTAATTTCTTTGGTGGTTTTAGTGCGGGGTCTGTTTTGGCAACAGCAGCCTTTGGTCACATCTTGGGAGTCGGAGTTATTTTAGGACTACATAACCTGGGAAGAATTTAACTTTTTTCCAATGTCTTAAATTTGTTGTCTTAAGTTTGCCGGATGATTTTTCTGTCTCAAGTTTCTGAGTTGGGGATTAATAAATTTCCCTGACTCTTTTATATTAGCAACTTTATATATTAATGATGTAATAATTATGATTAAGTAGGAAGATGTAATAATTATGGTTAAGTAGGGAGCAAGATGCTCCCACTACTGTTTTAAACGGGTATTGCAGACAGTCCACGCAATTGGCGTAATGCATTTAAGCAAACTGTGCAATCGCAACCAAATAAAGCGATGGAAGCGTCACTTTCTTCCTCAGTAAACTTGAGTTCGGTAATCTGATTCGGTTCAACTTGGGCTACCGTAACTTCAGATTTACGTGCCGCAGCCAAAGCTGTTTTGCTAACTCGCTGACATACTAAATGATGGTCTGCAGCATGGGGAGATTCCAGACAATTCGTAATACTTCCATCTTTGTTGACGACTTGACTAGCTCTTGCAGGTTGAGTAGTCATCATCACCAGAGACATCATGGAAGCGAATAAAGCTGGACTGGAAATTAGTGTGAGAGCGAATTTCTTGTTCATTTACTCAAAAGTTTTTTAATTACGGAATAGCTGTGGCTTTAATTTTTTCACATCATTTGACGGTAACTCAGTCACTTTTATACAAAAATGAACTGAGAAATTGAAGTGAGTCATATAGAGGCAGCACATATCTTAGCAAAAGTGATTGATATTGTCTACAAGTTCAAAAGTAATAAAAAGCACAATTGCTTAGACACTCAAACAAGTCAGAGAATACAAAAGCACTTTGGATTTGGACTTTTGAACTTCTGAAATTTTAGAGCTCGCTGGATTATAAACTAGCTTTGGAGAATACAACCTGTAATTAAAGCAATTTTCAATATCGCACAGTCATCAAAATTTAAAAGTTAAAGCTGTGTTTAAAAGATGGACTCATTTTGTATAAATCAAGTTCCATCTCAGTATAATTTCTGAGAATAATCTATCTAATACTTTTAATCCAGACACTTAATCCCACTCCCCACCCCCCACTCCCCAATTTTGAATTTTGAATTTTGTTCGCGAAGCGAAGCGTCTGCCTTGCAGATATTTTGAATTGTTTACTCCCCACTCCCCTCATCCAGTAGAGCTTCTTTTACCTGTTCTTGAGCCTGTAAAATCGCAGCATCAGACAAACAACAGTCTTCGAGAGTTTGCTTGATAACAACCGCGTCTAAATTTTCTCCTAAAACTTCCATTCCACTAAAACGCTTTGGTCTACCTTCCAGATTACGCGGTAAATTTAACTCGATAAACTCTGGTGATGGTACACCTGCAACAAAGTCAGTATATAATGACCGACCATCAGCCACATCAAAAACTCCTTTGCAACGGGTGATATTTCCGTAAGCACCATTAGTTAATTCATACCAAAATTCTCGTAGACTTTCTTCGTCTATTACTTGTCCACTAGTTGGGGCACGCCATAGTTGGTTTTGGGTAAGATGATTTTCAGTAAAATTGTCTTGAATCAAAGCTCCATAAATTATTTTTTGTGCCCAAGAATGATACTCTGAATCATGGGAATTCTTTGAAACAATCGCGACTCTATTATAACTTTTATACCCTAGTAGCTTAGATATACTGCTTAAATCTAAATAAAATCCAATTTCTATATAAGCCAAATCCGATAAAGCCAATTGCTTAATAAACTCAACCTCTTGACCATCAAAAAAAACTTGAATCTGGGGAAATTCTGCTGATAAGCGTGTCTGGTCAATGGGTAAGTTACCCGTTCCAGGGCTAAAATACAACACATTAGGGGGAAAATTTGGGGTGGCAATTTTATTAGCAATTTCTTGACAAATCCAAGTAGTTTTTCCTGCTCCTGCCAAACCCGCAACAACAGTTATATTTGGTAATAACATACTAATTAATTATTAGCGAAATTTTATCTACCTAAGTGTTAACTTTTTAACCAAAGAAAAGTGAGGTGATAAATCTGACCATAATCACAAATAGCATTATTAAAAGAATTCCCAGTAAAAATACTCCCCCAAAAAGCATCGCAAAAAAGCGGCTGTCTTCTTTGCGGTTGATTTCAGGTGCATTTAGATGAGCTTCAAGCAATTTAACGTTTTTAGTATTCGCTTTCCAAGTAGTGTCAAATAAATCCCCTACAAATGGGATAGACCCAACAACGCCATCCAAAAGAATATTGAAAAGCATTCTCACTAAAAGGGTTTTGGGCAGATTAAATTGTAATGCTTGAAGCAAGACATAAGAAGAAAGAGCAATACCAACTAAGTCTCCACCTACTGGTAATAAACCAATAATGGACTCTAAACCGAAACGAAAGTTAGTACCTGGAATAACAAAAGCTTTATCCCACAAATGGCTAAGGTGACGTAGATGTTCTAACTTAGCTAATTTGGATTCTTCATTTGTGGGGGAAAATGGACGTGGAGATTGGGACATAATACTACATAGACCTTCATGGGTAATATATTAAACAAACACCAGGCAAGAGCTAGGTTAACCGCATTTGTGTTGAATATCTTTTATCACCTTAAGGATAAAAAATCAATTTAAAATCCAAAACAGCCCGAACCTCCTTTACAATGCCCTTGGGGATTAAAAAAAGCATTTCTTTGAAATATTTCTTGAAGTTATGACAAATCAAGGTCAAATTCCAGTTATCGTTGTGGGTGCAGCAGGAAAAATGGGTAAAGAAGTGATAAAAGCGGTATCACAAGCCCAAGATATGAGCCTCATGGGAGCAATTGACAAAAATTCAGAAATTCAGGGAAAAGACGCAGGAGAACTCGCAGGTTTAAGCGAACCTTTGGAAGTTCCAATTACCAATCAGTTGGAACCAATGCTGGGTTACATAGCAGGTGAAAGACAAATGTCACCAGGAGTCATGGTTGATTTTACTCATCCTGACTCGGTTTACAATAACGTTCGCAGTGCAATAGCCTACGGTATCCGTCCAGTGGTCGGAACTACAGGATTGAGTCCAGAACAAAGCCAAGATTTAGCAGACTTTGCCGAAAAAGCTAGTACAGGATGTTTAATTATTCCTAACTTCTCAATTGGTATGGTATTGCTACAACAAGCAGCAATCGCCGCATCGCAATATTTCGATAACGTGGAAATAATTGAACTGCATCACAACCAAAAAGCTGATGCTCCCAGTGGTACAGCCATACAGACAGCCCAAATGCTAGCGGAAATGGGTAAAACCTTTAACCAGCCCCTCGTGGAAGAAACGGAGAAAATTTCAGGAGCAAGGGGAAGTCAAGCTGAAGAAGGAATCAGAATTCACAGCATACGTTTGCCAGGATTAATCGCTCATCAAGAAGTGATTTTTGGCGCATCTGGTCAAATTTACACCCTACGTCATGATACTAGCGATAGGTCTTGCTATATGCCAGGAGTTTTACTAGCTATTCGCAAAGTTCTCCAGTTAAAGTCGTTAGTATATGGATTAGAAAAGATACTCTAGAAAATTCATAACTAATAAATCAACACAAGCGCTAAAATGCTCGTTCCATTAACTCGGCAAAAATTTGAACAACTCATCCCCCGGATTGCGACTGGACTACAGTACAAATACTACTGGGGGAAATTTTCCGATTTTTTGCAGCGGCTATTAATTTCCGTAGTTGCTGCATCTGTTATCTTAGTTGTAAAAGTAGTTCTTAGGCTCGATTTTGGAGTTGGACCAATATTATTTTTTATAGGGATTATAGGCGGATTTTATTGGTTATGGGGCCCAATACTTTTGGCTGGTTTACGTAATCAAAAATTGCGCCATTATAAGTATAGTGGCTTTTTTGGTGGTCGGGTACTGGATTATTGGATTTCGGAAGAATTGGTTGGCAAGCAAGAAACCGTCAATAATAAAGGCGATTTAGTAATTGTAGAAAACCGCGAAAAAAGAATTAATTTAGAAGTCGGAGATGATACAGGTTTTACTGCCGAAATTTCGGCACCTTTAATTGTTGCTCACAAAGCCATATCTCGCGGTCAGAGAGTGGAAATGCTTGTGGTGTCTAATCGCGCTGATTTAAGCAAAATTGAAGAAGTTACCGATGTTTTTATTCCCAGTCGTGACCTTTGGGTCAGTGATTATCCTTATTTACGGCGAGATTTTTTTATTGAAATTGGTAGCCGTTTACGTCGTAGCGATGATGAAGACAGACCACCAAGAAGAAGAAGGAGATAAAAACAAAAACAAGCCAACCAGCAAACCACCAAACCACCAAACCACCACAAGCCAGGGAATTAATTCCCTGGCTTGTGGTGTGAATGATGTTTATTTCCCTGGCTTGTGGTGTGAATGATGTTTATTTCCCTGGCTTGTGGTGTGAATGATACTTAATATTGTATTTGTAAGCAGCCTTTTAAATTTTCCCCTCTTCCCCATAAGCTTGCCAAGCTAAATCTATCAGCCCATCGATAATTGCCGAAGCCACATTTGAGCCACCTTTACGCCCATAAATAGTAATATTTGGAACTAAGGAATCTCGCAAGCGATTTTTCAGCGCATCCACATCCACAAATCCTGATGGGGTTGCAATTACTAAAGATGGTCTAATTTCTTCTGTCTCAATTAAATTTAACAGCACTGACATCGCAGTCTGAGCTTGGCCCACAACGAAAATACCTTCTGGGTATCGTTTTGCTAGGGTTTCCATTCCCCATGCGGCTCGTGTTTTCTGTTTTTGTGGTCGAGTCGAGGTCTCTGTGCTGCAATATACAGGATTCGCAAAGGTATTTTGAATGTCGTAACTAATACCCGCTTGTACCATTGGAACATCAACGATGACAGTGCTTCTGGCTGCAAGTGCTGCTGCCCCAGATTGCAAGGCACGTTCAGAAAAGCATATGAGAGATTGGTACTCAAAGTCAGCAGTAGCATATATTACACGCCGCACTATTTCATATTCTGCGGGTGAAAATACATGGTTACCAATTTCACTATCGATTATCGCCAAACTTTGAGCGTCAGTTACGTGCCATTCCATTATTTAGAGTTTAGAGTTTAGAGTTTTGAGTTAGAAATTAAGAGTTTAAAGTTTTAGCTGGTGGTTGAATTGAGGAATGTAGAGTGGAAGCAATGAGTACTTACACAGTTTAAAACTTTTAATCGCCAACTCAAAACTTAAAACTCAAAATTCTTAAGATTCTGCTGTTGGGGTAGAGCGAGTAAAAATTGGGGATAGGTAAGCTACTAAAGCACCGATGAAGAAACCTGCAACATTACGAAATAGCGGTAGCCATTCTGAGGTGCGAGTTACCACTGGTCCAATACCGAAGGCTATAAATAATATTCCCCATAATGGAGAAAAAATTAAAGCCCATTGCCAAGCTAGAATTTGCCCCTCACGTCTGGGTTGAGCTGCAAATCCACAAATCACACCACCAACTATTGAGCTAATTAAGGTTAGAATCCACTGTTCTCTTGGAAGTCCGGGAACTACATTACAACCACCTTTTCGCAAACAGCCTTCTACGGTTCCCATCGCTTGGAGAATTGCTTGGTCTTCTCCTTCTTCCCGTACAAAATATAAATTCCCAAAGCGGGTTTGTAATTCTATCCAAAAAGTACGGGGTAAAAATTCATAAACTGCATCACCAACACTAAAGCTGAGGATATTTCCCCCTCTTGCATCGGCAACCAGTAGAACACTTTTATCATCTAATCCCCAAAAATTAATTACTGCACGACCTGGAGTCCGGTCATATTGCGTCAAAACTCTCAGTTTCCAACCTGTCTCGGTCTCAAAGCCTTTTAATTCTTCAACTAATTTATTTTCCTGAAGTTCCGTCAGAGATTTGGCTAAGTCTACTACTGGTGTTGGTTTATCGGGTAGTAAATCAGGATTTTCATAAGCATACGCTCCAGGTGAATGTATCACCCACATTGAAGTGGCCAACAAAAATGAGAGTATACATACCAGAGTTCGTCGCCAAAAGGAATACTGCATGGACGTTTTTATAAGGGTTTCAACAGTTTTCGTAGTGTAGTTGTTTTAAAAAAGTACGCTAATAAACGTGATACTTCTTTACACTTTTTTACTTTACTCTAATATATTTACTTAAATCTACAATGACACCATATTTATTTCTCATATTTCTCCCTTCTATTCTGTGGAACTAAGATATTCGTAGGTTGGGTTGAGACCTTGGGAAACCCAAAATATGTGATATTTATTGTATATATACTGATAAAAAACAAGAATAAAATTTAAAACCACAGAACCCTTTTAAATTCTTTTAATCAGTGGTTTTGGATTTAGGGTACAAATCTTTTTCGTCAAAATCTCCATCCCAAGAAGTATTTTCGTTGTAACCTTCACCAGAACGATAGTTATCACTGGAGGTACGACGATTTTCTTGCTTATTTTTTTCTCGCTTTTGCATTGAAACTGGTGGTTTAGCATTCCCAGACAATCGCTCAACCCCTCGTCGAGCAGTTGGCTTTCGGGTGAAGGTTTTCCATGCTGTTTTCACACCAATCAAGAAACTGCGCGTCCCCACTTGGATATTTTGCGCTTGCTTTTTTGCTGTATCAATGCTTTGGTCTACTTGTTTGACAACTTGACCTGCACTTTTTACACCTTCAGTCACGTCGTCTTTTAAGTCCGTTATTTCTAGGCTGGTTGTGCGGATAGCATCAAGAGTTGGAGGTAACTCCCGCATCAAGGTATCAAATAATTTTTCCGCACTGCGAGCTGCCCGCGCTAATTCTTGTAACGCTGGTATTGCCGCTATTAAAACTGCTGTCAAGCTGGCAGCGACTAAAAGTATGGACAATCCCAACCAAAATAGGGGTTCACTCACGATTATTGAATATTTTTCTACGAATGTTCAAGATGTTCAACAGTAGACTCAGCATCTTGTGAATCATCTACATTATTAGAGATTACACTCCCCTCTTGAGCTGCTGCTTGACGCTTCATCATTTGCGTTTCGCGCTCCCGTGCTTCCATACCAGCTGAAATAGCCTCTCGCAATCGGTCTAAAGTATCGTCCCAATTTTTCAGAGCGTTTGTACCTAAACGGTCTGCCTGAATTTGGACGCTGCTGGAAATGTCTTCAGCCAGTTCTGGCAAAGCGTTGGCTGACTTTTTCAACAATTTGCGTGTTTCGCGTCCAGTACGTGGAGCGACGAGCAAACCGGTTAAAGTACCAATGGTAGCACCCAGCATTAAACCGCCAATAAATAGTCCGGAACGGTTTTTAGGCATTTTGTGATTTTGGATAGTAATTTATCTAAACTTATCTAAATTTAACCGCTAAACGAGGTCAGTATAAATCGCCTGCCTTTCTATCTTATAGAGATTTCCTATCTTTTTGGCACGTGAGATATTTGGACTGTTTATCTATATTGACAAAAATCTGGCGAGACATGTTGCCGGGATGACTATTTTTTGGTGTTTTGCAATAAATTTTTGCTCTTTGTACTGACTATAGCCTGCTCAAAACTTAGAACTGCCTACACTGCTTCTTGTTCGCTTGCTTCCATAGCGTCGATAAATTCTTTGTGCGAGATATAAAAAGTCGAAAATTTGCTGTAGGTTTTGGATTTGTATTTCTAAAATCTGATAATTTTGCCGTAAGTTATAAAAATTACCTTTACGTGCATAAATACATTCTGGTGATTTATATAACACTCTATGAACGATACGTTCTGCCACTGTTAAGGCATCAGCCATCATAGCAAATCGTAGTCGCAACCGCTGTACTCGCAATGCCACAAAAAGAAGTACCAGCGAGATGAGCATATTCAGAGCAACTACGATTGTTACCATTGGTTATGTTTTTCCTTCCACAGTAAGTACTAACTTTTTATTATATTTCTACATTTATATTACCAAATCAGCTTTATAAATACTCGTAGAGCCATCAGTGAAAACAGCGACAAATATAATGGAGTTACCGCTAATGCATCTGCGACCAGCCGATACACAGGATAATTTTTTACCATCAAGCATCATATTATTTCCGATTATTTGGGTTAAACTACCACCAAGAGTTGTGTAAATTCCATGATGACCGCTGGTACTAAAACCACGGAACACCACATTACCCCCATTAAGAGAAATACTTTCTATCAGGTACAAATTTCCACTACCTGTTAAGTCGCTGGTAGAAGTATCTGCTATTAGCTCCATTTTGTCATGAGCGCTAACATAAACGCCACACTGACCACCAACACCAAGTCCAATAAAGGCAACATTATTATCATCAAGAGAGACTTCAGAAAAAGAGGTAAAGTTGCCGCAACCACCAGGAATAGGGGTGAAACTATCCACCACTTTTTCTAGCTGTTCCCCAATGTAAGTATATACACCGCGTTGACGTTCCAGACCTTTAGCAGCAAAAGCAACATTGCTACCGTCAAGAGAAACACTAAAAAAAGAAGTAAATTTACCATAACCACCTGTTATGGCAGTAGATTTGTCCGCTACCCGATGCAGCGAACCATTCATAGAAATGTATACCCCTTCTTGACCATCAATACCTTCACCTTCAAAGGCAACATTGCTACCGCTATTGCTGGGTGTCCAAAAAGCGCTAAACTTGTTGGGTGTACCAGGAACAAGAAAACAAGTATCTACTACTTGCTGTAAAGTTCCTCCTATATTGGTATAAACTCCTCGCAGACCACCAGAGCGAAAACCAGAAAATACTACGTAATTACCACTAATAGAAGGTTCACTAAAAAAGGAAAATTTTTCAGCATCATCAGGAATGCGGCAGGAAGTATCTGCAACTCGACTCAAAGAGCCTCCCACATTAGTATAAATTCCTTCCTGTCCACCAGAACCACTAGCAGCAAATGCCACATTACGACCGTCAATGCATGGTTCAAAGAAAAAATCAAAGTTACCACGACCGGAAGGTACTGGAGTTGATGTGTCGGCGATTTTCGTGAAGGTAAATTTAGTTGTAGAAACTTTGGCAGATGTTAAAAAATCTCTAGATAATTCGGTTGCTAATTCAGTAATCTGTTTTATTGTATACATGATGTTGTTTATTAAAAGTGGTTGTAATAGGTGATGCAAGTGAAAGATTACTAAAGACTACTTAGGTAGGTGAGTTATTTTGCTTGCTTTCGTAATCTTGTTGCCAGTTTGTCACAGCCAATAGAAAAGTCGCCACTATAACCAGTGTATATTTACGTAAAACTTAAAAAAATGCTGAGAATGTAAAGTCAGTGCTTATACGGATATAAAATTGGGTAGAATTACTCATTCAAAAAAACCCAAAGAACCTCCCTCAACCCCAAAGAACCCCACCCCCAACACCACAGACCGTAAACCTAACGTGTACACACAAGTAGAAAATCTTTCTGTCATTGCGAGGAGGAACGACGAAACAATCCCTTTTTTCGTAACCCTTAGCGAAATAATATGTGTAAATGTTTCGTGGAATTCATAGTTTTTGCGGTTGCTTCGTCGTTCCTCCTCGCAATGACAGGTAATTCAACTTGTGTGTACACCGTATCCCCCTCCCCACGTGCGGGGTGTGGGGTTTTGGTGCGGGTTTTATTTTTCTAATACCAAATTGGGATGCTCTCCTCTAAAGGTAGTAGCTATAAACTATGACCCCAGACTGAAATTTATAAATTAGCTTCATTTTCGTTTGTAATTACAGATTTTGTAATAAAAACATAGTGAATTATTTACTAATATCAATATCAAAATATAAATTTGTGCCATGAATCCTATAAAACATCATAAATACCAACGCAATACTATTGTCAGTCTCGAACCAGAACGTGAAAAGGTAGGTTCCCATCAAACTCACGACGAAATACCGCAAGAGATATCGTATAGTATTGTCCATGCAATTCCCGGACGTGTTCGTTTTAGAATTCCTCGAATAGTCAAAGATTCTTTGTATGCCGATAAACTAAAGGCTGTTATGGAATCTGATAGCGAAATCACAAGTGTTCGCATTAACCCAACAGCTGCGTCTGTCGTCGTCAAATATAGAAAAGAGAAAATTTCAGAAGAGCAAATGCGAGCATATTTAGCCGAACTGATCCAAACTGCACCAAACATAAAAATACAGAAAAAAACAACTGTCCAATCAGCTGTTGAATCTGTTTTTGATGCTTTAGTTAATTTGATTGACAGTGTGCGTAATGTGAATAATTTACGTAGCGCTGTAAAACATAAACCACCTCAAAATAGCAGTTGGGAACGAGTACTCTCTACTGTGAGAAGGATGCTGAAAGGTTTAAAATCAAGCATAATATTTGTTTTACCCAAGTCAAAAGCTTCTCTACAGTAGAGTTCCTTTTTATATAACGTCTCTACATATTTTTGGTTATGTAGCCACGTCTAAAAAGTACGGTTAATACTGCTAATAAGCGAGCTTGATATTGTTATATTAAACAAGTATAGCAGTGCATTTATACTGATTTGTATACCAGTTGTATTTAGATACTGCGTAGGTTTTGAACATTTGTAGGTTGGGTTGAGGAATAACGGAAACCCAACATTTCCTTGCATTAGTTGGGTTAAGCGCTACGCTCCACTGCGTGTAAGCGCTACGCTCCACTTCGTGAACGCGTAGCGTGCCCATAAAGGCATACGTTCCTCAACCCAACCTACGTATTTTGGGGCAAAACCTTCCAAGGACTGAGTAGTATTTAGATACTTAATATTTATGTGAGTAGAAGTTGAATCAACAAGTTAATCAATAAACTCTACATAAATAAATATATTGGTATTACAAGTATTTTCAGGTGGTATATCGCTTTGCGAAAAATTGTTTTAACTCTGATAGTTTCTTTTTTATCTTTAATTATGGTTTTACTCGCTACTCCAAGTAACAGCCTTGGTAAAGTCAACGAACTTATTATTTTTGGTGATAGTTTATCTGATGTTGGAAATGTATACAAGGTCACTAATGGAATTTATCCACCATCACCTCCTTACTTTCAAGGACGCTACTCCAATGGTTTAGTGTGGGTAGAATATATTGCTTCAAAGTTTGGATTAAGTCCTAAACAAACCACTAACTTTGCTTATGGTGGTGCAACTACTATGAGAGTTGGTAGCTATGGAATACCAGGCTTGTTAGGACAAGTTAGTAACTTTCAATCAGCACAGTCACAAGCACAGTCACGAGCAAATCCCAATGCACTTTATATTATTTGGGCTGGTGCTAATGACTATCTTTACGGTACTGCAAACACAACAATGCCATCTGACCCAGTTGGCAATTTAGCAATGTCAATCCAATCCCTTTCTTCTATGGGGGCTAAAAAGATTTTGGTTGCTAATTTACCTGATTTGGGAAATCTTCCACACACGCGAAATAGCTCAAATTCAAGCATTTTAACCGCAAGTAGTAATAGTCATAATCTCAGTTTAAGCAAGTCTCTGGATGTGCTGAGAAAGAAATTCGGTTCTAACACTGAGATTATTGAGCTTGATGCAAACTCTCTTTATAAAGAGGCTATTTCCAACCCAGGAAAATTTGGTTTCACAAATGTTCAGGAAGGTTGTCTCAAAAATGTGACTAGCTGCGATAATCCAGATAAATTTTTGTTTTGGGACGGGATTCATCCGACAACCGCAGGTCATCGAATTTTGGCTGAAGCGGCTTTATCCAAGCTTGAAAATCAAGTGTGTTTTCGCTAAACTCTCATCTTTTCATCTTCCAAAAGTGGTAACACTACAGTAAACGTAGCACCCAGACCTACCCCTGCACTAAAAGCATTAACATTACCACCATGCAATTCTACAAGGTGATGGACAATTGACAATCCCAATCCCAAGCCATCTTTACCGCGTGTTGTACTGTTAACCGCTTGGCTAAAGCGTTCAAAAATATGGGGTAGAAAATCTGGGTCAATTCCTTTACCAGTATCAGTAATGCGAATTTCCACGTAATTCTTTTTTGTCAATTGCTCGTTTAAATCATATATATAAACAAGTCCTGGAACTGTTTCTATAATTTGCTGGGTAAAACGTTGACTCTGCTGTAATTCTTCTTCTACTTTTTTGCGTTCGCTAATATCCAATACCATCCCCATCATTCGATAGGAACGACCTTGAGAGTTATAAAATATTTGCCCAATGGCTGCCAACCAACGCACACCCCAGACTGGATGCAGTATTCTAAATTCTATATTCAGTTTAGTCCCTTGTTCTAAAGCTTGACGTACATGTTTATCTAATCGTTTTTTGTCTTGCTCCAAAACTGATGCTAGGGAAATTTCATATGAAATAGGTGTACCAAGCTCCAAGCCGTGTAATTCATAATATTTATCCGAACAGGTTGCTGTGTTCGTAACCAAGTTCCAATCCCAAAACCCAACATTTGCTGCTTGTTGAAGAAACCGCAGTTGCTCTTCGCTTTTTTGTAGTGCTTCTTTTGATTGTTCTTCAGTAGCTTTTACCTTTTGACATAATTCCGCGTTTTCAATCGCACTTTGTACAGCCTGAAGTAAAAATTCGGGTGTCGTTTCATCCCTAACTAAATAATCGTACACACCACTTTTTATTGCTTTTACTGCGACTGACTCGTTACCTTGACCTGTTATCATAATCACTGGTGGTCGAGAATTAGCCATCTGTTCCGATAAATTTGCTAAAAAATCTAATCCGTTGATATCAGCTAATGAAAAATCCAGCAAAATAATATCGGGTTTCTTCAAACGACAAGATAGCAGCCCATCTGTGCCTGACTCTGCTTCTGAAATATTGTAAATATATCTTGACTCTGCTTGAAGGTAATGTCGGTAAATCTCTCTGTCTTCGGCAAATTTACTAATTATTAAAACGGTTCGATGCTGCTGAGTCATCATTAGTTATTAAGTAAATATTTAATCAGATACAGGTCACACAACAAAATACTGACTTATAATGAATCGCATTTACAAATGGTAATTATAAAATTTATCTATTACAATCTCATACTTTAGCATGTTGCGGTTAATTATTATCTCTACCTATTGATAGGTAATAACTCAAACGCTTGCATAGAAACTATTACTTTTGATGTATACACTTTTTATACTCAGTTACATTTAATAGCTGAGAATGCTAATCTTTGCAAAATCATATCAAATTATTAAACATTTTATATTTTATGGAAATATCATATTTTTTATATTTTTAGTTTTATTAAATAATATTAATATTAGTTGTAATTTTAATCTCGTTGTAGGTCAAAAAGAGCAATATTAAGCTTATTACTTCTTTAGTAGTAGGCTGATAAATTTTATTTGATACTAGTAGTAGATAAATAAGTACTTTATTTTGATTACAACTGAATTTATCAGTCTTGGCTGAAGTTTAATTTTGTAATTGTAGTAGAGTCTATTAATTATGGCATCACCAAAATTTCAAAAAGGTCAAGTAGTAGAATTTATTGGCGGAGTTGGAAGCGTCGTAAATTATAGACACAGTTCTGGGAATTGGTCATATTTTGTAAAAATGGAAATGGGTTTGGAGCCTGAATTTGGCAGGATTGGTGCTGAAACAACTGTTCTACTATTTGAGACAGATATTAAGCTTGAGTAAAGATTTTTTAAAGAGCGATAAATAAAATTGCACACAACAGAGAAACAGCTTTCAAAACTGTTGACCTAATAAATATTCTTGCTAGTGTTATGACGAATTTTTTGCAATTCTTTGCAATTATTTTGATATAAGTAGGAAAAAAAATGCTGTGTATTCAAAAAAATAAGACTGCAAAAAAAAGCGATTACGTGCAATAATCCTCTTTGCTTCTTTGTTAGTCTTTGTTGGCTTTTTAGGTTTTTAACTAGAGTTAACCTTACCAACAGCAGTAAAAGAAGTCGCAACTGACTCTTCCCAACCGAAGGAACCCACCCCCAACCCGAATGGTACTAAGAAAAGGCTGGGGTATGGGGAGTTTTTCTGAGTGCCATTCCCCCCAACTCTAACCCGTGCAAGCGGGGAGGGGGCTACGAAAAATAGATACCTGTCATTGTGTTCACGTTAGGTAAATGGGGAGCCAACGTTGGGGTGGGGTTTTCTTTTTCAGATAAACTTGGAGAAAAGCGATGATAAAATTACTAAAAAAATCAAGCTATTTTTTAATAGGATGCGTTGCAGTATTAGGAATTGCTCAAGCCGTTAATTCGCAGCAGCCAGAAAAGAGAAGAATTGAGCGAGTGGAAGGCTACTTAGCAACACCGCAAAAATTAGAGTTTAACGAATCTCTCTTACGACAGTTGCAATTACCTCCTGGGTTTCAAATTAGTGTATTTGCTAAAGATTTGGGTAATCCTCGCAACTTGGCTATTGCTCCCAACGGTACAGTTTACGTCACCAGACGCGAGCAAGGTGATGTTGTTGCGCTACGTGATACCAACTTAGATGGACGTTCTGACTCAATCACGACTGTTGCCAAAGGACTGAAATACGTTAATGGCATTACTATCAATCAAAATCGGCTTTACCTTGTCACTGATAAAAATTTGTATGCTGCTGATTTACAACCGAACGGCTCCATTGGAAAACTGCAAACTTTGATTTCCGATTTACCTGATGCAGGACAACATCCAAACCGTACTATTGCTTTTGGTCCAGATGGGATGCTTTATATTTCGGTGGGTAGTACTTGTAATGCTTGCGCTGAAACAAATCCCCAAAGTGCTACTCTATTACGAGCGCGACCAGATGGTAGTAATCGTTCTGTTTACGCAAAGGGACTACGGAATACTATCGGCTTTGCTTGGCATCCGCAAACACGCGAACTTTGGGGGTTAGACCACGGTTCTGATTGGCGAGGAAATGACTTACCACCGGAGGAACTAAACCGTATTGTCGAAGGTGGAGATTACGGATGGCCTTTTTGTTGGGCTGATAAGCGTCCAGATGTTTACCTATCTTCTGACCCACAAGGAACGACTAAGGAAGAATACTGTAGTAAGACTCAGGCTCCTATAATAACTTACACGGCTCATAGTGCGCCTTTGGCAATGGTGTTTTACACAGGAAAGCAATTTCCAGCAGACTATACTGGTGATGCATTTGTAACTATGCGAGGTTCTTGGAATCGCAATCCACCTGTGGGGTACAAAGTTGTACGGGTACGTTACCAAAATGGTAAAGCTGTAAAGTTTGAAGATTTTGTGACTGGATTTTTATCTAAAGACTCGACAACACAGTTTGGGAGACCAGTTGGTTTAGCGATAACACGGGACGGGTCACTACTGTTTACTGATGATACAAACGGTGTAATTTATCGTGTTTCTTATACCTCGAGGTAAAAGAGCTTGTTGCGTCGTAGTGCGAGCATCCTGCTCGCTAGCCTGTTGCGTAGTGCGAGAGCATCCTGCTCGCTAGCCTGTTGCGTAGTGCGAGAGCATCCTGCTCGCTAGCCTGTTGCGTAGTGCGAGAGCATCCTGCTCGTTGGCCTGTTGCGTAGTGCGAGAGCATCCTGCTCGTTGGCCTGTTGCGTAGTGCGAGAGCATCCTGCTCGCTGGCCTGTTGCGTAGCTCGCTACCAGCAACGAACTCGCTACCAGCAACGAGCGAGCAAGATGCTCGCACTACGATGTGATTGGTTAAGTTTATAACTTTAATTTAAATGAGTGGGTTACTTGCTAGCTGACCCAGGTTCACTCAGACTGCGATGAAGCTCGGCATTTACTGTCTCAGGTAATACCTTGCTCACCATACCTTGTAATTTTGTTTTAAGCGAACCCGCAATAATCTCATCCTTACCAGCCATCAATGCCTCAAAACCCTGCTTAGCAACCTCAGCGGGGTCATCTTTTTTATCTGCACCCACCTTTGTATCATCCATACCCGCACGATGAAAGAAGTTGGTATCAGTTGGCCCGGGCATAAGCGCAGTTACAGTAACACCTGTATCCTTCAACTCATTTCTCAGTGCCTCTGAAAAGGATTGTATAAACGCTTTAGAAGCCGCGTAAACCGCCTCGAATGTTCCTGGCATTATGGCAGCGATGGACGAAGTGAATAGAATACGACCCTTACCGCGCTCAACCATGTCCTTTACAACTCTCTTGGCCAGATGGACAGATGATACGACGTTCAAGTTAATAAGATTGAGTTCGTCCTCCAGCTTGGTCTCACGAGCAAAATCACCCCCGACACCGACACCCGCATTGATAGCTATTGCATCTACTGGACGATTCATCGCTTTAATTTTGTTGTAAAGCGTTTCAACTCCTTCATATGTGGCAAGGTCTGATTGCACTGTCTCTACCTTTGCTCCCAGTTCTTCAAAGGCTTGAGCTGCTTCATTAATACTAGTTCCAGTAGCTGTTACGAGGAGGTCAAAACCATTTTGAGCAAATTGTTTGCCGAGTTCGTAACCAATACCGTTAGAAGCCCCTGTAACAACAGCCAAGGGTCGGGTTAGTGAACTATTCATTACTATTTAAACTCCTATGTAGTTAATCCACGCTTTTTTATATGGGCTTGCTTGTCGATACCAGATATTTTGCGTAAATTGTAAACTTTTGACTCTAATAATCTTAGGGTGACATCAGTATGGTTACGTCTTTCAAAGGTATTATTCCTACTATGTCGCAAAGTCTAGTTAATCAAACTTTCTTCTACAGGTAGAGTATGTTAAGTTGTTTCACATTTAATTTGGATACCGGGGCTACATATGAGGGCGGGGCTTGCGATGCCCACCCTACAAGAGTTCAATAACCCCACAAGAGTTCAATAACCCCACAAGAGTTAGATGAATTTAAATTATGCAGTTTAAATATGTTTTAACTTAATAGATTATATTAAATATATATTTTGGTCTTCCCATATATATTTGCTTAAAGCAACACAGTAATTGTTGGAATTATTTAACAAATCAGCTTTGTATAACACGTCAATTCCTTCTGACTCTAATTTTTCTTTCTGATTGTGAACATGTTGTATTAATTTACCTTCAGAATCTAATATTCGATGTATAGGATAATCAGCAGCAGAAGTTTTTTTCAGATATGTAGGAATCGCTCTCATATAGCTATTACCAACTCCTATACCATAAATTATTTGCTTGTAAGTTACTACTTTACCTTTTGGAATTTTAGCAACAAAATATAAGAAACGTTCATATGAGTTTTCCGATAATGTAGGGAATTTATTGTTCTCAATCTGAAAATTATTACCTACCTCTATTTCTCCTCCCGTAATTACGACTCCTAAAATTCCTCTTTTACGTTCTATAACTTTTAATGAATCAACTAAATGTGATATTCGCTTACAAGGTTCACAATAAAAAGTTAAACGAATTACAGCGCCATTGTCACAACATATAATTGACCCAGGTAAAAACTGCTCCTGATTAACATTTTTAATCACAATATTTTCTCGTAATTTGCCTGGTGGAATAGACAGTTCCAAAATATCTTCGTGTCTAACAATTAAAACTTGTCTGGGGCTGATAGGGTTAGCATTTATATCTCCTTCTATCCCATAACCTACTTTGAAACTTAATTTTGCTACTTCTGTCATCTCAGAGCCGTGTTTCAGCTTGGTAAACAGATGAGTAATGTAGCTATATTTACTAGACATTGCTGTTTTTCAAACTAAACATCGAGTCATCAATTATTTTACAATATTAGTTAATATCTACTACATTTTGAGAAGTAGGAAAAGGAGCCGCACTCACATGGGTAGATTAAAAGGACAGTTTCAAGCTTTATATTAATAGATTTTTAAAAGCTGTTAATTCCCAACTCGTTTAATTTAGCTTTGACATTTTGATAATTTTTACCACAGTAATAATATTTTTTTTCCAGAATGTTAGCTAAATAATATCCTTCTTGACCACCATTGATTCTAAAAAACTCTCCCGCAACCAAGGAAAGCGAAGTTCCAAACCCCGTGAAGGTATCTTCGATAGAAAAACGGGGTAAGTTGTAATGATTGTAAAATGTCTCTCCATGTATAAAAGCCCATTCTTTACCTTGACGTCGAGCTACTTGGTAATAAATCGGCATTACAACAGAAGCGTCTGGATTTACTAACATAATTTTATATATCTTAACTCCTTAAACTTGGCTTTCTTGGACTCTTGGCGGTTCGTTCTATTCTCGTACTGTTCACTACTTATATAGGATTGCTGTAGTATCAAAATAAAATTTAATTTTTATTATCTTAAATATCTATTTTATTTAACATTAATAGTGTATGAATCCTATCAGATTATTAATTCTTTCAAATTCTAATTTTTATTTTTGGTTGTGAACAATTTGTATTCATTTATGTTCAAGTCAGCCTCGTGATATCACACTTACAACCTTCCTCACTAACTCCTCTGGTTGTAATGGCTTCGTAACATGTGCTTGAAATCCAGCATCCAGTGCTTTTTGTTGGTCACTGTCTCCCGCATAAGCAGTTAGTGCGATCGCCGGAATATTTCTTCCCTGATTGGCTGGTCGCGAACGAATTTGCTGGATTAGCATGTAGCCATCCATACCAGCCATGCCTATGTCACTCACAATTACATCAGGAATGAAACACTCAATCATTTGTAATGCTTCTTGTCCAGAGGCTACGGCTGTAACCTTTGCGCCATGTTTTTCTAGTAAAAATGCTTGAAATTCGCGAGCATCAGTACTATCATCCACGACCAAAATTTCTAGGTTACTTAAAGAAGTCTCTGCTTTTTCTACTCCAGACGAGGCTGGCTCAATTACAATTTCTGGTTTTTCCTTCCAGATGGGTATTTGCACTGTAAAGGTTGCCCCTTGGTTTTCACCCAAGCTTTCTGCTTTGACTGTGCCACCATGCAGTTCCACGATTTGACGCACAATAGCCAGTCCCAAACCCAAGCCAGAAAATCTGCGGGTTGTTGAGCTATCTTCTTGACGGAAATACTCAAACACATACGGTAAAAAATTTGGTTGAATACCTTTGCCTGTATCTATTACCCGTAATTGAGCGAGTTGTTCAATTTGCTTTAATTCAACGGTTACTTTTCCGTTATCTGGTGTAAATTTGATTGCATTGGACAGCAAGTTCCACACCACTTGTTGCAAGCGGGCAGTATCACCAGAAATAGGTGCTATCGGTTCAAGATTAATGTCTAACTGAATATTTTTGGCTTCTGCTGCTAAACGCACCGTTTCCACAGCGGCTGAAATCACGTAATTTAAATGAATGGGAGCCGCTACTGTCAAAGACAACTTACCCCGCATAATCCGGGAAACGTCGAGTAAGTCTTCAACTAATTGTGATTGCAGTTTAGCGTTACGTTCAATCGTTTGCAGTGCTTCGCTCTGACGGGTAGCACTGAGCTTACCTTTTTGTAATAGGCGTGTCCAGCCCAAAATTGGGTGGAGGGGTGACCGCAACTCGTGGGACAACACCGCTAAAAACTCGTCTTTAATCTGGTTAGCTTGTTGCAACTGTTCTGCATGTTGTTGGATGGAGGCGATTAGGTTTGCTCTATCAAGGGCGATTACTACCTGCTCAGACATCAAATGCAGTAAATCGACTTCTTCTTGGGTAAACTTGGTACGGGTGCAGCTCGCAAACGAGATGGTTCCGAGTAATCGTTCCTGGACAATTAACGGTAGACAAATATAAGCAGTAACACGTCCATTACGGAGTATTTGAGCATAAGGATGAGTGGCAATTTGGGCTTCGTCTAGAACGATTTGCTGCCGTTCTTGAGCCACCAATCCACAGATATGTTCGCCGAACTCAATCCATTCAATTGCCGAGGCCAACTCTGGAGTAATGCCTCCATAGTTTTTCAAATGCAGTATGGGGCGCTTATCTTTTTCCTCGACAATGTAGTTATAGTAATAGTCCAGCCCTAGCTGGGGTGAAAGTTTGCTGAATAGGTTTTGCATTAGCGCTGTCGGTTGCTCGGCAGCCAATAGGTCGCTGGTAATGTCATAGAGTAACCGCAGGCGTTGCTCGGCTTGTCTTTGTAAAGTTACGTCGCGCATGATTTTGATAAATCCTTGCACCTCGTTTGCTTCATCCCGTAAGGGCATGACAAAACCGCTACCCCAAAAGCGGCTACCATCCTTGCGTACATGCCAGCACTCATTTTCTGCCTGTCCTTGAGTCTGGGCGGTTTCCAATTCCCATCCAACGCGATTATGAGCGTTATCTTCTAAGGTGTAAAGGATGCGAGTATTACGACCAATAATTTCTGCTTCTGAATACCCTAATAAATGTTCCGCACCAGCACTCCAACTAGTAATAACTTCCTTGGGATCAACGGTAATAATGGCATATTCTTTTGCACTTGCCACCATTGACCGAAAGCGAGCTTCACTTTGTCTAAGGGTGGCTTCGGTTTGTTTGCGCTCAGTAATGTCATAGGACATTGACAATACAGCATCAATTTCGCCGCGATTGTTGCGTAAGGGTGTGCCACGAGAAAGATAGTAGCGATTATGGCTGTAGTGTTCTAAAACAAATGGTTCTCCATTCAAAGCTTGGCGGTAGTAAGGTTCGTACATGGTCGCTAGGGTTTCTCCGATAGCTTCCCATAGGTTTTTACCGATAAAGTCTTGCGTGGTCATGCCAACCCGCTCCAAGGCTTCGCCTTCTGCAAGCTGATAGCGCAAATCTCGATCCACAATGAACACAGCCCCTTTAGGCAGATTGGCAGCGACAAGGTGCAGACGAGCCTCGCTATCGTGCAGTGCTGATAAAGCAAGTTGATGTTCGCGCTTTTCTTGGGCTTCCCGCAGTGCTCGCTGGATACAAGGCACTAATCGCCCTAAGCGTTGCTTTAGCACATAGTCAGTGGCTCCCTGTTTCAGGGCTTCAATTACCAGTTCTTCACCCATTGTGCCAGACACAAAAATAAAGGGTGTATCAGGGCAAATTCTTTGGGCAATTTTTAAGGCGGAAATGCCATCAAAACCGGGCAAGGCATAATTTGCCAAAATCAAGTCAAATGTATTATTTTCTATTGCTCTAACAAACTCATCACTAGTTTCTATCTTGAGTGTTTCGCCATCAATACCGCCATCAGTTAGCTCGGCATTAATTGCCATTGCGTCAAGAGGATTGTCTTCTAATAAAAGTAGCCGCAGTGATGTCATGACAAAGCCTCAGATTTCGGGAGCGAAAAGTAAAAGGTTTCACCCTGGTTAATTGAGCCTTCTGCCCAGATGCGTCCCCCATGTCTATGAACAATTCGCCGTACCGTAGCCAGCCCAACTCCTGTTCCAGCAAACTGCTCCTGCGGATGCAGCCGTTGAAACATTCTAAATAATCGCTCCTGGTATCTCATGTCAAACCCTGCACCATTATCTTTCACAAAAAAAATCACTTCCTGCTCCTCCTCGATGCTACCAATCACGATGGTGGCTTCTACGCAATCACGAGTATACTTAACGGCATTTGACAGCAGATTTTGCAACACTAGCCACACCAGCACTGGGTCGCCTTCTACCTCTGGTAATGGCTCAATTTGCCAATAGACTGATCTCCCGCTCAGTTCTGGCTGTAACTCTACTTGTACTTGCTGTGCCAATTGGCTCATAATAACAGTTGTGAAGTGCATTTTCGTCTGCCCCAAGCGCGAAAATTCCAACAGTTCCTCCACCATTCTTTCTGTTTGGAGAGCTGATTGGGTGATAATATCGAGAGCCTGCAAACTTCATGTATCGAGAACAGTTGTACCGAGCTTACTTTTCAACCGTTCGGCAAAGCTGCTGATGTAGCGTAGCGGTGTTCGCAAGTCGTGGGATACCGAAGAAGAAAACGCCTCTAGTTCTTGGTTAATAGCTTCAAGTTGAGCTGTGCGTGTTCTCACCTGTTGTTCTAAACGAGCGTTGAGTGTGTGTGCTACTCGCATAACCTCTTCACGACAAACCGCTTCGCGTCGCAACTGCGCTAATTGCAAGTTGGCATCGACTCGTGCTAGTAGTTCTCGTGCCGAGAAGGGCTTGATTAGATAATCATCTGTACCCGTTTCTTGTTTCGATTTCCATAAACTGTCAGGGCGTCAATTGATTGGCTATTTCGATTTACATTAGTTGTCAGGGCGTCAATTGCTTGGCTGTTTTTATTAACTTGAACTGTCAGGGCGTCAATCGCTTGGCTATTTCGATTTACATTAACTGTGAGTGCGTCAATCGCTTGGCTGTTTCGATTTACATTAACTGTAAGGGCGTTAATCGCATTGTTCTGCGCTGCTATCGTTTCACCTGCATTTGCAAAGAAGGTTTCAAGACGGCTTAATCGAGCTTCTACTGATTGTGGTTGGTTCGCTACCATTTCTGTTTCTTTTCATCAATATGATTATACTACAGCTAATATGAGAATTTTTTACTTATATGGTTTTACTTATATGGAATGTGTTTGAGAAGATAAAAATTCCAAATAAACATCACAATCAGCATAAAACAATCAATTATCCGTTATATGCTTCCATCATCAGTTATTAATTAACTGTTCCTCTTAACCTGATTAACACTTAGAAGCAATTGGTATTCCTGAGAAGTTTATTAGAGCGTGTTTATGAAAAGAATATTAAGCATCGTTCTTACCAAGTCAGCCAGTGACTAAAGTCACTGTCTAAAAGCTGAAGTCCTCTGAAAGAGGACTGAGTAATACATCAAAATAAGTATTTTACGCACTTTAAAATACTCCTAAAAATCTTATTTCTTCTTAGTCCTCTTCAGAGGACTTTAGCTTTTAGACAGTGACTTTAGTCACTGGCTGGCTGGCTGGCTGGCTTGTAATATACTGGACTGTAATATACATAGCGCTTAATATTTTATTTATAAACACCCTCTTAGAGAACAGCGTTTATATTGGCACATGAGCTAGGACATATTATTAAAGGTGATGCTCCAAAAGAAATAAATATTTATGCTCAACAGTACCTAAATTTAGATAAACTAGATGTTGATAGTAAGGATTACTTAGAGCTAGCTATTATGGAGTAATCTTTGCAACGGGTTTGTTTTTTGGATAATGATATTATCCTGAAGTTAGTCGATTGTAATCTGTTCTCAGAGGCATTACGCAGCCTTAATTTGGTTGAATCTAACCTGCGAGTTTTATCGGATGCAAAGTACGTATTTCGGAACAGTCGCCAGATAGCTAAAAAGTATCCGTTGGAAATTCGTGAAAGTGCAATTTTAATTGTAGAAAGATGGCAAAATATACAACCCCAGTTAAGTGAGGAGCTTAGAAATTTACAAATTGAAGGATTAGACGCGATACTAGATAAAGTTTTATTGGTACATATTGGACAAATTCCTAACAAAATGGACAAGTCCCAGGTGAGATGATTTTAATTTCGGTGTAGCAGATGTCACTGTCCAATAGCCTGCCTGCGAGAATAAATTTCTTCTAAAAGTAAATCCCGTAGTTCGTTAGCGATGTCGTCAGGTGGATAACCTGCGAGCGCTTGTCCAATCAACCTTTCTGCCTCTCGTAATTCTGAACATTCTACAGCAAGCATTGCGGCACTGCGATGAAGAACGGATCTGGTGGGTTCAAGGTCGAATAAGTTTGCCACTAAGTTGGCGGCAGCTTGCTCTTGAGCAAAGGCAGCTTTGGTTAACTCTAAGGCAATGATGGTATCACCCCGTTGACGAGCATTCATTGCTTGGTCAACAAGTTCCATTGCTTCTCGATGAAGAATTTCTACGTCTTGCATTTTTCAACTATGCGGGTGCGTGGTGAACCAAATTCGACGACACAAACGTAGCCAGGAGATAAAGTATCCGAAGGGCTAATCTGTTCTAACTTCATTTTAACTCTTGATTCAACAATACTTTCAGAGCCTTTACGAATACCAGAGACTTCGAGGCGAGCTTTTCTTTGAAATAAAGTGCCCGGGTCATCAATAGAGCCTAACCAAAAATCAAAGCCAAAATTTTTTCCTTTAATGGAGCGCTCAATTACAGTAAGACCTGTCAGGTACGGCATAAGCAGCGCAGCAATTCCATAAGCTCCATACTCTGTGGCAACTTCCTGGTCGGCATTAAAGCGACGTATAGTGTCATTAATCGGATTCCATTGCAGTTCGATTTCGGTGTCTTGTATACCATTGATTTGAAGGTTAACAAGAAAAGGATGATTTTGGTCATCCAAGCAAACTGCCGCAGCGTCTCGGCAAGTAGCTCCAAAGGTCAGTGACCATCCAGGTCGTTCTGGTCTAGAGCGACAAAGGTCATCTAGGTGCAAAATATTTGGTATATTATTTGTCATTAATAATTAATACTATTGCAGCTTTTTCATCTTATAACAATTTATTCATGATTATTAAAAGCCGACTTAAATAAATGATTTATAAAGTGTTAATTTCTACTCAATATAAACATTTGAATTCTATGTTTTAAGTTATTAAATCTGACTAATGCTTGAATAAGCAAAGCACCGGATAATAGATAGGCACATAAGGAAGCATATCGATTGCATTTATTGCTCTGGTCATCCCAAGCCTTTAAAAAGGTGAAGTTTATGTAGTATAATGTAGTATGAGATTATATAGTGTTTATGTGTTCAAGCAATATTAGCTTTAATCTAATACAAATGCCTACTATTCGGACTATATTGAAGTCGGATTTTTCTGGATATTAACCTATGAAAAATTGGAAGCGACTACTAAAAAATTGTCCTTCCCGGATAGGTTTTATTGGGATGAAAAGAAAAGTTATCTAAAAAAAGATTGCATAATTCAAGTACCTGAGTCAGCACTGACAGTGGAAGAAATAACCAAAAAATATGATTAGTTGGTTCAAGCTGTTGGGGAATTGGTTAACCAGGTTGAATCCAAAAATAAAGGGTTCACAGCCAACTCTTGCAGCAGTGGCATAAAAAGTATATTGCAGCTAAAGCGGTTTCTGAAAACCGATAATCAGTAAATCAGTACGAATGACAGTAGTTTAGTACTAGGTTGGGTTCTGGGTCAGAGTTGGGTCAGTTAAGGTCAGGGTCAGTTGCATTTTTCTTTGAAAGTAATGCCAGGAACGAGACTTGAACTCGTGACACGAGGATTTTCAGTCCTCTGCTCTACCAACTGAGCTATCCCGGCGAGGTCTGTTAAGCTTTTAACTATTTGCTCAACGACTATTTAATCTAGCAAACTTAAATTGATTTGGCAATAGTTTTATCAAAAAAACTTCAGGTTGCTTTTGCCCCACTCAACTTAACAAAAGCAAACACCGCCAAAAACACTAGAAACTGCACCAAAACGATACTTGGACCCGAAGCGATATTAAACAGCCCCGATACCATTATCCCAGCCACACTACTACAGCAACCAATAATCACCGAAAGCAGTAAAAAACGGCTAAAATTAAAACTCATTACTTTAGAAGTCGCAGCCGGAATCACCAAAAAAGCATTTACCAATAAAACCCCAACCGCCTTTATCGCCACAGCAACAGCCAGCGATAGTAAAACTACAAACGCATAGCGATATAATTGTACTGGAATACCTTGAACTTGAGCCACAGCCGGGTTGAGAGTCAATAAAATTTGCTGCCTTAAAGTCGATAGTAAAAAAACACTACTAAGCGCCAGCACCACCAGCGTCAAGACCAAATCAGTGGCATCAATCGCGAGAATATCCCCAAACAACACAGCCATCAAGTTGCCGCGATATCCTTTAATTAGGCTCGTGAGAATAATCCCTATAGCCAAAGCTCCAGAAAGAACAATACTCAAAACGCTGTCGCTACCAACATCGCTCTTATCAATAAAGTAGATAACCGCGACCCCAAAAACTAAAGAAAAAGGCAACAGCGTCCAAGCAGGATTTTGTAACTGTAGTAAGACACCCAACGCCACCCCAACTAAAGCCGCATGACCTACCGCATGGCTAAAGAAAGATAATTGGCGCAAAGTAACAAAACTACCAAGCAACCCTCCGAGTATTCCCATTAACACAGCACCAGCAAGGGCACGCTGCATAAAAGGAAACTGTAGCAACTCTAGTAATTCATTCCCCGTAGCCACACCGAAGAAACTGACTTGCAAAGAAATTTCCCAAAAAGTTTCCAAATTATTTAATAAATGTGCTATCTCTTGTGTCATTATTTACTCTTAAGTTTGTATATTTTTAGTACAGTTTTTTCCCTTAACGTCCGTAATATTAAGCTTTCCGATAATACCTAACCTATGGCATCAACAAATACAGCAGCTTTCAGCATAGATAACTCCATTCCTGAAGCCGAAGCAGTCGAGTATAATAAAATACACGGCATAGATAGTGATAATGTGCAACCGATTCCAGATAAAGTTCTCAAAAGCGAAAAAGCCCAGCGCATGGCAGAATTTTTTAGTTTTTTGGGGGACGCAAACCGTCTAAGGATTCTTTCAGTCTTAGCAGAAAAAGAATTGTGTGTGGGTGATTTAGCAGCCATATTAGAAATGAGTGAATCAGCAGTTTCCCATCAATTAAGAAACTTACGAGCAATGCGTCTAGTCAGTTACCGTAAACAAGGGCGTAACGTCTTTTACCAACTCCACGACAGTCACATTTTAAGTATTTATCAATCCGTTGCCGAACACTTGGATGAGGAAGAATAAGCAATTCGCAATATGCCCAGGCGGTACGCTATTCCCGCTATAGGGAACACTCCGTGAACGCGAACGCAATTCGCAATTCGCAATTAATTGACAATTATATAATTATTTAACCAATTGCGAACTACGTTCAAGCAGTGTAGCGCTAACTGCGAACTGCTAACTGCGAACTGCGAACTGCTTACTCCCTAATGCCTATGCTGGTAACGACTAAATCCTGGCCCGTAAGTAGCCAATAAATTTTGGGGTGAAAGAGCTATTTCTGGTAAACCCTCACAAACTAAAGTTTGGTTAAGGCAAAGCACTCGGTCGCAATGACGGCTTACCATATCAATATCATGAGAAACTTGTAATACCGTCCAGCCTTCTTCTTCTTTAAGTTCATTGAGTAAATTATAAAAATCTGCCATCCCCTGAACATCTACTCCGGCAAAAGCTTCATCTAATACTAGTAGTCTACGTGGCATTACTAAACAGTATGCTAGTAACACTCGCTTTAATTGCCCACCACTAAGGGTTCCTAGCGCTTGATGTCGTAGACGGGAAGTGTCAGTTCGGTGTAACGCTTCATTCACCGCTTGTGACTTTTCCCTGTCACTTTGCAATAAATGTCTAATCCCAAAATTCTTATTTGCTTTTACCCATCCTAAACCAACTAATTCACTTACATTCAAAGGAAAACTGCGGTCAAAAATAAAATTTTGTGGCATATAGCCTAATTGTTGACGCAAATTTCCTAGGCGTGAAATTGGACGACCTAATATTTCCACTGTACCAGCATTACGAGGAATTAAATCTAAAATTGCTTTTACCAATGTACTTTTACCAGCACCGTTTGGACCAATAACAGCTGTATTCGTTCCTGGTGTTAATTCAAAAGAAACCTCTCTGACAGCTAAGTAGCTACCGTTATATATCGTTAATCCCTGAACTTTTAAAATTGGGGACGTTACTAGTTCATTGTTTATCATTTATCATTAGTTCAGTAATCAACAGCCAACAGTTCACAGCCAACCGTCAACAGCCAACAGTCAACAAACAAAATTTACTTACAAGCATTTGATAATGTTTTTAAATTAGACCTCATTGCTCGAAAATATTGCTGCGAGTCAGTAGAACCCCTTTCCAATGGGTCTAACTCATTCAAAGTTAAATTCAAATCTTTGGAAAGACTTGTGAGTAATTTATTATCTACCCCTGGTTCACTAAATAAAGTTTTAACCTGATACTTTTTAACAGCATTTACTGCTTTTTGTACGTCTTTTGGCGAAAGTTGGTCTTCCGGAATTTCTACCACTGCTACTTGCTTAAGATTATAACGTTTTGCTAAGTAAGGAAAAGCATCGTGAAAAGTAATAAAAGTACAATTAGGTGTCTTCTGTAAAGTTTGCTGGAATTCTTTGTCTAAATCTTCCAATTGTTTAATATAAGCTGATGCATTTGCTTCATATATAGCTTTATTAGCAGGGTCTGCAGCTATTAATCCATCACGAATATTACTCACCTGTTGTTTTGCCAAAACAGGGTCTAACCAAACATGAGGATTTTTATCTCCGTGGTCGTGGTCATGTCCAGATGCTGTATGCTCCACCGGAGAAATTTCACCAACAGTTTCAATTCCTTTACTCGCATCAATTCTTGTTAACTTAGCATTAGACGCACTTTTTACCGTCCCATCCAAAAATCCCTCCATCCCCAAACCGTTTTTCACCAGCACACTCGCATTTGCGATCGCCTTTACGTTTTGGGGTGTTGCTTGGTAATCATGCACTTCTGTTTCGGGTGGGACTAAAATATCTACATTAGCTGTATCACCAGCAACGGCTTTAGTAAACCAATACATCGGTAAAAATGTTGCAACTACTCTAGTTTTAGCTACTTCTTGAGTGGGTTTCGGCGTAGAATTGGCTTCTTGAGCTTGGGGAGTTTCTGGTATTGTCGCTTTATTTTGGTTAGATTCACTACACCCAGCACTTACAGATAATAGCAGAAAAGCAATAGTAGACAAGATTGCTTTTGGAAGCTTGAATTTTACAGGTTTTTTTTGAGTAGGGAACACTATTTATCTCCGTTACAGTCCGTGAGCAATACTAAATGTCAAAATTTAAATTGACTTGTGCGTGATAAGCATTATCATTGTCATTGTTATTGTATATGATATACGACTACTGCGTAGTCTTACAAATAACAACATATTATTTCTTAAACAAGTCTTAGCTGTATCTTAACTCCAGCATAATTTTCTAAAGATTCATAATAGCTTCTTAGTGCCCAACGTATAAATAAGTACTATCACGTAGATTAGAGAGAAATTAAAATTTATGGAAAATTACGTAAAAAATATTTAACACTGGTAAAGTACTTGATAATACTTTTTAATAAAGCTTACTTCTTGGCAAGAGTATTAAGAGTATTAGAGCTTAAATTAGTGTGAGGATAACATGAAGAAACTGTGGCAATTTCTGGTAGCAAGTCCAGCTGTTGTTGGCTCTATGCTTCTTGGTAGTAGTAGTGTATTAGCAGAAGAAGCACCTACAGTAAAGATTGATAGTCAAGTACCTGTTACATCTGTTGATAGCCTGACTCAACAAAACTCGATGCCACAGGTAACATCTGTATCTCAGCTTTCCGACGTACAACCAACAGATTGGGCATTCCAAGCATTACAATCATTAGTTGAGAGATATGGATGTATCGCAGGATACCCTAATGGAACATTCCGTGGTAATAGAGCGATGACACGGTACGAGTTTGCAGCAGGTTTAAACGCTTGTTTAAATCGCGTTAACGAATTAATAGCCACAGCCACAGCTGATTTAGTCAGAAAAGAAGATTTAGAAGCACTGCGAAAACTACAAGAGCAATTTGCTTCTGAACTCGCAACACTTCGAGGACGTGTGGATGCAGTAGAAGCAAAAGCAGCAGAACTGGAAGCCAATCAATTTTCTACCACCACCAAACTACAAGGACAAGTTGTCGGTGTAGTCAGCGACGTATTTTCAGGAAATAACGTCAACGGTGTCCCAGCTAAAGACAACAATACAACTCTTGGAGTTAGAGCGCGTATAGAACTAGTCACCAGTTTTACAGGAAGAGACACATTATTTACCCGTATTCAAGCCAATAATATTGTTACCCCAAGCATTGGTACACCAGAAGGTAGTCTATTTTTTGCAGCTTCAGATGACCCAGCCGAAGCAACAATGGATGCCGTTATTGACGCATTATGGTATTCATTCCCCGTAGGTCAAAATACCGAAGTAAAGTTAATTGCCAATGCGGGTGCAGCAGACGACGTAACCAATACAGTCAATATATTTGATGGGGACGGAGCTTTCGGAGCATTCTCAACCTTTGGTACTCGCAACCCTATTTATTATCAAATGAGTGGAGCGGGTTTAGCACTTAATCACAAATTTGGAGATGCACTAACATTAAGCTTGGGATATTTAGCCGGTGATGGATTTAACAGTGCAGGAATTACTAACCCAGGAGCAAATAATCCAAACCCAAAAAGTGGCTTGTTTGGTGGTGCATATGGTGCAATGGCTCAACTTACTGTCAAACCGAGCGACCGTTTTACCGTTGGTTTAACTTACATCAACTCTTACAACGAGGAATTAGTAGCTGGTAGTACTAACGCAAATTACCAAACCCTCTTGAATGAAACATTAGGAGAGAGTATCCCATTCTCCAGTAACTCCTATGGTCTACAAGCTTCTCTTGGTTTAAGTGAAAAATTCGTTTTAGGTGGTTGGCTCGGCTATACTACAGCACGTAACTTAACAAGCGGAAGCGGAGCAATTAACCGTGGAGAGGTTGACCTTTGGAACTGGGCAGTAACCTTAGGATTCCCTGACCTGGGTAAAAAAGGTAATTTAGCTGGAATTATTGTAGGTATGGAACCAAAAGTAACCAGTTCCAGCATTGCAGCCCTACCAAAAGACACAGATACTTCCTACCATATTGAAGCCTTTTATCAATATAAAGTAAGCGATAACATCACCATCACTCCGGGTGTTATCTGGTTAACAGCACCAGACCATGATAATAGAAATGATGATGTAGTAATTGGTGCCCTAAGAACTACCTTTAGCTTCTAAACTGGTCAAGTAAAAACCCCTCCTCGTTAACGGGGAGGGGTTAGGGGTGGGTTCTTTTTGTGGGTGTAAAAATCATCCGTTACATCCGTTAAGAATCCGTTGCGAAACTTAACAATTTAAACAAAAAGACCAGCCACCACAGCCGGTCTTTAAAAATATTTCTCTGCGCGTTGTCTTCTCAATAGAGTTCAACCCAATTAGCGCATCCCAAAGCGCAACGGGGCAATTCTTCATTAAATATTGTAACAGGCTACACAGATTTTGTCGAAATAAACCAAAAAAAGAAACTAATTTCCGGAATATACCTCTATCTTTAAGAATAATTTAATTTTTGGGAGTGGTCAGCAGCAACTGCGGCTTTCCCCAAAGAATACGTTCCTGCTTATAAATAGCAATTCCCGGTTTTGCTCCTTTGGGCTTATACACGTGCTTAGGCTCTGTATAAACTACAGGAACCTGCTCACTCTGACGACCTCGACTGTGAAAAGCAGCAAGGTTAGCAGTATATTGCAAATCAGACTCTTCCACACTTGCACCAGCTTCAGCACGCATAAGTACATGAGAACCAGGTATTTCTTGCGCGTGAAACCAGAGGTCATAATCTCCGGCAACGCGAAAAGTTAATTGGTCATTTTGTTTATTATTACGCCCAACTAGCACTTCAAAACCGCTAGGTGTACGATAGCGATAATAATTAGTGCTAGCTTCAGATGAACTGCGATTACGATATTCTGGGTCTTCAAGATATTTTTGCTGAATTAATTCTTCGCGAATTTCCTGTAGCGCTTGTAAATCTTCTTGTGTGGGATAATTATCAATTTGAGATATTGCAGCTTCTACTTGTTCCAAATATTCAATTTCGCTAGTAACTTCTGCTAATAAAGGTTCGACAGCAGAACGTGCGCGTTTCAGTTTTTGATGTTTTTTATAAAGATTTTGAGCATTGAGTACAGCATTCTTATCAGGTTCAAGGTTAATTTTAACAGGTTGACCCGTCTCAAAATCCGAGAGGACAATTTCTTTCATCCCCGGTTCCCAATCATAAAGATGAGCCATTAAAAGGTCGGCTTTTTGACGATACTCATCAGCATTATCCGACTGATGCAAGCGTTCTTCAAAAGTTTGAGCCTTTTGCCGCAATTTTCCCAAAAAATTATTCATCTTTTGAGTCAACTGATGCCGCAATTGGGAAAATACTTGTTGATTCAGTTTATCGCTGTAATAAAGGTTGAGTATTTCCTGAAGATTATTTTCTTCTTTTACTATTCCCCAACCAAGGACAGTATACCCGGTAGCTGTCCATCCCGGTTGAAATTTATTTTCTGATAAAATTATTTGCCATTTTTGCCAAGCTTGAAACAATTTTTGCCAGTCTTCTAGTTGCAAATCATCAGTAGTAACTTCCAAATCTAAACCCGCAGATTGTAACAAGAACTCAACAACAGCAGGGGAAACACCGCGATAATTTTTCAACAATTGCTTCTTAACTGCTCCAGAAATTAAACTTACCCTTTCTTGCCAACGTTCTTGAGTTTCGCTCAAACTTGGCATTGCTGCCGTGAGACTGGGTGGTTTTTCATACGCCTTTCCCGTCAGAATTGTACGAACACTAGATTGTTGCTGATTTACCTGATGAGCTACAGTGATTATTTCGTTTCTTGCGTCTGTAAGAATCACATTGCTGTATTTGCCCATGATTTCCACATACACATGGTATAAAGCCTCGTCTCCAGGACGACGGGCAAATTGTAAATCGACTACTCGCTCCCAAGGGGCTATAGTCTCAATAGCGACTAAAGCTAAGCTACCTAATTGATGAACTAACTGCTGACTAAAGGTAAAAGTATCAGGATTGCGGGGTGGAGGAGAACCAATGTGGACACGTGCAGCTTGGGGATGCCAAGAAATTTCTAACCAACCTCTTCCTTTGAGGGTACGAAGAGCAATGGTAATCGTATAGCGGTCGCGCTGGTAAACCTGTTCGACGCGAGATGGTATCCAGTCAGCGCTGAGTTCGCGACAAGCAGCTTGTAAAGTGGTAAAGTCAACTGGTTGCAAAACTATTCGCCCTTCGCCATTAATGTTTGAATAGTTAAGTATAACGTAGGGAGTGGGGAGTGGGGATTGGGGAATGGGGAATTAAAAAATTATTAATTGTTAACTGAAAGTAAAAAATTGTCACTTTTCCACTCCCTACTTTCTACTCCCCACTCCCCACTCCCAACAGTATCTTTAGAAATATTTACACGAAATCAAAGCTTAAAAACACAAAATATTGCAATTGCTACGGAAAAACTTCCAAGGACGTGAATTTAAGCGTTGTAACTCTTATTTTTTGGCGATAACATGGAAAGAAGTTATCAATAAGCTTCTCACACAGAGTAACTGGTCAGTATTTTATGGACATTCAGTTAATCAACATCGGCTTTGGCAACATCGTGTCTGCCAACCGGGTCGTTGCCATTGTCAGTCCAGAGTCTGCTCCTATTAAACGTATTATTACCGACGCACGCGACAGGGGTCAACTAATTGACGCTACTTACGGTCGTCGTACAAGGGCAGTGATAATAACCGATTCGAGCCATATTATTCTCTCAGCGATTCAACCGGAAACTGTTGCAAATCGTTTTGTAATTTCCAAAGAACACCACCAAGCTGTGGAGAACTGACGGAGTAAGGCTCACAGACTTAGACTCAAAATTTCAACTGAAGCGGTAATATGTGAATTAAACTAGTTAATATTTCACACTTGTTACAAATTTATTAGTCATAAGTCGTAATACCGACTATCAAAAAGCACATGACTAATGAATAATGTTTCTATTGATTAATTCACAGGTTGAGCGGATGATGCAAGTTTTATCCATCAAAAGTGGTGCTACTACCAAAGAATGCCCATCTCTGGGCAAGTTGATTGTTCTGACTGGTCCTAGCGGGGTTGGCAAAGGCACGCTATTACGAGCGCTTTTAACACGTCATCCGGAACTATATTACTCCGTATCGGCGACTACTCGTCAACCTCGACCAGGGGAAATTGATGGTAAAGATTATTACTTTACCAGCCGCAGCCAGTTTGAAAAATTAGTCGCAAATGGCGAATTTCTGGAATGGGCAGAGTTCGCTGGCAATTACTACGGTACTCCTCGTGAAGCTGTGCTCAGTCAAATTCGCGCAGGTAAATCAGTAGTACTGGAAATTGAACTAGAGGGAGCCAGACAAATTCGCGAATCCTTCCCCAGTGCCCGGAGTATTTTTATACTGCCACCTAATTTAGTTGAACTAGAGCAACGAATACGCGGTCGAGGACAAGACCCAGAAGAGGCTATTGCTCGTCGTCTGCGTCGTGCTGAGGAAGAAATTAAAGCAGCTAATGAATTCGAGGTGCAAATTGTCAATGATAATTTTGAAAAGGCTCTCGGTGCAGTTGAAGCTGCAATGTATCAACAGCTAGCTGAAGTTGAAAGCTAGCCGATAATGAATATAGAGACCGTATTAATACGGTCTCTATAACTGCTAGTTAATTTATCTACCAGGTTTTAGGTTCTAACCACCTAAGCCTTGGATGAAGCCTAAATTGCTAACTAGGAAGAAAGCAGTGACAGCACCACCGATTCCTCCGATTAGAAAAGCGCTACCAAAGTTATTCCAACCTTCTTTGCTGGTGAATGCATCTGGAGGATTGGGTGCAGCTGGACTACCAATTGCTTTATTTGGATTGCTATTGGCGTATAAGGACAGGCAAATAGTGAGAATCACTACTAAGCCTATGGTTGACAATAAACCTGCTAAGTTAGCACCGTTGGTGTTCCGCAGCGGTCCTAATTTAGCAAAAGGACCAAACAGAAAGTAACCATGAGCCATACCAACTTCCAGTCCTCGTCTGAAGGGAGTTAGACCAGGGCGATATGCTGGTAAATTGCCGATGAACCACTTGACCAAGGGAGAGGAATTTATTGGGGTTTCCAAATTTCCTATTTGTGGGTCGCGTCCAACGGCGGAGACTACTTCGCGATTTCTGGGGTCGCTAGGAAGATTTTTTGATGCGTTTACTGCTTGCGCCATATTTTACAGTTGCCTCTACACAACATCGCGGCATTATATTTATAATCTTTCACAATAATTGTAGCCAAATACGGTTCTTTAACACTTTATTTATAAAACTTAATTTATTCGTAATTTACCACTTTAATTTTAAAATTAACTTCCCTGATTACTCTAATTTGAGAATTTACGATTGAGAAAAAAAACAATAATGGCTAATAGCTAATAGTAGTTTACCCATTAGCTATTAGCCATTAGTTTATATCTTTACAAACCCTTGTTCAGCCTAAGGTAGAGGGTGGAACAGAAGGTCTGGAAAAAATCGGTTGAATTCAATTAGCAAACCAGCGGTGAAAATCAACAGAGCGAATAACAAAACTGGTGCTAAGGACAAATACTTCACAAAGAACTGCTGTTGCATAAGTTACGCTTCCTGTGGGAACTAATTAAAGGATTTCAGGTTGACAAGGAGCCAATGTTAAAATCCAATTATCGTGGTGAAATAGTAATTTCTTCATCCTTAGCTGTTAATTCACCAGACAGTAATTCCTTGACGGCAGCTGCGGGCCAAGTAAAACCTGTCAGCATGAATTGGAAAGCCTTAGGAACGTCGATAACTATTTCCTTCATTTCCGCATCACCTTCTTTACGGACGGCCATCAAGTAAGCACGACCGACCCAACCAATCCAACCAGCAATGTACAAGAACAGTATGCTAGGAATCAAAAAGTCACCAGCACGGTCAAGACGACCATCTACAATCAAATGAGGGTAACCTTCTGGACCGCACAGCGCTTGTGCATAGCGTTCAAAACGCTTTCTACCAGATTCGGGGTCCGCTGTAGTATTACGAGCACCTGAAGCCAGAGCTTGAAAGGCAGGATTGTCTTGACAAGGTGTCAAATTTGCTCCCAAAGCTTTCGCTGGGGAGGTAAAGTTGAACCAAAGACAAATAACTAAAATCAAAGCAAACAATCGTCGCATGGAGCTGTTTCCTTCTATGACGAAACAAAAAGTTTCTTATGCAAAATCCTGCATCTACACAGGTTGTATTTGCTTAACTAGCAAATCATCATATCTTGGTGCTGGAAACTGAGTAAAGTTTAAGTAAATAAAAGTTAAAGTTTCTCAAAGCAATATATAGCCATAGTCTATAGCCTATATAGCTACAAAACTAACCAATTTTAGTGGAAAAAGGCAATTATGCTTTATAAATTAAACAAACTAAAACAATAAACCATATTGCTTAAGTTAACTGGCGTGTAGCTACTCATCTAACTATATAAGCACATGAACTCTACACTTTAATTTATGTAAAGTAATGTAAACGGTTTTTGCTTACAAAACTTAACAATTAGTAATTAGCAATCGCAATTAGCAATTATGTTTTGTAATGGATATTTAACCAGTTAATAACCCCCTTTGTATCAGAGTAAACCTGTAATTGAGATTTAGAGCAATGGCAACTGTTTTAGCAATAGAAACAAGCTGCGATGAAACTGCTGTAGCAATTGTTAATAATCGTCAAGTTTTAAGTAGTATTGTAGCCTCACAAATCCCAGTCCATAGACGATACGGAGGGGTAGTACCAGAAGTAGCATCCCGACAGCATTTAGAAACCATCAACGAGTTAATATTCCAAGCCTTAGAACAAGGGTCGTTAAACTGGAGAGAAATCGACGCAGTTGCCGCAACCTGTGCCCCAGGACTTGTGGGAGCGCTGTTAGTTGGAATCACCGCAGCCAAAACTTTAGCGATGGTACACGAAAAGCCATTTTTGGGAGTCCATCACCTAGAAGGTCACATTTACGCGACTTATTTAAGCGAGCCTACTTTAAGACCTCCCTTTCTTAGCCTATTGGTTTCTGGGGGACATACAAGCTTGATTTACGTCAAAGATTGTGGGGTATACGAAACCCTTGGAGAAACACGAGACGATGCAGCTGGAGAGGCTTTTGATAAGGTCGCTCGGCTTTTACAGTTAGGTTATCCTGGTGGACCAGTGATAGACAAACTGGCAAAACTGGGGAACCCACGAGCTTATAGCCTACCAGAGGGTAGAATTTCCTTACCGTCCGGAGGTTTCCATCCCTATGATGCCAGCTTTAGTGGCTTAAAAACAGCCGTATTGCGTCTTGTGCAGCAGTTAGAAAAATATTGCGAGGAAATGCCTATCGCGGATATTGCCGCAAGTTTTCAAGATACTGTAGCCCGTGCTTTAACAAAAAGAGCAATTGCCTGTGCTAAAGCCTACAATTTGGAAACTATTGCAGTGGGTGGAGGGGTAGCAGCCAATAGCAGTCTCAGAAAGCACATGCTTGATGCTGCTGTAACTAATAATCTAAAAGTACTATTCCCCCCCTTAAAATACTGCACGGACAACGCTGCGATGATAGGCTGTGCTGCTGCAGAACATTTTTCCAAAGGTCACACCTCAAATTTAAACTTGGGAGTCCATTCAAGGCTAGGTTTAACAGAAGTAATGCGACTTTATTAATGGGGGATGGGGAACTCCCTAACTATGTTGAGCAATAATTTTTCGGATTTCGCTGGCCACTTTATCAGGTTGTTCTAACATGGCTAAATGGCCACATTCGGGTATTTCAATCACATTTTCACCACTGTACTGAAATAAGGGGTGAAAACTGGCTAAATGCTTAACATATTTCGGTTCCATGACTTTATCATCCACACCCGCAATAAAATATATTGGCTGTTTTAGTTCTGATACCAACTGAGGTAGACGGTTAACTTCTTCTTCAGTTGTGGAATCAAATAGTGTTCCCAAAGCTGCTTCCGGGTCGGCTGAAACAAAATCAATCACTCTTTGACGTGCCCAGTAACGTTCTAAGGGACGCGCTACGCTATCCCTAGCAAAAATTAAATCAATTAAAGGCATTTGAGAAAGCCACTTAGGACGAATTTGTAACAACTTCTGTCCTGCGTTACGAAATTGCTCAAAGGCTTCTTTTAAATAAATACCACCACCTGAGTTAATACAAATTACACCTTTGACCCGCTCGGACATTTGTGAGGCTGACCAAAGAGCGATAGTACCTCCTAAAGAATGACCGATAAGCCAAGCTTTATTAATATTTAGCTGTTCTAAGAGAGCTACCAAATCGCAGGCGTAAGCATAAGGAGTATAATAAGAATCTACATAATAAGTGAAAAAACTTAAATTATTTTGTTTTAAAGTTACAGCAGGTTGTTCGCGATTAAAATCACTCTTTCCTTTGGGTTTGGACTCACCAAAACCACGTAAATCGTAAGATAAACATTGAAAATCAACTGACAAGCGTTTAACGACAGGTTGCCAGTAGGCACGACTGTTGAGCCAACCGTGGACAAAAACTAAAGCATAGGGGCTAGACGTAGGAGCCGTTAGTTCGTATGCGTGTGAAACGCCCAAGACTTCGATAGTTGCCATCGTTCTATCGTACCTTTAAGAATGGGAGTGTTGACTGTTAATTGTTAACTGTTGACTGTTGACTGTTAACTGTGGAAGATAAGGAAGATGAAGGGAACGGGAGATAAACGTCCAGAGTCAACAAAGATTATCTGTCAACAGTCAACAGTCAGCCGTCAACCGTCAGCCGTCAACCGTCAACCGTCAACCGTCAACAGTCAGCCGTCAACCGTCAACCGTCAACCGTCAACAATCCCAATTCTTCTCACCTTCCCAACAAGCGTTGTCGCACTCCTTCAGCTATTTTGTGACCTAAATATTCTGGTATTAGGCTTTCGTTAGGGCCTAAAAGATAAAGAATTAGGCGCGTCCGTCCTCTCCACACCAGTAAATTGGCATTTACGACTAATAAGTCTTCCTGCCAAATAGCGTACATCACTTTATAGAATAATCCTGGTTGGTTATCGGCTTCAATCACTAAGGCTGGTAAATGGAATACTGGGTCTACATAAAATTCTGTTTCTACCTGCTCTAAGCCCGCGTCAAGATTAAACTCAACAGCAAGCATTTCTTCAACCTCAAATCGCCCTCCTAAAGCCTCACGAATTGCCCGACAGACATTTTCTGCGGTTTTATCGCTCAGGGCTTGAGTGCCACGCGATACCACCAATTTGATAAACACTAACATCGGTGGTTTGATTTGTCCGTATAAACTGATGCCGTGGATAGTTAATCCATAAGCCGCTAGTACACCAAAAATATCGCTTAGTAAGAAAGACTGATTACGGTAGGCGAAATGCAAAGCGCTTTTGCTACCTTCCGGTTTCAGTTCAATAACGGCGCGTCTGGTTTTATACAGGCGGTAAGCTAATCGCAAATTCTGCAGTTGAATTTCACTGCTGACAAATTGCTCGTAAAACTGCGGAAACGCTCGGTTAAAGCGCTTGAGAAGTTCTAGGGTAGAAGGTTTTAAACCAGAAGCCATCTATGTTCGTTAGTCTCGCAAAATTTGTAAGTACTGGTGTCGGTTGAAGAAGGCAGCTATGCTGATGGCATTCGTCAAAAGGAGCAATCGGATTCGTATTAAACCCCTTGAGCGGAGAGCAGACGGATAGCTAGGGTATTACTCTTACCTTTTTAACTTACTCCAGGCTTTGCCCTCTGCCCTTTGTCCTCTGACTTCCCCGGATAAGGTCGTTCGTGGATATTCCCCATTGCGTACGTAATAATTGAGTAAGAGGTAAGCCACATAAAGTATTAAGTATAAAATTTTAAGTTTCCTCAAGCATAAACTAAGCTACTAGTCGCAGGGTACAAAATATCTGTGTTAATTTCTTCTCACCTCTACAACAAAGCGGCTAAGTTAAAAATGGTGCTAAAGTTGAAAATGACTGATTGATGTAAGACTAGCTTTTGCTCTTATGTCCCAACTTTTATGGTTCTAGTTATACGGGCATGAGTTTTTGGAAAACTTGGTTTAGTACCCCTGAGGCCGTTGCGACAAAGTCCAACTCTTTAGAAGAGGTGAACGATTACGCTACCGGAAATCGAAATCCCGGTAGTGAGCGCATTATTTTTAGTACAGAGAGAGATATCGACCTGTACGAACTTGAAGAACTCTGTGATGCGGTCGGTTGGTCGCGTCGCCCTTTAAGAAAAGTCAAAAAAGCTATTGAGCATAGTTTCCTCGTTGCCAGTATGTGGCAAGTTAGAGGAAACCACAGACGGCTCATTGGTTTTGCTCGTGCTACCTCTGACCATGCCTTTAACGCTACCATTTGGGATGTCGTAGTTCACCCAGATTTTCAGGGTAAGGGGTTAGGTAAGGCATTGATGAAATTTGTACTCAAGAAACTCCGTAGTGAAGAAATTAGCAATGTCACCCTTTTTGCCGACCCCCATGTTGTAGATTTCTACCGAGGTATAGGGTTCATGTCCGACCCAGAAGGCATTAAAGGTATGTTTTGGTATCCTCACTAAAAGTTAATTTCGCTCTTTATTTACAATTTAAATCGCTTGCTTATCTCAGCAAGATATGATATCTTGGTCATAACCTCTTTGCAGTTTTAGCCCAGTCAACTTCAAGATTAGAAAATTACCAAATTAAATTACTAGTTTTAGTGAGTGGGCAGAATCTACAAAGTTTGATATACTATGTTGAGTTAGTTTAGTTTTTACGAATTTGACTGAATTTTGTAAGAATTAACTAAGCCAAACCAAAAATACTTTTCAGTATTGAGGCTAGTTTACGGGATGTAGCGCAGCTTGGTAGCGCGCCTGCTTTGGGAGCAGGATGCCGCAGGTTCGAATCCTGTCATCCCGATTTGGTAAATAATATTTATAAGCAGTAGAGAAACGTTATATATAATGTTTTTCTACTGCATTGTGTCATTTCTGAAATTCTCTATTAAAAAATAAATTTTACCTAAGTTATTAGTTAATATAAATGTGACTTTGAACTGTATAAATAGGTAAAAACATACGTTATTTTACTGATAAAAAGTACTATTTTAGTTAGATAACATGACAGATATTCACCTTTAATAATATAATTTACCGCAAGAAACAACCTAGTCTCAGCAAAACAAATATTTGTGATTTTGAGTACACTTTTTTTTGCAGCATGTGGAACGATTAACAATTTGAAGGCGTCAACAAAGTCTATGAAAGCAAATACAATAGCATTTGCCGCAGTTTGAAGCTTTGGAAGTTATTAGGGGAGTTTCCCGATGTAATCGTCAGGGCTAGTTTATATAAGGGTCATAATAATGCCCAAATATGTTACATTTACGTCCCAAAAACTCAAATATTGGGATTAGCGCTGATATAGACGGTGAATTGCGGATTTTAAGCAATTTAATCCTGTTAGATTAAGCGAATGCAACAAATATAAACTAATAACAAAACATTGGCACAGTTAAATCCTAAAGAAGATACTATAACTGAAATGGGTTCAAACCGTGCCAATCTGACAACAGTCAAAAGTTAAAAGTCTCAATTTGATTAAAAGTATTGATGCTAGGAGATTTCATGAAATCATTCGTTCGCTGGGGTACAACATTTGGTTTGGTAGGGACTACTCTGCTAGCAACGGTTTTAGGCGTAATTGCCCCAGTGCTAGCATTGTCAGAAAAACAAGTTAAAGAAAAACTGGATTCTGTACCTGTTTTTTTAATTACTAATCCCCAAGGAGTTCCTCTAACTAGAACTGTGGCTCCGGCTCAAAATGGGCAAAAGCCTTCTACAGTTGCGGATGTGTTTATGAGCGGTCAAGAAGCCCAATCATTTATGGAGCAATTGCGGACTGCTAAAGGCAATGACCCGAAATTAGGAGAAGTTATCAAAACTTTAAACGTGCGGGCTGTGCCAATGGGCATAATTTATGAAAAATTCCGCGAAAATGCCAATAAGCCAGACCGGGTGGTATTTGCTTTTCAACCAACGAAAAACGAAGTTGATGGAGCGATGACCTTATTGCGCCAGAATGGTCAACAAGTGAAAGAATTTCCCAGCGTACCCGTTTTTATCGTCCAGTCACCAGATAAGGGTTATGTATCGGTGAAACGTCGTCAAGATAACAAAGAAGTTATTCCCTTGTTTTTGGGTAAGAAGGACGCTCAAGGTTTGTTGGAACAAGTCAAACAAAAAGTTCCTAATGCTCAAATTCAAGTAGTGGACATCGATGGTGTTATAAAAACTCTACGAGAAAAAAATGATGATTGGTTGAATCAAATATCCTTGATTCCATCATCAGACAGTATGCAATTTATTGGCAAGCAGCCCAATAATGCAGCACCAAGAGGCAATCAAGCACCTACAGCAAAACCAAAACCAAATCAGAGCGCACCAAATACTCCCAAACGTTAAGATAATTGGTAATTGGTAATTGGTAATTGGTAATTGGTAATTGGTAATTGGTAATTGGTAATTGGTAATTGGTAATTGGTAATTGGTAATTGGTAATTGGTAATTGGTAATTGGTAATTGGTAATTTTGTTGGTTTTATTTGTCTCTGGATTTGAATCAGGTTTACTATTTGTTGAAATATTATCTACCAGCAAAACACTAAGATTCCCAATTCCCAATTCCCAATTCCTAATTCCCAATTCCAGATTCCCAATTCCCAATTCCCAATTCCCAATTCCCAATTCCCAATTCCCAATTATTTTATGCCTCAAGTTGTTTCTGGTTTGGAAATCTGGCAGTGGCGTCAGTCAGCAATTAGTACCGCTCTTGCTGCTGATGTCCCTGTTACTGAAGTCGATTGGTTATTAAGGTTTGTTGCCAATTTAGACAGATTAGAATTGCGCTTGGAAACTTTCAAAGACTGGGCTGCAATTGAATTAAAAATTCCTTTAGAAGAATTAAATCATTTGTGGCAACAGCGCTTAAACGAACGTTTGCCTGTGCAGTATATCGCTGGTGTTACACCTTGGCGACAGTTTGAGATTAGTGTTAACAGTGCAGTTTTGATTCCTAGACCAGAAACAGAGTACTTAATAGATTTAGCTAAAAAATCCGCTGTTATTAATCCAGAATTAACACAAGGAAACTGGGTAGACTTGGGGACTGGTAGTGGTGCTATTGCCATCGGACTTGCTGATGCTTTTCCCCAAGCTACTATTCATGCAGTTGATTTTAGTCTAGAAGCATTAAATGTCGCACGAAACAATGCCCAAAATTGTGGTTTTGATAAACGTATTAAATTTTATCAAGGTTCATGGTGGGAACCGCTAGAATTTCTTAGAAACCAAGTTAGCGGCATGGTATCTAACCCACCTTATATTCCTACTAGTATCGTACAAACATTACAACCCGAAGTCGTAAAACACGAACCTCATTTAGCTTTAGATGGAGGAAATGACGGTTTAGATTGCATTCGCAATTTGGTAGAAACTTCTTACCATTATTTACGACCTTCTGGTGTATGGATGGTTGAAATGATGGCAGGACAAGCGGATGAAGTCAGTAAGATATTACGAACTAATGGTAATTACGGCAATATAGAAATTCATTTAGACTTAGCAGGAATCGAACGATTTGCCTTTGCAATTCGCAATTCGCAATTAATTAGTAATTGGGCAATTATTTAACAAATTGCCTGATGTTAGCTGCAATCTGTAGTGGGGAGTGAGGCAATTAATATACAAGGTTGGGTTGAGGCTTTGGGAAACCCAACCTGTAAAATACTGCTAATTAGTTAAATAATTGTCCATTAATTGCGAACTGCGAATTGCGAACTGCGAATTGTTTCCTTCCACTTTTGACGCAATTCCTCTAAGTTAGGATTTTCGCCTCCGTAACGCCAACTAACATAAGCTTGACAAATTTCATCAATTGCTTCAGCTGTTCCTGGAACATGATGTTCGTAAGATGTTTTTGCGTATTCAAAGGGTGTTTGAGCTGGGTGTTTACCTAAACCTTTTTTTGCTGTCCATTTCAGCATTTGTTGATAAAGGCTCTCCATTGGGGGTAATTTACTTAATCGACGTTGGAAGCGCCATTCTTTTAACTGTACCCAGGCAAACCAACTCATGAAAGCTGTTGCTGTTCCCACGGTTAAGCCAGTTAATACTCCTAACCAACCTTGGGAAAATAAACCCCAAAACCAAGTCAATGTTCTGGCTATAATGCTAAATATTGTTTCAAAAATAGCATTTAGCAAGCCTGTTACAGGAGAGGGTAACCATCCAGCTACCCAATTCCAAAATTGCCGCAAAACGCTGAATGTTTGGTCTTCTTCTATAGAAGGAGGAATTAGTGGATGACCTGGAATTGGGTCAAAGGCAAACCAACCATATTTGGGAAAATAAACTTCTGTCATTGCATGAGCATCAGTGTTACTGACGACATACAATCCTGTAAATGGATTAAATTGTCCTGCTGAAAATCCCACTACTAACCTTGCTGGAATCCCTACAGAACGAAGCATTATCGTCAGAACTGTAGAAAAGTGGTCTGGATAACCGCCTTTTGCTTTGAATAAAAATGTCTCTACTAAATCGTCTTTTTCACCTATAAATGGTAGGTCTAAGGGGTTTTTTGGTAAAGAGTAATGTTGTTTTAAAAATTGTGCTAAATAAAGCGATTTCTCGTAGGGGGAATCAAGTTCCTTTTCTGACCTTGAAACTTGTACTCTTTTGTAGTCGGCAAATATTTCTTCGGTACGCTTCTTGACTTTTTCGGCAATTTGGGGTGGTATTTTCAGATAATAGTCTTGAATTTGTTTCGGATATTTCGTTCCTGCTTTACCTAAGAGAGTGCGATCGCGATACGGAGCATCAGAAATTACGGTGTAAGTCAAACCGGACGACAACTCCACAGGGGAACGTATACCACCCTCGGTGTCTTGGGCTAACATTGGTGCAGGAAAATAAACTTGCTTAGCATGAGCCATTGCTGGCACCAGATTAGGCATATCCGCGACAATGCTATAAGTTTGTACGATTTCTTTACTCTTACCACTGAATAATGGTTGGTCAAGAAAAATCTGATAAGACCAAGGAGAACGTTTAAAGCGCTTTACCTGTTCGTTGCGGGAAATTTCCCACCCTTTGCCAGTGTAACGGTCAAAGGCTAGCACACGCCAGAAAGCCTCTGCTTGGGAACGTACGCGCATCAACACCTTGGGTTTCATTTCCCCTCGGAGGTTTTGATTAATCGTGCTATTAAAACCGTAGTATTGAGTACTGTCTAACTTTCCAGGAGTACCACTTTTATCGTCTTGCGTACTCCCACCACTACCAACTCGACCTTGATTGTTACCCCTACCCTGACGCACATAACCAGGATTAGTAATACTCCTACCTGTAAAATTTTCCTTTACCTCAATCGGAGCACTCATGGGAAACATCCGTAATTGATAACCAGGAAAACGAGGTAATACAGCAAAAATTCCCAACCCTAAACCGACAATTAAAGTAAAAAGCAAAAAGTAAAAAGGTATTTGCGAAGAATTACTCTTTTGTTTTACCTTTTCACTTTCTACTTCTACCTTTTCTATGCCAAGTCGAGAGCGGTAATCTAAAACTAAGGTTGGTAAAGCGGTTGCTAAAAATAGCAACAAAATTGGCGCAAAACCTAGAGTTTGGCTAAGTGTTGCTGCGACCCCTAACAAAATTAGTCCAATAACTATCGAGTAGCCCAAATCTTTACGACGGGGCATATCAAAACTGTGTAGCACCTGAAGTTGAATTAACAACTCAGCTAATACCAACCGTGTATCATTCAACTGTCCCAGCAATTGCCCAAAGAATACACCCAGTGCGACTAACATTCCTATGGCAATACAAAACTTTACTGGTACATTAGAATTACGACGGCGGAAATAGCTCCAACAAGAACCCACTGTACTCAACGGTATCGCCCAAAAAGCAAAACTACTCTCTGAGGCAATATCCGTTGCCACAATTCCTAAAATTACCAAAGCTAGCACGCTACCACGTAAGGGAATTGAATCCTCTACCGCCATTTCTGGCTTCCCTTGCATTCTTTTTAACTTTTGCCCCCAGTAATTTCTTGGTGGTAGACGCCAACGCGGATGATTCCTAAAAAACGTCCTGGAAAAGTTCAACATGTTAGTTTTGGAGCAGCATTCACGGTGTTTTTCACAAAAGCGATTACGTAGACGCTACGGACACTGCGATTAATGACAAAGTACAAAGTATCCCAACAGAAACTAGAAAATCTAATGGGTAGCCCCCTACCCTATGACCAGATATTTCCAGGACTGTCTACCCCCAGCAATTAGTGCGGGGTCTTGTACAAATTATTGCGAGTGTCCTCCTGTATCTAGCTGCCCGCAGACGCCTCCTAATGACCGCTTCTTAACAATAGGATAATCTTCAAAACCAGGAACGTCACCTTATGCGTTGACATTTATTGCGTTTATTTTATACACATGCGCTAGCAATGGTAAAATGTACTACATGGTAGGAAAAATGACAAATTTTAATGGTTGTTGGTCTACATCTTCTAATTCAACTTGCAGGGTGTAAGCCTGACGAAGTTGGGTGCAGCACAGTTCGACAGTTAAACTACCAGGATTTGAAGCTTGCGCCATCGCTTGAGACCCATCTCCCTGAAGCTTCAAAGTACCTTCGGATGGTAAATCAGCATCAACGCGCAGTTTAGTTACAGTACCTTGAGACTCGTACTGTACCTTAACGGATAAAACACCAGCGCTGGTGAGCCATTGCCTTTCTACTAATGGATTGCTAGGAGAAACAAACAGAGTTAAATTTTCCAGCAATTGTTTAGCAGCCAGTAATGATAACGCCATTTGTTGACGAGGTTGCAAATCTGAATAATCGTTTTCAACAACGGGCATATTCAAACTAGCCGCAGACCTATAGGGACTTCTTAAAACTAATCCAGCTAACTCGTTGAGTGCATGAGGTTCATTAGGGAAAAGATTTTCCACCACTTGAACTAATTTTGCGCCCAAAGGTAGCGAAGATGCCACCAGAGCTTGGCATTTCGACAAAAGTTGCTGGAAAACTAACTCCGGGAGGGTTACTGGCAGATTCAGCTTTGAAAGCTGTGCTGCCCAACCCAGCGCAGGAACCAAACCAAAAGTTGGCTGGTCATCATACTCTGGGTATTCTCTGATTTGGGTTTCCCAGGGGAATAAAGGCGGGTGGTTTTGTATTTGAGTTTGTAACCGACGTTTCAGGACGGCTTGAAAACGATTTTGCACAGTAGGAATTTCTCCCAAATGAAAGGTTTGGGGTGTCCATTCCGACTCAGAAACGCCACTTAAAGAAGTGGCGGTTGAAAAGAGTGGATTTTCTTCCCCGTAATTGTCCTCACAAGCGTCTGAGATATGCTCGTCGGCTTCAGCATTGTCTAGTGCTGACAGCCAAGCGAGAAGCTCACGTTGTAAGGATTCTGAGTCACTATTCATGAGTATATGCACCTGATCCGGATATTAATGAGTTACGAATTTCCCAAGCTTGTTCAAGAATCTTAAACCATCGCTTCTGAAGTTGTGCCATTGACAACCCTAAAGTTTTGGCAATTTTCTCATCCGGTTGACCCTGTTGCTTTAATTCCAGTAGAGACCGTTGCTTTTCGTCTAACTTTTCTATATATATTTCCCACTGCTGTGGAGTCAAGCCCAAATTTGTCTTTAAATCCGCTTCTAACCACTCGTGAACCAGTTCCCAGCGGTGCAACAGGGCAAAACGAATTAAATGATATTTGAATCGCTGCTGCAAATAATCTCTCTGACGAGGTGTTAATCCTAAAATTGACTCTATCTCTTGGGCGGATAAATCTTGGAGACGCAGCGAAAAATAATCAGCACAGTCAGATTGTTGCCGTTCTTCTAAATAACTAATTAATTCAGAAATGACCACCGAGCGTAAGGTATCTTCCTCCGGTTCCGGTTCCGGTTGCATCGCCATTGCGCTTCTAAGCTGTTGTACCGCTGGGTCTTCCCAACCGCTATCACTTTCACCCCCACCACCTTCCGCCGCTTGTTCAATATCAACACAAGTTTCTGGCGGTTGCTGTTGTGAAAAAGTCTGCGCTCGGAGAATAATCAATTGCTGCTGACGTCCTGGTAAAGGAATACGACGTTTGGCGTAACGTTCAGTAAATGCCATATACTCAGAAAGTTCCAGCAGCGTTTTGGGACTGTAAGTAGCACCCAATTGATTTTCTCTACGAAAAGCGTTTAAAGCTTCCAAATAAAAACTTTGCAGAAAATCTTCAATGATAGTCAGCCGCCCTTGATAGCTGAGTTGTCTTTGGGGAGGATTAATGTAACGATATATAATCGCGCTTAAGGTACTGTGTAATTCGACTCGACCACGCTTAGAACCTAAGCTATAGTACCTTGAACACTGTTGTAAACGGTGTCTGGCAAGTGTTATCGCCTGATTTTCTATGGCGCCGGATGCTTGGATGCGCTTACTTTCAGTACAAATGCGCCAAACCTCAGCAGCAATACGTGTTGCCACATCATGACAATTTTGCTGTGAAGCCTTAGTTGATTGTTTTAGCTCCTGATATAGGAGTTGATATATAGCCTCCACGCCGATAGAATTTTCTCCCTGAATAGTTGCGGTTACGGCTGATTCCATACTCTTTAATAAATTGACCCTAAAATATTCAATCAAAACCTAGCAGAACGTGGGTATTGGGTTAATCGTTTTAGTTATAAGCCCTATAGCTGCTTATAAGCGTCAAACGATTTTTGATTTTGGATTTTAGACTAACCCCACAGATTAATTGGCGAACTTCATGGGGGGGGTAATAATTTTGGATTGTGAATTTTTGATTTACCTCACAGGTTAAGCCGCAAGCTTTGTAAGAATTGGGATTCAAAGATTTTAGATTTGGGACGACGGTTAACTTGTTCCATAGTTAAACTAGGTTTTGTAGCAAACGAAGCATTCTTTAATCTAAAACCTGCAATTACTTAAAGCTTAGTGTATGAGGCAAACCTCCCAAAAATTTGACACTGAATCCATTATTCCCAATAATTTTTCAATTGTTTGCATTCCTAGATATGTTATAGCCAATACCCAATACCCTAATACAGGTCATTATGGATTTACAAACACAGATTCAATCACTGATTGATAATGCACCACAAGATGGTATAACACCCAAGCTAATTGTCGCAATCACCCCTGCCATCTTAGGGATTGCTAAAAAGTTAAGACACCCTCAGTACTACATTTTGCAGCATTTAAAAGAAGGCTGGGTGCTAACGACACTCAGAAATCGTAAGAATGCCAAATTAGTACGTCGGGTGATATACGCCTACCCTACCTTACAAGATATACCCACTGCTGACCATTCTGGTCTCGACCCACAGGTGACAGCAACACCCATTCCTGTCACACATATTTTGTTCCAACTGCTAGCGACCGAACCAGTTGATAGTATAGTTTTTCTGGACAGTCCAGGCATTAACGACAGCGGAGTAGAGGTTAAACGTAGCGAGTTACAAAACTTAATACAAAAATTATTGCCACAACAGAATAAAAATTATTCAGGCGGTGAAATACCACACGATATTGCCTGAGGGGAGTGGGGAGTAGGGAGTGGGGAGTAGGGAGTGGGGAGTTAGAGAAGTTATAAATGTTAAGGTAGATGGATAAATTTAAGATTTAATTTTCTCCTCTTCCCAATTCCCCCACTCCCTTTTCCCAATTCCCCCACTCCCAATTCCCTACTCCCCACTCCCCAATTAATAAAGCCGACTCAGCACGTAGTCAGCCATACTAAGCAAAGCTTGACGGGACTCTGATGGTAGAAGCGAACCCAAGTGTCCGATTGCTAACTTAGCATGGTGGGAAGCTAATTCTCTGGCCCGTTGTATACCTTTAGTATCTTTTATCAGAGCAAGAGCTTGTTCTAAGTCCCCATCATGTGCAAATTCACGCTCAACAAAAACCTCCAACTTTGGTTGTTCTTCCAAAGCGTATAATACTGGGGCGGTAAGATGACCCGATTTTAAATCGGAACCAACTGGTTTACCTAGGGTATCCGCAGAACTTGTGAAATCTAAAATATCATCAACAATCTGGAACGCCAAACCAATGTGGTTACCATATAAGTATAAATCCTCGGCTATTTCACTGCTAACTTCACTTAATAGCCCAGCAGCTTTTGCGCTGTTGGCAAATAAAGTCGCTGTTTTGTAATAATTCTTCTGCAAATAAGTATCAATCGAAATACTCGTATCAAAGCGATTTAGCCCCTGCTGAATTTCCCCTGCGGCCAAATCCATAATCACTTGCGACAGCAGCTTGACCACATCTAGATTATCTAAGTTCGCCAAATACCAAGAAGATTGGGCAAACAGAAAATCTCCAGCCAAAATGGCGATGCGGTTTCCAAACAAACTATGAACGGTGGGAACACCACGCCGCGTACTTGATTCATCTACTACATCATCATGTACTAAACTGGCGGTGTGAATCATTTCGGTAATTTCAGCTAAGCGACGGTGACGCTGGGTAATATCTTGGTTAAGCATTGTTGCCCGTGATATCAGCAGTACAATTGCCGGTCTGATACGCTTTCCCCCCGCACCAAACAAATGTTCTGCCGCCGCATAGAGGATGGGGTGGTCATTTCCGACTAGGTGTATCAGGTTATCTGCTAGAAGTCGCAGGTCTGCTTCCACAGGAGCGAATAAGGAGGTGGCTGGGGTCATGGATTGGCGGACTCTGGCTAAATTTAGTTACGAAAGTTTACAGATTCTATACTCATTTTAAGATAACGCTAAACAACCGCAAAGTTAAATTTCTCACTGATTTTTATCCGGAAAGCCCAGGCTTGCCTGTGAAGCTAGATTTAAGAAGGCTTTCAGGTGTTATGTCTAATGGCTCGTATTTGAGTTTTCTGTACACCCGTACTAAGCGCAAGCACCCTTAGTTTAATGGGGCATTTAATTGCAGGTCACAGTAAACTTTGATGGCTGAGCAGAATACGACCTAGCCAGGAAGAAGGGTTTGTCTCTAGTGGGGGTCTAGAAACAGAGGCTTAACATAATAATCAATATCAATGTTCTCATTGATTAAAGTCGTATAATCTACTTATAATTACTTAATTATTTCCTCGTAGTAAAAAGTAAATATTAATACCTTTATATAGTTTTATGAGTAACAATATATTTTCTTTTACGCTGCTTCAAACAAGTTAATTATAAATTTATCTTCTGATTCAGTATAGTCGGTCATACTTGTAACAAGGCTTATGGAAGTATACTGCCCCTCATACATCACTAATTACACAGTGTATAGTTGTTGAAGTATGACAGATACTTAAGAAACGAGCAAAAAAGCTGCAATAAAATCTTGAATTTAGCAGAAATTTTGACGTGATAATTAAGCTTCTTGTGTTACTCTAAGGTATAAGGACTTTAAAATTTTATGATATTCACTCCAGAAAGTTAAATAACCATTAGGTAAAAAAGCTTATCTAGTTGAGTGAGTCTAAATAAGACGTTGTGTTTTGAACTGTAAAAATCTTTTCAACAGTTCTGACCACAATATGTTCTACCTCGTAATACTGAAAATTACCAGCTTTCCTTAGGGATAACTCGTGTAATTTTGGGGAACGTTTCAGTGCAAGTGTTGCAACTGCCATAAAAGGTAGGCTAATTAGTCGCACAGGCTAGGTAAATATGCTGTGCCGGAAGACAATGGTTGCTTTTAAGTGATTTACTTTTAGTAATTTGCTTTTAGTCATTTGTCTGATGGTTAGCGTAGCCTGTGAAAAAATAGCACAGAATTCTTAGCTTCCAAAGATTAATTTCATTGGGTGAGAGTTTAGCATATCCAAAAAACAGTTGTCAAGAATGTACTTGATTAACTGAATTTTTATTCGATTTATTCCATTTTTATTCATCTATGAAGACAACTGCTCGATAAAAGCCTTGGGGATTACTATGATGATTTTTATGTTAGCAACAGGATATTTATTTACCGTATATCTATTATTAGCATTAGCAAAGCGAAATAATAAAAAGAATACTCCTAACGCGGTAAATTCTAAGTAGGGTTTAATGCAGGTAGTTGGTATTGGTGATAAGTTCACCTACAATGAATGCGACAAAATAACTAAATAACTATATGTTGGTTAAAACCTGGTGTAGAGACGTTTCATGAAACGTCTCTACATTATTTTTTCTCCCCACTCCCCACTCCGAATCCATTAATCCTGCTGTGGGACTGCGACTTCCTGAAAGCGAACAACTTCTACTCTTGGGGTAAAGCCTAACCATTGTAAAGAAGTTTCTGCAAATTGTTGAGGACAACCACTAACTGCAAAACGAGTTGGTTGTGGGGGATGGGTGTTCCTTAAGCCAAGAAGGTCTAGCTCTTGAGTACAAGCTGCTACAAGATTTACTGCGGGGTCAATTAATTTTACCTTTGGAGGAAGCAAAGAACGTAATACTGGCGCTAAATGAGGATAGTGAGTACAACCGTAAATTAAAGTGTCTATGTCTTGTTCTAAAAGTGGTTCAAGATAACTTCGTGCAACTTCTGTGGTGTAGGGGTCAAAAATACGGTTTTGCTCAACGATTGGTACAAACTCTGGACATCCAACTTGCCAGACTTGTACTTCAGGACTTATTTCTAGGATAGCACGCTTGTAGGCGTTACTTTTAGCTGTTGCGGGAGTGGCGATTACACCAATACGCTTACCTTGTTGCACAGCACAAGAAGCTCCTGGAAGTATAATTCCTAAAATGGGTAAATTAAATTCTTGACGTACCGTTTCCAAAGCGAGAGCAGAGCTTGTGTTACAAGCCATAACCACCATTTTCGCACCCTGCTGTTGCATCCAGGCGATAATTTCTCTGCTAAATTGAGTGATTTCGGCTTGAGAGCGTATACCGTAGGGAAGCCGAGCTGTATCACCAAAATAAGTAATTGATTCGTTGGGTAGTTGTCGATAGAGTTGCCGTAGAACTGTTAAGCCACCCACACCACTATCAAAAATACCTATAGGAGCACGTTGAGGTTCGGTGACTCCGGAAAACTCATGAATATTAGCTTTAAATACGTTCAATGGAAGCACTTGTTTATTTTATTGTATTTGTCGATTAAAGATACATTATTTGGGGTTAATTGTTAAGCTAACCATCAAACGTAAAGACGTAACATGTTACGTCTCTACATATTTTCTAACGTTGTTGTAGGTACTTTATAATACCGCGAGCAATAGCATCAGCCATCCGGTTTTGATAATCTCTATTACCGAGCCGAGGGTTATCTTGGCGACCTGTCATATACCCAGTTTCCACTAATATTGCGGGCATGGAATTTTTTCTCAAAACGTAAAATCTGGCTTTGCGGATACCTCGGTCTTTGATAGTGCCAACATTTTGCAGGATAGTGCTGTGAACTGCTTGAGCTAAGCCGTAACCGCTGTCATAATAATATGTTTCCAAACCGTTAACATCAGAGCGATTATCAATAGAGTTGGCATGAATGCTAACAAACAAATTTGCGTGGGAACGTTCAGCAATGTCTACTCTTCCTTGAAGTTCAACGAAATAGTCGGAATCTCTTGTGAGGACTGCATTAATACCATTTTGTTGTAGAACAGCGGCTATTCTTTGGCTTATCGGTAGAACTACATCTTTTTCTAACAGTCCACCAATACCTGGTGCTCCTGAGTCTTTACCACCATGTCCAGGGTCAACTACGATAATTACTCTTCCCGCAGGCATTGGCTTACGTCCAGGTTGGGGGCTATTATTTCCAGGAGCGGGAAATGTGTCTTGTGGTTGTGGATTTGATGTTGAAGGAAATGGTAAAGGAATTGGTGAAATTAAGGGAGAACGAGTGCGTTGTAATGGTAACGCTAGCAGTTGACTGCCAATTTGGTTTACTCTACCAATCTGAACCCCAGCTGCGGGTTGAACTGAAATAACCACAGTTCGGGGGTCTTCCTGTTTTAAAGCGACTCGTAAAATTGGGCTGTTAGCATCCAAGTTTGGTCCCTTGATTGCTCCGGAAAGTTGGGCGCCATTTACGGTAATGCGGTATAGCCCAGAAGCTCTATCCCAGTTACTGTTAACAGATATACCTTGGTTTTGACTTGTACGGATAGTTAGTTGAGTGCCACTACCAGATAATTCTACAGACTCAATATTAGCTAAAGAATTATTCGCTACAGGTGTAGGGTTTCCGTTGACAGGTGAGGTAGGAACTGTAACATTATTATCATTGTTGTCATTATTACTATTATTATTTCCCCGTGAATCAGGTAATCTGACAACACCACGATTTGGAATTGGAATAACAACTAAACCACCATTACTTGAAGTTACTCGCCAGTTGGGACTATCTTGGTCTACCCTTAAAGTCATCCGAACTGCACTGGGTGTCCTTTGCAATGGTGTAAATTCAATGCGATTTACTCCAAACTTATCGACAGAAACCTGCCGTGAAGCGAAATTTGATGATAGATTAGCTCCAGCAATATCAAAAAATATAGTTTTACCATCCAAACTGCGATTAATCTGGACTGATGGATTTATGCCGTTAGCTGCGTTAGTGCGAATAAAGAATCCATCTCCCGTAACTCTGAGACCTTCTATTTGAGTGATACTAATAGAGTTATTGCTAGTTATTAAATTATTACCAGCTTTTATATCTGGTCTAATATTATTGGGGTTTGCTGGTTTGGCGGCTATATTTACAACATCATCACTATTATTTTGTGATGATGCAGCATTTTCTGATTGAGGAGTAGGTAATTGTACTATCCAACGATGGTCGCTTAATCCCTGAAATTTTATTTGATTGGGGTCTAGAGTATAGCCAGGAGCTAACTCCACAACAAAGCGGGTTGTATCTTCATCAAACTGCCCTACTCGCACCGAACGAATAGCACCACCAACTGGACGGGTTAACTGACGTTGTCCAAATCGAGTTTTTGGCAAATCAATAACTAAACGAGTCGGGCTAAATATAAGTTGCGCTTTGGGCTGAACTCCCCCATTAGTATTAATTTCCAGTCGATTTTGATTAGCATCAAACCGCCAAGAGTCAAGTTTCGCAGCCAAAGTTGGCGACGATAGCATGAAGATTGTTCCAACAGTGCTAGGTATTAACCAGTGTAATTTCACAATGCTTTCTCCGGATTTGCATTCAAAACAATTACTTTTTGGGAATCCTCACACCATCACCGCCAACAAAGCAGGTTTTGTATAGGAATTTACCCTTTTTGACCTCTAACACAGGGAATTTTGGTCTTTTGGGTTGTTCCTGCTCCCTGCATAGACTAACGGCGTGCTATTATAACACGCTCGTCATTTTTTTGACAATAAAAAATCAGGGAAGAAGGAAAAAGAAAGACTTAAAAATCACACCATATCACTGCTTCAGTCCATTAACTGTTTGTAAACATAATGTTTTTATTTTTTCCATGAATCAGATTTTGTATTTCTCTTCGCTGATACATGAAGGCTTTCAGAACATAATGGAAATTTTTCCAAGAAACCCATATTTTGTAACAAGCTAAACTGAACTGTAATTAAACTTGGAAAACATAACTAAATTAAGTCACCATTTGAACAGTAAACTCAATAGTAAATCTCAATATAGCTATTAGCTATTAGCCACTACCTTCCTTGAAGAAAATTGAGAATACCACGAGCAATAGCCTCAGCCATAGCATTTTGATGTTCACGGGTTCGCAAACGAGCGGCATCTTCAGCACCAGTCACATAACCAGTTTCTACCAAAATTGAAGGCATAGTAGTCTTCCTGACAACATAAAACCTTGCTCGTCTTACTCCCCTATCTCTAACAGGTACAGTTTGGAGAATACTGTTGTGTACAGCACGAGCTAGTCCTAAACTTTGGGGAGTATTATAGTAATTTTCTAATCCGTTAACATCTGGACGACCTAACCCTAAAGAGTTTGCGTGGATGCTCACAAATGCATCGGCGTTGGCTCGTTGAGCAATATCCACCCGTCCTTGAAGGCTAACAAAAAAGTCCGAGTTGCGGGTCATTATAACTTGTACGCCATTTTGCTGCAAAATTTGAGCCACTCTAATACCAATCGGTAGGATAACATCTTTTTCTTGTAATCCACCAATACCTATAGCACCAGGGTCTTGAGCACCATGACCGGGGTCAATCACAACAACACGACGTCCGTTAGGGGTTGGACGTGATGGAAAACCTGGATTAGGTAAGGGATTTATACCACCTGGTGGTAGTGGTTGTGGAGAACCAGGCTGATTGGGAAATGGTAGGGGTGGTAAACCTGCTCGTGGTGGGTAACCCGGTGGTAATGGTGGGGTAATAGCAGCTCGCACTCGTTGTAATTGTAGAGCTAAAGTTTGTCTGCCAAATTGATTTAATTCTCCTATTTGTACCCCTGCTGCAGGTTGAATCAAAATAACTACAGAGTTCTCTTGCTGTTGCAACCTGACCCTGAGGACAGGGCTGTTAGCATCTAAAGGAAGACGAGGCAAAGAATTAGCCAATCTGGCATTGTTAACAACGATGCGATAATTCATCGTGCTTCTATCCCAACCAGCAGTAGCTGATAAATTTTGGTCACCACGAATAATTAATTGTGTTCCACCGTTAGCAAGTTCAATCGATTGAACTGTTGAAGGGGAACTAGGTATAGAAGAGACTGGTGAGTTTGGTCTTGGGAAAGGTGGTCGAGGATTATTATCTGGGTCAGGGGTAGGATTATTACCTCGGCTAGGTAAACCAGTTAAACGATTAGGCAGAAAAATTATACTTTCATTATTAACTAATGGTCGCCAATCGGGGCTATTTCTGTCTACTCGAAGTGTCATGCGAACGCTGGGAGGATTCGTTTGCAGTGGGTTGATTTCCACACGGCTCACTCCAAAATTATTCAGCGCTACATCCCGTTCGCCAAAGTTGGGCGCTAAAATTGCACCTGTGATATCAAAGAAAATTGTTCCTTTGTCGTTACTGCGATTAACTCGAATCCGAGGGTTTCCACCACTAGTACGAATAAAAAAACCATCACCAGTCACTCGAAAACCTTCAAGTTGGCTTGTTATATCTGTACTACTAAGAACAGTTGACCGTTCCGGTGTTGTTGTTCGTGGGGGTATTGTCCGTGGTGGAGCAGTTTGTCCCTCTGGTATTACCACATTATAAATATTTCTGGGAACCGAATTTCTAGGAACTGAAGATACTTGCTGCACTTGAGGTGTAGGTAATTGTACCATCCAACGGTTATCACTTTTACCCTCAAATTTGATTTGATTTGGGTCTAGTGTATAGCCAGAAGCTAGTTCAATCACCATGCGGGTTGTTTGAGCATCAAATTGCCCTACCCGAATAGAATTAATTCCAGCACCACCTTTCACTGCTTGAGTTTCCTGGGGACGCCCAAACCTGACTCCTGGTAAATCAATTACTAAACGTGAGGGGTTAAAAACCAGTTGCGCCTTTGGTTGTACTCCCCCTCTTGTATTAATTTCTAATACGTTTCTATTGGCATCAAAACGCCAAGATTCTAAATCCGCAGCCAAAGCTGGCGAAGATAGCATGAAGGTTGTTCCAACGGAAACAGGTATCAGCCATTGTTTATTCACAATCATTTCTCCGGATTTACGTTCAAAGTAGCTGTCCTACATGTCTAAGCTTTGGGAACTCCTCACACCAACGCCCGCCCAAACTTTAGGTTTTGATGCCCCATTGATTTACGATTCCTGTCAATAGACAGAGTTTGTGGCGATAAATTATAGCACGATTAGGAAATTTTATTCGCCGTTTGAATGGGAAAATTACCTAACCAATGCATTATATTACACCAACATTGAGATAACCAAAGTTATCGTCTTTAGTCAATACCAATCCACGACACTCAAACCGAAAAAGATTTGTATGGGATATTTTATTTTGGGTTTTTGAAGCACTGAGTAAAATATTTACAATTTTGACCCTGGCTGTAGTGAAAATTACGGTTATCATATTTGGGATTTTGGATTGCTTTACTTGGTGTCAAACAGAAGGCATTTCGCAGAGGGCAGAAGGTAAGAGAAGAAAGAATAAAAGGTACACATAAAATACTGTGTGTGGTCGCAGCTTTTGCAGGGAAGCTTCTGCCTAAAAACGGCTTTGGCTTGTACCCCCGAATGCTAAATGCGAAATGCCTTCTTTGTGACGCAATCGCCTTTTAGAGAGAAATTCATCACTATTGACCGTCCATCCGGGCATAAAAAATGGTATTCTTTTGAAGAATTGACACATCATGAACAATTTTTGTCTAAGAATGAAAATATAGCTTATTTTTGCCGCAAATACTGTAGAACACCTTTAGCGATAGCTTCTGCCATCTCCGAGCGATACTGAGAGTTTCGTAATTTAGCTGCATCTTCTCGTCCGGAGAGGTAACCGACCTCAACCAATATTGCTGGCATTGAACTTTTTCTGAGAACATAAAATCTGGCTCGTCGGACTCCTCTGTTTTTGACGTTAATATTGCGAAGAATGCTCCTGTGAACTGTGCGAGCAAAATCATCACCACTATCGTAATAATATGTTTCTAAACCACTAATGTCAGAACGACCAGGGCCAATGTAGTTTGCGTGGACGCTAACAAAGAGACTCGCATCAGCTTTTTCAGCTATTTTCACTCGTCCAGGAAGACTGACGAAATAGTCAGAACGTCTTGTCATAACTACCTGCACCCCATTTTGTTGTAAAATTTGGGCTACGCGCAAAGAAATTGGTAAAACAACATCTACTTCTTGCAAACCACCAATTCCTACAGCCCCTGGGTCTTTACCTCCATGTCCGGGGTCTACAACTACAACCACCCGCGAATTAGGAATGCGAGGACTTGGTTGCTGTGTTGGTCTAGAATTAGTTGGACGAGAAATTGTTGGACGGGGACTACTTGTAGTTCGTTGCGGGAATCGAGGTATGGCAACAGGAGGTGTTAACCCATTTCTGTTTCGTAATTCTAACGCTAGATTTTTACTCGTAATTTGATTTATTCTTCCAACTTGTACCCCTGCTCTTGGTAAAATATATATAGCAACAGTACGCGGGCTTATTTGTTGCAGCCTCACACGAAGCAGTGGACTGTTAGCGTTTAAACTTGGGCCCTTAACTGAAGGATTTAATTTAGCATTTTCTACAGTCAAGCGAAACATCATCGAATCTTTATCCCATTCACCCCTCGCTGATAGGTTTTGGTTTCCTCGAATTGTTAGTTGCGTACCACCTGAGGTTAGTTCTACGGAGTCGATAGTCGCAATATCTCCTTTTGTGTTGACGTTTCTATTACTATTTGTGGGTTGTTCGTTTGGGTCTGTTGAACTTCTATTTCCTATACTGATGTTACTTATAAGACGATTAGGCAAAATTACTAACCCATCTTTATTTACAGTAACTCGCCAGTCAGGACTGTTTTTATCTACCCGAAGTCTCATACGAACAGATGTTTCCGTCTGGTCAAAAGTAACACGACTGACTCCGTGACGGTTGACAGATTGTTCTGCTGCACCGAAGCTAGGCGATAAAATAGCTCCTGATATTTCAAAGTTCGCTTCCTGACGATTGTCACTGCGAGTATAACGAACTTGGGGGTCTTTACCACTTGTGCGAATAAAAAATCCATCTCCCGTGACTACTAAATTCTGGATTTGAGTTGCACCTGTGGTTGAATTATTACTATTAACAATAGTCGAATTTCCCGGACGATTTCTAGGATTGGGTTTAACAACAGAGTTAATAACTCCAGTGGATACGCGCTGTGGAGTTGGCAATTGGACAACCCAACGACTAGCTGTTATACCCTGAAATTTTACCTGATTGGGGTCTAAACTATAGCCCGAAGCTAACTCAACTACAATACGAGTTGTTCGCTCATCTAACTGTCCTACACGAAGAGAACGAATTGCACCACTCCCTGAAATTGGTTTAACTGACTGACGACGTCCAAATTTTATACCTGGTAAATCGATTACCAAGCGGGTAGGGTTAAAAATAAGTTTTGCTTGAGGTTGAACAGCACCATTAGTGTTAAACTCCAAACGATTACTCTTAGCATCATAACGCCAAGATTCTAACCGGGCTGCCAACGCAGGTGAAGATACTATAAAGGCTCCTGCAATCGTGCTGGGAATTAACCAATGTAAATTCACTATGCATTCTCCTGATTTGGTTTTGAGCGAGTTGTTAATTCGAGGTTTAATCTGCCATATTTTGACAATAAGGCATCATTTTACACCAACAATGAGTTAACCAAAATTAAGAACTACAATCAACTCCAAATATCACTCTTGATGACGCAAGAAATTTGTATTAAGTTTAATACTTTACAGTAAATTAATAAAAAACAGGATTATGAAACCTGTAGAGACGTTACATGTAACGTCTCTACGTTTTTGGCGTTAGCTAATCCTTTGTAACAGGAGTTGCTGTCGTAGAAGGAACTTCTAGAGCTAATTTACTGGAATCATCTGTTGCATCTGTCGTATCTTCATCTGGAAATACAAACCTTAATAAAGGGGGAGCTAAAAAGGTTGTAACAATCACCATCATGATAATTGCAGCCTCTAAAGGTTTAGTGAGAATTCCGCTAGCAGAACCAATACCCAAAAAGACCAACCCGACCTCTCCTCTGGGAATCATTCCCACACCAATAGCCAAACGGTTAATTTTTGATTGACCAAATACTGTTAATCCCGTGACTAATTTACCAATAATGGCTACTGCGACCAAAAAAACAGCCATTGTTAGCCCTTCCCTATTGGTAGGAATCGCTGGGTTCAAAACACTTAAATCGGTTCTTGCACCAACGGTGACAAAAAAAACTGGTACAAGTAAATCAGCAATTGGAATCACTTGCTTTTGTAGCTCAACACGCTCATCCGTCTCATCTAACACCAAACCAGCCGCAAAAGAACCTAAAATAGCTTCTAAATGAATCGCATCAGCAAGATACGCCATTAAAAAAGCGAAAACAAAAGCGGGGATTACTAACCCACCACGAGTTCTTAGGCTACTAACAACAGTTACAAAAAAACTGTTGAAAACTTTGCCCAAAACAATAGAACCAACTAAGAAAACAGTGGCACTAATAATGAGGTAAATAACTTTACTAACATCTACCACCCCATCTTTTGCCAAACTTGCCACTACAGCAAGAACGATTATTCCCAAAATATCATCCATAACTGCAGCGCCAAGTATAATTTGACCCTCAGTAGAATTTAGCCGCCCCATTTCGGACAGCACTTTAGAGGTAATACCAATACTTGTAGCGGTTAATGCTGCTCCTGCGAAAATCGCTGGAATCGCAGGTAGTCCAAACAAAATCATTAAACCTGCTGTACCTGCAGCAAAGGGAACTACAACTCCGACAAAAGCCACAACAGTTGCCTGGGCACCAACTGCTATTAAGTCTTTGACGTTCGACTCCAAACCAATTTCAAACAACAGAACAATAACACCAAGTTCCGCCAAAATTGAAAGTACTTCCGAAGACTGCACAAAGACACTTTCCGCAGCTTCAGGGTTTATTCTCCCTGTGGTTTGGAGAAAGTTTATAACCAACGAATTGGAGCTATCTATTCCTTCTTGGGGAAACACCACAAGACGTAAAACTGAGACTCCAACTAATACCCCACCTAATAGCTCCCCTAAAACTGGGGGAAAACCTAAACGGTTTGAAAGTTCACCACCGAATTTACTTGCGAAGTAAATTGCCACTAAGCTAAGCAAGACTGTTGCTAATACTAAAGAACTATCTGCTGTTTCGGTCGTAGCAGCCAGTAGAGATAACGGTAATTTAATCGCACCGAGAATTTGCATTGGTTATCTGGAAAATGTTTCTTTTCTAATCTATTCGATTAGAGGGGAGTGGGGAGAGCAATTCGCAATAAGCCGAGGCGGCACGCTTCGCGAACGCAATTCGCAATTCGCAATTAATTGGGAATTATGATTTACTTGTGTAAATTGTGACGTTTCCAAAAGTGTAACCATACCCAAGTTTAAATGTGACGATGGCAAACTAAATTTATTAAATAGTCTGAATATAGTTGGTTGAGGAGTAAAAATAATATGAATAAAGCTGTTTTGTCGGCTTCTCGTTCTCGTGCGTCTAATTTCTGGAAAACTGTTCCTATTGCTTTAATTTTTTGCTTAAGTTTTATTCAGCCTGTTTTAGCACAAGAAAAAGAAAGGATGTTACGAACCCTAAGTGTGAGCGGTCGGGGAACTGAATCAATTCCTACTACTATTAGCCGTGTTTCTTTAGGGGTGGAAGTTCAGGGTAAAACCGCGCAAGAAGTTCAAACAGAGGCTGCTCGCAGGTCTTCTTCTGTGGTTGCACTTCTTCGTAGTCGAGGTGTAGACAAATTACAAACTACTGGTATTAATCTTAATCCAATTTATAGTTACAGCAATAACGTACAGAAAATTAATGGGTATGCTGCGACTAATACTGTTAGCTTTCGTGTTGCGGCAGAGCGTGCTGGGAATATTATGGATGAAGCTGTAAAAGCTGGTGCAACTCGAATTGATAACGTCAGTTTTGTTGCGAGTGATGATGCTATTGCAACTGCACAACAACAAGCTTTGAAAAAGGCAACTCAGGAGGCACAAAGGCAAGCGGATGTAGTCTTAAATGCTTTGGGATTAAAATCAAAAGAAGTGGTGGGTATTCAAATCAATAACGCAAGTGCCCCACCACCAATAATGCCTCAAGCAGCATTTCGCAGTGCCGACAAATTAGAAGCAAGAGCTTCCACCCCAGTGGTTGCAGGAGAGCAAGAGGTGGAAGCTTCGGTAACTTTACAAATTAGTTATTAGTGGTAATTGGTAATTGGTAATTGGTAATTGGTAATTGGTAATTGGTAATTGGTAATTGGTGACTCCCCATGACCATTACCCCATTACCCACTCCCAACTCCTAAAAATTATCAGGATTATTATTTGCCATATTATGGTCTACGTCTCGTTTAGAGCCTAATAGGTCTAATTTGTCTACTTTGATGGTGGGTGAGGAACGTTTATTGCCGCTTTGGTCTGTCCATGTTTCAAATTTTAAGCTTCCTTTGACTCCTATCAGGCTTCCTTTTTTGGCATAATCTGTTGCTACCTGGGCTTCTCTTCCCCAAAATTCTAGGTTAAACCAGTCTGGTTCATCGCTTCTACTTGTTGGCCGTCTCACTGCTAAGGTTAATTGGCATTTCATTTTACCTGACTCAAAAAAAGTGGGCTTGGGGTCTGAGCCTACACGACCAACTAAGGTGACTACATTCAACATAATCTATGTATCCTTTCAGTACACAAGTACTTTATCTTGTGGTTTTATCATAACTAATTACAAACTCTTAAGGTTATTTTCAACAAGAATTTAGTGCCCGGGCTGATTTGATAAAATCTAAGTAAATATACCCAAAAATTATGCAGTAGAAAAAAATACAATTCTTATTCTAAAATCTTGGGCAATTCAGGGCACAATAGTAGTAGGTAAAATAAATGTCAACTTTTTATGACTTATTGACATTAATGATTCACACTATACTCCTGCTGGTGTTGACATTGTAAATAATTGTGAATAGTATATTTAGTCACTTCTATATAGATGTGGATTTTTTATTCACTTTGGTATGAGGGGTTGTAGTCACCCTGCCATGTGCTATAAACAACATTTATCATTGTGGACAGAAAAAAACTAAAAATTTAGCTTATGTACTCCAAAAAAACATACGGATAGGGTTGCATGTCTAGAGAATAACAAATTGGAGATACCTGATACACGGTAAAGATTCGGAAAAGATATATAAAAAGATAATCTGCTTTACTAGACTCAGGTTACCAAACGTAATAGAATCCTCATCGATTCTACATTACGGTCGTAGTCAAAAGTATCGCAATAGGGGGCTGAGAAACGGTGGGTCTTTTTAATAAGTTTTCCTTATCGAGAGACATGGGTATCGACCTCGGTACCGCAAATACTCTGGTTTACGTATCTGGCAAAGGGATTGTTCTTCAGGAGCCTTCAGTAGTTGCCATTGACCAAAATGAAAAGGTCGCGTTGGCAGTTGGTGAAGATGCTAAAAAAATGCTCGGTAGAACTCCAGGAAATGTTGTAGCATTACGTCCGTTACGTGACGGTGTAATTGCTGATTTTGATACTGCTGAGTTGATGTTAAAACATTTTATTCAGAGGGTGAATGAGGGTAAGTCACTGGTTTTACCTCGAATTGTGATTGGTATTCCCAGTGGTGTAACTGGTGTTGAGCGACGAGCTGTTATGGATGCTGCTGCACAAGCGGGTGCTAGAGAGGTTTATTTAATTGATGAACCTGTGGCTGCTGCAATTGGTGCGGGATTACCTGTAGCTGAACCAACAGGTAATATGATTATTGACATTGGTGGTGGTACGACAGAAGTTGCTGTGCTGAGTTTACAAGGTACGGTGTTAAGCGAGTCTGTCCGGATTGCTGGGGATGAGCTAACGGAAGCGATTATCCAATATATGAAAAAGGTTCATAATTTGGTGATTGGTGAACGTACCGCTGAAGACATTAAAATTCGTATTGGTTCTGCATATCCAACGGTGGAAGACGAAGAGGCAATCATGGAAGTTCGTGGTTTGCACTTGCTATCTGGGTTGCCACGTACAGTCACCATCAAAGGTCCAGAAATCCGCGAAAGCATGTCAGAGCCTCTTTCGGTAATTATTGAAGCTGTTAAACGTACTCTAGAACGTACTCCTCCGGAGTTAGCTGCTGATATTATTGACCGGGGTATTATGCTCGCTGGTGGTGGTGCTTTATTAAAAGGCATCGATACCCTCATTAGTCACGAAACCGGTATTGTGACACATGTTGCAGCAGACCCTTTATGCTGTGTTGTGTTGGGAACGGGTCGTGTTTTGGAAAACTTTAAGCAACATGAACGGGTTTTCAGCGCACGTTCTCGGAATATGTAGCACAGACAGCAAGGTATGGTATTGGGTTCTGTATTAGAATCCAATATCACGAGTCATTTTCGTTATATTAAAAAGGTATACATGTTTACAGTACGTCGCTGGTGGGACCGTAAAGGTTTACAAGTCGCTTTATTAGCTGTGGTTTTGGGTGGTGCATGGGCACTACGACAAACTCAAGGTGAGATGCTGATGGAAATTTACCAAACAGTAGCTCGTCCTATTCAAAGTCTGCAGGGCGATTCACCTTCAGACGAACGCCTCAAGGATGCTCGGACTATGGAACTACAAACCCGCATCCAAGATTTAGAAACCCAAAACCAAAAGCTCAAAGATTTATTAGGTTATGTAGAAAAAGTCCCTGCTACATCACGACCAATTACTGCAAGAGTTGTGGGGCGAGGTGCTGACAGTTGGTGGCAACAAGTTACATTAAATCGTGGTCGGCAACAGGGTATTCAAGAAGGATTTATCGTTAAGGCTGAGGGCGGTTTGGTTGGTCGCGTTGAAAGTGTGACAGATAACACTAGTCGTGTACTTTTAATCACGGATGTCAAGAGTCAAGTAGGTGTAAGTGTTTCCCGTACTAAGGCTCAAGGGTTGCTACGCGGAAACGGTTCATCTGAAGCTGTTTTGGTGTTTCACGAAAAAGTTCCCAACGTGAAGGTTGGAGACACAATTTCTACATCCACTTATAGTCAAAAGTATACTTCTGGCTTACCAGTAGGACGAGTGAAAGCTTTGAATTTGAAGAAACTACCAGCCTCCGAGGGTACAATCGAGCTTTTCCCTTCAATTCGTTCTCTGGATTGGGTAACAGTGTATCCAAAGCCGGAAGAAAACTCAGAATTAGAGCAGCAAAACAAACAAGGTCAGAAAGAAACACAACAGCCACAACAACAAAAAAAGTCTAATTAGTTAAGGGTTCTGGTGCGAACATGAAGATTCCTGCATTGTGGGGTAGCAGGCCAAAAGCGTCAAAATTTAGCGGTAGAAAAACGAAAACCGCTCCTTTTTGGCAAAAAAAGTCGGCACAAGGTAATTCTACCCCAAGCAAATTTGAACAACGGCGAAAATCTGAACGCCGAAAAAAACCTAAGATAAAAATTAACCCTCTTTCACGTTGGCATCCCCGCTTACGTCAGTCGGTTGATTGGGCGGTTATTTTTGGCTCTGTGATGCTATGTTTATTGATGTTACCCACCCGTTTACCGGGAATGGAATTATTGGGAATTGTACCTAATTGGCTATTAATCTGGGTAGTCGCTTGGAGTGTTAAGCGTACTGCTTTTGCTGGGGCAATGGCTGGTATTATTTTAGGTCTTTTACAAGATGCTATGACATCACCTGACCCAACTCATGCTTTGAGTTTAGGTATTGTCGGTTTTCTCACAGGTCTTTTTCAGAAGCAGCGTTTTATTCAAGAAGATTTTATTTCTATTGCTTTTATCGTTTTTGCTATGGCTGCTTTGTCCGAAACCATTTTTGCCGGACAACTCATATTGATGGGCGATCGCAATCCTGCGGATATTTGGATGCGGCATCAGCAAGTAGCTTTAGCCTCTGCAATTGTTAGCAGTTTGTGGGCACCGGTGGTCTATTATCCCTTAAATCGTTGGTGGCAACAGTTGAAATTGGTGGAACAGTCTTAGCAATTCGCAATTCGCAATTCGCAATTTGGGAGTGGGGAAAGCAATTCGCAATTCGCAATTCGCAATTCGCAATTAGAAATAAGCCGAAGCGGACGCTACGCATTCACGAAGTGGAGCGGAGCGCTTACGCAATTCGCAATTTGGGAGCGGGGAGTCTAAACTTATAATTTAGATTTAGATTTAGTATTCTACAATAATTGACGTATTTAAATATCTCGCTAAATTATTTCTTCTCCTCCGCTCCCAAATTGCGAATTGCGAATTGCGAATTGTTCTCCCCACTCCCCACTCCCCACTCCCCATGCTAAATTTTACAAGAGCTGTTCAAGATGATACTCCGGAAACTGTCGGTACTGATTTTGACAGGGAGATGATGCAACGGTGTCTGGAATTAGCTCGTAAAGCTTTGGGACGTACTTCACCAAACCCAATGGTGGGAGCGGTAGTTGTTAAAAATGGAGAGATTGTTGGTGAAGGATTTCACCCTCGTGCTGGGGAGCCACATGCTGAAGTTTTTGCTCTGAAAGCTGCGGGTGAATTGGCTCGTGATGCGACGGTTTACGTTAGTCTTGAACCTTGTAACCATTATGGAAGAACTCCCCCTTGTTCGTCCGGGTTGATTAAAGCGGGAGTTGCCAAGGTAGTAGTGGGTATGGTTGACCCGAATCCTTTGGTCGCAGGTGGTGGTATTGCTCGTTTACGGGAAGCCGGGATTGAAGTGCTTGTTGGGGTAGAACAAAAGGCTTGTCAACAATTAAATGAAGGTTTTATACATCGTATTCTTTACAAGCGTCCCTTAGGTATTTTGAAGTATGCTATGACCTTGGATGGTAAAATAGCTACTACTATAGGTCACAGTGCTTGGATTACAAATAAAGAAGCGCGTAGTGAAGTTCATAAAATACGTATAGCTTGCGATGCAGTTATAGTAGGTGGAAATACAGTTAAATTTGATAATCCTTACTTAACAAGCCACCAAGAGGGAACACATAATCCTTTAAGAATAGTAATGAGTCGCTCGCTAAATTTACCAAGAGAAGCCAACCTTTGGAAAACAGCGGAAGCACCAACATTAGTGCTAACAGAAAAAGACGCGAACCCTGATTTTCAAGACTATTTGCGGGCTAAAGGGGTAGAAGTGGTAGAAATTTCGCCCCTTGTTCCAGGTAAAGTGATGGAGTATTTATACGAGCGTGGTTTCTGTAGCGTGTTGTGGGAGTGTGGGGGTGTATTAGCAGCAGAAGCGATTGCCCAAGGTACCGTACAAAAACTCTTAGCCTTTATTGCTCCCAAGATTATTGGTGGGAATAATGCACCAACACCAGTGGGAGACTTAGGTTTTACTAGCATGACAGAAGCGTTAGTTTTAGAAGATGTGCAAATGCGTCTTGTTGGCTCCGATTGCCTAGTATCGGGGTACTTACCGAAAAAGAATGATTAGCTCTTTCAGAGTGACTTTGCCTAACAATATTGACGTTCATAAGCCATTTCGCGGATGAGTTCGATTCGCGATTTAATGTAATCGCTGAGGCAATCGGCTTGGTGGTTATCCAGTAAGCCTTGATTTAAGGTTTGTTTTACCAGCCACTGCACCAAACTTGCGTCGTCTAACTGCAACAGCGTCTTAGATTGGGAGTTTTCGACTACAGACCAAAGCTGACGCATTACATGTGGAGTCATTTGACCTCCATACTATTGTTTAATTCAATCCTTTTCAGGATACACAATAGAAAGGACTTTTTCCGGTATAACAATACAAGCTGAAACAACTATTAGCAAATGCTTAACAAAGCAGATGCTAAATGAAGCTAGATGATAAATTTTAAAACTTAGGTAGTTTAACTTTTGTTAAATAAAATAGTGAAACTCATGATGGGTAGGGATTTAGAGATTTTGTATTTTTGAAGTCACCTGAGATTTATATGAGATTTCTTTTACAAATACTAAATAAACAAAACAGATTGTTAAGTAGATGCGATAAACACAATTTATATGTAATTCTTAACACTTTTAGTTGCGTTTGGTTGATTTTTAACTATTTCTCCCAAAATCAAGCTTCTGAGATTTTCGTGTTGCTGTTGAGTCAAGCGATAAATTTCGGGACTAGGTTTACCTACAATATGTCCTTGGATATAGTGAACTCCCAATTGTTTTAATTGATATAAACTAATTGGAGTAGTTTCATCAACACCTTCTATAATCACGTTTGACGGATTAAGATTATTAGCCCCAACAAGCTCGTGAACAAAACGGATAATTACATCACAAGGATGATGATACAAAATATTTCTATCAATTTTGACATGATAAGGGTTATTTAAACCTGCTAAACGAGAAACGGAAGCATAGCCAACACCAAAATCATCAATTGCAAATCTAATTTTGTGCTTTTTGACGTATTCTAAAAGCCTGTTTTGGAAAAAAATTAAAGGACATTCCAAAAGAATACCATCATTAGATTGAGGTATTTCTGCTTTTTCAGAAATTTCCAAAATCAAATTTCTAGATGTAATAACTTTATCTTTAAGAATTCGGTTAACTGTTTCAAAATATGCACTTCGCATCAAAGATTCTGGATAGACGTTCACAGATAGCGGTACAATATCCTTAGCCCTATTTTCTTTTGCTTTTCTTCTCGCTTCTTGATAACTGTGAGTTGCCATCACCAAAAAATATTGGTCAAGCTCGATAGTAAATCTTGGTCCCCAGATTTCTGCTGCTGCAAATAAATCAACAGGAGCAGTTAAGGTCTCTGGGTCTCTAGCTAAGGCTTCCCAGCTACTAATAAATAAATCGTCTGCGTCTAAATGCAGAACGGGTTCAAAATAAACAATCATTTTTTGGAGACGTTCGCAAAATAGTTGAAATCTTCGTTCATATAAACTAGTTGCGACAAATCCAAAATCTTTTTTTAAATCGTCAAGTATAGCTGCTTCTATTAGTTCTGGATTAAGTAATAATTTTTGAGTTGCTTTATAAAAGCTAGATAAAATTCTACCATATGCATCCCCCAATAAATAAGAATCGTGGGGCATACCACAAATAACCATTACCTCAGCTTCGGGTAATGTTTTTAAGGGTACTATGACAAAAGCTTTGACAACACCTTTTTTATCTTCATGAAATTTATAAGTTCCGTGATAAGCGGGGTTAAAAATTGATACTCGTGAAAGAGTAGGTAAAATATATGAATTGAGAGTATTAAAATAAAAATCACTATCTGTGTTATCACAAATAGTACTGTGTGCCTTCACATACCAGTTATTTTGTTTGTCGTTACCTAAAACAAAAGCAAAATCAGCATCAGAAGCACATTTAATTATACTGAGAATTTCATGAACAGTATCAGAGTTACTTTTAAAACTATTATTCGCTAATTTGCTAAGTAGTTTAATTAACTCTTTGATAAAATTCTCGTAAGGTTCTAGGAAATTACGCAGGTAAAAGGTTTTTGGTTCCAAATCATTGATATCTCCGGATGGTTTCGCTGTCCCTAGCCTCATTCCATCCAAGTTAACATTTTGATTGATATTATGAATATCATCTGGATTTGGTTTTGCTGACATATTATTTGCTTTAGCAATAACTACATCAAAACCTTCATCTTTTAACACAATAATTTTGGGTTCCATACTGAGAGAATTCTCGAACAGTCTACTACAAGCATATTTATGCAACTCCCTTGCTGAAATCAAACCATCTTGGTCTAAATCACCAGCTCCAGTTTCAATTCCCTCTACTAGGTAACGGGTGTAAACTCCTGCTCCTTGTTGTTCAAATGAATATTGGGTCGAACTGGAAGAAGCAAGAACAACACGTCCTTCAGCACCAAGTTGACTTTGTAAATCCACTGAACCATCATCTTTTGCGACTAGTGATTGGTCAAATGCTCCACTGAAGCAACAATCAAGAATAATTACTTGACGTCTCGACCGGCTGTCATCCATTTGTCCGTGAATAAAGCTAGCATCAACAGCGGTTGCTTTGATGAGTTGATTTTTTGCATTTTTGCGAGTGATGCAAGTCGAGAAGTAAAATCTGCCATTATCATCTTTGATTCCATGTCCAGAAAAGTAAAGCAGCAATACATCTTCTTTACTACGACCTGAAAAAAAAGTTTCAATTTCCAGTTGCATGGTGTGAGCATCTGGATTAGGAAGGATTTTTACTTCATCAAAGCCACCGAGTTCTGGATGCTGTAATACTCGCTGCATCGATTTTACATCCTCAAGAGCAGCAGGGAGAGCAGTTAACCCAGGTTCATACTCACTTACACCAATCAGTAACGCTATCTTTTTAGACATTTTGGTCTATATTTGGAAAAAGTCTTGTGCTTTTTGCATAGCTACTTCAAATTCTTCTCTACTGCTGGTTTCGATTTCTAATTCTTTGCCGTCTGAAGCTTTGACTTTCATCTTGATAGATTTATTTCCTAAACGGTCGGTTAAAAACTGAAATAATTTTTTGATGTTTGCTGGGCTAACTTCTGCTGTCAGTAATCCCACTAAGAAAGCGGAAAAAGACTTGTTACCGATAGGTGGATTGGGGTCGAGTACGCGCTCAACAGATTCAACTTCCTTAAGCTGTTTCATTTGCTTCAGCAGTTTTTGAACTTCTTCTTCTTTTTCTTCTTGGTCTAGTTGAGGGTCGTTAAAAGCGATAGTAAGTGTTGCTGTGGATGATTTCGCCATATTTTTGCATCTCTTAATTTATAGTATAAACTTTTTTAAGTATTAATACGCCTATAGGGATACAATTAGTCAAAAAGTTTACTTTACACAATTATGGCATATAAGTGTAATTTCGTACACATTGAATTATAAAGTATAAAAACTAAATAATTTTACAGGTGCAGTACAGCCACAGAATATGGAGCTAAGCTAAAGGGTTTTGCAAAAAGGGAAGCTGGGGAATTAGTAGTATTTTTGACCCCATTGGCATCTAGATAAAATATTGATGCAGTATGAGGGAGCTTGATAGACTTCATCCCATCAATAGTGACCTGAGTGGGTCTGTTTAATTTATTAATTAATAGTAAAGAATATTTACCGCTAGCTTGTTTAACAGCCATTATTTCTACAAAAGAATTATTAGTGGTAGTAGATGCTACAGAACCAGTCAAATACTTAATCGCCCAGGTAAATAATGTTGCAGGCGGTCGCAGTTTATTATTTGGGTCGATTAAACCATAAACTCCATCTTTAATGTTCCAAGATGCTGACATATCAATACCAGCTTCTGCTAAATGTTTCAGAACGGAAGCAAACCAAACAGCACCTATATGAGTTTGGTGACGTTTTTCTCCTGATTTCCAGGAATAGTTGATGTTATATTCTCCCAAAAACAGGGGTATGTAGCGATTGGGCACATATTGCTTTGCTAATGCACGAAACTTTTTTACTTGCTGTCCATAATAAGGTGTGTTGGACATTAAGCTATCGGTGGTATCTTTGGGGCTACTACTAGCATAACGATGCCAAGATATAAAATCTACATTTGATTTACATTTTTCTAGAAAAGATGCCATTCTTGATTCTTCGTCCCAAGTTAAAACGGGACCCCCGATTTTGATTTTTGAGTCTTTGGCTTTCATAGCAGATGCAGCTAAATTATAAATTTTCCAAAGTTCGTCTAATTTACCAGCTTTTTGGTAGCGAACATCTTGCTCGTTTAAGGGTTCCCAGTAGATGACGTTATGACGGAGACGGTTGTTGATTATGTCTACGAGTTGACTGCAAAAGTTTGCGTAATTTTTATATTCACTAGGCTGTAGTAGACCTTGCTTATCGGTTGCCATCCATTTTGGCCAACCTGGAATATTTTGAATGACTGTTGCTTTGGTGGAATAATATGGGTTGTAAATAGCTTTTATTTTATTAAAGTCCCATGTTTTTGTTACTGGATTGCTCCATTTATCGCTAATTTCTGCTTGATGAATCCTAATTAGACCAAAGCCGATTTTTGATATTTGACTTCGGTAGGTTGTATCAGTTGCGTTTTTTATGTCTACTATTTGGAAGTCATTGGAGCCAAAGGTTTTTGGGGTCGATTTTGCTATTATTTTTGCCCAATTAACTGTGGCTTTTGTATTGATAGTTTTGTTTGAATATGGTAAAGATGCTATGAGGCTTTCTATGTGGAAATTACTGGGGTTTTCACGGAACTGATGAAACAAGTAACCAATCCCAGCACCAGATAATATAAGTTTTAGGGTATCTCTACGCTTCATGATTTATATATAATTTTCAAGTATATTTTGTCGTTTATAACAATCGTAAACTCTGTTGTCAAAGTCTTTTTCTATCGGAAGCGGGCAAAGTGGAAGATGTAACGCTTAAGTGGGTAAAGTAGAAAATTTAGCGCTTAAGCGGGCAAGATGCCCGCACCACAAGAAAGTAGGTATAATCAAAGAAGTGTTAATCTGTACCAAATCAAATAGCTGTCAATTTGGTCAAGTCGATATCGGCGTCCGACTGATAAGATAAATAAGATTTTTAGGAACGTTTTAAATTTTGTAAAATATTCGTTTTTGATGTATTACTCAGTCCTCTTATAGAGGACTTTAGCTTTTAGACAGTGACTGAAGTCACTGGCTTGTGGTAACGAATTCTGTTTATAAACACCCTTCTAGAGGCTAAGTTCTACAAAAGTGATGGGTTACGGCGCTTCATCCGACTTAAAAAGCCTCCAACTAAATTTTACAAATGCGCCTAACCCATCCTACGTGATATTTGACTTTTATTTTATAAATTGACTACTGAGCCGATATTTGGGCAATAAATAACACAGACGCAGGCTTATTAGTCTTTGGATGTTTCGGCTCCCGCATTTCTCGAATACGTAAATCCACGCTCTCAAACAATTTAATCCAGGATTCCAATGTTCTAAAATACCAAGGAGCCGGGTTTGTAAATTGGGAACTAAACCCAGCCCAAGAACCAGAACGCCATCCATCTTCGTAAGCTTGCTCATCAGTTGCGACCAATGGATGAATTGTTTGCACAAAAAAATACCCACCCTGATTTAAAACAGATGGAACTGTTCTAAATACATCTTCGACAGATTCTTTACCCAAAAGTGCAAAGTTACTCGCAACAGCATCAAACGTTCTCGACAATTTACCTTGTGCAAATTCTTCGTAAGACATAACTTGAAAATCTCCTCCACCTTCTTTTTGTGCTTGGGTAATTAGTGCTGGAGTCGCATCAATTCCCAGTACATCAATTCCGTATTTAAATAAAGCACGTGCTAGCCAACCTTCACCGCATCCAATATCTAACAAATTTTTAGGGATTTTGCTTATTATTGCTTCAATAATCGCTTGATTTGTAACCAGTTTACGGCTTTCTATTTGCTCTTCTCGGATAGCCTCAATCCAGGGAGCAGCATTTGATAGCCAAGAGTCAACTATTTTTGCATCACTGAGCGGATTAATATTTTGCATAATACTCTATAAATGCTTTTCTTGCTTAAGATAGATGTGTAAAAAGATGAATAAAGTATTTACTAACTTTTACTAGGTAATTAAATTGTTAATTTATGGAATAAATTTTCTCTCAACTGCGTAAAAACATGAGTGTATTTTACAACTTGTTAAGATTTAAGATTTGACGTGATTGGTATTAATTACAACTTTCAAAGTCAAATCAAATTGGTATAAAATAACCAGGTTTCTTTAATAACAGAAGCTATATAAAAAAAAAATCTACCATTATGAGAAACTCCAATACACGTTTGTGGCTTTTGTTATTAAATCGTACCACGATTGCTTTTAGTGTAATTTTGCTCGCTGGTATTGTGGGGGGTGCTTGGTGGTCTTGGGTTTTTGTGAACTCTAGGTTAGCACCTTTGGTAGAAGAAAATGTACAGAAGATTCTGGGACGACCTGTACAGCTAGGAAAAGTTGAGAGCGTAGGGTTTACAAATTTGAAGTTCGGTGCTACATCAGTTCCAGCAACCAATACTGATGTAGATAACTTGACAGCAGAAGCGGTAGTAGTAGATTTTGACCCATTACGTTTAATTTTTCAGCGGACTCTACAGTTAAATGTTGCATTAGTTAAGCCTCAAGTTTATATTGCACAGGATAAAGATGGACGCTGGGTAACGACAAAAATTAATACTGATTTACCGAGTGATGGAAGAAATTTTTTAACAACGAAATTAAATTCATTAAGACTTGAAAATGGAAATGCAGTTTTATTACCTTATTCTCAACCAAGTAAACCTCGAAATTCAATAGGGTTTACAGAGTTAAATGGTGTTGCAAATCTTTTAGATAATAATCAAAAAATTAATTTTAATATTAATACTAAACCAACAAATGGTGGAACTTTAGCAATTTCTGGAGATTCGCACTTTAAATCACAGCAAACTAATTTAAAAATTGATACATCTAATTTTTTAGCGGCTGATGTGAGTAATTTAATCGAGTCACCAGTTAATATACAAGCTGGTCGTATAGATGCTAATTTAAACTTGGGATTTAAGCCCAATCAAAAACTACCTGAAATTACTGGTAATGCTAATATTAATCAAGTTACAGCAAAAATATCTAATTTGCCTCAAGCATTTATTGGGACTACGGGTAAACTACAGTTTCAGGGTCAAAATATAGGTCAAAATATCAGTGTAGATAATCTAACTACGCGCTTTGGTACTGTACCAGTTCAAGTCAAAGGAACGATTAATACTCAAACAGGTTATAACCTTAATGCTTTTGTCCAACCTGTTGCAGTTAAAAGCCTGTTGAATACTTTTAATGTTAAAACACCAATCCCTGTAGCTGGGGAATTGCAAGCAAATCTTCAAATAAAGGGGACACCTCAGCAACCTAATATAATCGGAAAAGTAAGCACTACAAAAGCAACTCAAATTGACCGGGTTATTTTTCAAAATATCAGTAGTTCTTTTACAGTGACTCCCAAAGAAGTAATTTTACAACAGATTCAAGCCACCCCAAATATAGGTGGAAATATAGATGGAACAATATCTGGTAGTGGTCGTGTTGGTTTAGGAAATCAAGGTCAAGTTGCTTTAAACATAAAAGCAGACCAACTTTCGGGTGATGCTCTAGCGCAAATCTACAACTTTTCATCCAATAATATTAAGATTGGGAATTTATCCGCAAATGCTCAAGTCTCCGGAACTCTAAATAATGTACGTTCCCAAATATTTGTACAAGCACCAGCAGCTACTTACCCCGGTAGACTAGAAGTTGTGATTCCCAAACCTGGAGTTCTTCAGTTAGAAAATGCTGTTTTTAATGTTGGGTCTGGAAAAGTGACGGGTAGTGGACAACTTCTAAACAATCGCTTTAATGCTCAAGTTAATACTTCTGGAATTCAACTGAGTCAATTTGTTCAACTACCACCTAAATTTCAAGGACTTTTGAACGGTAAGTTTAATTTATCTGGTAATACAGCCTCAGTTAAAGCAAATACAATTCAAGCAATAGGACAAGCGGATGTAAATCTTGCTCAAGGGGGTACAATTAATTTAAATAATATTAGACTAAATAATGGACGATGGCAAACCGCTGCGAATATTTCTCAGATTGCGCTTAATAGGGTTGCAGAAAATTTACCAAAAAACTTACAGGGACAACTCGTAAATGCGAATTTACAATTGTCTGGAAATACCGATTCATTTGACCTTGCAACAATTGCAGCAACTGGACGAGCTAATTTAAACTTAGCACAGGGTACGGTAAATCTCAGGAATATTAGGCTTGGTAATGGTCGATGGCAAACCGCTGCTAACGTTTCTCAGATTGCGCTTAATAGGGTTGCAGAAAACTTACCAAAAAATTTACAAGGACAACTCGTAAATGCAAATCTACAATTGTCTGGAAATACTAAATCCTTTGGAATAGAAACAATTCAAGCAGCAGGACAAGCAAGGTTAAGTTTAGCTCAGGGTACGGTAAATCTGAGAAATATTAGACTTGGTAATGGTCGATGGCAAACTGCTACTAACGTTTCTCAGATTGCGCTTAATAGGGTTGCAGAAAATCTACCGAAAAATTTACAAGGACAACTCGTAAATGCAAATCTACAATTATCAGGAAATACAAAATCCTTTGAGCTAGCAACAATCCAAGCAGCAGGACAAGCTAGGTTAAACTTAGCGCAAGGAGCAGTAAATCTAAGAAATATTCGTCTTGATAAAGGGAATTGGCAAGCTTTAGCAAATATTTACCAAATACAACTTAATCGTTTGTCGAATACATTGCGGGGAAGGCTAAATGGTAATGTATTAGCAACAGGAAATATCGCCTCTTTTGAACCTAATGATATTAGATTAGCGGGGAAGGTTAACTTTTCCCAAGGTTTAGCGCAACTGCAACAACCTCTTAATGCTCAATTCCAATGGACGGGTGAGCAATTACAAATTCAACAAGCAACTGCTCCAGGTTTAAGTGCTTCCGGTACTGTTGGTTTGCTTGTAAAAGGTACAGCACAAGTGACTGCTTTGAATTTGAATGTGTTTGCACAGGGTTATAATTTACAAAATCTTCCCTTCGCTTTACCTGGTAATGTCGCATTGCTTGGTTCAGCAAATTTTGCAGGTCAGGTTACAGGTACATTAGATGCGATTAAAGCAACAGGAGATATAGGTTTACGTAATTTTCGTGTCAATGGCTTAGCATTTGACCCTAGCTTAACTGGAAAAGTTAATTTTCAGTCAGGACAGGAAGCGCAACTTCAACTAAATGGAAAACAAGACGTAATAGCTGTAAATATTGGTGCGGATAATCGTCCTAATTCATTTTTAATTCGACGGGATTCATCTGTTGCAACTGGTAGAAGAGAGGGAGATAATTTACTTGTTAATGTCCGCGATTTTCCTATCGGAGTGCTGCAAAGTTTTCTACCGAAAAATGTGAATAATTTTGGACGTGTTGCAGGAGATTTGTCTGCTGATTTAACTGTAAATTTAAATAACTTTGGTACTAGTGGGGATGTGACAATTGATAAACCACAAATTGGTAGAGCTGTAGCTAATCAATTTCGCGGACGCATTGGTTTTGATAACGGTAATTTTTCTTTAACTCAAGGAGAGTTACGTCAAGGAGAAAACCTTTATTTATTAAGTGGTAGTTTACCGTCAGCACCAAACCGTCCTTTAGAATTTAAAGTTAGTTTCAATCAAGCAAATATTCAGAGTTTTTTACAGGGTTTTAGTATTTTTGCATTGGAAGACTTGAGTTCAGGGTTACAAACACCAACATTTGGTAATGCTTCGGATTTAGCAACTCAACCAGTTAGTTTACAAAAAACAGATTTCCTTGCACAATTACGTCAGTATTCAGAAATTGTTAAACAGGTAGAACAACAACGTACACAAGAAAACAAAAAAGGAAGAATACCGACTCTTGCAGAATTACAAGGTAAGCTAGATGGAGCAGTTACAGTTGCTGGAACTTTACAAAGCGGTTTAAATTTAGGATTTAATTTTCAAGGCTCTAATTTAGCGTGGGGTGATTATAATATTAATAAATTTGTTGCGAATGGAAATTTTGCAGATGGATTGTTGACCCTCCTACCTGTAAGTGTGAATTTAGATAAAGGAAGATTAGCTTTTAGGGGACAGTTTAGCCTAGATGAACTATCTGGACAAGCCGAAGTAATAGAATTTCCATTAGATTTAGTTAAAGCTTTTACTCCTAATTTACCTATGAATGTCACAGGTAATTTAAATGCACTTATAACTTTGGCCGGAAGTCTCAAAAATCCAGCTGCAAAAGGAGAAATATCATTATCTAATGGTACTTTGAATAATCAACCTGTACAATCAGCGCAACTTAGTTTTGGTTATAGTGATGCTCGTTTAAATTTCGGTAGTAACGTTTTAGTCACGGGGACACAACCATTACAAATTACTGGAAAAATTCCTTTTGGCTTACCGTTTGCTTCGGTTCAACCAGATAGTAATCAAATTGATATCCAAGCGAATGTACAAAATGAAGGTTTATCAATATTGAATGTTTTAAACAATCAAGTTAGTTGGGTTGATGGTCAAGGACAAGTAAATGTTGCAGTGACCGGGACATTAAGCCAGCCAACTATTAATGGCGTTGCTTCTGTTAAAAATGCCACTTTTAAAGCACAAGTTCTAAATGAACCACTAACAAACGTTACAGGAAATTTAAAATTCACTGGTGATTCGATTTTTGTTGAAGGGGTTCAAGGTGAATACAGAGAAGGACAATTAACAGCTAGTGGAATTTTGCCTATTGTAGCTAGTCAAAATGCACAATCTTCATCAGAAAATAATCCTTTGACTGTTTCATTAAACAACCTGAGAGCAAATCTTCAAGAATTATACCAAGGTGGAGTTAGTGGTAATGCTGTGATTCGGGGAACTGCTTTCAATCCTCAACTGGGTGGAGAAATTCGTCTTAGTGATGGTGAAATTTCTTTAAGACAACAAGCAAATACTGGCAATTTAGCAAGAAGAACAACTTCTACATCCTTTAATACTACTCTTTTAAATAGAACAACACCTATACCAAATGAGGATACTTCTCCTACTTCGATATCCGCAAATAATCAACAAACAACAAGTCCTGTACCTATAGAATTTACTAATTTAAAACTAATATTAGATAATAATGTGCGTGTTACTCAACAGCCAATTGCGAGCTTTATCGCTAGGGGAGATATTACGCTGAACGGAACTTTAGCAAAGCCTCGTCCCGACGGAACAATTGATGTTGAACGAGGACAAATAAATTTATTTAGTACTCAATTTGCTTTAGCTCGTGGTTATAAACACACTGCAACATTTACACCCAGTCAGGGATTTGACCCGTTTTTAGATGTGAGACTAGTTGCTATTGTTCCAGAAGCAAGACGTACTCGAATTTTGGAATCTCCTTTATCTGGAGAAATTGAAGATGTTTCCGCAAATAACTTTGGTACTTTGAATACTGTTCGTGTACAAGCTATAGCTAATGGTCCTGCTAGTAAGTTAGCTGATAATTTACAATTAACTAGTCAACCGAATCGTAGTAGAGCGGAAATTGTTGCTTTGTTAGGTGGTTCTGTTGTAGATTTTTTAGACCAACCTGATGCTGCTTTAGGTGTTGTTAGTTTAGCTGGTTCTGCTGTTTTTGGAGGTTTACAGGGGACTTTTAATGAAATTGGTCAATTAGTTGGTTTAAGTGAATTAAGAGTGTCTCCTACTGTTGTGACTAATTCTCGGACAAATAGCTCGGTTTTGGGTTTGTCTGCGGAGGCTGTTTTTGATATTTCTAATAATTTTTCTGCTTCTTTGTCACGAGTTTTTGCGACGGATGAGCCTTTCCGTTATAATTTGCTTTATCGATTAAACGATGAAATTATTTTGCGGGGTTCTACTAATCTTTCTGATGAAAGTCGAGCGACTGTTGAATTTGAACGGCGGTTTTAAATTGGTTTTAAGGATTTATAGTAGTCTTGTATAATTTTACGAACCGCCATAAATCGGAGGTTTTCCTACAGGACGATGATATTTTGTAGCCATTTTAAAGGCAAAATTGAACGAAATTTAAGAGCAAAGTTATCTTGGGGGCAACTGTGATATTTATACATTGACTATGGTAAATTACGGTAAGAGAATGTTTGAAAAGTATAATATAAGACAAAGAGAGCTAACCCCCCTGCCCCCCTTCCCTTGTAGGGAAGGGGGGTTAAAGCCTTTATATAAAGCAGATAGAGAGGTTTTGAAAGCTCTATTTTCTTATTCCCCTTCCGTTGTAGGGAAGGGGTTAGGGGTTAGGTTCTTTGTTAATATTGATACTTTTCAAATATCCTCTAAGATGTTATAAACAATTTCGATAAATTGTTGACAATTATGTACGTAATCGGTGGTTCTCTCAAGAGTGATGCTCCTTGCTACGTTGAGCGACAAGCAGATATAGAGCTTTACGAAGCCTTAATGCGGGGGGAATTTAGCTATGTTCTTAACTCCCGACAAATGGGTAAATCGTCACTGATGGTGAGGGTCAAACATCGTTTGCAACAGCAAGGATTTAAATGTGCCACCATTGATATGACTGTTATTGGAAACAATAATATTACAGCGCTTCAATGGTATACAGGATTTGTTGCTGGTTTATGTTCCGGTTTTAAGTTGGGAAGTAAATTTAAGTTTAAAACTTGGTGGAAAGAGCTAGAAGATATATCTTTACCTCAACGGTTAAACTATTTTATTTCTGATATATTATTAACGCAATTTCCTGAAGAAAGAATATTTGTTTTTATTGATGAAATTGATAGTGTCCTCAATCTTAATTTTCCAGTTGATGATTTTTTTGCTATAATTCGTTATTGTTATAATCAAAGAGCAATTAATCCAGATTATCAGCGAATAACTTTTGCGATTTTTGGAGTTGCCACACCAATGGATTTAATTCAAGATAAAAAACGTACTCCATTTAATATTGGTAGGGCAATAGAACTGCAAGGTTTTACTTTACAGGAAGCACAGTGTTTAAGTAAAGGTTTTGCAGAAAAAGTATTAAACCCGCAAACAGTTTTAGAAGAAATATTATTTTGGACTAAGGGACAACCTTTTTTAACTCAAAAACTATGCGATATTGTAGCAAATGAGAAATGGAAAATAGAAAGTACAACTGACTCTATTTTTAATTCTCGTATCTTTGTAGCTAATTTGGTTAAATCATATATAATAGATGACTGGGAATATCAAGATGAACCAGAACATTTAAAGACTATACGTTCGCGCATTCTTGATAATGAGCAAATGGCAGGGCGATTGCTGGGAAGATATCAGCAAATTTTAACAACAGAAGAAGTTGAATTTGATGATAATCAAGAGATAATAGAATTAATGTTATCAGGTTTAGTGGTTAAAACGCATGGCAAACTTAAAGTCAAAAATCCTATTTATAGAGAAATATTTAATGATAAATGGGTCGCTAAGCAACTAGGAAATCTACGTCCTTACGCTGAAAACTTCAGATATTGGATTGCTTCCAGACAATTAGACAAATCACGACTACTAAAGGGAGTAGTATTAAAGCAAGCACTATTGTGGGCAGAAAACAAACAACTTTCTAACTTAGATTATCGTTTTCTTGCTGCTAGTCAGGAGTTAGCAACACAAGAAATTGAAAAAGAGTTAACCGCAGAAAGAATTGAACTAGAAAAGGCACAGTTCGCTTTTGCTGCAGCGAAGCAAGCTAATTTAATTTTAACAACAGCCCGAAAGTCTGCTCGGATTTACGCAAAGCGAATTCGTCTAGGAAGACGTTGGGTTTTGAGCATAGCACTTGGTGTTACTACTTTTATTATTATTTTGCGTTTTGCTGGTTTACTACAAACAATGGAGTGGAGTATTTTAGATAGCTTTTTTCAGCAGCGACCTCGACCAGGAGTTGACCCTCATGTTGTTGTCATAAAAATTGATGAGTCTGATTTAGAAAAATTAGGTCAGTATCCTTTGTCAGATAAAATTTTAACCCAAGCGTTGAAAAATTTAAAAACTTATCAACCAGCAGTAATTGGTTTGAATATATTTAGAAATTTACCTGTAAGTAGGTGGGTGGAAATAAACCACACTTGGGGTTTTCCGGTTAAGACCGCTAAAGGCTTACTGTGAAAGGATTATATCAAGTTTACATTTCGTTACATAGCGGTAAATTTTTCCGTTCACCTACTTAGAACCAGGTCATTCTGAATTAGTGGAACTATTTAAAAATACTCCTAATCTTATTGGTACTGACAAAGTTGTAGTAGCTAAAATTCCACCACCCCCAGTTTTAACAGAATTGGGTCAGGTAGGTTTTGCGGACTTAGTATTAGATGGAGATGCTAAAGTACGTCGTGCATTGCTGACAGTACGAAGCTTAAATGGAAAAATCATCGAGAGCTTGGGCTTAAAACTAGCATTACATTACTTAAAAACCCTTAATATAGCTTACCATCCTCATCCTAATAATCGTCATCACATACAACTTGAAAAAGCTTTGATAATTCCCTTTCAACCTAATGATGGTGGCTATGTCAGAGCTGACGCTGGAGGTTACCAAATTTTATTGAACTATCGGGGAACAGAAGAGCAATTTGAAAGCTTTAATATTATAGATTTATTAGCAAAACGGATACCAAAAGAAAAAATACATAATCGTGTCGTTTTAATTGGTGCAACAGCTGAAAGCATTAACGACTTTTTTCAGACACCATACAGCAATCAGCTATTTGGACCAGCAAAATTAATGTCTGGAGTATTTCTTCATGCAAATATCACTAGCCAAATTTTGAATGCCGCACTTTCGGGAAAAGGAATACTGCGAACTCGGTCAGAAAAATCAAACAACCTATGGATTTTTCTATATTCTGTAGTTGGAGCATTACTAGGCTGGCGTTTCAAATCGCTTAAAATATTAGCTCTTTACTGTAGTATTACAAGTGCTGCATTACTAGGTTTTAGTTATTTAGCATTTTTAAACGATTGGTGGATTAGTACATTTTGCTATCTGTTAGGACTAATACTCGCCGCTATTATCACATTGGCACTGACTATGAAAGAACTAGAAAAAATTCAATTACGTCAAATTATAAAATCTATTATTATTTTTACAAAAGAGCAACCTGCTACTGGACAAATAGCTCTTGAATATTTAAAACAGGGAGAAAACAAAGAAAATCAAGTAATAATTGATAAGATTTTGCAAGATTATTAAGAGTAAATGTAGAGACCTTACATGTAAGGTCTCCAGTCTCCAAATGTTTTTGCTATGAGAAATCACCCTGCTGATTATTGATATAAAATGTTGATACAAAATCTAGATGCTCCCATCACTAATTTTCAACTAAATCTTTAATCGACTCCCATAGACCGCCAAAATATCTGGAATAATGTTTCGGATTTAATGTCTTTTAGTCCATCTTTCTTAACTTCATGCATTGACATAAGCATATCATACCAATATCCTCTCTCACCGTACCATTTAGCTTTCCAAATAGCATTTTTTTCACTTAATTCTCTATTTATTTCGGAAGTTTTTTCAACTCGCTGTACCCAACCATTAAATGTTGGGTCATCAGGTTGTACATTGCTTCCACATATAATAACCACAGACCATTGATAATTTTTCCCTACAGATAGAGGTGGTTTGTCTTTTGGTTGAGTAAAGCTAACAATTCCTCCACTATTAGTGATGGGGATAAAAGTTTTTTCGTAATACTTCCCTGTTTCATCTTTAAAGACAAGCAAAGCCCTCTTAGCTGAAGTCTTAGGTAAATATACAAATACAGAAGGGTGTTCTTCAAAAGTTAGCCCAAAGTTACGCTTTGGCATCAAAGGTTTAATAGGTTGTTCCGAAGCTAAACATCTGCTTCCATCTCGCGAACCTCCACCAGATGTGCCCTTTTTCGGTTCTGGGTCTCCTGGTGGGTCAAAATTAGCGCGGAACACAATTGAATCTGGTAAGCTTGTTTTTGCAGTCGCTAATTGTGAACGCACTGGAGTAGTTAAGCCAAGTATTAATAATGCAATGAACAAGCAGACTGTTGATAATTTACATTTAAACAGCACATTGTTTGTATTCATTTTGTTTCATTTTTTGTATTTTTAGGTATTAAACTAAGGATGAGTATTCCCCGTTATCATTTAAATCAAAAAACGGTTTTACCATATTTATCAAAACGATAAATTCAATATTGTTTTTTAATTTAAAAGCTTTTTAACACCACTAAATCGATATTCTACTTTTGAATAAACGAATCAGGAAATTTGTTAAATACTTCAATAAGTTGGGAATTAAATATTACATGGCTTAACTAATTAAATTAATAAAAATCACAAGATAAGACCATATAATAAGTTGTTTTTTATTAATAAAAACTCTTCTGTTTCATTGCTCTATTAGAAATGGGAAACTATTGACGAATATGGCTGAGACTGATTAATACTTATTAATACATAACAATAGAAGCGCAAACATATTTCTCGCTCCAATATAAAAAACCCTCACCCCGCACGTAGTAGGGGGTTGAGGGTAGGGTTTTTTGAGGTTTATTTGAGCTACAGCCAATTTCCTACTAAAACAAATGCTGACCAATAGTAAGGGTGATTGTACTGAGGAGAATTTAATAAAGAAAGTTGTGCTCGACGCAGTGCTTCGGCTTTAGAGAGATGTTCCTGGGTTAGCAAACGATAAAACTCAGTTACTAAGTCAGCAGTTGATTTGTCTTGCACAGACCAAAGTGTTGCAACAGTACTTCTAGCTCCAGAGCGCACAGCAATACCCGCTAAACCTAAAGCTGCTCGATTGTCACCTTTCGCAGTTTGACAAGCACTTAAAATAAGCAGTTCAATCGGTTTTTGAGGATGTAAATTTGTTGATGACCCTTTTAGCCATCGGTCTAAGTCTTTAAAAGTAATACGGTCTTCCCAAGTTAAGAGAAAAGTATCTTGCGCTTTGGAACCGAATTGAGCATGTGTGGCAAAATGAAGTACGTTAAAAGGAAAAGATTCTACTTGCTTTTGGATATTATAACGAGTAAATTGTTCATCTAATAGAGTTATCGTACTAGCGTAAACAGCTATTTGTTCAACTTCCTTTTTAACACTAGGTAAAGCTGCAAATCCTTGACGTGATTGAACTAAACCTCCAGTTAAAACTTTGAAATTTTCGGAAGAAAGTTTAGCAGACTCTAAAAGTTGCAAACTAGGACTTAAAGCAAGATTATACTTCTCAATTAAAAATTGTTTACCATCGTGAAGAGCAGCCATAGGAACACTGCGTAAAAAACCATCAAGGACAAAGACTAAAGTTTTAATTTGGTTACGTTTTATATCTTTTTCCGCAGGACGTATTAACCAGTTATAAATCTTTTGAGCCGATGGTAGCACCTCATTTACTAGAAGTGCAGGATTTAAGGATTCCCGTAGTTCATTAAATACTTTTGAATCTTCCCCTGCTGAAAGATTTGTTCCATAATGTTGCAAAGGTCTCCCAGGAAAAGAAATAATTACTTCTATACGATGATAAAGAATAATTGGATAAATTACTGCTGCGTTCTTATCTATTTTATCTATTGGTTGCAATTTATAACTAGAGGAAGCTTCGTGAAAAAAGTTTTCTAATTCCCCTAATTGCAGTGCTTCTATTGTTTGACGAGACTGTTCTAAATTTTTTTGCTGAGAAATTTCTGGAAGGCTATCCAAATCTTGCAAAAGTAATTGCACAAATTGGCGATATATTGGCTCAACAGAGTCGCGGAAAGAAAACTGTATTTCAGAATCCATATGCAGTAAATCTTTACGCAAATATGTTAGGGAATTAACAGCTTGTTCATAAGCATTAATTGCTCCCTTTATATTCCCCTGCATTTTCAGAATTCTACCTTTTTGCCATAACCAATTTATAGCAATATCCTCTGCTGATACTCCTTGGGCTAAAGATAATGCTTGCTGAGTCAGAGTTAAAGCTTCTGACCATTGCTTGTTTTGTTCATAGAGATGTGCTAACTGTCCCAAAGCATAACTCTCTGCTTTAGAATCCGTTAAGTCCCTTGCTTGTGTTACAGCAGTATTGTTTAGGAAAGTCGTCTGTCGTTTCGTTCGTAGTGGAAAGTTAAGAATAAAGAATTGGTTTTGGACAATAGGATACTGAGCTGCGGATGGAGAAATATTTGTGGCTAAAATAAAAGTTAACAAGGCTAAAACTAAGTATTTACAAATGCTCACACTTTTCGTCCTCCCATCATCTCAAGCACACAACATAAGCCAGAACTAAATAAACATATGTACGGGTGTGCTTGTTTATGCAGGATCAACAAAAACTCGTTTAAGTATTGTAATTTTAGCTATATATACTTAGGAATATGAGAAAATAATCATAATTGAGGAGTGAACGGTTGTATAAATCACAGCCAATAGGAGCTTTTATGATTTCTCTAGAGAATATTGCCGTTCAGAGCAAAATCTACGAAAGCGCTAATTCCCTTGTGTATCGTGGCACAAAAAACGATAGTACGTCTGTAATCCTCAAAGTACTTAAGCAAGACTATCCCACACCTGTAGAAATCACGCGCTACAAACAGGAATACGAAATCACCTGTTCTTTGAATGTAAAAGGAATAATTAAGGCTTACGAATTACAGGAATATCAAAGAACCCTGGTGATAATTCTAGAAGATTTTGGTGGGGAGTCATTAGATAAATTAATGCAGCTACCTCAGGGAGGATATTCTCCCATGCCTTTGAAGGAATTTCTCCGTCTTGCTATCAAAATAACGGAAATTTTAGGTGATATTCATGCTGCAAATATCATTCATAAAGATATTAATCCAGGTAATATAGTCCTGAATCCAGAAACAGGGATTATTAAAATTATTGATTTTGGAATTTCGACCAAATTTAGCCGTACAAATCCCAGTTTTAAACATCCAAATGTATTAGAAGGTAGTTTAGCTTATATGTCACCAGAGCAAACGGGGAGGATGAACCGTTTTCTGGATTATCGCAGTGATTTTTACTCGCTTGGTGTCACTTTCTATGAATTGCTGACTGGGCAATTACCTTATGTGACCATAGATGTTTTGGAACTGGTACATTGTCATATTGCTAAACAGCCTGTTTTACCCCATGAATTGAACATAGAAATTCCAGAAATTATTTCTCGCATTATCATGAAGTTGATGGCAAAAAATGCTGAAGAACGATATCAAAGTGTTTGGGGAATCAAAGCAGATTTAGAAGAATGTTTAACGCACTTAGAAACATTAGGAGAAAAATCAGGAGAAGCATCAGGAATTATTCTAGAATTTGCCTTAGGTAATAAAGATATTTCTGATAAATTCCAAATTCCACAAAAATTATATGGACGAGAAGCTGAAGTTCAAACTTTACTTGCTGCATTTGAACGAGTCGCTACAGAAAAATCTTGGACTGCCTCTTCCCCCCCAAATCCCCACTCCCCACTCCCCACTCCCTACTCCCAGCATAGCGAATTCATACTTGTGGCTGGTTACTCAGGCATTGGTAAAACAGTACTAGTACAGGAAATTTATAAACCAATTATTCAAAAACGGGGTTATTTTATCTCCGGTAAATCTAACCAGTTTCAGCGCGATATTCCCTACTCATCTGTAGTCAATGCTTTTGCTGGATTAGTGCGACAATTATTAACTGAGACTGAAGCTTCTCTGCAAAAATGGCGAGAAAAAATTTTAGTCGCATTAGGTAACAACACCCAGGTAATTATTGATGTTATCCCTGAGGTAGAATTAATTACTGGTAAACAGCCACTCGTTGCGGAATTAAGAGGAACCGAATCTCAAAATCGTTTTAATCGAGTTTTTCAAAACTTTATTAGAGTATTTTGTGAAAAAGAGCATCCTTTGGTTATCTTTCTAGATGATTTGCAATGGGTAGATTCTGCAACTCTCAAATTAATTGAATTGATGATAACGGATAATGAGACACGATACTTATTTTTGATTGGGGCATACCGCGACTCGGAAGTTAACCAAACTCATCCTCTAATGATGATGCTTGAGAAACTAACTCAAGAAGGGATAACAATTAACCAAATTACATTAGCACCTTTAAAATTAGAACCGATTAATCAATTGATTGCAGAAACACTGCACACTGATACAGCTTTAGTCAAACCCTTGGCAAAACTGGTACTACGTAAAACCCTTGGAAATCCTTTTTTTGTTAATGAATTTCTTAGAATTCTACATGCCGATAACTTACTTGTTTTTAATTTAAACAATCATAAATGGAAGTACAATATTGCTCAAATTGAAGCAAAAGGTATAACAGATAATGTAGTAGAATTGATGATTAATAAAGTCAAAAAACTACCTGAATCTACACAAGAAATTCTTTGTTTAGCAGCCTGTGTCGGAGCTAATTTTGATTTAGAGACCCTCTCTATAATCTGTGAAAAAGAACCTGTAACAATCTATTGTGACTTAGTTATAGCAGTTCAATCAGGTTTAATTATACCTATCTCAGAATTAAATGAACAACTGTTAATTCAAGAATATAAATTCCTACATGACCGAATTCAACAAGCTGCTTATACTTTAATTGACTATAATCAAAAGCAAGTGCTTCATTTACAAATTGGTCGTAACTTATTCCAGAAAACTACGAGTGAAACTTTAACAGAAAATCTATTTGAAATTGTTGACCACCTCAATTATAGTATTAAGTCTGTAACCGACCAAGAAGAACGTTTGAAAATAGCGAGACTAAATTTGATAGCCGGCAAAAAAGCTAAAACGGCAACAGCTTATAACGCTGCGCTAAAGTATTTAATTATAGGAATAGAATTTTTGTCAATTCATAGCTGGGAATTTGAGTACGACTTAACTTTAGCTCTGCATCAAGAAATCGTAGAAGTTTCGTACTTGTGCGGAGATTTTGATGCGATGGAAAAATGGATAACTGTTTTTCTTGAACATACTAAAAACATTTTAGACCAAGTAAAAGTTTATGAAATTAAAATCCAAACCTGTGCAGCACAAACTAGACAAATAGAAGCAATTGAGATAGGGCTACAAGTATTAGAACTATTGGGAGTGAATTTGCCAAAGTCACCAATTCAACTGGATATTCATCAACAAGTTGAGAAGACAAAGGCTTTTTTCCAAGAGAAAAATATAGAAGAATTGAGCAATCTACCATTGATGACAAATGCAAAAAATATAGCAGCGATGCGTATTTTATCAAGTATAGCTGCTTCTGCTTATATAGCCATACCTGGAATTTTTCCGCTGATTGTATGCGAACAGGTTAATTTGTCTCTTAAATATGGTAATTCTCTCTTCTCTGGTTTTGGTTATGCTTTGTATGGAATAATTTTAAATCGATTCGTTAATGACACTGAATTAGCTTATAACTTAGGTCAGCTAGCTTTAAATATAGTGGAAAAATTTAGTGCTAAAGAACTTGAATGTAAAACGACATTTCAGGTTGCTGGATTAGCCTTAATTCATGGAAGATATCAGGTCAAAGAAATATTACTACTTTTCCAAAAAAGTTATGAAAGTGGTATAGAAAATGGAGATTTTGAATATGCGAGCTATGCTGCATTACAAATATGTCAAATTTCCTTCTTTTGTGGTCGAGAACTAACAGATTTAGAACGGGAGATGACTTGTTACAGTCGCGCAATAGCTAGCTTAAAGCAAGAAGCAACCTTGACTTGGAATCAAATTTCTCTACAAACAGTCATTAACTTATTAGGACAAACTGAAAATTACTGTTGTTTAGAAGGTGAAGCATATAGCGAAGAAAAATCACTATCCGTTCATTTAGCTGCAAACGATATATTTGGGCTTTACTACTTTTATATCCATAAGTTAATTCTTTGTTATTTATTTGGAGATTTTTCTCAAGCAGTAAAAAATTCTCTTTCTGCCGAGCGATATTTAGAGGGTGCAGTTGGGCATTTGAGTGTATCTCTTTTCTATTTCTACGATTCTTTAGTTCAACTAGAAGTATATTTACATACTAGCAATAAAACTGAGCAAGAAGACATTTTGTTAAAGGTAATAAATAATCAGAAACAGATACAGAAATGGGCTGATATTATCCCAATTAATTTTCAGCACAAGTATGATTTAGTGGAAGCTGAAAAAGCACGAGTTTTGGGCAAAATTGTGGAAGCTGAGGAATTTTATGAGCAAGCTATTCAAGGAGCAAGAAATAACGAATTTATCCAAGAAGAAGCTTTAGCTTATGAATTAGCAGCAAAGTTTTATCTAGCGAGAGGTAGAGAGAAATTCGCTCAAACTTATATGAGAGAAGCACACTATTGCTATGGACGTTGGGGAGCTAAAGCAAAAGTTGCAGATTTGTCAACAAAATATCCACAGTTAATAACTCAATTACCCAGAGCTATTCGCACTACAGATACGCACACAAAAAATCCTATTACTACAACTGGTAGTAGCTCAGCCGAAGCTTTGGATTTAGCTGCAGTAATGAAAGCAAGCCAAGCGATTTCTGGAGAAATTGTGCTGGAAAAATTACTGGCTTCCCTGATGAAAATATTAATTGAGAATGCTGGGGCACAAAAAGGTTTTTTGATTTTGCAAAAATCTGGAGAATGGATAATTCAAGCTTCAGGTGAGGTGGCTTCTAATGGAAGTAGCAAAACAAGTAATACAGAAGTTTTAAAATCTATTCCTCTAAAAAATAACCTACCTTTATCAATCATTAGCTATGTTATTCGCACTAAAGAAAGTGTAGTTTTGAATAATGCTAGTTGTGATGATAATTTTATTAAAGAACCTTATTTTAAACAATATAAAAGTAAATCTGTTTTGTGTGCTCCACTGATTAACCAAGGCAAATTAATAGGAATTTTATATTTAGAAAATAATCTCACAATTGGGGCTTTTACACCGGAACACTCGCAAGTCTTAAATCTATTATCTTCACAAGCTGCAATTTCGATTGAAAATGCTAATCTTTATAACCAACTAGAAGATTATAGCCGGATGTTAGAACTTCGTGTGGAACAACGCACCGCTGAGTTAGCAGAAGCGACCAATAAAGCACAGGCTGCAAATAAAGCTAAAAGTGCTTTTTTGGCTAATATGAGTCATGAATTGCGAACCCCTCTTAATGCAATTCTTGGTTTTTCTCAATTAATAAGTCGCTCTGCCCACATACCTGTAGAGCATAAAGAAAATCTTAATATTATTAGCCGTAGTGGGGAACATTTACTTACTTTAATTAACCAAGTATTAGATTTATCTAAAATTGAAGCAGGACGTACTACTCTTAATGAAACTTTTTGTGATTTGCATCGTCTCTTGAACGATTTGAAAGATATGTTTCAATTAAAAGCTGATAATAAGAAGTTGCAATTACTATTTGAGGGAACTTCAGATATACCACAATATGTGCGAACTGATGAGGTTAAGCTGCGTCAAGTCTTAATTAATTTGATTTCTAATGCAATTAAGTTCACTCCCAAAGGAACTGTATCTGCAAGATTTCGTTGTACGCACTTGAACTCATTTATTGACACTGAAACACGAGCGACAAATCTTTATTTTGAAGTTGAAGATACTGGTATTGGCATTGCCGATGATGAGCTAAATAAGCTCTTTGAGGCTTTTGTGCAAACTAAAACAGGTCAACAATCCCAGGAAGGAACCGGATTAGGGTTAGTAATTGCACGCTCCTTCATACAATTGATGGGAGGTGAAATAACTGTTAGCTCTAAATTGGAGAGCGGTACTATTTTTAAATTTAATATCCCAGTTAATTCTGTTGTTGAACCTGGACAGGTTAAAATCAACCAACCAACCCGACGTGTACTTGGAATCGAACCTGGTCAACCACGTTACCGCATTTTAGTGGTAGATGATAATAGCGATAATTGCCAACTGATAATTAAGCTGCTTTCACCTTTGGGTTTTGAAGTGCAGCAAGCTAGCAATGGTTTTATAGCCATCGCTATTTGGGAGGAATGGCAACCACACTTAATATTTATGGATATACGAATGCCTGTGGTGGATGGAATAGAAGCAACCAGAAGTATTCGTGCTACCCAAAAAAGCCAAGACACGATAATCATAGCTTTAACCGCTAGTGTTTTGGAGGATAAGCAAAATCATATTCTTGCTGCTGGTTGTAATGACTTTATTTACAAACCCTTTAAAGAAGAAGATATATTGGAGGCTTTACACTTTCATATGGGTGTACGCTTTATTTATGAAGACCTTGCTACAACACAAAGCAAAAATCCAGCAGATGCTCTGACAAGTGATGCTATCGCAACTTTACCCCCTGAGTTAATTAGCCAACTTCACGTTTGTATCGTCAATCTTGATGTAGAATTAATTCAAACCTGTATTGCTCAAATAAGTCTGTTAAATGAACCCCTAGCCCAAGCTCTTACCGTAATGGTTAACAATTTTCGGTACGAGCAGTTGTTAGACTTAATACAACCTTGGGCGAATCAAAATGAATGATATACAAAGTGTTTTTAACATTTTAATTGTTGATGATAATCCTCACAATTTAAATCTTTTAAGTAGAATTTTGTCAGAGCATGGTTATAAAGTTCGCCCAGCACCAAGCGGTAAAATGGCTTTGAGGTCTATTGATTCAACCTTGCCAGACTTAATTTTGCTAGACATTATGATGCCAGAAATGGATGGTTATGAAGTTTGCCAAAAGCTAAAAACCTGTGAAAAAACTAAGGACATTCCGGTAGTCTTTATCAGTTCTTTAAATGAAGTTTTTGATAAAGTCAAAGCATTTTCTCTGGGTGGAGTAGACTACATCAGCAAACCTTTTGAACCACAAGAAGTGTTAGCTCGTGTTGAAAATCAAGTACGTATTACTAAACTTAATAAGCAAATTTTACAGCAAAATGCGCTACTTTCTCAGGAAGTTGAAGAACGTAAGCGGGTAGAAGAGGCTTTAAGGCAACAACAAGAAATTCTGCAAAAAGTCTTTGACCATATCCCTGTGATGGTTGCTGTTTATGATGAAAAAGACCAAGTTCAATTAGTTAACCAAGAGTTAGAAAATGTCTTAGGTTGGAAAATCGAAGAATTCAAAAGCATCGATTCTTTGGCTGAATGCTTTCCAGACCCAGAATATCGTGCTTTAGCTTTAGAACATATCTTAGGTGGGACTGGAAAATGGCAAGATTTCACAGTCAAAATTCGGGATGGTAGTTATTTAGATACTTCCTGGGCAAATACAAGGCTGACGAATGGTAAAGTAATTTGTTTTGGACAGGATATTAGCGAACGCAAACAGGCTGAGATTGCATCGATTTTGGAAGAGCGTAACCGTATAGCTAGGGAAATACATGATACATTAGCACAAGCTTTCACGGGTATTGCCGTACATTTAGCAGCTGCCTCACGAGTAATTGCACAAGATGTGACTGCTGCAACAGTACATATGAATCAAGCTCGTGAACTCTCAAAAACGGGACTTGCTGAGGCCCGTCGTTCAGTGGAAGCTTTGCGCTCACAGTTACTAACAAATACCGATTTATATAGCGCATTGAACAGCATTGTTACCCAAATGTCATCAGTACCGAATACACAGATTGATTGTTACATGGTAGGTACAGCACGTTGCCTGCCTTCAAAAGTAGAAAATCATTTGTTAAGAATTGGGCAGGAAGCGCTAACCAATGCCATTAAACATGCTGAAGCAAGCCATATTCAGGTTGAACTTCGTTATGAACCGACGCGGTGTATTTTGTGCGTCAAAGATAATGGACGGGGGTTTGCAATTAATAGTGTATCTTTAAGTGATGGTTTTGGTATCCTGGGAATCAGAGAACGATGCACGAGCATTGGCGCACAATTAATTATTGAGAGCCAACCAGGACAGGGTACAGTAGTTCTAGTGTCTTTTTCTTGAAAAACATTGATACCACTTAAACTGAGGGCTGGGAATAGATTTATGAACAGTAAATCAAGTATCATTCGTCTTTTGATAGCCGATGACCATCCTGTTGTGCGGCAAGGTTTGGTGGCTATGATAGAACGTGAGCCTGATATGGCAGTCATTGGACAAGCTGGGGACGGGAGCGAGGCGATAGAAGTTTTCCGTCAACAGCGACCGGATGTTACCCTGATGGATTTACGTATGCCTGTAACTGGAGGAGTAGCAGCTATTACAACTATTTGTGCAGCCTTTGACGACGCAAATATAATCGTACTTACAACTTATGATGGTGACGAAAATATTTACCGTGGTTTACAGGCTGGAGCTAAAGGCTATTTACTTAAGGACGCTGAACCTGATGAACTTTTGCTAGCTATTCGCACTGTAGCTAGTGGTAAAAGTTACATTCCACCTACCGTTGCAGCCCAACTAGAGAAACGGATGAAATCCCCAGAATTGAGCGACCGTGAACTTGAGGTATTACGTTTAATAGCTAAGGGAAAGAATAATCAAGAGATTGGTGGTACTCTTTTTATCACCGAAGGTACTGTCAAATTTCATGTTAATAATATTTTGGGCAAGTTGGGAGTTCATGACCGAACACAGGCCGCATTGCTTGCTCTGAAACGGGGTATGGTTAAGTTGTAAGAAAAAGTGAGAAAAACAGAGAAGAAGTTTATAACCTAACTTTAGTTAAGTGACTTTGCTTGGTAACTCTCCTAAATTATATAAGTGTAAGCAACGAGCAAGGAATCGGTATTTAAACAACATAGCCTAATTAAGATTTTTTATCATTAAAAATCATTTGCTGGGAATAGTTAAAGGGAAGGTTTTCTAGCAGAGTCTAAAGACTTCTAAAACTTCCCGTGAAAAGTAAAAATGGTCTAGGGGTTGCATACAGGTTTAACATTGATATCCCAATTCTACTAGTCAACAGTCAATAGCTAACAATCAACAGTCAACGATTTACAACATCCAAAATTCCTGTGAAAAATCATTACTTGCCAGTAGTTTAGCCTATGAGTAAGTTAGTTGTATTTAAATTGGGAAATGGTGATTTGAAAAACGGCTTTCCTTGTGTAACAGTTCAATTATGGGATGATAATCCCACTATTTTACCAACACAGTATACCGCTAGTTTACCTCCCTCACCAGAACTTTTAGAGCTTTGCAAACGGTGGCAACTTTTATATAAATTGCTTCCTCAATCTATTTATACAAGTTTAGATTGGCATCGATTAATAAACATCGGTAAATCAATTAATATAGGTGATATAGAAATTGAAGCCGATGAAAATTACGTAACTAATGTCTCTACTGTTGAGTTTAGTTATTTATGTGTCGAATTACGAAAGAAAGTTAATGCTTGGCTGAAATCTGAGCAATTTCGCTATGTAGAACAAAAATTAAGGACGAGGTTATTGCCAAGCGATGAAATTAAAGTGATTCTAGAAACAGAATCAGACCAAGTACGACGGCTTCCTTGGCATCTATGGGATTTTTTTGAAGACTATCAGAAAGCAATTCTGGCTTTAAGTACCCCGGAATTTGAACAAAGTCAACCGTTACCTAATTTCTCTCGTCACAAAGTCAGAATTTTGGCAATTTTGGGTAGTAGCGAAGGAATTAATATTCAGAAAGACCGGGAAATTTTAGAGAAATTACCCTATGCAGAAACGGTCTTCATCGTGGAACCACAGCGACGAGAATTAGACCAGTTGCTTTGGGATAAAAAAGGTTGGGATATTCTTTTTTTTGCAGGACATGGTTCGAGCCAATTGGATGGTGAAAAAGGTCGATTTTATATTAATAAAACTGATAGTTTAACGGTTATTGAGTTAAAGAATAGCTTAAAAGCAGCTATTGCACGTGGTCTTCGTTTAGCTGTTTTTAATTGCTGTGACGGATTGGGACTAGCTTACGAGCTAGCTTCTTTGCACATTCCCCAAATGATTGTGATGCGAGAATCTGTACCGGATTTAGTCGCACAAGAATTTTTGAAGTACTTTCTGGAAACTTATGCAGATGGAGAGTCTTTTTACACCGCAGTTCGGCAAGCAGGAGATAAGTTACAGGGTTTAGAGTATGATTTCCCCTGTGCTAGTTGGTTACCAGTAATTTGCCAAAGTCCATTTCAAACCCCCTTTGCTTGGTTTAATCCTAAGAAAAAATGGCAACACCTTTTAAAGCACCGACATCATCTTCCCCAAATTATCAACATCAGTGTAGCGATAACTGCTTTAATACTTGGGATACAAGCACTCAGAGTATTACTGCTATATGAATTTATTACTCTCGATGCACTAGTGCGATCGCGTTCTGATGAAAAACGAAGTGAACGTATTGTATTAGTGAACCCAAGTAGAACTAAAGCACTATCATTTGTTGAAAAAAGAGGAGTATATGTTGCAGAACGCAATCTTGCTCAAGAATTAGAAAAATTAGAGCAACTTAACCCCTGTAATGTTGACTTGGGTGTTCGGTGCGAAACTCTAGATGCAACAAAATATGAACAATTAGCCGCTGTTATACGGCATATTGTTAGCGAAACTCCTTCTCAGGAGACTCCCTTTACTTGGGAGCGTCGCAATTGTGAAAAAGTTCAGCCCTAATGCGGTGGACAAACTCGAATCATACATAATAGCTAGCTTTTTGGTTCCCTTCCTAGGATGTTTATAAATAAAATATTAAGACACCATGCACGCCACAAGCCAGCCAGCCAGCCAGTGACTAAAGTCACTGTCTAAAAGCTAAAGTCCTCTAAAGAGGACTAATGAAAAATAAGATTTTTGGGAATATCTTAAATTTTGTAAAATATTTGTTTTTGATGTATTATCTAGTCCTCTTTTAGAGGACTTCAGCTTTTAGACAGTGACTTTAGTCACTGGCTGGCTGGCTGGCTGGCTTGTAATATAAATGATGCTTAATGTTCTCTTTATAAACACTCTCTAACTGTTCAACAACTTCTGAACGGATAACAGGTATAGGCGAACTCAAAAAACCCTGAGCAATTGGACAATCTAGAGACTTATTTTAGCTTTACAGAAAAACAATCTAAAGAACTGGATATGCGCTAAGGTTTCCCTTGATATATCCAAATAAAGCCTCAACCTGCCATTGGCGGACTGAACCTTGACCAAATCCTTGCTCGACTTGCGTGGCATTTTTCTTATTGATTCTAGATAATTCCTATCTAGTAATTATCTAGTATTTTCCAGGAATGCCGAGTTTGCGTTAGATAATAATTGAGAATGACCGGGTAAAAATGTTGATGCTTGAATCGCTGAAGGGCTTGCAGTATAATGATTTCGTAGGATGGAGAATAGGGGATTCGAACCCCTGGCCTCTGCGGTGCGATGGTAGAGGTCTATGCCCTACAACCCTCTCTACACAAGCTTTGCAGATGTTATCATTTGTTAATGTCTAAATATTATCTAGAATTTGGCGGCTTTTTAACAACCCAAAAAATGAGAAAATTTCAATTATCTTTACAATCAGTTACAAATGTCTTTATCCTGCCCATTTAACGTAAAGGCTAACTTCATCATTTTACTCTCCATAAATGTACTTCCGCTTCAAAGCTACTGTAAATGGCTGAAATAGAGTTTTTGGAGCAGCCCTTTCAATGCGAACATAAGTACTGTTTTCCCCTATTAACGAAACGACGGGCTTTTATTTTAAGATTCATCGATAATTGAGATATTCATTACTACCCGATTTTCTGACGGGTGCTTATAGTGAGGTTGGTTTATGGACGGACATAGATAATCAAAAGAACCATCCGTATACTCCAATTGCATATTGCGAGGTGCATCTAAAGCAATTACAGCATCTCCAATTTTCTCACAACGTTTACAATCACAGGCAGTGGCACCAGTTTTTAATATTTCTTTAAGATTGTTGACAATACTTATAAACCCCCTTGTGTTAGTGTTTTTAGGTAATTTCGAGGCAATTTCAATTAGCTGTTCAATCGATTCTTTATGCTGTACCAGTAGAAACTGGTCGATTTGACATTTACTTCTACAGGTTTTTACATCTCCAAATTCATCTGCAAACTTTTTTAATCCTGGTGTAGGGTTGTTTAAGTCAACGCTAAGTGAGATATGGGCGCGAGCGCAAGCTGTTAAATCTTTGTTAGTATTCTTGAATGACTTCCTTAATGTCAGGTCAAAACGTTTTATATATATGACTAAGGCGGCGATAGCTTTTTCTTTATCTTCAGGGCTATAAAAGTTAAATTGACGAGTACTAAAAAGTTGAGGTATAAGCTGTAAAACAGCTTTGAGTTCACTGCCTTTAAATCTATTACTCCAAAGAGAAATAGCATCTCCTATACTATTTATAGTATCCAACCGTAGAATAAAATAAAAAGAAATAAGATTTATTAAATAGCTACGCTTGATTTCCATCTGAACATAATTGGAAATATAAATATTTTGATTATTAAATTTGGATTTAAAGTATTGTTGATATATTTGTGTAGCAAGCAATAAAGAACGTGCTACTGAAGTATCCAAAAAATGCTCTTGTTCAGATTTCTCCAACATATTATAGTTTATATATCTGTTTCATCCTCTTCAATATTATCCTCTATTTGTACCCCGAATGGCATAATATTAAACCCTATATCGTCTAAAGCTAAAATAGAATCTTCAACTTCTTCATTACTAATTTGTTTTCGGTTAACAAGGGATAAGAATAATTCATAAGCACCCTGGTATTGCTCTTTAGTGTAATCAATCCAACGGTTTTGGAATGCGAGCGCATCGTGCAATGCCATAACAACTTCTGTATAGGGGTCGCCGATACATCTATCAAGCATGTCTCGCATTTTCCGCAGTAAGCTATCTGCATAAATCGCAGCCATTGGTTCTCCAGAGTAATAAGAGAGTTTTTGTAAATCTTCCAAGAAAGACTTAGTAATTTCTGCTGCATCTACTTCCAAGACTGTTTGTTCTTTACTCATAGCGATTTCAGGTAATTTATATATTAATTGTACAGTCATTAGTGACAAGTTAAGGCCATAAAGCATTTGTCAATAAGTAATAATGCTTAAAATTACTCCTAATAATGGGGTGGAGAAGACAATTTTTTGTGAGGCGAGCTTCCTACGGAGGAGCTTCGCTAACGCGAAATTTTGAACTCATTATTCATTCTTGCGTTCAAAACTCAGTAAAAAATTTAATTTAATACTTGTATATCACCTTTTTTATCGAAAATCCAAAATGTCAAGTTGTGCCCGTGCAAAGTATATATTCAGAAAAAAGCCTGTAATCGCCTACTGTATAATAACTCTATCATTCAGAAATGATAAAACTTTCCGGAGAGTGACAGAAGAGGGATAGTTTAAACTGAGCAACTTATAAAAACTCATAATGCTTGTATGGACGCAAAAGTAACCCCAGATTGGCTGGAAGTGGAAGGATGAATCTCGTTTTTATTACCAAGTGCTATAGTCTTTCCCCAACTCAAAAATCTGGCACAACAATCTCCCTACTATGCCCCACATAATGCCAATAAATTACCTCCGGTGAATTCCCCACTAACTTAGCCACATCCTTTACATCTATCCCATTCCTCAAAGCCAGGGTAATAAATGTATACCGTGTCTGATATAGCTTGCGGTATTCAATCCCACCCAAGTTTTCTAAAATTGCTTTCCAGCTTCGGTTGGTCAAATTGTGAACATCAATCTACATTCCTTCCTTTGAGGGAAACACTTTATCCTCATCCTCAATACCTGGGAGTTTTATCGATTTCAACAATTCCCCCAGACGGGGATTGATGGGAAACTCCACTTTTTCTGAGTCTTCAACCCCCTTTTACAAACCAACTCAGTTTCTGGACGGTTAGTTGTTGTTTCTGCTAGCGAGGTAAATCTGAGAGAAGTTCATTGCTGCCTCGATTTAGATTTAACAGTTGTAGAAACCAAAAAACTAACAGTATAAGAATTTTTGTTGAGTACAACCCATACCTCAATCAACTTTTAGCACTGAATCTGCTAAAATAAGTTATAAATATTATTTATTGATTTTATTTTATTAAAAATAAAAACTAATATTACCTAGTGATAAAGGTCAATCGCTTTCGCGCTCCAGTAACATTGAGACGCATATTGATAACTTGTTTGGTAGCACCATAATGCTCAACAGCTTCGTCTATTGTCATTTCCGTTCTAACAATATGGAGTGCAGCTTCTTCTGAAATTAAGAGTGTCGGACCTAGCCAATTGGCCTCATCTTCATACTCTTGATTTAAGTTGCGGCATCCATACTCACTAAAGGGTTCAGTTGGAGGATGTAGAAGAATTGCATGACTTAACTCGTGGGAAATATTGGAAGACTGACGAAAAATATCGTGAGAATCATTGTGAACAATGAGCCGTCGCATACCGTCAAAGACTGTGACGGCGGAGAAACTTTTTGTATCTTCCACCATTAGATAGTGGACGGCTTCAGAAATTGTATCCCTAAATGCGGAAAGAGGCTCAACGGGTATGTCTAAATGCTCGGCAAGTTGCCAAGGACACAAGCGAGCGTGTGGTTCTATACCGAGTTCTGCCCGCAATTCTCTGGCATAATCATTTGCCTCCTTTTTGAAGCCACGACGGTAATTTACCTTACTATTAAATTTCACAAGTGAAATCGTGAATCACATTCGCAATAAAAATTTATGACCAACAAAATTATGCTTGAGGAGATTGAATTGGAAGCATGGGTTAGACAGCATGGTGCTGCACAGCCACCTTTGGCAAAAAGCTACGTTGTCCGCATCGACGACCAAAGTTATAAAGTACATGACCCCCTGATTACAGGGACACAACTACTTGATGAAGCAAGCAAAAGACCTGTAGACGAGTATCTGATTTTTCAGCTTGTGCATGGCGGGCAGCTAGAAGAAATTCGCTTGGACGAAACTGTTGACTTGAGAGCGCCTGGAGTTGAAAGATTCATCACTTGGCGTAGCGATCGCTCTTTCCGTTTTGTCGTTGATGGTCGGCGATTTGAGTGGGGAGCGCCAGTTATCACTGGCTTAAAGCTGAAGCAGCTTGCTGGTGTTGACCCTGCAACTTACGGGTTGTGGCAAGAAGTACGCCAAGCAGAAGACCGTCCGATTAGTGACAGTGAGTGTGTCGATTTACAAGCATCTGGTGTCGAAAGATTTTTCACTGGCAAAAAAACCACAACGGAAGGTTAAATGATGAGTTTTGTACCTTTAAATGACCGTCAATACCTTGAGAACAGGGGTTTGCGGTTTGAAGAAACGGCAGATGGTAGCCAAAAAGGCATCATTCTGCAAGGGTTTCAGCTGCCACTGAGTCGTTTTGACACCGAATGCGTAGATATCTTAATTCTGTTACCGAGTGGATATCCCGATGCCCCACCTGATATGTTTTATCTTCTGCCTTGGGTAAAGCTAGTACAGAGTGCAAAATATCCATTTGCCGCTGACCAACCATATTTATTTAACGGCCAAAATTGGCAGCGATGGTCGAGGCATAATAACGAGTGGCGGCCAGGTGTTGACGGTATTTGGACGATGCTCAAACGAATTGAAAATGCGTTGGAGGTAGCTCCTTGAATACTGCAAGCTTAACGATGCAGGAGCAACACTTGAATTCCCTGCGTGAATTGCTATTATCTGCAGACGGTAAAAAACGTGCAGCCTACGTTTTGTGTGGAAGAACTGTTATCGATACAGACCCTTGGGATGGGCAATCACACCGTAAATTTACTTCCTATGAAGTAATATCAGTCCCAGACAATGAAATTATCTCTGACTTTGCCGAACACATCACCTGGAAAACAGACTCTTTTGTTCGGGCATTGCAAACTGCACAGGCAAAAAAGTTGACGGTAGCTCTTTTTCACAGTCATCCAAAAGGTTCAGATAAATTTTCAAGCCAAGACGACACTAACGAACCAGACTTGATTCAGTTAGCACAAAATCGTAATGGTTCAGATACCCAACTTTTGAGTGTAATCCTTACCCCAGAAGATAATTTGCTTGGTCGCCTGTGGATTACTCCCCAAGAAACCATTCCTCTACGAATGATCCAAGTCGTCGGTGATTCAATTCGTTTACATTATCCCAATCGGGGTCAGGGTGTTTCTCCAGTTGCATTTCAAAGGCAGGCTTTAGCTTTTGGAGAAGCCCTTAATCAAGATTTATCAATGCTACGAATTGGAGTTGTTGGTTGTGGTGGAACTGGAAGTGCTGTCGCCATGCTATTACCGAAGATGGGTGTCCGCAATATTGCACTTTTCGACAAAGATATTGTTGAGGATACGAACCTAAATCGATTACATGGTGCGTGTCAACCAGATGCCAATGCTATGACACCTAAGGTTGAAGTTGTTGCAAGGTCACTTGTGGAACTTGGACTAGATGTCCAAGTGAAAACTTACGAAGCTTGGGTAGGGGAAAGCATCTGTCGCGATGTGTTGAAAGCGTTGGATGTGATTTTTTGTTGCACCGATGACCATGTAGGTCGCTTAATGCTCAATCGATTTGCCTACTACTACGTAACCCCTATATTTGATATGGGTTTAGCAATAGAAGTATCCCAAACTGAAGCAACCTCATTTCAAGCTTTGGATGGGCGAGTAACAGTGCTTGCTCCTGCTCCTGGACATAATTGCTTACTATGCCGTGAGGTAATCAACCCAGTTATTGCAAGGGATGAAGGCTTAAAGCGAACTAATCCTACTGAGTACGAACGCCGTAAGGCAGAAGCTTACGTTATTGGAGAAGGAAATCCCAGTCCTGCCGTTGTTTTATTTACAACGGAGGTCGCAATTATGGCTATGCAAGAACTAGTCCACCGCCTTCAAGGATTTCGTGGCAAGGATGGTAGTACAGCACATAGAGTTCGTAAATTCCATCTAATGAGCGACCGCAAACCAGCGGCAGTTCCGAACCTAAGCTGTCCAGTTTGCGGTAATGTCGGAGTCCAATGGTGGGGTAGAGGAGATATAGTGCCGTTTCTCAATCAGGTGGAGTAAAGTATGTTTCTTCACAGTATTATTCGGGGGTTATTGGTATGGTTACGCTACATCCCCAAACCCGATTTTTCCTCTCGTATCGTTCCAACACATCCTGCTCCTGAAGAGATTAAACTAGAACATATTTTGGTAGTTGGTGATGCCAAATTTCAGAAATGGGCTTGCTTCCAGTGCCCTGGAGGTTGTGGTGAAAGAATTTTGCTACCCTTAAACCAAAAGCGTTATCCGTGCTGGAAAATAACTATAGATTGGTTGGGGAGACCAACGCTTTACCCCTCCGTCCGACAGCTTAATCAGTGCCGATGCCATTTCTGGGTGCGTCAGGGGGTTGTAGAATGGTGCCCTGATTCTGGTGGTCAGGCTGGCTAATGCGGTTATGCTCTATGGATGCCAATGACTATATATTTTCTTTAAAATAGGCACTATCTCTACTAATAATAATTTTCACATTATCCAGCGTGAGAGTATTAACTTTATTGCTCGTAAAATGCTAGTCTTTTACACTGGCGATTTGGAAAAAATTCGCCAGTTAATCCTGGGTATAATTCTGATAGGTCACTAGTAAGGGTTTTAGTTATTTTTATTTAACTAAACTACTGGTTGATCTATTTGCTCTTGGGTATTTTGAATTTGTGCAATTATTGGTAGACAGCATAGCCGTAAAGTTAACCACCATAGGTAAGATACTTGTCTTGAAAAGAAGGCATTATGGTCAATTAAACCATGAGCCATTAAATTTCTTAGGTTGGAGCCAAAACGATGAACCAGCAACCCTTTTAGGTCAAAAACAATATCCTCACCTAAAATCTGTACCAATTCAGGTCGGCGTATTAGAGCATTAATATTATGCTCGTCTTGAATACCTTGGTCATCCAAACTAGAAACGATAAAACCATTTTGCTCAAGTAAATAACGAATAGAATGTTCTATTTGTGGGATTAGTAAATGGGCTGCAACTAAAAAATCTCCTTTTAATCCAGCGTGAAGTCCTCTCGCGTAAATGATTTCCCTACCAGGAGAAATAAAAGGATTATTAGAAACAATAGGTAGAAAATCATCAACATAGACATTATGTTCCAGATTTATTTGGTAGATAGCAGGCTCGACTCTAGCTTGTGCGTGTAAACTTTGTAGAATAAGAGCTTGCTTAAACATAGCTATTTGAATAGCTGTTTCAGTTTCCTCTGGATTGTTTGAAATAATAGAGGGTTTGTTACCGATTACGCGCCCTTTTTCATTAAATAGCACTTGTGATAGTAAAAATTGAAGCGGGTATTTGGAAATAGCTTCTTCTACATCTGAACGAAGTTTGCTAACGCTGGGAGATGTAATCATGAAAGCTAATACGAAAAGCGCATCATGAAGACTTTTTTCGCTAACCTTTTTTCTAGCTTCTTCAACATAATTACTTATATCCATTTCATGAGAAAAAATTTTCATTTCGCCCTTTACTTGTTCCTGGTAATCAAGCAAAGTCTTGTGCAATTCTTCTATTCTCTCCTTATGTCCTCCAACTCTTCTCAATGCCTCAATTGCTTTTTGAAGGCTTGAAGAAGCAGCCATATAACTCTGAGGGCTGCTTGCGATAGCTGCTTCTGCTTGATGGATATAAGTTGCTGCTGCCAATATTAAGGCAGAGCGTGATTTTTCTGTATCCTTTTGAAGAGTATGCCATTGAGCTTTTATTTGCCAAGCTTCTCTTGCCTGACACCAATCACCTATCGCTTCAGCATTCGCTGCTATTTTTTCAGCTAAAGTTGCATATTTTTGGTGGTCTCCTTTTCGTTGCTCCTGCAATATCTTCATAAGTTCTAAGAACAAGAATGAAGAATTTTCAGCATCATATTTATCTAAAGTTTTTTCCGTATATGTAATAATATTAGTAAATAAAGGCTGATTTCTCCCTAAGCGAGCAGCTAAACTAATTGCTCGTCTAATTCTACTTAAAAATGGCACCCAAAGTGTAGCTCCCTCAAGATGTTGTGTTGATTCAATGTATGAGTTAATCGCAAGTTTTGCCATCTGAAAATAACGCTTTCTAAGCCAAAGAATATCAGCCATCCTTGCCCGCAATTCTGCATCTAATATTTGTGGAGCTAACTGTTTTATTACATCTAACTGCTCGTCACTAAAATCAGATGGCATCGCGCTGCGTGAGCCATTCGGCATGATAAGTCCGGGGCTAAAAGGCTCATCATCAGACTCAGGCTTCAGCATAAATAACGGTGAAGTAATATGCCCCAGAAGTTCAAGTGCCACTTGAGCTTTCAATTTACCTGAATTTTGAGCCTCTGTTGCTGCTTTAAAAAATTCATGACTGTAATAATCACAGTTTCTTTCGCTACATTTACTAATTACTTCTTCAATTACGCTTTGCTCAAAGTCTTCTTTTGATAGATGGGTCTCTGGTAATGACATACACTTACTTTATACTACATATAGAGATTATACTACAAGAATACGCAACTTACGCATAAAAAGTATAATTTGTCAATTAAAGTTTAAAAGTCTATCTACAACTGCCAAGCAAAATCTTTTCTTAGTTTTTAGCGCACGAGAAGATATCCATAGATTCTTAGCAAACTTAATGACTACCAAGTTTCAAGTCTTTAAGCATTTAATTCCACTTAAATTGAATCGCAACAAATCAACACCAGCTATGTACTAGCTGGTAAAACAGCATCTGAATTTTTTCCTTAGAGCCTGAAAATACCGTAATATAAATTATTCGATGTGTAGTTTTAATGTACTATATAATATGGCAACAATTTGCATCGAAGCAATAGGTCTAACTTCTGCCAAGTTCGTTAGGCATACTCATTGACTGCTGACACAAAAATTGTTTAGTGTTGCATAACAATCAACAAAGTTGGCGCAATGACCCAATTTGGAGAAACGCTAAGACAGCTACGGGAGGCTCAAGGCTTGGGTCTGAGGGAGACAGCGGCTATCGTCGGTATCTCACCTGCTTACTTGAGTCGTATTGAGCGAGGTAAGGAACATCCACCAAAGCCAGAAATTATTAAAGCGCTGGCGAAGGTTTTAGCCGCTGACCCAGATGTCTTGTTTAGGCTTTGTCCTTCCACAGACCCGGATGTGGTGACTTTGCTTAAGGAAAAACCAAAAGTGTTGGAGTTGGTTCGCTTGGTGATGACCAAGGAACTCTCTGACGAGCAATTAAATAAAGTTGAGCGTTTTATTAAGCGGGATATCCTAGGTGAGACATCTTCAGATACAATACTGGCTGTCTCTGAGTAATTTGGAGAAAGCTTTAAGTTAAGGAAAAATTTTGACCGCGATGAAATCAAAACAGTTGCCAATTCCTGATTTGGAAATTAACACGGAGGATTCCACAATATCTGATGGTTATATTCTTGACTTTATTAGTGGCGAAAAAAGTCTTAAGGATACGCCAAAAGAACAAGTACGTCAGCGTATAGCACGAGCGCTGTTCCATGAGTATGGGATTTCTGTGGAAGATATGGCGGCTGATTTCTCCGTGTCTATTAATGGGAAGCGCAAAAAACTAGATATTGCTATTTTTCACCACGATAGCGAGCATCAGGTTGAAAATTTAAGTCGAGTGGTTGTGTGTCGTCAAGAACCGAAAGTGGGTAGAAATGCTGTCAGAATAAGGGATTACGACCAAGCAGAAAAGGATTTAGAGGAACTAGAAACCATCATGGAGCATATCAACTCCTGTAAGTATGGTTTATGGACAAACGGCTTAGAACTTTTTTACTTAGAGAAGCAGGTAAAGCGCTTTGAGGTGCGCTTTGAGCCTATTGGAGACTGGCCTCCCGCTGATGAGTCTTTGGAGACGCAAGAAGTACTATCTCTAGCGCGTACCCGTAAAGCTGACCCAGAAATGTTGCGCGTTGCTTTTCGGCGCTGTCATAATTTTATCCACGGTAATGAAGGAATGCCGAAAGATGCGGCTTTTTGGCAGTTTCTTTATCTGATTTTCTGCAAAATGCACGATGAAAAAGCGCCTCGCAGTCAACGGCGTTTTTGGGCGGGACCGAAGGAGCAATTTGATACTGAGAAACGGAAGGAAATCCGTAGGCGGATTATGCCTTTGTTTAGCGAGGTTAAGCAAAATTACGATAATTTGTTTCGAGGAAATGAGGAGATTACCCTTTCTGACCGAGCCTTAGCATTTATGGTGTCGGAATTAGCAAAGTATGAATTTACACGGACTGATGTCGATGCCAAAGGTGGAGCTTATCAGGAAATTGTTGGTACTAATTTACGCGGTGATAGAGGGCAGTATTTTACGCCAAGAGGTATTATTAAGTTAGCAGTGGAAATGCTTCACCCCAAGGAAAGCGATCGCATTTTAGACCCGGCTTGTGGAACTGGGGGATTTTTGGTAGCGGTGTTGGGACATTTGCTAGAACAATTTCGGAATGAGGCAAATGTAGCACCGGGGTTTGAGTCAACGGAGGAGTTTCTTTCGGTTAATGAAAGGCTGCGGAACTTTGCAGAAAATCAGGTGTTTGGTGCTGATTTTGACCCGTTTTTGATTAAAGCCTGTCAGATGAATATGGTAATGGCTGGGGATGGTAGGGGACATCTTTACCATATTAATTCTTTGGAATTTCCCAACGGGCATTTAGAAGGTTTGGAGAAGGGAAGGAAAGAAATTCCTTTAGAATCGATGGATATAGTATTGACTAATCCCCCGTTTGGTTCTGATATTCCCATTACTGACCAAAATATTTTAAAGGCTTTTGAATTGGCTTTTGTTTGGGAAAAACTGGAAGATGGAAATTATCGGCGAACAGGGAAAATTCAGGGAAGTGTTGCACCAGAGGTTTTGTTTATTGAACGATGTATTAATTGGTTGAAACAGGGGGGAAAGACAGCAATAGTTTTACCCGATGGAATTTTGGGTAATCCAGGAACCGAATATATTCGCTGGTGGATACTTCGTCATTGCTGGGTTTTGGCGAGTGTTGATATTCCCGTGGAAGCTTTTATTGTCGAAGCCAATGTAAATATTTTGACGAGTATATTGTTTTTGAAAAAGAAGACAAAAGACGAAATCAAAGCAGAAGATTTAGGAGGGAAAAGAGATTATCCTGTGTTTATGGCGGTAGCAGAAAAAGTCGGAGTTGACCGTCGGGGTAATACTCTTTATAAACGCACTCCTGATGGAGAAGAAATTGTTGAGTTGAAAGATACAATTGAACGAATTAGAATTGGTGATAGGGTAATTGAACGTCCATTACGGCGGAAGGAAAAAATAATAGATAATGATTTACCTTTAATTGCAGAAAAATATCGAGAGTTTCGTCAAAAATATCCAGAGGCTGGTTTATGATTTCTCGGATAGAAGCTTTTAAATATCGCTGTTTTGACCGACTTGATATTAAGGTCGGTCAATATCATGTTTTAGCTGGTGTAAATGGTACGGGTAAGAGTACGCTGTTGGATATTTCTTTGTTATTAGGTGAAATTTTATCTAGAGGGTTAGTACCTGCTTTTTTGGAATCTCCTTCGATTGCTGGAAGTCCAAGGGCACAAAGTTTACAAGAATTGGTGCATTATAATCGAGGACATTATTTTGGCTTTGCGATTGAGGCTGAGTTACCAGAAGAAATCAGAATTAAATTACTTGATGACGCACCGCAAAGTATCTTAATAGATAAAAATAAGCAACCATTCAGTGTGCGATACGAAATTAGATTTCAAATATTTAATAATATTGAATTGCAAATAACAGATGAATTTTTGTATATATTGCCGCAAAAAGTTTCTGAACCTAAAGAAAGATGGGGGATTGCTGGAAAACGTCCGAGAAATTGGCAAAGGATAATTGAAAGAGAGTTGGGTAGTCCTTCTAATATTAAGCCCGAAAACCGTAGCGGTAAAAAAGATAGTTTGCGTTTAGAAGCTCAGGAGTTAGCTTTAGCGAATATTCCCCGCGATTCGGAAAAATTTCCTGCTGCTGTTTGGTTTAGAAATCTTTTAGAAAGAGGGGTGATGCGCTATGAACCAAGTTGGTCAATGTTGCGTCGTGCTTGTCCCCCTGGTCAGCCAAAAACTTTACGCTCAGATGCGGCAAATTTACCTTGGTTGGTTTTAAGTTTACAAACAGAGCAACCAGATTTTTTTCGCTCTTGGCTGTCACATATCCAAATGGCTTTACCGAATGTTGTAGGCATAGAAGCTATTGAAAGAGAAGAAGATAACCATGCTTATTTAAAATTAACATATTGGGGTAATCATACTGTTACTTCTTCTGGTTTATCTTATGGAACTTTGCATATTTTAGCTTTAACAATTTTGCCTTATTTACCTCAACAATCTGGTGTGATTTTTTTAGAAGAACCAGAAAACGGTATTCATCCGAGAGCGATTGAAGTTGTTTTACAATCCCTAAGTTCTGTTTATGATTCTCAAGTTTGGGTATCTACACATTCTCCTGTAGTTTTGGCGCATACTGATTTAAAATCGGTAATTGTGATGCGAGGAAGTAAGGAAAATGGTGCGGAAGCTGTACCCGGAAATGAACATCCGCGTCTTAAAGATTGGCGAGGAGGTATTGACCTTGGTTCATTATTTGCAGCAGGGGTACTAGGATGAGAGATTGTATATTCCTGCTAGCATAAAGTCTTTCCATCAATAGAAATTAATTCTCCATTCGTTAACTTATGAATAGATTTAACCCAATTAACGAAACATTGTTGAAACTGTAAAGGGTCAATAAGTGAGAACACGCGAGAAAATGTATCATGAGATGGAGAGAAGTTGCTGGGGTCGGTTTCCGACAAGCGCAAACTTCGGGAATACCATTTGGTAATTCTAAAAATTCTTTAAACCATTTATTTTTAGAATTCCCAAACAGTTCAATGTCTTCCCAAGTATCTGCTCCACAGATAACTGCACAGATGGCTATCGTCATAATATCAGGTAATTTATGTAACTTTGAGCGCTCTATTCTGGGATCATCAATATCGCCAAAATGTTCTAAAATCGTTGTTTTTGGTTTTAGTTTCATGACTTTTTTAATTATTTTATTTATCAATAATACATAAAAATCTTTGTTATTTATTAAAACCCACATTCCGCACTTCAACTTGAAGTACACAGAGATTACAGTCAAGGTTAAACCAAAAAATCAGGATAATTAAGAAAAAATATTGAACCAATCTGCAACATGAATAAAAATAACCAAATATCAAATGTTTGACTAATAAAACAGGTTATGTAAGCACTAGAAATTCGAGGAAAAATTACTGTTCCTTCGGATGTTGATAAATTTTTATTCACTCTCCAAACATTTTTTAGATTAAGAAAGCAGATAATATTTTTGACAAGATGATGGCAGACAATTCAAAATAAAATGGCGTGATGACGTTAAATTAATAATTTGATTAACCCCATTTAAAGTCAAAAGATGAATTCCTTGAAAACATTGAAATACCCATCTTAACGTAGGAGATAATGTTAACTTTCCTAATTGATTTTTGATTCCGATTTTGGCTCTTTTTAAGCTATTTCTTAGTTCTCGCTGACCGAGATTATAAACTAACAAACACAAAGACATTAAAAATAACATCGTCTCTATTCTTTCAGAATTTTCCACAAAAAAGCTATCTGTAAAAAATAAAGGGTCTTTCAAAAATCTAAACCCTCGTAAGCCGAGACGGCACGCTTCGCGAACACAGGACTGTTGGTTCTTATAATTTGTCAGAATCTCTTCTGGCTCTAACTTATTATCATCAACTAAATTAGTCGCTAAAATAAATCTTCCGGCTTCTTTTATTTGTATTTCTATCTCTTCTGGTTTTTCATGACCCACTCCTAACATTTTATAAATAGTCTTATTATCTTTTGATTTAGTTTCAATAAGTTTAACATCTTTAATTTCAAATAGCTTCAATTTTTTGTTGATTTCTTTTAGCTTATATCGAGCTTGCTCTGGAGTTTCAAAATCTTCTTTTTTTAATGCTTTAAGTATTTTTTCAACTTTCTCTTTTTCTTTTTTTAGCTTTTTATCTAGCTTTTCTAAATCACTCTTCCTTCTTTTTTGACTTTCTACTATTAGCCAAATTTGTTTAATACCACCATAATTGACTATTTCTTCTTTCCACTTGTATCCATCTGAGTTTAGGGATAATCTTTTATCTCTTTCTTCTAAACTTATCTCTTCTATCTCTACAGACTGAACTAATTCCTGTGCTTTTTTAATTGTCATCGGTACTCTACTTATCCATTTTAGATGTTCAATTAATTTGATATTTTCCTGACTATATAATGCGCTATCACAGACCATAATACTGTCAAAACTTATTTGTTTTTTAAACTCTACTAATATTTGACCAAATACAGCTTTATCTGCTTCATTACCATCTCCAGTTCTCATTAATAATGGTATATCTCCATCACTACTTGTTATTAAGTCTAAGACACATTGTTTCAAATCTGGTCTATGGTCACGAGAATATCCTTTGGTTATAATTATCGGTCTTTCTCTAGTTATTTCTTCTTCTTTTTCATTCACTTCTCCACTTTTATATTCGCCATGTAGATGAAATGATGTTGCATCTAGATGTGAATATTTTGTATCTATCTTAAATTTTTTAATCACTGATAAAACAATTTCTATAAACAAATTATTCAACCCATATTTATATAATTTATCCATCACTCTCCCAATTTTATCATCATTGAGATACTCGTTATCTACATCTTTTTCCAATAATATCTCTATCCCTTTATCATCAAAAAATTGGCTAAATAAATATAAAGGTCTCGATACAAATCCTAATCCATTTATTAAAATAGCTTTGACTAACATTCCCGCTGTAATCTTCTCACGAGGGTCTATTCCTAATTTAGAATTAATTGTTTCAACTATTCCTATTTCATCTATCAGCCCAGCTACTATTCCTAAGTGGTCGATATTTTTAATTTTCGCATCCTCGTAGTTCGACATTTTTCACCCTGAAATATTTTTGAGTTTTTCTAATTGTCTCACTTGGACTTAACCAATGTACATTTAGTTTTATAAAAAGCTTGGAATTAATTATTTATAAGTTCTTGAGCCGTTTTCTGGTTTGTAGCATAGGTTCGTTCCTTAATGCCGACTTACTGAATATTTTTGTGTGTTTTTATTTACTTACGGCAAAGAATAATCCTGTAACTCTTTGTAATACATTTTGAAGTGCGGAATGTGGGTTATAAGTACTCTTTTATGTTATAAGTCCCGCAGTGAAGCATCTAAGTAGGACTTGCTGAAAAAGTATTGAAAAAGAGAAGGGTTGAGCAGTCATTCAAGCACAGGAAGATATAAGTTTTTATTATTCTTTCTCTTATTTAATATAATATATTATTATGAAAACTTTAAGAAAGGTCTATTTTTGAAAAATAGACATAAAAAGGCATTAAGGAGCGCAAGTTGCGCGAACAAACGAATGATGAAGAAGATATAGAAATTGTTTTAACGATTACTGGTAAGCACAACAAAACTCGAACAATCGACTCTTTTGATCGACTTTAACATCAGAATGTTCCAAAACCAGTGATATTGTTCAATATTTTGCCATTGCGTAATTTATATAATTTCTACGAATCGCAACCAGCAATTCGGGTGAACATTTAGAATAATCTATGATAACCTACGATTTATCGAATATTAGGGAAAACTGACACGGTAGAATTATATATACAAGTACAACAGGTAATACAGTCTATGCACTATCGGCATGATTCAACACAATTATTTCCAGCGCTAGAGTCGGATACTGACTTTCAAGCGAGTCCAGACTCTACAGAAATTACGATTAAAGTTACAGAAATAGAGTGTCTAAGCGAAAAAGAACAAAGCGATCGCTTGCACCTAGAGTATCAAGTTGCAAGAGCATTTTATCAAGCTGGAAAGGCTTTGATCGAATTGAGTTCTAGAAAGCTATATCGTAGTACACATAAAACTTTTGAGGAATATTGCAAAGATAAGTTTGGGTTTGAGCGGCGCTATGCTTACAGATTAATTGAAGCCTCTAGGGTTATAGAGAATCTGATCACAATGTGTCCAAATTGGACACAAAACGAAATTGAAAATGGCACTTTTGTCATGCCCCGCGATAGTGTACAAGTTCTGCCCACTAACGAAAGTCAAGTACGTCCCTTGGTTCCTCTAGAACCGGAAGTTCAATTCCAAGCTTGGCAGCTTTCAGTACAAGAGACTGGTGGTAAAGTACCATCTGCTCGTTTAGTCAAAAGTATTGTTGAAAAAATTCAACAGCAAACTATATTACCCGATAGTTATAAAATTGGTGAAGTTTGCCAAATTATTGCCAACAATAAGCCTAAAGTGCAACCTCAAACAAGTGTTTGGGGAATTATTACTTCAAAAAAAGAATCTAGTATTGAAGTCACCACATGGAAGGGTGAATGTCAAGTAAAAATAGAAAAACTCAAGTCTCTCGAATATACTGATGCAGAATGCAAATATATGCAGCAATTGTGTCAACGCTTAAGAAGATTGTCTCTAGTGCCCAATCTCGACTTAACCGTGCATTGGCTGTTGTCTGGTTTAGGTAAGCAATTGCAGCCATGTTTAACTCCGGTGCAAGAAAAGTTGCTAACTGTTTTAGAACAGGAATACAATATACTATGGGAATAAATTATTTTTGTTAATTGTTACTAAAAAGCAAATATCTCTATCAAAAGACTGAAATCCCTGATTTTTCAAGAAATTGGGGATATTGTTGTTATCGCTTAATTTAAGATATGGTATTGAGGTAGTTTGGGTACAGGCAATGACATTTAATCTTCCCGAAGATAGAGCAGCCCATAAGTTAGAACAGACACAACGTTCATTAATCAAGCCAAGCTTGCTCAATCTTTCTGGTAGTGGTTCTTTACTTAAGGGAACCATCGTTGAACGTAATCTTGAACAGCCAAATTTTGAAGCTAGTAACACATCAGTCAAAGCAGCAAAACACATCATTGTAGTTCATTCGGGAAGTTCTGCCAGTTTGAACTGGAAAATTGACGGTAGACACAAAACATCACTTTTTTCGCAAGGAGACGTGATTGTCAACCCATGCGGTTTTTTTGCTGCACCATCCTGGAGTGAGCAAGTTGAGTTACTTCTATTAGGGATTGACCCGATTTTTGTCTCTCGAATTGCAGAACAGATGAATCATCGCGGAAATTTAGAACTGATACCACGCTTTCATTTTCGTGATGAATTGCTTCGGCAACTAATATTTGGACTGATTGCGGAATTTGAGCAGGATATACCACCTAATCTTGTTTATGCTGAGTCATTAACTCATACACTTCTTGCACACATTGTCAGACATTATTCAGTTGCCGGTAGCAAGCCGATACAGATGAAAGCTGGATTATCAGCGCGTAAACTGGCCTTAGTAATTGACTACATAAATGACAACCTTAGTGAAGAACTTTCATTAGAAGCGCTCGCTGATTTAGTAGGTATCAGTCCTTCTTACTTTATGACTTTGTTCAAAAAATCAACTGGTTTAGCTCCACATCAGTATATAATTACTCATCGAATCGCTAAAGCAAAAATGTTGCTGACTCATACTAAGCTGTCGATTGCAGAAGTTGCCGTCAATACAGGATTTGCAGACCAAAGCCATTTAACCCGCTTGATGCGCCGACACATCGGACTAACACCTAAAATTTTACGTGGTGATTCATTATCTGAGAAAATAGTCGATTTTGCTGAATCAGAAAAACAGTCAGAAATATAAAAATATAATTTAACTACCTAGATTCAGTTGAATAGCTTTATTCTCTGTGCAATTAAATATACTTTTAACTGCGGCAATTCTTATGTAATACTAATTTAATATAAAGCTGCAACAAATTCAATCCCCCCAACCTCTTCCACGCAGAGGCTAAGACTAGTAATAATGTGCATCTTCATATAAAAATTACATAACATATATTTTGGCTATTTTGGCAGTTTTTGCTCTCTGTTTTCTTAAACTTTGTGATAAATGCGGGTTGTTTAGCGATTAACATCAAGTATATTTGTTGGTAAGATAAATTTTAAATCAAATTTAAGAAGGAAGAGTATCTTGAGTAATACACAAATTTATCACGCAATTGTAGGTTGTGGGCGAGTATCTTCTAATCACGCCGATGCCTTCGCGCGGATACCAGGAGTAACACTTTACTATGCAAACGACATTCTTAGAGAGAGAACTGAAGAACTGGCGAGTCGTTTTGGTATACAGCATGTAACAACAAATTACCAAGATGTTTTGAACGACCCTAAAGTAACTTCAATCTCTCTTGCTGTTCCTCATTACCTACACGCATCAATGGCATTACAGGCGATAGCTTCTGGTAAGCACGTACTTGTAGAAAAGCCTTTTGTTATCAAGCCTGAAGACGGGACAGAAGTAATGACATCTATGCAAAGTAAAGGGGTTGTTGTCATGCCAGTATCACAGCATCACTTCGACCCTATCTTATGTTGTATTAAACAGCTAATACTTGATAATGAACTAGGAAATATAGTTATGACCCGATCCCATTTGGAATGTGTCCGGAGTAAAGAATACTATACTGATAGCCCGTGGCGCGGTTTATGGAGTGGGGAAGGGGGATCGGTTCTCATTAATCAGGCATATCACATTGTTGATTTGCTTCTCTGGCTCGTGGGTTCAGTGAAAAGAGTGAAGGCAGAAATGGCAAATTTAGCAAACGCTAAAATTATGGAAACCGAAGATACTTTCACTGCTTCAATAGTCTTTGAATGTAAAGCCTTGGGTAATCTCACAATCACTGGTGCTGGCGGTGGCGAGTGGGAAAGCTATATAGAAATAATTGGTACAGAGGGGGTTATTGCTTTTGATATCGCATATCCGAACACCATTCATCGGTTTGAGCTAAACAATAAAACATCCATGCAGGCTTGGAAAAATAAATTTGAAGAGTCGCGTGAGTCAGGGTTTGTATCACCTCCAGGTATTGATTATTACGGAAACTCCCACTGCCATCAAGCGAGAGCTTTTGTCGAACAAATATGGAGTCAGCTTCCACAAGACGGAGTGGATATTAAACATGCCCTCAAAGTAGTCAACCTGATCCAGCATTTATATGATTCAGCCCGGTCGGGCAATACTGTCTTAGTTGAAACTTCTTCTGGAGCATAACAAATAAGGATTTGTTCTAAAGGTTTAGTTGTTTTTATTACGGACGAGATTACTAAAATGTCTAAAACATGGTGTGACTCCTGGCAAGATGTTCGAGAAGAAGACCTTGAGGCAGTTTGTAGCCAACTTTCTAAAGGGTCGTTATCAGTCGTTTCTGGGGGAATTTTAGAAGAATTTGAACAGCAATTTGCTTGCTTCACAAAAAGCAAATACGCAGTTGCTTTTAACAACGGCACAGCAGCTATTCACACAGCCTTATGGGCTATCGGTGTTAGAGCCGGAGATGATGTGATAGTGTGTGATTATGGCTTTCATGGAATGGTTGCAGCCGTCATTGCTTTAGGCGCCAGAGTCGTTCCTTGTGATTGCTTACCCGACAGTTTAACAATCGACCCCCAAGACATTGCCAGATGTCGAACAGAAAGAACAAAGGCGATTTTAGTTCTGAATCCAGGGGGTGTTCCGGCACTTTTTGATGAGATACGTGCTGTATGTGACTTGCCCATCATTTCCGATGCCTCCCATGCTCACGGCGCCATCTACAAGGAGAAACCACTGGCTAATTGGGCTGATATTACCTGCTTTTCGTTAGGACTGAAAAAACTTATTTCTGGTGGAGAGTTGGGGTGTGCTGTTACCGACGATGTAGAACTGAGAGATAAATTACTGATTTTCGGGCATGTAAACCGTGTTCCAGCAGACCTCAAGCAAAATTCTTGGAATGGTAACGCCGTAGGTTTGAAATTTCGTCCGCACCCTGTTGCAATGACACTAGCGCTGGCTCAATTACAAAGATTTGACGAGAAGTGGGATACTTTAACACATACGTGCCAGCAACTGGAGGAAAACTTTGCATTTTCCGGTTTTATTCCGCAAGCAGTGGCGCCACGTTCAAAACGAGCTTATTGGAAAATTGTATTCAAGTTAGACGAAGCTTGGTTCCATAGCTTACCAACCAAAGTAATAGAAGAACAACTGCAAGCGCAGGGTATTCCAGTAGAACCAGATCACTATTGGCCTTTACTGCAAAACCAAGCTATTTTTCAATGGCCGGGTAACTCTAAATTTATCCTAAAGCGTCCTTGCACAACTGCACAGCAGGTAGTTCCGCGTACAATTACCTTACACGCACCTGTGAAACTGCCTGAAGATGTTCTTAATGGAACAAAAACGGCGGTAAGAAAAGTAGCTGAGTATGCGGCAAGTCGGTTAGAGCAAGAAGATAAGCATATTGCTCTCCATTAGATAAAAATGGATGCAGCAATTGCACCTCTAGATTTAAACCCAATACTCGTGAATGAAATTCTCAAGCTACTTTTGGCGAGAGAATTTCTAAATCTTTTTTCAATTCAATAACTTTACTTTTATCTTATGAAAATAGTTCACGTTATTCAATCGGTAGAAACTGGGGGAGCTTCAAGAGCTATGATAACTTTAGCTAAAGCTCTCTCTCAATATGAAATAATTCAACAGTCTATTATTTCTTTATTGCCAGTTGAGCCATTAGGAGTGAATTTAGAGCAGCAGGTTAAACTATTTGATGTTATAGAGAATCCGTCGTCACAACAAATAATAACAGAACTTAAACGAGCAGATGTGATTCATATTCATTATTGGAATAATCCTGCTCTCTACCAGTTTTTACAATTAGATTTACCCCCAAGTAGAATTTTAATGTGGTGTCATGCAGCAGGTGATACGGTTCCCCAAGTAATTACCAAAGAAGCCATTGATTTTGCTGATACTTTTGTAGCGTGTACCCCTTATACAATAGATAAATTATATTCAAATAACTTAGTTACAACGTCGAATGAGAATAAGATAAAATTCATTTATGCAGTCACTGACGTGGATAGAATTCAAGGTATTAAAAAACATGACCATGCGACTTTTAATGTTGGCTATATTGGAACAACAACTCCTGTAAAACTTCATCCAAATTATGTTGAAATGTGTGCAAATATTAATGTTCCTAATATTTGTTTTATTGTTTGCGGTTATCCAACAGGACTTAAAAATCTAGAACAACAAGCAATTCGTTTCAATATTAGAGAAAAGTTTGATTTCCGTAGTTATGCAGAAGACATAAAATCTATTTTAGAAAATATAGATGTTTTTGGTTATCCACTTTGCCCAAATAACTACTCGGCGGCTGAAATGGTTTTGCAAGAAGCAATGTTAGCCGGAATTCCTCCAGTAATTTTCCCCTATGGTGGAGTTCAAAAAATAGTTACTCATCAAGAGACTGGATTAATTGTTAATAGTGAGGATGAGTATCAAGCGGCTATAGAATTTCTTTATAATTATCCTGAAGAAAGAAAACGTTTAGGAAACAATGCCAGACAATATGCTGAAAAAACTTTTAATCCCAAAAATATGGCACGGGAATTTGTTAAGTTGTACGAGGAGCTATGCAATTCTCCTAAGACAGAACATAAGTTTGCTAGAGCTATAAACCTTTCAGGAGCAGAAGCTTTTATTGAATCATTAGGCTCTTTAGGAAACATTTTTAAGAACAGTTTTCTAGGAAAAGATATAGATGAATTATTACTAAGCGACCAACAAATTGCTGCTTCTTCATCTGTTATATGTAATATTAATGCAGGAGGAATTTATCAGTATCAGGAGTTTTACCAAGATGATGCTTATTTACATTTCTGGGCAGGATTAACTTGGCAATATCAAAAAAATGAAACGAAAGCAATTACTGCATTTCTGAGAGCGCTTGAACTTAGTTTTCCGCATTGGCGTATTTATTGGTATCTTCTTAAAGTTGCTGAGAAAGTTAATAATGAGTCATTAATCAATCAATGTTTGGATAAATTAAAGGAGCAACGTTTTAAGGTGATCTGCTAGCCGTATAGCTAATGCCACTAGTGTTAGGGTGGGGTTAGCCGTACCAGCTGTTGGATAAACAGATGAGCCAGCAACATACAGGTTACTAACTCCATAAACCTGACAGTTAGGGTTGACAACACCAGTTTTAGGATTAGTACTCATACGTGTTGTACCCATGTGATGCCAACCCCCTCTCAAAATTTGAGGAAATTGCGGCCAAGAACGATCCTCTTGAATGAGCCACTTCAATAGTTGAAGACGACCCAACCCCGAACGACCTAGTTCGTAGGCCATTAGCTGGTTTGCTTCCTCAGTGGTTTGTCGAAGCAGGTCTGTTAGGCGCCAATCTAACTTAATTTTACAAAGACCTAATATATCTTTCTCTTGATCGAGCATTACACGTGAAGTTGGGTTAGGAGCTTGCTCTAACATTGAAAACAAAATAAGCTCACTGGTTGCTATCTCATTCTGATTATCTAACGACTTTAAGCGCTCAGGCTTTTCCACCAAAAGAGCATTGTTGTCACACGCATGTAGTGCTGACAAATAAAGCCTAATCTCTTCCTTAAATCTCTCATTAGCCTCATTAAATTGTTGTGATTCGTTGAATAAGGCAACTTCCCGACAATCTGTTGCACACAAATCAAACGTGCAATTTAACAGTTTACGTTCCCGCTGTACCTGTTCATTCAAAGTTAAGTGTACTTTCGGTTCTGACTCTGGATGAAGAAGATATTGTTCCCAAAGTAAGGGGGATGGCACTAGCAAACGGGCAGAAGCTATGTGGACGTGTTCCATAAAAAAACGCCCTACTAAATCATGCCGATTTCCCAACCCATGCGCTTCCGTCTGATTTGAAATCAATAGCAAACGCGCGTTCTCAATTCCTCCACAAGCAAGTACATAATACCGTGCCTGAACTTGATGTTCCTTCCCGTTGAGGCACTTAATACGTACTCCTGTTACCATTGCTGCATTAGTAGTGGTTTCAATCGCTGTTACGTTAGCATAAGTCCACAACACAATATTATTTGCTTTGAGCAGTGTCTCTCCATACACTTCGGCAAAGCGGGTTGGTGGACTGTATTGAAATATCTTGTAAGAAATTTTTGATGTATCAAATGGCAGTGGACTCAAATTTGGCTCCTGCTGTTGCCAGAACTCCATGTCGTACCGATATGGTCCTAACTCACAAACCTTTTGGGCACGGGCATAATAGGGGTCTAAATCTTCCAAACTGATTGGCCAACCACTATATGGTATCCAGTCACGTTTCTCAAAGTCAATCGGGTCTAAAGGCGCACACATCCCACCCCAGTGGTTTGTCGTTCCACCAAAAAAGCGTAACCGTGCTTCCTTCAAGGAAAAATAAGGTAAGCCAATGTTCTTACCGTCATAAAGTGACTGGGTTTGTTCATCATATTCAAACCCACCGCTCTCTAGGAGAATTACTTTGTTAGGAGTACCAAGCAACTCGCGCGCGATACTGATTCCTGCCGCACCAGCACCAATAATACATAAATCACCTTCTATCAAAGTATTATTCTCTAACGTTCTTGTATCAATATGCATAAATATTCTTAAATTTACAAAGATCAACTGTGAGTTAAGAGGGAAAGACTACTGATGGTACTACACATGTAGCTAAAGCACACAATTGAGCTTCTGTCTTGGAAAGAATCCACCCATCTACTTGAACAATCTGTCCAAGCTTAAAGTCTTTTTTGACTTCACCTTGTAGCCAATAATACCACGATTGGAACTGCTCGTCTCCTTCAGTGAACACTAAATGTGTTTCACGAAGATAGTTACGAAACCCAGCAAGAAGGTGTTTCAATTCAGCCTCCTCTGGATACAACTTCAGGTAGCGTTCTCCAATAAGTTGGAAACTTTTGAGGTGTGGCAAATTCAGTAGCTTCTGACATAATTGAGCAAGAATTGCATTACTGGAAAAAGCCCAAGTAGTTGATTCCAAAAAGAACCAAGAGATAGTAGTGAGAAAACCCACTTTTAAAAAACTTCGTCGTAGCATTAGATCAAGAATTTACGGTAGATATTGGACAAATAATGTAGCTCATTATACAACTAGGGAAATATACATCTAAATATATACATAGTGTAAAGTAATATTAAGAAATCGATTTAGTAACTCCTTTAGTCAATCCATGAGTCTTACCCTACCAAAACAGTATGAATTTCTCAGCCGCTTCTACCGACTGTCTATTATTAATATACTCTCCAATATTACCGAGCCTTTGGCTGGTTTGTTCAGTATAGCTTTCTTAGGTCATCTAACCCAAATTCATCATTTAGCTGGAGTTACTATCTGTACAACTCTATTTAACTGCATTTACTCCCTGTTTATATTCTTACGAATGGCAACCACGGGAGTAACGGCTATTGCGACTGGACAAGAAGATCGAGAGAAGATGCTACTAGTGGGACTGCGGAATGGCTTAATCGCATTGGGCATAGGTTTAATCATTCTGATTTTACAGTACCCAGTGCAACAACTATGGTTTGCTAGCATGAGTGCTAGTCCAGAAGTGAAAGCTTCTGGTATTGCTTATTTTAATGCCCGCATTTGGGCAGCACCTGCAATTTTTCTGAATGTAGTTATGATTGGCTGGTTTCTCGGACGGGAACAAAGTCAGAAGGTGTTGCTGATGACTGTGGTAGCCAACGTCGCTAATATTGGGTTCGACTACCTATTTATTATTCGATGGGATTGGGCAAGTACGGGGGCTGGGCTGTCTCAAACAATTAGCCAATACTTGATGTTGCTGGCAGGCACAATTTTAGTGAGCCAGGATGTTGAGTGGGAAGAAGTAAGAATTGCAATTGAAAAACTTTGGGACACCCAAGCATTTAAAGCGATTTTTATCATTAATGGCGATATATTTATTAGGTCTTTAGCTAATATGACGGCTTTCTTCATCTTCATCAGCCTAAGTTCAATGATGGGGGTGACTATCCTTGCCGAAAATGCTTTGATTGTGCAGGTAATAATGATAGGTAGCTTCGGGATTGAGGGAATAAAATTCTCCGTAGAGACTCTAAGCGGAAACTTTAAAGGTAAAAAAGCTATTGAACAATTAATACCCCTATTACAAGTTGCGACAGGAAGTTGTTTGGTGATAGCACTATTCATATCCGTAGCAAGTGTGCTATTTCCCGATACTGTATTTGGGCTATTAACTGACCACGCCGAAATCATCGAAAAAGTTAAAATCCATGTTTTTTGGTTGTTTTCCATGCTCGGATTTTCTGCATTTTCTAACGTACTGGAAGGATATTTTGTAGGTATAGCAGAACCGTCTGCTCTTCGCAACTCTGCTGTAATCGGATCTATATTAGGATTTGCACCTTTTGCAGGCGCCGCATGGTATTTTCAAAGCAATCACATGTTGTTTTTGGCTTATTCGCTATCCACAGTAATACAAGTAGTGGTGCTTGGTGTACAGTTGCCAGGAACCTTGAAGGAAAGTCCTGCGACTAATGTTATAACTAGACCCGAAAGTTCTCAGGGTCTGGAAGCATAACAGAAGCAACTATTATATAAACCCTCCTTTTCGTAGATTTGTAATGCTGTCCTTAATAGCCTGAATTACGGAATTGATATCTTCATCTGTGTGGGCTGTGGATAGGAAACCACCATTTCCTCGAAGTAAGATTCCTCTGTAAAGCAAGTTATAGTATAGTAGCACTAAACGAAAATCCAGCAGGTCAGTATCCTTACAGCCTTGAAAACTCCCTATGGTGTTTAAGCCGAAAAGTGAGCCAAAATGTTTTACTTGAAAAGGCAACTTATCTTCTTCAAAATATGCGCTCAAATCTTCAGCAAATTGCGAGGTACGTTGATTTAACTGCTGCTGAAGAGAGACTCCGCAAGTCTTTAAATGTTTGAGTACAGCTCGTGCAGCAGCCATTGCTAATGGATGCTTACAATAAGTACCTGCAAAAAACGTTTTTCTTACTTGCGGATAGGAAGCATCCCCATAATTCCACATGCCGCCGTCAATAGCATCCATGTATGTTGCTTTACCCGCAATAACACCTATTGGCATTCCGCCACCAACAATTTTGCCATAAGTGGCTAAATCGGCTTTAATACCAAACCATGCTTGCGCTCCGCCTGGGTGAATGCGAAAGCCACTGATCATTTCATCAAAAATTAACGCAATATCAGCTTCTTTTGTCAGTTGCCTTAATTGCTGGAGAAATTCTCTAGACGGTATATTGAGTTGGCTAGTTTGTACTGGTTCAACCAGAACAGCCGCTAATTCACGCTCGTTGTCTTTAATAATATCAAGTGAATGGGGGTTTCCATAATCTAAAACTAAAACATCTTTTGCTATATTGAGTGGAATTCCTGGCGCCATTGGCACTGTATGTATAGTTTCATTTTCTAATTGTGTTTTAACAAGCGTTCCATCAGAATGACCATGATAAGAACCTGAAAACAAAGCTATTTTGTGGCGGTTAGTTATAGTTCGAGCAAGACGAATTGCCGTTATTATGGCTTCTGTACCTGTATTACTAAAAGTTACTCGTTCCATCTGTGTTAGTTCACAAATTAATTCGGCAACTTCACCAACAACTTCTGATTGTATGCCAAGGTGTATTCCTTCCTCTAATTGATCTGCTATGGCTTGTTTGATAAAGATTGGATTGTGACCAAAGAGATTTACCCCATATCCCATCATTAAGTCTATGTATTCATTTCCTTCTATATCCCAAATTTTGGAACCAGAAGAGCGCTTTCCGACAATGGAGTAAGATATTTCTTTTAAGGGAAGACTAAATAGTAGAGGAGATCTGTTGTCAGCAAGTCTCAAACGAAATTTTTGGGCAATTTCTTTGGAGGCTTTTGTAATCTGGATATAGTTTTGAATAAACGTTTCTAGCTCTGTGTTTTGCTGGTGCTTCATTTCTAAATTGATTAGTTATAGGTTATCTTTAAGGGATTTTTAAACAGTTGGGGGATTTAAAAAGCCGATTTGAATGAGGTATGAGAAGTAGGTTTTAAGTAGTTCGGTATTAACTGGGGGACAGGTAATTGAGGTTTCTGCTAGCCCAGTAATAGTATTGTGACAATCTAATTGCTGTAATGGTGTTTTGTCAGATGCGCTGTTACTTGTTTCTTCAGATAAAACAGTCAGCAGTGGATACAAAGCGTTTTCAGGAGAATTTGGTGTATTAATTAGCTGTGTTCGCCACTTTTCATAATCTACTAGTTCTATTGGGTAACCTAAAGAACGAATATAGTTAACCATTTCACTTAACGCTAAAGGTTGAGGATTAACAAGGTGAAATGCTTTTTTAAGTGATTCTTTCTGTCTTGAAAGATAAACGATTGCCTTGCTCATATAGTCAACAGGGCTTAAATTCATCTGTAGATTTTTGTCTGGAATGCTTCCTAGTTGAATACAGCCTTTAATCATTCGATAAGTATGATCGCCAGGATTACAAACACCTGTTTTGCTGTGTCCAGATATACGTCCCGGACGGTAAATACAAACAGGAAGATATCGTTCGCGAGCTATGGTTACTAATTTTTCAGCAACCCATTTACTTTGTGTATAGCTAATAGATGCCTTTTGGGCATTGTCGAGACTATCTTGTTCTCGAACGACGAGAATGTTAGATTTACTAGGATAAATAGTACTAATAGTCGAAATAAAATGGACGAGTTTTACTTTAACAAAGCACGCCAATCTTAAAACTTCTTGAGTTCCTAAAACGTTAGGTTCTTTGAGAACTGAATAGGGATATGTGAAGTTAACTAATGCTCCATTATGATAGATGACATCGATTTTACTTGCCATTAACTGAAACTGTTTTTCGTCAAAACCTAAAAGTGGCTGAGATAAGTCTCCGAGTACTGGAATAATTCTTTGACTAAACGATTCATCCCAAATGAGATAAGATTGAAGGCTACTTTGGATTTTTTTCTTACCTAACTCAATAGTTTCAGAACGTACTAAGCAGTAAATATCAGCTTGAGTTTGTTGTAGGAGTTCATAAAGTAAAAAGGCGCCTAAAAAACCTGTTGATCCTGTTAAAAATATCGTAGATGGGGTAACATTTGGATTATATGCAGTCCCTGAAGGGTAAATACTAGGGTCTAAAACAGCTTCAGCTTTCAGATCTATTGTGTCCTGCGTATCAATTTTGATGTTTGGCGCCTGTTGGAGGCTTGCTATTTTCTTGGCTACATTGGCTACAGTCGGCAATTCAAAAAGACTACGTAAGGAAAGATTTACCTTAAACCGATCTCGAATTTCTGCAAGCAACTGAGTAATTAGCAGAGAATGCCCCCCAAGATCAAAGAAGTTATCGTGAATGCCAACTTTCTCGATACTGAGAACTTGCGCCCAAATTTCAGCCATCTCTTTTTCTAGGAGCGACCTCGGTGCTATGTAAACAGCTTCTAATTCGGGACGAGTGTTCTCTGGGGAAGGCAAGGTATGGCGGTCAACCTTTCCATTAGGTGTCAGCGGCAACTTCTTAAGTAATAAAAATACTGAAGGTACTGAGTATTCAGATAGCTTGGTTAAACAGAAGGAGCGTAAATCGCTGATGCTGGGTGTTTGTTTTGGATCGGGAACCACATAGCCTACTAATCGCTTGTTACCCGATTCATCTTCAGATAGTGAAACTACTGCCTGTTTTACTCCCGGACACTGACTCAATACTGCCTCAATTTCTCCTAGCTCAACGCGAAAGCCCCGGATTTTGACTTGATTATCTATCCGCCCTAGGAATTCAATTGTTCCATCTGGTAGATAACGTGCCATATCTCCAGTTTTGTAAACTCTTGTAGAATAAGTATCCTGTCCACCGATATTTTCTATGGTAATAAATTTCTCAGCACTTAGTTCGGGTCGATTCAAATAACCCCTAGCTAAAGAAGCACCGCCAATGTAAAGTTCGCCAGGTACACCAATGGGTACTAATTGCAATCGTTCGTCGAGTAGATAAACTTGGGTGTTAGCGATTGCACGACCAATAGGAACTGTTTTAGCGTTATAACTCGCTTGTTTGCTCTTAACAAGATAGGTAAGCACGCCAACGGTGGTTTCTGTCGGCCCATAGTGGTTGAGAATGCGACAGTTGGGCGCGTAATGTTGGACTTTTTCAATTAAATCCCAGCTTGCGGCTTCACCACCAAGAACTAAAGTTTGGCGTGGCAGGATAGATGAGGATATCGAAGAAGCTAAGAGGGTAGTTATGTGGGAAGGAACTATTTTGAGACAGTCTATAGGATGGTGCAGAAAGTACTTTGCTAAGGCTTCAGAATCGGAAGCTCGGTCTTGGGATATAATATGAAGACATCCTCCTGTACACAAAGTTGGGAAGATAGCGGTGTTGCCTAAGTCGGCGGCGAAGGTCGAAACGGTGGCGAAACTAGCAGATGATAACAGTTCTAGTTTGTCTTGAATAGCATACAGGTAATTTAGGATTTGTCGATGTTCGATTGCTACGCCTTTGGGGTGACCCGCAGAACCAGAGGTGTAAATTACGTAAGCTAAGTTCTCTATTGACAGTTTGCTGGTGAGATTTACCTCGGATTCTTGGGAAATTAGTCCCCAGTCTGCGTCTAAGTACACGATATTCGGAAGACCATTTTGACGTTTGATAAGTCCCTTTTGCGTTAATAGGATAGGTACTTGAGCATCCTGCAACCGGAAGGTTAGACTTTCTTTTGGCAGTGCTGGATCGAGGGGTAGGTAAGCACCACCAGCTTTAAGGACGCCGAGTAAGGCAATAATAGTATCAAGAGAACGCTCGGTATAAATGCCTACTAATACTTCAGGAGTAATTCCTTGTCGTTGCAAGTAATGAGCTAGTTTATTAGCACGCTTGTTGAGTTCGGCATAGGTTAACTGCTGATCTTCAAAAACAACAGCGATGTTATTAGGTATATGTTCTACCTGTTGCTCGAACAAATTATGAATGCACTTGTCTTCAGGGTAATTAACTTGGGTGTTGTTAAGTTCATCTAAAAGTTGGTGACGAGTGCGATCAGAGAGCATATTTAACTCATTAATTGGCGCCTCTGGGTTGTTAGCAGCGCTTTCTACCAACGTCTGAAATTGCTCTGCTATACATTGAATAGCAGCAATATCAAATAGTTCTGTATCGTAGTGAAACTCTGCAACAAGGGACTCTTCTAAACGCGTGCAGTTAAGCTTTAATTTGAAGCATTCAAAGCAGACGTACTGCTGCTCAATTGAAAGTAAAACTTTGTCAGCGCAATATTTTTCTGACCAATCTTCAAACTCAAAACTAATTGGGAGATTTTGAGTATTGCTAGCAGAATATATACTTTCTTCTACAAAATAATCTTGCCATTGGTTGATTTGATGCAACGTCTTACTAAGAAGCAATAAAACTTCGCTAAATTGTAAGTTTTTTTGAAAAGAACAACGAACAGGCAACCACTTAGCCAACAACCCCATTACCGAATGCAGTTCCTCATATTTTCTGCCACTTAAAAGCGTACTGACGGTAAAATCTGACTGCCCTGTTAGTCGCCAGATTAATGTTTGCCAGCAAGCAAACAAGAATTCGGAAATTGTAATGTTGTGTCTAAGAGCTATTCCTTCAATGGCAACTGCATCTGCATTCAGATTCAAAGCGTAAACTTTTGGTTCAAAGGATGTTTTTCTAGAAGATTTAGCTTCAAAAGGAAGCGTCACACTCTGAAAGTTTTGCTTGCCCCAGTAATCTTTTCCTTCCTTTGCTTCTTCGTCTTCTAAGAGTTCGTTCTGCCATTCAGAAAATTGAATGTATTGTACTGGTTCATCAGATAATTCTTCGCCCCTTAAACAGGCATTATAACTGTGGCTAAGTTCACGGACAATATTTTTAAGAGTCCAGCTATCTGCATAAAGCGCTGGCAGTGTTAAGAGCAAAATAGACTGGCTATCTGATAGGGTAATTAGCGATGAACGCAACACTTCAGATAAAAGTTCTGCGGGAATAGCTGTACAAACTAAGCGTCCTTGTTCATGAAATAGTTGCTCAATTTTAGCTGACTGTTCTCTTAAATTTAAATTCTTTAAATTTATATGATTCCAGCATATTTTTCCGCGTTCAGTTATTACCTGAATGGGAATTTTTATCCCAGGTTGTTTGTGAAAGATGGTTCGCAAAATTTCATGCCGAGTAACAACTTGTTCTAAAGCTGCTTTGAGAACTTCTGCTTCGAGCTTACCATTAACTCGGATAACACATTGAGTGCGGTAAACTAAGTTATCTTGTTGTAATAACCAAAGGCGCCTTTGCTGTGGCGAAAGTTTAAACCCTTCAATATTTATAGTTTGCATTATGGCTTCTAAATTATATTTGCTTCCTAACTTTTAATGCTCTACGCTATTTATCAATTCCCCCATTGCCACGACAATTTTTCTCTGACCGACATAAGGATTGCGTCCATGTGCGGTGAGCATATTGTCTAACATCAATATATCAGTTTGCTGCCAGGTAAAACTAATTTGATTTTCTTGATAAACCGCTGCTAGTTCTGCCATTACTGAATCTTCAATAGGAGTGCCATCGCCGTAATAAACATTACGCGGCAGTTTATCTTCACCAAATACTGATAACAAAGATTGGCGAACGGCTGGTTCTAGACACGATATGTGGTGTAACTGAATCTGATTGAAAAACACTAACTCTCCAGTTTTGGGATGCTTGGTAACGGCAGGGCGAATTTTACGAGTTTTTAATCCATCATTCTCCAGCCATTCAAAATCCATACCCGCTTGATGACAGTAGTTTTCAACTTCTGCTTTATTAGTGGTATGAAAGAAATCTTGCCAGCTTACATCTAAACCTTCATTGTAGTTACGAACGTACATTAATTGCTTTTGCTCAAATTTTTCTCGTAACTTCGGATTGAGTAGCTGATAAACTTTGCGACAGTCAAGAATTGGAGTTTCGCCACCTTGTTGGGCGGGTTGGACACAGAAAAACCAGATTTTTAAAGGCCATCTGTGTAAGTGTGAACTTTCATTATGAAATAAGATTGCTTTATCTTGAGGGTAAGGGGTAGAACCGTAAACTTTGCCGCTGACTCCTTCGCGCGGTAAGTCGCCATACTCTCCGAACAAATTCGGGTAAATGGCATTAGCGACAACTTCAAACTCAGAAGCAGAGTTAATCTTAAATCCCCTAAAAAGAATAGCTCCTTGTTTGAGCAAATTGGTTTCAATGAATTCCCGATTACTAGCTGCCCAGTCACCCAAGTCAATTTTATCACTATCTGGTTCAATAACTAAAGGGAAGTATTGTTCCGGTTGAAGAAAACTAGTTTTTATTAATTGTTTCTGGGGTAAGCTAACTACCTTGGGTTTGATTGTTTTAAATTTATTGAAGCTAGCTTTTTCGCGCTTTGTTTGTTCGGCAATTTGTTTTTGTTTTTCAGTTTCACTAAACATTTCTAAAACGTTGATTTGTATTTCTGGATTTTTGGCAATGTTGCTAAGTAATGTCTCAAAATGCCCAGAAAACTGAGCGATTGTATTAGGATGGAAGAGTTCAGTATTGTACTTCCAAAAACCGATAATACCCTGCTCGGTTTCTTCCATGAAGAGAACCAAGTCAAACTTTGCCTTTCCAATCTTGAGGGGCAAAGGACTAATAGTGAGTTCTGACAGTTTTAATGCAGCTATTGGGGCATTTTGCAAAACGAACAATACCTGAAACAGCGGTGCGTGGTCAGAAGTGCGATCTGGTTGTAGAAGTTCTACCAATTTAGCAAAGGGCAAATCTTGATGAGCATAAGCTCCCAAAGTCATCTCGCGCACTCTTTTGAGCAACTCCCGGAAACTGGGGTTACCTGACAAATCAGTACGCAAAACTAAAAGGTTGACAAAAAAACCAATGAGCGGTTCGAGTTCGGCACGGTTGCGACTGGCAATATCCGTGCCTATAACAATGTCATTTTGCTCAGTATAACGGTGCAGCAGTGTAACAAATGCTGACAGTAAGGTTATAAATAATGTGGCTCCCTCCTGGCGACTTAATATTCTAAGCTTTTCGGATAGGCTTGCCGATATCATAAAGGAATATTCTGTATTTTCGGACGTTAGGGTTGATGCAGAGTTTCCTGCTATTTTCTTTAAATCTAATCCGAATTGGGCGCCTGCTAGCTGCTTTTTCCAGTACGATAACTGCTCGGCAAGTACCTCTTCCGTTAAGCACTGACGTTGCCAAATAGTAAAGTCGGCGTACTGTATGGGTAATTCAGGTAAAATAGGAAATCTGTCATGACAAAAACCTTCGTAGAGTGTTGCTAATTCTTTGTAAAGCACACCCTGTGACCAACCATCAAATATAATGTGGTGCGCTGTTAGCATAAAGACGTGTTCTGCATCGCTCAAGCGCAGCAAAGTTACTCGCAATAAAGGCTCTCGTTCTAGGTCAAAAGGTCGCAGGGCTTCAATATTGACTAATTGTTGCATCTGAGCTTCTCGCTCGCTTTCAGGCAGATGCAACAAGTCCATAATTTCAAGTTTTAAATTAAGATTTGAAGCGATAACTTGAATGGGCTGCCTTTCTCGTATTATGAAGTTTGTGCGTAACACTTCGTGACGGCGGATAATTTCGTTGAGGCTTGACTGTAGCGCAGCTACGTTGAGTTGTCCACTAATACGCTCGGCAATAGGAATGTTATAAAAGGCGTTGTTTAGTTGTAATTGGTCGAGAAACCACAACCTAACTTGTGCAAAGGATAATGGGATATCGCCTAACCGTGGAATAGGTAATAGAGGTGGGGTTTGCACAGATTGCCCGCTTATAATCGCTATTTGAATGCGTTTAGCTAGTTCGGTGATAGTGGGAGCTTCAAATATAGTACTTAATGGTAATTCGACAGTAAAGGTTTTGTGTATTCTTGAGATCACTTGAGTTGCTAGTAATGAATGTCCACCCAGTTCAAAGAAGTTGTTTTGAACGCCCACTTGTTCAATTTTGAGGACATCTGCCCAGATTGAAGCTAGCATCTTTTCTTCTTGAGTTTGAGGAGCTACAAAAGTGAGTTGCAGTTCGGAGTTAAAATCTGGTTGTGGCAGGGCGTGACGATCTACCTTGCCATTAGGTGTTAATGGCAGGGTATCTAACATCAGGAACGCTCTGGGTATCATGTAATCTGGTAGTTTCTCCTTCAGAAAACTACGCAAGTCGATGCTAGCAATCGCTTCTTTCTGGTTAGGGACAATGTATGCTGTCAAATATTTATTACCAGGAACATCTTCTCGCGCCACAACCACCGTTTCTCGCACGCCTGGGTGAACAGCGATCGCTGCCTCAATTTCGCCTAGTTCGATGCGAAAGCCACGAATCTTCAACTGATTGTCTAGGCGCCCTAGGAACTCGATGTTACCGTCACTCAAGTAGCGACCTCGATCTCCAGTCTTGTATAAACGGGAACCGGGTTCGTTACTATAGATGTTGGGGATAAATTTCTCAAGAGTTAAATCGGGTCGATTGAGGTATCCTCGCGCCAAACAAATGCCACTTATATAAAGTTCTCCAGGTACGCCTATAGGTACTGGTTGTAGATAGGAGTCTAACAGATAAATTTGTGTATTAGCAATTGGGCGACCAATCGGTACAGTTTTCAAATTACTATCCCTTTGGCATTGCCAAAATGTCACATCAATTGCTGCTTCCGTAGGACCATACAAGTTATGCAATTCGCCATTCATACGCTGGAAAAATTTTTCTTGCAAGTCAAAACTGAGAGCTTCGCCGCTACAGATAACCCGGAGCAAGCTTTGGCATTTTTCTAGATGACTTGTTTCCAGAAACACTTGTAGCATTGAAGGCACAAAGTGCAAAGTAGTAATTTGCTTTTTTTCGATCAAGTCAACTAAGTAATTACAATCTTGATGTCCACCAGGTTTTGCCAGGACTAGACACGCACCAGTTAACAAAGTCCAGAAAAACTCCCAGACGGAAACATCGAAGCTAAAAGGAGTTTTTTGCAACACTTTGTCTGCGCTTGTCAACTGGTATACTTGTTGCATCCACAGCAAACGATTGCAAATTCCTAAGTGGGTGTTCATTGCACCCTTCGGTTTTCCTGTAGAACCAGAAGTATAAATAACGTATGCTAAATTTTCTAGTCTAACTTCACTATTTAGATTAGTCTTGTGTTGTCCTGAAATTTTTTCCCATTCAGTATCTAGACAAATTAAGTGTGCCTCATGTTTGGGTAATCTAGGAACTAGTTTTTCTTGAGTTAACAGCACTAGCACTTTAGCGTCTTCCAGCATAAAAGCTAGGCGTTCTTGAGGATATGTCGGGTCTAGTGGTACGTATGCTCCACCAGCTTTGAGAATTCCCAGCAGACTCACTACCATCTCGAAGGAGCGTTCGGCACAAATACCCACTCTTCTGTCTGGACCTACGCCTAAAGTTTTCAAATAATGTGCTAATTGATTCGCTTTAGTGTTTAGCTGGAGGTAGGTCATTTGCTCTTCTGCCATTTGCACTGCAATGGCAGAGGGTGAACGCTCTACAACAGCTTCAAACATTTGGTGTAGACAAGCATCGGGAAGTGGCGTCTTGGTATTGTTCCACTCGACTAATAACTGCTGAGATTGTTGTATGCTTAACAAAGGTAAATCTGAGAGCTTTTGAGTGGGATTGTTGACAATTCCCTGGAGCAGAGTTTGAAAGTGCCCGCTCCACCGAGCGATTGTAGTATCATCAAACAGATCGCTGTTATATTCCCACGATCCCGTTAATCCTTCTTGTGTCTCCCAAATTCTTAGACTCAAATCGAACTGGGCTGTACCCCGATCTACCAGTTCTGGAGTCAGAGTCATACCGGGTAACTCTAAGGTACTGAGTGAGAAATTTTCTAAGACAAACATTACTTGAAATAGGGGATTGTAGCTCGCACAACGTTCTGGCTGTAATGCTTCTACTACTTGCTCAAATGGTACGTCTTGGTAAGCGTGAGCATTCCAGACAACTGAGCGTACTCTTTGAATGAACTCAGAGAAACTAGGATTCCCTTCGATTTGGGTACGCAACACCAAAGTATTGACAAAAAAACCAATTAATGGTTCTAATTCTTGACGATTGCGATTAGCAAAGGGTGAACCGATACAAATGTCATTTTGACCGCTGAAACGATGCAATAAGATGGAGAAAGCTGCCAATAGGGTCATAAACAGGGTAGTTCCTGACTGTTGGCTGAGTATTACCAGTTGCTCGGTTAAATGTGGGTTGAGTTGAAATTGCTTGGTGGCGCCACGGAAAGTCTGAACCGGGGGACGTGGATAATCTGTAGGTAACTTCAGCAATGGCGGTATGCCTGCTAACTGTTGTTTCCAGTAGTCAAGTTGCTTTTGTGTAACTTCAAGAGTCAACCACTTTCGCTGCCAAAATGTAAAGTCTGCATATTGTATTGTTAAATCTGGTAAGGGAGAAGGCTTGCCAGTAGCAAAGGCTTGATAAAGAGCGCATAATTCTTTGAATAATATTCCTGTTGACCAGCCATCTGTAATAATATGATGCATGGTTAGTATTAGCAGGTGGAACTCTGACTTAAGGCGCAACAGGGTGACTCGCAACAAAGGACCCTTTTCTAAGTCAAAGGGTTGTCTAACCTCCTTGGTGACTGCGTGTTGCACAGAGGCTTCTGGTAAATCCGGCAAGTCAACTATAGATATGATTATGCTCAAAGTCGGCGAGATCGTCTGCACGGGGACACCTTGTACTGTTGGAAAAGTAGTCCGCAAAGCTTCGTGACGGCGGATAATTTCGTTTATACTCTGCTCTAAGGCTACTACATTCAGCGTCCCAATAATCCGAAATTGGAAACTTTCATTATAAAAAGGGTTATTTCTATCTAACTGATAGAGAAACCACATCCTCTGCTGAGAAAAAGATAAAGGTAAATTGCTATCTCGTTTAACAGGTATTAGAGGTTCAGAAGTAAATTGTTTAGTAGTTTTTGCCTCTTTCAAAAAAGCAAGAATTTGTGTTTTTCGTTCTCCCAGTTCCTGCTTGAGGGCTGATGTCATTACTCCCTTGGGAGCGCGATAGCGTAGCTGGTCATCTTCAATCCAGACTTTAACACCTAAACTGTTTAGTGAAGACAAAAATTTAACTGTCGTCATCTTACAAATAGCCCTCTTCGTATTCTTCGGTGTTAGTCATAAATGCGCCCCCATCTTCTGCTATAGTTCGCAGCGCCTCAAGGGTATGAGCTAAGTCAGCTACACTAGGAGATGCAAATAAACGATACAAAGATAATTCTACAGAAAAAGTGTCGCGCAAGTGAGAAATTAGTTGTGTCGCCAGGAGGGAATTTCCTCCCAGTTCAAAGAAGTTATCGTGTACGCTAAGAAGCGGTATACCTAAAATTTGCTGCCAAATGTGAGCAATCTTTTGTTCTACTTGGTTTCGGGGTGCTACGCGGTCGTCTGCTTTCTGACGGGTAAACCGTCGAACTAATTTGTCTCTATCAATCGCGCCGCTTAAGGTGAGAGGCATCTCGCTAAGTTGTACCAAGTTACAGGTACTTTGAATTCCAAAACGGTCTTGCACCCGAAAATTTGGTAATTTAACAACTCCAGAATGCAAGGGCGCGGTAAAATAAGCAGTTAACTTCTGCAATCCAACAGCTTCGGACTCCAAACGTCGAATATTTTGGCTGCTGCCATCTAACCCTACAAATAGGTGTGAACAGTCGCGGCGTAAACCTGCAAGCATTGAAGATATCGCCTGGGATATGGGCATGGCGTAGAAACCTTTGGCACGGATCAGATTCTTCATCTGATAGCTCTGGCTCATCCCTGTTTCATCCCACATGCTCCAAACAAAACAATAGCTTTGCAATCCACTTTTATATTTTTGGTATTGGGAGAAGCTATCGAGAAAACTATTCGCAGCAGCATAGGCGCCTACAGCAGTGCTTCCAAAAAAACCGTGTGCAGAAGAAAAATTGATAAAAATGCTTAAAGGGTTGTCTTTAATCAGTTGATGCAGTGCCCAAGTACCCAACATTTTAGGACGTAACACTGCTGCTAAGTTCTCCTGGGTTTCTTCAACCAAAAGCTGCTCGTGGAATATTCCTGCTAAATGGATTATCCCATCCAAATCTGTCCCCCATCGCAATTTAGCTTTTTTGACTATTGTTTGCAACTGCTCCAAGTTACAGATATCAATGGCTTCATAAATGACATCTCCCTCAAGTTGCTCCAGTTCTTGATAAGCTTGAATGCGCTGTGAGATAGCGTCCCCTTGCTCTAGATGGGTATTCCAAGTACTTTTCTCCGGTAAAGGAGTTCTCCCTACCAATATTAGTCGAGCTTGGTAATATTTCAGTAAATACTGAGCAATTTGGCAACCAACACCTCCCAATCCACCGCTAAGGAGATAAATTCCCTCTCGTTTGAAGGGAATTGAGTGCCCAGGTTCTTCGAGCAGATTCACTTTTTCCAAAAAAGGATCGAAACGCTGCCCATTCCTGTAAGCGACTTCTCGTTCTTTTGAGGGGATAAGCAGTTCTTGTAAAATATAAGCCCCATTTGTTTCAACGTGATCGAACGACAGATCAATGTGGCGACAGTTCAACCAGTGTAGTTCTTGAGGAATGGTTTTCAGCAGCCCCAGTACTGTAGATTTTTCATAAGCTATTGGGTCATTTGACAAAATAGACTGAATATGCGTAGAGATAAATAGTAACTGAACGGAATGATTAGAACCCTGAATTTTGGCTAGGGCTTGAACAAAGAATAATAAACTGTATATAAGTTTTTCTTGTGCTTTAGAGAGAGCATCTAAGCTTTTGACTTCCCCCCTATACTCGTCATAAGTCCATAGGTGGAGAATTTGCCCAATAACAATGTTATCTGCTGCCAGAGATTCGAGTAAGAGTCGATAGTGGTCAGCTTTTTCTGGAGCGATTGTATAATGTCGATCAATTTTGCAAAAATCTTCCCCTGATGAAACAGTTATATATGGTCGGTTATATTGTGAAAGGATTTGACATAAATATGCCCCCAAACCGTAAGAATCGAGAAAGACTAGAGTCGGATTTATTAAAGACAGAAAATCATTATAAATAACGGGGGATTTTGGCTTCCAAACAATCCGGTAAAACCAGTCAGGAATGGTATTGGCATTACCCAGCAATATATCAACCCGTTTGAGAATTGGTTTAAACTCTCCGGCATTAAAGCGCTGGCTAAGTTGGGCACGCTGGATTTTACCAATAGAAGTTTTGGGAATAATTTCTCTATCTACGGGAATTAGATAATCTGGATTTATTCCCAAGCTGTTGACTACAAAAGTGCGAATTTCCTTTAGAAGAGTCAGTAAACTTCCGTCGTCAGAAAGGGAAGTACTGAAAAAGATAGCTAATTTATCGGTATTAGTTCTAAGCTCTCTTACCGCACATGCAGCTGTATAAGAAACTTCTACCCCTTCCACTTCTTCGACAGAAGCTTCGATTTCGTGGCAGTAGTAGTTAAGTCCATTAATAATAATCACATCCTTCTGCCGACCTGTAATTGTTAGGCGCCCTTGACGGAGAAATCCTAAATCTCCTGTATTAAACCAGCCATTCGAGGTGAAAACTTCTTGATTAGCCTGTGGATTCTGATAGTAACCAGAAGTAACCGAAGCACCTTTGACCTGCAACCGCCCAATCGTCTCTTCTTCAACTACTTGGTTTTGAGCATCCACAATTCGCATGGCAAATCCTGGAATAGGCGCTCCTACTTCCACAAATTTTTGCTCATCTGTGGTTGAGTTCAATAAAAAAGTGTCAGAATAGATAGTTCCTGAAGATGTCTCAGCCATTCCCCATGCCGGATGCATTGCCGTAGCTGGCAATTGATGGGGCGTAAGCAACTGCAAAAATTTTCTTGCTGTTTTGGCAATGATAGCTTCAGCCCCATTGATGATGAATCGCATTGAAGATAAATCCCACGTGGGAGTCGCCTGGGTTTTTAGCTTTTCTAGTTGCTCATTGATCAGCCCATAGGCGAAATTAGGCGCCCAGGTAATTGTAGCTCGATAGCGGGAAATCCAATCTAACCATCTTGTCGGTTGTTGCAAAACTAATTCTGTAGAAGCGTGAATTTGCAAGCAACCAAGATAGACACTTTTAATATGGCACATCACTATTCCGCCAACATGGTCTAGGGGAACCCAATGCAACCAGACATCCTCTGGCTTAAAACCGTGCATCGTAGCAATGCCAACACAACAACTAATCAGACTACGATGACTCTGCATAACAGCTTTGGGTGTACCCGTGGTTCCAGAAGTCAAAAGCAAAATCGCCAAATCCTCTGGCAGGCTGTTATGCCAGTTAAAATCAGGTTCGCAATCGCGCAACTCATCAATAATTTCAACTTGAAAGTTTTCTAATTTCAAAAGCCTTGACAAACCACGAATCTTAGGAGCTAAAGAAGCGCTTGTCAGTACAAGAGGTTTCTCCAGCATCTGCCAAGAATTCTGGAGTTTGCTGGTGACACTATTGGCTTGCTCGTAAGTTGGGGCTATAGACATTAGCACTGGAACAAAGCCTCCTAGTATGCAGCCCCAAAAAGCCGGGATAAAATCTTGATTGTGTTCTAGTTGAAAAATTACTTTATCTTGGGGCGTAAGTCCTAGCTTTTTTAAGCCTGCCAAAATTCTGAGGGCATCTTGCCATAATTCCTGATAAGATTTAACGACCTCGGAGCTATCAGGCTGAATGTAAATGATGCCTTTAGTTGATTTTTGAGCGGCTCTTTGCAGTACTTCCTGTAAAGTTTTCGGGACGCCTTGGGGGTAGTGTAGAGGTTCCCCATAGCTTATGGATAGCTTTTTTGCATCTGACGTTGGTATAAAACGCTCCAGGCATCGCTCATTTTCTATCTTCTGGCTAGGTGTAGTTGCTTGTGCTTGAAGCTGACTATCTTGAATGGCGTTCGCTTGAGTCTGGCTAAATAAATCGTCTAAATGTAGAGGAGGGACGGTTTTAACTAGGGGTTCAACGACTACTGCAAAGCGCTCGATTTCTGGGAATAACCCTAGTCGCTCTTCCACACGAAGTATAGTGTCAGAGTCAATAACTTCTAAACTGGCTAGAGTGGTTTCGTTCACCTGTCCCGTATCTGTCAGGGGTATAGTTGAAACTGGCACATAAGTCTTTGGGATCAAAGCAGAAGGCAGAATCTGCTGCACTTGGGATTGGATTTGCTCCAGAGATATGGGCAGCTTTGAGACGATGTAAGCAACTAATTCAGGTTGACGAGTTTGCGTTTCCCTGATTATAACGGCACAGTCGTCAACTAAAGGGTTTGATAACAGAGCTTTTTCTACTTCAGGCTTTAGACACTGCAAAGACTCTGCAATCTGTTTATCTATATTGCACTTAAAAGACTGTTTTGTCATTTTCACAAATTATGGAATAACTTACTTATTATTTGAGGTTCAATTCGCTGTAGCGCACTTATGTTTAGCTTAAACCATCAACCAAATTTTTCAGAATAATTCTTATTGATTTAGAATCATAAACTCTTGTCATAAGTAACTTTTTTTAAAATTTGATTATGAGTTTAAAATAAACTTATGTAAATTGATTGGAGTTTAAAATCAATTGTACATGGCTTTGAGTCTAAACTCCAGAATATACAGTAAAATTATGTTAAGAAAATTAATCGACTTTTAGCGGTTACTTTTATTACTCGTTACTCTAGTTGATCAATGAATATAAGACTTCCTTCACAGTATGACTTCTTAAACCGCTTTTCTCGATTAGTACTTGTCAGTATTCTCTCCAATTTGATGATACCGTTGGCTAGTCTGGTTAATACGGCGTTCTTGGGACATTTGGAAAACATTGGTCACTTAGCTGGCGTTGTCTTAGCTACGCTTTTGTTTGACTACCTCTACATAAGTTTCAACTTTTTACGCAAAAGTACTAACGCAATGACAGCTCAAGCCGTCGGCAGAGATGACAGCAAGGCAGTGCTTCTGGTGGGGCTGCGGCATGGCTTAATCGCCTTGGGCATTGGCTCACTGATCTTGATTTTACAGTATCCTTTGCAAAAGCTAGGGTTTACGCTCTTGATTGGCATCCCAGATGTCAAAGCTTCAGGTATTGATTATTTTAATGCCCGAATTCTGGGGGCGCCTGCCGTTCTGCTCAACTTTGTCCTGATAGGTTGGTTTCAAGGGCAAGAGATGAATCGCTTTGTGTTGCTGATGTCCTTCATTAATAACGGCGCTAATATCGTACTGAACTACCTGTTCATTATCCAGTTGGGCTGGGCAAGCGCGGGGGCTGGACTAGCCACAGCTCTTAGCCAGTATTTGACGTTATTAATGGGCTTGATTTTAGCGTGCTTCAACATTCAGTGGCAAGAGATACCAGCAGTCGCCCAAAAGATTTTAGATAGATCAGCCCTCAAAGCAACCTTCGCCTTTAATGGAAACCTAATGATTAGTACTTTGGTTTCTACTTCCAGCTTTGCTATCTTCACTAACCTGAGTTCGGCAATTGATACAACGCTTCTAGCTGAAAATGGTTTGCTAATGGAGGTAGTATTTCTAAGCATCGCTGTTATTCAGGGAGTAGGAACCAGCACCCAAACCTTGACGGGAAACTTTAAAGGTAAAGACGCGAACGAGCAGTTAGAACAGTTACTCAAAATTGCTCTGCTCACCAGCTTATTGGTTGCACTTCCCTTCGCCTTGGTGTCTGTCTTATTTCCACAGACTGTATTTGGACTATTAACCAACCACACCGAAGTTACCAAGTCTATCTCTAGTTATGTCGGCTGGCTAATACCCTTCCTGGCATTTACTGCAATTGCTTATATACTGGATGGATACTTCATTGGTTTAACAGCAGGTCAGACCACACGTAATAGCGCCTTAATTGCCCTTGGAGGATTTGCGCCCACAGCTTTTGTTGCCTGGTATTTTCATAGTAACCATATCTTGTGGTTTGCTATGTCATTGTACATGGTAATCGTAGCAGTAACACTTGAGGTACAGCGGCAAAGGCTATCTCCTAGTACATCTTGCCAGGAAAGGGATACGGGAATCACGAAAGCATAATCGTATCGTTAACCATACTGTTTAACTAAAATAATATTTTTCTTTCCCTGAAGAGACACAAGAGGGCTATATATTAGTTCTATTTTTGAGATTTTTTCTTTGGGACACCACTACGTGCAGGATGTGGACTCGAAGATAATCGGCAATTTCAGTTATTATTCCCAATCTTAACTAGAAACATCGCATTACTTTATAGAGTAAGCAGGCTTTCAAACTACTAGAAACATCGCAATGTTGTCAAAAACAATTCTACTAATTAGCCCCCAGTTGCCATATCCGCCCATTGACGGTTTAAAACACGATGTGTGGGGTCACGTGACCTTCTTCCACAATAATGGTTGGCAGGTAATCTTAGTCGTATGTGAACCAAAAGCTCCCGGTACTGAGCTACCCATAGACATTAATCTCCACTTTGTCTATTGTAGCTCTAACGATCTATGGATTAGAGCGCAAAATCCAGAAATCCTTGTAACAGTGCAAAAACTCATTGACTCCTACAAGCCTCAAGTGGTGTGGGTTGAGTATGCCCACTTTGCTTCGCTAGCGTCTGCGCTAATCCTTAATGGAGCAAAGCTGTGGTTTCGACCGCACAATTTTGAATTAGCTCACGCGATCGATAAAACTCTTGCCTGCCCACCTTGGCTAAACTGGCAAGGATACAGTACTCCACAAAAAGCTCTAGCTTGGGCTAAGGACTTTTTACCTCACCTCTGGCATATTTTTACTACGGAGCAGATGATGTTCCGCATTGCAGATCGGCTTTTTTTCATTTCGCATGGCGATTTGTATTTTATGTCCCGACTATACAAAGGAGCTGTTCGCAAGGATTGGGTGCTATCCTTTTTGGAGTGCAATCAGATTCCTGTTAAAGACGGAAACAACCCACTAAATATCATTTACGTTGGTGAGTACGATCATGAACCTAATCGGGCAGGAGCTTGTATCCTTCTAAGTGAGTTGATTCCTGCTATCGAGGCAGCAATGCCCGGTGCTTTCCGATTCTATATCGTTGGACGTGGTAATCGCGAACATTTTGGTCAATATGCTTCAACAACAGTCATTATCCATGATTTTATTGAAAACTTGTCAGACTTCTTGCAAGATATGGATATTGCTTGTCTTCCAGTAAAATTTGGATGGGGAGCCAAGCTCAAGCTGTTAGAAGCTCTAGCCTCTGGCTTACCTGTAGTAGGCGCACATCAAGCCTTTCGCGGCGTGCCATTGACACAGGGAGCCTATTACATTTGTCATACAACGCAGGATTATGTAGAAGGGTTGAGGCAACTGCAAGATACAGACACGCGCAGGCGTATAGCAATGGCAGGAAAAGCAGCTTATACGGCTTGGCTTTCTGAAGGACAGTGTATTTTGCAAGATGCGTTGAAGGAGGTGGAAAACAGTCAGTAGAACTCTTGGTATTTATTATTCATACAGATTAAATTAAGTTACTGAAGTTGTGGATAATCTGCTCAAAATGTGTCCAATTTGGACACAAGAGAACTCCATAAAAAAGATGATCCTACTGCGACCCAGGTTTTGCAAAAATTTCAACAAACCATTTTTTAAGTTCTGGAAGACGGTTAATTTGTTTTTCAACTTCAGCCATAGCTTCTTCTGTAAGTTTAACTCCGTTAGAGTAAACTTTTTTAACCAGCTTAACAACAGGGTTTTGACCATTAAAACTTAGAGTTATAGCATGAAAAAGCGCTGATTCAACAGTGTCGAGTAAACTACCATTCCAATGGTTCTCTAACCAACCAAAAGTACGTTCAACCGGATTATATTTACTGTGATAAGGAGGATAGTAAGCTAGTTGTAAATCTAGTTTAGATAAAGTAGAAAAGTCTAATATCCCGCTAATTACCAAACTCTATGTTGATAAAGGTTACATAACCAGTGGCGCCTTTCTTCCTAACAACCAAAATCTGACTAGCGGCGTTGTGCAGATTCAAGTTGTGGAGGGAGAACTCGAAGGAATAAATATTTTTGGGTTAAAAAGATTACAAGCTGGTTACGTGCGTTCGCGTATTGAGAGGCTTGCAGGAAGACCATTAAATCAAAAGCGTCTGGAAGAAGCACTGCAATTATTACAAATAGACCCTTTAATTGAACGAGTCAATGCTGAGTTAACTGCTGGCAGCGTTCCTGGTAACAATATTTTACAGGTAACAATTACTGAGGCGCCTGCATTTCACGCTGGAATTGTCTTTGCAAACAATCAATCACCCAGTGTTGGTTCAGATTGGACTTTGGACAAAAAAGTTATTTGCACTCAGTTAAGTTGCGGATTGAAATCTAGACACCATAAATCACCCCAGTTATTGTTCTAACTAAGCCAAACTAATTGTTAAGCATTAAAGCCTAATGATATTTATGCAGCTTTTTGTTTATTCGGTGTTACTTTTGACTGTTTTTTAACCTTAATACTTTTAAGCAAGTGACTTTATTTACCTAATCATTGAAGACAGGTTCAGCAGATTTAATAGAAGATGCGAAAAACTATAAATAAAAATTATCAATACTATTGTTCGTGTATATTTTTGCAATCAATATTTTTTGTCCAAAGTCCAAACATTTACGACATGAGATTTCACATTGATAAAATTAATGTTGTCAGCTTTATCTTGGAAGTAGCCATCGTAAAATTCATCTAACACCACTGACAAAATTAGGGTTTGAGCCATTTTTACGTCCACGTCCTCAGTTAGAATCTCATACTCGCAAATTAAATTTTGCGATCGCAATTCAAGTTTTGTAATTTTTATGACATCAACTTCTGTTTGATTACTATTTTGTGAACCGCGTCGCGATACAAAAATATAACCAGGCGGGTCGGCACCAGCAGATGCCTCATATTCGTTTATATCTACATAATCGTAGTCACCCTCACAAGAGTAATCGCGCTTGACAATGATGTCACCGTATTTTAAACCCTCTGGGTCACAGACATAACGGTTTGGGTTACTTCCCAACACAGTTTCCATCGCCCACATTAGTTCGGTGATAGTCGGTTTGCGTGAAAACCTGTCTTCATAGTGTGAAGCGATTTCTGCCAACGTGAGCGCTAACTCATCGATGGGTTGGTCGCCCGTCATACCTTTGACTCCGTTTCGCTCAAACTCTTCCCAAGCCATAAATTTACACTCCTATACATATAAATTTTATATGTAAAAAATTACTTAATTATCTGGGTAGTAGCGCTACCAATAGTATTTTATCAACAATATTTTTGAATGAGTTCGTTAATTCCAGCATAGCCCATTGGCTCCTGTTCGTACCTAAGTTTAATACCTTGCGCCGTTAACTGCTCAAAGACACGGCGCTCGTGGTAGTGCATCTCATCATCTGTCAAACCATCAATTATTACTTCCAGTTTCATGTCTTTTTTATACCCATATATTTCTGGTTTTTTGATATACTTTGCACGGGCATAGACTGAGTTTCTGCTCAATAAGAAGCAAACCTTATGGATTTGGTTAACTTCAGGTTTACAGAATCTATAGATACGGGAGCAGTGATGGGTTTAGGGATGGTGGGTAATGAACTTTATGCGCTCGTGACATTAAGGGAGCAACGCGACAAAGTGAGATGAGATTTTTAAAAGTGCGATCGCGAAAACAAATTCTCAATACTGAAATTATTATTAACATTATTAAGCAGTATTAATACATAAACAAAGGTCACTCCCTCTGGATGTTTGAATTATAAAACAGTCGCATCCTTTAAGTTGCCGATTGGTAGTGGTGAGTCCACTTGGCGGTGTCGGTTTGGGTCCCGCTCTCATTGGCGTTCACGTAAGTGGAGCGGCTAGCGTAGCGTGCTGTAGGCATTGCGCTAACCCGGAGGGAGCTGTAGAAAGTTTAATTCGCCAAACTGTGAAATGCGCCGGGGTCAGTTTCCCCCGGCGCATTTCACGTTAATCTACGTATGAAGGGAAACAGCAAGTTTTGGTTAAAAAATAACGCAGAAATCATGCTACATACCCGATGCCAATGGATTGCTGGTTGTTGGAATAACTTCTGCTGTTCAATTTTAACTTCACTCATCAATCCAGGACAAATTGCATAAATTATACCAAATATCTGATTTTAATCAGAATATTAAAACATTGGCTCTTGCGTACTTAACGTGCTAAATTTGTTATAAAAAGAGATTCAAACCCTTGCTAAGCTAGCATTACAGCCATTATTGACGGTATAATGGTGACTATTGCTGAAATTTAGACTATAAGTGCCTGTAAGTATTGATTTTAAAGCAAGTTTATCGACTTTAATTAACAATTTAGCACGATATGTACGAAAGAACCCGTTTTTTGGTATTTCAAGGTGACAAATGATGATGCAGGTAATCTCATCCAGCTTGTGTTACCCAGCCAAAACAGCTTTGAAGATAGCGCTCTTGTGTATGAGGGTGCCGACTTGGGTTACTTAAACTCGTATCGCTTTTGATTTAATCATCAGCTAGGGAATCAGTACGGTCAAGACGCCAGTTGTGCAGCAAATAACCTGATTGTTTCACCACGTAAACCCTACTAAACGTCTTAGTACGCATATCCAAGGGTGCCGTGTTTTGATATAGAGCAAGCAGTGATAGTATCCGTATTTATATCTATGTAGAATAATTGAACTTTTCGCGCTTGAAATTATCCCCAGAGCGTGCGCTACAGCCAATCTTCTATTTTGAGTCCCGGAACTTGACTAAAATCCTTGTGATTTCGAGTTACCACAACTCCATTTTTTGAAAGCGCGATTGCAGCAATCCTCAAATCTCGACTCCCGACCCGCAACTTTTGCTCTTTGAGCGAGCGGTAGTGTGTTCCTGCTAAGAGTGAAAATTCCAACACTTGAAACCGTTGAAAAAACACGATAGCTTCCTGTAAGCGTTGGTATGCATTCACCAGTTGTTCAACCGTTTCTGCTCGACGTACTATGTTAAATCGTCCTCGAACTTGCTCTTCTAAAGTTACAATTGTCGTTGTAACTTGCTCTGGGGGTAGCCGAGCCACCCGCTCAACCAATTGGCGTTGACCATGCTGAAACAGAGTTAAACAATCTGTATCAAATATCCACAAACTCACACAATGTCCTCACAACTTAAATCTAATTCCCTTTGAGCCTGCATTTCAGCTACAAACTCATCAAACAGCGGATCAGAAGCCCACATACCAGCAAATTCCATCCAAGGATGCACCTCTTGTTGTGGAGAGTCCAGCGTTAAAGCAATCAACTCCCCTCGCGACTGTTTACTTATTAGATACTGTCGCAACGTTTGAATTGCCTCATCCCGTGTTGTTCCGACCCCCTTGGCATCAGCCCAACCAACTACGCTTGCGACCCAATGATTTTCCTGATCAACTTCAATTAATACTGGGTAACTAGGTGGCAGCGAATGATCTGACGACAAAGCCTGCATAATATTATTCCTCTGTACATACATACTTTGCTTTATTGTAACCTTTGTTTATAATTAAGTTTTTTGTGTTCATTGTTTTTTAAGGTATTAACAAGCTACTTCCGTTTTCTCAAAAATCTGTCAGTTAAGGGAGTTGTTTTTGAGTGACTTCTATTTGTTACTATGTGGCTTATATTTGTTTTTAGGTTTATGTCTTGGCGTCATGTTAAAGACAGTTTAAACATGCACAAATTTCAACTTTTCTTTGTTTTAATAGCGTCATTATTTACGACCATAGTCAATTTGTCATTTCCAAATCGTGTTTCAAACTCTTTATAAGACAACCATTCAAGAATTTCACCCGGTTGTATTTGATAAGTATTACAAATCTTTCTTAAAACATCGGGTGATGGTAATTGTGCTGGGTTGTTGCATAAGTCGTATGCTGTACGTTGTGCAACACCCGTATCTTTCATAAATTTATATTTACTAATATTTTTTGAATTTATAAATTCTTGAATTTTGTTAACTACAGTCACACTCCTTACTCCTTAATGGAGAACTACATTATCAATCATATCTGAATAATATGTATATAGCCGCTATATTGTCAACTAGTTAAACATAGCGGTTGTTTATATATAGTGATTTTATGTGTAAGTAGTTAATATTGCTAACTAGATAAAGATAGCAAGTAATATAACAAGTAATTAATATTGTTATATTAAAACCGTTGTATAAACGAATTTATGGTTGCTTAACTACGTATCTTCCGCCAAGTTAAACATTTAATTCCATTTAAATTGAGTCATACTAAATCAACACAGCTACGTATTAACTGGCAACACTAATTGTTGCAATTCTAATTCGATACAAGTCTAAAAAGCGATATCTTGTTGATTGTTGTACTCTCGCGTCAAGTCGGAGACAAAAGCAGAAATTGCACTTAATCCGGTATGCAATATACCGCTAGCCGTCCTATACCCGCGACGACTCCATCCAACCCAGCCAAAACGCTCTCCTATCTCGCCAAACTGAGCAAAAATTTCTGACGATTTCGATGCTGATTGTTGCTGTAATACGTTTAGTTCTTCTTGCTGCTTGGTTCTGATAGCTTGAAGTTGGGCTAGTTCTTGGGAGCGTGCTTCTAGTAGACCATTTAATCGCTCAACTTCTGACATCAAGGGGGTGATGGTTTTCTCCAGTTCTGAGTTAATCACCTTCGTTGCTTGTTGGTTAAAAGTATTACCCCATCTATTTTCGTTGGAATTTTCGAGAGCTTTCTCTAACTGTACTACTCGTTGTTCTAGCTGCTGATTTTTCCTTCCTAGAGAACGCAATTCTTCTAGTTCGCGTTCTTTTGTCATTAACTGTTGCGCTAAATCTTGTTTTGCTTGTGTGAGAGCGCTCGCATGTTGCTGTGCTGCAAGTAGTTCCTCTTTTGCGGCTTGTAAAGCTGCATCTCGGATTTCAATAAATAGTCTAAGTTCTTCTTCTGCTTTTTCCTTTTCATGCTGTGCAAGGGCGGATGCTATTTTCTCCTCTACTTGAGCTAGGGTAAACATTTGTATTGAATTGGTTTGCACAGTACTCTGGGTAACTTCTGGTTGTATTTGGTTTGATTTAAATAAATGTTTAGTGTTACAACCCACATTCCGCACCCTAGCTGTCACAGGTTCATTAGTACTTAAGCAATTATCGTTAGATAGTACTATCAAACTATCGCTTTAAGTTATATTCTCAAATATTTTAAAGCTTAATAATAATTAAT
>JAESGU010000011.1_pt1 | contig 252029 bp, 218 predicted proteins | sample 9266271 | NCBI WGS metagenome assembly JAESGU01 (sample SAMN15740544, study PRJNA653495) | algae metagenome | isolation source: Scytonematopsis contorta HA4267-MV1 and co-occurring heterotrophs from mud... | place: USA: Palolo Valley Trail, Honolulu, Hawaii | collected 2009-07-25 | reverse complement strand
CGAACGCGCCGCAGCCATGAACCTCTGGCTGTGCGACGACAACCGCTCACGCCCATACTCAGCGCTCGGCGGAAAGCCACCCATCTCTCGACTCCCAAGGGACAACGTCCTTGGAAACGACAGCTAGGCTGCCTTCTTGCGCGGCGTGGACTTCTTGCCCGGCGCCAGCTTCTTCCTGGGCGAAGCGGGCTTCCTGGCCGGCACGCGGCGCGCGCGCCGCTTGGCGGGCGACACCTCCACGACCGACCCGGTCAGCAGTTCCAGCGCGCGCAGGCCATCCGGCAGGCCGCGATTGGCGCGCTCGGCTGGCATGGCGTGGATCGAGCAGCTTTTCAGGATCGCCGCTTCCAGCTCGTCCGCCGTGGCGGCCGGCTTGGCGCTCAGCAGCAGCGCGGCCAGGCCCGCGATGTGCGGCGTGGCCATGCTGGTACCGCTCATGGTCTCGTACGCATTGCCGGGCACGCAGCTTGGGATATCGACCCCCGGCCCCACGATATCGGGCACCAGCGGATCGTTGGCGCGCGCAAAACGCTGGCTGCACGAGAAATCGGCGACCGCGATCGTCTTGTCGCAGGCGCCCACCGACAGCACGTTGTCGTAGTTGCCGGGGCTGCGGCTTGCGCCCGGCCCCTCGTTGCCGGACGCGACGATCGGCAGCATGCCGTTGCGGCGCAGTGCGGCCGCGACCACCTGGAAGTCGGGCCAGTAGCCGCGCAGGCCGAGCGACAGCGACAGCAGCCGGGCCTTCTTCGCCACCAGCCATTCCATGCCGCCGATCACGCGCGCCACCACGTTGCCGCCTTCGATCACCATGCCGCTGGCGAGCTTGGCGCGCGGTGCCACGCCGAAATACCGCCCGCCCACGGCGCGGCCCAGGATGGTGCCGGCGGTGTGCGTGCCATGATCGCCACTGTCCACGGGCGTTGCATTCGGCACCTCGTCGCCGCGCGTGTCGAACTCGGCATAATGCGCGATCTGGCCGCGCAGCGCCGGGTGCCGGCCATCAACCCCGGTGTCCAGATGCCCCACCAGGATGCCGCCACCTTCCAGGCCGCGGTCCCACAGTTCCGGCACCTTCAGCAGCTTGAGCCCGTAGCTGGCCGAGAAGCTCTTGCGCCGTGCGCGCGGGCCCACAGGGCGGATCAGGCTGAACTGCGGTGCGCCCGCCACTTCCTTGGCGCGTCCATCGGCCTGCAGCGCGTCAAGCCCGGGCGCATCGACCGCGCCCAGCATCAGGCCAAGGTTGGGATACCAGCGGTACGGTTTGGTCGGCTTCGGGCGTTCGCCGGCGCCCTTGCTGGCGACCGTCAGCGCGCCGTCGGGCGTGGCTTGGCTCGCCACGAAATTCTTACCCAGGTCCTTCACGTCGGCCGGATCATCGACCGCGACGATCACCATCGCGAAGCCCAGCCCCTGCAACTCCGCCTCGATGGTGCCAGCCATGCCGGTTTCCTTTCCTGGCGCGGAACGGAAACACTAGCGCAGACCGTTGCGCCTGCGCAAAGGGCTTACGCGCGCCCTTCTTCCACGGCGTGGCAGGCCACCACGGTGCCGCCCGCCGGGCGCAGCCCCGGGCTTTCGGACCTGCAGCGGTCATTGGCCAGCGGGCAGCGCGGATGGAAGTGGCAGCCGCTGGGCGGGTTGATCGGGTTCGGCACCTCGCCGCCCACCGGCGTGCGGTTGCGCCCGGTCATCGCGATGTCGGGCAGCGCATCCATCAGCAGCCGCGTATAGGGATGGCGGGGGCTGCGGAACACGGTTTCAGCCGGCGCGGTTTCCACGATCCGCCCCAGATACATCACCCCCACCACATCGCTCATGTGGCGCACCACCGCCAGGTTGTGGCTGATGAACAGGTAGGTGAGCCCGATGCGCGCCTGCAGGTCCTTCATCAGGTTCAGGATCTGCGCCTGCACCGAGACATCGAGCGCGCTTGTGGGCTCGTCACACACCAGGAATTCCGGCTCGCTGGCCAGGGCGCGGGCGATTGAGATGCGCTGGCGCTGGCCGCCCGAGAACTCGTGCGGGAATTTCTGGCCGTCGATCGGCGACAGGCCGACCTGGGTCAGCAATTGTCCCACACGCTCTTTCTCCTGCGCACGCGACGTGGCCAGGCCGAAGGCGCGGATGGGTTCAGCGATGGTGTCGCCCACGCGCCAGCGCGGATTGAGTGAGGCGTACGGGTCCTGGAAGATCATCTGCATGCGCCGCCGCATGCTTTTCGGCCCCGTGCCGCGCGCGGCCGGGTCGGTCACGTCGGCGCCGTCGAAGCGCAGCTCGCCTCGCGTCGGGCGATACAGGCCCACCACCAGGCGCGCCACGGTCGATTTGCCGCAGCCGCTTTCGCCGACCAGCGACAGCGTGCGCCCCTTCGGAATGCTGAAGCTCACGCCATCCACGGCGCGCAGCGTGCGGCGCCCTTCGCCGGACGCAAGCCGCACCAGCGCGGGCTTCGAGACGTCGAAGAAGCGCGCCAGGTCGGTGGTCTCGACCAGCGGGCGCGGCGTGGCGCCGTCAGGCATGCGCGGCGGTCCCTGCATACAGCCAGCACGCCGCGCGGCTGGGGCCGCCAGTGTCCAGCAGCTCGGGCCGGTCGACGCGGCAGCGGTCGAACACTTTCGGGCAGCGCGGATTGTACGCGCAACCCTTCGGGATGGAAGTGAGCCGCGGCATGGCACCTTCGATCTGCGCCAGCCGCGCCACCTTCTCCTCGACCGACGGGATGCTGTGCATCAGCCCGTCGCTGTACGGGTGCCTGGCGTGCTTCACCACGTCGCGCACCGGGCCAATCTCGGCGATGCGGCCCGCATACATCACAGCGACGCGGTCGGCGGTCTCCGCGATCACGCCCATGTCGTGCGTGACCAGCATGATCGCCGTGCCGTGCTCGCGGCACAGTCTCTTCAACAGCGCGATGATCTGCGCCTGGATCGATACATCAAGCGCCGTGGTGGGCTCGTCGGCCACCACCAGGCGGGGCTCGGCGCACAAGGCCAGCGCGATCACCACGCGCTGGCGCATGCCGCCCGAGAATTCGTGCGGGTAGGCGTCGATCCGCTGGTCGGCACCGGGAATGCCCACGTCGGCAAGCCACTGGATCGCGCGCTTGCGGGCCTCAGCGGGGTTGAGCGGCAGGTGCGTGGTCATGGTCTCGGCCAGCTGGTGGCCGATGGAATAGAGCGGATTGAGCGTGGTCAGCGGGTCCTGGAAGATCGCGCCGATCTGCTTGCCGCGGATCTTCCGCATCGCCTCGTAGGGCAGGTTGTCGATGCGCTTGCCATCCAGCCGGATTTCACCGCCGGCGATGCGGCCGGGCGGTTCCAGCAGGCCGATGATGGCGGCACCGGTCAGCGACTTGCCGGCACCGCTTTCGCCGACCACGCCCAGCACCTCGCCCGCCTCGATGCCGAAGCTGATGCCATCCAGCGCCTTGAGGCGCCCGCGGCGGGTGGGGAATTCGACATGCAGGTCATCGACTTCAAGCAGCGGCATGGTCAGCGGAGCTTCGGATTGAGGGCATCGCGCAGCCAATCGCCCAGCAGGTTGACGGACAGCACCATGATGGCCAGGCCCATGCCAGGAAACACGGTGATCCACCATTCGCCGCTGAACAGGAAATCGTTGCCGATACGGATCAGCGTGCCCAGCGAGGGCCGCGTGGGCGGCACGCCCACGCCCAGGAAGCTCAGCGTCGCCTCGGCCAGGATCGCGCCACCCAGCGCCAGCGTGGCGATCACCAGCACCGGCCCCACCGCGTTGGGCAGCACGTGCGATACCATGATGCGCCAGGAAGAAAGCCCGATCACGCGCGCCGCCTGCACGTATTCCTTGTTGCGCTCCACCAGCGTGGACCCGCGCACGGTGCGCGCGAATTGCGGCCAGTTGGAAATGCCGATGGCGAAGATCAGCACATACAGCGCGATCTGGTCGTGCACCTCGCGCGGCAGCGCGGCACGCACCGTGCCGTCGATCAGAAGTGCTATCAGGATGGTGGGGAAGGTCAACTGGATGTCGGCGATCCGCATCAGCACCGCATCCACATAGCCGCCCAGGTAGCCCGCCAGCAGCCCCAGCGTCACGCCCAGCAGGGTGGAGAACAGCACGGCGCAGAAGCCCACCAGCAGGCTGATGCGCGCACCATACATGATGGCGCTGAGCACATCGCGGCCCTGGTCATCGGTGCCCAGCAGGAAATTCGGATCGCCGTCCTCGACCCAGGCGGGCGGATTGAAGCTGTCCAGCAGGTTCAGGCTGGCAAGATCGAACGGGTTGTGCGGCGCGAGCCAGGGTGCGAACAGGGCAGCACCGATGCAGATCGCGGCCACGATCGCGCTGGGAAACGCCGTGGGCGAGCGGAAGAAGGACCAGGCCAGGTCGCTGTCCAGCGCCCGGGAAATCGCCGCGACCATGGGCTAGTGGCCCCCCGCCCGCGCCGGGCCGCGATCGACGCGCAGCCGCGGATCGACCGCATAGTACAGCAGGTCCACGCAAAGATTGATCACCACGAACAGCAGCGCGATCAGCATCAGGTAGGTCGCCATCACCGGGATGTCGGCGTACTGCACCGACTGGATGAACAGCAGCCCCATGCCGGGCCACTGGAACACGGTTTCGGTCACGATCGCGAAGGCAATGATGGCGCCCAGCTGCAGCCCGGTGATGGTGATGACCGGCACCAGCGTGTTCTTCAGCGCATGGCCGAAATTGACGGCGCGGTTCGCAAGGCCGCGCGCGCGCGCGAACTTGATGTAGTCGGTGCGCAGCACCTCCAGCATCTCGCTCCGCACCAGGCGCATGATCAGCGTCATCTGGAACAGGCCAAGCGTGATGGCGGGCAAAATCAGCGCCTTCAGGCCGGAGCCGGTCAGGTAGCCGGTGGTCCACCAGCCCAGCCTCACCACGTCGCCGCGGCCGAAGCTGGGCAGCACGCCAAGCCATACCGCGAAGACCAGGATCAGCAGGATGCCGATCAGGAAGGTCGGCAGCGAAACCCCGATCAGACTGAAGGTCAGGAAGAAGCGGCTGAGCCAGGAGTTTCGGTAAAGCCCGGTATAAACGCCCATTGGCACACCGATCGCCAGCGCCAGCACGGCGGCGGTCAGGGACAGTTCAAGCGTCGCCGGCAGGCGTTCGGCGATCAGCGTGGAAACTGGCCGCGACAGCCGGTACGACAGGCCGAACTCGCCCTGCAGCGCGTTGCCCAGGAAGCGGAAATACTGCACGAAGAAGGGCTGATCCAGGCCCAGATCGGCGATGAGTGCCGCGCGCTGCGCCTCGGTGAAGTCCTGGCCGAGCATGATGGTCACCGGATCGCCGACATAGGCGAACATGGTGAACGCGATCAGCGTGACCGCCAGCATGACCGGAATGGCCTGCAGCAGCCGGTTGACGATGAAGGCGAACATGCTTCCCCAGGGTGACGCGCGCCGGGGGGATGCAGCGTCCCCCCGCCGCCGTCAAGCCTTCAGTTCACGCGCATCCAGCGGAAATAGGGCTGGTTGTTGGCCATGTGCGGCATCGAGAAGCCCGCCCGCATGGCCCAGGGGATCATCTGATGGTGCAGCGGGATGTGCGGCACATCCTCGCGGTAGATGCGCAGCGCCTCGCGGATCGCCTCGTTGCGCTTCTCGGCATCAAGCTCGGTCTTCACGCGCGCGATCGCAGCATCCATGGCCGGGTTGGAGTAGCGGCCGTAGTTCCAGATGCCGTCGCCCGTGGCGGTGCCGCGGGTGGCCAGCAGCGATTGCAGCGAATAGAGCGCATCCAGCGTCGGCACGCCCCAACCCAGCAGGTAAAGGCTGGTGTCGTCCTTCTGGATCTTCGCGAAGAACGGCCCCAGCGGCATGGCGTTCACGCTGGTGCGCACGCCGATGCGGGTCCACATCGCGGCGACCGCGATGCAGATCTGCTCGTCGTTGATGTAGCGGTTGTTGGGGCAATCCAGCGTCACGTCGAAGCCGTCGGCGTAGCCCGCCTCGCGCAGCAGGGTCCGGGCGCGATCCACGTTGTACGGCAGCCGCACATCCTCGGCCTGGACGTAGCCATTGACCTGGGGCGGGAACAGCGTGCCGGTGACGATCGACTGGTTGCGCATGACGCGCGAGCGGATCGCCTCGATGTCGATCGCCTGGTACAGGGCCTGGCGAACGCGCAGGTCCTTCATGGGGTTCCTGCCCTTGACCGACGAGTACAGCAGCTCGTCGCGGAAGGTATCCATGGCAAAGAAGATCGTGCGCACCTCAGGCCCTTCCAGCACCTGCATGCCAGGGGCGGCGCGCAGCCGCGCCAGGTCCTGCAGCGGCGGATCCAGCACGAAGTCGATCTCGCCCGACAGCAGGGCGGCCACGCGCGTGGCATCGCTGCTGATGGGGCGGTAGATGATCTCGGTCACGTTGCTGGTGCCGAAGCCGGTGTTCCAGCCCCACCAGGCATCGTTGCGCACCAGCACGGTGCGCACATCGGGTTCGCGCACCGACAGGCGGAAGGGGCCGGTGCCGTTGGTGTTGCGCACGGTGTGCGTTTCCTCGCGCGCGCGGGTGTTCTGCGGCCTGGTCACGTTGTTCCGCTCCGACCAGGCACGGCTCATGATTGAAATACTGCCGATCTTGTTGGTCAGGATCGGGTCGGGGACCTTGGTGATCACATCAACGGTGAAATCGTCGATCGCCACCGCGTCCGCCACGGTATCAACGAAGATGCCGTAGTTGCTGGTGGGTTCCAGGGCGCGCTTGATGCTGAACACCACGTCTGCCGCGGTCAGCGCCGCGCCGTCGTGGAAGGTGACGCCGCGGCGGAGGTCAAAGCGCCAGGTGGTCGGGCCGGTTGCGCGCCAGGCGGTGGCCAGGCCCGGTTCCAGCCCCAGATCCTTGTTGCGGCTGATCAGCCCTTCATAGATCTGGCCCAGCACCATGGTGACCGTGCCGACGTTCTGGCTGTGCGGATCCATGGTGTTGGGATCACCCGACGCGCTCCAGCGCACGGTTCGCGCGTCGGCCGCGCCGGCGAAAACCAAGCCCAGCGCCACGGCGCCCGCCATCAGACAATGTCGCATCTGCAGTCTCCCAGAAGTCCCCGGCGGCACATGGCGGCCACCTTTGGCAGGAGCTTAGGGCCGGCGGGGGCCGCCTCCAAGCATGTCGGCGGCCCCGTAACGAAGTCTCAGCGGTCGGCGGTGCGGATCGCGGCACCGCCGCCCGGAATGGCAACGGCCTGGGCCTGGGAGAGTCCGCCCTCGCCGATGCGGAAGACCAGCAGGCGCTTTTCCACCATGTCCCCTGTCACCACCATGCGGCTATCGGCGCTGAACGCCACACCCTGGCTCCAGGTGCCGATCGGCGCCTCGAAACCGGGGCGCAGCTGGCCATCGGCCAGGCGCAGCAGCACCAGCTTGCCGTTCGGGTTCAGGAACGGGCTGCCGGCCGGCTTGTTGGACCCGTTCATCACCACCACGCCCACCCAGGCGCCATCGGGGCTGACCATGATGCCCTCCGGCGTCTGGCCCACGGTCACGGTCTGGGTCACACGCCACGGCTCGGCCCGCAGGTCGACCACGCTGACCGTATCCGCGTCACCCAGGCCGCGGCCGATATTGGCGACCACGGCGTATTGCCCATCCCGCGTGATCGCCATGCCATAGGGGCGCAAGCCCGCGGCGAAATCACGGTTGGCCAGGATCACCTTCTCGCCGTCGATCGCCAGCACGGAAAGCGTGCTGTCGTTGTCGCGCGTGATCAGGGCGCGGCGGCCATCGGGGGTGAAGGCCACGTGGCTCACGCCGGAATCCGCCGGCCCGATGCGCACGGTTTCGATCAGCGTCACCGCCTGGCCGGCGATGCGATAGGCGGAAACGGTGCCTGCGTTGCGGTTGGCCACCAGCGCCATGGTGCCCGCCCGGTTGATGGAAAGCCCGGCCGGCCCCAGCCCGGTTTCCACCCGCCCGAGCACGCGGGGCGGCGTGGCGGCCAGGTCGATCACGGACATGAAGTTGCCCGGCACCTGCTTTGTTGGGTCGGCGGGGTCCTTCACCATGGCGGCGGTCACCAGGGCCAGCCGCTCGTCCGGCGTGATCGCGACCGAAAGCGGCGGCCCGACCACGCTGGTCGGCACCGCCAGTTGGGCAACCGGCGCCAGCCCGTCGACGCCGAAGCGAAGGATGGTGATGCTGTCGGTCGCATCCTCGCGCAGCACGGTGCCGACGCCGTTGACCAGCGCCATCTTGGTGTCGTTGGCGCTGATGACCAGCTGGGCGGAAGCGGGTGCGGCGGCGGCAAGCAGGAATGCGGCAGCCATCAGGGGGGTGCGCATGGCGTCTCTCTCCGTGTTGGGTGCCGTCTGTTGCGGCGACGGAAGGGAACGCCTTTCAGGCGCGCGCGGTCAAGCGTTGCCTGGCCCACAGCAGCGGCGGCAGGCACCACACCAGGATCGCGCATACGCCCAGCGTGCCGGCGATGGGCCGGCTGAAGAAGGGCCATAGCGCGCCGTCCGACTTGATCATGCTGGACACGAAATTCTCCTCGACCAGGCGGCCCAGCACCAGGCCCAGGATCAGCGGCGCCATGGGGAAGCCCGCTTCCTCCAGCAGCCAGCCGGCGATGCCGAGCACCAGCATCAGGCCGATGTCGAAGGCGCTGTTGGCGATGGCGAAGCTGCCGACGATGCAGCCCAGCAGGATCAGCGGATACAGGAACGCCGTGGGTACGGTCAGGATGCCGCGCCCGGCGCGGATCGCCAGGATGCCCAGCGGCAGCATCATCAGGTTGGCGACGATGAAGGCGATATAGATCGCGTTCACCAGCTCCGGGCTGCGCTGGAAGATCAGCGGGCCGGGATTGATGCCCTTCATGAACAGTACGCCCACCAGGATGGCGGTGATCGTGTCGCCGGGAATGCCGAACACCAGCGCCGGCACCCAGGCACCACCCAGCGCCGCGTTGTTGGCGCTGCCGGCATCGACCAGGCCCTCGACCTCGCCATTGCCGTAGTTGCCGGCGTTCTTCGAGAACTTCTTGCTGACCGCGTAGCTGATCCAGGCGGCGATATCCGCGCCCGCGCCGGGCAGGGCCCCGATCAGCGTGCCGATCACCGATCCGCGCAGGAAGTTCAGCCGGAACCTCCAGACCAGCGCCCAAACCCCGGCCAGCAGCCGCCCCTGCGCCGGCAGCACCTCGGTTGCCTGGCCTCCCAATGCCGAGACCTTGCGCAGCAGCTCGGTGATCGCGAACACGCCGACCAGCGCGGGCACGATGGCCACGCCCGACAGCAGCTCGGTGAAACCGAGCGTGAGGCGCGGGAACCCCATGACCACGTCGATCCCCACGGTGGACAGCACCAGGCCCAGCATGGTGCTGATCGCGCCCTTCACGGCCGACCCGCGGCTGACGATCACCGCACAGGACAGGCCCAGCAGGGACAGCCAGAAATACTCGTAGGTGGAAAACTCCAGCGCGAAATCGGCCAGTTGCGGGGCTGCGAACATCAGCACCACGGCGCCGAAAATACCGCCCAGCACGCTGGTGACCAGGTTCACGCCCAGCCCCAGGTCGATGCGCCCGCGGCGCGTCAGCAGATAGGCATCGTCGGTATAGGCGGCACTGGCCGGCGTGCCGGGAATACGCAGCAGGGCCGAGGGGATGTCACCCGCGAAGATCGCCATGGCGGACACCGCGATGATCGCGGCCAGCGACGCGGCCGGGTCCATGAAGAACGTGACCGGCACCAGCAGCGCCACCGCCATCGTCGCGGTCAGGCCTGGCGTGGCACCGACGAAGATGCCGAAGGCGCTGGCGGCCAGCATGATCAGCAGCACGCGCGGCTCGAACACCAGCGCGGCACCGGCGGCCAGGTGATCGAGGTTCACGGCAGCAGCGCCTCCAGCGGGCCGCGCGGCAGCGGCACCAGCAGCAGCGTGCCGAACACGAACCACACCGCCAGCGCCGAGCCCGCGGCCACCGCGATGCCGAGCAGCGGGCGGCGCGTAAGCCAAGCCAGCAGCAGCGCAGTCGGCAGCGTGGCGGCAGCGAGAAATCCGGCGCGCGGTGCCAATGCCAGATAGGCCAGCACCACGCCCGGCACCATCGCCAGGCGCAGCCATCCGCCGGGGCTGCGTGCCCAGTCGGCCAGCACCAGCAACGGGTCGCGCGCCAGCAGCGACGGCAACGCCAGCACAACGCCCGCGATCGCCAGCGCCGCACCCAGGATGGTGGGGAAGAAGCCGGGGCCATAGGCGTTGCCGGGCGGCGTTGGAAAGCCTGCCGCATGCACGATCAGCCAGCCGCCGAAGGCCGCGAAGGCCAGGCCGAAGATGCCGTCGGAAAACTTCACCCGCGGTCAGCGCGCCAGGCCAAGCGCCTTAAGCGTTTCGGTGTTGGCGCGCTCCTGGTCGGCCATGAAGCGGCCGAAGCCGGGGCCATCCTCCCATTGCAGGCCGAAGCCGCGCTCGGTCATGAACTTGGTGTATTCCTCGCTGCGGTAGATGCGCGCGAGGCTTGCGGAAAGCCGCGCCACGGCCTCGGCATTCATGTTGCGCGGGCCGCCGATGCCGCGCCAGGTGCCGCCCGCGAAATCCACACCCGTGGCTTCCTTCACCGTCGGGATGTCGGGGAAGGCGGCCAGGCGCGCGGTGCTGAACACGGCGAGCGTGCGCACGCGTCCCGCATCGCGCATGGCCGTGCCCTCGGGCACCGACGAGGTGGTGAGATCGACGCCGCCCGCGGCCAGTTCCTGGAAGCCGGGCGCCGCGCCCTGGCCGGGCACCAGCGGCACGGCGGAGACCGGAATGCCCATCTGGCGCAGCAGGCCGCCGAAGGCGATGTGATACGCAGCGCCCACCGGCATGCCCGTCATCTTGTAGCGGCCCGGATTGGCCTTGATGGCGTCCAGCGCGGTCTTCAGGTCGCGCCACTCGCTGTTGGCGCGCACGTTGAAGGCGGCGGCATCGAAGTTCATCAGCGCCAGCGGCGTGAACTGGTCGGGCCCCACCTGGCTGGTGCCGAGCGCGCGATAGGTGGTGATCTCGGCGGTGACCACGCCGATCGTGTGGCCATCGGGCGCGGCGTTCACCATCTCGCTATGGCCCAGCACGCCGCCGGCACCGGGACGGTTCACCACGTTCACGGGGCGACCGTATTCGTCCTGCAGCATTTTCGCGATCAGCCGGCCGATGGCGTCGGTGCCGCCGCCGGCCGCGAACGGCACGATCAGGTTCACCGGACGTTCCGGCCAGGCGGCACGCGCCGCGCCAAGCGGGCCAAGCGATGCAAGCGTGGCGGCGCCTAGCCGGCGGCGGGTGAGCATGGTGCGATGGTCCTCCCGTGAGAATTATCTCGAGGATGGCATCGACCTGGGCGGTGCGGAAGACGTTGCGGTCCGGCCATGATCGCGGCAAGGTGACGCTTCCGCGCGCCGTGGGACCTTGCTGCGCGCATGCAATGAAATCACGGCGGAGGATTCCCCCATGGCCGCGCTCGACCTGAAAAGCCTGTTCGGCAAGCTGAACGCCACCACCCGCAAGGCGATCGACAACGGCCTGGGCCTGGCCGTCAGCCGCACCAACTACACCTTCGACGTGGAACACTGGCTGCTGGCCCTGCTGGAGGTGCCGGACGGCGACCTTTCAAAAATCCTGCCGCGCTACGAGATTGACCTGTCGCGCCTGAAGGCGGACCTGACGCGCGAGGTCGATCGCTTCAAGACCGGCAACGGCAAGCCGCCGGCGATCAGCCCGCAGGTGGTGGGGCTGATCAAGGATGCCTGGCTGATCGGCAGCGTGGACAAGGCTGAATCCCTGGTGCGCAGCGGCCACCTGCTGCTGGCCATCCTGGGCGACGATGCCATGGGCAGCGCGCTGGGCAAGTCGGGCCAGCTGGCGCGGCTCAACTACGACGTGCTGAAGCGCGACTTCGATGCCGCCACCGCCGGCAGCTCGGAGGAGAAGGAATCCGCCGCCGCCAGCGCGGTTTCCGGCGCCCCGGGCGGGCCGCGCCCGTCCGGCAAGTCCACCGGCGCGCTTGACCTTTACTGCAGCGACCTCACGCAGAAGGCCAAGGACGGCAAGATCGACCGCGTGCTGGGGCGCGACATGGAAATCCGCCAGTGCATCGACATCCTGACCCGCCGGCGGCAGAACAACCCGATCCTGACCGGCGAGGCGGGCGTGGGCAAGACCTCGGTGGTCGAGGGCCTGGCGCAGAAGATCGTGGATGGCGACGTGCCGCCAAGCCTCAAGGGCTGCTCGGTGCGCGTGCTGGACCTTGGCCTGCTGCAGGCAGGCGCCGGCATGAAGGGCGAGTTCGAAAATCGCCTCAACGGCGTGATCAGCGACATCAAGTCCAGCCCCACGCCGATCATCCTGTTCATCGACGAGGCGCACATGATGATCGGCGCCGGCGGCCAGGCCGGCCAGGGCGATGCCGCCAACCTGCTGAAGCCCGCCCTTGCGCGTGGCGAGTTGCGCACCGTCGCCGCCACCACCTGGGCCGAATACAAGAAGTATTTCGAGCGTGACCCGGCGCTGACCCGCCGCTTCCAGGTGGTCAAGGTCGAGGAACCGACCGAGGCGGTGGGCATCGAGATGCTGCGGGGCCTGGCCGACGTGATGGAAAAGCACCACAAGGTGCGCGTGCTGGACGAGGCGGTGCAGGACGCGGTGAAGCTGTCGCACCGCTACATCGCCGGCCGGCAACTGCCGGACAAGGCGATCGGCGTGCTGGATACCGCCTGCGCCCGCGTCGGCATGATGCTGGCCGCCACGCCGGCGCCGATCGAAACACTCACCAACAACAACAAGCTGCTGGGCAACCGCATCACCATCATGGAGCGCGAGGCGCAGGCCGGCGCCGGGCATGAAGCGGCGATCACCGAGGCGAAGGCCAAGCTGGAAGCGGACACGGCCGAGCTTGCCGCGCTGCACGCGCGCTGGGAGCAGGAAAAGGCCCTGGTCACCGAGGCCACCGCCATGCGCACCGAGCTGGAAGGCGGCGTGACCGAACTGGTGCGGCCCGAGAAGCAGGCTGCACTCAAGGCCAAGATGGACGAGCTGGGCGCGCTGCAGGGCGAGAACCCGCTGGTGCTGCCCTTCGTCGATGCCCAGGCCGTGGCGCAGATCGTGGGCGACTGGACCGGCATTCCCGTGGGCCGGATGCTGAAGGACGAGATCACCACGGTGATGGAGCTGGACGAGCGCCTGAAGGAGCGCGTGGTCGGCCAGGATCACGCGCTGGAGGTGATCGCGAAAACGGTGCAGACCGCCCGCGCCGGGCTGGGCGACCCGCGCAAGCCCATCGGCGTGTTCATGTTCGTGGGCACCAGCGGCACCGGCAAGACCGAAACCGCGTTGGCGCTCGCCGACCTGCTATACGGCGGCGACCAGGCGCTGACGGTCATCAACATGAGCGAGTTCAAGGAGGAGCATAAGGTCTCGATGCTGGTCGGCTCGCCGCCCGGCTATGTGGGCTATGGCGAGGGCGGCGTGCTGACGGAAGCGGTGCGCCGGCATCCGTATTCCGTGGTGCTGCTCGACGAGGTGGAAAAGGCACATCCCGGCGTGCAGGATGTGTTCTTCCAGGTGTTCGACAAAGGCTCGCTGCGCGACGGCGAGGGCCGCGACATCGACTTCAAGAACACGCTGATCATCCTGACGTCGAACGCCGCCACCGACATCATGCACAAGCTGTGCGCCGACCCCGACACGCGCCCCACGCCGGAGGCTTTGGCCGAGGCGATCCGGCCGGAACTGCTGAAGACGTTCAAGCCCGCCTTCCTGGGCCGCATCACCATCGTGCCCTATTACGCGCTGGACGACGCCACGATCCGGCTGATCGTGGGGATGAACCTGCGCAAGATCACGAAACGGGTGCGCGAAACCTACAAGGCGGAAACCACCTTCGCCCCGGAACTGATCGAAACAATCGCCAAGCGCTGCACCGAGGTGGAAAGCGGCGCCCGCAACATCGAGCAGATCATCAGCCGCACCATGCTGCCCGAGCTTGCCGGCCGGTTCCTGGCCAAGATGGCGGAAGGCTCCAGCATCGCCAGCCTGCATGTCGGCGTGGACGCCTCAGGCAATTTCGAGTACGTTTTGACTTGACTAAATGGTTGCAGGATCGCGCCGCGCAATATCGCTGCAACACAGCGGTGCGATGTTCCCCCTCAGACAGGATCGACCGGCCGGCAGACTGAAGCAGCAGGGCACGGTGGATCATTCGACAAGCCGCGGGGTCGGGCCTCCCTCGGCGGGAGGCTTCCCGACGGTCCGGTGAGTTGGGTTTGGATCAACACAGCTTCCGGGGCGCCGCTGGCCCCCCGCAATGCAGCCAGGAGACGCGAGCATGCCGATCTACATGGACTTCGAAGGCATCAAGGGCGATGCCACGGACAAGGACCACAAGAAGTGGATTGTGGTGGACAGCTGCCAGTGGGGTGTCGGCCGCGGCATTGCCACGCCGACCGGCGCTGCCGCCAAGCGTGAATCCTCCAACCCCTCGGTCGCCGAGGTGGTGATCACCAAGCCGCTGGACGTGGCCAGCGGCAAGCTGTTCGGCGAATCGCTGGTGGGCGTGACCGGCAAGAAGGTGAAGTTCCACTTCGCCGCGACCGACGGCAAGCTGTTCCTCGAAATCGCGCTGGAGAACGTGCTGGTCAGCAGCTACAGCCTGTCCTCGGGCGGCGACCGCCCCAGCGAAAGCTGGAGCCTGAACTTCACCAAGATCGAGTACACGCCCTACGAGACCGACGAGAAGGGCGCCCAGGGCAAGTCGCCCTCGCGCGTCACCTTCGACGTTTCCTCGAACGTCAAGGGCTGAGCAGCACGGTCCGGCCTGAGGTGCCTCTGGCGCCTCGGGCCGGTACGGCTGCCGCATAGCGCCACCGCCGCACGCCATGCCACGCCCGCTTCCCAGCCAGGACAACCGCACGCTGCGCATCAACGTGCCGGCCAAGCCGGACACGTTCCTGCTGGTCGGCCTGTCGGGCGAGGACAGCGTGAACGGCCTGTTCCGCTACACGCTGGATCTGATCAGCAACGACGATTCGATCGTGCCGGATGACCTGCTGGGCAGCGCCGTGACCTTCGGCGTGGTCGATGCCGACGTGATGGGCGAAGGCGAGCAGCGTTTCTTCAACGGCATCGTCAGCCGCTTCGGCGGTGGTGCCATCGCCGGCGAGGACCTGTTCAGCTACCGCATGGAGGTGGTGCCCAAGCTGTGGCTGACCGGGCTGAAGAAGCGGTCGCGCGTGTTCGTGGACGTGACCGTCGGCGACGTGATCGACCAGGTGCTGCAGCAGTACGGCATCCGCGCTGAAAAAAAAGGCACCTTCGACAGCCAGGTGCACAAGATCATCACCCAGTTCCAGGAAACCGACCTGGGGTTCCTGAACCGGTTGACCGAGATGACCGGCGGCTGCTGGTACCACACGCACAGCGACGGGTCGCACGGCCTGGTGATCGGCGTTGGCACCCCGGCATTCGGCACGCTGGCAATGCCCCGCTTCGACCCGAACGCGGCGCTGCAGGGCGTGACCACGCAGAAGGGCTTCGTGCCGAAGAAGGTCACGGTGGTGGACTGGGACTTCAAGACCAAGTCCACGGTCAGCGCCAACACCAATGCGCGCCACGCCCCGCCCGAGGCCGCCAGCCTGGAGACCAGCGAATTCCTGGTGGGCCAGGGCAACGAGGAAACCCGCGTGCCGCTGGACAAGATCGCGGCCCGCAAGCTGGAAGCGATGGAGTGGGAAGCCAACCTGTTGCGATCCAGCACTGATATTCCGGGCTTCTCGCCGGGCCTGCGCTTTGCCAGTTCCGACATGAGCCCGAAACTGAACGGCGCCGTGCCGGGCGGCTTCGTGGTCGCCGCGGTGCGCCACGCCGGCAGCGACACCACGCATATCGCCGGCGGCGGCCATGCCAGCTACCGCAACGAGGTGATGGTCGCGGCCGACGACATGCCGCTGACCGCGCCGCCCCGCACCCAGAAGCCCCGCATCTACGGCCTGCACACCGCGATCGTGACCGATGGGCAAAGCCTGGGCTCGCCCTCGGTCGATCCGGACGGGCATTCGCGCATCAAGATCAAGTATCCCTGGGGCACCGACAGCGGCAGTGACATCGGGTCGTTCTGGTGCCGCGTGGCGCAGATGTGGACCGGCCCCGGCTGGGGTTCTCGCTGGACCCCGCATATCGACACCGAAGTGCTGGTGGCCTTCATCGATGGCGACCCGGACCGGCCGATCGTGGTGGGCTGCCTGTACAACGGCGTCGATACGCCGCCCTTCGGCGAGGATGGCGCCAAGCACAAGAACGGCCTGCTGACCGTCAGCGGCCACGAATTCTATTTCGACGACAAGCAGGGCGACGAGAAGATCCGCCTGTTCTCGCAGAAGGACTATGACCACGAGGTCAAGAACAACCAGACCGTACTGATCCACGTGGACGACACGCAGACCGTGAAGGGCAAGCGAACCGAGGAGATCACGGGCAACTGGGATACCAAGGTCAGCCAGGGCAACATGACCACCAAGATCAGTGCCGGGTCCCAGTCAACCGAGGCGGCGCAGAAGATCGAGATGAAGGTCGGCAGCAATTCCATCACCATCGACATGTCCGGCGTGACCATCAAGGGCACCATGGTGAAGATCGAGGGCAGCGCGATGTTCGAAGCCAAGGCACCGATGAGCACGGTGAAGGGCGATGGCATGCTGACGCTCAAGGGCGGCATCGTGTTGATCAACTAGGCCCCCCTCATGCCCGACCTTCCCCCCCCAAAACCGTTCGTGAAGCTGTCCGCCCCCGCGGTCGAGGCGATCGTGCCCGCCTGCGACCTCAGCCCCGAGGCCGCTGCCCTGCCGCGTGCCATGCCGCCCGAACAGTTCGTGGCCGCGCTGGTCGCCGCCGGCATGATGCCGGATGCGGTGAAGTTCCTGAGCCAGGCCTTGCCGCGGCGCGAGGGCGTGTGGTGGGCCTGCCTGGCCGCGCGCGCCGCCGCCGCCGCCGTACCGCCACGCCCGATCGACACGGCGGCGCTGGAAGCGGCCGAAAGCTGGGTGTTCAAGCCGACCGAGGAAAACCGCCGCGCCGCGATGGAAAAGGCGCAGGCCGCCGAGTTCAACTCGCCCGCTGCCTGGGCGGCGGTGGCGGCGTTCTGGTCCGCCGGCAGCATGGCGCCACCCGGCCAGCCGGTGGTGCCGCCGGCGCCGCACCTGGCGGGCCGCGCCGTCACCGGGTCGGTGATGCTGGCCGCAGCACAGGGCGAAGCCACCGCAGCACCCCAGCGCTACACCAGTTTCATCGCCTCGGGGCTTGATATCGGCGCCGGCGGCAACGGCAAGCCCTAGCCAGGACTCAGGGATCAAGGGTCAGGATTCAGATCGGTATCAGCTCGGCCGACCCGTTCCTACGTGAAACCTGGACCCTGAAATCTGGGTCCTGCTTCAGGGGCCGATGATCACCGTGGGGGCGCCGGATACGATGGTGCCGCCATGCATGTGCGGGTCGCCGATGCGGGCGGCCATCATGTTGTTCACCATCACCGTCGGGCTACCCATGGCGATCGGGTGCGGCGGCGGCATCGGCGGACACAGGCACATATCGGCCAGCGCGCGGGCCTGCGGCATGCTGACCGTGATGACGTTGGGGCTGCCCGGGCCCGTGATCATGCCACCCACATGCGGAATGGGCGGCACCGCCGGGGTCATCATCGGGCAGACATGCATGTCGGTCAGTCGTGCGGCGGGAGGCATAGTGCGATGATGCACACGTGGTTTCCCCGGCGCAACGCAACAGGTAGTGTGCGGACATGGCGATGTTGAATTTCCGCTTGGTCTCGGCCCCCGCCGGCGCAGCCCCGCCGGCACTGCCTTCGTTCAGCGCCGCCGCCACGATCGGGCGGTCCGAAGGCAACACGCTGGTGCTGCACGATCCCACCGCGCTGCTGTCCCGCCAGCACTGCCGGCTGGAGCCGACCAGCGCGGGCTGGCAGGTCGTCGATCTCTCCGCGAACGGCACCTATGTGAACGACATGCTGATCGGCCGCGGCCAGGTGCGCCCGCTGGCGCTGGGCGACCGGCTGAAGCTGGGCGACTGGGTGTTCAGCATCGAAGGCCCGGGCGCGGCCGCGGCGGCGCAGCCCGCCTTCTCGCCGAGTTCGGCGCCCGATCCGCTCGATCCGTTCGGCGTCAACGATTTTTCCCGTGCCCAGCCGGCAGCGCCAGTGCAGGCACCGCTGCCGCCGCGCGTGGAGCCGGGCCACGGCATGTTCGGCGCCGACCCGTTCCAGGCGGCCCCATCCTCGCCGATGCAGGGCGGCATGCAGGGTCCGGCGGCAGCGCCCGATCCGTTCGGCGCGCTGCCCGATCCATTCGGACCCGGCAACGATCCGTTCGCGGCCGCCCCCCCGCCCCCCGGCGCCACGCCGCTGCCCGACGTGCCGCCCGTGCTGCATGGCGGGCTGGATGCCATGTCGGTGCCGCTGCCGTCGGTCAGTGCGCCGTCCAGGCCCCCGCCCCCGCCGCCTTCGGGCGGCGGCGGGGGCGGGGGCCTGCCGGATGACTGGATGGACGACGCGCTGGCGGGCCTCGCGCCAAAGGGCGCGCCGTCCGCCACACCCGCGCCACCTCCGCCCCCGCCGCCCCCCGATCCGCCGGTGCATTTCGCGCCGCCGCCGCCCCCACATTCGCCACCTTCACATTCGCCACCTTCACATTCGCCACCTTCACAGCAGCACGCGCCGCGCCAACCCGCCGCGCCGCCCCCGTCCTCGGCGCCCCCCGGTGCGGCCGGCGACGGCATGGCCGCCTTCCTGGAAGGTGCGGCCGTGCCCGCGCCGCCAGGCCTGGCACCCGATGCGGCCATGCGCGAGCTGGGCCGCGCCACCCGCCTGCTGTCCGGCAGCCTGATGCGCCTTCTGGCCGCGCGCCGCGCCGTGAAGGGCGAGTTCCGCATCCAGCAGACCGCGGTGGCCGCGCGCGAGAACAACCCGCTGAAATTCTCCGCCGACGAGGCCGAGGTGCTGGCCACGCTGATGGGCGCCGCCCGCCCCGGCTTCCAGGCCGGCGCCGCCGCGGTCATCGACGCCTGCCGCGACCTGGAGGCGCACCAGCTGGCGCTGCTGGCCGCGTTCCGCGCGGTGATGGGCCATGTGTTCGCGCGACTCGACCCGCAGGCGATCGCCGGCAAGGAGGACGATGCCGGGCTGCTGGGCCGGCTGACCGGCAGCGCCAAGGGCGCCGCCTTCGACCGCTACCAGCAGGTCTATGCCGACCTGCGCCAGGATTTTTCCGAGGGGCTGAAGGGCCGGCTGGCACAAGCCTTCGCCGATGCCTACGAGGAGGAAAGCCGACGCCGCGGCGGCAGTTAAGGGCCCTGATCGTCGCCAGGCCGGCAATTGTGGCAAAGGTGGCAAACGAACCGGCGGTTCACCGGGTGGACCGCCATTTCTGGCTTTTCCGCCGGGTCGCGCGGTGCAACAGGCGCAACAGGACCAGTTGACCTCCTAGGTATATTTCCCTTGTGCCTGACGGTCAAGGCTCACCGCGCCGCGGCTACCCTCTCGTACTTGGCGCAGAACCCGGCCGCATCCAGCGCGCGAAAATCCGCCAGCGCCGCCCGCAGCGACTCGTGCGGGAAATCCCACCAGGCCACGCGCAGCAACGCGGTCCGCACCGCGTCCGGGAAGCGGTAGCGGATCAGCTTGGCGGGCACGCCGGCGACCACCGCGAAATCGGGCACGTCCTTCGTGACCACCGCGCCCGCGCCCACCGCGGCCCCCGTGCCGATCGACACGCCGGGCAGCACCACGGCGCCATGCCCGATCCACACATCGTGGCCAAGCCGCACCGGAAACGACCGGCGCCAGGCAAAGAAATCGGCATCGTCGTCGCCCAGGCCGAACATGGCGGCGCGGTAGGTGAAATGGTGCAGCGCCGCGCGATGCAGCGGGTGGTTGCCGGGATTGATCCGGCACGCGGCCGCGATCGAGCAGAACTTGCCGATCGTGGCGTAGATGATCTCGGTGTCGTCCACCACGTAGCTGTAGTCGCCCAGCGTCACTTCGGTCAGCGACACCCGCGCCTGCACCTCGGTGAAGCGGCCAAGCCGGCAATCGCGCACGTGCGCGGTGGGGTCGATGCTGGGCGCTTCGGACAGGGTCTTCATGCGCGGATGATACGCCTTCGGATCGCGGCCGACGCAGTGTCGATCAGCGCCACGGTGACGAGGATCAGCAGGATGATGAAGGCTACCTCGTCGAAATTGTTGATGCGCAGCCGGTCGGAAAGCGCCAGCCCGATGCCGCCCGCGCCGACCACGCCAAGAATGCTGGCCGACCGCACGTTGCTTTCCAGGAAATACAGCACCTGGCTCAGCATCACCGGCAGCACCTGCGGCAGCACGCCGAAGCGCGCCACCAGCGCTTCCGAGGCACCTGCGGCGCGGACCGATTCGCGCTGGCGGCGGTCGATGTTCTCGATCGCCTCGGCAAACAGTTTCGCCAGCGTCCCGGCATCGGGGATGGCGATGGCCAGGATGCCGGCGAAGGGGCCGAGGCCGACGGCGGCGACGAAGATCAGCGCCCAGATCAGGGTATCAATGCCGCGCAGCCCGTCGAACACGCGGCGCAGGCCGAAGTGGAGGATGCCCGGCGGGATGATGTTGCGCGCCCCCAGGAACCCCAGGGGAAGCGCCGCCAGGCTGGCCAGCAGCGTGCCCAGGAACGCCATGGCGAGGGTTTCGGCAAGGGCCGCCAGCAGGTCGGGCAGCAGGCCGCCGGTGCTGGGCGGCAGCATCAGGCCGACCAGGAAGCCCAGCTTAGACAGCCCCGCCCAAAGCCGCGCGGGGTCGGCATCGATCCGCCACAGGCCGAACAGGAACAGAGCGCAGGCCAGCGCGATGCAGCCGATGCGCGCGCGGCGCGCCGCGACCGGCACGGCGAAGGCGCCCGGATGCCGGGCACGCAGCAGCGCAAGCTCCGCCGCGGTCATCGCGCCAGCCCCGCGCCGATCAGGCGCGCGCGCAGAAAATTGGTCAGCAGGTCGATGGTGCTGACGGTCAGCAGGATCAGCAGCACGATGGCGCTGATGTCGCTGTAGATGAACTGGCGCACCACCAGATAGAGTTCCTCGCCGATGCCGCCGGCACCGACGATGCCCAGCACGCTGGCTTCGCGCACGTTGATCTCGAAGCGCAGCAGGGCGGTTGACACGTAGTCGGGCAGCACCTGCGGCACGATGGCAAAGCGCATGCCGGCGGCCCAGCCGCCGCCGCTGGCACGCACCGCATCAAGCGCGCGCAGGTCCGCGTTCTCGGCCGCCTCGGCAAACAGTTTGCCGAGCGCGCCGGCGGAGTGGATGGCGATGGCGATCACCCCGGCCAGCGGGCCGGCGCCGAAGGCGAATACCAGGATCAGCGCATAGACCAGCGTGGGCACCGTGCGCGCGATCTCCAGCATTCGCCGCGCGACGAAGCGCCAGGCGGGGTGCGGCGTGAGGGTTTCGGCGGCCAGGAAGCTTGCCGCGAAGGCCACGGCCACGCCCAGCGCGGTGCCCAGATAGGCGATCAGCAGCGTATCGGCCAGCAGCACCAGCCACAGGTCGATGCCCCACAGCCATTCTCCGATGTCGGCGGGCAGCGTGGCGAAGGCCAGCGCCGGCAGCGTGCGGTGCAGGTAGTCGATGATATTGGGCAGGCCGCGCGCCAGCTTCGCCAGATCGACCTCGCCCACCCAGGCCGACAGCACGACGGCGAGTGCCAGGCACGCGGCCCAGCCCATGCCCAGCGCGCGGGCATGCGCGCGTCGCACCTGGAAGCGGGCTTCCACGGCGGTGGTCATGGCAGCGCGGCACCGTGGCGCGTCATGCCCGGCGGCGCCTCACCCCCCGCGATTGCGCCGCCGCGCGGAGTTTTCCTCCACCACCGCGATCACATCCAGGTAGTCCTCGTGCCGCGCCGGCGCCAGGCCCTTGCCCTGGTTGGCGGCGAAGGCGCCCCAGGCTTCCGGGTCGGCCTGCGGCATCGCCATCAGCGCGCGCACGAACTCGGCCTGCAGCGCGGCCGGCAGGTCGGTGCGCAGCACCACCGGGCTGTTCGGGATCGCGGGGCTTTGCCACACGTTGCGCACGGCGCCGCGCGGGATCATGCCCTTGTCCTCCATGCGCGGCACGTTGCCCACGCGCTCGGCCGACCAGAAGGTGGCGGCGGCGTCGTAGCTGCCGTTCAGCACCGCCATCACGCCCTGCTCGTGGCTGCCGGAAAACCCGGTGCGGCCGAAATAGCGATCGAGATCACCGACCTCGCGGCGCAGATAATGGACGGGGAAGGCAAAGCCCGAGGTGCTGTTGGGATCGGCCCAGGCGACCGATTTGCCGCGCAGGTCGGCCAGGCTCCGCACCGGGCTGTCCGACTTCACGAACAGCACGCTGTAGTAGCCGGTCTGGCCCTCGTTATCGATCAGCTTCGCCACCGGCGCCACGCCCGCGCCCATCACGCGATGCGCCAGCGCGTAGTTGGCCGGGCCGATGCGGGCGAACTCGACATGCCTGTTGCGCATCGCCTCGACCACGCCGGCATAGTCGGTGGCGCGGTACACCTTCAGCGGCACGCCCAGTTCGCGCTGCATGTACTGCGCGAAGGGTTCGTGCCGCGCGATCGCGTCGCGTTCGTTCTCGGCAGAGGAGATGCCCAGGCGCAGTTCGCGGAACTGCTGGCGCCAGTCCTGCTGCGCAAGCGTCGGCAGGGAGAGCAGCGTGGGGGCGGCAAGCAGGGTGCGGCGGAACATGGCAGGCCTCCGGGTTGCGGCCCCGCCTGCCTGACGCATCGGCGTTTCGCGGTGATGACGGCGGCGTTAAGGCTGCATGACGCCACGGATGACGCCGCATCTGGTCCGCGGCGATGGCAGGTCAGGCGGCCGGATTGCGCCAGTCCAGCAGGCCCCGGAACGCGCGATACCCGTTGGCGTGGCGCGCCGCGGTGGCGGCGTCGGGTGCGAGTCGCGCGCCCGGCCGCGCCATCGCGGCGCAGGCCGCCGCCAGGCCGGGATGCAATCCCGCCGCCGCCGCGGCCACCATGGAAGTGCCCAGCAGCACCGCATCGGGCTCGGCCGGCAGCACCACGTCGCGGCCCAGCGCGTCGGCATAAAGCTGCGCCAGGTAAGGCGAGCGCGCATGCCCGCCGGTCATGTGCACATGGCGGATGGCGTAGCCCGCGCCATCCAGCGCATCCACGATGTGGCGCGTGCCATACGCAATGCCCACCGCCGCCGCGTGATAAAGCCGCACCAGGCCGTGCAGCGACGCATCCAGGTCAAGCCCATGGATGATGCCGCGCCGCGCGGCATCGGCCAGCGGCGACCGGTTGCCGTTGAAGTCGGGAACCACGATCAGCCCGGCAGCGAAATCCGGCCCCTCGGTCGCCAGCGCCGACTGCACCAGCTGCGCCATGGCGCCATGCCGATCGTCACCCAGCCGGGCCGCCTGGGCGTGGCTGTCCAGCACGTGATCGAGCAGCGCGCCGGTGGCCGACTGGCCGCCTTCGGTCAGCCACAGGCCCGGGATCATGGCGCCGAAATACGGCCCCCACAGCCCCGGGATCTGCCGCGGTTCTACCGAGCACGCCATGTGGCAGTTCGACGTGCCGGCGATCAGCGCCAGGTGCCGGTTGATCTCGTCGGGCGGTACGCGGCCCAGCAGGCCAAGCCCGCCGGCATGCGCGTCGATCAGCCCCACGCCGACAGGGGTCGCGGGCAGCAGCCCCAGCGCGTCGGCGGCGCGGTTTGTGAGCGCGCCGGCGCGGCTGCCCACCGGCAGCACGCGGCGCGGCACCCTGCCCGGCAGGTCTGCCAGCCCAAGTCGCGCGAAAAGATCGTGCCGCCAGCCTTCCTTCGCGTGGTTCAGCCAGGTCCACTTGCAGGTCAGCGTGCAGGCGGATGCCGCATCCTCGCCGGTCGCGCGCCAGGCCAGGAAATCCGCGAGATCAAGCGCCCGCGCGTGGCGCGCCCAGGCGCGCGGCAGGTGCCGGCTGAGCCACAGCAGCTTGGGCAGCTGCATCTCCGGCGACATCACGCCGCCGATGTGATCAAGCACAGCGTGGCCGGTCGCGGTGATCTCGTCGGCCTCGGCGGTGGCGCGGTGGTCGGCCCACATCACCACGTTCCAGCGATCCTCGCCGCTGGTCGAAACGGTCGCGGGCCGGCCCGCGCCATCGAGCATCACCAGCGAGCACGTGGCATCGAACGCCAGGCCCGCGACCTCGGCCGCCGCCACGCCCGCACGCAGGCGCGCCGCGCGCACGGCGTCGGCCACGGCCTGCCAGATGCCATCGGAAGAATGCTCGGCGTGGTGCGGTGCCGGCCGGCTGGTTTCGAACGGCGCCGATGCCGCCGCGATCAGGTGGCCTGCGGTATCGAACAGACCGGCGCGCGCGCTGGTGGAGCCGACATCGACGCCAAGAACGACGCCGCCCGCCGTCACCGCGGCAGCAGCGGCCTGACGCGCTCGGTGATGCTGGCCACCGCGTCCTTCGGGGTTTTCCGGCCCAGCACGGTCAGCTGCACCTCCTCGTTCAGGATCGCCTGCGCGCGCGCCGCCTCGGGGAAGGCGGGCAGCGGCACGCGGGCATTGGCCAGCGCCTTGGCCTCGATCGCGGCCAGCGGCTGGGACGCGGCAAAGGCCTCGTCGGCATAGGTGGAAACGCGCACGGGGCCGTTGCCGTTGCGGGCAGCCCCGGTGGTCACGGCCTTGGACGACATGGCGCGGATGAAGCTCCAGCCAAGATCCTTGTCGCGCGCGTTGGCCAGGATGCACATGGCCCAGAACTCGACAACCGCGGCCATGGTGGACTTGCCGCGCTGCGTTTCCGACTGCGGGAACTCGACGGCCTTGATGCGGCCCGGATACCGCGACTGCTGCGGGTTGTTGAGCTGCGCGTGCCGCGCGAAGGGCAGCACGGTGAAGGCGGCGCGCCCTTGCAGCATCCAGGTGGCCTGGTCGTCGTTGGTGGTGGTGGCATAGGTGCGGGGCAGCGCGCCGGCCTTGTACATGTCCTGCATCGTCGCCAGCGCGCGTTCCATGGCGCCGGGATCGGGCAGCAGCGTCAGGCCCGGGCCGATGAAGTCGCCGCCGAAGGCGCGCGCGAAGTTCACGGGGAAGGCGGCCAGGTCGCTGGCCAGCACCATGCCCACCACCGGCGTGCCGGCGGCCGAGGTGAAGGTCAGCCGCCTGGCCTGGTCAACCATCTCCTCCAGCGACTGCGGCGGGCCGGCGATGCCGCGTTCGGCCAGCAGGGCTTCGTTGTAGAACAGGCCGGCGGTGGCGTGGCGGAAGGGCACCGCGGCCAGCTTGCCGTCGAAGCGCATGGCCTCGGCCAGGCCAGGTGCGATGTCGGCGAAATCCTCGATCGGCGCGCGCGCCTGGTAGGCATCGAGCGGGTGCAGCAGCCGGGCGGTTTCCGGCGTGGCGCGGCTGTTCACCAGGAAGCCCACGCCGAAGTCGCTGCTGCCGAGCGACGCCTCGCGCAGCAGCCGGTCCTGCAGCGGGTTCACGTCGCCGGTGGCCCAGGCGATGTCGGCATCCTCTGCGTCGCGCCACGGCCTGGTAAGGTCGCCGGCGACGCCGGTGGTGAGGCTCGTCTGGTGCACGCGATGCGCCAGCACGTTGAGCGTGCGGGCGGCGGCGCGGGCGCGCGGCGCGGCGCCGGCCGCGAGGGCGCCGGCCGCCAGCCCCAAGGCACGCCGCCGATCGAACGCGATGGTCATGGCCGTGTTCCTTCCTTGCTTATGCCCGTGCTTGTGCTTGTGCCCGTGCTTGTGCCCGTGCTTGTGCCGGCGGCCGGGGCGCGCTGCATGGTCAGGCGGCGACGCCCGGCGTGGCGGGTGCGGCGCCGGCGGCGATCGGCCGCCAGCCCTGGATGGTGGTGCGGAACATGCGCCGCCGATGGCCCGCATAGTCGTTGATGGCGGTGTGCATGACACACGGGTTCAGCCACATGCCCAGCGTGCCCTGCCGCCAGCGGAGCCGGCAGTTGAACTCCGGCCGCGTCGCCACGGCCAGCAGATAGGCCACGATCGGCCGGCTCTCGGCCGCGGTCATGCCGACGAAGCGGTCGATGACGCTGCTGACGAACAGATAGCGTTTCCCGGTGGCCGGATTGACGCAGACCAACGGGTGCTCGACCTCCACGGTGCCGATCTTCGCGGCCTCGGCCTTCACCTTGACGCTGCCGTACTGCGCGGCCAGCACGTTCCTGCCGACATGCACGCTGACCAGCGGATCGATCAGCCGCTGCATGCCCGGCGACAGCGCGCGATACGCCTGTTCCAGGCTGGTGAAGCAGGTATCGCCGCCATGCGGCGGCACCTCGTCGCCGTACAGCATGGTGATGCCCGGCGGCGTGGCGAGCCAGGCAAGGTCCACGTGCCAGTCCTCGCCGATGACCTTGCCGGTCTCGTCCGGTTCGCGGCTGAGCACCATGATGTCTTCGAACTCGGGCAGCGATTCGTGCACGGGGTTGCCGCTGAAGGGCCCGAAGCACTTGCGCACCTCGTGGTAGTCGGCGAGCGAAAGCTGCTGGTCGCGCACGGCCAGCACGTGGTGGTGATCAAGTGCTGCGCGCAGGTCGGCGATCAGTGCCGGGTCGCGGTCGCGGGCAAGATCGACGCCGAGGATTTCCGCGCCGATGGCGCCGGTGATCGGGCGCGCTTCGAAGCGCGTGGATCGGCTGGCCATGGCACATCCTCCCCGAACCGCGGCGCTGGCGCGCCTTGGCAGGGAGCTTATGCAACGCCGGCCGCGATGCAAGGCCGGGGCGGCATTGCAAACGCCGCAGGCTACAGGCGGCCCGCCACCGCGTCGGCCACCGCGCGCGTGCCGGCGGTGCCGCCCAGGTCGCGCGTGCGCGTGGCGGGGTCGGCCAGCGCGGCATCCACCGCCGCCTCGATCGCCTGCGCTGCGGCGGACAGCGCGTTGCTGTTGCGGGTCGCACCCAGGTGGCGCACCAGCAGGGCCGCAGACAGGATCAGTCCCAGCGGGTTGGCGATGCCCTGCCCCGCGATATCGGGCGCCGAGCCGTGCCCGGCATTGGCCGCGGCGTGCACTTCCCCCACGTTCAGCGCCGAGGCCAGGCCCAGGCCACCGGCCAGCGCGTTCGCCTGGTTGGAAAGAATGTCGCCGAACATGTTGGTCGTCAGGATCACGTCGAAGGCCTGCGGGCGGGTGTAAAGCTCGGCCGCCATGGCATCGATGTCGATTTCGCGGAGCGTGATGTCGGGGTGCTGCGCCGCCACGGCCTCGACCTCGCGCATGAACAGGCCGTCGGTGACCTGCAGCACGTGGCGCTTGCCCACCATGGTCACGTGTTTGCGCCGCGCGCGTGCCGTGCGGAACGCGACCTCGGCGATGCGGCGCGATGCGCGCGCGGTGATCAGCCGCACCGACATCGCCACATCGGGCGTGGGCATGAATTCGCCGACGCCGTGGAACAGCGACCGGTCGGCGTAAAAACCTTCCGTGTTCTCGCGCACGATCACGCAGTCGAGGCCGGGAAGCGCGCGCGGCACGCCGGGGCGCGAGCGTGCGGGGCGGATGTTGGCGAACAGGTCGAGCCGCTTCCTGATGGTGCCGGGGATGTTCACGCCGCCCTGGGCCAGCGGCGGATAGGCGGTCATGCCGCCTGGCCCCAGCAGCAGGGCATCGGCCGCGATCGCATCCTGCAGCGCGGCATCGGGCAGCGTGGTGCCGAGCCGCGCGTGCGCGGCCATGCCCACCTGGTGCGTGGTGAAGTCCAACCCCAGGCCGAAGCGCGCATCCGCCGCGCGCAGCACATGCAGCGTGGCCTGGGTGATCTCGGGCCCGATATCGTCGCCCGGCAGCACGGCGATGCGCACCGGCAAGGCGGTGCCGCCGGTCACGACTCAGGCCGGATGTTCTGCCTTCGAATCAGGTCGCCCCAGCGGTCGATCTCGGCGGCGATCAGCGTGCCGAAGGCTTCCGGCGTGCGCGGGTCGGGCTCGGCGCCCTCGTCGGCCAGGCGGGCCTTCACGTCGTCGGTCGCGACCGCCTCGTTCACCAGCTGGTTCAGGCGCTGGACGATCTCGGGCGGCGTGCGCGCGGGCGCGATGATGCCGAACCACTGCATCGCCTCGAAGCCGGGCTTCACCGTCTCGGCCACGGTTGGCACGTCGGGCAGCAGGGCCAGCCGCTTCGGTGACGTGGCGGCCAGGCAGCGCAACGTGCCGGCCTTCGCGAGCGGTGCGCCGGCCGGCGTGCCGGTGATGGCGCATTCGATGTTACCCGCCACCAGGTCGGTCATGGCGGGGCCCGACCCGCGATAGGGCACGTGCGTCAACTGGATGTCGGCGGCTTCCATGAAGGCGGCCATGATGATGTGCGTGGCGCTGCCGGCGCCGGCCGAGCCGAAGTTGATGGCGCCCGGCCGCGCCTTTGCTGCCGCCACGAAGTCCTGCACCGTCGCGGTGCCCAGCTTCGGGTGCACCAGCAGTACGCTGGGCACCTGGGCGATCAGCGCGACGGGCACGAAATCGCGCAGCGGGTCGAAGCGCAGCCGGGGGAAAAGGTGCTTGTTCACCGCCAGCGTGCCGAGTTGCCCCAGCGTGAGTACGTGCCCGTCAGGTGCCGCCTGCGCGCCGTATTCAGTGGCGATCGACCCGCCGGCGCCGGGGCGGTTTTCCGCCACCACCGCGACACCCAGGCTCTGCGAGAGTTTCAGCGCGATGATGCGGCCCACCGTGTCGGTGGCACCGCCGGGTGCGGAGGGGATCACCAGCACCACCGGCCGGCGCGGCCAGGCCGCACCTTGCGCCAGCGCGGGCCGCGCAAGGGCGGCGGCGGGTGCGGCCAGCGCCGCGGCAAACACGGTCCTGCGTTTCATGGGGCGGTCTCCCTGGTGATCGGCGCTTCGCGCGCCTTCATGTCGTTCGCCAGCCGGCAGGCAGGCCGACCTTCAGCGCGCCGGCGGCGGCTTCCAGGTCGGTCACGGTCTTTGCAGGCAGCACGAGGCCCTGCTTGCGACGGAACGCTTCGTTGCGGGCTTCCAACTCGCCCGGATACAGGATTTCCGAAGCGCCTTCGGCCCGCGGCGTGGCGCGCAACGCGGCGATCATCGCCTCGATGCGCGCCTCGAAGGCGTCCATGGGCCCGAAGGCGGCGACGTTCAGCGCCAGCACCAGGTGGCCGCAGCGGCTGCGCCGTTCGGCCTGGTACGGGCCGGACACCTCGGTCAGCATGCCGCTGCCGGAAAGTGCGCCGGCCAGCACGTCCATCATGGTGGCGATGGCGTAGCCCTTGTGGCCGGCCATGGGCAGCAGCACGCCGGACAGCGCGGCGACGGGATCGGTGGTGGCGCGGCCCGCATCGTCCAGCGCCCAGCCTTCGGGAATGGGAACCTGCTTCTGCCGCGCGATGAAGATCTTTCCGCGCGCCACGGCGGTGTTGGCGATGTCGAGCATCAGCGGCGCGTGCCGGCCGGCGGGTGCGGCGATCGACCACGGGTTGGTGCCCACCACCTTTTCCCGCCCGCCCCAGGGCGCCATGGCCGGGCTGCCATTGCTGACCAGCAGGCCGATGCACCCCGCCTGCGTCGCCATCCGCGTGAAGTAGCCAAGTGCGCCGTGGTGGTTGCTGTCGCGCACGCTGACCACGCCCACGCCGTGGCGCCGTGCCCGCGCCACCGCATCCTGCATGGCATCGCGCGCGATCACCTGGCCCACGCCATCCTGTGCGTCCCACAGCGCAATCGCGCCGGCATCGGCCAGCACGGCGGGTGCGGTTTCGGCGCGCATCACGCCGGTGCGCAGCCGATCCAGATACCAAGGTGCCCGCATCACGCCGTGCGAGGCGTGGCCCCACAGGTCGGCGGTGACCAGGCTGTCGGCGACCAGCGTGGCGTGGCCCTCAGGCAGTCCGGCGGCGCGGAACATGCGTGCCACCGCGTCGGCCAGCAGGTCGGCCGGGATGGGACGCGGGGCGGGCGCGGAAGCGCTGTCGTACATTCCGCCAGATTGTTCTATGCCAGCAGAAAACACAATTTTCTGGTCGGCGTGCTGCCTCAGACGGCGCGGGTATCCTCGATGACCTTGCCGTCGTCGGGCAGCGTGCCGGCACCGACCATGGCCACGTCGCCCTTCAGCTTGGTGATGGCGGTCAGCGACTGCGCCAGCGCGAAGCCCAGCGCGGCGGGGCCTTCGGCATGCAGGGTCATGGTGTCGGTATCGCCGTCGCGGCCCACCACAAGGCGCGCACGGGAAACCTCCGGGTGGCGGCGCAGGACTTCCGCGATCTGCTCGGGGCGCACGAACATGCCCTTCACCTTCGCCGCCTGGTCGGCGCGGCCCAGCCAGCCGCGGATGCGCATATTGGTGCGCCCGCACGGCGACACGCCCGGCAGCACCGCAGACAGATCGCCGGTGGCGAAGCGCACCAGCGGGTAGCTGGCGCGCAAGGGCGTGACGACCACCTCGCCCACCTCGCCCGCCGGCACCGGCTCGGCGGTGCCGGGGCGCACGATCTCCACGATCACGGTCTCGTCCACCACCAGGCCCTCATTGGCCTCGGTCTCGTAGGCGATCGCGCCGACATCCGCGGTGGCATAGCTTTGCCGCACCGTCAGCCCCCGCTCCGTGTAGAAGGCGCGGAGCGACGCGGTGAAGGCGCCGCCCGAGACGTGGCCGAGTTTCAGCGACGAGGTATCGCGCCCCGCCTCGTCGGCCTTTTCCAGGATGATGCGCAGGAATTCCGGCGTGCCGGCATAGGCGGTGGCGCGGAACTGCGCGATGGCCAAGGTTTGCAATTCCGTGTTGCCGGGCCCGGCGGGGATGACGGGGCAGCCCAGCGCGTGCGCGCCGCCTTCCAGCATGCGACCGGCGGGGGTGAAGTGGTAGGCGAAGCAGTTCAGCAGCACGTCGCCGCGGCGCAGGCCGGTGGCATACAGCGCGCGGGCGAAGCGGAAATCGTCCGGCTCAAAACCCTCCGGCTCGAAGATCGGGCCGGGCGACACGTACAGCCTGGCCTGTCCGCCCAGCGGTGCCAGCCCGCCGAAGGGGCGCTCATTGCCCTGCTGCGCCACCAGGTCCGACTTGCGCGTCAGCGGCAGGCGGGCCAGCGCCGCACGGTCGCTGATCGCCGGGGCATCGACGTGCTGCAGCGTGCGCGCGTAATGGGGCGCGGTGGCCTTGGCGTGCGCCACGTGCACGGCCAGTGCCGCCATCAGCGCGGCTTCGCGCGCGGCGGGGCGGCGCTCCTCCAGCGCGTCGTAGTGTTTTGGGTCGCGCGGCGCGCTCACAGCCAGCGCTTCCTGCGCTTGTATGATTTCAGGTTCCGAAAACTTTTGCGCTCGGCACCGTGGCCGCCCAGGTAGAATTCCTTCACGTCCTCGTTCGTGGCGAGTGCCTCGGCCGTGCCGTCCAGCACCACCTTGCCCTGTTCCATGATGTAGCCGTAGCTGGCGACCGAAAGCGCCATGCGCGCGTTCTGCTCGACCAGCAGGATGGTGACGCCCAGGTCGCGGTTGATGCGGCGGATGATGCCGAACACTTCCTTCACCAGCAGCGGGCTGAGGCCCATGGAGGGCTCGTCCATCAGGATCAGTTTCGGGCGCGCCATCAGCGCGCGGCCGATCGCCAGCATCTGCTGTTCGCCGCCCGAGAGGTAGCCGGCCAGGCCCGTGCGTTCCTTGAGTCGCGGGAAATACTCGTAGACGCGCTCGATGTCGCGCCTGACCTCGCGGTCGGTGCGGGTGAAGGCGCCGAGGCGAAGGTTTTCGTGCGCGGTCATGTCGGCGACGATGCGGCGGCCTTCCATCACCTGGAAGATCCCCCGCCGCACCACGCGGTCGGGATCGATGCCGTCGATGCGCTCGCCATCGAAGCTGATGTCGCCGCGCGTCACTTCGCCTTCCTCGGTTTTCAGCAGGCCCGAGATGGCCTTCAGCGTGGTCGATTTGCCGGCGCCGTTGGCGCCCAGCAGCGCCACGATCTCGCCCTTCGGCACGGCCAAGGAGAGGCCGCGCAGCACCAGGATGACGTCGCTATAGACGACCTCGATGTTGTTGACGCTGAGCAGCGGCGGCGCGGGCGATGCCTCGCGCGCGCGCGTAGGGGCGGCGGAGTCACCCATGGTGGGCCGCGCCCAATCTCCCTCTCCCGCGAAGCGGGGGAGGGTTGGGGAGGGGGCGTTGCTGCAAGCCCACGCCGGAAATCCGCAGACACGCTCCAAACCCGCCGCCCCCTCCCCGGCCCTCCCCCGCTTCGCGGGAGAGGGAGGAGGACGCGAAGGAGAGGGGCGTGCGCGGCCGCAACCTCACCAGCCCAGCCAGTCGGCGCGGCGGGGCAGTTCGACAGTGGTGATCGGCTCGATCTTCATGGTGCCGTTCGCCATCAGCTGGTCCACCGTGCCTTCCGTGGTGCTGCCCGACACCACCGAGCGATACAGCGCGACCCGCAGCGTGCCGCGATGATCGGTGGCGGTGAAGTTGGACGGGTTGCAGACGCCGGCAAAACCGTTCGGCACCCAGTCCTGCCGCGCGTAGAAGCCGTCGCGGATGCGTTCGCCGGTGACCTGGCCGCCATTGGCGGCGGCGGTCTCCATGGCCTCGACCATCAGCATGGCGCTGCACACGCCAGCCAGGTAGTGCACCGGGCGATAGGCGGTGCCGGCGGTATCGCTGGTGCGGCTGATGGCGCGCACGCTTTCCATGCCGGGCGCGGTGCCGCCCCATACATTCGCCGTGCGCACCGGGAACACCACGCCGTTGGCGGCAGCACCCGCGGCCTTCATGGCGTTCTCGTCCATGCCCCACACATTGCCCAGGAACTGCACCTGTACGCCGGCCGCCTGGCAGGCGCGCAGCACGGAAATGTTCGACCCCGCGGTGTTGCCCAGATAGGCGTAGTTGGCGCCCTGGTTCTTCAGCGTCAGGCACTGCGCGGTGTAGTCGCCGGGCGTGAGTGCGAACACGATCGGCGCCAGCACCTCGAAGCCCAGTTCGCGGGCGAGGGTTTCGGCCGCTTCCTTGGGGCTGTTCGGATAGGGGTGGTTGGCGCCCATGTGCACGTATTTCGGCCTTCCCTGGCCGCCGCGCGCCTTCCAGTCATCGGCGGCCCACTGCACCAGGGCGCGGGCCGCGTCGCTGTAGCTGGGGCCGTAGAAGAAGTTGAAGGGCGCGGCCTTGCTGTCGGGCCGCGCCTTGCCGTTCGGGTCGGTCAGGGCTGCGGAGTAGCTGCCGGAGATATAGGGGATGCGATCGCGCGTGACGAAGCCGATCAGCGCTTCCGTGTCCGCCGTGCCCCAGCCCTGGATCGCGACAACGCGCTCGCGGCTGGTCCAGGCCTGGTACTGCGCGATGGCGCGCGGCGCCTGGTAGCCGTAGTCGAAGCCCGACACCGCAAGCTGCCGGCCCGCCACGCCGCCGCGGGTGGCATTCACCCAGTTCAGCGCATCGGCCACGCCTTGGCCATACGGCACGCCCACGTCGCTGGTGGCCCCCGAATTGTCCATCAGGTGGCCCACCGGAATGCGCTGCTGCGCCATGGCTGGAAACGCGAAGGCCGCGACGGTGGCGGCAAGCAGGAAATGTTTCATGGACGTTGCTTCTCCCCTTAGTGACTGAACGGATAGAGCTTCCAATAGGCCTTGACCAGTTTCCACCGGTGCGCAAGCCCGTTGGGCTCGAAGATCAGGAACAGGATGATGGCGGCCCCCACCGCCATCTCGCGCAGGAAGGCGATGCTGGTGCCGAGCTTCAGCGCCCGGTCGATGGAACTGCCCGCCAGGCCGTCCGACAGGAACTGCACCGCTTCCGGCAGCAGCACCATGAAGGCGGTGCCCATCAGCGACCCGCTCACGCTGCCCAGGCCGCCGATGATGACCATGCCCAGGAACTGGATGCTGACCAGGATGTTGAAGGCTTCCACCGAGACGAACAGCAGGTGGTGCGCATAAAGCGCGCCGCCGATGCCGGCATAGAAGCTGGAAATGCCGAAGCTCAGCGTGCGGTATTTCGTGAGGTTGATGCCCATCATCTCGGCGCTGAGATAGTGGTCGCGCACCGCCACCAGCGCGCGGCCGTCGCGGCTTCGCATCAGGTTCGCCGCCATCCCGTACATCACGACCACATAGGCCAGCACGACGTAGAGATAGGTCTCGCTCTGGTCGAAGCTGATGCCGAACAGGCTGAAGGGCTGGGTCAGGCTGCCGGCCACGCCCCCGGTCAGCCAGCGGGCGCGGGCGAAGAAATCCTCGATGATGAACTGCGACGCCAGCGTGGCGATGGCCAAATAGAGGCCCTTCAGCCGCGCCGCCGGCAGGCCGAACACCATGCCGACCGCGGTGGTGGCCAGGCCCGCCAGCGGGATTGCCGCGACCACCGGCACGCCGTGCTTCACGAACCAGGCGCTGGCGAAGGCGCCGACGCCGAAGAACGCCGCGTGGCCGATGCTGATCTGCCCGGTGAAGCCCACCAGGATGTTCAGCCCCAGGGCAGCGATGCCGTAGTAGCCGATCTGGATCAGCAGCGTCTGCCAGTAGCGATCAACGTAGTATGGCGCCGCCGCGACCAGGGCGATGCCGACCAGCAGTGCCACGAAGGAATTGCGCGTGGGGAAGATGCGCGTATCCGCGCGGTAGGTTTCGCGGAAATCACCGGCGGGGGCGAGGCTTGCCATCAGACGCGCTCGATGTCCCGGGTGCCGAACAGCCCGTAGGGCTTCACCAGCAGAATCAGCACCAGCACGTAGAAGGGCGCGATGGCGAACATGTTGCCCCATTGCAGGAACTCGGCATCGACGAACTGCGCCACGTTCTCCAGCACGCCCACGATGATGCCGCCCAGCACCGCGCCGATGATGCTGTCCAGGCCCCCCAGGATCACGGCAGGGAACACCTTGATGCCGTAGAACGACAGCGCGCTGGACACGCCGTTCACCACCCCCACCACCACGCCGGCCACCGCCGAGACCATGGCGCTGATCGCCCAGGACATGGCGAAGACCTGGCGCACCGAAATGCCGAGGCTTTGCGCGACCTGCTGGTTGAACGCGGTGGCGCGCATGGCCAGGCCGTATTTGGAGTACTGAAAGAACGCGCCGAAGCCGGCCATGATCAGCACGGAAATGCCCAGGCTCATCAGGTACGCGGTCTGCACCTGCAGCCCCAGAACGTTGACGCGCGCGACCGGGAAGATTTCCGGAAAGGGCTGCGCGAACACGCCGAACATCCACTTCATCAGCGCCTGGAAGAAGATGGAAAGCCCGATCGTGACCATGATGACCGAGATCACCGGTTCGCCGATCAGGGGGCGCAGCACCACCACCTGAAGCAGGATGCCGAACAGGGTCATGAAGACCAGCGTGAACAGGAAGCCCCAGACGAAGGGGATTTGCCAAGTCGTCAGGAACCACCAGCACATCCAGGCGCCGATCAGCAGGAACTCGCCCTGGGCGAAATTCACCACCTGGCTCGCCTTGTAGATCAGCACGAAGCTCATCGCGACCACGCCATACAGCGTGCCCACGATCAGCCCGTTCAGCACCAGCTGGAACAGCAGCTCCAGGTTCATGCGGCCCGCGCCATGGCGGGGGCGCCAAGATCGACCACGCGCAGCACGGTGCGGATGCGCTGCGTGCCGCCATCCTGCAGCCTGATGGTGGTATCGACCGGGATCTCGGCGGCACCCGCATAGATCGCATCGATGATGGGGCCATATTTCTGGCCGATCACGCTGCGGCGCACTTTTCGCGTGCGCGTCAGTTCGTCGTCGTCGGCATCCAGCTCCTTGTAGAGCAGCAGGAATTTCTTGATGCGCTGGAAGTCCGGCAGGCTTGCGTTGACGGTCTCCACTTCGCGCTTCAGCAGCGCGGTCACTTCGGGCCGCGCCGACAGGTCGCTGTAGGTGGTGAAGGCAATGCGGTTCTTCTCGGCCCATTTGCCGACGATCGAGAAGCGGATGCAGATCATCGCCGCCAGGTGTTCGCGCCTGTCGCCCAGGATCACGGCTTCCGCGACATAGGGGCTGAACTTCAGCTTGTTCTCCACGAATTGCGGGCTGAAGCGCTCGCCGGCGGCGGTGGTGGCGATGTCCTTGATGCGGTCGATCACGACCAGGCGGCCCTGCCTGTTCAGGAACCCGGCATCGCCGGTATGCAGCCAGCCGTCGCGGATGTCGGACGCATCCTCGGCGGCGCGGTAGTAGCCCTGGAACATGTTGGGGTGGGTGGTGACGATCTCGCCCACGCCGTTCGGGTCGGGGTCGAGCACCTTCAGCTTGATCGCATCGTCGAACGGCACGCCGACGCTGTCGAAATCGACCTGGCCAGCCTTGTGCAGCGTATAGGCGCCGATGAGTTCGGTCTGGCCGTAGAGCTGGCGCAGCGGCACGCCGAGCGCGAGGAAGAACTTGAACGTATCGGGTCCCAGCGCGGCGCCCCCGGTGGCGGCCGAAGTGAGCCTGGAAAAACCCAGCCGGTCACGCAGGGCGCGGAACAGCAGCGCATCGGCGATGGGCGATTTCTGCCCCTTCTCCAGCGCCGCCAGGCCCAGTCTCATGCCAAGCTCGAACATGCGCCGCTTCAGGGGCGAGGCATCCATCATGCGCGCGCGCACGTCCGCGGCGATGCTCTCCCACACGCGGGGCGCGAACAGCACGAAGCTGGGGCCGATCTCGCGGAAATCGGCCATCATCGTCTCGGTCTCCTCGACGAAGTTCACCTTCATGCGCGAGACCAGGTTGAACCCCAGCGCATAGACCTGCTCCATGATCCAGGGCAGCGGCAGGACCGAGACGTATTCGTCCGAAGCTCCCTTGGGGTCGAAGCGCAGATAGCTGGCACAGTGCCGCAGCAGCCGCCCGCCCGACAGCATGGCAAGCTTGGGCTTGGCGGTGGTGCCGCTGGTGGTGCACAGGATCGCGGTGTCGTCGCCGTGGGTCGCATCCACCAGGCGATCCCAGGCGGCCGGATCGGCGGCGTGCGCCGCCTCGCCGGCCTTGACCAGGTCGGCAATGTCCAGCAGGCGCGGATCGGCGTGCTTCCTCATGCCGCGCGGATCGCTGAACACGATTCGTCGCACGCTGGGGATGCGGTCGGCCAGGTTGAGCAGCTTGTCCACCTGCTCCTCGTCCTCGGTGAACACCACATGCGCATCGGCGTGGGTGACGAGGTACGCCACCTCCTCATCCAGTGCGTCGCGGTAGATGCCAAGGCTCATGGCGCCGAGCGCGTGCGCCGCCACCTCGCCCATGACCCAGTCGGGCCGGTTGTCGCCGATCAGCGCCACCACCTGGCCCTTGCCCACGCCCAGCCCGGCCAGGCCCAGCGCGATGGCGCGGACGCGGTCGTGGTATTGCGCCCACGTCACGCTGCGCCAGATGCCGAAATCCTTCTCGCGCAAGGCCACGTCGGCGTCATGCTGCCGCGCGTGCAGGCGCAGCAATTTCGGCATCGTGTCGTGGGTCGCGAGGTCGGGCAGGCTCATGCCGGCACCGTCTCGGCATCCTGGGGAATCTCTGGATCGACCTCGCCCAGATAGGCCTTCTTCACATGTGGATCGGAAAGCACATCGGCCGGCGTGCCCTCAGAAATGCGGCGGCCGAAATCCAGCACCATCACGCGGTGGGAAATATCCATCACCACGCCCATGTCGTGCTCGATCATGATCACGGTCATGCCCCATTCCTCGTTCAGATCGACGATGAAGCGGGCCATGTCCTCCTTTTCCTCGAGGTTCATGCCCGCCATCGGCTCGTCGAGCAGGATCAGCCTGGGATCGAGCGCCATGGCGCGGGCCAGTTCCACGCGCTTCCTCACGCCGTAGGGCAGCGTGCCGGCCTGCGCCTTGCGCACATGCTGGATTTCCAGGAAGTCGATGATCTCTTCCACCGACCTGCGATGCCGCAGTTCTTCCTGCTGCGCGCCACCCAGCCAATACAGCATGCCGGTCAGAAAATTGTTGCGCATCAGGTGGTGCCGGCCGACCAGGATATTGTCCAGCACCGTCATGTGGCCGAACAAAGCCAGGTTCTGGAAGGTGCGGCCGATGCCCAGATGCGCGCGGCGATTGGTGGCAACGCCGGTGATGTCAGTGCCGTTGAAGTGCAGGCTGCCCTCCGTCGGGCGGTAGCGGCCGGAAATGCAGTTCACCATGCTGGTCTTGCCGGCGCCGTTCGGACCGATGATGCTGAACAGCTCGCCCGGCCGCACATGAAAACTCACATCGGTCAGCGCCTTCACGCCGCCGAAACGCAGGCTGATATTCTTGGCTTCCAGGATGGGTGCGGTGTCGGCCAATCGGACGGTCCCTGTGGTGCTGCCCTGTTCCCCCGGGCTACGCCGTGTATAGGGGGCAAGCACGCGGCGCGGCAACGACGCAGCCGCTGGCGGAACGGCTTGTTGCGCCGCAGCACGGATTGCCGCATTGACCGCCAGGCCGCCGCCGCCGCATTCCTAGGCGCTCAACCCCGGTGCAAAAATGCTCAGCAACCAGCCGCCCGCGCTTGATTTCGACCTCGGCGAGGAAATCACCATGCTGCGCGACACGGTGCGCGACTTCGCCGCCACGCGCGTGGCCCCCATCGCCGCCGAGATCGACCGCACCGATGAATTCCCCCGCCATTTGTGGCCCGAGATGGGTGCCATCGGCCTGCACGGCATCACCGTGCCCGAGGCCTATGGCGGCAGCGGCATGGGCTACCTCGCGCATTGCGTGGCGCTGGAGGAGGTTTCGCGCGCCAGTGCTTCGGTGGGGCTCAGCTACGGCGCGCACAGCAACCTGTGCATCAACCAGATCAAGCTGAATGGCACCGAGGAGCAGAAGCGCCGCTATTTGCCCAAGCTGGTGTCCGGCGAGCATCTGGGGGCGCTGGCCATGAGCGAGCCGGGTGCGGGCAGCGACGTGGTGTCGATGAAGCTGCGGGCCGACCGGAAGGGCGACCGCTTCGTGCTGAACGGCACGAAACTGTGGATCACCAACGCGCACTACGCCGAGACGCTGGTGGTGTACGCGAAGACCGATGGCGCGGCGGGACCGAAGGGCATCACGGCGTTCATCGTGGAGAAGGATTTTGCCGGCTTCCGCCCCGCGCAGAAACTCGACAAGCTGGGCATGCGGGGGTCGCCCACCAGCGAGCTGGTGTTCGAGGATTGCGAGGTGCCGGCCGAGAACGTGCTGGGCCAGGTGAACCAGGGCGTCGCGGTGCTGATGTCGGGCCTGGATTTCGAACGCGCGGTGCTGGCCGCGGGGCCCATCGGCATCATGCAGGCCTGCATGGACGTGGTGCTGCCCTACATCCATGAACGCAAGCAGTTCGGCACGCCGATCGGCGAGTTCCAGCTGGTGCAGGGCAAGGTCGCCGACATGTATGCCAGCATGTCCGCCTGCCGCGCCTATACCTATGCGGTGGCAAAGGCCTGCGATGCCGGGCGCGTGACCCGCAAGGACGCCGCCGCGGTGATCCTGTACACGGCCGAGGCCGCGACGAAGATGGCGCTGGACGCGATCCAGCTGCTGGGCGGCAACGGCTACATCAACGACTATCCCACCGGCCGCCTGCTGCGCGACGCCAAGCTGTACGAGATCGGCGCCGGCACATCGGAAATCCGGCGCATGCTGGTGGGCCGCGAACTGTTCCGGGAAACCGCCTGACCGTGGCGCAGTTGACCAGCGCCGCCGACCCGCAATCGGACGAGTTCAAGGCGAACCGCGCCGCCATGCAGGCGGTGATCGCGGAGCTGCGCGGCATCACCGAAGCGGCCGCGCTGGGCGGGCCGGAAGCGTCGCGCAAGCGCCACCTGGGTCGCGAAAAACTGCTGCCGCGCGACCGCGTGGAAAACCTGCTCGACCCCGGCTCGCCCTTCCTGGAGCTGTCGCCGCTGGCGGCCCACGGCATGTACGGGGGCGAGGTGCCGGCGGCCGGCATCATCACCGGCATCGGCCGCGTGTCGGGCCGCGAATGCATGATCGTGGCGAACGACGCCACGGTGAAGGGCGGCAGCTACTATCCCATCACGGTGAAGAAGCACCTGCGCGCGCAGGAGATCGCGGCGCAGAATCGCCTGCCCTGCATCTACCTGGTGGATTCAGGCGGGGCGAACCTGCCGAACCAGGACGAGATCTTTCCCGACCGCGAGCATTTCGGCCGCATCTTCTTCAACCAGGCGAACCTCTCCGCCGCCGGCATCCCGCAGATCGCGGCCGTGATGGGCAGTTGCACCGCCGGCGGCGCGTACGTGCCGGCGATGTGCGACGAAAGCATCATCGTGCGCGAACAGGGCACCATCTTCCTGGGCGGCCCGCCCTTGGTGAAGGCCGCCACCGGCGAGGTGGTCAGCGCCGAGGAGCTGGGCGGCGGCGACCTGCACACCCGCATCAGCGGCGTGGCCGACCACCTGGCGGCGAACGACATGCACGCACTCGGCCTGGTGCGGCGGATCGTGGCCAACCTCAACACCAGGAAGAAGGTGGGCCTGGCGCTCCGCCAGCCCGAGGCCCCGCGCTTCGACGCGGCCGAACTGGACGGCATCGTGCCCACCGATTTGCGCCGCCCCTATGAGGTGCGCGAGGTCATCGCGCGCATCGTCGATGGCTCGGCGTTCGACGAGTTCAAGCCGCGCTACGGCACCACGCTGGTGTGTGGCTTCGCGCATCTCTGGGGCTATCCGGTGGGCATCATCGCGAACCAGGGCATCCTGTTCAGCGAAAGCGCCCAGAAAGGCGCGCATTTCGTGGAGCTGTGCAGCCAGCGCAAAATCCCGCTGGTGTTCCTGCAGAACATCTCCGGCTTCATGGTGGGGCGGAAATACGAAGCGGGCGGCATCGCCAAGGATGGCGCCAAGCTGGTGACCGCGGTCAGCACCACGCAGGTGCCGAAATTCACGGTGATCATCGGCGGCAGTTTCGGCGCCGGCAATTACGGCATGTGCGGCCGCGCCTTCGGCCCGAAATTCCTGTTCACCTGGCCCAACAGCCGCATCAGCGTGATGGGGGGCGAACAGGCCGCCAGCGTGCTGGCCACCATCCGCCGCGACAGTATTTCGGCCCAGGGCAAGGACTGGACCGCGGCCGAGGAGGAGGCGTTCAAGAAGCCCATCCGCGAGAAATACGAACGCGAGGGCCTGCCCACCTACGCCACCGCCCGGCTGTGGGACGACGGCATCATCGAGCCTGCGAAAACGCGCGACGTGCTGGGCCTGGCGATCAGCGCGAGCCTCAACGCACCCATCGGGGAAACGCGCTTCGGCGTGTTCCGCATGTGATGTTCACGAAGCTGCTCATCGCCAATCGCGGCGAGATCGCCTGCCGCGTCATGCGTACCGCGCGCCGCATGGGCATCCGCACCGTCGCCGTGTTCAGCGAGGCCGACGCCAAGGCGCTGCATGTCGAGATGGCGGACGAGGCGGTGCCCATCGGCCCGCCGCCGGCGCGCGAAAGCTACCTGCGCATCGACAGGATCATCGCCGCGGCAAAGGCCACGGGCGCCGAGGCGATCCATCCCGGCTATGGGTTCCTGTCGGAGAACCCGCTATTCGCCGAAGCCTGCGCCGAAGCGGGCATCGTGTTCGTGGGCCCCCCTGCCTCGGCGATGCGCGCGATGGGGTCCAAGGCCGAGGCGAAGCGGCTGATGCAGGCGGCCGGCGTGCCGCTGGTGCCCGGCTATCACGGCGAGGACCAGTCGGACGCGCTGCTGGCGGGCGAAGCGGCCAGGATCGGCTACCCCGTGCTGATCAAGGCATCGGCCGGCGGCGGCGGCCGCGGCATGCGCGCCGTGGACACGGCTTCGGATTTCGCCACGCAACTCGCCGCCGCGCGCCGCGAGGCCGAAGCTGCCTTCGGCGACGGCCGCGTGCTGCTTGAGAAGTACCTTACGAACCCACGTCATATCGAAGTGCAGCTGCTCGGCGACCAGCACGGCACGCTGCTGCATTTCGGCACCCGCGACTGTTCGATCCAGCGCCGGCACCAGAAGATCATCGAGGAAGCGCCAGCCCCTGGACTTTCAGATGCCACGCGCCGGAAGATGCATGAAGCAGCGCTGGCTGCGGGCCGGTCAGTTAAATACACCAATGCTGGAACGGTGGAGTTCATCGTCGGCGCAGGAACGGGCCCGACCTATCTCCATACGGACCCACCCTTCTATTTCATGGAAATGAACACCCGCCTACAGGTCGAGCATCCTGTGACCGAGCGGGTTTACGGCGTCGATCTTGTCGAGCAGCAGTTGCGCGTTGCCGCCGGCGAACGGTTGGGCTTGACGCAGCGCGATGTCGACGCCCGGGCCAGCGGCCACGCCATCGAGGTGCGCCTGTGCGCCGAGGACCCTGACCAAGATTTCCGCCCGACGGCGGGTGCTTTCGACCTGCATTGGCGCCAAGGCCCAGACTCCGCCGAACGCATCGATTGGGGATACCGCATGGGCTACGGGGGCAATTCGATATCGAGCGACTACGACAACCTGATCGCCAAGATCATCGTGTCGGGACATAGCCGCGACGACGCAAGGCAACAGCTTGTCGACAAGCTGGGCAGCGCGCATGTGAAGATGCTGACCACAAATCTCGGCCTGCTCCTCCGCATCGCCAAGCATCCGGCATTCGCGAATGCCGAGCTCGATACAGGCTTCCTGGTGCGGCATCGCATGACCCTGCTGCAAACGAAGGGGCTGCCGCCGCCGCCCCTATGGGCTGCTGCTGCTTTCGTGCGGCTGCGGGAAGCACGGGTCCCACCCATCCTGGGTTGGATGCGAGATTACGGGAGGGGTTTCTTCTTGGATCCCTGGTACGAGCTCCAGGGCTTCCGCCAATACGGGTGCGGCCAAGCGACGGTCGGCTTGCGTGCGGAAGGTGTGGTTCGGCAAGTCAAGGTGCATATCGACGGCGAGCGGATGTGGGTCACGCCAGCGCAGGGCAGCACGATCGCGGCAGAAGTCCGGTGGTCGGATTGGAACGTGACGCTTGAATTCGATGGCAAGCAAACTTGCGTGCGGGTGCATGGTTCGGGCGAGCAGATTGAGCTCGCGCTTGCCGGTGATCAGACGGCGTATCGCTTTCAGGTGCTCGACCCCTACGCCCCCCCCGGCGCCGACGCAGCCGGCGCCGACCGCATCGCCGCTCCCATTCCCGGCACCGTGCTGCGCGTTGACGTCTCCGCAGGCGACGTGGTGGCGCGCGGAAAGGTGCTGGTGGTGATGGAGGCGATGAAGACCGAACTCCGCCTGGCCGCCCCCGCCGACGGCACCGTGGCGCGCGTGCTGGTGAAGCCCGGCGACATGGTGCAGGAGGGCATGGAGCTGGTGCAGATGACGCACGAGGAAGCGAAGGGATGATGGGCAACGGCATGCCGAAACTCCCTCCCCCCTCTTGCTTGCTGTCCTCTCCCCTCGCTTGCTTGCTTCCCTCTTCCCCCGGCTTCGGGGGGAGAAGGTCGGGTGAGTGGAGTCTCGCCGCACAGGAAGCGCCGGGTGGAGCCGCTCGTCACCCTCACCCCGGCCCTCTCCCTGAGGGAGAGGGGGAAGAGGACAGGAATACGGAAAGAAGCACATGATCCTCGGCCCCGCGATCGCCGCGGTCGTCACCGGCGGCGCCAGCGGCCTGGGTGCTGCCACCGCGCGCGCCCTGGCCGGCGCGGGCGTGAAGGTGGGCGTGCTCGACCTCGATGCCGAACGCGGCGCTGCCATCGCGGCCGAGATCAACGGGCACTTCGCGCGCTGCGACGTGACGGATGATGCCAGCATGGCAGAAGCCCTCGCCAGCGCCGCCGCCACGCATGGCACGGCGCGCATCGCGGTGGCCTGCGCCGGCGTGGCGCATGCGCGCAAGGTCGTCGGAAGGGACAAGACCACCGGAGCGCCCCTGGCGCACGACACGCAAAGTTTCGCGCGCGTCATCGGCGTCAATCTCATCGGCACGTTCCGCCTGTTCAGCCAGGCCGCCGCCGCCATGGCCTCGCTGTCGCCGCTGGAAGGCGGCGAGCGTGGCGTGATGGTGGCCACGGCCAGCATCGCGGCCGAGGATGGCCAGGTGGGGCAGACCGCCTATGCCGCCAGCAAGGCGGGCGTGGCGGGGTTGATGCTGCCGGCGGCGCGTGATCTCGCCGAACACGGCATTCGCTGCGTGGCCATCATGCCCGGCGTGTTTGAAACCCCCATGCTGGCCACCTTGCCGGAGGATGTGCGCCGCGCGCTGGAAGCCCGCGTGCCCTTCCCGTCCCGCCTGGGTGATCCTGCGGAATTCGCGCACCTGGTGGCCCACATCGCCGAGAATCCCATGCTGAACGGCACCGCCATCAGGCTGGATGGCGCGCTGCGGATGCCACCCAGATAGGCCGCCGCGTTAGCACGAAAGAATGTTGCGCGGCGCTCGCATCTAGGTCAGAACCATTGCCATAATGGCCTGATCTTCGCCATGACATTCAGGCCGGCAAACGCGTACACAATGGCAAACGTCCAGGAGGGGAATGGGTCATGGATGCCACCCCGCTGCTCGATGCCGCGCGCCTGACACCGCTGCTGGAAGACCGCTTCACCGAGGCCGACCGCCCGGTGCTGCTGAACGGCATGCAGGCGCTGGTGCGGCTGCTGCTGGAACAGGCGCGCGCCGATCGCGCCCAGGGCCTCAACACCGGCGGCTTCGTCTCCGGCTATCGCGGCTCGCCGCTGGCCAAGCTCGACCAGGAGCTTTGGGCGCAGCGGGCGCTTCTCAACGAACACACCATCACCTTCAAGCCCGGCGTGAACGAGGACATGGCCGCCACCATGGTCTGGGGCACGCAGCAGCTGCAGAGCTTTCCGGGTGCCCGCGTCGATGGCGTGTTCGGCCTGTGGTACGGCAAGGGGCCGGGCGTGGACCGCACCGGCGATGCGTTCCGCCACGCCAACATGGTGGGCACCATGCGCCATGGCGGCGTGCTGGCGGTGGCGGGCGATGACCACGCCACGCAAAGCAGCACGTTTGCGCACCAATCCGATTTCGCCTTCGAAGCAGCACTGATGCCCGTGCTGCACCCGGCCTCGGTGGCCGACTACGTCGCCACAGGCCTGGCCGGCTGGGCGATGTCGCGCTTCGCAGGGCTTTGGGTGGGCTTCAAGACCCCGACCGAGATCGCCGAGAGCGGCGGCAGCATGCGCATGCCCCGCGCGCTTGCGTTCAACACGCCGGACTTCGCGCTGCCGCCGCACGGGCTGAATGTCGATCCGCGCCTGGCCTGGCCCGCGCGCCGCGTGGAGTTCGAACGCCGCCTGGTGGATGAGCGCCTGCCCGCGGCATTGGCCTGGGCGCGCGCCAACCCGTTCGATGCGCGCATTTTCGGCCGCGCCGATGCGCGGCTGGGCATCGTCACGGTCGGCAAATCACATGCCGATGCGATGCATGCGCTGGCCATGCTGGGGCTTGATGCCGCGCGCGCCGAGGCAGCCGGCATCGCGCTCTATCGCATCGGCCTTGCCTGGCCGCTGGAGGCGGAGGGGCTGAAGGATTTCGCGCGCGGCAAGCAGGCGCTTCTTGTCGTCGAGGAAAAGCGCGCCTTCGTCGAACCGCAGATCGCGCATGCGCTGTTCAACCTGCCCGCCGATCGCCGCCCCACGCTGTCGGGCAAGGCGGATGCAGCGGGCGCGCCGCTGCTGCCCAGCCCGCACGAGCTGTCGCCCGAGCTGGTTGCCGCCGCGCTGGCGCGCTGGCTTGGCGGGCACGGCATCGCCGCCACCGCGCCACCGCGGCGCGACGCCGCCAGCGAACCGGGCCTGCTGACCCGCACCGCCTTCTTCTGCGCCGGCTGCCCGCACAACACGTCCACCCGCGTGCCCGATGGACACCATGCGGCGGCGGGCATCGGCTGCCACATCATGGCGCTGGGCACCGAGCCCACCACGCACACTTTCAGCCACATGGGCGCCGAAGGCGTGCCCTGGGCGGGTGCTGCGCCCTTCACCGACACGCAGCACATCTTCGTCAATATCGGCGACGGCACCTGGCAGCACAGCGGCACGCTGGCGATGCGCCAGGCGCACGCCTCGGGCGCCAACATCACCTACAAGATCCTGGTGAATGACGCGGTCGCCATGACCGGCGGCCAGCCGATCGATGGCGGCCTTTCCCCCACCCAGATTGCCGCCCAGTGCGCCGCCGAAGGGGCATCGCGCATCGTCGTGGTCGCCGACCTGGCCGAGAACCTGCCCGCCGCGAAGGACCTGCCCGCAAACGCCACGCGCCACCTGCGCCACGAGATGGACGCGGTGCAGCGCGAGCTTGCCACCGTGCCGGGCGTGACCGCGCTGGTCTATGTGCAGGTCTGCGCCACCGAAAAGCGCCGCCGGCGCAAGCGTGGGAAAATGGCAGTGGCGGACGTGGCGGTCACCATCAACGAGCGTGTCTGCGAAGGCTGCGGCGACTGTTCCGTGCAAAGCCATTGCATCGCCATCGAGCCGCACGAAACCGCGTATGGCCGCAAGCGCCGGATTTCCCCCACCGCCTGCAACACCGACCTGTCATGCCTGAAGGGCTTCTGCCCCAGCTTCGTGACCGTGGCCGGCGGCCTGCCGAAAGCCGCCCCCGACGCGAAGTGGCAGGCCCTGGAGGCCGAGCTCGGCCCCACCCTGCCGGCGCCGCCGGTGATGCTGCCTGACGCGCCGTACCGCATGCTGTTCGGCGGCATCGGCGGCGGCGGCATCGTCACCTCGGGCGCGATCGTGGCGATGGCGGCGCATCTGCAGGGCCTCGCGGTACGCACGCTCGATTTCACCGGGCTGGCGCAGAAGAACGGCGCGGTGGTGTCGCATGTGCAGGTCGCGCGCGATGCGCAGGAATTCGACGTGGCGCGCATTCCGGAAGGCGGCGCCAACCTGCTGGTGGCCGCCGACCTGGCGGTGGGCGCGGCGCCCGATGTGCTGCGCCGCTGCGGCCCTGATGCGGTGGTGATCGGCAACCTCGATCTCGCGGCCACGGCGGCCTTCGTGTTCGACCGCGACCAGAAGATTGATGCCGGGCTGCATCGCCGCCACATCGCGCGCGCAACCGATGCCGAAAGCAGCGTCTATCTGCACGCCGCCCTGCTTGCGGAAAAACTGTTCGGCACGGCGCAGGCGCTGAACACGGTGCTGGTCGGCCTTGCCTGGCAGAAGGGGCTGCTGCCCGTGTCGCTGGCCGCGCTGGAACAGGCGATCGGCATCAACGGCACCGCGGTGCCGATGAACCTGCGGGCGCTGCTGTGGGGCCGCATGCTGGCCGTGCATCCCGCCCTGGCCGACGAGGTGCTGGGCACTGCGCCACGCGCGCCAAGCGTGGCTGACCTGATCGAAATGCGCGCGGCGGAACTCGCGCTGTACCAGAACGAGCGCCTGGCCCGCCGCTACCGCGACGCTCTGGCACCGCTCGCTGCGGCGCCCGAAAGCCTTGCGCGCGCGGCCGCGGAAAACCTGTTCAAGGTGATGGCCTACAAGGACGAGTACGAGGTCGCGCGCCTGCATCTGGCGGCGGCACCGGCCTATGGCGATCCAGCGAACCAGAAGTTCCACATGGCGCCGCCGCTGGTCACGGGCACCGACCCCGCAACCGGCCGGCGCCGCAAGATCGCCATTCCCGGCACGGTCGCGCTGCCGATTTTCCGCGTGCTGGCGCGCCTGAAGCGGCTGCGCGGCACGCCGTTGGACCCGTTCGGCTGGCAGCACGACCGGCGCATGGAACGGCGCATGATGCGCGAATACCTGGATGACGTTTCGCTCATTGCGCGCACGCTGGACCCCGCGTCGCTGGACACCGCGACCGCGCTGGCCCAGATACCGCAACAGGTGCGCGGCTTCGGCCCGGTCAAGCAGGCGTCGTTCAACGATGCCTGGGCGAAGCGGACGGCGCTGCGCAGGCTCCTCACCGCATCCACGCGGCCGGCGGCGATGGCAGCGGAGTAACCCTCGCCGGCGGGAAACCTGGTGCATGGCCGATGCGATCGCGATCCTTGGTGCCGCGCGCACGCCGATTGGTGGGCTGCTGGGCGAACTCTCGGCGCTGACCGCACCGCAATTGGGGGCGCATGCGATCAACGCGGCCCTGGCGCGCGCGGGCGTGCAGGGTGGGGCCATCGCCGAGGTGTTCATGGGCAATGTGCTGTCCGCCGGGCTGGGCCAGGCGCCGGCCCGCCAGGCCGCGATCGGCGCCGGCCTGCCGCAATCCGTGCCCTGCACCACGCTGAACAAGATGTGCGGCAGCGGCATGCAGGCGCTGGTGCTGGCGCATGACCGCCTGGCCGCGGGCGGCGAGGGCCTGGTGGTGGCCGGCGGCATGGAGAGCATGAGCCAGGCGCCGTTCCTGCTGCCGCGCATGCGCGGTGGCCAGAAATACGGCCACGCCCGCGTGCTGGACCACATGGCGATGGACGGGCTGGAAGACGCCTACGACCCAGGCCGCGCCATGGGCACCTTCGCCGAGGACACGGCCGAGGAAATGCAGCTGGGCCGCGCGCAGCAGGATGCGTTCGCGGAACGCTCGCTGCGGCTTGCCTTGGCCGAGCGGGCCGACGAGATCGCGCCCATCACCGTGCCCGGCCGCAAGCCGATGACGATCAGCACGGACGAGCAGCCACGTCGCGCCGATCCCAACAAGATTCCAACACTGCGCCCGGTCTTCCGCGATGGCGGCACGGTGACGGCGGCGAATTCATCGTCGATCAGCGATGGCGCGGCGGCGCTGCTGGTCGGGCGCGTCAGCGAAGCCGCGCGGCACGGGCTGTCGCCGCTGGCCCGCATCGTGGCGCACGCCGTGCACGCCCAGGCGCCACAGAAATTCACCACCGCCCCGGTCGAGGCGATCCGCAAGGTCTTGGGCCGCGCCGGCTGGACGCTGGACAATGTTGACCTGTTCGAGATCAACGAGGCGTTTGCCGTGGTGGCGCTGGCCTGCGCGGCACAGCTGCGCATTCCGCCCGCCAAGCTGAACGTGCGCGGCGGCGCCTGCGCCATGGGCCACCCGATCGGCGCCAGCGGGGCGCGCATCGTGGTGACGCTGCTGGCCAGCTTGCGTGAACAGGGGCTGAAGCGCGGCGTGGCCGCGGTGTGCATCGGCGGCGGCGAGGCCACGGCGGTCGCGATCGAACTGCTCTGAGGGGACACAAGAAGAATGCTGGAACGCACCCAATCCTATCCCACGGGGCGTGAGATCGACGCGCTGGTGGTGGAAACCGCGCGCGCCTTCGCCCAGGAAAAACTGCTGCCGGGTGCGGCCGCGCGCGAAAAAGCCCGCGCGATCGAACCAGAAGTCGTCACGGCGCTCGCGGAGCTCGGCTTCCTGGGCGCCACCGTGGCCGCGCAGCATGGCGGGGCGGAGATCGACTACGCCACCTATGCGCTGGCGCTGGAGGAGATCGCCGCCGGTGATGGCAGCGTCTCCACGCTGGTCTCGGTGCACAACGCGCCGACCTGCACCGTGCTGGAGCGGTTCTGCTCGCCCGCCCAGCACGAACGCTGGCTGCGCCCGCTGACGCAGGGCAAGGTCGGCTGGTTCGCGCTGACCGAGCCAGGCGCCGGCAGCGACGCCGCCGCGCTTAAGACGCGCGCGGTGAAGCGTGGCGATCGCTACATGATCGACGGCGCAAAACAGTTCATCAGCAACATCCCCTTTGACGGCCACGGCGTGCTGTTCGCCGTGACGGATCCTGCCGCCGGCAAGAAGGGCATTTCCGCCTTCGTCGTCGCCAACGACACGCCCGGCTTCCAGGTGGTGCGGCACGAGGAGAAGCTGGGCCAGCACGCCTCCGCCACCTGCGCCATCGCCTTCGACGCGATGGAGGTGCACGAAACTCAGCGCATCGGCGCTGAGGGCGAGGGCTATCGCATCGCGCTGGCGTCGTTGGAGGCAGGGCGCATCGGCATCGGCGCGCAGGCGGTCGGCATCGCGCGCGCGGCGCTGGACTACGCGATTTCCTATGCCAAGGAACGCCGCAGCATGGGCAAGCCGATCATCGAGCACCAGGCGGTGGCCTTCCGCCTGGTCGAGGCGCGCACGAAGTTGGAAAGCGCACGCCAGCTTGTGCTGCACGCGGCGCGCCTCAAGGATGCCGGCCTGCCCGCGCTGGAAGCCGCCTGCATGGCCAAGCTGCACGCCGCGGAGGTCGCGGAAGCCGTATGCAGTGCGGCGATCCAGACGCTGGGCGGCTATGGCTACCTGGCCGACTATCCGGTCGAGCGCTGCTATCGCGACGTGCGCGTCTGCCAGATCTATGAGGGCACCGGCGATGTGCAGAAGCTGATCGTGGCGCGCGGGCTGTAGCAGCGGGGCTTCACGCCAGGTGATGCACCTTCGGCAGGCCATACACGGGGGTTTCCAGCCCCTCCATCCGCGCCTTCAACTGCAGCGCCAGGAACTGCGAGTAGTGCCGTGACTGGTGCAGGTTGCCGCCGTGGAACCACAGCGCCTCCTGCTGCGTCGGCTTCCACATGTTGCGCAGCTCGCCTTCCCACGGCCCGGGGTCCTTGGTGGTGTTTGACCCAAGGCCCCAGCACTTGCCGACCTTGTCGGCCACCGCCTGGCTGATCAGCTTCGCGGCCCAACCGTTCATCGAGCCATAGCCGGTGGCGTACACCACCAGGTCCGCGGGCAGCGTGCTGCCATCGCTGAACGTTACGCCGGTTTCGGTGAGTTCCTTCACCGACACGCCGGATTTCAGCTTGATGCGCCCGTCCGCTACCAGCTCCGACGCGCCGACATCGATGTAGTAGCCCGAGCCGCGGCGGAGGTATTTCAGGAACAGGCCGGACCCGTCCTCGCCGAAGTCGAGCATGAAGCCGGCGGCCTTCAGGCGGTCGTACAGCGCTGCGTCGCGCCGCGCCATCTCGGCATAAACGGGGATCTGGAAGCCGGCCAGGATCGCGTACGGCACCGAGGCGAAGATCAGGTCGGCCTTGTCGGTGGTGATGCCATTCGCCACCGCCTGTTCGGAATAAAGCGCGCCCAGCGCCAGGTCCATCAGCGTGTCGGATTTCGCGATGTGGGTGGAGCTGCGCTGCACCATGGTCACGTCGGCGCCGTGCTCCCACAGGTCGGCCGCGATGTCGTGGGCGGAATTGTTCGAGCCGATCACCACCGCCGTCTTGCCCGCGAACGCCTCGCCCGACCGATGCTGGCTGGAGTGGACCTGCGTGCCCTTGAACTTCTCCTGCCCCGGGAATCTCGGCGTGTTCGGCACGCCCGACATGCCGGTGGCCAGCACCAGGTGTTTTGGCCTGAGCGTGATCGACTTGCCGTCGCGGACGACCTCGATGCGCCATTCCTTGGCCGCTTCGTCGAACGCGGCCGACTTCGCCTCGGTGCCGGCCCAATAGTTGAGCTCCATCACCTTGACGTAGCTTTCCAGCCAGTCGGCGATCTTGTCCTTGGGCGAGAAGACCGGCCAGTGATCCGGGAAGGGCAGGTACGGCAGGTGGTCGTACCAGACCGGATCGTGCAGGCACAGCGACTTGTAGCGGTTGCGCCAGGAATCGCCGGCACGTGGATGCTTTTCGACGATGATGGTCGAGACGCCATGGCGGCGCAGCCTGGCGCCCAGCGCGATGCCGCCCTGCCCGCCGCCGATGATCACCACATAGGGCTGCTCGGCATGGCCCAGCGTCGCCGCCTCGTGCTGTCGCTGTTCCAGCCAGGTCGTCCGGTCGCGGAACACGCCATGCGCCACGCCCATGGGGCGGGTGGGGCCGCGCGCTTCCTCGAACCCCTTCAGTTCGCGCATCGTGGTCAGCAGCGTCCAGGCGCGGTCACCCTTCAGGCGCAGATGGCCATAGCCGCGCGCCACCGCCGTGTCGAAGCTGATCCAGGCTTCGGTCACGCCATTCGCTTCGGTCGCCTCGCCATCGACATGCCAGTCGCTGGGTTTCGTGCGCGAAAGCGTCGCATCCAGCATGGCCCGGATCGCGGGCCGGCCTTCCTGCGTGGCGAGGTTCCAGGTGAAGGTCAGGAAGTCACGCCAGTAGCTTTCCGTGGCGAACTTTTCCGTGGCGGCCGCTGCGTCGTTGCGCGCCAGGTCGGCGCCGAACTGGTCAAGCCAGGTCTGCACGCGAAGCGTCGGTGTGGTTTCCAGCATTGTTGTGTTTCCTCCCGGGGGTGAGGCAGTGCGGCCGAGTATGCACCGTTCCGGCAGGCGAAGGGGAAGCGCGTTGTGCGCCTAGGCCAGGTGATGCACCTTGGGCAGTCCATGTACCGGCACCGGCAGGCCTTCCTGGCGGGCCTTCAGTTGCAGTGCCAGGAACAGCGAATAGAAGCGCGCCTGGTGCAGGTTGCCGCCCATGAACCACAGCCCATCCTGCTGCGTCGGCTTCCACATGTTGCGCTGCTCGCCTTCCCATGGGCCGGGGTCGTTCGTGGTGCCGCTGCCCAGGCCCCAGCACTTGCCCACGCGGTCCGCCACGTCCTGGCTGATCAGCTTCGCCGCCCAGGAATTCATCGATCCATAGCCGGTGGCATAGACCACCAGGTCGGCGGGCAGTGCCGTGCCATCGGTCAGCACCACGCTGTCTTCGGTCAGGTGGTCCACGCCGACGCGCGACTTCAGGCGGATGGCGCCGCTGGCCACCAGCTCGGACGCGCCGACATCGATGTAGTAGCCCGAGCCGCGGCGCTGGTACTTGACCGACAGGCCGGAGCCGTCCTCGCCGAAGTCCAGCATGAAGCCGACGGCGCGCAGCCTTTCGTACAGCGCCGCATCGTGCGCCGCGATGGCCTGGGTGATCGGGCGCGCGAGCGAAGGCGCCAGCGCATGCGGCACGCTGGCGCCGATCATGTCGGCCCGCTCGGTGGTGATGCCCTTTGCCAGGGCGGCTTCCGAATAGAGCCGGCCGGAAGACAGCTCCATCAGGGTTTCGCTGCGCATCACGGTGGTGGGGCTGCGCTGCACCATGGTGACCTCGGCCGCGCCGTGCTCCCACAGGTCGGCGGCGATGTCGTGCGCGGAGTTGTTGGCGCCGATGATCACCGCGCGCTTGCCGGCATAGGTTTCGCCGGACTGGTGCTGGCTGGAATGCACCTGCACGCCGCGGAAGGTGCCTTGGCCCGGGAAGCGGGGCATGTTCGGCATGCCCGACATGCCGGTGGCCAGCACCAGGTGTTTTGGCCTGAGCGTGATGGCCTGGCCGTCGCGCGTGGCCTCGACGGTCCAGCTGCGTGTGGCGTCGTCGAAGCCTGCGCGCAGCACCTCCGTGCCGCCCCAGTACGGGATTTCCATCAGCGTCACGTAGGCTTCCAGCCAGTCGGCGATCTTGTCCTTGGGCGAGAACACCGGCCAATGATCCGGGAAGGGCAAGTATGGCATGTGGTCGAACCAGACCGGATCGTGCAGGCAAAGCGACTTGTAGCGCCGGCGCCAGGAATCACCGGCCCGCGGAAGTCTTTCCAGCACCAGCGCCGGCACGTTGAGCCGCCGCAGCCGCGCCCCCAGCGCGATGCCGCCCTGCCCGCCGCCCACGATCACCACGTAGGGCTGTTCACTGACGCCCAGCGTGGCCGCTTCGTGCTGGCGCTGCTCCAGCCAGGTCGTGCGGCCCTGATGCACGCCGTGCTGCACGCCGCGCGGACGGGTCGGGCCGCGCGCTTCCTCGAACCCCTTCAGTTCCGAGAGCGTGGTCAGCAGCGTGAAGGCCTTGTCGCCCTGCAGCCGCAGCTGGCCGGTGCCGCGGCCCAGCGCGGTTTCAAAGGCCAGCCAGGCCTCGATCGTGCCGTCCGCGGCCTGGGTCGCATCCTCGGTCAGGCGCCACGCGGCGGGCCTTGTGTGGCTCAGCGTCGCTTGCAGCATGGCGCGGATCGCGGGCTGGCCTTGCTGGGTACTGAGGTTCCAGGTGAAGGCCAGGAAGTCGCGCCAGTAGCAGTCCGTCTGGAACAGCAGCGTGGCGCCGCCAGGGTCACCGGCGGCGAGTGCGGTGGCGAACTGATCGAGCCAGGCGGCTGCATGGGCGGTGGGGGAAAGCGGGGCGGTGTGGCGGGTCATTGCCCCGGAACGCTACGGCGCGGGCGAGGTCACGTCACGCTCGCGCATCGTTCACGGCAGCAGTGCCGAGATCGCCTTGCCCGGCACCGCGCCCGCGACCGACGCCGCGATGTCGCCGCCCGCCAGGGTCTTCGCGCTGTGCGCCAGCGCCCCCAGCGCCACGCGATACAGCGCGCCACCCAGGCTGACCCGCTTCACGCCGGCGGCGGACAGGTCAGCCAGCGATACGGGGCCGCTGCGCGGGCCCACCACCACGTTCACCGGCTTCGGCGCCACCGCCTTCACGACCGCGCGGATCGCATCCATGTCCGGCAGGCCAGGCGCATACAGCACGTCGGCACCAAGCTCGGCGAAGGCGACCAGGCGACGAATCACCTCGGCCAAATCGTCGCGGCCGAACAGGCACAGGTCGGTGCGCCCGGTCAGCACGATTTTTCCGCGCGCCGCATCCACGGCGCCCCGCATGCGCGCAACGGCAGCGTCGAAAGCGTGGATCGGTCGGGCGGGATCAGCGGTGGTGTCCTCGATGCCCAGGCCGGCAAAGCCCGCGGCGATCGCGGCCCGCACGGTCGTGGCACAATCCTCGGCCGCGGGGCCAAACCCGTCCTCCAGGTCGCCGTTGATGGGCAGGCCCGTCAGGCGGCCCAGCAGCACGCCGTTGTCGATCGCCTCGGCCAGCGACACGGCGTGATAGCCATCCGGCCGCCCCATGGCCCAGGCGATGGCAACCGAGCTGGTGCCCAGCGCCTGGAACCCCGCCTGCTTCAGCAGCAGGGCCGAGGCGCCGTCCCAGGCATTGGGCATGATGAAGGCTTCGGGACCTTCATGCAGTGCGCGGAACTTCTCGACGATCTCGCTCATGGCGTTTCCCTTCCGGTCACTCAGCGGCGCGCGCCTGGTCTGCCACGGGCCATTCGTCGCCCTGCAGCTCGGCGCGGTCAAAGGCACGCAGGCGGTCGAAATGCGCCGCGATGTCGGCGTTGAACAGGGCGGCCGCGATGCCGCGCGACAGTCTCAGCGCGCCGTCCGACAGGGCCGGGATGTCGCCGGAAACCTTGCCGTGGCTGGCGGTGGCGGCGAAGTTGAAGCAGTGGAGCCGCGCCAGGTGCGGTGCGTCGTGACCGGCCTTGGGCGTGAAGGCGAAGGCGTCGTCCAGCCAGGGGAAGTCGGCGAACATGCCGGCTTCCGGGTCGTGGTCACGCCACAGCGCGATGTCGGGCGCGATCACCGCGAGTTCCGGGCGGCGGGAAATGTCCTGCGCAAAGCCGGTGCCGAGGATGACGAAATCGACCTCGATCTCGCCCTGCGGCGTGCGCAGCTCCACGGCCTCGCTTTGCCGACGGGCGGCCGTGACGGGCGCCCCCAGCAGCAGGCGCGCATTGGCGTGGCGCGAAACGCGCAGCAGCGAGTCGCAGGGCGGCGGCACCTGCTCGGCGAAGGCATAGGCTTCCAGTGTGCGCCGCCAGGCCGGCGACGCGGCCGCCATGCCGTGCGTCCAGCCAGGCGCGCCCATGGCGGTGAATTTGTTGATCCGCGGCAGCGCGCTGCGCCGCACCAGCAGCGTGACCTGTGCCGCACCCGCTTCCAGCGCGGTGGCGGCGTTGTCGATCGCGCTGGCCCCGGCACCCACCACCGCCACGCGCCTGCCCGCGAGTGCGGCGAAGTCGATAGCGTCGCGGCTGTGCGCGCACTGCGTGGCCGGCAGATGCGCGAATTCCGGCGGAATGTAGGGCCCGCCCAGCCCGTCGCGCCCGGTGGCCAGCACCACATGGCGCGCCCACAGCGTTTCGTTGCCAAGATGCAGCGCGAACAGGTCGTTTTGCGGTTCGATCCCCGTCACGCGCGAGGAATTGCGCACCGGCAGCGCCAGCACGCGGCGATACCAGCGCAGATACGCCATCCAGGTCGCGCGGTCGGGCTTGTCGAGCCGCGCCCAGCCAGCCTTGCCGTGCTGCGCGGTGTACCAGGCACGGAAAGTGAGTGCGCCGATGCCAAGCGCCGGCCCCTGCAGCTGCTTCGGGCTGCGCAGCGTCAGCATCCGCGCATAGGTGACCCACGGGCCTTCCTGCCCTTCCGGCGCGGCGTCGATACACAGGATGTGCTTCACGCCGTCGCGCAGCAGCGCGAAGGCCGCGACCTGCCCGACCATGCCGGCGCCGATGATCGCCACGTCCAGCGCGCGCGTGTCATTGGGGGCGGCGCGCGGGATCACCCAGTCGGGCGGCGGGTATTCCAGCGCCTCCAGGTCCTCGGCCAGGCGGGCTTCCAGCGCGGCGAGGCCCGTCATGCGCGGCTCATCCCGCGAACGGATCCTGCATCAGGATCGTATCGTCGCGATCGGCGCCGGTGGACAGCAGCGTCACGGGGGTTTCGCAGAACTCCTCGATGCGGCGCACGTATTTCACCGCGGTCGCGGGCAGGGCTGCGTAGCTGCGGGCGCCGCTGGTGGGTTCGGTCCAGCCTTCGAGCGTCTCGTAGATCGGCTGCGCGGCCTGCTGCGCCGCGTGGCCGGCGGGCAGGTAGTCGAACGTCTCGGCGCCGATGCGATACCCCACGCAGACCTTCAGCTCGGCAATGCCATCCAGCACATCGAGCTTGGTCAGCGCCAGCCCGGCAATCCCGCCCAGGCGGATCGCCTGGCGCACCATCACCGCATCGAACCAGCCGCAGCGGCGGGGACGGCCGGTGACGGTGCCGAACTCCCGCCCGCGCTCGCCCAGGTGGCGGCCGATCGCGTCGGTCAGCTCGGTCGGGAAAGGGCCGGACCCCACGCGCGTGGTGTACGCCTTGGCAATGCCCAGCACGCGGCCCACCGCATCCGGCCCCAGGCCCGAACCCGACGCGGCGGCACCCGCCACGGTGTTGGACGACGTGACGTACGGGTAGGTGCCGTGATCGACATCAAGCATCACCGCCTGCGCGCCCTCGAACAGGATTTTCCGGCCCTCGGTCTTGGCCGTGTGCAAGCGGCGCCACACGGGTTCGGCGAAGGGCAGGATTCTTGGCGCGACCGCCGACAGTTCCGCCATCAGCGCCGACTTGTCGAACGTCTCGGCGCCCAGTCCGGCCAGCAGCGTGTTGTGGTGCAGCAGCAGCTCATCGAGCTTGCGATCGAGCGTCGCGGGTTCGGCCAGGTCGGCCACGCGGATCGCGCGCCGTGCCACCTTGTCCTCGTAGGCAGGGCCGATGCCGCGGCCGGTGGTGCCGATCTTCGCATCACCCCGCGCCGCTTCGCGCGCGCGATCAAGCGCGCCATGCATCGGCAGGATCAGCGCCGCCGTGTCGCTCATGCGCAGCAATTCGGGTCCCACATGCAGGCCCTGGGCACCGATGCGCGCAAGCTCGTCCAGGAAGGCCCAGGGGTCCACCACCACGCCATTGCCGATGATGGAAAGCTTGCCGCGCACGACACCCGAGGGAACCAGCGAAAGCTTGTAGCTCTGGTTGCCCACCACCAGGGTGTGGCCGGCATTATGGCCGCCCTGGAAGCGCACCACCAGGTCGGCGCGGCTGGCCAGCCAGTCCACCACCTTGCCCTTGCCCTCGTCGCCCCATTGGGCGCCGATCACCGCAACATTCGCCATCGAGATTCCCTAAAGCGCCACTGCCTGTCGGCCACGCAGGATATGCGTGCAGTTCTGTCGCCGCGCCTCGGCCTCGGCATCGGCGTGCGGGGTGAGCGCGGCCACCGTCGCAAACCCACCGGCGCGCAGGGCCTCGGCCGCCGCCCTGTCGTGGCCATGCGGCAGGAAGGCGCGATCACGCGCAGCGCGCGCCGGCGCCACGCGCAGCACGGCCTCGGGGTACAGCGTAAGCCCGGTGGCGGGCTCATCGCCCGTGGACAGGTAGCGCCCGCCGCGCCCCAGCTCGTCGCCGGAAAGCCGCGCGAACACACTGAAGGCAAGGTCGCGGTGATACCGCCAGCCGCGGAATTCCACCGGATCGAGCGTCAGCGCCACGCCCGGATTGAGTGCGCGGATCGCGGCCACCGTGGCATCGGCGTGATCGGCCAGCAGGCGCGCGGGTTCCGGCAGCGCGGCATCGGCCAGGATGGTCAAGGCGCGCGACGCATCGCCGGCGGCACGCAGCAGCAGCGTCAGCAGCGGTGCGATCGTGCCGCCATGGGCCGCCACCGCCGCCGCATCCTTGCGATCCAGCGCGCGATACAGCGCGCGCGCGTCATCAGCCGGAAGCCCGGCCGGTTCGATCAGCGCGCCGGCCAGCGTGGGCAGCGTCAGATCAACCGTGATGTCGGTGACGCCCACGGCCGCCAAGGCCGCGACCGCCACCGCGATCACCTCGGCATCGGCGGCCGCGCTGTCGGGGCCGATCAGCTCGATGCCGGCCTGCGCGAATTGCCGCGCGGGATTGAGCTGCGTGCCGCGCACCCGCAGCACCTGGCCTGAATAGGACAGGCGCAGGGGCCGCGGCGCCGCGCCCAAGCGCGTGGCGGCGATCCGCGCGACCTGCGGCGTGATATCGGCGCGCAGTCCCATCATGCGCTGGCTGACCGGGTCCATCAGCCGAAAAGTCTGCTCGGCGGTGGCGGCACCGCTGCCGGACAGCAGCCCGTCCTCGAACTCCAGCAGCGGCGGCTTGACGCGCTGATAGCCGTGCGCCGCGAAGGCCGAGGCCATCGCCTCGATCGCGGCGGCTTCGGTCTCCGCGTGCGGCGGCAGCAGGTCGGCCAGCCCCGCGGGCAGCAGCGCGGGGCTGGCGAAGCTATCGCTGGGGGCGTCCATCATGGTGCGGGGGTTCTAGCCCATTACGGCCCGCGTGGTGAGGGGCGCCCGTGCTCAGAACGTCAGCGCGCTGGCCTGCACCACCTGCGGGATGGCGCGCACATCGGCCAGCACCTGCTCCGGGATCGGGCCATCGACGGCCACCAGGCAGATCGCATCGCCGCCGGGGGCGTTGCGGCCCAGGTGGAAGGTCGCGATGTTGATGCCGGCATCGGCCAGCGTGGCGCCGAAGCGGCCGATGAAGCCCGGCTTGTCCTGGTTGGTCACGTACAGCATGTGGCCCGACAGTTCCGCCTCGATCGGTATGTCCTTCAGCGAGGTGAGGCGCGGGCGGTCGCCGAACAGCGTGCCGGATACAGCCTTCTCGCCCTGATCCATCTCGATCACCAGGCGCACCTGGGTGGCATAGGCGCTGTCGCGTTCGTGCACGGTCTCGGCCACCGCGATGCCGCGTTCGCGCGCCACCACCGGGGCGTTCACCATGTTGATGCCCGGCATCAGCGGCCCCAGCACGCCCGCCAGCGCGGCGGCCGACAGCGGCTTGTGGTTCAGGTGCGCGGCCGCCCCTTCGTACTCGATGCGGATGCCCTTCAGGTCGCGCCCGGTGGCGTTGGTGAGCTGGCCCGCGATGCCGCCCAGCTGCCGCACCAGTTCGAGGTACGGCTTCAGCCGCGGCGCATCCTCGGCCGAGATGCTGGGCATGTTGATGGCGTTGCTGACGGCGCCGGTCAGCAAAAAGTCGCTCATCTGCTCGGCGATCTGCAGCGCCACGTTCTCCTGCGCCTCGTTCGTCGCGGCCCCCAGATGCGGCGTGCACACCACGTTCTCCAGCCCGAACAGCGGGCTTTCGGTGGCGGGCTCGGTCTCGAACACATCGAGTGCCGCGCCGGCCACATGGCCCGACTTCAGCGCCTCGGCCAGCGCTGCCTCGTCGATCAGCCCGCCGCGCGCGCAGTTGATGATGCGCACGCCCTTGCGGGTCTTTGCCAGCGCCACGCGGTCCAGGATGTTGCGCGTGCCCTCGGTCAGCGGCGTGTGCAGCGTGATGATCTCCGCGCGGGCAAGAAGGTCGGGCAGTTCCACCTTCTCCACGCCCAGTTCGCGCGCGCGCGGCTCGGACAGGTATGGGTCATAGGCGATCACCTTCATCTTCAGGCCGACCGCGCGGTCGGCGACGATGCCGCCGATATTGCCGCAGCCGATCACCCCCAGCACCTTGCCGAACAGCTCCACCCCCATGAAGCGGTTCTTCTCCCACTTGCCGGCCTTGGTGCTGGCGCTGGCCTCGGGGATCTGGCGGGCCAGCGCGAACATCATGGCCAGCGCGTGCTCGGCCGTGGTGATGGAGTTGCCGAAGGGCGTGTTCATCACCACCACGCCGCGGGCGGTGGCGGTCTTCACGTCCACATTGTCCACGCCGATGCCGGCGCGCCCGACCACGCGCAGCCTGGGCGCGACCTCCATCAATTCGCGCGTCACTTTCGTGGCGCTGCGCACCGCCAGCCCATCGTACTCGCCGATGATGGCGCGCAGCTCGACGCTGGACAGGCCCGGCTTCAGGTCGGCGGCCAGGCCGCGCTGCGCGAAGATATCGACCGCGGCGGGCGAGAGCTTGTCGGAGATCAGGATCTTCGGGGTGTTGCTGAGCATGGTGCGTGCTTTCAGGCGGCTTGCTTGGTGACGTCGGCGGCGACGGTCTCCGCGGCCCAGTCGAGCCACGGCAGGGCGGCTTCGATGTCGGCGGTTTCCACCGTGGCGCCGCCCCACAGGCGAAGCCCCGGCGGCGCGTCGCGATAGCCGCCCGCATCCAGCGCGGCGCCTTCCTTCTCCAGCAGCGCCGCGATCCGCTTCGCGGCCTCGGCCTGCGCGTCGGCGGTCAGCACCGTGAACCAGGGCGCGGTGATGGACAGGCAGATGCTGGTACAGCTGCGCGTCGCCGGATCGGCGGCAAGGAAGGCGTAGTGTGGCGACGCTTCCGCCCAGCGCGCGACAGCGGCCAGGTTGGCCTCGCTGCGGGCGACCAGCGCAGGCAGGCCGCCGATGCGCAGGGCCCAGTCCAGGCCATCCAGCGCGTCTTCCACGCACAGCATGCTGGGCGTGTTGATGGTTTCGCCCGCGAAGATGCCGTCGGTGAGTTTCCCGCCCTTGGAAATCTGGAAAATCTTCGGCAGCGGCCAGGGCGGGGTGTATTCGGCCAGGCGGGCAACGGCGCGGGGCGACAGCGCCAGCATGCCGTGCGCCGCCTCGCCGCCCAGCACCTTCTGCCAGGACCAGGTCACCACATCCAGCCGGTCCCACGGCAGGTGCATGGCGAAGGCGGCGCTGGTGGCATCGCAGATCGCCAGGCCCTGGCGATCGGCGGCGATGACGTCGCCGTTCGGCACGCGCACCCCGCTGGTCGTGCCGTTCCAGGCAAAGACCAGGTCGTGCGCAGGGTTCACGGTTTTCAGGTCCGGCAGCTGCCCGTATGGCGCCTTCAGCACGCGCGCATCCTTGAGCTTCAACTGCTTCGTGATGTCGTTCGCCCAGGCTTCGGAAAAACTCTCGAAGGCCAGCACATCGACCGGGCGCGGCCCCAGGAAATTCCATAGCGCGAGCTCGATCGCGCCCGTGTCGCTGGCCGGCACGATGCCAAGCTTCCAGTCGGCCGGCATGCCCAGCACGGCCTTCGACCGGTCGATCACGGCCTTCAGCCTGGCCTTGGCGTCGCGCCCGCGATGGCTGCGCGCCAGTCGCGCGCCACGCAGCACATCCAGCGACCAGCCAGGACGCTTGGCGCAGGGACCAGAGGAAAATTGGGGATTCGTCGGCCGCATGGCCGGACGCGGAACGCTCATCGAAAACTCTCCGTTGCAGAAGAGAACCCGCCCGTTGGGGGGCGGTTGCCCACGCGCGTTCTACGCAAGCCTGCCCCGCTTGGCAAACGGATTCCCCCCGCGCCCGATCGTGCAAGGCTTCGCGCCCACAGGGAGGTGCTGCATGGCCAGCTACCGTTTCGTCACCGTCGATGTGTTCACCAACCGCCGCTTCGGCGGCAATCCGCTGGCGGTGTTTCCCGATGCCGCGGGCCTGACCGACGACCAGATGCAGGCCCTGGCGGCCGAGTTCAACCTGAGCGAAACCACCTTCGTGCTGCCGCCATCCGACCCCGCGAACACGGCACGGGTGCGCATTTTCTGCCGCACCTACGAGATGCCGTTCGCCGGCCATCCCAATGTCGGCACTGGCTGGGTGCTGGCGCAGGCCGGCCGCTCCAGCGGCGGCAAGCTCCGCTTCGAGGAGATCGCCGGCCTGGTGGAGATCGACGTGGCCGACGACATCGTCACCGTCGCGGCACCACAGCCGCTTTCGCTCGGCGCGGAGGTGCCGGCGGAAACGGTGGCACGCTGCGCCGGCATCGCGACCGACCAGGTGATCCTGGCCGCGCATCGCCCGATGACCGCCAGCACCGGCAACCCCTTCGTGTTCGCCGAGGTGACGCCGGCGGCGCTGACGCAGGCCGCGCCCGACCTTGCCGCCTTTCGCACCGCCGCCGGCGCTGACGGCGCGCGCTTCGCGCTGCACCTTTACGCGCGCGCTGGCGAGAGGATACGCGCGCGCATGTTCGCCCCGCTTTCCGGCACGGTCGAAGACCCCGCCACCGGCAGCGCCAACGTCACGCTGGGCGCGTTGCTGCTTTCGCTGTCGAGCGGCGCGCAGGATGCGTTCGAGATCGTGCAGGGCGTGGAGATGGGCCGGCCCAGCCTGCTGCATGTCAGCGCGCGGCGGGGTCCGGATGGCATCCGCGCAACGGTGGGCGGCACCTGCGTGCCGGTGCTGCGCGGCGAGGCGGAGGTGTAGGGGGGCGGGGCGCGCTCAGCCCCGGCGGCGGCGCCGCACCAAAGCCAGGCCCGCCAGGCCCAGCCCGAACAGCGCCAGCGTGGCGGGTTCCGGCACGGGGAACTGCACGATCAGGTCCTGGTTGTTGATGCGCAGGATCACGTCCACGTCGTCACCCGCGCCCCAGCCGGCCGGGTTCAGGTAGGCCTGGGCCTGGGTGCGAACCGCGCCGGTGGACACCAGCTGGAATGCGCCGCTGGACAGGTTGCTGCCGGTGTCGAAGGCGGCTTCCCACAGCGCCACCTGGAACGCGGCCGACTTCGTGGCGCTGGTCAGCGAATCCTGGAACCAGCTGTTGTAGATGCTGGTCAGCGTGGCATGGACGCTGGCGTATTCCGCGGTGTTGGCCAGGCCATTCACGAAATTGCCGTTCACCGGCGTGGCGCCGACGCCAAGCGTCTCGTCGGGCTCCAGGCAATAGGTCAGGAATGACGTCCAGGGATCGGCGGGATCGAAGCGGTACTGCAGGGCGAAGGCGCCGGCGGCGACCCACTGGGTGCTGCCGTCCACCTTGATCTGCACATCGACCTTGCCGGGCCCGCCGTTGAACACGGTGCCGCCATTGCCGTCGCGCACCTGCACGAAGCTGGCCTGCGCGGCGACGGGCACCAGCACCAGGGCGGTGGCGCAGAGCGCGGCGCGTGTGAGCGACGTGAGGCTGGCGACCAAGTACATGCGCGGCAGCTCCTGAGTTCCGTGACGGGACCTGATCAGTTCACGGCAGTTGCAAAAGGCCAAGCAACAGGGATGCCAGGCTGCCAACCTGTTGATTTGTCAGGACTCATGACAGTTTGATGAACGCGATGTAAGGATTCCCGACAACCTTTGGTTGGGCGACCACACGCGATACGGGTCAGGCCAGCGCCGCCACCCGCGCCGGATCGACCGTGACCGTGTGGTCCAGCGGCGCGTGGCCGCCGCCGAAGCCAGGCGCCGCCAGCATCGCGGCGCGCACGAAATGCCGCGCCCGAAGCACCGCGTCATGCAGGCTCATGCCCTGCCCCAGCCCGGTTGCGATCGCGCTGGCCAGGGTGCATCCGGTGCCATGGGTCGCGCGCGAGACGATGCGCGTGTCGTGGAAGACGGCGACTTCCTCCTCGGTCGCCAGCACGTCGACCACCTCCGGGCCGTCCAGGTGCCCGCCCTTCAGCAGCACCGCGCGCACGCCCAGCGTCAGCAGCGTCTCGGCGGCGAAGCGCATGTCCTCGATGGTGGCAATCCGGATGCCGGACAGCGCCTCGGCCTCGGGCACGTTGGGGGTGATCACGCTGGCCAGCGGCGGCAGGCGGCGCTTCAGCGTCTCGACGGCGCGCGGATCAAGCAGCGCGTGGCCGCCCTTCGCCACCATCACCGGATCGCACACATAGGGCACGTTGGGCGCCGCGCCGGCCAGCACGCTGGCCACCACGTCGATCGTGGCGGCATCGCCCAGCATGCCGGTTTTCACCGCGTCCGCGCCGATATCGGCCAGCACCAGGCGCATCTGGCGGGCGATGAAATCGGGCGGCACGCCGATCACGCCGTGCACGCCGTGCGTGTCCTGCGCGGTCAGCGCGGTGATCGCGGTGGCGGCATAGCCGCCCAGCGCGGTCACGGTCTTGATGTCGGCCTGGATGCCGGCGCCGCCGCCGCTGTCGCTGCCGGCCACGATCAATACGCGGCCTGGAAGCCGCGCGGGCACCGGCATGCCATGATCCTCGGCCCGTCCGTGCATGCCGTGGTCCTTTGCTGCGCCAACCCCCTTCATGCACGCATTGCCTTGATGACCCGTTACTGGGGGCGACACTGGGGGCGACACTGGGGGCAACACTGGGGGCGACACTGGGGGCGACGACTGGGCTGCCGCTACTGGGCTTCGACGGGTGCCTGGCAGTGCGCGGCGATCAGCCCGGCAAGCTCCTCCGCCACGCCTTGCACCAGGGCTTCGTCCTCGCCCTCGGCCATCACGCGGATCACGGGTTCGGTGCCGCTGGGCCGGATCAGCAGGCGGCCCGCGGGCTGCAGCCGCGCCTCGGCATCCGTGATGCCGGCCCGCACCACGGGCAGGTCAAGCGGCGAAGGGCCGCGATAGCGCACATTCACCAGCACCTGCGGCAGCTTCTCGAAACGGCGGCACACGGCGCTGGCGGGCCTGGCCGCCTGCACCACGGCACCCAGCACCTGCAGCGCCGCCACCAGGCCATCGCCGGTGGTGGCGAAGTCGCTCATGATCATGTGGCCCGATTGCTCGCCACCCAGATTGTAGCCGCCGCCGCGCATCGCCTCGGCGACGTACCGGTCACCCACCTTGGTGCGCATCAGCGAAAGGCCCCGCGACGCCAGCAGGCGCTCCAGCCCCAGATTGCTCATGACCGTGGCGACCACGCCGCCGCCCTGCAGCCGCCCGGCCTCGTGCCAGGTCTCGGCGATCAGCGCCAGCGTCTGGTCGCCATCCACCAGCTCGCCCTGCTCGTCGGCCAGGATCACGCGGTCGGCATCGCCATCGAGCGCCAGGCCCAGATCGGCGCCGTGCGCGCGCACCTGGCCGGTGAGGTATTCCGGCGCGGTGCTGCCGCAGCCGCGGTTGATGTTGAAGCCGTCGGGCGCCACGCCGACCGGGATCACGGTGGCGCCCAGCTCGAACAGCACGGTGGGCGCCACCTTGTAGGCGGCGCCGTTCGCGCAATCGACCACGATGCGCAGCCCATCCAGCCGCAGCCCGCGCGGAAAGCTGGCCTTCGCAGCCTCGATGTAGCGGCCGGCGGCGTCGTCGATGCGCTTGGCGCGGCCAAGCCGGGCGGGGGCTGCAAGCTTGGGGGTCTCGTTCATGAGGCGCTCAAGCTCGGCCTCGTCCGCGTCGGAGAGTTTCGTGCCGTCGGGGCCGAACAACTTGAGGCCATTGTCCTCGTAGCTGTTGTGGCTGGCGCTGATCATGACGCCCAGGTCGGCCCGCAGGCTGCGCGTCAGCATGGCCACCGCGGGCGTGGGCAGCGGGCCCACCAGCATCACGTCCATGCCGGCGGACACCAGGCCCGCGGTCAGGGCTGGTTCCAGCATGTAGCCGGACAGCCGCGTGTCCTTGCCGATCACGGCGCGCGGGCGGTGCGCGGCGGCGCGGGCGAAGCGGCGCCCGGCGGCCTGGCCCAGCCGCAACGCCATGCCGGCGGTCATGGGCAGTTCGTTGGCGGTGCCGCGGATGCCATCGGTGCCGAAGAGTTTCCGCGCGGGGGGGGTGTTGCCGTGCATAGGGCGGGCTTTACGCCCCTGCCCGGCCAGCTTCAAGCGACGGATGCGGCGCGCCCGCCAAGGCGCACCACAGCCGCAGTGCCTGGACCGTCTCGGCCACGTCATGCACGCGCAGGATGCGGCCGCCCCTGGACAGCGCGAAAAGCGCCGCGGCGATCGACCCTGGCAGCCGCGCCTTGGGATCGGGGGCGGCGCCGTAGTCGCCGATGAAGCGTTTGCGCGAAACGCCCACCAGCACCGGATGGCCCAGGGCCACGATGCGATCGAGCCCGCGCAGCAACGTGAGGTTCTGTGCCGGGGTCTTGGCGAAGCCGATGCCGGGGTCGAGTGCGATGGCATGGGCCGCAATGCCGGCAGCCAGTGCCGCATCGCGCCGGGCGGCCAGTTCGCGCGCCACCTCCGCGGCCACGTCGGCATAGGTGGCCTGCGCCTGCATGGTGGCGGGGGTCCCGCGCATGTGCATCAGCACCACCGCGCAGCCGGCCCGGGCGACGGTGCCTGCCGCTTCGGGGTCATGCGCCAGCCCCGAGACGTCGTTCACGATGCGGGCACCGGCCGCCAGCGCCGCGCGCATGGTGGCGGCGTTGCGGGTGTCGATGCTGACCGCGCCCAGCGGCGAAAGCGCCCGCACCACCGGCAGGATGCGCGCGATCTCGATATCGGGCGGCAGGGCGGCGGCGCCGGGGCGGGTGCTTTCGCCGCCGACATCGACCATGTCGGCGCCCGCCTGGAACTGAGCCAGACCTGCCGCGATCGCGGCCTCGGGCGCCAGCGCGTCGCCGCCGTCGGAGAAACTGTCCGGCGTGACGTTGACGATGCCCATGACCAGCGGTCGGTCGGCGGGCAGGTTGGCCCAACTCATGGTGATTCCGGGTGGCGGGGGGATGGGCCTTGCGGGGTCATCACGCCAGCAAACCCAACCGGCAGGGCGCGCGCAACAGGCCGCGCAACGACGAAGGGGGCCTTGCGGCCCCCTTCATGCGTCCACGGCCAGGCCGGATCAGATAAGGGTGCCGCCGCCACCGAAGGGCTGGAAGGTGCCGGCCAGGTATTGCTCCAGCGGATCGGGCACGGCCACCACCTGCTCGGGCGCATAGCCATCGCTGGATTGCGTGTTGATGTCGGCGACCAGGCGCGCGCCGGTGGGGTCGTTGCTGTCCAGCACCCACAGCTCGCGCGCCAGGCCTGGTTCCGACCGGCTGAAGAAGATCTGGCCGTCGGCCTGGAACAGATCCGACATGTCGGTGCCGTTGTCGGTCGTGAAACCGGTCAGCACCGCCACGATCGGCAAGCCGCCCGGGGTCTGGCGCAGCAGCTGCTGCACGCCGCCGGCATCGTCGCCGAAGAAGTACAGATCGCTGCCGATCGCCGCCAGGCCAGACAGCGCGCCGAGGCCGGGATTGCTGATCAGCGTCGCGGTGGTGGGCGCCGCGTCGTCGATCTGGAAGACGCCCCAGGTGTCGTTCACGGTGGTGCGGCCCAGGAAGAACACGTCGTTGCCGATGGCCACCGGCTGATAGGGGTTCTGTTCGCCCGCGTCGTACAGCTGCGGCCCTGTCACCTCGGTCACGGTGGTGCCATCGACGGTGGTATAGAGCCGCATGTCGATGGTGCCGCCATTGCCGGCCGGGCTGGCCTGCCAGTAGATGCGGCCATTGGCGAAGATGGCATCCGCGAAGCCCGCGCCCTGGCCGAGACCCGGGCTGATATCCACCACCGTCAGCGTGCTGGCGGGGTCAGCGGCCGTGAGGTCGATGGTGTGCAGTTCGAGACCCGTAACGTCGCTGATCTGCTGCCAGAACACGCGGCTGTCATTGCCCAGGAAGTCCTGGTGGCGCCACCACTCGTACACCGGCTGGCCGCCGCCGCCGCCCGCCGGCAGCGAGGCCAGCAACTCGGCGGTGGTGCCGTCGTAGCGGTACAGATCCCAGGTCGAGGTCGCGAAGTTGAGCGCATCGAACACGATACCGCTGCCCACCGTGCTGGCCGCGCCCAGCAGGTGGTTGGCCAGCAGGGTGGAGGTGGTGCCGGTGGTGTCGTCGTAGACCACCACGCTGTTCGTCGCGTTGGCGGTGCTGCCGAACAACACCTTCTCGCCCAGCACCTCGGCCTCGTTGGAGACGCTGCCGATGCCGTTCACGAACAGTGTGGTGGCGTTGCCCGTCGCATCGACTCTGACCAGCCCGAGCTCGGCGGTGTCGTTGCGATAGGCGGTGCCCACCCAGTCACCATCCAGCGCCGCGCCCTCGCTGAAGCGGAAAAGCAGGCTGGCGGGGGAGAAGACATTGGTGCCGTCGGTGGTCCAAAGCGAATAGTCGCTGCCGTTGGTGGCCTCGAACGCCAGGCCGCCGGCCAGCGCCACATTGGCGTAGCTGCTGGTGAAACCGTCCCCCGCGCCGCCGCCGGTTGGCTCGTCGGTGGGGACTTCCAGCACGGTCGAGACGTCCAGCGCGAAGTCATGCAGCGTGTCGAAGGTGCCGGAACTGTCTTCGCTGCGGTACACCAGGTGACCGCCGGCCAACTGCACGTCGGTGATCTCGCCCACGCGCGAGGCAACGAAGTCGGTGCTGCCGAATGCCTCGCGATAGACATAGAGGTAGTCGAAACCGCCGGTGTCCAGCACCCAGGCGGCGTTGCCCTGGCCATCCACCACCAGTTGCTCGATCACGCCGTCACTCAGCGCGTTCCAGTAGGTGGTGACGTCGAAGAAGCCATCGCCATCGGCATCGGTGTAGCTGGCGATCACCGCGCCGGGGGCGCCGCCGAACAGGCCTGGCACCGAGCCGCTGAACAGCACGCCGTTTTCCCAGGGCCGGATCTCGAAGCCCTGGAAGGCGAAGCCGAGATAGTTGTTCGCCGTCGAGGTGCTGAAGCCGCCGAAATGGTCGTCGTAGCGCGTGGCGATCTGGCCGTTGCCGGCAGCGTCGTTCTGGAGCCAGAACAGGCGTTCCACCGTGGCGCCCGCATATGGCGCATCGGTGACCAGCAGGGCGTGGGCGTTGGCCTGCACCCCGCCGCCGCTGCCGTTGTCGAGGAACTCCGGCGCCTGGTTCGAGGTCCAGTTGAAGCCGTCATTGGTGGTGGTGATCCGCCACAGGGCATTGGCGTGGAAGTCGCCGTTGCCGTCGGTGAAGTCGCCGGTGAAGTAGATGGTCTTGGCGTATTCGCCGCTGTTGTTCGGGTTCTGCACCACCTGCAGGCCCGCGATCTCGGTCACGTCGTTGCTGGTGTCGCCGCCATCGGTCAGCTGGTAGTTGCCGAAGCCGTTGAAGCCGGGGCCCCACAGCACGGCGTGCACCTGCTCGGCGTCGTTGGACGTGTCGGTCACGGGGTCATAGGTGCTGACCAGGCCGACATAGGCGGGATCGTGGCCGGCATCGGTCAGCAGCGAGCGGTCGAAGCCCGACAGGAAGATCTGGGTTTCGTAATTGCCGGCCTGGTCCCATGCCGTCAGCGTGGCGCCTTCGCCCTGGGTCGCACCCCAGAAATAGTCGCCGGAGCGGATGCCCAGGTTGCGGTCGGCCTCGGCCAAGGCGGTGTCGAAGGCGCTGGTGTTGACGCTGGAAAGCTGCTGCCAGCCCAGCGCCGGGTTGTACGTGTGCCAGCTTTGGTAATACTCGTCGCGCCAGAACACGCTGTCGGCCAGCGCGGTGATCTCGTGCGGCGTGCCGTTGTCGGTGCCCGGCGCGGTTTCCGCGGCATCGACCATGGTGGCGAAGGCGCCGCCCAGGCCCGGATCGAAGCTGGCCGGATCGTACACCCAAAGCTCGCGGCCATAGGCCGGCACCGCGCCCGAGAAGTAGAACGCCTGCGGCGCCGCGGGCAACGCGTTCAGCGTGACCTGCGCGGTGTCGCTGTCGCCGTCGGCATCAAGCAGCGTGTACTCGAACACCATCGGATCGCCGCTGCCGTCCGGCGTGAAGGTCACGCTGTAGCCGTTGAACGACGCGGACCCGCCGCTGATCGCGACCACGTTGGCCAGGGAGCTGTAGTCGTAGATCGAGTACGGGTAGTTGTCCGGCGACGTGTCGTTGGCGCGCACGTCGAACTGGCCGCCGGCCTGGCCGATGTCCAGCGTGTAGGGGCCGTCGCCGATCACGGTGAAGCTGTCGTCGCCGGCCACCGGCACGTCGTTCACCGGCAGGATCAGCAGGTAGGCCTGGGTGGTGTTGGATACCGTGGTGCCGTCATCGACGCTGTAGGTCAGGTAGATGCGGCTCCAGTCCAGCGCGCCCTGGCTGTAGGGATAGGCGCTGTTGACGTCGGCGTAGGGCGTGAAGCGCACGTGATCGACGCCGCCGATATCGACGATCTCGACCGCGCCATAGGGCGAGAAGATGCTGGCGATGGTGAGCTGTGCCAGCGTGCCATCATCGTTCTCGTCGGCGCCGGTCTGATAGGTGCCGCTGATGAACTGGCCCTCGGTCAGGCGCGAGACCGGGAATTCCAGAACCTGGTCCTCGATGCCCACCATGTCGTTGGTGGCCGGGTTCACGTCGTTGTACTGGGCGCCGTTGTTGTACCAGTAGTCGGGGTTGGCCTTCGGCACGTCGTCGCCGGCGATCACGTTCAGGGTGACGGTGACGAAGTCGGAATAGGCGCTGCCGTCGTACACGTAGTACTGGAACTCGGCCGGGCCGGTATATTCGTCCTGATAGAGCGTGACGCGCAGGCCACCGATCCCGCCCTGCGTGTCGTACTTCACGAACACGTTCGAGCCCTGGTATCCCCAGTTGTAGAGATAGACCGACAGCGCATCGCCATCCGCGTCCGTGTCGTTGGCCAGCAGCGTGCTGTACGGGATGAAGAGGTAATCCGGCCCTTCGCTCATGGTGATCGGGCCTTCGCCGGTCGCCACCGGGGCGCGGTTCAGCGCGACGGTGGCCGTATCGGTGTTCCCGGTGGAATCCTGCGCCGTATAGGTGAAGCTGGCGCGGCCCGTGCCGACGGCGGCGTACTGCACCACCACGTCGCCATTGCCATCGATCGAGACGGCATCGAGGCCGTTGACCGCCACCACGTCGATGATGGTTTTCGTGTCGCCCGGATCAGGATCGACATCGTTCGCCAGGATCGTCGTGGCGCTGATGGTCTGGCTGGTGCCGGCAGCGCGCTGCACGACGTCATCGTTCGCCGTGATCGGGTCGGGCGTGTTGGTGAATTCGATGAAGACGTAGTGGTAGCTGGTCGCGCCCTGCGCATCCCGCAGCGTGTAATAGAAGCCCGGCGTCTCGCCGACGAAGTTTGCGTAGAAGCTGTACGGCGTGAACGTATAGCTGTCGCCGTTATCGACGACGGTGCCGATGCCGGAATTGTTGCCGAAGCCCACGATCGAAAACGCGTCGCCCTCGGGGTCGTCGTCGTCGGCCAGCAGCGCCGACTTCAGGATGGTGATGGCGGTGCCTTCGGTGGTGACGAAGCCGCCATCCGTGCCGTCGTTGCCACCCACATATCCCGGCGAGTACTGGCTGCTGTCCTTCGGTGCATCGTTCACCGCCTGCACGATCACGTTGATCGTGATCGTGAGATCCGTGGCCGCGTTGCCATCGCTGACTGTGAAGGTCAGCGTGGTCGCGCCGTTGTAGTCGGCGGGGAAGGGCTGGAAGTAGGCGTAGTTGTACAACAGGGCGAAGCTGTCCCAGAACGGATCATCGACGCCGAAATGCGACCCGCTTTGGAAATCGACGATCTGCAGCGGATCGCCATTCGGATCGGTGATGCCCGCCAGGGTGATCAGGTCGGTATCGTAGATGTAGTTCCGCACGTCCTCGGTCCAGACCAGCGTGCCGGGCGTGCCGGTGACCTGCGGGCCGCTGTTCAGCGTGACGGTCGCGGTATCCGTGCTGGTGCCGCCATTCGGCACGTCGCTGAGCGTGTAGGTGAACACCGGCAACTGGCCGGCCGCATAGGTGACCGTGACCGACTGGTCGGGGTTCAGCACCAAGCTGCTGATGCCGGAGACGATGCTGGCCGCGGTGATCACGCCATCGCTGTCGGGGTCTGCGTCGTTGCCCAGCAGTTGCGCGCGCGTGATGGTTTGCGCGCCGCCGCCCTGGAATTCCCGGGCGATGATGTCGTCGTTCGCCACCAGCGGATCGTTCACCGGCGTCACCGCAACCGGCACCCACACGGCGCCGCCAACCGCGCCCTGCTCGTCCGCCGCGCGATAGAAGAAGCCGGTATTGCCGTTGAAGTCAGTGCTCGGCGTGAAGGTCAGCGTGCCGTTGCCGTTGTTGACAACGCTGCCGCCGCCGCCGAGCCAGTTCTGCAGGTCGAACAGCTGGGCGAACTGCACCTCGTCGGGCGGGTTGGTGTCGTCGGCCAGCAGTGCCGCGACGCTGATCACCAGCGGCGTGTCCTCGGCCGTGGTCAGGTTCAGCGCGGCATCGGTGCCCTGCGGATCGCGCGGCCCGTCGTTCTCGGGCGTCACGGTGATGGTGATCGTGCCGGTGTCGGTGCCCAGCCCGTCGCTGACCGTATAGCCGATCTCGAACACGCCGTTGGTGTTGCCCGACGGGTCGTTGACGTAGAAGCGAGCCTGGTTGCCGACCCAGTCCGCGACGATCGGCGTGCCCGCCGTATTCACCGCCACGATGCTGAGCGGATCGCCATTCGGGTCGGTGTCGTTGGCCAGGACGCTGACATAGTGGTAGTTCGACCAGCCGATATCCTCGGCGATGGTGATGGCGTCGTCCACTGCCACCGGCGGCTCGTTCAAGGTGACGGTCGCGGTATTGGAGACCACGCCGTCGCTCAGCGTGTACTGGAACTGCACCGGCCCGCCGGTGAAGGTGACCGTCACCGACTGGTCGGCATTCAGCACCACCGTGCCGCCGCTGATGGCGGACACGCTGGTGATCGCCAGCACCTGGTCGTCGGCCGGGTTGCTGTTGGTGTTGTCGGCGTCGGAATCGTTGGTGATCAGCTGCACGCGAGTGATGGTCTGGGTGGGCGTCGCGGCGCGCGCGAAGGCGTCGTCGCTCGCCACCGGCGCGTCGTTCACCGGTGTGAAGTTCACATAGACATTGGTCGAGCCGACGTCGTTCTGGGCATCGAGCACCGCATAGGTGAAGAACGTGCCGCCCGAGAAATTGGCGATCGGGGTCACCGTGACGGTGCCGCCGATGACAGCGACCGAGCCGATGCCGAACCCGCTGACAAGGATGTTCTCGAACGCCGTGCCGGCCAGCGCCGCGGCGCCGTCCGGATGGGTATCGTTCGCCAGGATCGAGGCGAGCGTGAAGACCAGCGGCGTGTCTTCGGTGCCGGTCGCGAAGGGGATCGCCGGGTTGCCGTCCGGCTGGGGGGTCGGTGCGTCGTTCACCGCCTCCAGCGAGATCAACGCGCTGGCCGTGGCGGTACCGCCATTGCCGTCGCTGACCTGGTAGTCGAACGAGACCAGGCCGTTCAGGTTGGCCGGCGGCGTGTAGGTGAAGCTGCCATCCGCCGCCAGCGCCAGGCCGGGAAGCGGCGCGCCAAGTTGCGTGTAGGTCAGCGTATCGCCATCGGGGTCGGAATCGTTCAGCGCCAGGTTGCCGCTGAAGGGGGTATCCTCGGTGCCAAGGAAGGCCTCGCCCAGGGCAACCGGCGGATTGTTGCCGGGCGCCTGCACGGTGATGGTCGCGGTCGCCGAAGCGGCGCCACCGTTCACGTCGAACACCGTGTAGGTGAAACTGTCCTGGCCGACGAAGCCGGCATCGGGCGTGTAGGTGACGGTCGTGCCGACCTGCACCAGCGTGCCGTGCGCCGGCTGGAAGAACTGGCCGAAGAACACCTGGTCGCCGTCGATATCCGTGTCGTTGGCAAGCAGCGTGCCCACGAAGGTCGAGAGCGGCAGCACCAGCGGGCCGGTGGTGGTGAAACTGTCGTCGTTGGCCACCGGCGCGTCGTTCACCGGCGTGACCGTGATGAACACCGTGCCGACATCGATCACGCCGCCCTGGTCGAACACCTGGTAGGTGAACTGGTCCGGCCCGTTGTAGTCCGGGTCGGGGAAGTACAGCACCTGGTTGCCGTTCTGCTGCACGGTGCCGTGCGCCGCCTGCGTGATCGAAAGCAGGGTCAGCACGTCGCCATCGATGTCGGTGTCGTTCGCCAGCGGCGAGATGAAGATCGGCGCCGCGTCCTCGGCGATCACGACCACATCATCGACCGCGACCACCGGATCGTTCGTGGGCAGGATCGTCACGGTGACCGTGGCGGTCGCGGTCAACCCCTGGTCGTCGATGATCGTGTAGGTGAAACTGTCGGTGCCGTTGTAGTTCGGATCGGTCGGCACGTAGGAAAGGTTCGCGCCGAACGCCACCGTGCCATGCGCGCCTTGCGTGAAGCTGATGACCGCAAGCGGTCCGCCTTCGGGGTCGGAATCGTTGAACAGCACCGGGATCTGTAGCGGCGTGGCCAGGTCTTCGAACGTCGTGAAGGTGTCGTCGTTGGCGATCGGGGGAAGGTTCGCGCCGCCCACGCTGATGGTGACGGTGGCGCTATCGCTGCCGCCGAAACCGTCGCTGATGACATAGACGAAACTGTCGGTGCCGACGTAGCCCGCCACCGGCGTGTAGGTGAAGTGCCCGTCGGGGAACAGCACGATCGTGCCGTGGTCCGGCGCGTCGCTGATCAGCGTCACGACCAGCGCATCGCCGTCGGCGTCAGTGTCGTTGCCCAGCACGCCGGGAATGGCGACCGACAGCGTCTCGCCCGGACGCATGGTGTAGGTGTCGTTCACGGCGTCAGGGGCGGCGTTGGCCATGGTGATGGTGACGGTGGCGCTGTCGAAGCCGCCAAAACCGTCGGTGATCTGGTAGACGAAACTGTCGGTGCCGACATAGCCAGCCACCGGCGTGTAGGTGAAGTGCCCGTCGGGGAACAGCAGGATCGTGCCGTGGTCGGGCGCGTCGCTGATCAGCGTCACCACCAGCGCGTCGCCGTCGGCGTCAGTGTCGTTGCCCAGCACGCCGGGAATGGCGACCGACAGCGTCTCGCCCGGACGCATGGTGTAGGTGTCGTTCACGGCGTCAGGGGCGGCGTTGGCCATGGTGATGGTGACGGTGGCGCTGTCGAAGCCGCCAAAACCGTCGGTGATCTGGTAGACGAAACTGTCGGTGCCGACATAGCCAGCCACCGGCGTGTAGGTGAAGTGACCGTCGGGGAACAGCACGATCGAGCCGTGGTCCGGTGCGTCGCTGATCAGCGTCACCACCAGCGCGTCGCCGTCGGGGTCAGAATCGTTGCCCAGCACGCCGGGAATGGCGACCGACAGTGTCTCGCCCGGACGCATGGTGTAGGTGTCGTCCACCGCGTCGGGCGCCGCGTTCAGCATGGTGATCGTCACGGTGGCGCTGTCGAAGCCGCCAAAGCCGTCGGTGATCTGATAGACGAAGCTGTCCGTGCCGACGTAGCCCGGCGTCGGCGTGTAGGTGAAGTGGCCATCGGGGAACAGCGAGATCGCGCCGTGGTCCGGTGCGTCGCTGATCAGCGTCACCACCAGCGCGTCGCCGTCGGGGTCCGAATCGTTGCCCAGCACGCCGGGGACGGAAATCGAAACCGCCTGGCCCGGTCGCGTGGTGTAGAAGTCATCAACCGCGTCGGGCGCCGCGTTCAGAACATTGATCGTGACGGTGGCGCTGTCGAAGCCGCCGAAACCGTCGGTGATCTGATAGACGAAACTGTCGGTTCCGGCGAAGCCGGGCGCCGGCGTGTAGCTGAAGTGGCCATCAGGGAACAGCACGATCGTGCCGTGGTCGGGCGCGTCGCTGATCAGCGTCACGACCAGCGCATCGCCGTCGGGGTCCGAATCGTTGCCCAGCACGCCGGGAATGGCGACCGACAGCGTCTCGCCGGGACGCATGTTGTAGGTGTCGTCCACCGCATCAGGTGTGGCGTTGGCCATGGTGATGGTGACGGTGGCGCTGTCGAAGCCACCAAAACCGTCGGTGATCTGATAGACGAAACTGTCGGTGCCGACGTAGCCCGCCACCGGCGTGTAGGTGAAGTGGCCGTCGGGGAACAGCGCGATCGAGCCGTGGTCGGGGGCGTCGCTGATCAGCGTCACCACCAGCGCATCGCCGTCGGCGTCAGAATCGTTGCCCAGCACGCCGGGGACAGCGATCGACAGCGCCTGGCCCGGCCGGGTCGTGTAGAAATCATCCACCGCGTCGGGTGCGGCGTTCAGCACGTTGATCGTGACGGTGGCGCTGTCGAAGCCGCCAAAACCGTCGGTGATCTGGTAGACGAAACTGTCGGTGCCAACGAAGCCAGGCGTCGGCGTGTAGGTGAAGTGGCCGTCGGGGAACAGCGCGATCGAGCCGTGGTCGGGGGCGTCGCTGATCAGCGTCACCACCAGCGCGTCGCCGTCGGCGTCAGTGTCGTTGCCCAGCACGCCGGGAATGGCGACCGACAGCGTCTCGCCCGGACGCATGGTGTAGGTGTCGTTCACGGCGTCAGGCGCCTGGTTGCCGCCGATGCTGACCACCTGGTCCTTGAACACCAGCTGCTCGGCGTTGATCACCGTGGTCACGCCGTCGTCGCCGTCCACGCCGGTCCTCAGGTCGGTGACCTTGTAGCCGCCGGACACGGCCTCGATCAGGTAGTCGGCCTTCAGGCCGCGGAACACGGCCTTGTCGAAGCCAGCCTCGCCGTCGAACCAGTTGATGCCGCCGCGCAGTTCGGCCGTGTCGTTGTCGGCGCCACCCCACACGGTGTCGTTCGAACCATCGGCCACGATCCCGTCGTTGCCCGCACCCAGCCGGACCTGCGTGTTCGTCCAGCGCTCGCTGTAGTTGTCGCGGAAGGCTGTGATCGAATAGTCGATGGTGCTGCGCGCGATGCGCACGCTGTCGGCGCCGGCGCCGGTGTTGATGTAGAAGTCGTTCGCGCCGCTGCTGCCGCTGTTGCTGTCCACGCCCACGAACAACGTGTCGGCGCCCGATCCCAGGTCGATCTTGCCGCGCTTCGCGCCATCCACGCTGACCGACTGGCCCGCGGTGTTGGCGCCCAACGCCACCAGCACATCGACGAAATTCCGCAACGACAGCGACGCGCCGTCGAAATTGTCCAGGTGGATGTTCTTGATGTCGTTCCACCGAAGGCCGGTCGAGATGGTCACGCCATCGCCGGCCGGGTTCCAATCGACCACCAGCGCGTTGGTGCCGGTACGCGCGGTGCTGCCGAAGGCCAGGGTATTGAAGGACTTGTCGCCGGCGCTGCTGTCGAACAGCCCGGTCCAGGCGGCGCCATCCGCCACGGTGATCTTCCTGGTCCAGGAATTCAGGTAGTTCGAGGGCGACGGCGCGTACGGAAAGACCGTGTCCTGGTACAGGTCGAAATGCAGCGACGCCATGTTCTTGCCCCCGAACCTGTCATGCCCATGCGGGATGGCCGGCATGACTCAGGGAAAGACGCCCCATTGTACGCTCCCCCCACGGCAACAGAACCAGAGGTGTTTACGCCGCGTCAATCATTGAGCGTATTCGCCCGGGAAAATTAACATGTCCAACGCCCCAAAAATCGGGATCTGGCGCCGAACACATGCCAATGCAGGCGGCCTGCCATAGGGAAATGCAGGGGTTTGCGGCCGCCGCGGTGGCTCGGCCATATCTGCCTGGCCGGGCGACAAATCATCAACCCAGGCGCCTATCCGCGTCGGCGCGGGTCCAATGCGTCGCGCAGCCCGTCACCCAGCAGATTGAACCCCAGCACCACCAGGAAGATCGACAAACCAGGGAAGATCGAAAGCCAGGGCGCCTGGCCCAGGAAGCGCTGCGCCGAATTCAGCATGCTGCCCCAGCTTGGCGCCGGCGGCTGCTGCCCCAGGCCCAGGAACGACAGTGACGCCTCGGCGATGATCGCGCCCGCGATCGTCAGGCTGGCCTGCACCATCACCGGCGGCAGGATGTTGGGCAGGATATGCACCGCCAGGATGCGTGCCCGCCCGTTGCCGACCGCGCGCGCCGCCTCGATGTAGTCTTCGGCCGCCGTGCTCAGCGTGGCGGCGCGGGCCACACGGATGAAGATGGGTGTGGCCGAAACCCCGATCGCGATCATCGCGTTGGTCAGCGCGGGGCCCAGGAAGGCCGCCAGCGCGATCGCCAGGATCAGGAAGGGGCAGGCCAGCATCGCATCGGTCAGCCGGCTGATCGCGGCATCGGTGCGCCCGCCGGTGAAGCCCGCGATCATGCCGATCGGCACGCCCAGCAGCACCGCCACCGCCACGCTGACCACGCCGGCCAGCAGCGATGCGCGCGCGCCGAACACCACGCGGGCAAACACGTCGCGCCCGTTCTCGTCGGTGCCGAACCAGTGCAGGGCGCTGGGCGCCTTGCGGATCAGGCTCCAGCTGGTCTGGGTGGGATCAGCGCCCGCCACCACCGGCGCGAAGACCGCGGCCAGCACGAACACCATGACCAGTGCCAGCCCCACCATGGCGGTGGGGTCGCGCAGCAATTGCCGCAGCGCGCGCCGGCCGGGGCTGGCCGGGCGGGGTGCCGCCGCCGCGGTGATCGTGGCCGCGGTCATGCGGTGCGCAGCCGCGGGTTGATCAGCGCATACAGCACGTCGGCCAGCAGGTTCAGCGCCACATACAGCCCGGCCGTCACCAGCACCACGCCCTGCACCACCGGATAGTCGCGGTTGAACACGGCATCCACGATCAGCTTGCCGAAGCCGGGAATGGAGAACACCTGCTCGGTCAACACGGCGCCTGACAGCAACTGCCCCAGCTCCAGCGCGCCCAGCGTCACCACCGGGATCAGCGCGTTGCGCAGGCCGTGCTTGTTGATCACCACGCGCTCCGAAAGCCCCTTGGCGCGGGCGGTTCGCACGTAGTCCTGCGCCAGCACGCCCAGCATGGCGCTGCGGGTGTGGCGCATGAACACCGCCGCGATGCCGCTGCCCAGCACGAAGGCGGGCATGATCGTGGTGGCCAGGCTCTGCCGCCAGTCCTCGGTCAGCGGCACGTAGCCGGAAGGCGGCAGCCAGCCCAGTTCCACGCTGAACAGCAGGATCATCATGATGCCCAGCCAGAAATTCGGCGTGGACAGGCCCCACAGCCCCAGCGCATTGGCGACGTAGTCGGCCGCCCTGCCCTGCCGCACGGCGCTGACGATGCCCGCCGGCACGCCGATCAGCACCGCGATCACGAAGGCCATGGACGCAAGCTGAATGGTGACCGGCAGTTTTTCCCGCACCAGCTCGGCCACCGGCAGCCGGATGCGCCATGAGAACCCCAGGTCGCCCTGCAGCACATTGCCGAGCCAGTGCAGGTACTGCACCGGCAGTGACCGATCGAGCCAAAGCTCCGCCCTGATCTGCGCCAGCACTTGCGGGTCGCCCCGCTCCTCGCCGGCCAGGATGACGGCGGGATCACCGGGCATGAGCTGCTGCAGGCCGAAGATCAGCAGGCTGACCAGCAGCAGCGTGGGAATTGTCTGGCCCAGACGGCGCAGCAGGAAGGCGGTCATGCCGCGCCGCCCCTATTGCAGCCGCAGCCCCTGCAGCCGGATCAGCCCATCCGGGTTCGGCGACCAGCCCTGAAGGCGCGTGGTGTGCGCCACGATGTTCTTGCGGTGCCACAGATAAAGCCGCGGCCGGTCCTGCAGCATGATGCGGTACATCTGCTCGTACAGCGCCTTGCGCTTCTCCACGTCGTTCTCGGCGCGTGCGGCGTCCAGCAGGCGATCCACCTCGGGGTTGCTGTACTTGCCGTCGTTCTGCGGGCCGCGGCTATGCGCAAAGCTCCACAGATTGCCGTCCGGGTCGGGGCGGCCGGACCAGCCAATGAAATACGCCTCGAACTCGCCGCGCACCGCCGCCTGCAGGGAGCTCGCGAACTCCATGGCGTTCAGCCGCACGTCGAACCCGGCCTCGCGCGCCATGGCCTGGATCACCTCGCCGATCTGGCGGTTCACCGGACTGTTCGGAATGGTCAGCGACACAGGCACCGGCAGCGTCACGCCGGCTTCGCGCAGCAATGCCCGCGCGCGGTTGAGGTCACGCACCGGCGCGGTCAGCGATCGCACATGATAGGGTGACGCCGGCGGCACCGCCTGGATCGTGATGGCGAACTGGCCGGCCTGCACCACCTGGTTCAGCGCGGCGCGGTCGATCGCCAGGTCGAAGGCTTCGCGCACCTTGGCGTTCTGGCCCAACGGCGTTTGCGCGCGCGGCCCGTTGCCGACGTTGATGGTGATGCCCTGGTAGCCCAGCTCGTCGGCGCTGGTGGTGCGGATGTTGCGCGCGCGCGCCAGCTGCTCCAGGTCCAGCGGCTCGACGCGCTCGATCATGTCCAGCGCGTTCGATTGCAGGTTGGCCAGGCGCACCGTGCCGTCGGGGATCGGGCGGTACTCCACGCGCGCCAGATGAATGCGCCCGGCATCCCAGTATTCCGGGAAGCGCTCCACCACGATACGGTCCTGCGCGACGCGCTCGACAAAGCGGAAGGGGCCGGCGCAGACCGGCTTCAGCCCGAAATTGGCGCCGGCCGCCTCAGCCGCCTTGGGGCTCATGATCATGCCGGCACGGTCGGTCAGCTGCGCCACGAAGGGTGCGAAGGGTTCGCGCAAGGTCAGCTTCACGGTCAGCGGATCCACGATCTCGACCGTCTGCAGGCTGTTGATCTCGCCCCGCCGGAAGCTGCCCTGCATGGTCAGGTGCCGCTCCAGCGAGTATTTCACGGCCGCCGCATCCAGCATTTCGCCGTCGTGGAATTTCACGCCTGGCCGCAGCGTGATCACCAGCGTGGTCGAGTTCTCCCACCGGAATCCGGTGGCAAGCTGCGGCACGATCTCCAGCGTGTTGGAGATTTCGAACAGCTTGTCGCAAAGGGCCGCGAACACGAAGCGTCCCACGAAGGTGCGCGCCAGCGTGGGGTCCATGATGTCCGGGTCCTCGGCCAGGCCGATGCGCAGCGTTTGCGCAGGTGCCGCGGTGGCAAGGCCAAGCGCGGCGACGGCCGCAAGCAGAAGGCGCTTCATGCTGGAACTCCCGGCTGCGAAGGTTTCCCGAAAAAGGCGGTCAGGCGGGCCAGGCGGCGCGCGGCTTCGTCGTCCGTCGGCGCGGCCAGGCTGGCAAAGGGTGGCAAGGTTTCGCTGAAATGGCACGCGGCCTGATGCGAAGCCGGGCCCCGCAGCGCCGGATCGTCGGTGCGGCAGCGGTCCTGCACCTGCGGGCAGCGGGTATGGAAGCGGCATCCAGGCGGCGGCGCGATCGGGTTGGGCACGTCGCCGGCGATCGGCGCCGGGCGCTTCGGCAGGGAAGGATCGGGGCGCGGGATCGCCGCCAGCAGGGCGCGCGTATAGGGGTGGCGGGGCGCCTCGAACACCTGCGCGGTCGGGCCCAGTTCCACGATGCGGCCCAGATACATCACCGCCACCCGTTGCGCGATGTGGCGCACCACGCCCAGGTCGTGCGCGATCAGCACGAAGGCCAGGCCCCCGCTTCCAGAATTCAGGCCACCGCGTCGCGCCGCGTCCAGCAGGTCGGACAGCAGGTTCAGCACCTGCGCCTGCACCGACACGTCCAGCGCCGAGACCGGCTCGTCGCCCACGATCAGCCTGGGCTGGCCGGCCAGCGCGCGGGCAATGCCGATGCGCTGGCGCTGCCCGCCGGAAAACTCGTGCGGATAGCGCTCCGCGTGCTCGGGCCGCAGCCCGACCTGGGCCAGCAGCGCGGCCACGCGGCCCGAAACCGCGTCCGGCGCGCACAGGCCGTGCAGGCGAAGCGGCTCGCCGATCGCCTGCGCCACGGTCAGCCGCGGATTGAGGCTGGCGAAGGGGTCCTGGAAGATCAGCTGCGCGTGCCGCCGCTGGGCGCGCAGCTGCGCGGCATCCAGCGCCAGGAAATCCTGGCCGTCGAAGCTGATCGCGCCGGCATCGGGTTCGATCAGCCGCAGCAGCAGCCGGCCCAGCGTGGACTTGCCGCAGCCGCTTTCGCCGACGATGGCGAGGGTTTCGCCGGCCGCCACCGCAAGGTCCACGCCATCCACCGCCTGCACCGCGCCGACCTTGCGGCCGAACAGGCCGCCCCGCACCGGAAAGTGCTTCTTCAGCGCGGTCGCGACCAGCAGGTTTCCGGTCATGCCGCCACGCGATCCTCAAGCGGCGCCTGCCAGCAGGCTGCAAGGTGGCCGCGCCCCTGCGCCTGCAAGACGGGCGCTTCGGCCACGCAGCGCGCCACCTGGAACGGGCAGCGCGGTGCGAAGCGGCAACCGGGCGGCGGGTTCCGCGGGTCGGGCACCGCGCCCTCGATGCTGGCCAGGCGCGTGCGTGAAACCTCCAGCCGCGGCACCGCGCCCAGCAGCCCGACCGTGTAGGGATGCTGCGGGCGGGCGAAGATGTCGGCGACCGGCGCAAGCTCGGCGACGCGCCCGGCATACATCACCAGCACGTCATGCGCGGTTTCCGCCACGACCCCAAGGTCGTGCGTGATCAGCAGGATCGCGGTGCCGGTTTCGTCCTGCATCTGGCGCAGCAGGTCCAGGATCTGCGCCTGGATCGTCACGTCCAGCGCCGTGGTCGGCTCGTCGGCGATCAGCAGCCTGGGCCCGCAGGCCAGCGCCATGGCGATCATGGCGCGCTGGCGCATGCCGCCGGACAGCTGATGCGGATAGGCATGGAAGCGCCGTTCGGCCGCCGGGATGCGCACGCGGTCCAGCATCGCCACCGCCTGTTGTGCCGCGGCGGCACGGGTGACCTTGCGGTGGCGCAGGATCGCCTCGGAAATCTGGTCGCCGACGGTGAAGGCGGGATTGAGGCTGGTCATCGGCTCCTGGAAGATCATGGCCAGCTCGGCGCCGCGCTTTTCCCGCAGTTCCGCCGCCGGCAGCGCCAGCAGGTCGCGGCCCTGGAAGCGCACCTGGCCGGAAACCCGCGCGTTCGGCGCGAGCAGCCCCATGATGGCGAGGCTGGTGGCCGACTTGCCGCAGCCGCTTTCGCCCACGATCGCCAGCGTGCGCCCCGCGGCCAGGCTGAACGACACGCCATCGACCGCGGCCACCGCGCCACCCTCGACGCGGAAGCCGACGCACAGGTCCTCGACCGCCAGGATCGGCTGCTCCATTTCCGCATGCGTCGCGCCATATGCGTCGCAAGGCAAGGGGGCACCGCGTGTATTCTGCGCAGGGATTGCATCCGAAACCGCCGAGCGCGCGTATCAGTGCCGGGAAACAAGGCAGGATGGACGGACGCGGGCGTTTCGCGTTCCATCCGGCTCCGGTTGCAGGAGATTTTCGTGACGGGCCTGGCGGACGAGGCGGAAATGGCGGCGTGGGTCGCGCAGGCCGGCGGTGGTGATCGCGCGGCCCTGCAGCGGCTCTACCAGGCCGAAAGCGCCCGGCTGTTCGGCATTGCGCTGAAAATCCTGCGCGACCGCACCACGGCCCAGGACGCGCTGCAGGACGCCTTCGTTGCGATCTGGCAGCGCGGCCGGCAGTTCGATGCCGCGCGCGGCAATGCCCGCGTGTGGATGGCCGCCATCGTGCGCCACCGCGCGCTGGACATTGCCCGCGCGCGCGGCCGCGAAATCCTGTCCGACGACCCCGACCTTGGCGACGCCCCGATCGAGGATGACCCGCTGGACCGCCTGGGCTCGGCGGCCGAGGCCGCGCGGCTGCGCGCCTGCCTCGCCGGCCTTGAGGAGAAGAACCGCAAGTCGATCCTGCTGGCCTTCGTTGATGGCCTGAGCCATGCCCAGGTGGCCGAGCGGCTGGCAATCCCGCTGGGTACCGTGAAGGCCTGGATCCGGCGCGGCATGCTGAACCTGAAGGGCTGCCTGGAGGCCGGCGGCATCACCGGCAGCGCGCCATGATCCCCGCCCCGGGCCCCGCGCGCGATGCGCACCTGGCGGAATATGTGATCGGCACGCTGGGTGCGGCCGAAAGTGCGGCGGTGGAGGATGCGGCGCTGCGCGACCCTGCCTTGGCGCAGGCGATTGCCGTGCTGGAGCACCAGTTCCATCCGCTGACCGCGCTGGCCCCGCCCGTGCAGCCGCCCGATGGCACGTGGGAGGCGATCCTGGCGCGCATCACGCCCGCGCCCACGCCTGCGCCCACCCTGGCGGCCCGGGCATCGGCCGGCTGGCAGAAGCTGTTCGGCGCCGGCCTGGCCGGTGCCGCGGTGGCGGGGCTGGCCGCCTTCCTTGTGCTGCGCCCGGCCGCCCCGCCCGACCGTTATGTCGGCGTCATGCAGCCCGACCAGCGCGCGCCGGCCTGGGTGGTCGAGGCAGACCGCCAGGGCGGCATTCGCCTGGCCGCGTTCAACCGCGGTGCCGTGCCGGAAGGCCGCGTGATGCAGCTGTGGGGCCTGGCGCCCGGCGATGCCGGCCCGACCAGCCTGGGATTGCTGCCGCCCGACGGGTCGCGCTTCCAGATCGACACGTCGCGCCGCCCGCCCGTGGACAACATGCTGGTGGAAATCTCGCTGGAACCACCAGGCGGGTCGCCGATCGGGCGGCCCACCGGCCCCGTGGTGTTCATCGGCCGGCTGCAGCGGGTGGATTGAAGCTGGGGGCCGCGCCGGCTCCCGCCCGCAACAAAATCGGCGCGTGCTGCATCCACCCGGAATACCTCTGCGTAACGCTCCCGAGATGGCGACATGCCACTCGATGGAACGAAACCCGGACCACTCACGGAGGATATCCCCATGCGCTTCACCCTTGCCGCCGCTGCACTGGCGCTGACCGCGCTGACGCCGCTTGCCGCCAACGCCGCCGACTTCGTGGCGCTGACCACCGACAACAAGCTGGTCGCCTTCAACAGCGATGCGCGCCGCGCCGCCGCACCCGTGGCCATCCGCGGCACCGACGGCGCGGTGATCGGCATCGACGTGCGCCCGGCCAACGGCATGCTCTATGCGCTGACCGCCAGCTCGAAGCTGTACACGGTCGATGCGCGCACCGGCCAGGCCACCATGGTCAGCCAGCTGTCGCAGGCCTGGGATGGCGGCGGCCGCACCGTGGTCGACTTCAACCCCGTGGCCGACCGGCTGCGCGTGATGGGCATGAACGGCAACAGCTTCCGCATCAATGTCGAGAACGGCATGGTCGCGGTCGATGGCAGCCTGAAATACGAAGCCGGCAGCCCGCTGGCCGCCAGCACGCCGCGCGTCACCGCCGGTGCGTATCGCAACAGCGTGGCCGGCACGCAGGCAACGGCGCTGTACACCATCGACACGCTGGCGCAGTCGTACAACCTGCAGGCGCCGCCGAATGATGGCGTGCAGAAGCCGGTCGCGCGGCTTGATGCGTCGCTGCCGCCCGCCACGGCCTTCGACATCGAGACGGTGGGCGAGACCAACACCGGCTGGATCCTGGCCGGCGGCATGCTCTCCATGATCGACGTGGCCACGGGTGCCATGCGCCAGGTCGGCGCGGTGGCGAACCTGCCCGCCACCGAGATCACCGATATCGCGGTGCTGCCGCGGCGCTGATCGCGCCGCCGGGGATGCGGCGCGGTCGCGAGGCTCCCCCGCCAAGCCGCGTCAGTCCGCGATAGCCGGGGCATCCTTCCCGCGCTCCCATAAAGGATGCCTTGGTTGCCGGCGGCAGGGTCGTTCCTGCCGCCGGCCTTTTTTTCGGCGGCGGGCACCGGCACAGTCGGCGCCATGACCTCGCATCTGCTGGACTGGGCGAACCTGCTGCTGCGCTGGGGCCACCTGGTGGCCGGCGTCGGCTGGATCGGCACCAGCTTCTATTTCATCGCGCTCGATCTGGGGCTGCGCAAGCGTGCCGGGCAGGCACCGGGCGTGCATGGCAGTGCCTGGCAGGTGCATGGCGGGGGCTTCTACCACGTCGAGAAATTCACTGTCGCACCGCCGCATCTGCCCGCCGACCTGCACTGGTTCAGGTGGGAAGCATACCTGACCTGGGCCACCGGCCTGGGTTTGCTGGTGACGCAATACTACGCGCATGCCAGCACCTATCTGATCGACCCCGAGGTTGCCGCGATCACGCCGCTTGTCGCGATCGGGCTGTCGCTGGGGTCCATGCTGCTGGCCTGGGTGGTGTACGACGCGCTGTGTGAAAGCCAGCTGGGCGACCATCCCGGCGCCTTCGCGGCCCTGCTGTTCGGGTTGATCATGGCGCTGGCGGGGTTCTTCGCCATGGTGTTCTCGGGCCGTGGCGCCATGGTGCATGTGGGCGCGGTGATCGGCACCTGCATGGCCGCCAACGTGTTCCGCGTGATCATCCCGAACCAGCGCATCATGACCGCGCAGTTGCTGGCGCAGCAGCCGGTCGATCCGGCGCTGGGCCGCGCCGGCAAGGTGCGCAGCGTGCACAATAACTACCTGACGCTGCCGGTGCTGCTGCTGATGGTCAGCCCGCACTACCCGTTCCTGACCGGCCATCCGCATCCGTGGCTGGTGGTGGGGTTCGTGCTGCTGCTGGGTGGTGCCGTGCGCCACGCCTTCAACCGCGCCGATGCGGGTGATCCGCCCAACGCCTATGCCTGGACGCTGCCGGTGGGCGCGGCGGCACTGCTGGCCGCGGTGCTGGCCACGCTGCCCGCGCGCGCCCCCGCCATGGCGCCGGTGGCGGATGCCGAGGTTTCGCGCATCGTCGCGCTGCATTGCACCGCCTGCCACGCGCGCGTGCCCACCTGGCCGGGCCTGGCCGAGGCGCCGAAGGGCGTGCGGCTGGAAACGCTGGCCGACCTGTCGCGCCATGCGCCGACGGTACTGGCGCAGGCCGGGGTGGGCCGCGCCATGCCGCCCGGCAATCTTTCCGGCATGACGGATGCGGACCGCGCCGCGCTGGCGGCATGGATTGCCGCGCGGCGGTAGCTCATACCAACGGTCAACTGCATTGACCGTCGGTATTGAATGTTTGCTTGCCCTCAGTCGCCGGGCGCCGCTTCCAGCGGCTTGGCTCGCGCAACCGTGCGCGGGCCGCTTCGCGGCCTCGGCACGAGTCAAGGCCTCGCGCCGTTGGTATCAGACAGGTTCCGGAATGCCGTCCAGCGCCATGCGCTTCCACCAGCCCTGCGCGATGTAGTGCGCATCCGTCTGGATCGCGAGCTTCAGCGCCTGCACCGGATTGATCGTGCTGGAGGGGTCGCGGAAATCGGCGACGTCCTTGTCGTGATCGTCGATCATCTTCTCGGTCTTGCCGTCCTTGTGCACGTAGTAGCCGAGAATGAAGGCATGGCGGTACGGCAGCGCCACGGTGGTACTGCGCGCCACCACCTCAGCCCATTTCGGATCGACGCGGTACGCGAACAGCGCCTTGGTCAGGAACCCCAGGAACTCGTGCTTCCAGTACGTCAGGTCAGCCTTGTTCACGTCCAGGATCGCGTGCGCGGCTTCATGGATCAGCACCGGCAGGTCCATCTTGTCGGCGAAGGCCACCGACTTGATGAAGATCTCGTTGCCGATCGGATCGTACGAGGCCGGCGTGGTCAGGCCGGGCTTGAGCGTGACCTTGATGCGGCCATCGCGGATCGCGCGGATCACCTTGCCGAAGCCGGTGGGTCCCACCCAGGTCTTCTGCCAGTAGAGCGTCGGGAATTTCGGCCGGCAGCGTTCCAGCACCTCGGCGATCTGGGCCTCGAAGGGCAGCAGCCCGGTGCCGCGCGTCCAGCCCAGGGGCGGGATGTAAAGCCGGCCGATTTCGGCCTCGTCGAAGCAGAAATTCTTGTTGTCCTTGGTTTTCCAGCAGCCGAGGTAGTGGTGCATGTACCAGTTCACCTCGCGCGGCTTCTCGGTGCGGAAATTGTAGTAGATCAGGTCCCAGGGGTCGGTGATGGTGAAACGGCTGGCCAGGTTCCCCCAGTTGTCTCCCAGCCCACCTTGGGGTCGCGGCGCCAGCCCGGCGGCGGCCAGGTGGGTGCGGGCCCCGTGGGCGGGTCCCAGGACGGCGTGAAGGTCAGCGCGTGGCTGACCGGATAGGGCGGCGGCATGGCGTATCCTCCCGCCCGGCATCATGCACGCGCGGTGTTTCGCGCGTGTTTCGCGCGGCTCTCTCGCGGCTGCCGGTCGTGACCGATCCCGACGCGGGATCAGCCGGCGGCCAGCGCCTGCCAGCTGCCAGGGTCGGTGGCCCCCTCGCAGGCGAAGATCAGCACCCGCGATGCTGCATCGAGACCAAGTGCTTCGCGTGCGGCCGCATCCCCGGCCAGGGCCAGCAGCGCGCCCATGCCGGCGGCGGCGGTTTCGCCCGCCACGACGCGCGCATCGCCGCCCGGCGGGCGGGCGTGCAGGCGGAGCCCAGGGCCGACGAAACGCTCGGGCAGCACCAGGAAGGCATCGGCACCACGCACCACCCAGGGCCAGGCGGCCGAACTGATGACGCCGCAGGAAAGCCCGCCCATCAGCGTTTCCAGATCGCCGGTGATGCGGACCGGCATGCCCGCACGCGCGGCTTCCAGCAGACAGGCCGCGCGTGCGGGCTCGATCACGGTGAAGAACGGGCGCGCGCTGCCGTAGCGGTCGTGCAGCGCAGCCAGCATGGCGGCGGCAAACCCGCCGCAACCGCCCTGCACGAACACATGCGTGGGCCTGGCTTCGCCAAGCTGCGCCAGCGCCTCCTGCATCATCAGCGTGTAGCCGGCCATGCAATGCTGTGCTGCCACGTCGTCGCCGGTCACGCCAAAGTCGCTGACGACCACCCAGCCTTGGGTCGTCGCCGTGGCGCGCAGTGCCGCGAAGGCGTCGTCATAGGGCAGGTCGATGCGCATGATCTCGGCGCCAAGATCGGCGATGGCGGCGATGCGATTTTCGCTGACGCCGCGCGGAATGCCGATGACGCAACGCGCACCCATGCGCCGCGCCGCCCAGGCGAGTGCCCGGCCGTGATTGCCGTCGGTGCAGCTGGCAAGCGTGGTCGCGGCGGGGTCACGCCCGTCCAGCAGACGCTGCGCGGCATAAGGCGCCCCCAGCGCCTTGAAGCTGCCCAGGCCGAAGCGCGTGCCCTCGTCCTTGCACCAGAGCGCGCCGAGACCGAGCCGCGCCGCGGTGGCGGGCAATGCGTGCAGCGGCGTGGGTGTGTAGCCGTCCCACGCGCGGATCGCCGCCTGCGCGTCGGCCATGGACAGCGCATCGGGCCAGGCCGGCGATGGCGCGGCGCGTCCCCGCAGCAGGCGCGTGTTGCGCCAAGCCAGCGGTGCATCGTCGGACAGGGGTGCCACCAGGGGCAGCGGCGCAGACATCATGCGGCGGGTTTCCAGCCACGCCTGCCGCAAGTCAATCGCTGTCATCTTTCCGTCACACGCGCGCTGTGGCACCAAGGCCGCCAGACAGGGGAGGCCCAGACAATGGAGAAATTCATGCGCATCGCACCCTCGCTTGCCGGGTTGGCCATTCTGCTCGGCCTCGCCACGGCGCCCGATGCCGCCGCGCAATGCGCCTTCCGCGGCGGTCTGGACGACGCCTACTGCGACGAAAACCGAGACCTGGTCGCCGACACGCCGACCGACCCGTCCAAGCTGCGCGATCCATCGACGCTGGTGTTTGCCTATACCCCGGTCGAGGACCCCGCGCTGTATGCCAGCCAGTTCAAGCCGCTGCTGGACCATCTGACGACGTGCACCGGCAAGCGCGTGGTGTATTTCCAGGTCACCTCCAACGCGGCCCAGGTCGAGGCGATGCGGTCGGGCCGGCTGCACATCGCGGGTTTCTCCACCGGCCCTACCGCCTTTGCCGTCAACTTGGCGGGCGCCGTGCCGTTTGCCGTGAAGGGTGGGCCGGAGGCGTACGAAAGCTACCGCGTCGTGGTGGTGGTGAAGGCCGACAGCCCGTACCGCACGCTGGCTGACCTGAAGGGCAAGCGGGTGGCGCACACCTCGGCCACGTCGAACTCCGGCAACCTGGCGCCGCGCGCGTTCTTCCCGGCGCTCGGGCTGGTGACGGACACGGACTACCGCGTCGTGTATTCCGGCGGGCACGACCGCAGCGCCATGGGCGTGCACACCGGCGACTACGACGCGGCACCGGTGGCCAGCGACGTCTATAACCGCATGGTGGCGCGCGGGCAGATCCCGCAAGGCAGCCTGCGCGTGCTGTGGCAGAGCGACCCGTTCCCGACCAGCAGCTTCGCCCTGGCGCACGACCTGAAGCCGGAGCTCGCGCAGAAGATCCGCCAGTGCTTCTTCGACTTCCGCTTCCCCGAAGCGATGCGCCGCGACCTGGGCGGCAATGACCGCTTCTGGCCCGCGACCTACGCGCATGACTGGGCGCCCGTGCGCGCGGTGGCCGATGCCGTTAACGCGCCCTACAACCGCGCCGCCTTCGACGCCGAAAGCCGCCGCGAGCTGGAGGCCGAGGCAAGGCGGCGTGCCCAGCAACAGCAGCAGGCCCCGGCGCAGGCGCCGGCCCGCACGCAGTGAAGCAGGACGCCACGGCAGGACTGAAGATACGCGGGCTGGTCAAGGAATACGCCAAGGGCCAGCCCGTGCTGCGCGGTATCGACCTGGATGTCGCCGCCACCGGCATCACCGCCATCATCGGCCCGTCCGGCACGGGCAAATCGACGCTGCTGCGCTGCATCAACCGCCTGGTCGAACCCACCGCCGGCAGCATCACGCTGGACGGTGTCGATCTTGCGCGGTTGCGCGGCCGCGCGCTGCGGCTGGCGCGACGGCGCATCGGCATGGTGTTCCAGGAGTTCAACCTGGTCGAGCGCCTGTCGGTGATGGAGAACGTGCTGTCCGGCCGGCTGGGCCACGTGGCGCTGTGGCGCGCCTGGCTGCGGCGCTATCCGGAACAGGACCTGGCGCGCGCCTTCGTCCTGCTGGGCGCGGTGGGCCTGCCCGACCACGCCACGCGCCGCGCCGATGCGCTTTCCGGCGGCCAGCGCCAGCGCGTCGGCATCGCCCGCGCGCTGATGCAGCAGCCCGCGATGCTGCTGGCCGACGAGCCCACCAGCTCGCTCGATCCGCGCACCTCGGTGGAGATCATGGAACTGCTGGCGCGGCTGACCGGCCAGGCCGGCATTCCCGTGCTGGTCAACATCCACAACGTGGAACTGGCGAAGCGCTTCGCGCAGCGCATCATCGGCATGACCGGCGGTGCCGTCGTATTCGACGGCGCGCCCGAAGCGCTGGAAACCCACCATCTGACCGCGATCTATGGTGGCGAGGACTGGCTGTGACGACCCGCAGGGCGTTCCCGCCGAACTGGACAGCGCGCTTGGGCTTCATCGCGCTGGGGCTGTACGTGGCGTACGCAACCAGCACGCTTGATCTCACCTGGGGCCGGCTTGCAGTGGGCTGGGTCGAGGGCGCGAAATTCCTGGGCCGCATGATCCCACCCAATTTCACGCGCTGGGAGTTGCTGCTGGAAGGCCTGGTGGAAAGCCTGCAGATCGCGGTGCTGGCGTCCGCGCTTGGCATTGCCATCTCGCTGCCGCTGGGCCTGCTGGCGGCGCGCAACCTGGCGCCCTGGTTCATCGCAGCGCCGACGCGCGGCTTCATCGCGATCTGCCGCAGCCTGCACTATGTGATCGTCGCCATCCTGTTCGTGAAGGCGCTGGGTTTCGGCGCCCTCGCGGGCGTGGCGGCACTGACCATCGCCTCCATGGGCTTCATCGCCAAACTGTTTGCCGAGGCCATCGAGGAGATCTCGATGAAGCAGGTGGAAGCCGTGCGGGCCACGGGCGCCTCCTGGGGGGGCGTGCTGCTGTACGGCGTGCTGCCACAGGTGGCATCGCGCTTCACCGGGTTCTGTCTGTACCAGCTGGACAGCAACCTCCGGAACTCCACGCTGGTCGGCATTGTCGGCGCGGGCGGCATCGGCGGCACGCTGTTCGCGGCCTTCAAGCGCTTCGACTACGATTTCGTCGCCGCCATCCTGGTCGCCATCATCGCGCTGATCTTCGCCGCCGAGCTGCTCTCGGGCCAGGTGCGCAAGGCGATGCAATGAGCACGGCGCTGGCGCGCGAGTGGCAGCGCTTCACGCCCGCCCAGCGCATCGGCCGGTGGCTGGTGTGGCTGGCCACCGTTACCGCCGTGCTGTGGGCGGTGCGCAGCATCGAGATCATCCCGGAATTCCTGGCCGACGCGCCGGAGCAGATGGCCGACCTGCTGGTGCGGCTGTGGCCGCCGGACCTTGCGCACTACTACCCCGGCGTCCATGCCGCGCTGATCGAGACGCTGCACATCGCCACCCTGGGCACCATCCTGAGCCTGGGCATGGCGGTGCCGTTCGGCATGATGGCGGCGCGCAACATCTGCGCCTTCGCGCCGCTCAATGTGCTGGCGCAGCTGGTGCTGGTGGCGTCGCGATCGGTCAATGCGCTGGTCTGGGCGCTGATCTTCGTGGCCGTGTTCGGCCCCGGTGCCGCGGCCGGCGTGTTCGCCATCGCGTTCCGCAGCATCGGTTTCGTCGGCAAGCTTCTGGCCGAGGCGCTGGAGGAAACGCACAAGGGCCCGGTCGAGGCACTGCGGGCCGCGGGCGCCCCCTGGGGCCATGTGATGCTGAAGGCGGTGTGGCCGCAGGTACAGCCCGCCTTCTGGGGCATCGCGCTGTTCCGCTGGGACATCAACGTGCGCGAGAGTGCCGTACTGGGCCTGGTGGGCGCGGGCGGCATTGGCGTGGTGTTGGATGACGCGATCAACTTCTTCCAGTGGGACCGCGTGGCCACGGTGCTGCTGGCGATCCTGGCCGTGGTGATCGTCGCCGAGATCGGAGTGACGCGCATCCGCGCCCGGCTTATCTGACCACCGATGCCGGTGCTTGCGATCGCCTACCTGGCCTTCATCGGGCTGGGCCTGCCGGACCCGCTGCCGGGCACGCTGTGGCCCGCGGTGCGCGTGTTCTATGGCCTGCCGGTCGCGGCACTGGGCATGGTGCTTGCGGTCGCCACCTGCGGCAGTTTCGCCGCCAGCATGCTGGCGGGGCGCGCCGTCGCGGCACTTGGCGTGGGCGGCGTGCTGGCGGCCAGCGTTGCCGCCACGGCGGTTGCGGCGCTGGGCCAGGCGCTGGCGCCGCCCTGGCCGGTGTTCGTGGCCCTTTCGCTGGTCGGCGGCCTGGGCGCAGGCGCCGTCGATGCCGTGCTGAACGCCTTCGCCGCCGAGCACTTCGCCGCGCGCCACCTGAACTGGCTGCATGCCAGCTGGGGCATCGGCGCCACGCTGGGACCGGCGCTTGCCACGCTGCTGCTGGCCGCCGGCGCGTCGTGGCGGGCCGGCCATGCGGTGATCGGCGCCCTGCTGGGCGTGCTGGCGCTGCTGTTCATCGCCACGCGCCACAGCTGGTCTGGCAGCACCGCGCCGCATCGCCCCCGCCTGGCGGCGCGCAGCGTGCTGCGGCATCGGCTGGTGCTGCACCAGGTCGCGATCTTCCTGCTGTACACCGGCACCGAGGCCAGTGCCGGGCAATGGGCGGCCACGGTGCTGACCGGTGCGCATGGTGCCACGGCCACCTCCGCCGGCTTCGCGGCCGCGCTGTTCTGGGCGGGGCTTACCGCCGGGCGCATCCTGCTTGGCTTCGTGCTGGACCGCATCGACCCTGACCGGCTGATGCGCCTGGCGGCGCTGTCGGCCGCGGCCGCGGCGCTGCTGTTCGCCACCGGGATCAGCAGGCTTGCGGTGCCGTCGCTGGTGCTGCTGGCCGCGGCCCTGGCGCCGCTTTATCCGACCATGATGGCGCGCACGCCCGCCCGGCTTGGCCTTGCCCGATCCACCCATGCCGTGGGCTTCCAGGTTGCCGCCGGCACGCTCGGCAATGCGCTGCTGCCCGGCCTGGTGGGGCTGGCGGCCCAGCGCTTCGGCATCGGCGCCGTGGCGCCGGCGATCGCGGCGCTGGCCTTGGCACTCGCGCTGCTGGTGTGGCGGCTGCCGGCGCCGCCGCTCACGCCGGCGGCAGCGGGATCACCCGGCTGAACTGGCAGCGCACTGCTTCGCCCTCGGCATGCGCAGGTGCTGCGGCGGGCGTGACCACGAAGACCATGCCGGCGGCCGTCTCGATCTCGTATTCGCGGGTCTGGCCCAGGAACGAAGCCCGCTTCACCCGGCCGGGCAGGCCGGGCTGATCCTGGGCCAGCAGCGCCACCGCCTCCGGCCGCACGGCGAGTGCCGCCGGCCCGGCACCATGCGCGCGCATCGCCACATCAAGCTCCGTGCCACCCACTGCTATGCGCGCCCGGCCATCGCCGGCGTGCAGCACCGCGCCGGGCAGCACGTTCGCCTCGCCCATGAAGTCGGCGATGAAGGCATCGGCCGGCTCGTCATACAGCTGCGCCGGCGTGCCCATCTGCGCGATCTTCCCCGCGCGCATCACCACCACCAGGTCGGAGACCGCCAGCGCTTCCTGCTGGTCGTGCGTCACGTACACCACCGACAGCGCCAGCTTCTTCTGCAGGTCGCGGATATCCTCGCGCACGCGGCGGCGCAGGCGGGCATCCAGGTTCGACAGCGGCTCGTCGAACAGCAGCACCTTGGGCCGCAGCACCAGGGCGCGGGCCACCGCCACGCGCTGCTGCTGGCCGCCGGAAAGCTCCGCCGGCAGCCGCGCCTCCAGCCCCTCCAGCCCCAGCGTGGCGAGCATGGCGCGCGCCTCGGTCGCCGCATCGGCACGGGTGGCACCGTTCACCATCAGGCCGTAGCTGACATTCTCCAGCACGCTCATGTGCGGGAACAGCGCGTAGCTCTGGAACACCATGGCGATGCGGCGTTCGGCGGCAGCCAGGCGGGTCACGTCGCGGCCTTCGATGGTGATGCGGCCGGCGGTGGGCAGTTCCAGCCCGGCGATCAGCCGCAGCGTGGTGGTCTTGCCGCAGCCGCTGGGACCCAGCAGCGTGACCAGCGCACCCTGCGGCAGGGCGAACGACACGTCGTCCACCGCGCGCACCGGGCCGAAGGCGCGGGTGACGCCGGTGAAGGTGATGGCGGCATCGGTCATTGCTCAGGCTCCGGTCGCAATGGGGGTGGCGCGCCGGGCAAGCTGGGCGCGGCCCACCGCGGCCTGGATCGCCAGCACCACGCCCAGCATGATCACGATCAGCACCGTGGAATAGGCGATGGCCAGCGCCATCTCGCCCGCTTCCACCCGCCCCACGATGTACACGGTGGCCAGGTTGTGCCGCGCCGACACCAGGAAGATGACGGCGGAAACCGATGTCATGGCGTGCACGAAGCTGTACGCCAGGGCCGCCACGATCGCCGGCCGCAGCAGCGGCAGCACCACCCGGCGCAGCGTGGCCAGGGCGCCGCCGCCCATGGTGGCGGAAGCCTCGTCCAGCGACTTGTCGATCTGCGCCAGCGCGGCAATGCCGCCCCGCACGCCGACCGGCAGGTTCCGGAACACGAAGCACAGGATCAGGATCAGCGCGGTGCCGGTGAGTTCTATCGGCGGCACGTTGAACGCCATGATGTACGCCACCCCCACCACCGTGCCGGGAATGGCGAAGGACAGCATGGTCATGAACTCCAGCACGCGCCGGCCGGCAAAGCTCTGCCGCGTGAACAGCCACGACAGCAGGATGCCCAGGCCCGCGGTCAGTGGCGCGGCGATGGCGGCCACCTGGATGGTGGTGAACAGACTGTCCCATGCCGCACCCCGGAACGCGATGCCGTTGAACCATTCCACCGCGAAGCCGGTGTTGAAATGGTGCCAGGTCAGCGTGAGGTCGCCGCGGCCGATATCGCGCACGAAGCCGCCGCACAGGATGATGCCATAGACCGCGATCGTGAAGCCGATCCAGGGCCAGGCCACGGCGCTGCATGCCAGCCTTATGCCGCGCGGCAGGGCGGCGGGCGTGCCGGCATCGCCCTTGCCCGTCACGGTGGTGTAGCGGCGCTTGCCCAGCCACAGCGATTGCAGCGCGAAGGCGGCAAAGGTGATGCCCAGCAGCAGCAGCGCCAGCGCCGCGGCGCGCCCGGGATCATGGCGGGCGCCGGCGATGGCGAAGAAGATGCGGGTGGACAGCACGTCGAAGTCGCCACCCAGGATCAGCGGGTTGCCGAAATCCGCCAGGCTTTCGACGAAGGCCAGCAGGAACGACGCGGCCAGCGCCGGGCGCAGCAGCGGCCAAGTCACGGTGCGGAAGATGCGCAGGCGCGATGCCCCCATGGTGGCGGCCGCTTCCTCCAGGCTGGGGCCGATCGCGCGCACCGCCCCTTCCAGCAGCATGAAGGCGATCGGTGCCCGCGCCAGCACCTGGGCCAGCAGCACGCCCGGCAGCCCATAGATCCAGCGGCTGCGCGGCACATCGAACAGCAGCCACAGCCAGTTGGTGACGATGCCGGTACGCCCGAACAGCACGATCAATGAGAGGGACACCACGAAGGGCGGCGTGATCAGCGGCAGGATGGTCATGGCACGGAACAGTTTCTCGCCGCGCATCTGGCCGCGTGCAGCGAGCAGCGCGAAGGCAAGGCCGATCAGCGTGGCGAAGGTGCCGGCCAAGGTGGCCAGCAGCAGCGTGTTCCACACCACGCCGCAGCCCTGCCGCGAACTGATGCAGGCCAGCCCCCAGGCCTCCGGCGCGGCCAGGCGCGCGGCGAAGGCTTCGGGCGAAAGCCGGCCATCCTCGAACAGCGCCGCACTCAGCATGGTGACCAGCGGCAGGAACACGAACAGCAGCAGCAGCACGGCGCTGCCGGTCACCAGGAAGGCGATGAAGGCATCGGCGCCGAAGCGCCCCATCGCGGCCAGGCCGGCTGCGGCAAGCCCGACGCAGCCGATCAGGAACAGCAGCGCCCCCCAGCCCAGCGGGGGGCCGCCCATCAGCACGCTGCCGACCAGCACCACCACGAAGCCGGCGACACCAAGGCTCAGCAGCAGCGTGCCCTGCGGGCGGCCGGAATACAGCCCTGGCAACGGCGCCAGCAGCAGCCACAGCACGGGCCAAAGCCACACCGAATCACCGCGCAGCAGCAGTGGTGCTGCATCGCCGCGCGGCCAGCCGGCCAGCGCGCCGGCATCCTCCATGCCGGCCCAGGGCAGCAGCAGCGCGCCCAGCGCCGCCGCCCCCAGCGCCACCCGCGCGAGCGTCAGTGCTCCCATCGCGGCGCGCTCAGCGCGCGCCGGCCCGCACCTCGCGCTCCCAGCGGGTGATGATGCGGGTGCGCTCGTTCGCCTCGCCCCAGCGCGCGAAGTCGTAGTCGATCAGGCGGATGTTCTCGAAGCGCGGCGCCTGCGGCGGGATCGCCGCATCACGGTTCGCCGGCAACTGGAAGCTGTTGGCCTGCGCGCCGATCGCCTGCGCCTCGGCGCTCAGTGCCCAGTCGTAGAAACGCTTCGCATTCTCCAGGTTGCGTGCGCCGCGCACGATCGACATCGACCCGATCTCATAGCCCGTGCCCTCGCACGGCCCCACCAGCTCGACCGGCGCGCCGGACACCTTCTGAGTCACCGCATCGTGCAGGAAGGTGATGCCGACCAGGGTTTCGCCGGTGGCCGCCGCGCGGGCCGGCGCGGCACCGCTGCGCGTGTACTGGTTCACGTTGCGGTGCAGCGCCTTCAGGTAGGTGAAGGCCGGTTCCTCGCCCATCAGCTGCACCAGGGTTGCCAGCATGGTGTAGGCGGTGCCGGAGGTGTTGGGGTCCGCCATCTGCACCTCGCCCCGGAATTCCGGCTTGGCGAGGTCGGCCCAGCATTTCGGCGCGGCGATGCGGCGGCGCGCCAGTTCCGGCGCGTTGTAGCTGTAGCCCAGCGCGCCGGCGTAGATGCCCACGGTGCGGTAGCTCGTCTGCTCGGCCTGGCGACGCGCCCAGTCGTGCAGTTGCGACAGCATGGGCGAGCGGTATTCCAGCGTGAGATTTTCCTGCCCCGCCTGCATGTGCGGGTCGCCGGTGCCGCCCCACCAGATGTCGCCGCGCGGATTGGCGGCTTCGGCCCTGATCTGCGTCATGGTTTCGCCGGAGCTTTTGCGGGTCATGGCCACGCGGATCCCGGAGGCACGCTCGAAGCCGGCCATCATCGGCCGGCACCATTCCTCCTGCACCGAGCAGTAGACGGTAAGCTGGCCCTGGGCGTGCGCCGCCGGCGCCACCAGCGCCACCAGCGCCGCCAGGCCGGCGGCCAGGATGATCCTGCGCATGGTCATCATGTTTTCCTCCCCTGTGTTGTTCATTCCAGCAATTCGGCCAAGGCGCGCGCGAGCGCCGGCGCGCCGAAGCCGATCGGGTTGCCGTGCGCCAGCCAGTCACCGCTGTCGAAATCGCTGACCCAGCAGCCGGCCTCGCGCGCGATCGCGACGGCGGCGGCGGCGTCCCAGGCGTTGATGTGCGGTTCAAGGTAGCCATCGAGCCGGCCGGCCGCGGTTTCCACCAGGCCCAGCGCGCCGGAACCGGAACAGCGCGTGCCGATGCCCAGCGCCATGGCGCGGTCCACCAGGCGGATATAGGTCGCGACCGGCCGGCGCAGCGACCAGCCAAGCTCCACGATCGCGCGCGTGATGTCGGTGGTTGCGGCGGCGCGGATCGGCATGCCGTTCAACGTGGCACCGCAGCCTTGCGCACCCGCGAAGATCTCCGCAGGCGCTTGCCGCGCGATCGCGCCGACCACCGCGCGATTGTCCAGCACCAGGCCGATCGACACGCACCAGCGATCGCCGCCGCGGGAAAAATTCGAGGTGCCGTCGATCGGATCGAGCACCCAAAGCGGGCCGGCGCCGTCCACCGCACCGCCCTGCTCCTCGCCCAGCACGGCTTCGCCCGGAAAATCCTGCTGGAGGCGTTTGCGGATGAAGGATTCGGTGGCGCCATCGGCCTCGGTCAGGAAGTCCTGCGCGCCCTTCAGGCGCGCGACGCCCCCGCCATTGGCGCGCAGCCGAGCCGCAAGTGCGGCCGCGTCGATCGCGATGGCGGCGGCACTATCGCGCCGGCGCGCCAGCTCGGCCGGCTGCATCACGGCGGCGTCACGGCAACCGGCCCACCCTGCTGCATCGACGCCACGGCCGCCTCGGCCAGCACCAGCGCCTGGCGGCCATCGGCGGCACCCACCGGCACCGCGGTGCCGGAGGTGACCGCGCTGACGAAGGCGGTCAGCTCGGCGCGGTACGCTTCCGCATAACGCTGCAGGAAGAACGGCTCCGGCTTGTCACGCGCGACCGCCCGCGCATCAGCCAGCTCCACACTGGTGGCGGTGCGGTTGTCGGCGATCAGCCGGCCACCGCTGCCGAACACCTCCAGCCGCTGGTCGTAGCCGTACACCGCGCGGCGGGTGTTGTTGATATGGGCCATACGCCCGGAAGCGGTGCGCATAAGAATCATGCCGCTGTCGATGTCGCCCTCCTCGGCGAACATCGGATCGACCAGGCAGGCGCCGTAGGCGAAGACCTCGATCGGCTCCTCGCCCAGCAGCCAGCGCGCCATGTCCAGGTCGTGGATGCTCATGTCGCGGAACATGCCGCCGGAACTGCCGATGAAGGCGCGATGCGGCGGCGCGGGATCGCGGCTGGTGATGATGACCTGCTCGACCTCGCCGATCTCGCCGGCCAGCACGCGCGCGCGCAGGCTGGCGAAGCTGGGATCGAAGCGGCGGTTGAACGCCACCATCAGCGGCACGCCGGCGGCGTCCACCTCGGCCAGGCACGCATCGACGCGGGCCAGCGACAGGTCGATCGGCTTCTCGCAGAAAATCGCCTTGCCGGCGCGCGCGGCGGCAATGATCAGGTCGGCATGCGTGTCGGTGGAGGAGGCGATCAGCACCGCGTTCACCTGGCTGTCGGCCAGGGCCGCTTCGGTGGTGGACACCGCGGCGCCGTGGCGGGCGGCCAATGCCGCGGCGGCATCGCGGTTCACGTCGATCACGTGGCGCAGCGTGGCGGCGTGATTGCTGGCCAGGTTGCCGGCATGGATGGCGCCGATGCGCCCGGCGCCGAATTGTGCGAAGTGCAGCATGACGTCCCCAGATGGCTGGCGGGATTGCAGCATTGCCGGCCTTGTCATCAATCCGTAACACTGGTGTCACAGAACGCAAGGGCAGGAGTCGCATGGCCACGATACGCCTGACGGTGGCCGACGCCATCGTGCGCTTCCTGTGCGCGCAGCGCACCGCGGATGGGCAGGCCTTGTTCGGCGGTGTGTGGGCGATCTTCGGGCACGGCAACGTGGCGGGGCTTGGCCCGGCGCTGCATGCGCATCGCGACCGCCTGCCCACCTTCCGCGCGCACAACGAACAGGCCATGGCGCATGCCGCCATCGCCTACGCCAAGACCCATGCACGCCGGCGCATGATGGCCTGCACCAGCTCGGTCGGGCCGGGGGCCACGAACATGGTGACGGCGGCGGCGCTGGCGCATGTCAACCGGCTGCCGGTGCTGTTCCTGCCCGGCGACGTGTTCGCCGGGCGTGGCCCCGATCCCGTGCTGCAGCAGGTCGAGGCTTTTGGCGACCCGACGATCAGCGCCAATAATTGCTTCCGCCCCGTCAGCCGCTTCTTCGACCGGATCACGCGAGCCGAGCAGCTCCTGCACAGCCTGCCCGCGGCGATGCGCGTGCTGACCGATCCCGCCGCGTGCGGCCCGGCCACGATCGCGCTGCCGCAGGACGTGCAGGCCGAGGCCTTCGACTGGCCCGAGGCATTGTTCGAGGAGGTGACGCACCATGTCCGCGCCCCTGCTCCTGACGCGCGCGAGCTGGCGCAGGCGGCGGCGCTGCTGCGTGCGGCGAAGCGACCGCTGCTGATCGCCGGCGGCGGCGTGAAGTTTTCCGGCGCGTCCGCGGCGTTGGCACGCTTCGCCGCGGCGCATGGCGTGCCGGTAGCCGAGACCCAGGCCGGCAAGGGCAGCCTACCCTGGGATCATGCGCTGAACGCCGGCGCCATCGGCGTGACCGGCGCGGCGGCGGCGAACGACCTCGCGGCACGGGCCGACCTGGTGCTGGCGGTCGGCACGCGGCTGGCCGACTTCACCACCGGCTCGCGCGCGCTGTTCGGGCAGGCGCGGCTGGTGGCCCTGAACGTCGGCGCCTTCGATGCCGGCAAGCATGGCGCGGCATCGCTGGTGTGCGATGCGCGTGCGGGTCTTGCGGCCCTGTCGCGCGCGCTGCGCGGCTGGCAGGCACCACCCGCCTGGACCGCGCGCGCCGCCGCCGCGACCACACGCTGGCACCGCACGGTGGACCGCATCACCGCGGCCCCGCGCGGCACCGGACTGCCCAGCGACGCCCAGGTGCTGGGCGCGGTGAACCGGGCGATGCCGGAAGGCGGCATCGTGGTGTGCGCGGCAGGCGGCCTGCCGGGCGAGCTGCACAAATTGTGGCGTGCCACCGACCCGGAATCATACCACCTGGAATACGGCTATTCCTGCATGGGCTACGAGATCGCGGGCGGCCTGGGTGCCAAGCTCGCGGCACCGGATCGCGAGGTGGTGGTGCTGGTCGGCGACGGCAGCTACCTGATGATGAATTCCGAGATCGCGACCTCGATCGCCATGGGCGCAAAACTCACCATCGTCGTGCTGGACAATCGCGGCTTCGGCTGCATCAACCGGCTGCAGGCGGCGACCGGCGGCGCGCCGTTCAACAACCTGCTGGACGAAGCCGCACCGCTGGTCGATTTCGCGATGCATGCGAAAAGCCTGGGCGCCGAGGCCGCGCATGTGGACGGCATCGCGCGACTGGAGCAAGCGCTGCCGCGCGCCTTGGCCGCGCGCCGCACGCAGGTGCTGGTGATCGCCACCGATCCACGCATTTCCACCGCCGAGGGCGGTGCCTGGTGGGACGTGCCGGTCAGCGCCGCGCTGCCGCGCCTGCGCAAATCCTACGAGGCGGCACGCCGCCGCCGGAGCACGCCATGAGCATCCGCCTGGGCATCAACCCGCTGACCTGGACCAACGACGACATGCCGAAGCTGGGCGCCGAAACGCCGCTGGAGGTGTGCCTGGCCGAGGCACGCCAGGCAGGCTTCGCGGGGGTGGAACTCGGCCAGAAATTCCCGCGCGATGCGGCGACGCTGGCACCGATCCTGGCGCGGCACGACCTGGCGCTGGCGTCGGGCTGGTATGGATCACGCCTGCTGGAGCGCGACGTGGACACCGAGATCGCAGCGGCCGAGCCGCATATCGCGCTGCTGCTGGCGCTGGGCTGCACCGCCATGGTGCATGCCGAGGTGACCGGCAGCGTGCATGGCGCGCGCGCCACGCCCTTGTCACGCCGACCCAGGCTTTCGGACGCGCAATGGGCGGTGCTGGCGCCGCGGCTTTCGGAGATGGGCAGGCGCCTGGCCGCCCGCGGCCTGGCGCTGGCGTACCATCACCACATGGGCACGGTGATCGAGACCGCCGCCGAGATCGACCGGCTGATGGCCGAGACCGGGCCGGAGGTCGGCCTGCTGCTGGACACGGGCCACCTGAGCTTCGCCGGCGGCGACCCTGCCGCCGCGGCCCGACGCCACGGCGCGCGCGTGGTGCATGTGCACTGCAAGGACGTGCGTGCCGCCGTGCTGCAGGACGTACGCGCGCGCGACACGTCGTTCCTGGAGGCGGTGCTGGCGGGGGTGTTCACGGTGCCGGGCGACGGCTGCGTGGATTATCCTTCCGTGCTGTCGCCGCTGGCCGCGCGGGGCTACGCCGGCTGGCTGGTGGTGGAGGCCGAGCAGGACCCGGCGAAAGCGCATCCGCTGACCTATGCGCGCATGGGCCACGACAACGTGGCACGCCTGGCCCAGGCGGCCGGATTCACTCCGCCGCCAGGCGCTCCGGCAGCAGCGTGACCTGGGGAATCGCGTAGGCGCGCAGATCGGCATGAAGCCGCGGCAGGTCGGCTTCGAACAGGCCCTTGGTCACGCCGGCGGCAAGCCGGGGTGCGGCGATGCTCATGGCGTTGATGCTGCTGCCGGCGGGGCCAAAACTCATGGTCGTGCCGATCCCGAACAGGTGGATGTGCTGCAGCCACGGTGTCTGGCCGGAAACCTTCTCGACGAACGCGCTTTCGGGCGAAAGATAGGGGAAGCGGCCCAGCCGCTCGTTCGCCTCCTCGGGCGGGGGCGTGTAGTGATCGGCCCACAGCGCGATGTTCGCCGCACAGTTCGCCAGCTCCGGCACCAGCCGCGGGTCCATGCGGGTGCCGGTGCCGCTGATCAGGAAGTCCGCCGTGAATGTTCTGCGCGGCGTTGCAAGCTCCACCCGCCCGCCCGCCACGCGCGCCCCGGTCCAGGGGCGGCCCACATGCATGGTGAAATTCGGGAAGGCCATGACGCGGGTGTAGGTGTCCTGCGGGAAGCCTTCGCGCAGCCCCAGGATGTAGCTCATGAAGCGCCAGCGCCAGGCATCGTCCATGGCGTGGATGTGGCGCATGAAGCCGGCGAAGGTCAGCCAGCGATAGGGCTGGATGATCATGGGCTCGGCGCGGCGGCAGAACAGGTGCACCTCCGAAGCACCCGCCTCCAGCGCGGTGGCGGCGTTGTCGAAGGCCGAGGCGCCGGCACCCAGCACCGCCACCACCTTGCCCTGCAGGGCAGCGAAGTCGATCGCATCCGCGCTGTGCGCGCGCAGGTGCCGCGGCAGGGCTTCCAGGAAGTCGGGCATCCACCAGGCGCCGACGCCTTCCTGGCCGGTGGCGATCACCACCTTCCGCGCCAGCATGCGGCCTTCGCTGGTCTCGATGCCCAGGCAGGGCAGGCCATCATCCGTGCGCGCCGGCGAAATGGCGCCGGCGGTCACGCCGTTCCGCACCGGAACGCCCACCACGCGGCGCACCCACAGCAGGTAGTCGTTCCACTTCTCCTTCGGGATCCAGCGCAGCGCGATGAAATCGTCGGCACCCCACTGCGCTTCGTGCCAGGCCTGGTAGGTCAGGCTCGGGATGTTGAGGTCGGGGCCGGTCTGGTCCTTCCAGCTGCGCAGCGTATGCATGCGGGCATAGGTCAGCCACGGCCCCTCGCGCCCGTATCCGGCGCGGTCGATGCACAGGATGTTCGTGACCTTGTCGCGCAGCAGGGCATGCGCCACGGCCAGCCCGCTTTGCCCGGCGCCGATGATCAGCACATCCAGCACCGGCGCGCCGTTGCTGGTCTTGGGCTGCAGCCACGGCGCGCGGGGATGGGCCACCAGCGCCTGGTCGCGCGCGGCATCGGCTTCGAGTTCGGCGAGCGTTCGGGCTGCGGGCATGCGGGCGAAGATAGTGCCGCCCGGACGCTTGGCAATGCGCCGCGACGCTGCCCAAAGCGGCGCCACATCGCCGTCGCGCGCGCCATGCACTGCCCTTGGCGCGTGGCATGGCGTTTGCTGCGCAGGCCGGTATTGTCGGGTCCGATGCCGGATGGGGAGACAACACCAATGCGCCGTCGTGAGCTTCTGCGAAACAGCGTGCTGGCCACAGCGAGCGGCGCGATATTGCCCGTGGCGTCCGTGCGCCATGCCGTGGCGCAAAGCCGCGCGCAAACCCTGCTGATCCTGCAGGAAGCCGGCCCCAACAGCCTGGACCTGCACGCGCCGGGGGCCAACCGCCCCAGCCAGCCGCTGGTGATGGCGACCTTCGACCGGCTGATCGGCTTCGCCACGCGCGCCATGCCGGAAGGCCACCTGCACTACGACTACGACCAGCTGACGCCGGAGCTGGCCGAGTCGTGGGCGATGGCGCCGGACGGCAACAGCATCGTGTTCACGCTGCGCGAAGGCGCCACCTTCCACAGCGGCAACCCGGTCACGGCCGCCGACGTGAAGTGGTCGCTGGACCGCGCGGTGACGCTGCCAGGCTTTCCGAAAAGCCAGATGAACGCCGGCAGCCTGCTGGAGCCGCGCCAGTTCGAGGTGCTGGATCCGCGGCGCATCCGCGTGACCTGGCTCAGGCCCGACAAGCTGCTGGTGCCGGACCTGGCCACCGCCATCCCCTGCATCTACGATTCGAAGCTGCTGCAGGAGAAGGCATCGTCCGCCGACCCCTGGGCCGTGGAGTTCTCCCGCGCCAACAGCGCCGGCGGCGGCGCGTTCCGCGTGGCGTCGTGGCGGCCCGGCCAGGAAACCGTGCTGGAGCGGTTCGCGGCCTGGACGTCGGGGCCGCCGACCAACGTGCAGCGCATCATCATCCGCGAGGTGCCCTCGGCTGCCACGCGGCGCGCGCTGATCGAACGCGGCGACGCGGACGTGCTGCTCGATCTGCCGCCCAAGGATTTTTCCGAACTGATCCAGGCGCGGCGCGCCACCGTGTTCCCCACGCCCATGGCGCATGCGTGGCGCTTCCTGGGCATGAACACCACGCAGAAGCCGTTCGACGACAAGCGCGTGCGCCAGGCGGTGGCCTTCGCCATGCCGTACGAGGACATCTTCAAGGCCGCGCTGTTCGAACGCGGCAAGCCGCTATGGGGCGGCCCGGCCGAGCCCGCGGAGCTCACCTGGCCCGCGCCCACGCCCTATCGCACCGACCTGGAGCGCGCGAAGTCGCTGCTGGTGGCGGCCGGCCTGCCGAACGGCTTCGAAACCACCTTCCACCTGGATATCTCCCAGGCCACGCTGCACGAGCCGATCGGCCTGCTGCTGCAGGAAGGCCTGGCCAAGGTCGGCATTCGGGTCACGCTGGAAAAGGTGCCGGCGGGGCAGTTGCGCGGCCAGTTGGCGCAGAAGCGCCTGGCGTTCTTCGTGGAGGATTTCGGCGCCTGGTTCTCGGCCCCCGACTACTTCTTCTTCCTGGCCTATCATGGCAGCAACGGCGTGTGGAACAGCGCCAACTACATCGACGCCGAGATGACCGCGATGATCGACCAGGCGCGCGGCGAGCGCGACAGCGCGACCTATGCCGGGCTGGTCCGAAAAATGTTCATGAAGGCGTTCGACGACATCCCCTATATCCCGCTGGTGCAGCCGTTCCAGGACGTGGCGGTGAAGAACAACGTGACCGGGCACCGCTACCTGTTCCACCGGCAGCTGGAGTATCGGTTCTTCAGCAAGGGGTGAGACAATGCGCGCCGTGCGCATGGCATTCCCCGAATAGCGCATGCGCCCGTCGCTGCCGCTGCTGGTGCTGAAGCGCATCGCCGCCGCGCTGCCGGTGCTGGCCGGCGTGGTGGTGGTGACCTTCGTGCTGACCCGCATGCTGCCCGGCGATCCGGCCGCCTATTTCTCCGGCCCCAGCGACACCCAGGCCGCGATCGAGGAAACCCGCCGCGCGCTTGGCCTGGATCGCCCGCTGCCGGAGCAGTTCTGGCGTTACCTGCAGGGCCTTGCCCGCGGTGACCTGGGGCGTGCCTTCTCCACCGGCCGGCCGGTCGCGGCGGAAATCCTCGAACGCCTGCCCGCCTCACTGGAGTTGGTGATCGTCGCGCTGCTGTTCGGCACGGGTCTGGCCGTGCCGCTGGGCGTGCTGGCGGCGGTGCGCCAGGGGGGTGCCGCGGACCAGGCGGTGCGGCTGCTGACCACCGCGGGCGTGTCGCTGCCGGCCTTCTTCAGCGGGCTGATGCTGATCTTCCTGTTCTACTACCTGCTGGAATGGGCGCCCTCGCCGATCGGGCGGCTTGATGCGTTCAGCAGCGCACCACGGCATGTCACGGGCTTTTTCCTGATCGACGCCGCGATCGCCGGTGATTTCGAAACCTGGCGCTCCGCCGCGGCACAGATCGTGCTGCCGGCCTTGTCGCTGGGGCTGGTGACGCTGGCGCCGATCGCGCGCATGACGCGGGGTGCCATGCTGGCGGCACTGGCCAGCGATTTCGTGCGCACCGCGCGCGCCGCCGGCCTGCCGGAGCGCCAGGTGCTGTGGACCTACGCCTTCCGCAATGCCGTGCTGCCGGTCCTGACCACGCTGGGCATGGTGTTCAGCTTCGCGCTGGGTGGTGCCGTGCTGGTGGAAAAGGTGTTCGCCTGGCCCGGCATTGGCAGCTTCGCGCTGGATGCGCTGATGATGCTGGACTACGCGCCGGTGCAGGGTTTTGTGCTGACGCTGGGCATTCTCTACGTACTGCTGAACCTGGCGGTGGATATCCTGCTGGTGCTGGCCGATCCGCGCGTGCGCCTCGAAGGATGACCACCGCCGCCGCCCTCTCGCTGCGTGCCGAGGCCTGGCACGTGCTGCGCGGCAACCCTGCCTCGCTGGCCGGGGCCGCGATCTGCCTGGTGTTCGTGCTGTGCGCGGTGCTGGGGCCGGCGCTGGCCCCCTTCGATGCGCTGGCCACCAACGCGGCACGCGCACTGCGCCCGCCTTCGGCGCTGCACTGGTTCGGCACCGACCAGGTCGGGCGCGACATTTTTTCGCGCGTCTTGGTGGCGGCGCGGTTGGACCTGGGCATCGCAGTTGCGGCCACCCTGGCGTCGTTCGCGGCAGGCCTGCTGCTGGGCGCCGCGTCCGGCTGGTTCGGCGGCTGGACCGACCGCGCGATCGGGCGCGTGGTGGATACGCTGATGGCGTTTCCGCTGTTCGTGCTCGCCATGGGCATCGTCGCCGCGTTGGGCAACTCGGTGGCCAACATCGTGCTGGCGACCGCCGTGGTGAACGTGCCGTTCTATGCCCGGGTGGCCCGCGCCGAGGTGAACGTGCGGCGCGAGGCCGGCTTCGTGGAGGCCGCGCGGCTGGCCGGCAACGGGTCGCTGGGCGTGCTGTTCCGCCACCTGATCCCGAACGCGCTGCCGCCGATGATGGTGCAGGTGTCGCTCAACCTGGGCTGGGCGATCCTGAATGCCGCCAGCCTGTCGTTCATCGGGCTTGGCGTGCGCCCGCCCACGCCCGAATGGGGCATCATGGTCAGCGAGGGTGCTGCCCTGGTGCTGTCCGGCCAATGGTGGGCAGCGCTGTTCCCCGGCCTTGCCCTGATGCTGGCGGTGTTCGGCTTCAACCTGCTGGGTGACGGGCTGCGCGACATCGCCGACCCGCGCCGGCGCACATGAGCCTGCTGGCGATCAATGACCTCACGGTGCATTTCGCCACGCGCGCGGGCACGGTGCGCGCGCTGGACAGGGTGGCGCTCGCGGTCGCCGAGGGCGAGATCCTGGGCATCGTCGGCGAAAGCGGCTCGGGCAAGTCGGTCACGGCCTTCGCCGCGATGCGACTGCTGGATCCTGCGTCACGCATCGTCTCGGGCAGTATCGGCTTCGCCGGACAGGATGTGCTGGCGCTGCCCGAAGCCGCCATGCGGCGCCTGCGTGGCGCTGGCATGGCCATGGTGTTCCAGTCGCCGCGCACCGCGCTCAACCCCATCCGGCGGGTCGGCGCGCAGATCGCCGATGCGCTGATCGCACATCACGGTTTTTCGCGCGCCGCGGCGCGGCACGAAGCGGTGCGGCGCCTGGCCGAGGTGCGCATCCCCGACCCCGAGCGGCGGGCCACCGCCTATCCGTTCGAGCTGTCGGGCGGCATGTGCCAGCGCGTGCTGATCGCGCTGGCCCTCGCCGGCCGCCCGCGCCTGCTGATCGCCGACGAGCCGACCACCGGCCTGGACGCGACGGTGCAGGCCGTGGTGCTGGCGCTGCTGGCCGACCTGGTGCGGCGCCACCGCATGGGCCTGCTGTTCATCACGCACGACCTGCTGCTGGCCGCCGAGCATTGCGACCGCATCGCCGTCATGCATGCCGGCCAGGTGGTCGAGGTGGCACCAGCCACGACGCTGTTCAAAGCCGCGCGGCATCCATACACCCGGAAGCTGCTGGCCACCGCGCCACGCCCCGGCACGCAGGTGGCCGACCTGGCACCTATCGCCGGCACCCTGCCCGACCTGCGCGCGGCCACCCTGCCGGCCTGCCGCTACGAGGCGCGCTGCGAACGCGCCCTGCCCGCCTGCGCCACCGGCCCGATCCCCGAAATCGTCGCAGGTGCGCACACCGTGCGCTGCCTGGCACCGCTGTGAGCGCGCTGCTGGAGGTGATCGGCCTGTCGAAGCGCTTTCCATTGGCGCGCGGCCACGCGGTGCACGCGCTGGACGACGTGTCGTTCAGCCTGGCACACGGCGAAGCCCTCGGCGTGGTCGGCGAAAGCGGCTGCGGCAAGACCACGCTGTCGCGCATCATCGCCCGCCTGCTCGACGCCAGCGATGGCAGCATCGTGTTCGATGGCGCCGACATCGCGGGCATTCCCGCCGCCCGATTTGCCCGCGATCCGCGGCGTGGACAGATCCAGCTGGTGTTCCAGGACGCGACGGACAGTCTCGACCCTCGCCATACCGCCGCAACCATCATCGCCGAGCCGCTCTGCCTGCTGCGCGGCCTGCGCGGTGCCGCCCTGGCCGCGCGCGTCGCCGAATGCGCGCGGCTGGTCGGCCTGCCGCCCGAGTTGCTGTCGCGCTACCCGCACCAACTTTCCGGCGGGCAGAAGGCGCGCGTGGGCATCGCCCGCGCCATCGCGCCAGAGCCGCGCCTGCTGATCCTGGACGAGCCGACCAGCGCGCTCGATGTGTCGGTGCAGGCCGTGGTGCTGCGCCTGCTGGCCGAGCTGCGCGAAGCACTCGGCCTGACCTGCCTGTTCATCAGCCACGACCTGAACGTGGTGCGGCTGCTGTGCGACCGGGTGATGGTGATGTATCTGGGCCGCGTGATGGAGCTCGGGCCGGCCGCGCGCGTGCTGGCAGAACCCGCGCATCCCTATGCCCAGGCCCTGGCCCACGCCGTGCCCACCGGCGTGCCGCGCCCACGCCAGGCGATCGACGCGGGCGAGCCGATGTCGCCGATCGATCCGCCACCCACAATGTGTCGCTTCGCGCCGCGCTGCCCCAGGGTGCACGCCCGCTGCCGCACCGAGATGCCGGCCCTGGTCGTGCGCGACGCTGTCCACCAGGTGGCCTGCCACGCCGCCTGACCATATGCGCTTCGCCTTGGCCGGCCGGCTGCGGTAACCTCGCACCATGCGTTCGCTGATCCGCGACAACCGCGATGTCCGCGTGGATTTCTTCCGCGGCTTTGCGCTGTTCTGCATCTTCGTGGGCCACATCCCGGACCACCAGCTGTGGGTGTTCACCATCCAGGTGCTGGGCCCCAGCGACGCGACGGAAGCCTTCGTGTTCCTGGCCGGCTACTCGGCCGCCTTCGCCTATGGCCGAGCCATGGAGCGCAACGGCTGGGGCTTCGCCGCCTTCTCGGTGGTGAACCGGGCCTGGACGCTCTACCTGGTGCACATCTTCATGTTCCTGGCCTTCATCGCCCAGGTCAGCTGGAGCGCCTCGCGCTTCGCCAACCCGGCCTACCTGGACGAGGTGAATGTCGGCGGCTTCCTGCAGGAAATGCACGTGGCGGTGCTGGATGCGCTGGCGCTGCGGCTGCAGCCATCCTTCATGGATATCCTGCCGCTCTACATCGTGGTGCTGCTGGTCTTCGCGGCCATGCTGCCGCTGCTGCGCAACCCGCTGGTGCTGCTGGCCGTATCGGGCTGGGGCTGGGCGATCGTGCGGCTGACGAAGTTCAACTTCACCACCACCCAGGGCGAATGGTTCTTCAACCCGCTGGCGTGGCAGTTCCTGTTCATGATCGGCGCCGCCTGCGCCCGCTTCGGCGACGCCGAGCGCGCCTGGTTCACGCGCTGGCGGCGCCCCTTGCTGGCGGGTGCCATCGCCATTGTCGCCGCGGGGCTGGTGGTCAGTGCGATCTGGCGCATCCAGTGGGTGTACGATGCGCTGCCGCCTTCGCTGGCGCACCCGATCTATACCAGGATCGACAAGTCAGGGCTGCACCCGGCACGACTGCTGCATTTCCTGGCGATGGCCTATCTGGTCAGCCGTGCCGTGCCGCCGGGCGCCGCGTGGCTGCTGTCGCCGCTGGCGCAGCCCTTCACGCTGTGCGGCCAGCACGGGCTGGTGGTGTTCGCGCTCGGCGTGTTCCTGTCGTTCGTCGGCCGCATCGTGATGCAGGAATTCGACCCCACACTGCCCACCCAGGTGGCAACCGCAGCGGGCGGCTGGGCGATCTGCTGCGTCTTTGCCGCGGTGCAGGCCTGGCACGATGGCCAAGGCGGCAAGGGCGGCGCCAAGGGCAAGCCCGAGAAGCTGCCGGGCGAACCACGCCCCCGCCCGGTCTTGGCACCGGCAACCGGCCCTGATAGCAAGGTCGCATGAACGGCGTGCGCGCATCGCTTGGCGGCGCATTCGCCTTCCTGGTGGCCTGTGCCATGCCGGTACTGGCCGCCGCCGAGCCTTGCGCCGCCCCATCGGAGTTGCTGGCCAGCAGCGACGCGCTGCGCCACGTCGCGCGCGCGGCAATCGATCGCAAGTCCATCCGCGTGCTGGTGGTGGGCTCGGCCAGTTCCACGACCGGCGGCACCACCACGCAGGCCGCCGGCTATCCGGCGCGCATGGAAGCGGCACTGGCGGCCAAGCTGCCGGGCGTCACGGTCACCGTGCAGACCCGCGGCGGGCGCGGCATGACGGCGGCCGAACTGGCACCGCTGATCCAGGACGGCCTGGCCGAGTTCCACCCCGACCTGGTGATCTGGCAGACCGGCACGGTCGATGCCGTGCGCGGCATCGACCCCGACCAGTTCGCGGCCACGCTGGAAGCGGGGCTGGGCAAGGCCGCCGCCGCCGGCACCGACCTGATGCTGATCGACCAGCAGTTCAGCCGCGCCGCCCGCGCCAGCCTGAACTTCGCGCCCTATCGTGCCGCCATGGAGGCGGCCGCCGCCGGCACGGATGCCACCTTCTTCCGCCGCTACGACCTGATGCGCCACTGGGCCGAGGCCGGCCAGATCGACCTGGAGCGCGCGGCGCGCATCGACTGGCAGAAAACCGCCGACCTGCTGCATGGCTGCCTGGGCAAGGCGCTGGCGGCCAGCATCCTGGACGGCATGCGCCAGACGCGGTGACGGCCGCGCCACCATCATCGTGCCATGCTGGCCGGGCAGGCTGGTCCATGCTAACGGCCCGCCCGACATGAACGCCCCGTTTCCCGCCCGCGGCCTGGCTGCCGACCAGGCCCAGCCCATCGTCATGGCGCTGCCCAAGGGCCGCATCCTGGACGAGCTGGCACCGCTGCTGGCGCGCGCCGGCATCGTGCCCGCCCCCGACCTGGCCGACGAGAATTCTCGCCGGTTGCGCTTCGAAACCGACGATCCGGGGCTCGATGTGGTGCGCGTACGGTCGTTCGACGTCGCGACCTTCGTGGCCTTCGGCGCCTGCGCGATCGGCATCGCCGGGGCCGATGTGCTGATGGAGTTCGACTATCCGGAAATCTACGCGCCGATCGACCTGGGCATCGGCGCCTGCCGGCTGGCGATCGCGCAGCCCGTGGCCGCACCCGCGCCAGACTTCCGGGCGGCATCCGCGGTGCGCGTCGCCACCAAATACCCGAACGTGGCGCGCAAGCATTTTTCCGCGCGCGGCGTGCATGCCGATGTGGTGCACCTGAACGGTGCGATGGAACTGGCCCCCTCGCTTGGGCTGTCGCCGGTCATTCTCGATCTGGTGCAGACCGGCTCCACCCTGCGCGCCAATGGCCTCGCCGAGGTCGAAACGGTGGCGCAGGTCACCAGCCGCGTGATCGTGAACCGCGCCGCGCTGAAGACCGATCGCGGGCCGCTGCGCCAACTGCTCGATCGGCTGCGCGACGCGACCGCCGCCTGAGCTCTGCCATCGTGCTGCGGCTTGCCACCACCGAGCCTGATTTCGACAGCGCCTTCGCCCGCCTCAGCCAGGCCGCGCGCGGCACCCTGGCCGAGGTCGATGCCGATGTGGCGCGCATCATCGCCGCGGTGCGCGCCGGGGGCGACACCGCGCTGGCCGCCTATACCAAGCGCTTCGATCGGCTGGACCTGCCACCTGGCGGGCAGCGCATCGACGCGGCGACGATCGAAGCGGCCGCCGCGACCATCGACCCCGCCCTGCTGGAAGCCCTTCGCCTCGCCGCCGCTCGCATCGAGGATTTCCATCGCCGGCAGCTGCCCGCGCCGCTTGCGCATACCGATGCGCAGGGCATCGCGCTGGGCCTGCGCTGGACCGCGATCGACGCGGTCGGCCTCTACGTGCCCGGTGGCAAGGCGGCCTATCCGTCTTCCGTGCTGATGAACGCGCTGCCGGCGCGCGTGGCCGGCGTGCGGCGCATCGCCATGTGCGTGCCGGCACCCGATGGCGTGCTGAACCCCTTGGTGCTGGTCGCCGCGCAATTGTGCGGGGTGACCGAAATCCACCGCATGGGCGGCGCGCAGGCGGTGGCCGCGCTGGCCTGCGGCACGGCCAGCGTGGCGCCGGTGGACAAGATCGTCGGTCCCGGCAACGCCTTCGTCGCCGCCGCCAAGCGCATGGTGTTCGGCCAGGTCGGCATCGACAGCATCGCGGGGCCCAGCGAGGTGGTGATCATCGCCGATGGCAGCGCCGATCCGCGCCTTGTTTCGATCGACCTGCTGGCCCAGGCCGAGCACGACGAGGTGGCGCAGGCCATCCTGATCACCCCCGATGCCGCGCTGGCCGGCCGCGTGGCCCAGGCAGTGGACATCGACTTGGCGACACTGCCGCGCCAGGCGATCGCGGCGGCCAGCTGGCGCGACCACGGCGCCATCATCACCGTGCGCGACCTGGCCGAAGCCGTGCGGCTTTCCGATGCGCTGGCGCCGGAACACCTGCAACTGATGGTCGGCGACCCCGAAGCCCTGCTGGACCAGGTGCGCCACGCCGGCGCCGTGTTCCTGGGCCATCACGCGCCGGAAGCATTGGGCGACTACATCGCGGGGCCCAATCACGTGCTGCCGACCGCGCGCACGGCCCGCTTCGCCAGCGGGCTTTCGGTGTTCGACTTCCTGAAGCGCACCACCTGGGTCGGCGCCGATGCGCGGGGCCTGGCGGCGATCGGCCCCGCCGCCGCGCTTCTGGCCGATGCGGAAGGGCTTTCGGCACATGCCGAAAGCATCCGCCGCCGGCTTGGCACGCGTGCTTGACGCGCGCGTTCGCCGGGCGCATTGGTCCGCGCGCCGGGGCCGGGACCCGGCGCAAATGACCGAGGCCTGATGTCCAAGGAAGACATGATCGAGTTCAGCGGCACCGTCATGGAACTGCTGCCCAACGCGATGTTCCGCGTGAAGCTGGACAACGAACACAGCATCCTTGCCCACACCAGCGGCAAGATGCGCAAGAACCGCATCCGCGTGCTCGCCGGCGACCGCGTCAATGTCGAGATGACTCCGTACGACCTGAGCAAGGGTCGGATCACGTTCCGTTTCAAGTGACCGCGCGCCGCGCTTGGTCGATCCAGATGATCTCGCGCCGCTGATCCTTGCGTCGGCGAGCCCGCGGCGGCTCGCGCTGCTGGCGCAGATCGGCGTCGTACCCACCCGCGTCGCTGCCGCTGACCTCGATGAAGCGCCCCTCCCCGGCGAGGTGCCGCGCGCGCTGGCCCAGCGCCTGGCGCGGGCCAAGGCGCGGGCCGTGGCGGCCGGGCATCCCGATGCCCGCGTGCTGGGCGCCGACACCGTGGTGGGGCTGGGCCGGCGCGTCCTGCCGAAGGCCGAGACCGAAGGTACCGCACGCGCGTGCCTCAAGCTGCTTTCGGGGCGGCGGCATCGCGTGGTCACCGGCGTGTGCCTGGTGCTGCCCGGCGGGACCGAACGGCTTCGGCTGGCCACCTCGATCGTGACCTTCAAGCGGCTCACGCCCGCCGAGATCGACGCCTATGTCGCCGGCGGCGAGTGGCACGGCAAGGCCGGCGGCTACGCCATCCAGGGCCGCGCGGCCGCCTTCGTGCGCTTCCTGTCGGGCAGCCACAGCAACGTCGTGGGCCTGCCGCTGTACGAGACCGCACAGCTGCTTGCCGCGGCATGACGCGCACGCTGCACGTGGCGCATAGCCCTGGCGAGCGCCGTTTCGCCGTGGCCGAGGGCGACGGGCTGCTGCATTACGAAGTGGCGCGCCCCGGCCGGCCCGACCGTGTCGAGGAAGTCTCCCGGGCGCGGGTCGAAGCGCTCGCGGCGGCGCAGAAGGGGGCCTTCCTGCGCCTGCCCGGCGACGCTCTGGCCTTCCTGCCCGGCAAAGCGCTGCCCAGGGGCACGAAGCTGGTGCAGGGCCAAACGCTGTGCGTGCGCATCAGCCGGGCGGCGATCGGCGGCAAGGGGCTGCGCGTTGTCGCCAAGGGTGTCGAGCAGACAGCCGGCCCCGCCCCTGCCGTGCTGCACGCGTCCCCCGACGTCGAAGCACGGCTGCGGCGCGACTTCGCACCCGCCTCGGTGCTGCGCGCCGAGAAATTTCCCGCCGCCATCGACGACACCGTCGCCACGCTGGCCGACCCGGACGTGGCGCTGCCGGGCGGCGGGCGCATCCGCGTCTGGCCCACGCCGGCGCTGGTCGCGATCGACGTTGATGCCGGCGGCGCCACCGCGGCGGCGGCGAACGCGCTTGCCGTGGCGGCGGTTGCGGGCGCGATCGTGCTGCGCAACCTCTCGGGCGTGATCCATATCGACTTCGCGGGCCTCGACTCGCGCGCGCAGAAGACCGCGATGGCCGCCACGCTGCGCGACGCGCTGGCCGGTGACCCTCTGCGCGCCGAGGTGACCGGCCACTCCCCTGCGGGCCTGGTCGAGGTGGTGCGCGCGCGCGTGCGCCCCCCGCTGCACGAAGTGCTGGGCACCGCCAACGCGCCGTGGTCGCCCACCGCCGAAACCGTGGCACTGGGGGCGCTGCGCCAGGCGCTGATCGAGGCCTTGGCCGATCCCATGCTGCGGCCGAGCATCCGCGCGCATGCTGCCGTGATCACCGCGTTGCGCGGGCTGCCGCAGGCGCTGGCCGAGTTTTCCGCCCGCGCCGGCGGACCGCCCATGCTGGTTGATGACGCAACGCTTCCGTTCGACGCGCCGCTGATCGAGACTGCGCGGCATGGCTGACGCACCCACGCCCCTGCCGCCACGCCCGCGCGGCAAGGCAGCCTGCCCGGTCTGCGGCAAGCCGCCCCAGGCCCCGCATGCGCCGTTCTGCTCGCGCCGCTGTGCCGACGTGGACCTGCACCGCTGGCTGAGCGAGGGCTACCGCGTGCCGACCGACGAAGCTCCCAACCAGGAGGATCCGAAGCCATGAGCAGGCCGCCCCGCACGCGCCGCGAGCTGCTTTCCGTGATCGGCCTGTCCGCCGGCAGCGCCGCGCTGTACCAGGCCATGACCGCGCTGGGCTTCGCGCAGGATTCAAGCTTCCGCGCCCCGCCCGCGCTGTCGGGCCGGCCGGATAACGCCAGCATCGTGATTCTTGGCGCCGGGCTTGCCGGCATGGTCGCCGCGCATGAGCTGCGCCGCGCCGGCTGGCAGGTGCAATTGCTGGAATACCAGGACCGCGCCGGCGGCCGCTGCTGGACCGTGCGCGGCGGCGACCGGTTCGAGGAGCTGGGCGGCTTCACCCAGACCGCCGGCTTCGACCAGGGCCTGTATTTCAACCCCGGCCCATGGCGCATTCCACACCACCACCACGCCGTCATGCACTACTGCCGCCGGCTGAACGTGGCGCTGGAACCCTTTGTGCAGGTCAACCACAACGCGCTGTTGCACAACACCGGCGCCTTCGACGGCAAGCCCCGTCGGTTCCGTGAGGTGCAGGCCGATTTCCACGGCAACGTGGCCGAGCTGCTGGCCAAGGCCGTGCGCCAGAACGCGCTGGACCAGGACATCACGGCCGAGGATCGCGAAAGGCTGCTGACCGCGCTGCGCGGCTGGGGCGCGCTGGATGCGGACTACGCCTATCGCGAAAGCCTGTTCACGTCGCGCCGCCGCGGCTACGCCAAACCGCCGGGCGGCGGCGTGAACGGCGCACCGCAATCCTCCACGCCGATCGGGCGCGACGCGCTGCTGCGCTCGGGCCTGTGGGGCACGCTGGCGGTCGGCATGCTGCACGATTTCCAGATGACGATGTTCCAGCCGGTGGGCGGCATGGACATGATCGCGCGCGCCTTCGCCGCCGACCTTGGCCCCGCCATCCGGCTGAACGCGCAGGTGATGGAAATCCGCCAGGACGCCTCGGGCGTGGCCGTGACCTGGCAGGACCGCACCGACAAAACCCCGCAGGTGGCCCGCGCCGCCTGGTGCCTGTGCACGCTGCCGCTGACCGTGCTGGGCCAGATGGAAACGCTGCAGGTCGGGAACGCCATGCGCGCCGGCATCGACGCACTGTCCTATGACGCCGCCGCGAAGATCGGCCTGCAGTTCAAGCGCCGCTTCTGGGAGGAGGACGAGGCGATCTTCGGCGGCATCAGCTACACGAATCAGCCGATCAGCCAGATCTCATACCCGTCAACAGGCTTCAACCGGGGCGGCAAGGGCGTGCTGCTGGGTGCCTATCCCTATGGCGGCCCCGCCGCCTTCGCGATCAGCGGCCTGTCGCCCGAGGAACGCATCGAACGCGCGCTGGACGAAGGCAGCAGGCTGCACCCGCAGTACCGCGCCGAGTTCGAGACCGGCTTCTCGGTCGGCTGGCATCGCGTGCCGTGGATGCTTGGCTGTGCCGCGACCTGGACCGACGATCTGCGCCGCCAGCACTATGCCGCCCTGGCCGCGATCGACGGGCGGGTGGCGCTGGCCGGCGACCACGTGAGCCATCTGCCGGCCTGGCAGGAAGGCGCGATCCAGTCTGGCCTTGATGCTGCGGAACGGCTGCACCGCCGGGCGCTGGGGGGCTGAGGATGCGCACGTTCATCGCCTGCGTGATCCTGGTTGGCGCGGCGCTGCCCGCCGCTTCCCAGCCGGCCGCCGCCCAGCCGGCCGACGGCGCCGCGGTCTATCGCGCGGCCTGCCAGGTCTGCCACATGCCGGACGGGCGGGGCGCCGTGGGTGCGGGCGCCTATCCGGCGCTGGCCGGCAATGCCCGGCTGGACTCCGCCCCCTATGCGATCACGCTGGTGCTGCGTGGGCAGCGCGCCATGCCGGGGGTCGGGCGTTTCCTGACCGATGCGCAGGTGGCGGCCGTGGTCGGCTACATCCGCACCAGCCTGGGCAATCGCTTCGACGGCGCGGTGCAGCCCGAGGACGTAGCGGGGCTTCGCTGACACGCTGCCGGTGGACATGGCTGCGGCTTCCCGCTAAATCCCCGCGTCCGCCACGAGCCCGGTGCCCAGGTAGCTCAGTTGGTAGAGCATGCGACTGAAAATCGCAGTGTCGGTGGTTCGATTCCGCCCCTGGGCACCATCCTTCCCCTTTCTCCATCGTTTCTCTATGCCGCCACGCCTACGCCGTGGCGCGCTCGGCTGGGCGCAACTCGCAGGACTTGAAAAGGGTTTAGCGCGCTCCAGCCTGGCCGCGGCTATCGTCGCGCGGCTTCGGTATGGGGGTGGGCGTGTTGGTAGTCTTGATGGTATCGGCCCGCCTGTTGGTATCGTGTCTTCGGAAGGGGCGAAGCCGATGCCGCTCACCGATGGCAATGCCGTTCCCAGGCGCCTGACGCGAGGCTTCGAAAGCTGTCCGACGGCGGCGGTCTGCAGTTGGGGTCCAGCCGACCGGCGCACGGCTGTCGCGCCTCGCCTATCGCTAGGGAGGCAAGCAGAAGCTCCTCGCGCTCGGCCCTATCCGACGGTCTCCCTCGCTCGCGCCCGCCCGACCTTTCGCGCCATCGCCAACGAATACCTGGCCAAGCTGAAGCGGGAGGCGCGAGCCGAAGCTGACCCTCGCCCACCGTGTGGCGCGAGGGGAATTCCAGTGGGTCAGCGCCGTTGGGCCTGGCCCGGAGCCGCTTCACCCACCGCCTCCGCCGATAAGGCGAGCCCTTGGGAGAACGACTGCAGCGGGTCGAGGATCGCAACCTCCGAACCCGCACGAAGCAGATCGTGCCGCGCCCCGCGGCCTGGCCACGTGCCAGGCGTGGGAGGGCGAGCGCGAGGCCCCGCCGGCCAGGGACGACCGGATCAGGTGCCTGCGTCGCATCGCGATCTCCGTCCGCCCTCCGGGGTGTCGTACCCAGGGCGGGCTCGCGCCTAGCCGCCGCCCGGTGCGTCGCCGCCGATGCGGATCATCTCCCGCAGGCGGGAGAAGTCGGGTTCGGGCGTGTCCGGTGCCGAGTTCGGGTCGAGCATCGGCGTGCCAATGCCGACCTGCATCGGGACGATCCCGGCCCAGACCGGCAGCCCGAAATCCTCGGGGTAGGGTGTCGGGAATCCGGTGCGGATCTTCGCCGAGGCCTCCAGGATCGGCAGGCGCAGCACGCGGGTCATGGTGAACTCCCCATGCGACGGCTGGCGGATCTGCGCCCAACGGCCAGGGTAGAAGCGTTCGATCAGGCCGCGCAGCGCGGCGAGCTTCTCGATCGCGTCGGTCACGTCCTCCGCCTCGCCGTAGATGACGACGGACCGGTAGTTGACGGAGTGGTGCAGCGCCGCGCGCGCCGCGACGAAGCCGTCGATGAGGCTGGCGACGAAGCAGCACGGCGCGCCGCGGCGCAGCTCCCCGAGCATCCGGTTCTTCGAGAAACCGTGGAAGTAGACGTGGTCGCCGCCGCGCCAGAACACCATCGGCAGCACGGCAGGGCGCGGGTTCGCGAAGCCGACATGCGCCAGCGGCACCTTGTCGAGGATGGCGTGAATCGTCGCCTTGTCGAAGGCGCCACGCCCTGGGAAGCGCTTCAGTTTCGTGCGTTCGGTCGCCTGCAGGGTGTCGGCGGACGGATCGGCCGCCTCGTCTTGTCGGGTGCTCGTCATTTCCCTAGTTTCGGCCAGCGGGCAGCGACGACGTGAGAACCAGTATTCGCACGCCGCTTGAGCCAGGCTCCGATGCGGATTGTACGCCTTCCATTGCCGATAACGCTCGACGCTGGGCTTTCTGTCGCCCGGGCAGTTGCGTGCGCGCTGCGCGATGCCATCGCCGAGGGAAGGCTGGCGCCGGGCGATGCGCTTCCCTCCTCGCGCGATCTCGCGGCGCAGCTTGGCGTCGCGCGCAACACGGTGCTCGCGGCCGTGGCGATCCTTGCCGACGAGGGCGTCGTGGAGACGCGCCCCGCGGCAGGCACCTTCGTTGCGGCCAGTGCGGTGGCCAGTGCGGCGGCCAGTGCGGCGGCCAGGCCGCAGCAAGCGGCGCCAGGCGCCTATCCTTTCCCGCTGACCGACTGGGCACGCCGCCTGCCGTCCCGGCTCGGCGTGGTCGAGGGCGCGGGCGCGGGCGCGCCGCTCGATTTCCGCCCGGGGCTCCCCGATCTCCGCACCATACCTTTCGACGAGTGGCGGCGCAGCGCGGCGCGCAAGCTTCGCACGCTTCGCGCTCGCCTCGGCTCCTATGGCGAGGCGCAGGGTGACGCCAGGCTGCGAGAGGAGATCGCGCGCTACGTCGCGCGGTCCCGCGGCGTCGCCTGCGGCGTGGAAGACGTGATCGTCACCTCCGGTGCGCAGCAGGCCCTCGACCTCGTGGCGCGCGTGTTGCTCAGTCCCGGAGCGGTCGTCGCGCTCGAAGACCCCGGATACAAGCTGGCGGCACAGGTTTTCTCCGCCGCGGGTGCGACCCTGCAAGGCGTGCCCGTGGACACCGAGGGGCTGGACGTCGCGGCAATGCCGGAAGACGCCGCGATGGCCTACGTGACGCCATCCCACCAATACCCGCTGGGCGTCACGATGTCCGACGCCCGGCGCCGCGATCTGCTGGCCTGGGCGGCGCGGCGCGGCGCCTTCGTGGTGGAGGACGACTACGACAGCGAGTACCGCTACGGCAGCGGCCCGCTTCCGGCCTTGCAGGCGGCGGACTTGAGCGGGCGGGTGATCTATGTCGGCACCTTCTCGAAGAACCTCATGCCCGGCATCCGCCTCGGCTACCTCATCGCGCCAGCGCCGCTGCGGGCAACCCTGGTCGCCGCGAAGTGGCTCGTGGACCGGCACTCCGACAACATCTCGCAATCCGTGCTCGCCGAATTCATGGCGAGCGGGATGTTCGCGCGGCACGTCGCGCGGATGCGGGAAGTGTACGCCGAACGCCACGCGGCCCTGATGGGATATTCGGATGACCTGGCCCGACGCGGCGCGACGCTGTTGCCCAGCCGCGCCGGCCTGCATGCCTGCATCCTGCTCGGACCCGGGCACGACGAGGCGTCCGTGATCGCCTCGGCAGCGCGCGAGGGTGTCGGGCTCTACGGGCTCCGGACAACCTTCCTCGGTCCGGCAACACGGGCAGGCTTCGTCCTCGGCTTCGGAAACATCGACGTTCCAGCCATTCACGCCGGCATGGTGCGGCTCCTTCGACTGAAAGGCCTCTGAACCTGCATGCGGCGAACCGGGGGTTGGTTTCCCACACGTCCGAATGACAGGGTTGGCTGGCGCGACATGGACCACACCGCTCATCCCCGACCGGCCAGGGCCTCGACCGCGCGCATCGCCGCCTCAAGCGATGCCGAGCCAAGTTCCGCCCTCCAGCAGGCGAAGAAGCGCAGCGGCGGCAGCGCCGGACCGTCGAGCGCGACCAGCCTTCCCGCCGCCACCGCCTCGGCCGCGATGACCGGCGGGATCGCCGCCACGCCGATCCCGCCCGTGGCCATGCGCAGCAGCGTGGCGAGGGACGTTGAGCCGTGGATGCGCCAGCGGCCCGGCCCCGCCGCCCGGTCGAGCAGTGCTGCGATCGCGGCGTAGGGCGCCGTCCGCCGCGCGAAGGTCAGGATCGGATGGTGGCCGAGCGCCGCGCCGCGAAAGGGCCGCCGGTGCAGCCCCAGGGTGGGTGCGGCGAAGAAGCCCAGCGGCTCGCGCCCGATCGGCACCTCCGCCAGTCGCGGTTCGGCCACCGGCCCGACGAGGAACGCCAGGTCGAGCTCGCGCGCCAGCAGCCGCTCCTTGAGGCCCGGCGAGATGTCCACCTCGATCTCGAGCTGGAGGCGCGGATGCGCCTCGGCGATGCGTTCGAGGAAGCGGGGCAGGAAGGTGTAGACCACCGTCTCCGACACGCCCACGCAGATCGTGCCGGAGAGCGCGGCGGGGTCTCCCACGGCCAGCACAAGGTCGCGCCGCGCCACCAGCACGCGCTCGGCATGCTCGAGCAGCAGCCGCCCCGCCTCGGTCGGCGCGACCAGACGGGCCGAGCGGTCGAGCAGGCGGCGGCCCAGCGCCGATTCCAGCCCGGCAATGCGCTGGGAGACGGCGGGCTGGGTGGTGTGCAGTTTCTCCGCGGCGCGGGCGAAGGAGCGCAGCCTTGTGACCGCGACGAAGATCTCGAGCGAGCGGAAGTCAAGGCTCATGGATAAGGTCTCCTTATTGCAAAGCATTGAAAACCACGATTGGACGTGATGCCAGTCTGTTCGCCAAAATCCTGGCCATGGACCACGCCCTCTCCGCACCGGAGCTGCGTCGCGCCTGCCGCGAGGCACGCTTCGCCGGCCACACCGCGGGCCAGGCGCCGGGGCGGCAGCAGGCGAACCTGGTGGTGCTGCCGGCCGACTGGGCGGGCGAGTTCCTGCGCTTCTGCCTGCTGAACCCGAAGCCCTGCCCGGTACTCGGCGTGTCGGAGCCGGGGGCGGTGGGGATCGCGGGGCTGGCGCAGGATCTCGACCTCCGGCGCGACCTGCCGCGCTACCGCGTCTGGCGCGACGGCGCGCTGGCGGCCGAGCCGACCGAGGTCGCGGATGTCTGGCGCGACGACCTGGTGGCAGTCGCGCTCGGCTGCTCCTTCGGCTTCGAGGCGGCGCTGGACGCGGCGGGGCTGACGCCGCGACACATGGCGCTTGGGCAGAACGTGCCGATGTATCGCACGAACATCGCCTGCGCGCCCGCGGGGCGGTTCGGTGGGCCGCTTGTCGTCTCGATGCGGCCCTATGCGCCGGCCGCGGCGATCGAGGCGATCCGCATCACCGCGCGTTTCCCGCAGGCACACGGCGCGCCCGTGCATCTCGGCTTTCCCCAGGCGATCGGCATCGCCGATCTCGGCGCGCCCGACTATGGCGAGGCGGTGCCGATGGAGCCGGGCGAACTGCCGCTGTTCTGGGCCTGCGGCGTGACGCCGCAGGCTGCCATCGCGGCGGCGCGGCCGCCTTTCGCCATCACCCACGCCCCGGGCTGCATGCTGGTCACCGACCTGCCGGTCCGGGGCTGACGCAAGTGGAGACGACGCTCGCCATGGACGCCCCGTCACTGTCGCCGCGCCGCTGGGATTTCTGGATCGATCGCGGCGGCACCTTCACCGACGTGATCGCGCGCGACCCGCAGGGCCGGCTGCATGCGCGCAAGGTCCTGTCCGAGAATCCCGAGGCCTATCGCGACGCCGCGGTGCACGGCATCCGCCTGCATCTTGGCCTGCCTGCCGGTGCCGCGCTGCCCCCGGGCCTGGTGGGCGAGGTGCGGATGGGCACCACCGTCGCCACCAACGCGCTGCTCGAGCGCAAGGGCGAGCGCGTGCTGCTGCTGGTGAACGAAGGCTTCGGCGACATCCTGCGCATCGGCAACCAGGCCCGGCCGCGCCTGTTCGACCTCGATATCCGGCTGCCCGCACTGCTCTACGAGCAGGTCGCCGAGATCCCCGGCCGGATCGCGGTGGACGGCGCACAGATCGCGCCGCTCGACGAGGCGCGCGCGCGGCAGGTGCTGGCAGCTTCACGCGCGGCCGGGATCGAGGCCGTCGCGGTCGCGCTGATGCATGCCTGGAAGTTCCCGGCGCAGGAGCTGCGGCTCGGCGCGCTGGCACGCGAGGCGGGCTTCACGCAGGTCTCGCTGAGCCACCAGGCGAGCCCGATGCCGCGCATCGTGCCGCGCGGCGACACGGCGGTGGTGGATGCATATCTCTCGCCCATCCTGCGGCGCTACGTGGAGCAGGTGGCGGGCGAACTCGGCCCCGGCGTGCGGCTCTATTTCATGCGATCGAGCGGCGGGCTGACCGAGGCGGCAAGCTTCCAGGGCAAGGACGCGATCCTGTCCGGCCCCGCGGGCGGCATCGTCGGCGCGGCACGCACGGCGGAGCGCGGCGGCTTCCCGGAGGTGATCGGCTTTGACATGGGCGGCACCAGCACGGACGTGGCGCTCTATGCCGGCGAGTTCGAGCGCGCCTTCGAGACGGAAGTGGCGGGCGTGCGCATGCGCGCGCCGATGATGGCGATCAACACGGTCGCGGCGGGCGGCGGCTCCGTCCTGCGCTTCGACGGCGCGCGGTTCCGCGTCGGGCCGGAAAGCGCGGGCGCAGTGCCAGGCCCGGCCTGCTACCGGCGCGGCGGGAAGCTGACGGTGACGGATGCGAACGTCATGACCGGCAAGATCCAGCCGGCTTTCTTCCCGGCGATCTTCGGCCCGGACGCAGACCAGCCGCTCGACATCGAGGCGGTGCAGGGACAATTCGTGGCGATGGCGGCCGAGATCGCGGCGGCCACCGGCCAGCCCGCGATGCAGCCGCGCCAGGTGGCGGAAGGCTTCCTGCGCGTCGCCGTCTCGCACATGGCGCATGCGATCAAGCAGGTGAGCCTGGAAAAGGGCCACGACGTCACGCGCTTCGCGCTGCAATGCTTTGGTGGCGCCGGTGGGCAGCATGCCTGCCTGGTTGCGGACGAGCTGGGGATGGAGACGGTGTTCCTCCATCCGCTCGCCGGCGTACTGAGCGCCTATGGCATGGGGCTGGCGGATCAGAGCGTGATCCGCGAGGCGGCCGTGGAACAGCCCCTGGACGTGGCGATGGCCACGTTGCCGGCACTGTTCGCGCGGCTGGAGGAGGAGGGGCGCGCCGAGCTGGCGCGGCAGGGCGTCGGCGATCCCGCGCGGCTGTGCGCCACCTTCCGGCTGCACCTGCGCACCGCCGGCACGGACGCCTTCCTGCCGGTGCCCTGGGCGGCCGATGCGGCTTTGCTGCGCGCGGCCTTCGGCGAGGCACACCGCAAGCGCTTCGGCTTCGCGGCGCCGGCGCGCGAGATCATCGCCGAAGCCGCGATCGCCGAGGTGACCATGCCCGGCGAGGCGGTGGCGGAGGAACCCCTGCCGCCGCGCGGAGAGGAGGCGCTGCGGCCGCTGTCCACCATCACCCTGTTTGCCGAGGGGCGTGAGCACCGCGCGCCGGTCTTCGACCGCGAGGCGCTGCGCGCCGGCGACCGCATCGCAGGCCCCGCGCTGATCCGCGAGCCGATCGGCACGGTCGTGGTGGAGCCGGGCTGGCAGGCCGAGGCGACACCGCGCAACCACCTCGTGCTGCGCCGGATCGCGCCACGCGGCGCCGCCCGCGACGCGGCAGCGGAGGGCCGGCCCGATCCGGTGACGCTCGAGCTGTTCAACGCGCTGTTCATGTCCATCGCCGAGCAGACCGGCACGGTGCTGCAGAACACCTCGCTCAGCGTGAACATCAAGGAGCGGCTGGATTTCTCATGCGCGATCTTCGATGCGGAAGGGGGGCTGGTCGCCAATGCGCCGCACGTGCCCGTGCATCTGGGCGCGATGGGCGAGAGCGTGCGCACGGTGATCCGTTCGCGCGGGGCGACGCTGCGGCCGGGCGACGTGGTGGCGCTGAACAACCCCTACAATGGCGGCACGCATCTGCCGGACATCACCGTCATCACGCCGGTCTTCGACGAGAGTTCGGAGGAGATCCTGTTCTTCGTCGGCAGCCGCGGCCACCACGCCGATATCGGCGGCACCACGCCGGGCTCGACCCCGCCCGACAGCCGCACGCTGGAGGAGGAGGGCGTCGTCATCGACGACTTGCTGCTGGTGGAGGGCGGCCGCTTCCGCGAGGCGGAGTTCTGCGCATTGCTCGCGTCCGCCAGGTATCCGGCGCGCAGCCCCGAGGTGAACCTCGCCGACATCAAGGCGCAGGTCGCGGCGAACGAGGCCGGCGTACAGGAGCTGCGCCGCGCCGTGCGCCGCTTCGGCCTGGCGACCGTGCAGGCCTACATGCGGCACGTCATGGACAATGCGGAGGAAAGTGTCCGGCGCGTGCTGGACAGGCTGCCGGACGGCAGGTTCGAGACGACGACCGACGACGGCACGCCGCTTCACGTCGCGGTTCGCGTGGACCGCGCGACCCGGCGCGCGACCGTGGACTTCACCGGCACCGGCCCGCAGCGCCCCGGCAACTTCAACGCCCCGCCCGCGGTCTGCCGCGCGGTCGTGCTCTATGCTTTCCGCACGCTGGTGGGCGAGGAGATTCCCCTCAACGAGGGCTGCCTGAAGCCGATCGGGATCATCGTCCCGGAGGGCAGCTTCCTCTCTCCGCGTGCCGGCGCCGCAGTGGTCGCGGGCAACACGGAGGTTTCCCAGCTGACCTGCAACGCGCTGCTCGCAGCGCTCGGCGCGGCGGCCTCGGCCCAGTCCACGATGAACAACCTGCTCTTCGGCGATGCCGAGGTGCAGTACTACGAGACGGTATGCGGCGGCATGGGCGCCGGGCCCGGTTTCCACGGCGCGAGTGCGGTGCAGACGCACATGACCAACACCCGCATGACCGACCCGGAGATCCTGGAGCTGCGCTACCCGGTGCGGCTGGAGGAATTCGCGATCCGGCGCGGCTCCGGCGGCACGGGGAAGTGGCAGGGCGGCGACGGCGTGCGCCGGCGCATCCGCTTCCTGCGCGGGATGGATGCGGTGGTGGTCGCTTCCCGCCGCAACGTCGCGCCGCACGGGATGCTGGGCGGCGCGCCCGGGCAGCCCGGACGGCAATGGGTGGAACGCGCGGATGGCACCCGCACCGACATGCCCGGCAATACCGGCCAGGCGCTGCTCGCGCCCGGCGACACGCTGGTGCTGGAAACGCCAGGCGGCGGCGGCTGGGGCGCCGCCTGACACCGAGCTGAGGCTTCACACGCGCAAGGCCGATCCCGGCCGCACGCAGCAGGAGGAACGTTCGATGATGAGCATGCTGACCAGGCGTTCGCTTCCGGCCCTCGTGGCCGGGCTCTGCGCAGGACGCGCTGCCGCGCAGGGGATTCGCGGCCCCGTGCGCATTGTCGTGCCGTTCAATCCCGGCGGCATCAGTGACACGGTGGCGCGCGGGCTGGCGCAGTACATGACCACCCCGCTCGGCCGGCCCGTGGTGGTGGACAACCGCCCCGGCGCCAATGGCAGCATCGGGTCGGGTGCGGTCGCGCGCTCGGCACCGGACGGCACGACGCTGCTGCTCGGCGTCACCGATACCCATGCGGTGAACCCCGCCGCGATGCGCAACCTGCCCTACGATCCGCTGCGTGACTTCACCCCGGTCAGCCTGGTGACGCGCGTGCCGATGGCGCTGGCGGTCGGCCCGACACAGCGCGCCGTGCCGGATCTGCGCGGCTTCATCGCCGCCGCCAGGGCACAGCGCGAGGCCCTTTCCTATGGCAGCTGGGGTGTCGGCAGCACGGCGCAGATCGCCATGCTGCGCATCGCCGCGGTGGCCGGCTTCGAGGCGCTGCACGTGCCCTTCACCGGCCAGGGCCCGGCGCAGCAGGCCCTGCTGGCCGGCCAGGTGGACAGCCTGGTCCTGCCCGCGGGCGGCGCCGAGTCGTTCGCACGCGACGGCCGGATACGCGTGCTGGCGGTGCTGTCCGCCGAGCGGCTGCCGCTGATGCCGGGCGTGCCCACGCTGGCGGAACAGGGCGTGGCCCAGGCCATCACCCTGTTCCAGGCGCTGTTCGCGCCACCGCGCATGGAGCCCGCGCTGGTTGCGCTGATCAATGCCGCGGTGCGCACCGCGTTGCAGGCACCGAACATGATCGAGGTGCTGCGCAACCAAGCCGCGGTGCCGGAGCCGAGCACGCCAGAGGCGCTCGGCAGCCTTCTGCGCGACGAGGTCGAGGCCTGGGGCACGGTGATCCGGACGGCGAACATCAGGCTCGACTGAACGGGCACGGGCTGGATGCCACACGGAAGGTGACCATGAGCCAGGATCAAGAGACTGATCTGCCCGGCATGACGCGGGAGGCGCTGATTGCGGAGGTTCAGCGACTGCGTGCTGGCATCAGGGAGCACCGGGACAGCACGGGCCATGACCTGTGCTGGCACCGACCTATGCTGGCACCATCCCCGCCTCTGGTCGCTGCTGCCTGAGCGCCTTGAACCCGAGATCGCGGTGCCGCCTTGGCCCCGTTTCCTGAGGGGATGCGTCCACTACCGTCAGAGCCTCGATCAGCAACGGCCGGACGCACCCGTTCATGATGCCGAATATGACGATGAGTAGCCACGCAGTCCGCGATTCCTAGTCGGAACACCCTTCGAGGAAGACACGCATGGTGAACCCGCGACGGCTCAAGCCTGCGCGGGGAGGCATGGTCCAATGGAAGGCTCGCGCCACCCGTCACGAGCCGCCGGAGAGCAGCGGAGGAGCGCGGAGACGTGCGCGCCCATACGTCGCTTCGCGATGCACCCGCGTCGCGGCTTTACTCTCATCTTCCATTCCGCTGCGCGCCGACCCTGATCCCAACGCGGCGATGCGCTCTTCAGGAGGCCTTCGGCATGCTGACGCGCGGCATGAGCTACGTGGACGCCATCGCCAGGGCAGGCTCGGTGCGCAAGGCTGCGGAGCGCCTGAACGTCGCGGCGTCCGCGGTGAACCGGCAACTGCTCGATCTCGAAGCGGAGTTGGGGGTCGATCTCGCCTGGTAGGCCAGGTGCCGGCGGACCCGGAGTTCGCGCCACTGGTTGCGGGCGAGGCGACCTTCGCGGGCTTTTTGCGGGGCCGGCCATCCTGGCGGGCCGAGGGTCAGGTGACAAAGGCTGGGGCGTGACCGCCCCCGGCCAGAGGCCCGTACCATCAGACGGCGGGTAGGCGCGCTTGTCACTCGCGGCGGAGTAGCAGAGCAGGCGCGATGTCTGCCGCGGAGGCCACACGTACATTCCCGGCCATCAGGAGCGCGGTGTTGGTATCGGCGTTGGCATGTGCCTGACCGTCGACTCGAATTACGTTGGGTAGGCATGTTGCGGTGCCCTGAACCGCCGCGCCGGCGCAGCGGGACGAGGCGACGCGGTGTCGCCGCTGGTCGCTACCTTGATCCGGCGCCCGTGCCCATCGGCTCGTATCATCCCACCGGTTTCGGTTGCGCAGGCTGCGTCGCCTCGACGGCCGCGAAGCCGAACAGCGCGGCCGGATGATCGGTCAGGATCGCCGCGCGCAGTGCCGGATCGTCGATCCACTCCAACAGCAGGTCCAGCAGCATGGCATCGTCTTCGGCAGCGCCGCCGCGCATCACGATCGAGAACGGGTGTGGCCAGTTGCTGCCCCACACCAGGCGGTCGGGTCGTGCGGAAACCAGCGCGCGCACCAGCCGGCCGACCGAAGCATAGGGCGGCGGACCAGCGCCCCCGCCAGCATAGGGCGCTGACAGCTTTACCCAGACCCGCCCGGTAGCGAGCAGATCCAAGAGCGTCGCGAAGCCTTCATGCTCCGGCGTTACCCGCGACTTGAACATGCCGACATGGTCGATCACCAGGATGCCGGCCATTCGCTGCAGCAGGTCATGATGTTGCGGCAGCGTCCGCCCATCCAGCTGGAGGTTGACAAGCAGGCCGTGATCCGACGCCCGGGCCGCCAGGCGTTCCACGTCGCGCCACGGCACCACGCCGCCTTCCGCCATCAGGAAGCGAAGGCCGACGACGCCGTTGTGCTTCAGCTTACGCAACTCCGTATCGCTCACCTCGGGCGCGACCATGGCGATGCCGCGCGCCTGGCCGTTGAAGGCGGCGATCGCGTCCAGCATGCAGCGATTGTCGGTGCCGTAGGCAGACGACTGGACGATCACCACACGCGACAGCCCCAGCCGTCGCTGCACGTGGCGATAGGCCGAGACGGGCGCTTCGAAAGGGCGGAAGTGCGCGTTGCGCGGCAGCGGGAAGCGCCCGTCAAAGACATGGATGTGGCAGTCGCAGGCGCCCGCTTGTGCCCGCAGTTGCGGTGCCGCCGCGGGCAGGACGCGAGGAGCGTCGGTCAGGCGGCGACACCCGCCTGCGCGCGGCGCGGCGGGCCGAAGGTCGGGTCGCCGGCGATGGTGGTGCGATACATGATCCGTTCGTAGCGATCGCTGTCGAACGGGGTCGCACGATGCAGCAGGCAGCGGTTTTCCCACATCAGGTAATCGTGGTCGTGCCAGACGTGGGTGAAGCGGAAGCGCGGCTGCGTCGCCCATTCCAGCAGCTCGCGCAGCAGCGCCTGCCCTTCGTCGCGCGGCATGCCGATGATCTCCCAGGCCGCCTTGTTGGCAGTGATGAACAGCGACCGCCGCCCCGTTTCCGGGTGGATGCGTACCAGCGGGTGCACGACATCCGGCGTGCGCGCCGCCTTCTCGGGCGTCAGCGGCGGGCGGTCGGGGAACATGACCGGCCATGCCTTGACCCGGCTATGCAGCACGTCCAGCCCGTCGATGCGTGCCTTCGTGCTTTCGGGCAGTGCGTCGTAGGCGGCGCGCATGTCGGCGAACTCGGTGTCGCCCTTCTCGGGTGGGATCTTCCGTGCATGCAGCATGGTCAGTGCGGCGGCCGCCTTAAGGTGCTGGAAGTCGGTGTGCCAGTGGCGCCCGACCTCGCGCGCGCCGATCGGCTTGCCGTCGCGGATGGCATTCGAAACGATGAAGATTTCGGGGAAGCCGAGGGGAGCGACGTTGTCGAGCTCGCTCGGCACCAGTTCACCGAAACGACGGCTGAAGGCGATCTGGCCGGCTTCCGTCAGGCGGTCCTGGCCGGCGAAGCACACCACCGCCCGATCCAGGATCAGGGCGCGGACTTGGGCGAACGTGGCGTCGTCGAGCGGCTGCGAAAGATCAAGGCCCCGGACGATGGCGCCGACCGCGCCATCATGATTCTCGACCTGCATGGCGAAGACCCTCCCTGGACTGCTGCCCGACCAGGATGCCTGAGGTTGGTTACGTATTCAAGCCCCGCCCATCACAGCCGCTGTGGACAGCATGGCGAACCCGCGCGATGGAAGATGCTCATGTGGCAAACCGGCTCGCCCTGACAATGTCGCGCAAACGAATCGGCCCGCCCGCGCGCCCGACATCGATCGATGTCGCGCGCGCCGCCGGCGTGTCGCAATCCACCGTCAGCCGGGCCTTCACGCAAGGCGCCAGCATCACCGAGGCGATGCGCCGGCGCGTGGCAGCGGCGGCCGATGCGCTGGGCTACAGCCCCAATGCGTTTGCGCGCGGCATGATCACGCCGCGCTCGCGCATTGTCGGCGTGGTGATGGGCGATGTCACCAACCCACTGTACGCAGCGGTGCTGGCCGGTTTCGCAAGCCGCCTGCGCGCCGCCGGCCAGCGCGTGCTGTTCGCCAGCACCGACGGGACCGACGACGCCGACAGCGCGGTGCGCGAAATCCTGGAATACAACCCGGACGGGATCGTGCTGAGCCAGGTCACGCCGTCTGACGGATCGATCCGGCGCTGCCGGGCGGCCGGCATCCCCGTGGTGCTGCTCAACCGACATGCCGGCCGCACCGATGCCTCGTCGGTCCGGTGCGACGATGCCGGCGGCGGCGGGATGGCGGCCGACCTGCTGCTGGATGCCGGGCATCGGCGGCCGGCGCTGATCAGCGGCATCGCCACAACCTGGTCCAGCACTGCGCGCGGCGGCGGCTTCCTGCGACAGCTGCAGGCGCGCGGCCTGCCGCCGCCGCCGGTCGAGCCGGGGGAATACACCTACCAGGGCGGGTTCGACGCGGCACTTTCGCTGCTGCGCCGCCGCCCCCGGCCGGATGCGATCTTCTGCGCCAACGACATGATGGCACTCGGCGCGCTGGACGCCGCGCGTACTGTGCTGGGGCTGCAGGTGCCCCGTGAGCTTTCGATCGTTGGATTCGACGGCATCCCGGCAGCCGCCTGGGCGTCGTACGACCTCACCACCCTGCACCAGCCGATTGCCGAAATCGTGGACCGCACGATGGCCGTGCTGCTGACGCTGCTGGAGCAACCGGAAGCCGCAAACAGCGACCACTTCGTACCCGTGCAGCTGGTGCTGCGCGGCTCGGCCAGGCTGCCGCGGGGCGCAGCGCGCAGTGCTGACGACCCCGGCGGCCCGGTCCTGTGGGCTCAGTCCGCAGTGATGCCGCCTTCGCGGATCACCCGGCCCATCCGGTCGTAGTATTCGGCGATCAGGTCGCGGAACTCCTCCGGCGTGCTGGGCGCCGGGTCGTTGCCCTGTGCGGTCAGCCGGCGCGCGATCTCGGGGTCGGAGAGCGCCAGTCGCAGTTCCGCGTTCAGCCGGTCGATGATCGGCCGCGGCGTACCGGCGGGGGCAGCCATGCCCTGCCAACCGGTCAGCACGAATGGCGGCTCGACCGCCTCCGCCGCGGTCGGCACTTCGGGCGCCAGCGTCGAACGAACGGGGCCGCTCACCGCCAGCGCGCGCACCCGCCCCGACTGTACTGCGCCTTCGCCCACACCCCAGATGTCCATCTGCAGCTGCGTGCGCCCGGCCATCAGGTCGTTCATCGCCGGCGCGCTGCCACGATAGGGCACATGCACGATGTCGATGCCGACCACGCGGCGGAAGACTTCCGGGGCGACATGGGTGATGCCGCCGGCGCCGGCCGAGCCGAAATTCAGCTGGCCGGGACGTGCCTTCGCCATCGCGACGAACTCGGCCAGGTTCCGCACCGGCAGGTCGGCCGGCACGAAGAAGAAGAAGGAATTCGTCACCAGCCGCGAGATCGGCACCACGTCGCGCCGCGGGTCGATCGGATAGTTGCGGTACAAATGCGGGTTCAGCGTCATGATGCCGATATTCACCATCAGCAGCGTGTAGCCGTCGGGTGCCGATTTCGCGCCGTGCTCGGTGCTGAGCGTGCCGGCTTGGCCGGGCCGGTTCTCCACCACGAAGGGCTGGCCCATTCGGTCCTGCAGCCGCTGCGCCAGCACGCGTGCCAGCAGATCAACGCCGCCGCCGGGCGGAAACCCGACCAACAGCCTGACCGGCCGGCTGGGATAGGATTGGGCATCCTGCGCCGATACCGGCAGCGGCAGGATCAACGCCAGCACGACGAACAGTTTGCGGATCATGGCAACCCTCACAGTCCTGAGAAGTGAAGCGCCAGCCCCGGCGCATCCCAGGGCACGGCGACGAGCTGCCGCTTCGACGACAGCGTGACGAAGGCGGTGCGAAGGCCGGCGCCGCCGAAGCACAGATTGGTCACGTACGTATCGGGCAGCGCGATGTGCTCGACCCGCGCGCCGTCAGGCGAGACGCGGGTGATGCCGCCCTGCAGCAGCGTGGCGACGCAGATCGCGCCATCCTGCTGCACCGCCATGCTGTCGAAGCCGGCCAGGCCCGGCAGGCCCAGCAGCAGCCTGCCCTTGGCCCAGCGGCTGTCGGCGAGCCGCAGCGCGCCGGGCCCCAGGACATCGAACGCCCACAGGCGCGCGGTGATGGTCTCGGCCACGTACAGCGTGCGCCCGTCCGGCGACAGCGCGATGCCGTTCGGCGTTTCCAGCGGGAAGGCCGCCTCGACGATCGCCGAGCCGTCGGCCCGCGCGTAATACACGCCGCCCCGGTCGCGGCTGCGCGGATGGGTCTTGCCCAGGTCGGTGAACCAGAAGCCGCCATCGGCGTCGAACACCAGGTCGTTGGGGGACGACAGCGGATGCTCGCCGCAGCCGCGATACAGCACGCGCACCTCGCCGTTGGCAGGGTCGATCCGCTCGATGCGCCCGCCGGCATAGTCGGCCGCGGCGCCCCAGGGCTGCAGCAAGCCGTCCAGCTCGCGGAAGCGCGAGCCGCCGCCGTTGCAGCAGTACAGCGCGCCGTCGGGGCCGACCGCGATGCCACCCGGCCCGCCGCCCGGCTGGGCAATCACGCGCCTGTCGCCACCGCCTTCCGGCACCTGCACCAGACGGCCGGCCGCGACCTCGCCCACGATCACCGAGCCGTCCGGACGCGCCACGGGGCCTTCCGGGAACATCAGCCCCTCGGCCAGGATCGTCGGCGTGATGGTCACTGCCGGAAGGCGGCAGCCAGCCGAGGGCCCCACAGCGCATCGAACGCCGCCATGTCGGCGCGCAGCGTGGGCGCATCGCGGAAGCCGAGCTGGAACGCCTGGCGAACCTCCATGAACTCGATGAACTCGGGCTGGGCAATCGCCTGGCGCAGCGCGGCCGCGATGCGGGCGACGATGTCGGCGGGCAGGCCCGGCGGCCCCCACAGCGAGAAGGTATTGACCAGCGCATCGCCGATGCCGAGTTCGACGAAGGTTGGAATGTCGGGCGCGGTGGGGAAGCGCTGCGCCCCCGATGCCGCCACCACGTGCGTGGCACCGGCGCGCATCTGCACCACGCCATCGCCCAGCGGCAGCACCTGCATCTGCACCGTGCCCGCCAGCAGTGCTGCATGCGCGGGCGCGGATCCCTGGAACGGCGCGTAGATGCCCTTGATGCCGGCCTTCTCAAAAGTCTGGCGTACCGCGTATTCCACCAGGCCGCCGGAGCCGGGGCCGCCGACCGCGAGGCCCTCAGCGCGCGTCCTGGCGAACGCGACGACCTTCTCCCAACTGTCCAGCCCCGTGCCTGCCTTGGTCTGGTAGCAGTTGTACGGCGTTTCGGCGTACTGGCCGATCGGCGTCATCTGCTCCCACACCTTGGTGTCGTAGGTGGCGGAGTAGAAGTAGCCGATCCAGGCCAGCGGCGGCATCACCACCAGCGTGTGCCCATCGGGTGCCGCGCGCTGCACCTCGGATGTGCCGACGCGCGTGGCGCCGCCAGGGCGGTTTTCGACGAACAGGTTCGCACCACCCAGCGGCGCGGCCATCAGGCGCGCCAGCAGCCTGGCCTGGCCATCGACGCCCCCTCCCGGCGTATAGGTGACGACCAGACGGATCGGCCGTGACGGGAAGCCCTGCGCATGGGCGGCAGGCGCTGCAACAGCGGCAAGTCCGGCAAGCACGGCCCTGCGATCGAGTGACATCCTCAAGCCCTCCCCTGATGCATCCCCGGTTCGTCGCGCAGTCCAAGATCGGCAAGCGTCGGCCCGATGCCTGCGGCCGCGGCGCCGAGCAACGCCTGGAACAGGGCGGCGATCCCCCGATACAGCGGCATGGCGACACCGGCGCGCTCAGCCAGCCGCAGCAGCGGGATGATGGCGAATGGCAGGTCCTGGGCCGCCCAGCGCCGCCAGCTGTCGGCCGGCAATGCCCCAAGGGCCTGATAGAAGGGGCAGTTCGCCACTGCCTGGTGCGGTGTGTCGCCCGTTGCCCCGTACATCTCGGCCAGCGCCTGCGGCAGGGTGCGATGGCGCACGCCGAACGCCCTGCATACCGCGCCACGTTCATCGTCCAGGCCCGCCGCAAGCAGGCCGGTGCCTTGGGTGTTGCCCTCGCCGTAGAAGGCGAATTTTTCGCCGCGCGCCGCGGCGCGCTCGAACGCCGCGACATTCAGGGCCGAGATCGCGGGGTGGACCATGAGGTTGATGCCCTCCAGCCCGGTTTCCAGCGCCGAGGCTGCGGGCATCGCGTCCGGATACAGCAGCCGAAGCACCGGCATGGGGTCGCCATTCACGGCCGAAAAGCGCAGGCCCCGGCGACGCCAGTGCGGAGTCAGCACGCCGTCGGCGAAGCCGGCCGCGTGGGTCGGCGCCGCACTGTCGGCAAGCACCACGTCGTCGCGTCCGAGCGCCTGAGAAAGCCGCAACGCCGGCCAGTAGCCGTGCGACTGCGCGTGCAGCACGATGCCCCGCGGCAGCATCGGCGCGAGTGCGCGCATCCGCTCCAGCAGCGCTTCCGGCGGGATGTCGGTGATGCAGGCCGCCGCACCATCCAGCGCTGCTTGCGGCGATGGCGCGGCGCCGATCGGCGCCCTGCCATCCCTGCCGGCATCGAGCTGCTCGGCACCTCCCTGCACGACGATCGCGCCAACTGCCCGCACCGGATCGGGCGCGGGCCACCAGGCGACGTCGATGCCGCGAAGTGCCAGGTCGGCCGCCACCGCCGGTGCGACGTTGAGGGCCGAATGACCGATCACGGCGACCTTCACGCCTGCCCCGCTATGCCGCCAGACGTGTCGGCGCGCAGGCCGAAAGGTCGGTACGCGACGGCCGGCCGGCGGCGAGGTCGGCCACCGCATTTGCGGTGACGCCGGCCAGCGTCATGCCCAGGTGCCCGTGCCCATAGGCCAGGATAAGGCCCCTGGTGCGCGGCGCCTCGCCGATCACCGGCAGGCTGTCGGGGGTGGACGGGCGCGGCCCCATCCAGCGGCTTTCGGTGCGGCCGCCAATGCCCGGCAGCAGCTGCCCGGCGCGATCGATCACGCGGGCGGCCCGATCGTGGTCGGGCGGCGCATCGGGATCGGCGAATTCGGCCATGCTGGTCAGGCGCAGCCCGCCCCGCATCGGCGTCACCGCCACCCGCGCCTCGGCCAGCAGCAGCGGAAGCTGTGGCGCGCCATTGGCGCCCGTGACCATCACGTGATAGCCGCGCTCGGCCGCGACCGGGACGCGTGCGCCGTGCGCGCGGGCCAGCTTCGCCGACCATGCGCCCGCCGCCAGCACGGCAAGATCGGTCGCGAGCTCGCCATCGTCGGTGGCGACGGCGCGCACGCGCCCCTGGCCCCGCGTGATGCCGCGGACATGGGCTTGCGAAACCTTGCCGCCCAGCGCGGTGAACCGGGCGACCAGCCGGCGGGTCAGCTCAAGCGGATCGGTCACGGTCGGCACGTCGGGCAGCAGGCGCCCGCCCGCCACCTCGCCCTGCAACGCCGGTTCGGCAGCGCGCGTGGCTGCGCTGTCCAGCTCCTCGACACGCACACCCAGGCGGCGGCGCAAATCGTAGGCCCAGGCCGCCCCCTGAAACGCCGCGCTGCCCTGCCAGGCGTGCAGCAGCCCGACATGGCGCACCAGGTCGGAAGCGCCGGCATCCTCGCACAGCGCGGCCCAGCTCTGCGGCACATTTTCCAGCAGCCGTGCCAGTGCCTGGGCATTCGCCTCCATGCGGGCCTGGCGGCCGTTGGCGACGAAGCGCACGAACCAGGGCAGCTGCCGCCGCACATAGTCCCAGCGCACGACAAGCGGCCCGTCGGCGCTCTGCAGCAGTTTCGGAATGGCGCGCACCTGCGCCGGCGTCGCCTGCGGCAGCACCGAGGCCGTGCCAAGGTGGCCGGCATTGCCCAGCGAACAGGCCTCGCCCGGGGCGCCGCGGTCCAGCAGCGTCACCTGCCAGCCCTCGCGCCGCAGGGCCAGCGCCGCGCAGGTGCCGACCACGCCCGCGCCGACCACCACCGCCCGCTTCACCTGCGGGAGATCATGCAGCCGCCGCCGAGCGACGGGCCACATCCATGTCGCACTCCGCCTCGATGATGATCTCGACCTTCAGGTCAGGGTTGCCCAGGCGCGCCTCGCAGCAGTAGCGGCAGGGCGGGTTTGCCTGGTCCACCCAGGCATCCCAGGCGGCATTCATGCCGGCAAAGTGGCGCATGTCGCTGACCAGCACCTGCGCGATGACGATGCGCGACTTGTCCGATCCCGCGCGTGCCAGCCGCTCGTCGATCAGGGCCAGGGCCTGGCGTGTCTGGGTTTCGGCATCGGCGGTCGGATCGTATGGCTTGGCCGCGGTCGCCACGATGCGCGCCACGCCGTCGCGGCAGACCACCTGGGCGGAACGCGTCCGACCGGGGCTGCCGGGATTCAAGCCGATCCTGACGATGGCCACGCCGCCCTCCGCTATCGTTTGACATGCGAGACTAGGGCAGCCTTGAATACCTAGTCAAATCCGGGAGCTTCGCTTGAACCTGTTGAATTCCCCCGACGCGCTGGTGGTTGGCGCGGGCCTGGCAGGCCTTGCCACGGCGCACGCGCTGGCCACCCGCGGCGCACGCGTGACGGTGCTGGAACAGGACATCGCCGGCCGTCATGCCAGCACGCTGAATGCAGGCGGCGTGCGCCGCACCAACCGCCATCCTGCCGAACTGAAGCTGACCACGCGTGCCTTCCAACTATGGCCCACTCTGGCTGACCGGCTGGGCGCCGATGTCGGCTACAGGGTCACCGGCCACCTGCTGGTCGCCGAGGACGAGGATGAGCTGATGCGGCTTTCCGCGCGCGCGGCGCACGTCGCGGCGCTGGGCTTCACGCACGAGCAGGTGGTCGACCGGGCAGAAGTGCGCGCGCTGGTGCCCACGATCGCGCCGCATATCCTGGGCGGGCTGTGGGGCGCCGATGACGGCCATGCCGACCCTCGCGCGACGGTCACTGCCTTCCGCGACGCGGTTGAGCGCGCCGGAGCCCACATCCTGGAAAGCACCGCGCTGCTGGCGCTTTTCCGTGCCGGCGGGACATGGCGGGCCGAGACTTCTGCCGGCACCATCGGCGCCGCGGTGCTTGTGAACTGCGCGGGTGCCTGGGGCGGCCAGGTTGCCAGCATGGCGGGCGATCCGCTGCCGGTGCAGCCGAGCGCGCCGATGGCGCTGATGCTGGCGCCGCAGCCCCACTTCGTGCGGCCGGTCGTGCAGACTTTGACGCGCCGGCTGTCGCTGAAGCAGCTCGACGACGGGCGGGTGATGATCGGCGGCGGCCATCGCGCGCGGATGGAGCAGCTGGGAAGCCCTTCAGCCGTGGCCGCGGAAGCGGAAGCCAACCTTGCGACCGCACGCAGCATCTTCCCCCAGGCGCTGGTCAGTGCCCTGCCGGCGCGGATCTGGGCCGGGACCGAGGGCTATGCGCCCGACGGCATCGCGATCGTCGGCAGATCAGAGCGGGTGGACGGGCTGGTCCACGGTTTCTGCTTCTCCGGCCATGGCTTCGCACCCGCGCCGGCGGTGGGCGAGGTGCTGGCCGAACTTGCCCAGGGAATTGCGCCGTCAGTCGACATCAGCGGCCTGGCGCCGGGGCGCTTCCAGCGACCGCCGACGGCTGCCTTGCCGACGCACGATGCGCGGGCAGGCTGAGACGCCCGCGGCGGGCCCCCCGGTCGCTCGACGCTCAGCTCCCGTCAGCTCCACTGCCGTACGCCGCGCGCGCATGATCGTGCGTGACCAGTCCTTCCTGAAGGTCGTGCGCAAGATGCGCGGGATCCCGTGATGATGGCGACCCGAATCCACCGCCACCCGGAAGCTCCAGGATCAGGCGATCGCCTTCCGGCACGTCCTGCTGGCCCTTGGCGCGCAGCGCCCCGCCGGAGGCAAGGCGCACCCGGCCCGGTGCGCCATTGCCGCCACCGGCGCGGCCGCGCGCGGCGTTTTCCACGCGATCGAACATCGCCTGGATGCGCAAGGCCTGGCCGCGCAGCCCTTCGATCTCGACGATCTGGCCCAGGCCACCACGGAAGCGGCCTGGCCCACCGGAATCAGGCCGCAGCTCCTTGCGCCGGAACAGGATCGGCGCGGCGGTTTCGCTGGCCTCGACCGGGATGTTCTTGATGCCGGCGGGAAATGCCGTCGCGTCCAGCCCGTCCTTGCCGGCGCGCGCGCCCATGCCGCCGGACTGGAAGTAGAACATCTCCCAGGCCCGCGGCTGGTCGTCGAAGCCGCGCCGGCCGCGGATATAGGGGTTCCACATCATCCCCGATTCCGCCGTCGCGGAAGCGGGCATCGCCTGCGCCAGGCACCCGATCGCGATGTCGGGCAGCGCGTGGCCGATGATGTGCCGGGCCGACACCGGCGCCGGCCGGCGCGGATTCAGGATCGAGCCTTCCGGCGCGGTCACGTGGAACGGCGCCAGGCTGCCGCTGTTGTTCGGCACGTCGGGTGCAACCAGGCACTTGATGCCGTACGCCGTGTAGGCGCGGGTGTAGTTCAGCACCACGTTGATGCCATAGGCCGACTGCGCCGAGCTTCCGGCATAGTCGATATCGATCCGGCGCCGCCCCACCTGCATGGTCGCAATCAGATCGACCGGCGCCTCATAGCCGTCGATCCGCCCGGCATGGCGATACGTGCCGGGCGGCGTGGCTGCGATCGCCGCTTCGGTCGCGCGGCGCGATGTGTCGATCACGTGGCCCGCGATCGCGGCGATGTCGGGGTCGCCGAATTCGACAAGCGTCTGCGACAACGCGCGCGCGCCCTCGGCGCCGGCAGCCAGGATCGCCAGCAGGTCGCCTTCCAACTGCAGCGGCTCGCGCGAATTGGCGCGCAGCAGGATCAGCAGGTCCTCGTTCAGGCTGCCCTGGCGGGCCAGCATCATCGGCGGCACCAGCACGCCTTCCTCGTACAGTTCGCGCCCGTCGGTGCCCATGCCGCGCCCGCCGACATCCACGATGTGCACGGTGGCGGCGAACAGGCCGACCAGGCGGCGGCGATGGAAGGCCGGGGTCACCACCGTGACGTCGTGCAGGTGGCCCGAGGCGATCCACGGGTCGTTGGTGATGAAGGCATCCCCCGGGCGCATCGTGGCGGCCGGAAATGCGGCCAGGAAATGCGGCACCGCCAGCATCATGGTGTTGACGTGGCCCGGCGTGCCGGTGACCGCCTGGGCCACCATGCGCCCTGCAAGGTCGAAGATACCGGCGGACAGGTCGCCACCCTCGCGCACGGGTGGGCTGAACGCGGCACGCACCATCGTCGTCGCCTGCTCCTCGGTGACCGAGATCAGGCGGTTCCACAGGAGCTGGCGGGCGATGGGATCGGGTTTGCGGCGTCTCATCGGGTGCGGACGACCTCGCAGATCAGGGCATGGGTTGCGTTGACCTGCGCGCGCCAGCCGGCGGGCAGCAGGGTGGTGGTCTCGTCCTCCTCGATCAGCGCCGGGCCGGCGATGCTGTCGCCCGGGCGCAGCGTGGCGCGGGCCACCACGCGGTGCCGGCTGGCCCGCCCGGCGCCGGCATCGAACGCCAGCCGCGTCGCTGTCGGGCGCACTGTCCTTCGCCGCGCCACGGGCTTCGCCGCGGCCAGCCGGGGCGGCCTTGTGCCGACGGTGACCGACCAGGTCATCGCTTCCGGCACCGCGCCGGGCACGGTGCGGCCATAGGCGGCGCGATAAGCATCGACGAACAGCGCCTGCAGGGTGGCAGCGGCACGCGCGCCGAACCGGCGGGAGGGAAGCCCGATCGTGATCTCATGGCCCTGGCCCTGGTAGCGCATCGTCACCGCCCGCTGCTCGACCAGAACAGCGCCGCCGGCGGCGGGACGCACGATCGTCCGCGCCTCGGCCGCAAGCGCTGCCAGCATCGCATCCAGCGCGGCCGGGTCGACGCGATCGAGCGCCACCTGCCAGCTGCGCGTCACGGTGTAGGCGACCGGTGCCCGCAGGAAGCCCAGCGCCGACCCGACGCCCGCGCCCAGCGGCACGACGAACCGGTGGATGCCGGCGCGGGCCGCAACCGCGGCCGCGTGCAACGGCGCGGCACCGCCGAACACGATCATGGTGCGGCCCGCCAGCGCCTTGCCGCATTCCAGCGCGTGCACGCGCGCGGCCGCGGCCATCGTCTCGTCCACCACCCGGGCCACGCCCGCGGCGGCGCCGGCGGCATCCAGCGACAACCCTGCGCCCAGCGACGCGGAAAGCGCCGCCTCCGCCGCCTCGCGCTGCAGCGGAAAGCGGCCGCCGGCGAAGCCGCGCGGGTCGATGCGGCCGGCCACCAGGTCGGCATCCGTCACCGTCGGGTCCTCACCGCCGCTGCCGTAGCACACCGGTCCCGGCTCCGACCCCGCGCTCTCGGGCCCGACCGCCACGCGGCCCAGCCGGTCCAGCCGCGCGATCGATCCGCCGCCGGCGCCGATCTCGACCATCTCGACCACCGGGATGCGCAGCGGCAGGCCGGAACCCTTCTTGAAGCGGTAGGCGCGCGCCACTTCGAAGCCGCGGGCGGTCTGCGGCGCGCCGTCGTCGATCAAGCAGATCTTCGCCGTGGTGCCGCCCATGTCGAAACTGACGACCCGATCGAGCCCCAGCTCGGCGGCGATCGCGGCGGCGAACACCGCGCCGCCGGCCGGGCCGCTTTCCACCAGGCGCACCGGAAAACGGCGCGCTACCTCCACCGTGGTCAGCCCGCCGCCCGACAGCATCAGCAGCAGCGGCGCATCGACGCCCATCGCGACCAGGCCCTGCTGCAGCCTGCCGAGATAGGACGCCATCTTCGGCTGCACATAGGCATTCGCAACCGCGGTCGAGAACCGTTCGTACTCGCGCATCTCGGGTGCTACGTCCGACGACAGCGTGATCGCGACATCCGGCAACAGGCGGGCAAGCAGCCGGCCGGCCCGCTGCTCGTGATCCGGGTTGCGCCAGGAATGCAGGAAGCCGATCGCGAGCGATTCCACGCGCGCGACCTGCAGCTCGCGGGCGATCGCGGGCAGCGCGGCCTCGTCCAGCGGCTCGATCACGTGGCCATCGGCGGCGATGCGTTCGCGCACCGGCAAGCGCAGCGCGCGGGGCACCAGCGGCACCGGCAGCTCGATGTCGAGATCATAAAGGTCGAAGCGGTGCTCCAGCCGGATCGCCAGCACGTCGCGAAAACCCTCGGTCGTGACCAGGGCGGTGCGGGCGCCCTTGCGTTCGATCAGCGCATTGGTGGCGAGCGTGGTGCCGTGGATCACCAGATCCAGCGCGGCGGGCGGCAGCGCGACCTGGTCCAGCACGGCGGCAATCGCGCTCAGCACCCCCGCTTCGGGCGCGGCGTGGGTGGTCAGCACCTTGGCGGTGAAGCGCGCCTGGCCGACCTCCAGCGCGGCGTCGGTGAAGGTGCCGCCGATGTCGCAGCCCAGGCGCGCGCGGGCGGCCTTGGCGCGGGGCCGCTTCATCGTCCGGCCTGCGCAGGCAGCCAGGTGGCGATTGCCGGGAATGCCGTGATCAGTGCCGCAACCAGCACCAGTACTGCCAGGAACGGCAGCGCCGCCCGCGCGACGCGGCCGATCGGCTCGCCGGTGATGCCCTGGATGACGAACAGGTTGAAGCCGACCGGCGGCGTGATCTGCGCGGTTTCGATCATGATGGTGAGGAAGATCCCGAACCAGAGTTTGTCGAACCCGGCGGCGACCACCAGTGGCAGCACCACCGGCAAGGTCAGCACGATGATCGCGAGACCCTCCAGGAAGCAGCCCAGCACCAGGTACAGCGCGATCAGCGCGGCCATCAGCTGGTAGCGCGACAGGCCAAGTGCCGCGACCTCGGCGGCGATCCAGCGCGGCAGGCCCAGATAGCCCATCGCGACCGACACGAACGCAGCGGCCAGCGCGATCAGCCCGATCATGCTGCTGGTGCGCACCGCCGCCATCAGCGCCGCGCCAAGCGCCGCGCGCGACAGCGACCGGTAGAAGGCCGAAAGCGCCAGCGCGCCCACCACGCCCACGGCCGCCGCCTCGGTCGGCGTGGCGATGCCGGCGTACATCGAGCCGATGATGCAGCACACCAGCACCATTGGCGGCCCCAGGTCGGGGAGCGCACGAAGCCGCTCGCCCCAGCCGGGGCGCTGCATGTCCGGCGGCGCGATGCCGGGCCGCAGCAACGCCAGCAGCACAATCGTCAGCATGAACAGCAGGGCCAGCAGCAGGCCCGGCACGATGCCGCCGATGAACAGTTTAAGGATCGAGACGTCCGCCAGAACGCCATAGATGATCATCACCGTGCTGGGCGGAATCAGCAGCCCCAGCGTGCCGGCGCCGGCCAGGCTGCCGATGATGGCGCCGCGGTCGTAGCCGCGCCGTGTCAGTTCGCCCAACGTGATGCGCCCGATCGTCGCCGTGGTCGCCGCCGACGAACCGCAGACGGCGGCGAACACCGTGCTGGCCAGCACGTTCACGTGCAGCAGCCGACCCGGCAGCCAGCTGGTCCAGGGCGCGAAGCCCCGCAGCAGCCGCTCGCTGAGCTGCGTGCGGAACAGGATCTCCGCCATCAGGATGAACAGCGGCAGCGCCAGCAGTTCGGGGGCAGTGGCGTTGTTGTACAGGTTCTGTGCCAGCACGCGGCCGACCGGCAGGGCAGGGCGGAAGATCTCCAAGGAGGCAATCCCGACCAGCAGCAGGGTCGCGAACACCAAGATGCCCAGCGCCAGCGCGCCGGCGAGGATCGCCAGGACGGAAAGGCCGATGGCGCTCACAGCGCCTCGCGTTCCGCCGTTTCGGCCGCTCCGCGGGGCGGGAATGGCGCCTCGCCCGCGACGATCCGCGCCAGCAGCCCGGCGAACTGCAGCGCCAGCAGGGCAGCCCCCAGCGCCAGCACGCCCTGCGGGATCGCAAGCGGCATGCCGGTGCCCGACCAGGCGACGACGCCCCGCTCGAACGACTGCCAGGCCAGCAGTGCCAGGGCGCGCGCGGCATACAGGCTGACGAACAGTCCGGCCAGCAGGCAGGCGCCCTCGACCGCGCGGCGCAGCACCGGCGACGGGATCATGTCCTGCATTCCGGCGCGCACATGGGCACCATCGGCCAGCGTGTGCGCCGCACCCAGGAAGAACGTGGCGCCCATCAGGTAGCCGGCGATCTCCCATGTCAGGCTCAGGCTGCGGCCCAGCAGGTCGCGCGCCACCACCTCCCCCAGCACCAGGAGCACGATGCCGGCAAGGCACGCGGCAGCCAGCAGCGCGGCCGCCCGCCCGGCCAGCTCCGCCAGCCGGGCGAAGGCCAGCAGGACAGCCACGCTACTTGCCGACGCGGCCGCGGAACTCGGTGATGATGCTGGTGGCCTCGGCACCGGCCTGCCGCTGGTATGTGGCCCAGATGCCTTCCGCGGCACGGGTGATGTCGCGCTTCATTTCGGGGCTGGGCACCGTCACCGCCATGCCGTTCTGCGCGAGCAATGCGAGGTTGCGCTCGTCCTCGCCGCGGCTGACCTCCCAGAAGCGCGGCTCCAGCTCACTGGCCACGCGCTCGATCGTGCGCGCGTGCTCGGGCCCGATGCGGCGCAGCTGGTCAAGGTTGACGGTCACGGTGGACAGCGGATTTGCCCAGTCGAAGCGACTATAGGCGCGCAGGAACTCCCAGAATTTTCCGTCCACGCCCGACGACGATGACGTCGAGACCCCCTGCAGCACGCCGGCAGCCAGCCCCGGCACGACCTCGGCCCACGGCATCAGCAGCGGTGCGGCCTGGAGCGCCTGGAAGAACTCCAGCGCGCGCGGATTGGCGGCGCGGATCTTCTGGCCACGCAGGTCGGCAACCGCTGTCAGCGGCGCCTTGGTGTACACCCCCTGGCCCGGCCACGGCACCGCGTACAGCAGCTTCTGGCCATTGCGCGCGAACAGCGCATCCATCGCCGGGCGCATCACCTGAAGCAAGGTGCGCGTCTCCTCATAGCCGGTCGCGAGCCCCGGCATGGCGCCCAGCGAGGCCAGCGGGGATTCGCCGGTCTGCTGCTCGAAGGAGTATTCGGCGATCGGCACGATTCCGTCGCGCACCGCGGCCATCGTTTCCGGCCCCTTCAGGCCCAGGCTGCCGCTGTCGTGGATGGTGATGCGCACGGCGCCGCCGGTTGCCTGCGCGACCTGCTCGGCGAAGATCTTCGCGTTCTGCACATGGAAGTTGGAGGAAGGCCAGGCCAGGTGCATGTCCCAGGCGGCCGGCCGCGTCTGCGCCAGCGCCGGCGTCGCCAGCAGGGATGCGCCGATTGCCGTCAGGCGGCGTCTCGTGAGCGGTGCGGTCATCGACGGTTTCTCCATCAGAACCAGGGTTTCGGGTCGGCAAGCACGGTCGCGGTTGAACCGTTGATCTCGCCCAAGGGCTCGCCCGCCTCGATGCGGCCAGCGTGGTGACAGCACGAACGCGCGTCAACGTCGCGCCGGCACTATCCACTGGGGGCGGTCGACTTCGGGCCAATGGCCCAGGCGGCCAGTGCCGCGGGCGAGGCGGGGCCGTCATGCAGCACGAAGCGGCAGCGCTGCGACAGTTGGCTGTCCAGCGCCAGTATCGCGCCCGCCTCGCGCCAATGTCCCACCGTGGCGACGCCCCAGTCGGTGACGAACCATTCGGCCGATTGTGCCGCCGGCATCACCGCGACGCCGGCCACCCGGCCGCCGCCGACCGGGCCGCACAAATCGACCCAGGCCGCGCCCTCGACCCAGGGCAGGCGCTGGGCGGCATCGCCGCGATCGTCGGTAAGCGCCAGGCCATGCAGCATCGATTCAGCCAGCCGCACATTGAAGAAGGCATGCCGGGTCGGGCCAAGCCCGACGTCCCATTCGGTCGGGGACAGGGTCGAATCGATGTCGATCACCACGGCGTCCGGCGCGGGCGCGACGCGGGTGATGCGGGTCTCGCGCAGCACCAGGCGCCCGTCCGGCGCGCCCCATTCGGCCGGGCCGCGCCAGTCGATCGCCTGGGTGAGCGCAACGCCGTCCGGTCCGTGCGGGGCAGCGGCAAGCCTGGTCTCGACCATGCGGCCAGGCGCCCGGCCCTGAAACACGTCATCGACGTAGAAATTGTAGGCGCACGTCTCCGGCCGGCGGCCCGGTCCGGGCATGTGCACATGCACATGGTCGGCCGCGATCCACAGCGAGTTGTGGTGCGGATGATCGGCCGGGCTTTCCTGCGTCACGGCAAAGCCCGCGGGCGTGAACAAAGGGAACAGGCACGGGCGGAAGCGTGTCTGGGTCAACCCCAGCAGGGGCCGTCCATCGAGCTGCAGCATGCGCCGGTGGCCGCGCGCGATCGCGCCCCGCGGCAGCGCGATCGCCTGGTCACCCAGGCTGAAGCGGCCGATCACGAGAGGCTGCACGTTCAGCCCGCCAGCAGGCCGCGCCGTTCGGCCCGGGCCTGGGCGGCGAGCGCGAGGCGCGTCACCGTGAAGACATGCGCCTGGGCCATCGCGGTTTCCGTGCGGTCGCAGAGATCGTCCAGGAAGCGGCGGAAATAGGTGAGCGGCGTGGCGCTGGCATCGATGTGGCGCGTGCCGTCGCGGTCAACCAGGAACACATGGTTGTCACCGGGGCGGCCGGCGATGTCCACGTACTTGCGCAGCTCGATCGTGCCCTCGGTGCCCAGGATGAAACTGCGGCTATCGCCCCAGGTCGGCAATCCGTCGGCGGTGAACCAGTCCAGCCGGAAGTAGGCCGAGGCAGTGTCGTGGCGCAGCAGCAACTCGCCGAAATCGGCGAAGCGCGGGAAGTCGGGCGTCGCATGGTTGGCGATGGCCGAGGAGACGATCTCGGCATCCTCGGCAGCGGTCAGCGTCAGGAACTGGTCGATCTGGTGGGTGGCGATGTCGGCCAGGATGCCGCCGGCCAGGTCGGGGTCGAAGAACCAGGCGGGGCGAATTTTCCGGTTCATCCTGTGCGGGCCAAGCCCGACCAGCTGCAGCACGCGCCCGATCCGCCCGGCGCGCACCAGCTGCAGTGCCACCTCCGACGCCGGCGTCAGCAGGCGTTCCGAAAAGCAGATCGAGAAGATGCGCCCGGTTTCGGCGACCGTGGCCTGCACCCCTGCAAGTGCTGCATCGGTCAGGATGCCGGGCTTGTCGACGATCACGTCCTTGCCCCTGCGCATGGCATCCATCGCGATCAGGGCGCGGTCGCGCGGGATGGCGGCACAGGCCACCAGCCCGATCGCAGGATCGTCCAGCAGTCTGGCGCGTTCGGCCGCGGGCACGTCGGGGAAGCGTTCGCGAAAGCCGGCCAGCACGCGCGGGTCTGAGGTTTCCGGGCAGTACCCCGCGCATTCCGCGCCGGCCGCCTGCAGCTGCGCGGTCAGGTCATAAATGTGGCGGTGGTCCAGCCCGATGGCAGCGAAGCGGATGGTCATGGCGGCGCTATGCGCACGGTCTCGCCGGTGCGGCCCGCCTCGATCAGCGCGTCGATCAGGCGGTGCACGACCAGCGCGTCCTCGCCGGTGACGCGCGGCCGGCCGCCGGTGACGATCGCCTCGATGAAGTCCGCCATCACGGCACGGTGGTAGTCGTGCGGAAAGGCCATGGGATCGGCGCCGGTGCCGCCGGCGCTCGCATCGGCCGCCATGTCGATCGCCGTGCCGTCATGCAGGCGCACGGCAAGCGACGTGCCGACCAGCGAGGCCGTGCCGCGCGTGCCGATCAGCTCGATGCGCTCGGGATTGCCGGGATAGGCGGCGGTGGTGGCGTCGATCGTGCCCAGTGCGCCGTTCGCGTAGCGTACGGCGGCGCACACCAGGTCCTCGGTTTCCATCCGGTGCACTTGGGTGGTGGTGGCAAAGCCCCGAACCTCGGCGATCGGGCCGGCCAGGCTCAGCATCAGGTCCAGCGTGTGGATGGCCTGCGAGATCAGCACCCCGCCGCCATCGCGCGCCATGCTGCCGCGGCCCGGCTCGTCATAGTAGGATTGCGGGCGCCACAGGCGGATCACGGTGGAACAGCCGACGATGTCGCCAAGCACGCCTTCGCGCAGCAGGGCGGCAAGCCGCATGCCGGCGGGGCGGAAGCGGTGCTGCAGCACGATGCCCAGCGTCACGCCGGCGCGGCGGCAGGTTTCCACCAGCTCCTCGGCGCGCGCAGTGGAGGTCTCGATCGGTTTTTCCAGCAGCACGTGCTTGCCGGCCGCTGCGGCGCGGCGGGCGACGTCGAGGTGCGTATTCGCCGGCGACAGTACGGCTACGGCCGTGACCGAGGGGTCTTCCAGAATCGTCTCCAGCCGGTCGCACAGCGGGAACGGGAATTTTTGGCCGAATGCCTGGCGCCGTGCCACGGTGGGGCTGAAGGCATGGGCCACGCGCACGCGGTCCGATAGATCGAGCAGGCCCTTGGCGTGCGGCGTGACCGCCATGCCAAGGCCGACCAGCGCGATCGAAGGTGTCATGGTGCCATCCAGCGCACGGGCGCCAGCACCAGTGCCGGCACGTAGGTGACGACAAGCAGCACCAGCAGCAGGGCGGCAGTGAACGGCATCACGGCGCGAAACACCTCCACCACCTTGGCCTGGCCCACCCGCGCGGTGGTGAAGACCAGCATGCCCATCGGCGGGGTCAGCGCGCCGATCACCAGGTTCATCACCAGCACGATACCGAAATGCACCGGGCTGATGCCGGCCGCCGTGACGATCGGCACCAGGATGGGCACCAGGATCACCATCGCCGCGATCAGCTCCATGAACAGCCCGACCACCAGCAGGAACAGATTGACCAGCAGCAGCAGCACGATCGGGTTGGAACTGACCGCACCCATCGCCGCGGCGATCCGCTGCGGCACCTGCTCGGCTGCCAGCACCCAGGCAAAAGGGGCGGCGGCGGCGATGATGATGACGACGGCGACGGTATCGCCTGTCGCCTCGCGCACCGCCTGGGTGAAGTTGCCCAGCGTCAGGCAGCGATAGAACAGCAGCCCGCACAGCACGGCATAGACCAGGGCGATCGCGCCGGCCTCGGTCGCGGTGAAGGCGCCGGCCCGCACCCCGCCCACGATCAGCAGCGGCAGCGCCAGCGCCGGCACGGCACGGCCCAGTGCGGCAAGCCGCTCGGCCCCCGTGGCGCGCGGGATGTCGGCGCCATAGCCGCGGGCGCGGGCGACCACCCACACGACAAGCATCAGCGCGCCCGCGGCCATCAGGCCCGGCACGATGGTGCCGATGAACAGGGCGCCGACCGAAACGGACGCCAGCGCCGCATAGACGATCAGCCCAAGGCTTGGCGGGATGAAGTTCGCGAGCGTCGAGGAGGCGCTGGTCAGCGCGCAGCCGAAGGCCCGCGGATATCCCCGGCGCTCCATCTCCGGCACCATCAGTTTGGCGATCGCCGAGGCATCGGCGGTGGACGATCCCGAAACGCCGGCAAGCAACGTGTTGGTCACCACGTTCGCCTGGCCAAGCCCGCCGCGCAGGTGCCCCACCAGCCGCGTGGCCAGATCGACCAGCCGCAGGGTGATGCCGGCCACGTTCATCACCGCGGCAGCCATGATGAAGAAGGGAATGGCCAGCAGCGTGAACGAACCCAGCGACGCCGCCATGTTCTGCGGCACTGTCAGAAGCATCAGCTCGCCCAGCGGTGCGAAGGCCGCGAAGGCGCCGAAGGCCAGCGCGAAGGCGACCGGGACTTCCAGCAGGACCAGCACCAGCGCGGTCAGCATCAGTGCCGTCGCGTTCTGCTGTTCGCTGAACAGCAGGCCCGCACCATGCAGCACGGCGAGGTACGCCAGCGCGCCCGCCGCCAGCACGCCGGCGCCGCGCGCCCAGCTGCCGCCGCGCGGCCGGGCCAGGAAGGCCAGGTTGAGCAGGCCACCGACTGCGACGCCGACATAAAGCGCCCCCATCGGCCATTGCATGGCGGGCGAGACCTGGGTCGCCCTGCCCGCGAAATCGAAACCCTGCACCACCAGCATCACCGAGGTGGCCGCGATCAGGGCATCGACAAGGAACCGGTGCGGGATGCGCAACGAAGGTGGCAGGATGGGCGACAGAAGGTCGATCGCGATGTGCGTGCCGCGGCCGGTGATCAGGCCCATGCCCAGGAACACTGCCCAGCCGAACAGCCAGATCGCGACCTCCTCGGGCCAGGGCAGCGACGCGTTCAGCCCGTAGCGGCAGAACACCTGCAAGGTGGCGACCGCGGCGGCGCCAAGCATCAGCAGCGTGCACGCCGTTTCCAGCGCCTGGTCCGCGCGGTCCCGCCACGCGATCGTGGCGGGTTGCGCAAGGCCAGCTTCCGACGCGGCCTGTCCGGTCACGGAAGGCGCCAAGGACTGCCGCGATCGCTCCTCAGGCCAGAGCCCGGATCTTTTCGATCATCGCCTTGGTCTCAAGACTTTTCGCGCCGAACTCGTCGAACAGCACAGCGGTGAGTTCCGCCCAGCGCGCGCGCTCGGCGTCGCTGATGCTGTGCACCGTGACACCCTTTTCCTTCAGCTCGGCGAGCGCTGAGTCCGCCTTGGCGCGGTTGGTGGTGCGTTGCTCGGCGAACACCTCGCGCGCCGAGGCCCGCACCATGTCGCGGAGTTCGGGCGGCAGGGAATCCAGCCAGCGAGCATTCACCCGCACGGCCTTGGGCAGGAACCAGTGCGCGGTCAGCGTCAGGTCGCGCGCCTGTTCGTGCCACTTGAAGCCGATGATCGAGAAAAAGTCGGAATCCAGCGCATCGATCACGCCGGTGGACAGCGCGGAATACTGCTCGGAATACGGCAGCGGCGTGGGGTTGGCACCAAGCTTGCGCCAGAAATCCACCCAGATGCGCAGCTCCGGCACGCGGAGCTTCAGCCCCTTCAGCGTCTCCAGCGAGGTTACCGGGCGCTTGGAAAGGATGTGGCGGAACCCGGTTTCGCCATAGGCCACGAACTCCACGCCGGTCTTGCGCCGCGCGATGTCGGAAACCTGCTGGCCCAGCGGTCCCTGCAGCACCCGATCGACATGCGCCTCGTCCTTGTAGATGAAGCCCGGGGCGCCGCCGAAAGCTGCGATTTCGGGCGCGATCGCCTCCTCGCTGTCGGGGCCGGCCGTGGTGACCTGGATCGTGCCGATGCGGCTGCCTTCCAGTGCCTGGGCAAGGCCGCCGAGCTGGGCGGCGGGGAAGTGCTGCGCATCGATCCGGCCGCCGCTGCGCTCGCGCAGGATCGCGGTCCATTTCTCGAAGGCCAGCGTAATCGGGGTGCCCAGGCCTTCCGTGTGCGCGATGCGACAGACGAAGCGCTGCTGTGCGCGGGCGGTGCCGGCGAGCGCGGGTGCGGCGAGCAACGCACCGCCTGCGAGCAGGCGCCTGCGCGTGACCGGAAACCGCTTGGTGTGAGAGCTCATTTCAGACGTTTTCCCCGGGTGATTTTCAGATTGCTGGGAAATGTACTGGGTTCTCAAGCGGGGGCAAGGCGCCCCTCGGTGCGATCGCGATCCAGCGCGATCAGGCCCGCGCTCTTCCCGCCATCGCCTTGCCCGATCGCCGCTGCGCACGCCGTTCGGCCCGGTCGAACACCAGCGACAGCGTGCCGCACATCAGGAAGTACAGCACGCTGGCGGTGATCCAGGTTTCGAAGATCCGGCCGGAACTGACCGCGACCTCGTTCGCCATGAAGGCGAGTTCCTGGATCGACACGATCGAGACGATGCTGCTTTCCTTGATCAGCGCGATGAACTGCGTGGCGGTGGGCGGCAGGCTGCGCGCGACCGCCTGCGGCAGCACGATGGTGCGCAGCACCTGCAGGCGGCCCAGGCCCAACGCGAAGCCCGCCTCCCACTGGCCGCGCTCGACGGAAAGGATGCCGGCGCGGAAGATCTCGGCCAGGAACGCGCCCTCGAAGACTGCCAGGCAGATCGCCCCCGAGACGAAGGCCACTGCCAGGTCGGGCGGGGCGAAGATGACCGCGATCACCGCCCGCACGGCCGGTCCGGCCTGGGCCAGCACGGCATCGATCCCCAGCAGCGGCGTGATCCGGCCGGAGACGAAGAAATACAGGATGAACAGCAGCACCAGTGCGGGCGTATTGCGCACCAGCTCGACATAGGCGCCGCCCGCGATCCGCAGGAACCGGTCCCGCGAAAGCCGCGCCAGCGCCACCATGATGCCGATCGGGATTGCACCCAGAATGCCCCAGAACGCCAGGCGCAGCGTGTTGAACACGCCCAGCAGCAGCAGGTTCGGCACCCAGCCGCGCTCTCGATCATGGCGCAGGATGAACTGCGGGATCAGCGACCAGTTCCAGGAGTAGCGCAGGCTGGTCGCGGCCTGGAACAGGATCCAGCCCAGGCCGCCAACGACCAGCAGCAGCAGCAGGAAATCGGCCAGCGGTGCGCCCCGCCTTGGCCCCCAGAGCTGCACGAAGCGGGCGTGCTAGCGCTGGATCTGGTCTTCCCAATCCAGCCCGTCGAACCAGTAGGCGCGGCGTTCCTCGATGAAGCCGTCGAGCTCGCGGCGCAGGCTGATCCAGTTGTTGAAAAGGTTCAGCGCGTCGGGATCGCCCTTGCGCACGGCAAACGCGCTGTGCGCCCGCTGATACGGCTCGGCGATCGGCACGAACAATTCGTTCGGATAGCGCTTGACGCTGTGCTGCGGCAGCGGAACCGAGCCCACCATGGCATGCGCCCGGCCGTTCACCACCTCCTGCAGCGCCGGTGCCTCCTCGTCGAACTGGCGCAACGTGGCGCGCGGCATGCGCACGCCGACGCTGTTGGCCGCCGGAGTGCCGCGGCGCGCGACGATGGTGACGTCGGGGCGGTTGAACTGCTCCAGCGTGGTGAAGCCCTGCGCCAGGCGCTTGTTGGCCAGAATGCCGATGCCGGTCACGTGGTAGGGATTGCTGAAGTTGACGGTCAGGTTGCGCGCGACCGTCACGCTCATGCCGCCGATGATCACGTCGAACCGGCCGGACAGCAGGGCGGGGATGATGCCGTCCCAGGCGGTGGGCACCAGCTCGGGCCGCACGTTCATGTCCTGCGCCAGGCGGGTCGCGACATCGACCTCGAAGCCGACCAGGTCGCCGGTCTTGCTGCGCATCGCCCAGGGCACGAAGGTGGAAAGCCCGATCCGGAGCGTGCCGCGCCGCTTCACCTCCTCGATCGTGCTGGTGGCGGCGAGGGCGGCGCGCGCATCGCCCGTGGTCTGCGCGTGTGCGGTGCCCACCAGCCCGGCCAGCACGCCGCCTGCCGCGGCGGGTACCGCGAAAACCTTGCGTCGATCCATCGCTTCCAGTCTCCCCTTGCTCATGTCATGCAGCCCCGCGCGCAAGCCGACGTTCCAGCCCCTGTGCGGCGAAGGATAGCGGCGTCGTCACCAGAAGGTAGAGTGCGGCGACGGTCAGCCAGATCTCGAAGGTCATGAAGGTGTCGCTGATGATGTTGCGGCCTTCGGTCGTCAGGTCGAACACCGCGATCACGCTGACGATGGCCGATGCCTTGACCAGCGACACCGCGCGCCCCGTCAGCGCCGGCAGCGCCAGCCGCAGGGCCTGCGGCAGCACCACGCGCAAATAGGTCTGGCGTTCGGTGAGGCCGAGGGCAGCGGCACTTTCCCAGTGGCCGCGCGGAATCGCCAGCACCGCACCCCGCATCGCCTCGCTCATCGACGCACCCTCGAACAGCGCCAGCGCCAGCACGGCGACCCACCAGCGCGACATGCCGACGATGGGCGCCACGACGAAATACAGCAGGTAGATCTGGATCAAGAGCGGCGTGTTGCGGATCAGCTCAAGATAGGCGCGCGCGACTGCCCGCCCGACCGTGGTGCCGGCAAGCCGCGCGATCGCCGTGACCAGGCCGAACAGCAGCGCCATCATCAGCGCGACGATCGAGATCTCGATGGTGACGCCAAGGCCCTTCAGCAGGGGGCCGGGATAGAACTCTCCCTCGAACATTTGGCCCAGGTAGCGCGGCACACGATGCCACTGCCACGCGTAGCCGAAACTGCCCGCGCCCTGCACGATCAGCCAGACCAGCACCGTTCCCAGCAGCAGCAGGCGCAGCGCCTCGCCCCAGGGCGTGGCGAAAAAGGCGCCCAGGGAGCGCGCGCGGTTGCGGCCATCAGTCCCCATCGGTGCAAGTCTTGCGGCAGCGCAACATCGCGTCAATGATCCTGGCGTGGGGAAGAAGGGCGGGAGCATCCTTGGCTGGCGGCATGCACTGCGAGATCGCGCTGGAAGGTTCTGGGCGCCGCATCGGTGCACTGCGTGTCACCCACTCCGACGACGCGCACGCCTTCGGCCATGTGCGCATCCCGATCGGCGTCGTCGCCGGCGGGGCTGGTCCGACCGTGCTGCTGGTCGCCGGCAACCATGGCGACGAGTACGAGGGCCAGGCGATCGCGCTGGCATTGCTGCACGGGCTGGACCCGGCGGCGGTCAACGGAAGGCTGATCGTGCTGCCGGCGTTGAATGCGCCGGCAGTGGGCGCCGTGCGCCGCACCTCGCCGCTTGACCAGGTGAACATGAACCGCGCCTTCCTGGGTGGTGCGCCGCCCGGCCCCAGCAGCGCGATCGCCGGCTGGGTCGAAGCACTCTTGCCGTCCTGCGCGGCGGTGATCGACCTGCATTCGGGTGGCCGCACCGCGGTCTATGCCGATGCTGCCCTGGTCACCCGCGTCGCTGATCCCCAGCTGTGGCAGGCGCATGTCGCCGCGGCACGCGCGGCCGCCCTGCCGGTGGTGCAGGTGCTTGGTGCCAGCTCGTCCACCACCAGCCTGAACAGTGCTGCCGCCGCAGCCCGCGTGCCGATGGTGGCGATGGAACTGGGGGGCGGCGCGCGCACCGATCGCGCAAGCCTCGCCCGCGGTCGCGACGCGACGCTGCGTTTGCTGCGGCATTTCGGCCTGCTTTCCGAGGCACCGCCCGCACCCTCGGCACCCTGCGCTTGGGTCGAGGTTGCCGGCCCCGACGCTGCGGTCGTCGCCACGGCCGAGGGCGTGATCGAGCCGCTGGTCGATCCCGGCATGCGGGTGGCGTGGGGTGATCCTGTCGCCATCCTGCATCACTGGCGCGAGCCCGAACGCCCGCCCGCCGTGCTTGCCGCCGCCTGCGACGGGCTGGTGCTGGCGGTGGCCGCCCGTGGCAGACTGCAGCCTGGCGACCACGCCGCACTGATCGCCTTGCTGCTGAAGGAGCCGCCCGCCGCATGACCGACAACGCCGCCTGGATCCGCCTGATCCCGTACGACGAGAGCGAGGGATATCTGCGCACGCTGTACGACCGCGTGAAGGGTCCGGATGGCCGCATCGACAATGTGATGAAGGCGCACGGCCTGCGCCCGCACACCATGGAAGGCCACAGCGCGCTGTACAAGACCGTGCTGCATCACGCGGGCAACACCACGCCCGTGTGGTTCCTGGAGGTGCTGGGCGTGGCGACGTCCTTGGCCAACGCGTGCGACTACTCGGTGGCGCACCACACTGCCGGCCTGTGCCGCCTGGTCGGGCAGCAGCGGGGCGAGCGCATTTTTCGGGCACTGGCGGCGGGCGAGCCGCAGCGTGAATTCGCCGGCAAGGAGCTGGCGCTGGTGGGGTACGTGGTATCGCTGACCTTGCGGCCGCAGAAATACGCGAAAGCCGAATATGACGCGCTGCTGGCGGCCGGCTGCACCGAGGCCGACATATTCGAGGCCAACCAGGTCTGCGCCTATTTCAACTATTCGAACCGGCTGCTGAACGGGCTGGGCGTCACCACCCAGGGCGACTCGCTCGGCTACTCGCCGCCCAACACCGATCGGCTGGACGACTGGCAGCATGTCTAGCCTGCTGGGCCCGATTGCGGTTCCATGGCCGCGTCATCGCAGGAACGACTGAGCATGGACGGGTTCACGCCAAAAATTCCGCCACGGCCAAAACTGCTGGCGCCCGACTTCGCCTTTGTCGAGAAGCCGGCTCTGGCCGACATGGATGGCGCCGAATGGCGCACCATCGAAGCGCAACGCCCGATCTTCATGCACGGCCGCCAGGCGCACGAGGTGCTGGCGCTGTTCGAAACCGCGCGCCCCGATCCTTCGTTCGGCTATGTGATCTCGATGTACGACCACGGCCTGCAGGCGGCGACCATGGCGCTGCAGGCCGGCTGCGACGAGGAGTTCGTCGTGGTGTGCCTGCTGCACGATATCGGCTTCACGATCGCCGGCCCCAGCCACGGTGAATTCTCGGCCGCGCTGCTGCGCCCCTATATCAGCGAGCGGAACCGCTGGGTGCTGGAGATGCACCAGCTCTTCACCGGCCACCACGCGCACGACCACCCGACCATGACCGGCCACGAGGCCGACCGCTTCATCGGCCATCCGCACTTCGCCGATGCGGCCGATTTCGTCGCCCGCTTCGACCAGAACGCGATCGACCCCCAGGTGCCCGTGTTTCCCATCGAGGCTTTTACGCCGATGGTGCACCGGCTGTTCGCGCGCCCGCCGGCAAGGCGCTTCGGCGGATGAGCGCGCCCGCGCCCCCCTGGCTGGCAAGGGCGCTGCACGGGCTGTCACCGCCACCATCCGTGCCACCCGCCGCCGACACCGATCAGGTGCTGCTGAACCTCAACGAATCCCCCTGGCCGCCCAGCCCTCGGGCGATCGAAGCGGCAGATGCGGCGACAAGGCGCGCCAACCGCTATCCGGCGCAGGGCAGCGATGCCCTGACCATGGCGCTGGCCGCGCGGACCGGCACCGATCCTGCGCTCGTCGCGCTGGCCGGCGGGTCGGACATGATCCTGCACCAGGCGTGCCTGATGGCGCTGGAGCCGGGCACCTCGTGCGTCTTTCCCCGCCCCAGTTTCCCGCGCTATCGCCTGTCCACCGCGATCGCCGGCGCCCGCGGCATCGCAATCGATGTCACCTCCGATGGACTGAACGATGTCGCTGCGATGCTGGCGGCGGTCGCGGCCGACACGCGCCTGGTGTTCGCCTGCACGCCGAACGGCAATACCGGGGCGATGCTGGATGCGGACGCGATCGCAGCTCTCGCACGCGACGTGCCGGGCGATGTGCTGCTGTGCGTGGACGAAGCCTATGTCGAATTCGGCCGTGCTGCCGGCGGACCCGATGCGCTCGACGTGCTGCGCGCGCACCGGCGGGGGCCATGGCTGGTCAGCCGCACCTTCAGCAAGGCGTATGCCCTGGCCGGCATGCGCATCGGCTACGCGCTGTGCTCGGACGCGACTGTCGCGCACGGGTTCGCCGTGGCAAGGCCGAGCTTCGCTGTCGGCGGGCCGGCAATCGCTGCCGCCGCGGCTGCGCTGGAGGACCAGACCCACCTGGAAACGATCCTGCACAACACTGCGGCGGGCGCGGCGCAGCTGGCTGCCGGTATGCGCGCGCTGGGCCTGAAACCTTTTCCGTCGGTCGCCAATTTCGTCTCGGCCGATTTGGGCCGGCCGGTCGGCCCGGTGCTGGCGGTGATGCAGGCGCATGGCGTGCTGGCCCGCGGCTTCCGCGAGCCGGGCTGGGACAATCACCTGCGCATCACCGTCGGGCTGCCGGCCGAGAACGACCGCGCGTTGCGGGCATTGCAGGCGGCACTGGCCGCAGACGAGAAGGGAATGGCCGCATGAGCTATGCCACCGCCCGCCGGGTCGATTTCCGGGAGATACCAGTGATCGACCTGTCGCAGCCTGCCGCGGTGCTCGGCGAGCACATCCGCGCCGCGGCGATCGATGTCGGCTTCTTCTACATCACCAATCATGGTGTCCCGCAGACGGCAATCGACTCGGCCTTTGCCGAGGCGCAAAAATTCTTTCGCGCCCCCGATGCGGTGAAGGAAAGCGTGCGGGTGAACAGCCTGCATCGCGGCTGGCTGAAGCCGGGTGGCGCGAAGATGGATGGGGCGGCGCGACCGGACCTGAAGGAGAGCTTCATCTTCGGGCTGGAGCTGCCGCCGACCGATCCCGACGTCGCCGCCGGCACGCCGTTGATGGGGCCCAACCAGTGGCCGGTCGACATGCCCGCGCTGCGCCCTGCCCTGTACACCTACTACACCGAAATTCTCAGCTGCGGGCAGCGCCTGCTGCGCGGGTTCGCGGCCGCGCTGCATCTGCCCGAGGACCATTTCGAGGCGGCCTATGCCAGGCCGCTGGCCCGCGGCACCGCCATCTGGTACCCGCCCCAGGCGCCGGACGATTCCGATCAGTTCGGCGTCTCGGCGCACACCGACTATGGCTGCATCACGATCCTGGCGCAGGATTCCACCGGCGGGCTGCAGGTGAAGAATCGCGCCGGCGAATGGATCGCGGCACCCCCCATGGACAATACCTTCGTGATCAACATCGGCGACCTGATGGCGCGCTGGACCAACGACCTGTTCGTGTCCACGCCGCACCGCGTGGTCAACGCATCGGGCCGCGAGCGCCAGTCGATCGCGACCTTCTACGATCCCAACTTCCACACACCGATCGCGGTGCTGCCGACCTGTATCGAGGAAGGCGTGCCGTCCGCCTATCCGCCGACCACGTGCGGCGCTCACATCGTCGGCCGCTTCAACCGCAGCTTCGCCTACCGCAAGGAAACCGCACCAGCCTGAGGCTCGCGGCCAGCCCTACCCCGCCAGTTTCTGCGCGAACCAGGTTTTCGTCGCGGCACTGCATCGGGCGAGCGCTGGGGCTACTGCGGGGTGCGCGGCCAGCGCGGTTTCGTAGGTAGCGAGCGTTACCGGCATGGCGAACGGCCTGCCGAACGCGTCGAACATGCCGCGTGCCAGCATCAGGGTTGCCGGGTAGCCGCAATCGGCAAGCGAGAGCGCCTCGCCTGCCAGCAGCTTCCGTGGCCTGGCGAGGAAGTCGAGCTCCGCAAGCCGCGCGGCCAGAAGGTCGAGTTGCGCGGCGACGACCCGGTCGTCGCGGCCGGCGGGCGCGACATGCGCGAACAATACGCGCAGCACGGGTTCCAGCCGCGCATCGTGGAAGCGCGCGAGCTGGCGCAGCCTGGCCCGCGCCGCCGCATCGCCCGGCAGCATCGCGGGATCGGGGAACTTCTCGTCGAGATACTCGGTGATGGCCTCGCTCTCGCTGAGCACCAGGTCGCCATCGACCAGCCCCGGAATGGTGCCCGCCGGCACGATCGCGCGGTAGGCAGCACTGCCATAGCCGTCGGGCGGCGGGCGATCCTGGTGCAGGATGCGCTTGTGCGCCAGCACGATGCGGACCTTGCAGCAATAGCCCGAGACATCGTTGGCATAGAGCGTGATGGTCACGAGAACGCCTCGCCGGCGATGAAGCTCCGTACCTCGGTCTCGCTGGCGCGCGCCTCCAGCATGGCCGCGATGGCCAGTGCATTGGCCGGCGCCAGTTTGAATCCGTGGGTCGAGCAGGCAGACAGCATGAGGCGATCCTGCCCGAGCGATCGCAGCACGAACCGATCCTCCGGCGCCATCACGACCCGGCAATGGCGGGCGCGCAGCACCTGGTAGGCGTCGAAGTTTTCGAGCGCGATGCCGGCAGCTTCAAGCAGGCTGTCGATCAGCGCCTGGTGCAGGCGAGGCGGCGCGCCATCCGTTCTGAAATCGTCCGGGTCGGGCGTGACGGCATAGGCACCGATCTTCAGCGCCGCGCCGGCCCGCGGCGGCAGCACATAGATGCCGCCCGTTGCATGGTCGGGCAGCCGGCAGGACAGGATCGGCGCCCCTGCCAAGGTCTCGGCCAGCGCTTCCGGTGGCATGAGGTATGCGACACTGTGCAGGCCGACCGAGAGCCCCGCCGCACGCGCGGCGTCGGCCAGCAGCTGCGGCGTGCCGGCGCCGGCTGCGACCACCATCGCGTCCGATCCTGCCGCGACGCCGTCCAGCGATGCGACCCGTGTGTGCGGATGGAGCGTCACGCCGGGTGCCGCAGCGAGCCACCGCACAAGTCCCGCCACGATCGCCGAGGCCCGCAAGATGCCGGAGCCCTCGACCTCGATAAACCGCAGCACGCCCTGCCGTGCCAGCATCGGCAGCGCGGCCAGCTGCATCTCGTCCAGCTCCGGTGCGGCGAACCCGACGCGCGCCAAATCCTCGGTCACTGCGTGCTGCCAGGGTCCGTCGGCGCGCAGCGGATACACGGCGCGCGTCGGCACCAGGCCATCCACGCCGATATCGGCGAACAGCGCACGCCAGGCAGCGAAGGCCATGGGCATCTGCCGCGCATAGCCCCGCATCAGGCCGTAGGCGTGGCGGATGATCCGCCCGTCATCCCACGAGGCATTGTGCGGGTTGGGAATCTCCGCGGCGTCGTACAGCGCCACACGGTGGCCACGCCGCGCCAGCACCCATGCCAGCGTCAGCCCGGCAATGCCGGCGCCGACGATCGCCACGCGGCGCGGCGATGCGGCCCGGCCGGCAAGCCCGGCCGCGGCCGCATCGGGCATCGCCATCCCTCAGCCCTGCACGATGCCCCAGCGCGTGTTGAGCTCGTCGAAGAAGCCGCTGGCAAGCCGGATGGTGACCCACGCGTCGATGAAGCTCTTCCAGTTCGGGTCGCCGCCCGGCAGCAGGAACGCCATGGGGATCGGGTTGCGCGGCTTGTCGGCCAGGATCGAGGCCAGCTGCGGGTATTCCTTGGTCAGGAACGCTGCCTCGATCAGCGACGACATGGTGGCATCGACCCGGCCGCCCAACAGCTCCTGCCAGTCGCGCGCGGGGCTTTCCACCCGGCGCAGCGTGGCATTGGGCAGCGTCTGCTGCACGAACTGCTCCATCGTCGTGCCCAGCATGGTGCCGATGGTCACGCCGCGGTGGTTCAGGTCGGCCCAGTCGCGGAACTTCTGGGCGTTCGCCCGCGTGACCAGCGGCACGAAGGCGTTGCGGCCCCAGGGGATGCTGAACGATGCCGCCGCCGCCCGCGCGACGCTCATGGACGTGCCGGTGAACACGGCATCGTACTGGTTCGCCTGCAGCCCGTTGATCAGGGTGCGCCAGTCGGTGGCGACGAACTCGGCGCGCAGGTTCATGTCGGTGGCCAGCTGCTTCGCGCAGTCGATCTGGTGGCCGCGCAGCTCGCGTGAGGCGGCATCGCGGAAACTCATCGGGTTGAAGTCACCGGTGGTGCCGAAGCGGATCACGCCCGCCGCCTGCACTGCCGAAAGCCGCCCGCCCACGGGCGCGGCTTGCGCGCGCGCTTCGGAAACCAGGCCAAGGCCGCCGGCCATCAGGGCGGACAGAAGGGGGATGTCGCGTCGGTTCATGGGCTGGGCTCCCTGGTGATGAGAAGATCGGTCGTCGCGGCGATCGAGGCGGCGCGGGTGGCGGGCTCCAGCACAGCACTGTCCAGCACCGCACGCGCCACCGCCGCGCCGTGCGCGCGCAGCAGTGCGCGGTCATCGGCGGCGGGCGGCAGGCGGCTGATCGTATCCTGGCAAAAGGTGCCGATCGTGCCGGGGGCTTGCGCCGACTGCGCGGGCATCGCGCCGCTCTCGGCATGCGCGCGGATGCCGCGGCGCAGCAGCCGGCGCAGCATGGCGACGCCGCGGTCGGTGCTGGCCAGGTGCTCGGCCGCATGCACGGCGATGCTGCGCTGGCTGACCTGGGCGTCGTAGTCGCCGGGCCGACGCTGCCGGTCCTGGAACGTCTCGGCACCGTCCTGGCCCTCGAAATCGATGCTGCCGACACCGATCCTGTCCGGGCGGTCCTTGCCATCGGGGTCCAGGTGGCGGCCAAGGTGGCGAAGCCCGATCTGCAGGCTGTGGTGATCGTCCACCGGCACGATCCAGCGCGTCAGGCCGACGCGCTGGAACAGTTTCGGCTCGCGCGCGGCTTCCCAGATGGCGCCGGTCTGGTTCATGTTCGGCAGGCAGCATTCCACCGTGCGCGTCCAGACCATGTCGCCCCAGCGGCGCGACTGCACGTTCATCATGCCCAGCGGCGTGGCGACGAAGTCCAGCTCCTGCTCGGCTTCGTTGCTTCGGTCGAAATGGGCGCCGGCGTGGCGCGCATGCAGCCACACCACGTGCACGGGGTCTTGCGCATTCTCGAAGACCTGCAGCCAGTTGCAGGGAATCTCCAGCACGAACGGGGCGAGTTCCACGCGCGGATCGTGCAGCGTGTCGAAGCGCGGGAACGGGGCCACGCGCGCCGGATCGCCAAGCCAGGCGAACACCAGCCCGTGGCGTTCGATCGCCGGATAGGCGCCCTGGCGCACGTGGCGATACACGGCGGATCCCGGCGGCTCGGAACCGGCGGCCAGCAGGGTGCCGTCGATGTCGTACTGCCAGCCGTGATAGCAGCAACGGATGCCCTGCTGCTCGATACGCCCGAACGCCAGCGAAGCGCCACGGTGCGCGCAATGCGCATGCAGCAGTCCGACCCTGCCCAGGCCGTCGCGAAACGCGACCAGCGCCTCACCCATGATCGTCAGCGGCAGCGGCAGATCGCCGAGCTGGGTCGAAAGGCAAACTGGCTGCCAGGCCGCGCGCAGATACTCGCCGCACACGGTGCCGGGACCGACCGCGGTCAGTTCGGCATCCGCCGCTGGCGCGATCCGACCAGCCCGGCCACCATAGCGCGACGAAAGATCGCCTCCCGCCGCCCTATCCGTCCCGGACCCGTCCATGCCCCCATCGTCCATTGCCGCATCCTGCCCGCCCGGATGGGGGAGGCAAGGGCTTTTGCCGGCACGTTACCAAGTGATCGTGCTGTCATGCCTTGCACTTGGCGGGTGCGGCCAGAATTTCGGCTGGCATGTGGTCGATCCCCGCCTGCCGGCGGGTGCTTCCAACCTTGGCTTCATCCTGGAAGGCTTTTCGGCGACCATCCTGGTGTCCTTTGCGGCCATGGCGCTTTCCGTCGTGCTTGGCCTGCTGGTCGCGCTGCTGGGGGCGGCACGGGCGCGGCCGCTGCGCTGGTTCGCGCGCGGCTGGGTGGAAGGTTTTCGCTCGGTGCCGATCCTGGTGATGATCCTTTGGGTCTTCTACGGGCTGCCGATCGTCGCCGGCATCCGGTTTTCCGTGTTCGCCGCCGCGGTGCTGGCGATCGCGCTGTGCGATTCCGCATTCGAGGCGGAGATTTTCCGGGCCGGCATCCAAAGCGTCGAAGCCGGCCAGCGCGAGGCCGCCCGCGCGCTTGGCCTTTCGCCCTGGCACACCATGCGCTTCGTGGTGCTGCCGCAGGCGATCCGGCGCATCCTGCCGGCGCTGGGCAACCAATTCGTCTATGTGGTGAAGATGAGTTCGCTGGCCAGCGTCATCGGCCTGCCGGAGCTGACGCGCAAGGCCAACGAGCTGGTCGTCACGGTGTTCCGCCCGCTGGAGATCTACACCGTGCTGATCCTGGCCTACATGGTGCTGGTGCTGGCGATCAGCGCCGCCGTGCGCGCGCTGGAGCGGCGGCTGGCGATCGGCGAGCGGCGGCTTTCGCCCGGCACCGGCGGCCAGGTTGGGCGCGAGCCCGCATGATCATCCACCCGCCTGAAACCGCGATGTCGATGCCGGCGCGTCCATCCGGCAGGTTGGCGTTTTGCAGCAGCAGGTCGAACGGCATCAGCGTTCCCCCTTCACGAAAGGCTGCATCAGCGCGCGCGGGTAGTCGGCCTTGCGCGCCACCAGCACCAGTGCCGCGATCGAGAACACGAACGGCAGCATCAGGAACACCTGGCTGGGCACGAGGCCGCCCGCGAGTGTTTGCAGCCGCAACTGCCAGGCATCCAGCGCGCCGAACAGCATGGCCCCCAGCAGCGCCTTGCCCGGCCGCCACGAGGCGAACACGACCAGCGCAATGCACACCCAGCCGCGGCCGTTGATCATGCCGAAGAAGAACGCGTTGAACGCCGACATGGTCAGATAGGCCCCGCCGATCGCCATCAGCGCCGAGCCCGCCGCCAGCGCGCCCATCCGCAGCCAAGCGACCGACAGCCCCTGCGCATCGACTGCCGCCGGATTGTCGCCGACCGCGCGGATGGCCAGCCCCAGCGGCGTGCGGGCCAGCACCAGGGCGACGATCGCGACGCACGCGAAGGCAAGCCAGGTCAGCGCGGTCTGCTGCGCCAGCGCAGCACCCAGAACCGGGATCGCGTCCAGCAGGCCTGATCCCAGCGGCCGGAAAGGTTCGATGCGCGGCGGCGAAGTCACCGTCGGAAAGGCGACGCGATAGAAGAAATACGACGCGCTGGTCGCGAACAGCGTGATGCCGATGCCGGTGACGTGCTGCGACAGGCCCAGCAGCACGGTGAAGCAGCCATGCAGCAGCCCCAGCGCCGCGCCGATCAGCGCCGCGACCGCCACGCCGCCCCACAGCCCGGCGCCCAGATACACGGCAAGCCATCCGCCCATGGCGCCGGCGACAAAAATGCCCTCGATCCCCAGGTTGAGCACGCCAGCCCGCTCGCAGATCAGCGCGCCCAGCACGCCGAAGATCAGCGGCGTGGCAATGCGCATCGCTGCCGCCCAGAAATTGGGCTGGGTCAATATCTCCAGCGCCTCGGTCATCGGAAACGCACTTGCCAGCGGGTGAACAGCGATCCCAGCAGCACGCACAACAGCGCCAGCGCCACCACCAGGTCGGCGAAGTAGTTGGAGACTCCCAGCGTGCGACTCATCGTGTCGGCGCCGACGAAGACTCCGGCGACGAACAGCGCGGCCGGCACCACCGCCAGCGGGTTCAGTCCCGCCAGCATGGCGACGACGATGCCGGCATAGCCGAAGCCGGGCGACAGGTCGCTGGTGAGATACCCCTTCAGGCCGGCCACCTCGCTGACCCCTGCAAGGCCGGCCAGCGCGCCGCTGATCAGGCCGGTCTTCACCAGGGTTTCGGGCACGGCGATACCGGCGAAGCGGGCGGCGTTGGCATTGCCGCCGACCGCGCGCATCTCGAACCCCAGCACGGTGGCGCGCTGCAACACCGCGACCAGCAGCGCGGCGGCCAGCGCCAGCAGCAGCCCGGCATGCACCCGCATCGGAGCGGCCAGGCGGGGCAGAATGCCGTGGTCCAGGATCGGCTCGGACTGCGGCCAGCCCATGCCCATCGGGTCCTTGAGCGCGCCTTCCAGCATCATCTGCACGAACAGCAGGATGATGAAGTTCAGCAGCAGCGTGGTCACCACCTCGTCCACGGCGAGCCTTGCCTTCAGCAGCGCCGGACCCAGCATCACCAGCGCACCTGCCAGCGCTCCGGCCGCGAGGATGATCGGCACGAGCAGCCAGCCTGGCGCATCGACCCGGCCAGCACCGATCGCCACGGCCGCCAGCGCACCGGCATAGAGCTGGCCCTCGGCGCCGATGTTCCACAGCCTTGCGCGGAACGCGACGGTCGCCGCCAGGCCCGTGAAGATCAGCGGCGTCGCCCGGGTCAGCGTTTCGGTCAGCGCGAAGCCCGAGCCCGCCGCCCCCTGCAGCAGCAGAATGGCCGCGCGCAGCAGCGGCGCGCCGGTGACGCTGAGCAGCGCCAGTGCCAGCAGCAGTGCGGCAGCGCCGGCGGCGACCGGCACACCAACCAGCAGCAGCAGCGAGGTGTTCGCGCGCGGCTCGAACCGGATCATGCGGCCGGCCGGAAGGCGCCGCCCTGCTCGCCCGACATGGCAAGGCCGATGCTGGCCACATCCAGTTTCGCCGCATCGATCGCGGCGGTCAGGCGGCCTGCATGCATCACGGCGATGCGGTGCGACAGCGCGAACAGTTCTTCAAGATCCTCCGAGATCAGCAGCACGCCGGCGCCATCCTGCGCAGCCTGGCGCAGGCGCCGGTGGAATTCTGTGCTGGCGCCGACATCCAGACCGCGCGTCGGCTGGTCGGCCAGGATCAGTTTCGGCGCGCCGGCCATGGCGCGGGCCAGCAGCAGTTTCTGAATGTTGCCGCCGGACAGCAGTCGCAGTCTTGCATCCGGCCCGGGAGCCCGGATGTCGTACTCGACGATGGCTTGCCGCGCGGCGCTGCGCATCGTGCCGTGGTGCAGCAGGCCCAGCCGCGAGAACGGGCGCTGCCGCCGCCGCTCGATCGCGAGGTTCTCGGCCAGCGTCATGTCGGCGACCATGCCGTCGCGATGCCGGTCCTCGGCCAGGCGGCCCACGCCATCTTCACTGCGTTGCGCGGGCGTCGCCGCCCCGTTGCGCCCGCACACGGTGATGGTCCCCGATGAGGGCGCGGCAAGTCCGGCGACCAGCCGCGCCAGCGTCGCCTGGCCGTTGCCGGAAACCCCCGCGATTCCGACGATCTCGCCCGCGCGCACTGCAAGCGTCGCATCCAGCAGCCGCTCGCGCCCCTGGCCGGCCGAGACGCCGCACAGCGCCGCTACCGGCGCACCTGGCTCTGAGGCGGCGGGGCGTTCGCTCGCGATCGCGTGCCCGACCATCAGCTCGGCGATCAGCGCGCGGTCGGCGCCGGCGACGGGACGGTCGGCAACCTTGCGGCCGCCGCGCAGCACCACCAGGCGGTCGGCGAGCGCCAGTACCTCGTTCAGCTTGTGGCTGATGAAGATGATGCCCATTCCCTGTTCCGCGAGACCCCGCAGCACATCGAACAGGCCCGAAACTTCCTGCGGGGTCAGCACCGCGGTCGGCTCGTCCAGCACCAGCACGCGGGTGCCGCGCGACAGCGCCTTCAGGATCTCGATGCGCTGCCGGGCGCCAACGCCCAGCCTGTCCACCCGCTCATCCAGCGGTGCCGCCAGCCCCGTGCGGGCCATCAACTGTTCCAGCCCGCGCCGTGCCGCGCGTCGGCCGAGACCAAATCCCCACCAGGGTTCCTGCCCGATCAGCACGTTCTCGAACCCGGTCAGGTTCTCGGCCAGGGTGAAATGCTGGTGCACCATCCCGATGCCGGCCGAAAGCGCCGCCTGCGGCGAACCGGGCGGAAGCCTCGCGCCCTCGACCAGTACCTCGCCCGCATCGGCGACATAGTGGCCGAACAGGATGTTCATCAGCGTGGTCTTGCCGGCGCCGTTCTCGCCCAGCAACGCGACGATCTCGCCGGCCTCCACGGCAAGATCGATCGCGTCGTTGGCGAGCAGCGTGCCGAAACTCCGCGTGATGCCGCGGAGTTCCAGCAAGGTCGTGACGCTCAAAGCGTTGAGCGCGGCTCGGCGTCGTTGACGTTGACCCGGAACGCGCCCTCCAGGATGTCCTTCTCCTTGGCCTTCACCATGTCGATCACGGCCTGCGGTACCAGCGCGGGGTCCAGCGGGGACAGACTGGCCCCGCCATGCGCCATGTACGAATAGACGCCGTAGTCGGCCGGCTCGAACGTGCCTGCCAGCACGTTCTTCACCACGCGGTCGATGGTCGGTTCCATGTGCCAGAGCGCGCTGGCCAGGATCACGCCGGGATACTGCGCGGCGGTGTCGATGACGTTGCCGATCGCCTTCACGCCGCGTTCCTTGGCCGCGTCGGTCACGCCGAAGCGCTCGGCGTACATCACGTCGGCCTTCTTATCGATCATCGCGAAGGCGGCTTCCTTGGCCTTCGGCGGGTCGTACCAGGAATTGATGAAGCTCACCAGGAACTTTGCATTCGGATTGACCGACAGCGCGCCTTCCATGAAGGCATGCATCAGCCGGTTCACCTCCGGAATGGCATAGCCCCCGACCAGGCCGATGATGTTGGTGGTGGTGGCCTTGCCCGCCACCATGCCGGTCAGGAACGACGGCTCGTGGATGAAATTGTCGAACACCGCGAAGTTCGGCTTGGAAGGCTGGAATGACGAGCCGAGCAGATAGGCGATCCTCGGGAAGTCCGCCGCGACGCGGCGGGCAGCGCGTTCCACCGCAAATGCCTCGCCCACGATCAGGTCGCTGCCTTCCGTCGAGTATTGCCGCATCACCCGCTCGTAGTCGGTGTTGGCGACGTTCTCGCTCCATTTGTAGGTGATGTCGCCACGGTCCTTGGCGGCATTCAGCGCCTTGTGGATGCGCGAGACCCATTGCTGCTCGACCGGCACGGTGTAGATGGCGGCGACCTTCAGCGGGCGTGCGGGCGCCTGGGCGAAAGCCGGGCCGCCCCCGACGCCGGCCAGCAACGCCGTCCCGCCGGCAATGCGCAGCAGGTCTCGGCGATCCAAAGTAGAAGGCAGCGTGGGCGTGGCGTGGTGAGGCATGGTGGACATCTCCCTGGCTTGCTGTGGCAGCGCTGTCGCGGCAGCCGCATCCGCTTTGCAGCAGGCGGCCCCGCCTGGAAAGCAAATTCAATACCAGGGCATCCAAGTTCGGCCGACCCGGCGCCGGCCTTGCCACGCCGTGCTGCAGCGGGGAGGACGACTGCGCAAGGCTGGCCGCCGCAGAGCGGCCTCGGGGCGTTGCGCGGCAGGCGCAGCCATGGCGATCGTTCCAGTGCCATGACACAGTTCGACCATCACATGCCGCGCCATTGCCGCCTGACCTGCTGCGAGATTGCCTGCAACTGCCGTGGGGGGCGCCCATGCGCCTGAAGGACAGGATCGCCCTGGTCTTCGGTGCCGGGTCGGTCGGACCTGGCTGGGGCAACGGCAAGGCGACGGCAACGCTGTTCGCCCGCAACGGCGCCCACGTGACCTGCATCGACATCAACCTGGCCGCGGCACAGGAAACCGCAGCCCTGATCCGCGAGGAAGGCGGTTCGGCCGCGGCGCTGGCCTGCGACGTCACCAGCGCGTCGGCTGTCGCCGCGGTCGTGCGCGACGTGGCCGCGACCCACGGCCGCATCGACATCCTGCACAACAATGTCGGCTACGCAGCAATGGGCGGACCCATCGAGATGGAGGAGACCGCCTGGCAGAAGGCCTTCGACCTCAACGTGAAGGGCTGCTTCCTGACCTGCAAGCACGTGCTGCCGCACATGCTGGCAAGGCGATCCGGCGCCATCGTCAATGTCTCATCGGTCGCGGCGATCCGCTACACCGGCTATCCCTATCCTGCGTACTATGCGGCCAAGGCGGCGGTGAACAACTTCACCATGGGCATTGCCCTGCAATACGCGAAGGCTGGCATCCGCGCCAACGCGATCATGCCGGGCCTGATGAACACGCCGCTGATCCATCAGCAGATTTCCGGCCAGTACGCTGACGCAGCCGAGATGGTGGCCGCACGCGACGCCGCCTGCCCCATGGGCCGCATGGGCACCGCCTGGGACGTGGCGCACGCCGCCCTGTTCCTGGCCTCGGACGAGGCCGCCTACATCACCGGCGTCAGCCTGCCGGTCGATGGCGGGCTTTCCTGCCGGGTCGCGTGACCGGAGCGCACAACATGATCCGCGCCGCGCGCGCCGCCGCACCGAAGGTGCAGCAGACCGTACGCCAGCACCGCTCGGTCAGAACCGCATGGTCAGCGCGGGTACGTCGCTGATTGCGAGCAGCAGGGCGATCGCCACCGCGAAATAGGGTCCCAGCGCCCGGGTGGTCTCGCCCATGCTGCTGCCCGCGATCGTCGATGAGGTGGACAGCGTGGTGCCCACCGGCCTTCCGCGACACCAACTGGCAGGTCATCGAGGTTGACGGCCACGACATCGACGCGGTGGACGCGGCACTGATGCTTGCGAAGCACGACCCGCGCCCAAGCTTCATTGCCTGCCGCACCACCATCGGCCGTGGGCTGCCGGGCGTGGAGGGCACGCGCGCCGCGCACAGCGACAGGCGAGGCGACGCCCGCGATCATCGACGCGGCACGCAAGGCGCTGGACTGGCCGCACCCGGCCTTCACCCTGCCGAACGACGTGCGCTGAGGCAGCGCAGCCAGCACGGCTCAGGCCTGGCGCGCGATGCCCAGGAAGCGGCTTTGCATCCCGGCATCCGCCGCCAGCGCGGCACTTGCCATCCGCGCGACGATGCGGCCGTTCAGCATGACCGCGACCTCGGGGCAAACGCGGCCGGCGATCGCCAGCTTCTGCTCGACCAGCAGGATGCGCATGCCGTCCTGCGCAAGCCCTGCCAGCACCGAACACAGGTGCTCGACGATCACCGGCGCCAGGCCCTCGCTGGGCTCGTCCAGGATCAGCAGCCGCGGTTCGGTCAGCAGCCCGCGGCCGATCGACAGCATCTGCTGCTCGCCGCCGGAAAGCTGGCTACCGCCGTTGCGCCTTCGTTCGGCAAGGCGGGGGAAGATTTCGTAGATCCGCTCGATGCTGAATTTTCCGCCGGGCCTCGCCACCAGCTTCAGATGCTCGTGCACCGAAAGCGAGGGGAAGCAGCGCCGCCCCTGCGGCACCAGCGCGATCCCCCGCCGCGCCACGCGGTGCGCGGGGCGCCCGGCCAGCTCCTCGCCGTCGAAGCGGATACTGCCGGCGCTGGCAGGCAGCATGCCGGCGATGGCGTAGCACAGCGTGGTCTTGCCCATGCCGTTGCGGCCGACCAGTGCCAGCGGCACCTGCGGCAGGTCGAGTTCGATGCCGTGCAGGATGTGCGCGCGGCCGATATGCACATCGAGGTCGCGGATCGCCAGCATCAGTGCGTGGCTTCGCCAAGGTAGATGGCGCGCACCACCGGATCGTCCTGGATGGCATCCGGCGTGCGTTCGGCCACCACCTCGCCATCGCGCATCACGGTGACCAGCTCGCTGACGGCAAGGGCCACATCCATGTCATGCTCGATCATCACCAGCGTCACCGCGCGCGACAGGCCCTGCAGCAGCGCGACCAGTTCGGGCCGCTCGGTCGGCGAAAGCCCGGCGGCGGGTTCATCCAGCATCAGCACGCGCGGCGACTGCGCCAGTGCCATGCCGATTTCCAGTTGCCGCCGCTGCCCGTGCGACAGCGCGCCAGCCGGATGATCGAGCAGGTGGCCGATGCGCACCTGGGCGGCAGCGTGCTCGGCCGCCTGCATGGCTGCACCATTGCGGCGCGGCCGCATGGCCGAGAAGCGCCCCACGCGGGCGCCCTGGACCGCCACGAACAGATTCTGCCGCACTGTCAGCCCACCGAACGGCATGCTGGTCTGGTACGTGCGGCCCACGCCCAGCCGCGCGCGCCGCCAGGCGGGCAGCGCCGACACGTCCTGGCCGAACAGCCGCACGTCGCCGGCGCTGGGCGGGAAGTCGCCGCAGATCACGTTGAACAGCGTGGTCTTGCCGGCGCCGTTCGGGCCAAGGATCGCACGGCGCTGGCCGGCCGGCACCGTAAGCGTCACGTCGCGCACCGCCGCCAGCCCGCCGAAGCGACGGGTGACGGCGGCAAGCGAAATGGCGGGGTGGTCCGCCATCGCCCTCAGGCCGGGATGGCGGCGCAGCTGGCAGGGTTGTCACGGCTGGCCGAGCCGAGCGCCAGGAACCTGTCCTGCGGCAGGCCCAGGGTCTGCGTGATGTTCTCGAACTTCGTGACCTGCTCGGTGCGCAGCTGGCCGCCGCGCTCGACCACCTTGCGGATGAAATTGGCGCCGATGGCCTGGCGGTTGTGGTCGAGCTTCACGGTGGTGCCCATCGGCGTGGTGAAGGAAAGCCCGGCCAGCGCGCGCTGGAATGCCGCCTGGTTGCCGGAAAGGTCGCCGTTCACCTGCGCCAGCGCCATCAGCACCGCCTGCGTGTTGATGTAGTAGTGCACGCCGTTGATCGACGGCGACTGCAGCCCATCGGTGAACCGGCGGCGATAGCGCTGCACGAAATCAACCCAGGTCGGCTCCTCGGAATCATCGACGAAGGGGCCGGCCGAGATCATGCCGTTCATCAGGCGGCGGTGCGGGCCGCGCGCCGACATCACGGTCTGGTCCGCGGTGACCGGGCCGGCGATGATCGGCAGTTGGCCGCCGGCCTGCGCATACTGCGTCAGGAACGCCAGCGCATCGGTGCCGCCATGGATGACCACCAGGCCCTTCGCCTCGCGCGGGATGCGGGCGATGACGCTGGCGTAGTCGCTGGTGCCCAGCGGCGACCAGAGTTTCGTCAACTCGCCGCCGGCGCGGCAGAACTCCAGCATGAAGGCGAAGACCTGCGTGTACGGGAACGCGTAGTCACCCGCGACGAGCGCGACGTTCTTGATGCCCATGGTCTGCGCCACATACGTGCCCAGGCCAAAAATCCACTGGCCGCCATCGGTGTTGAAGCGGAAGAAGTTGGGCGAGACGTCGCGCAGCGTGGTGTCGGCCGCGGCACTCTGGCCGTTGACGATGGTGCGGCCGGTCAGCGTGCGGGAGTAGTCGCGCAGCGCCAGGCCCTCGGCGCCCGAAAGCGGGCCGACGATGATATCGACATTGTCCTGCTCGATCAGCTTGCGGGCGCGGGCCAGCGCGACGTCGGCCTGGGCGTTGCTGCTTTCACGGATCCACTCGATGCGGCGGCCGCCGACGGTGAAGTTGGCTGCCTCCAGCGCCAGTGTCATGCAGCGATAGGCATCCTGCCCGCCGGCGGCGAAAGGGCCTTCCAGGGTTGCGATCGACCCCAGGCGGATCGGGCGGTCGGCCTGCGCGCGCACCAGTGCGGGTGCGGCGAGCGTGCCCAGGGCGGCCGCGGCCAGGGTGCGGCGGCGAAGAATTGTCTGCATCGTCTCCTCCATCTCTCCGCCCCGGTTGGTTGTGCCGTCCGCCCTCGGGGCCGAAGCGGACGGGCGATGGGTCACGGCTTCGGTGCCACGGCCTGTGCGGGTGGCGCGATCACGCCGAGTGCGGTGCGCAGCGCCTGGCGGGCGCGCGCCAGCAGGCCCAGCACGCCATCCGGCGACAGCACCACCACACCCAGGAACACCGCGCCGACCAGCGTGTTGAAGCGCTCGCGGTCGTAGAGATCGGCCGCGAAGGTATCGAGCAGCATGAACAGTAGTGCCCCGATGAAGGCGCCCACCGGGTGGCCCAGCCCGCCGATCACCGCCATCACCAGCGTGTTCACGGTGGCACCCAGCCCGATCGAGCCGGGCGAGATGCCGATATTGTAGAAGCAAGCCATCACCCCGCCGGCACCGGCGATGAAGCCCGCGACGCCGAACGCCGCGATCCGGTGCAGCGCGTTGCGATAGCCCAGCGAGGCAAGCCGCCGCGGCGCATCGCGCAGCCCCTGCAGCGCGAGGCCGAACGGCGTTTGGAGCAGCCACACCACGCCCAGGTAGCAGGCAGCGGCGACCGAGAGCGCGGTGAAGTAGAACAGCTGCGGGTCGCGGAACGGCCGGCCGAAGACCACCGGGCCGACGACGCCGCGGATGCCTTCGAAGCCGTTGAACAGTGCCGTGTTCGACTGCACGAACAGCGTGATGCCCATGGCCAGCGCCAGGGTGATCATCAGCAGGTAGATGCCCTGCGTGCGCACCGCGACTGCGCCGATCAGCAGGCCGGCCAGCGTCGCCGCGACCAGGGCCGCGGGGATGGCGATGGCGTAGCTCCAGCCAAAACCCAGCGGCGTGGCATCCGGCGCCAGCACCGCCACCGCGTAGCCGGCGACGCCCGCGACCGTCATCTGTGCGAGGCTCACGAACCCGCCGGCGCTGGCCAGGAAGGTCAGCGACAGCACGATGGTGCCATAGACCAGCGCGCGGCCAAGGATGTTGGCGACCCAGAAGGGCGGCAGCAGCCAGGGTGCAGCAGCCAGCAGCGCCAGTACGGCAAGGGTCAGGATGGTGCGGGCGCGTGTGCTCATGCCCGCCCCAGCAGGCCCTGCGGCCGGATCGCCAACACCACCACCATGATCGCGAAGGTCAGGATCACGGAATAGACGGGTGCGACCGCCTGGCCCCACTGCTCGGCCATGCCGACCAGCAGTGCGCCCAGCGCGGTGCCCTGGATCGAGCCCAGGCCGCCGACGATCACCACCACCAGCGACGAGATCAGGAATTTCACGTCCGCGCCCGGCCCGAAGGGCTGTGCCGAGCCGCCGATCACTCCGGCAAGGCCGGCAAGGCCCGCGCCCAGCGCGAACACGGCCAGGTTCACCAGGGGCACGTTGACGCCAAGGCCGCCCAGCATCGCCCGGTCATCGACGCCGGCACGGATCATCAGGCCGAGCTTGGTCGCGTTCAGCAGCAGCCACAGGCCGATGCCGACCGAAAGCGCGACGCCGATCTGCACGAGGCGGAACGTGGGATAGCCACCGATCAGCGGCAGGCGGGTGGAGCCGAACAGCGCATCGGGCGGAAAGAACTGCACTGCGAGACCACCGAACTGCGCCAGCAGCTGGTCCGCCGCGATGATGGAAACGCCAATGGTCACCAGTGCCTGGCGCAGCTCCTGGCCCTGCATCCAGCCCAGCAGGCCGATCTGCAACAGCACGCCCGCCGCCGCCGCCGCGATGATGCCGGCGCCGAGGCCGACATACCACGCGAAGGCGTTGTCGTTGTCGTACAGCGGCCCGAACGCCAGGTACCCGCCATAGGCGCCGATCAGGAACAGCGTGCCGTGCGCCATGTTGACGGTGCGCATCAGGCCGAAAATCAGGCTGAAGCCGCTGGCGACGACGAAGTACAGCGCCGCCAGCGTCAGCCCGTTCAGCGTCACCGTCGCGGCGAGCTGCCCGGTCATTGCTCAGACCGGCTCGTTCACGCGGCCATACCGGGCGACGCGCAGTTCGGCCTGGCGGGCGTGGCCGACAAAGCCTTCCAGGTGGCACAGCCGGGCGCAGATCGCGCCGATCCGTGCCGTGGCCGCGGGGCTGACGCGCTGGAAGGTGTGGGTCTTGATGAACTTCCCCACCCACAGCCCGCCAGTGTAGCGACCAGCCCGCCCGGTCGGCAGCGTATGGTTGGTGCCGATCACCTTGTCGCCGTACGCGACATTGGTTTCGGCCCCCAGGAACAGTGCGCCATAGCCGGTCATGCGCGACAGGAACCAGTCAGGCTCGCGCGTCAGCACCTGCACGTGCTCGATGGCGAGGTCGTTCGCCACGCGCAGCATCTCGGCATCGTCCTCGCAAAGGATGATCTGGCCGTAGTCGCGCCAGCTGGCGCTCGCATTGGCGGCGGTGGAGAGCGTGGCGAGCTGGCGTTCGATCTCGGCCGGCACGGCGGCCGCGAGTTCGGCGCTGGTGGTGACCAGGATGGCGGGCGAGTTGATACCGTGCTCGGCCTGGCCCAGCAGGTCGGTGGCCGCCATCTCGGCGTCGCAGGTCTCGTCGGCGATCAGCAGGGTCTCGGTCGGGCCGGCGATCAGATCAACGCCGACCCGGCCGAACAGCTGGCGCTTCGCCTCGGCGACATATGCGTTCCCTGGACCGACCACCATGGCGACCGGGGCGATGCTCTGCGTGCCGATGGCCGCGGCCGCGATCGCCTGCACGCCGCCCAGGCAGTAGATCTCGTCGGCACCCCCCAGATGCATGGCGGCGACCACCGCGGGGTTGGGCCGGCCGTCGAAGGGCGGAGAGAGCGCGATCACCCGCGGCACGCCGGCGACCTTTGCCGTCACCACGCCCATGTGCGCCGAGGCCACCAGCGGGAACTTGCCGCCCGGCACGTAGCAGGCGACCGATTCCACCGGGATGTTGCGGTGGCCCAACACCACGCCCGGCAGGGTCTCGACCTCCAGGTCGTGCATAGATGCGCGCTGCGCCTCGGCGAAGCGGCGCACCTGTTCCTGCGCGAACATGATGTCGGCGACGGTGCGGGCGGAAAGTTCATTCAGGCACGCCTCGATCTCGGCCTCGCCCAGGCGGAACGCCTTGGGCGACCACGTGTCGAACGTCGCGCTGTATTCGCGCACGGCCGCATCGCCGCGCGTCTCGATGTCGTCGATGATGCCGGTGACCGTGTCGCGCACGGCCTTGTGGTCGGCCGCGCGCAGCTCCGCCGTGCGGCCGGATTTGAGAATCTTCGCCATGGTCGATCTGCTCCTGTGTCAGCCCACGCCTGCCATTGGGGCGGCGAGCGGGCCGGCGGTGTCTGCACCAAGGTGCTGCTCAGCGGCAACGCCGGCGGCATAGTCGGCGCGCACCGCCTCGGGCGCGGTCGGCAGGATCGGGAAGTCCCACCAGCCCACCACCTCGGCCGCAGCGACGCTGGCATCGCGGGTGATCGAGACCTCGACCAGCGCCGGCGCCTTGGCGTCCAGCGCGCGCTGCAGCACCGCGCCCAGGTCCGCGCCATCATCGACGCGCCAGGCGGCATCCATGCCGAATGATTTCGCGAGTGCCACGAAATCGACCGAGTAGGGATCGTTGTTGCCGCGGTGCTTTGAAAACTCGCTGCCCAGGTGGCGGCCCATCAGCCAGTTCTGGCCGTCGCGGATGCTGACATAGCCCTTGTTGTTCAGGATCATGAACACCACCGGGATGTCGTGCATCACGCACACAGCGAGCTCCTGCACGGTCTGCATGAAGTCGCCATCGCCGATGATGCACACCACCGGCACGTCGGGCCTGGCAAGCTTCGCGCCGATCGCCGCGGGCATCGCGAAGCCCATCGCGCTGAACGACCCGCTGGTGATGTGGGTGCGCGGCTCGTAGACAGGGAAAGCCTGCTTGGTGCTGCTTTGCGGGTGGCCGCTGCCGACCGTGACGATGCCGTGGCGCGGCAGCACTTTTCGAAGCTCGGCCAGCGCCCGCAGCATGGTGGTGGGTGAACCCGCATGGTTGCGACGGGCGGCGAGGGTCTGCTCCCATTCGCCCTTCAGCTTGGCCAGTTCATCCAATTGCGCCGAGCGCTTTGCCCGCGCCGCGGTGGCCTGGCTTGCGGAAATGCCGGCCAGGATGTCGGCCAGCACGGACTTCACGTCGCCGACCACACCGACCTCGGCCGGATAGTTCTTGCCGATCTCGCGCGCGTCGATATCGACCTGGATCAGCTTGCCGGGCGGCAGCGAGAAGGTGACGCCGCGCCGCCACGATGATGCCGACCAGTCGGTGAAGCGGCAGCCCAGCGACAGCACCACATCGGCGGTGGACGACAGCGTGTTGCCGGGGCGCGAGCCGGGCCAGCCGGCCGTGCCGGCATTCAGTGCATGGTCCTCCGGAAAGGCACCCTTGCCGTTCCAGGTGAACACCACGGGGATGGACAGCGCCTCGGCCAGTTTGCGCAGCTCGGCCGAGGCGTTCGACGTGATCGCGCCACCGCCGGCGACGATCACCGGCCGCTCGGCCGCAAGCAGCAGCGCGATCGCCGCCTCGATCGCCAGCGCATCGGCGCGGGGGCGCCCGACCGGCAGGCGCTTCGCCAGCTCGGCCACGTCGATGTCGGTGCCTTCGACCTGCACGTCCAGCGGCACTTCCACATGCACCGGGCCAGGGCGGCCCGACAGCATGGCGTTGAAGGCGCGGTGCATCACGAACGGCACCTGGTCGGCGCGGATCACGTCGAAGCTGCGCTTGGTGACGGGCTGCACCACCTTGGTGAAGTCGCTGCCGTCGTTCGACCGGTCCATCTCCTGCATCACGCCGTGGGCACGCATGTGGGTGGCTGCACTGCCTGTCAGCAGCAGCAGCGCGGTGCTGTCGCAATGCGCGGTGGCAAGGCCGATCACGGTGTTGGTGGCCCCCGGCCCGATCGAGGTCATCGCACAGCCCGGCTGGCCGGTGACGCGGTAGTGCGCATCGACCATCGCGACGGCGGTCTGTTCATGCATGACCTGGATGAAGGGCAGCGCCGAGACGGGATCGTGCAGCGCATCCATCAGTGACCAGTTGCCGTGGCCGGGCAGGCCCGCGACATAGGGCACGCCATAGGTCTTGAGGGCCTTGCCGATGATCTGGCCGGCGGTGAGGTGCATGGATGCGTTCTCCCGTTGCAGCAATATTCCATTCTTTGACGCAAAATTTCCATGGAATTTGCAGCAAGTCAAGCGTGGCCTGCCGCAGCCGGCGCTCCCTACCCTGGCATGTTTCGGCGCCGTTCCCTGCGGTGTTTGGTGGCGCCGACCCGTCCATGCAAAACTGCTGCAAGTTGCAGCGAGTCGCGCAGCCGAGGAGGCGCATGGCCGATTCCCTTCCAGCCGACGCTTCGGCACCCAGCTCTGCAGGATCAAGCGGGCGCATCACCATCCGCCAGGTGGCCGAAGCGGTGGGGGTCGCCGAATCCACCGTCTCGCGGGCGCTGGCGGGGCATCCGGCCGTGCGGGAATCAACCCGCGCCGCGGTGCTGGAAGCTTCGCGCCGGCTGGGCTATCCAGCGCGCAAGCCTGCCCTGCCGCAGCCCGCCCTGCTGCCCGCGCGCGGCGACTCACGCGCCGTGGGCGTGGTGGTGGCCGCGCTGCAGAACCAGTTCTTCCCGTTCTTCGTGGACTACCTGCACGATGCGCTGCGGGCGCTCGGTTTCCACATGACGCTGATCATCGACGACTTCGCCCGCGCCGGCGCCTCCTCGGCGTTCGAGCCGCTGTTCCGCCGCTACCTGGCCGGCGTGGTGCTGGCCACCGCCACCACCGACAGCCGCATCGCCGTTGCGCTGCACGAAGCCGGCATCCCGCTGGTGCTGGCAGTGCGTTCGGTCGATGGGCTGGAGGCGGATTGCGTGCAGATCGACAACGTGATGGCGGGCGAACTGGCGGCACAGCATCTGCTGGAACTGGGCCATACACGGTTCGGCTTCGTCATGGGCCCGCCCAATACCTCGACCTCGCGCGAGCGGCTTCTGGGCGCGCGCCGCGCCATCGCCGCGCAGGGGCTGCTGCTGGATGAAGCCGCGATCCTGCCCGGCGCCTATACCCACGCCAGCGGCTATTCCGGCGTCACCCAGCTGCTGGCCGCGCCCGACCCGCCGACTGCGATCATCTGCGGCAACGACACGGTGGCGATCGGCGGGCTGGAAGCCGCGCGGCGCCATGGCGTGGCGGTGCCGGGGCGGCTTTCCATCATCGGCTTCGACGACATCCCGATGGCCGGTTGGGCCATGATCGGCCTGACCACCGTGCGCCAGCCGATGGCCGAGATGGCGGCCACCGCCGCCCAGCGCCTGGCCGAGCGCATCGCCGGCGGCAACCGGCTGCCGCCGCGGCGCGACCTGCTGCCGGTCAGCCTGGTGCAGCGCGGCTCCACCGGACCCACGCCGGACTGATCGGCGGCGTCGGCGTTACCGGCGCAGTCGCTTTGCCCCGTGCGTGCGGCCCATCAGCGCCGCAAGCCGCGGCCCTGCCGCCCGCCGTGCCGCGGCCTCGATGGCGCGGTAATCGGCCACCAGGTTGCGCCCGGCGTCGGTCAGCGTGGCGCCGCCGCCGCGATAGCCGCCAGGGCTTGCCGCGACCACCGCCAGCCCGATCAGCGTGTTCAACGCGTCAACCAGGTCCCAGGCGCGCTTGTAGCTCATGCCAAGCGCCCGGCCCGCGGCCGAGATCGACCCTTCCCGGTCGATCGCCTCCAGCAGGGCGATCTTGCCGGGACCGATCCGCCCCCGCGGCAGGTCGATGCGCAGGCTGAGCGCACCACGACCCATGCCGGGCGGTGGCGCATCACGCGATGCGGCCTGCCCGACCACCTCAGCCCCGCGCCACCATGGGGCGTAAGCCCCGGCTCACGCGACGCCGACCATCACGTCGGAAGCCTTCACCACGGCGCTGGCCTGCATGCCTGGCGCCAGCGCCAGCTCGTCCACCGCGTCATTGGTGATCGCGGCGGTCACCACCACGCCGTTGCCGAGATCGATGCGCACATGCGCGGTGGTGGCACCCTTCCTCACCTCGATGATGGTGCCGGGCAGCACGTTGCGGGCAGAAAGCTTCATGGTCGTTGCCTTTCACTGTGGTGCAGCATGCGCGCAGGCTGGCCGATCGGCGTGTCGGGGCATCGCATGGTCGAAGGTGACCGCCTTGACCACGGCCCACAGCGCCATGCCGGGCGCCAGGCCCAGCCGCGGCACGCTGTCCTGCGTGACGCGCGCAAGCATGGTGGTCGGGCCGACCGCCAGGCGCAGGAAAACCTCGTGCGCGGTCGGGCTGCCGCTGATGCCGTGCAGCGTGGCCGGCAGGATGTTCTGCGTCGAGATGCCGCGTGGCAGCTCGGTGGCAACCGCAATGTCGCGCGCGCGCAGCCGGATTCGCGCACCGGTCCCGACCGGTTCAGGCCTGAGCGGCACCAGGAACCTGCCGCCGGCGAAGTCGAGCGCCGTCAGACCGCGCGCCCGATCATGAGCCGCGACCGTGCACGCAATCAGCACGCCGGCATCGCGCCGTGCCGCCAGCGGCAGGTCGGTGCGCACGGCCAATGCCTCGACCGCGCCCGCCGCCAGCACCCGCCCGGCCTCCAGCAGCACCAGGTGGTCGGCCAGCGCATCGACCTCGTCCAGCGCGTGCGTGACGTAAAGGATGGGAATGCGCGCGCTGTCGCGCAGGCGGGCCAGGAAGGGCAGCACCTCGGCCCGTCGCGCCCCGTCCAGCGCCGCCAGGGGTTCGTCCATCAGCAGCAGGCGCGGGCGCGCCAGCAAGGCGCGACCAAGTGCCACACGCTGGCGTTCCCCGCCGGACAGCCGGCCGGGGCGGCGCGCCAACAGCGCGGCGATGCCCAGCAGCGCCACCACCTCGTCGAAGCCGGGCCCGTCGGCATCGCGGGGCGCGCGGCGCATGCCGTAGCGCAGGTTGGCGGCGACGCTGAGATGCGGAAACAGCTTCGCGTCCTGGAACACCACGCCGCAGCGGCGCCGTTCGGGCGGCACGAACACACCGGCCGCGCTGTCCAGCAGCACCCTGCCCTGCAGCACCACCTGCCCGGCCTGCGGCCGCAGCAGGCCCGCCACGGCGTCCAGGATGGTGCTTTTGCCGCATCCGGACGGGCCGAACAGGGCAGTCACGCCGGTTTCGGGCGCCGTGAAGGCGGCTTCCATCGCGAAGCCGTCGGGTCCGAAGCGATGCCGCAGCGTCACCGCCAGCATCAGCCGCGCCCGAGCAGACGATGCATGCGGCGCGCGATCAGCTCGGCCAGCAGCAGCAGGGTGATGGCAAGGCCAAACGACACCAGCGCCAGCCGCGCCGCCGTGGCCTCGCCGCCTGGGGTCTGCGTCGCGCTGTATATGGCCAAAGGCAACGTCTGGGTCTCGCCGGGGATGTTGCTGGCGAAGGTGATCACGGCGCCGAACTCGCCCAGGCCGGCGGCGAAGGCGGTGACGGCGCCGGCCAGGATGCCGGGCGACATCAGCGGCAGCGTCACCGTGACGAAGCGGTCCAGCGGGCCGGCACCCAGCGTGCGCGCGGCCGCTTCCAGCCCGATATCGACATGCTCCAGCCCCAGCCGCACGGCGCGCACGATCAGGGGAAAGCTCATCACCGCGGTTGCCAGCGCAGCGCCATCGGTGGTGAACACCAGGCGCACACCGAACCATTCGAACAGCGGCGCGCCGATCGGACCCCGGATGCCGAACAGCATCAGCAAGCCCCATCCGACCACCACGGGCGGCACCACGAGCGGCAGGTGCACCAGCGCGTCCAGCAGAGACCGGCCAGGAAAGCGCCGGCGCGTCAACAGCCAGGCAATGCCGATTGCCGGCAGCAGCGACCCCAGCACCGAGCGTGACGCCACATCCAGGCTGAGCCGGACCGCCTGCCACTCCTCGGCCGACAGGCCGGGGGTCACTGTGGGCGGGTGAAGCCGAAGCGCTGCCAGGTCGGCGCCGCCTCCGCGCCGACCAGGAATGCCAGCAGCGCCCGTGCATAGGCGTTGCCTTCGGCGCGGCGCGTGAGCGCAAACGGGTAGGTGATCGGCTCGTGGCTTGCGGCCGGGAAGGTGCCGACCACGCGCACGCCGGGGCTGCTGGCGGCGTCGGTGGAATAGACGATGCCGAACGGTGCCTCGCCACGTTCCACCAGCAGCAGGGCGGCCCGCACATTGTCGGCGCGTGCCAGGCGCGGCGACAGCACATCCCACTGCCCCATCCAGGTCAGTGCCGCCTGGGCGTAGCGCCCCACCGGGACATGCGCGGGATCGCCGGTGGCAATGCGGCCTTGCGGTCCCAGCAGGGCGGCAAGGTCGGTGCCGCGCGCAAGTGCCACAGGCCGTGCGGCGCCGGTCGGCGAGATCAGGACCAGCGCATTGCCCAGCGGACTGGTCCGCGTCGCCTCCACCAGCAGGTTGCGTTCCTGCAGATAGTTTGCCCAGGCCTCGTCGGCGCTCATGAAAAGATCGGCGGGCGCGCCCTGCTCGATCTGGCGGGCGAGCGCCGAGGAGGCGGCGAAGGAGAAGCGCGGCGCCGGATTGCCCCGCGCCGCCCATTGTCCGCCGAGGTCGCGAAGCGCGTCGGTCAGGCTGGCGGCCGCGAACACCGTGACCGCCTGCTCAGCCCGCGCGCCGCACGGCGGCAAGCCGAGCAGCGCGAATGTGGCGAGAACGGCAAGGAGTTTGCGGCGCATCCTGCTCTCCGGGTCGCGTTGTATATGCCTGCATATAATCAACCACATCCCGCGCGTCCACGGCCCCGCTCGGATGCTGGCGGCAATCCATGGCCGCCGATCCTGGCTCCAAGCCTGGCTCCAAGCCTGGCCCCAAGCCTGGCCAAGGCGCGAATGGTTGTCGTGTGTCGGTTTGCGGTGCTGCGCGCAGGCTCGCGCAGCATTGACCTGAAAGCCCGTGGCGTGGGTTGACGCCGCCGCCGCCAGCGTGTCACTGGCGCAGCATTGTTGATCATATCAGCACTTGCGCGCACAATCTGACGGAATTCGGAATGAATGATTTGGCCGAGCCGTTGCCTGCCCGACACGAAGCGTCCGGCATGCGCGAACAGGCAATGCGCGTGTCGCCGGACCGGCACCTGGCCCTGGTCGCCGCCGCCACCTTGACGCTTTGCCTGCTGGCCGGCGCGGCACTGGCGATCGCGTGGATAACCCGCCAGCCGGTGATCAATGCGTGGGACGAGCTGGGGCATATCAACCACTCGCTCGCGGACAGGTTGGTGCTGCTGCAGCAGGGTTGGGGCGCATTGCGTGACCGCCTTTTCGTCGGCGAGCGCTGGCTGCCGCCTGGCGTTCGCTTCATCGGCCTGCCGATCGCCCTGGTTGCCGGCGATGCCGCGGTACTGGCGCTGCGGCTCACCGCAATCGCCTGCCATGTCGTGACCGTGCTGCTGCTGGTCGCCGCGGCGCGCATGCTGGTGCCCGCAAGCGCCGCGCTGATGGCTGGCGTGCTGTTCGCGGCCACACCGATCGCGCTGCTGCTGGCGCAGGACTTCATGACCGAGTGCGCGCTGCATCCGCTGCTGGCGCTGGCGCTGCTGCTGATGGCGCGCGAAATCGCAGTACCCCGCGCCGGCTGGCCTTCACTGCTGCTGCTGGGCGCCGCCCTTGGCGCGGGTGCGCTGGCAAAGCTCACCTTCCTGCCGGCGGCGGGGCTTGCCTATCTGGCGATGCTGGTGCTGGCGCATCGGCGCACCGCCCCTGCCCTTGCCTGGCGCATGACCGAGCGGCGCGTGCTGCTGCCGCTGATCCCGGCGGTGCTGGTTGGCTGGCCGCACTACGTGCTGAACGCCGGCCGCTACCTGGAATATGCGCGCGCCACGGCCGACGGCTTCGCCTTTGCCACCTGGCCCGAAACGGGGCTTGCTTTCGTCGCGCGCGCATTGTTGCACATCACCGACCGCGCGGTGGGGCCAGGGCTGATGCTGGCGCTGCTGGTGCTGGTGGTGCTTGCGCTGGCTTCGATGCGGGGGCATCGCGCACGCCCGGAACGACGTGATGACGCGATGGCGCTGTTGCTGCTGGGGCTTGCCGCGGGCGCACCCAGCATCCTGGCCTTCATGCTGTCCAGCAACCAGACCACACGGTACCTTGGCACGGGGCTTCTGGGCATCGCGCTGGCAGCAGGCGCGCTGTTGGCGTTGGCCACGCCGCGGCTCGGCGCCATCGGCACCTGGACGGTGGCCGGGCTGGCGGTGGCCCAGTTGGCGATCGCGGGCGGCGTGGCGACAGCGGGGCCGCAAGCGGGGCGGTTGATCGGCTTTTCCACACTCGCATGGCGCGACAACACGGCCTGCACGCACGATGCGCTTGTCGGGCTGGCGCGCGACCATGGCCTGGCCGCGCCCAGCATCGCCATCGTCGGCCTGTCGTCCGGCGTGAACCGCGTGGTCGTGCGGCACGCCTTCCTGCGCGCCGGCATGCTGGCCACCACGCACGAGATGATCGAGGCCACGCCGCCGCCGATCGACTGGCCCACCCTGATGCGCGCCGCCACCGCCAGCGACATCGTGCTGGTGCTGGACGAGGCGACGCCTTCGGCCCTGGCCACCTATCCCGTGGCGAACGGCGCGCGCGAGCCGTTCCTGGCGCGCCTGGCCGAGGCCGGCGGGTTCATGAGTGCCGGCACCCTGCCCGCTTCGGCACAAGCCGCCTGCCGGGCGCGGGTCTTCCTGCGCACCCAGTCGATCGCGCCCCAGCACTGACGGCGACGCGGGGCGTGGCAATTCCTGCCGCCGCCAACCCGGTCTAGAGCCGTTTCACCGCAAGCAGGTGCGGTGAAACGGCTCTATGTCTTTGTTTGGTCGCGTTTCCCGAGTCGTCAGGCGATTCCGCCTGACTTGAAAACGCTCTAGTCTCCGCCTCGAACCGGGCAGGAAACGCAGTGCATGGCCAGGCAAGCCGCCGCCGACAGTTTCGACTACGTCATCGTGGGCGCTGGCGCTGCGGGCTGCGTGCTGGCCGAGCGGCTGACGCAGGACGAAGGCACCACGGTGTGCGTGCTGGAAGCGGGCCCGCCCGACCGCAACCCCTACATCCACATCCCGGCCGGCTTCATCAAGACGCTGTTCGACCCGTCCTGCACCTGGCAGTTCAAGACCGCGCCCACCGAATGGACCGGCGGGCGCGGCATCGCGACCACGCAGGGGCGCACGCTGGGCGGCTCCACCTCGATCAACGGCATGATCTACAATCGCGGCCAGCCGAACGACCAGAATTCCTGGGCGCAGCGCGGCAATCGCGGCTGGGGCTATGCCGATGTGCTGCCCTACTACCGGCGCAGCGAGAAGCGCATCGGCTTCGGCGACGATCGCGCGCGCGGACGTGACGGCGGCATCCCGGTCACCGACATGGACTGGATCCATCCGCTGTCGGAAGCATTCATCCAGGGCTGTGTGAATGCCGGCATCCCGCGCAACCCCGACTACAATTCCGGCGACCAGGCGGGCGTGGGCTACTATCAGCGCACCATCCGCAATGGCCGGCGGGTCAGCGCCGCGCGCGCATTCCTGAAGCCCGCCGTGGCGCGCGGGCGCGTGGACCTGCGCACCAACGCGCGCGCCAGCCGCATCGTGTTCGACGCCAGGCGCGCCGTGGGCGTGCGCTACGTCACCCAGCGGGGCGGCCCGGAAACCGAGCTGCGCGCGCGGCGTGAGGTGATCATCTCCGCCGGCACGGTGAACACGGCGCGGCTGCTGCAGGTGTCCGGCGTCGGGCCGGCCGGGCTGCTGCAGGCGCTGGGCGTGGCGGTGGTGCACGCTCTCGAAGGCGTGGGGGAAAACTTCCGCGACCACTACGCCAGCCGCTTCGTGATGCGCGCCAGGCCGCACGTGACGTCGCTGAACCAGCTGGCGCGCGGCATGAACCTGGGCCTGCAGGTCGCGCGCTGGGGCATGGGCCTGCCCAGCATCCTGGCGGTGGCGCCCTCGCACGTGCATCTGTTCTGGAAATCCAACGACGCGCTGGATGCGCCCGACCTGCAGGGGGTGTTCACGCCGGGCAGCTACGCGCCGGGAAAGACCTATGTGCTGGATGACTATCCGGGCCTCAGTGCCGGTGCCTGGCAGCATCGGCCGGAAAGCACCGGCTTCGTGCACGCGCTCTCGACCGATGTGTTCGAGGACCCGGAGATCCAGCCCAACTACCTGTCGCACCCGTATGACCGCCAGGTGCACCTGGGCGGCATGCGGCTGATTCGCAAGCTGCTGTCCACGCCGGAACTGGCACCCTTCGTCGAGCGCGAAACCCTGCCAGGCACCGACGTGCAGAGCGATGACGAGCTGCTGGATTTCGCCCGCCGCAACGGCACCACCACCTACCACCTGATCGGCACCGCGCGCATGGGGCCACCGACCGACCCGACAGCCGTGGTTGACGATACGCTGTGCGTGCACGGCATGCAGAACCTGCGCGTGGTCGATGCCTCGATCATGCCCAGCATGACCTCGGCCAATACCTACGCGACCACGCTGATGATCGCCGAGAAGGCGGCCGACATGATCCGTGGCCGTCCACCCCTGTCGGACGAGGACGCCAGCCGCGCCGCGTGATCGCGCCCGCCGCCAGCATCGAGTCGCGCCGATCCTGGATCACCGCGATCGCGGCGGTGGCGCTGATGGCCTGCGCGCAGGGCGGCCCGCTGACGGTCAGCGTGGGCCTGCCGCGCATCGCCGACGAGCTGGGCCAGGGTAGGTCGCTGCCGGCGCTGGCCAATGCGCTGGCCTTCCTGGGCTCGGGCGTGGGTGGGGTTTTGTGCGGGTGGCTGGCACAGCGCCTTGGCATGCGCGCCGTGGCGCTGCTGGGCGGCGTGATGCAGGCCGCCGGGCTCGGCCTGGCCGCGCTGGGCGAGCCATGGGCGTTGCTGGTGGGCATCGGGCTGGGCGTGGGCGTGTTCGGCACCGGCGCGCTGTTCGCGCCGATGATCACGCATGTGTCGATGTGGTTCGACCGAAGGCGCGGGTCGGCCTTGGCGCTGGTGGCATCCGGCCAATACATCGCCGGCGCGCTCTGGCCACCCATCTTCGACCGCGCGATCGAAGCCTTCGGCTGGCAGCGCACCATGCTGGGCTTCGGGCTGTTCGCGGCAAGCATCATGCTGCCGGTGGCCGCCCTGGTGATCCGTCCGCCGCCGATCACGCCACCCGGCGCCCGCGCCGCCGCCGAGCCGCAGTCGGGCGCCCGCGTGCTGGGGCTGCAGCCCAACCTGGCGCTGGCGCTGATCGCGATCGCGTCGTTCCTGTGCTGCGTGCCCATGGCGATGCCGAATGCGCATCTGGTGGCGTTCTGCATGGATCGGGGGCTTGGCGCCTCGACCGGGGCGGCGATGCTGTCGGTGCTGCTGCTGTCGGCCTTCATCAGCCGCCAGGTCTGGGGGGTGATTTCCGACCGGATCGGCGGCCTGCGCACGGTGTTCCTGGGCAATCTGGCGCAGACGATCGGCATGATCGGCTTCGTGCAGACCGGCAGTGAGGCCGGGCTGTTCGCCGTGGCCGCCGCCTATGGGCTGGGTTTCGGCGGCATCGTGCCGGCCTATGTGCTGGCGGTGCGGGCGCTGTTTCCGGCGGCCGAGGCGCATTGGCGGGTGCCCGCGCTGCTGCTGGTCAGTCTTTCGGGCATGGCGTTCGGTGCCTGGCTGGCCGGTGCCATCCACGACCGCGTCGGCTTCTATGCGGCGGCGTGGTGGGTGGGCATCGCGGTGAACCTGGTGCAGCTGGCCCTGGTGGGCTGGCTGCTGCTGCGTCAGGCTTCGACGCGCGCCGCCTCCGGCACCGCGTAGCGCTCCTCCAGAGCACGTGCCTGCTGCATGCCCATCAGGTCGTTGAACTCGGCGAAGCTGGGCAGGCCATCCTTCAGCCCCTCGGTGCTCTGGCTTTGCTTCAGGCGCTGCAGCACCTGGCGCGCGCCGGTGAGCGCGGCGTACAGCACGTAGTTGGGATAGATCGCGAGGCGGAAATTCAGCGCCGCCAGTTCGTCGGCCGCGAGGTGCGGGGTCTTGCCGCTGGTACTCATGTTGAACAGCTGCGGTGCCCGCAGCGTACGCCCGATGATGCCGATTTCCTCGCGCGTGCGGGGCGCTTCCACGAAGCTCACGTCGGCGCCGGCCTCGATGTACAGGGCAGCCCGGTCCAGCGCGGCATCCAGGCCATCGACCGCCAGCGCATCGGTGCGCGCGATGATCTGCAGGTCGGCATCGGTGCGGGCATCGACCGCGGCCTGGATCTTGGCGGCCATGTCGCCGGGCGGGATCAGCCGCTTGCCGCCGAAATGGCCGCAGCGTTTCGGGCTGACCTGGTCCTCGATATGCAGGGCGGCGACGCCGGCGCGTTCGTACAGCCGCACGGCACGGCGCACGTTCAGCGGGTTGCCGTAGCCGTCATCCGCATCGGCCACCAGCGGCAGTTCGGCTGCGTCCGCGATGCGGGCGGCATTGTCCACCATTTCCGAGAGCGTGAGCAGGCCGATATCGGGCTGTCCCAGGCGCACGGCGGCGGTGCCGCTGCCGGTCATGTACAGCGCGGGAAAACCGAGCGAGGCGACCAGTCGCGCCATGGCGCAATCGGCCACGCCTGGCGCCATCACGCACTTGCCGGGCGCCATGGCGGCCTTCAACAGGGTGGTGGGCTTCATGCTGGCTGCGCTCCCGGGGGTTCCGGATGCAGCATCGCCGGACCGATTACGCGGTCAAGTCGTGCCGGCATCCGGGTGGCGCAGATGCCACAGCCGTTCATGCGCCGCGACCAGCGATTCCATGTTGCGGCGGCGATTGCCATCGGGGCTGACCGGCCGGCGCGTCAGCATCATTTCCAGGATATGCAGCAGCTGTTCGGCGACCTCGTAGTCGCCCTGGTCGCAGCCGTGATGGAAGGCGATCAGGATCTTGTCGGACAGCCGACGCGAATAGCGCGCGGGCGGACGCGACCCGTCGGCCTTCAATCCCGCGCCTTCGTTCTCGATTTCATCGACGCTCATGGCGTCATCCCCAACTGCATCGCGTGCGACTCCGCGCCATCCCGCTGCGCGCGGCTGCAAAGGTTAATACGAAGCGGGGCTGGGCCGAAACCCCCCAAAATCCATTCAACCGGACGTGACCGCGCGGGCGATCTCGGTCGCCGGCGTGCCGTGGCGGAAGACCGCGCGAAACCCGCCATCCGGCCCCATCAGGTACAGCAGCGCGGAGTGATCCATGGTGTAGGTGCTGGCCCCCGGCGGCGTCACCTTGGCGTAGAACACGCGATAGGCGCGCGCGATCTGCGCGATCTGCTCGGGCGTGCCGGTCAGGCCGGTGATGCGCGGGTCGAACAGCGCCACGTACTGCGCCAGGATCTCCGGCGTGTCGCGCTCGGGATCGATGGTCACGAACAGCGGTGCCACCTGGGCAGCGCGGGGGCCGAGCTTCTCCAGCACCTCGGCCACCACCTGCAACTCGGTGGGGCACACATCCGGGCACTGCGTGAAGCCGAAGAACACCATCAGCGTCCTGCCGCGGAAGTCGCGGTCGGTCACGGCGCGGCCGGTATGGTCGGTCAGGCTGAACGGGCCACCCAGCGCCACGCCGGGCGGCACCGCCATGCCGCCCAGTTGCGACGCCGCGTCGCGGCCCGCGCGCAGCCACCACATGGCGCCGCCCGCGACCAGCAGCACAACGGACAGCGCCAGCGCGCCGTAGCGGATCAGCTTCAGCATGGGCGTGGTGTGGGGGCGTCGTGCGACGGGCGCAAGGGGGCGGGACCAGGCGATGCGCCGCGTCGCACGCGCCCCTCACGCCCGGGCCCTGCCGCAGCGGCCAGCAGCGACAGTGGTGCGCGGCATGCGTCAACGCAGCGTGATGATCTCGCCTTCGGGCTGCTTGCTGGCGAACACGCCATCGCTGAAGGCTTCTTCCCACGTGCCCACGGTGCTGGCCTTGCTGTACTCGGTGGCGCGGCCTTCGAAGAAGTTCATGTGCTCGATGCCGTTCAGCATCTCATCGAGCCAGGGCAGCGGGTTCTTCGCGACCTTGTACATCGGCAGCATGCCGAGCTGCTGCAAACGCCGATCGGCGATGAAGCGGATGTACTGCTTCACGTCCGGCGCGGTCAGGCCCTCGATCGCGCCCATCTCGAAGGCGAGGTCGATGAACGAATCCTCATGCTCCACGATGGTGGCGCAGATCAGGTAGATTTCGCGGCGCAGCTCCTCGGTCCAGATTTCGGCGTTCTCCTCGACGAAGGTGCGGAACAGCCGGATCATCGACAGCGCGTGGAGCGTTTCGTCGCGCACGCTCCAGCTGATGATCTGGCCCATGCCCTTCATCTTGTTGAAGCGCGGGAAGTTCAGCAGGATCGCGAAGCTCGCGAACAGTTGCAGGCCTTCGGTGAAGGCGCCGAAGGCGGCCATGGTCTTGGCGATTTCCGGCTTCGAATCGATCCGGAAGGTCTGCATGTAGTCGAACTTGTCCTTCATCTCCTTGTATTTCATGAAGGCCGAGTATTCGAGCTCGGGCATGCCCACCGTATCCAGCAGGTGCGAATAGGCCGCGATGTGCACGGTTTCGATGTTGCTGAAGGCGCTCAGCATCATCAGCACCTCGGTGGGTTTGAACACCTGGCTGTAGTGCTTCATGTAGCAGTTGTTCACTTCCACGTCGGCCTGCGTGAAGAAGCGAAAGATCTGGGTCAGCAGGTTGCGTTCGCCCTTGGTGAGGTTCTTGTGCCAATCCTTCACGTCGTCGGCCAACGGCACTTCCTCCGGCAGCCAGTGCACGCGCTGCTGCGTCAGCCAGGCTTCGTAGGCCCAGGGGTAGCGGAAGGGTTTGTAGACGGGGTTTTCGGTCAGCAGGTCGAAGCGCACGGGGGCTTCGGTGATGGCGGGCGGGCGGACCAGGCTGATCGCACCGGCGGGGGGATTCTGGTGGCCGTTGGTTGGCATTGGGATGCTCCGGGACAGGCAATGCGAAAGGTCAATGTGGCATCGTGTTTTGCGAGCCAGTCGCCCTCGCCCCGGCCCTCTCACCTTCCGGCAGAGAGTGAAGGAAGCGAGGCAGCGCGACTGACGCGGCCCCTGCCTGCCTTCGCCCTCTCCTTCGGCGAACGGGCCGGGGTAAAGGTGACGCGCGGTCAGTCCAGGCGGCGCGCCGCTACTGGCACGCCAGGCACTCCTCATAGTTGGTGCTCACCGCAGCCACCGGCAGCGGCGCATCGGCGTTTGCCGGCTTGCTCGGCGCGATCTTCAACTGCGCGGTGCCGGCGGCGCTCTCGCTGACCGTATCGGCACGCTGGATGCTCAGGCTGCGGCAGTAGTACAGGCTCTTCACGCCCCGCTTCCACGCCTGGAAGTGAATCTGGTGCAGGTCGCGCTTGTGCACGTTGGCGGGCAGGAACACGTTGACCGACTGACTCTGGCAGATGAACGGCGTGCGATCCGCCGCATGCTCGATCACCCAGCGCTGGTCGAGTTCGAAGGCGGTCTTGAACACGTCCTTTTCCTGCGGCGTCAGGAAATCCAGGTGCTGCACGCTGCCCTTGGTGACCGTGATGCTGGTCCAGGTGTCGTCGTCGTCGCGGCCGTGCCTGGCCAGCACGTCACGCAACGCCTTCGACCGCACGGTGAACGACCCCGACAGGGTCTTCTGGATGAACACATTGGCCGCGATCGGCTCGATGCCGGGCGACGCATTGCCGGCGATCACGCTGATGCTGGCCGTGGGCGCGATCGCGATCTTGTTGCTGAAGCGCTCATGGATGCCGTAATCGGCCGCGTCGGGACAGGCGCCCCGCTCATCGGCCAGCATGCGCGACGCGGCATCGGCCTGGGTGCGGATGTGCTTGAAGATTTTCTTGTTCCAGACCTTGGCGATGACGCTTTCGAACGGCACGCCCCGCGCCTGCAGAAAACTGTGGAAGCCCATGATGCCCAGGCCAACGCTGCGTTCGCGCATGGCCGAGTAGCGCGCGCGCGCCATGCTGTCGGGCGCCTTGTCGATGAAGTCCTGCAGCACGTTATCCAGGAAGCGCAGCACGTCCTCGATGAACAGCGGGTGCGATTCCCACTCGTCCCAGGTATCGAGGTTGAGCGAGGACAGGCAGCACACCGCGGTGCGCTCCTGGCCGTGGCGATCAAGCCCGGTGGGCAGCGTGATCTCGCTGCACAAATTGCTGGTCTTGACCGACAGGCCGGCCAGCTTCTGGTGCTCGGGCAGCGCGCGGTTCACCGTGTCGCTGAACACGATGTAGGGCTCGCCGGTCTCGATACGCGCCAGAAGAATGCGGATCCAAAGATCGCGCGCGCGCACGTTGCGCACATGAGCGCCATCTTTTGGTGAGATGAAGGCCCAGGCCTCGTCGTTCTCGACCGCCCGCATGAATGCGTCGGACAGCAGGATGCCGTGATGCAGGTTCAGCGCCTTGCGATTCGGATCACCGCCGGTGGGGCGGCGCATCTCGATAAACTCCTCGCACTCCGGGTGCGAGATGGGCAGGTACACCGCGGCCGAACCGCGGCGCAGCGAGCCCTGACTGATCGCCAGCGTCAGCGAATCCATGACGCGGATGAAGGGGATCACCCCGCTGGTCTTGCCGTTCTGGCCGACCTTCTCGCCGATCGAGCGCAGATTGCCCCAATAGCTGCCAATGCCGCCGCCGCGCGCGGCCAGCCACACATTCTCGTTCCACAGCCCGACGATGCCATCCAGGCTGTCGGAGGCCTCGTTCAGGAAACAACTTATCGGGAGGCCGCGATTCGTGCCGCCATTGGACAGCACGGGGGTTGCAGGCATGAACCACAACCTGGAGGTGTAGTCGTAGATCCGCTGCGCGTGCGCCGCGTCATCCCCGTACCAACTCGCTACACGCGCGAAAAGGTCCTGGAATGATTCGCCCGGCAGAAGATAACGATCGGACAACGTGGCCCGGCCGAAATCGGTCAGCAGCGCATCGCGCGACCGATCCACGCGCACCGGATGGCGGCCTTCCATCTGCACGATGTCGCGCATCGACTCCGCCGTATCCAGGCCCGAAACCAGACCGTCCGACATCACCCACGTCTCCTTGCTGCGTCGGGAAGCATGCCGCAGCGTTTTCGCGCCGGTCAACCTCGAACCCAACATATGGGGTTCAAGTGGCCGGAATGCCACAACATAAAGGGTTAACGGCCGCCACGGTGTTGTCATGCATGGCGCAGATCTCCGCCCGTGTTCAAGCTTCGTTCAGGGTATGTCGGGGCGCCTCGGCGTCCGACAAGGGGGCACCCTGGCCATGCGGGGCGCGACACGGAAGTGAAATATGCAGCCATCCCCGGCTTCCTTGCCATCCACAGGGCTGGTCTGCGGCAGGGCCCGGCGTTTCCCCGGGATTCACCTTTTCCCGGCACGTTTTGTCCACAGGGCAGGACGAACGTGAACACGCTATCGTAATTGCACCAAAACGTGGCAGGTTGCAGATGTTTCAACCCGCCGTTGGTGGTCTGGCAGACTGAAAGCGTCGATTCTCCTGTCCCAGTGTCGAGGTAGGTCGTGAGCGTACTCTTCAATCCCCATGTCGTTGTTACCGGCAGGCTGCGTCTTCGCCCGCTGCGCGAGAACGACCTTGAACTGCTGCTGCCGCTGCAGGCCGATCCTGTGGTGATGCAATTCATTCTGGGCGGCCAGCGCAGCACGGAGGAAACCCGCGCCGATCTCGACTCCTACGTCGCGTCGTGGCGCGACGAAGGCTACGGCATGTGGGCTGTGTTCGACCGCAGCGACGATGTGTTCCTGGGCATCGTCGGTCTGGTGTGGCGCGACGATATCGGCGCCGTCACGCTGCGCGTGGCACTCGGTCGGGAATCGCAGGGTCGCGGCCTGGGCGGCGAAGCGATCCAGGCCGCGATCGATTACGGATTCGAGCGTCTCAACCTACAGTCGCTATGGGGTATTGTGCAGGGCGCCAACGCCGCCTGCCGCAAAATGGTGAACCGCCTTGGCATGGTGCTGCAGCGCACCACCATGCGCGGCGCCATGCCGATCGAGCACTACGAAGTCATCCGCGATGTCTGGCTGGCCGGCCGCGCCGATGGCAGCTCCCCTGTGCCGCGCACCGCTGTCGCGCCCGCACCCGATCTCGAACGCCTGGCGGCCTAAAACCCTGAGGCGTCGCGCCCGCTGACTGGCGCGGATCGGCGTGCGGTGATGCAATGTCGCGCATGCCCGAAGGATGCCTGCTGCACGAAAAGGCTTGCCTGGTCACCGGCGCCGGCAGCGGCATCGGCCGCGCCACTGCCATCGCCATGGCACGCCATGGCGGCCACGTGCTGGCAGCCGATCTGCCCGATCGCGGCGCAGACGAAACCGCAGCACTGATCCGGCAATCGGGCGGCACCGCGCACGCCGCACTGGTCGATGTGACGGAAGAAGCCCAGGTCGCCACCATGGTCGCGGCCGCGGTCGCCGCATTCGGCCGGCTCGACTGCGCGCACAACAATGCCGGCGTGTCGCCCGGCCAGATCGGCGCCGGCGGCCAGCGCACCGGCGACATCGGCAAGGACGCGTGGGACCGCATCATTGCCATCAACCTGACCGGCGTGTGGCTGTGCATGAAGCACGAGCTGGCCGCCATGGAGGCCACGGGCGGCGGCGCCATCGTCAACACCGCGTCGATCGCGGGCCTGGTGGGCCTGCCGCACACCCACGCCTATGTCGCCGCCAAGCACGGCGTGGTGGGGCTGACCAAGGCCGCCGCGATCGACCACGCCGAGGCCGGTGTGCGCGTGAACGCGGTCTGCCCCGGCTACATCGACACCCCCATGATCCGCGATTCCATGGCGCGCCGCGGCAATACCATCCTGGCGCGCCCGCCCATGCACCGCCTTGGTGCGCCGGAGGAGATCGCCGACGCCGTGGTGTGGCTGCTGAGCGACCAGGCGCGCTTCGTCACTGGCGTGGCCCTGCCGGTTGACGGCGGCTACACCGCAACATGACGCAACAGGACGCAGGCATGGACTTCACCGATCGCGTGGCCCTGGTCACCGGTGGTGCCAACGGCATCGGCCGCGCCGCCGCGCTGGCCTTCGCGCGCGCCGGCGCCCGCGTGATGGTGGTGGACCGCGATGCGGAAGCAGGCACCGCGACCGCGCGCGATGCCGGCGGCGGTGCCCGCTTCGTCGCCGCCGACGTGAGCCGCGCGGCCGATGTCGCCGCCTATGTGCAGGCAACGCTCGATGCCTTCGGCACCATCGACTGCTTCTTCAACAATGCCGGCATCGAAGGCACCCTGACGCCCATCGCCGAGTACGACGAGGCAACCTTCGACCGCGTCATCGGCGTGAACCTGAAAGGCGTGTTCCTGGGCCTGCGCCACGTGCTGCCGGTGATGCTGCGGCGGAATTCCGGCGCGGTGGTCAACACCGCCTCGACCGCCGGCCTTGCAGGATCGCCAGGCCTGTCCGCCTATGTCGCCTCGAAGCACGCGGTGATCGGGCTCACGCGCACGGCGGCCAGCGAAGTGGGCCACGCCGGCATCAGGGTGAATGCCGTGTGCCCAGGCCCGACCGACACGCGCATGATCCGGTCGCTGGAAGAACAGGCTTCGCCTGGCGGCTCCAACAGCGTGCGGCAGCGCTACCAGGCGCTGATCCCGATCGGCCGCTACGCCACCGTGGAGGAGGTGTCCAACCTGGTGCTGTTCCTGTGCTCGGACCTTGCCGCCGCGATGACCGGCGGGCACTACCTGGTGGATGGCGGGCGCAGCGCCAGCCCCGCGGTGCTGCGCCGCTTCGAGCAGGGTTGACGCGCGCGCACGGGCGCCAAATCCTGCCGGCAGGAGGCATATCGATGCCCGACACCAGACCACCCCGCGCCGGCCAGTCCGAGTACGACGCGCTGATCATCGGCGCCGGCTTCGCAGGCCTTTACCAGTTGCACGCGCTGCGCGACCGGCTGGGGCTGCGCGTGCGCGTGCTGGAAACCGCCGGCGGCGTGGGCGGCACCTGGTACTGGAACCGCTACCCCGGTGCACGCTGCGATTCCGAAAGCCATTCCTACTGCTACATGTTCGCGCCCGACCTCTACCAGGACTGGAACTGGACCGAGCGCTACCCGCAGCAGCCGGAAATCATGCGCTACCTGAACCACGTGGCCGACCGCTTCGACCTGCGCCGCGACATCAGCTTCAACACGCGCGTCACCGCGGCCCGCTACGACGAAGCGGCCAACCTGTGGCGCGTCACCACCGCAGCAGGCGAGCAGCTTGCGGCCCGCTTCCTGATCAGCGCGGTCGGCTGCATCTCCACCGCCAGCGTGCCGGACATTCCGGGCCTGGCCGACTTCGGCGGCGCCTGGTACCACACCGGCAACTGGCCGCACGAGGGCGTGGATTTCCGGGGCAGGCGCGTGGGGCAGATCGGCACCGGCTCCACCGGCATCCAGGCCGCCCCCGTGATCGCCGAGACCGCCGCCCATCTGCACGTCTTCCAGCGCACCGCCAACTACAGCGTGCCCGCGCAGAACGGCCCCCTGAGCGACGCGTTCCTGCGCTGGGCCAAGGCCAACTACGCCGAGCTGCGCGCCATCATGCACGGCAACCTGAACGGCCACCCCTTCAACCTGTCCGAGCGTTCCGCGCTGGGCGTCAGCGCCGCGGAGCGTGCGGCGCTGTACGAAAAGGCCTGGCAGCATGGCGGGCTGAAATTCCGCGCGACCTTCCACGACCTGCTGATGGACAGGGCCGCGAACGACACGGCGGCGGACTTCATCCGCGCGAAGATCCGCAGCATCGTGAAGGACCCCGCCACGGCCGAAGCGCTGTCCGACATCGACCACCCCTACGCCGCCAAGCGCCCGCCGATCGACACCAGCTATTTCGAGACCTTCAACCGCGACAACGTCACCCTGGTCGATCTCCGCCAGGACCCGATCGAGCGCATCACCAAGGCCGGCATCCAGACGCCCGAGCACGAATTTCCGCTCGACATCATCGTCTTTGCCACCGGCTTCGACGCCATGACCGGCGCACTGCTGCGCATCGACATTTCCGGCCGCGACGGGATCACGCTGAAGCAGGCCTGGTCCGCCGGGCCGCGCACCTGGCTTGGGCTTCAGGTGCCGAAATTCCCCAACCTGTTCACCATCACCGGCCCCGGCAGCCCTTCCGTGCTGTGCAACATGCCTGTCGCCATCGAACAGCACGTGGAATGGATCACCGACTGCATCGCGCATTTGCGTGCCCACGCCATCGACCGCATCGAGGCGACGGATGACGCCGCCGATCGCTGGGGCGCGCACGTCAACGACGCCGCCAACGCCACGCTGCTGCCGCAGGCGAAAAGCTCGTGGTACCTGGGCGCCAACGTGCCCGGCAAGCCGCGCGTCTTCATGCCCTATGCCGGGGGTCTGGCGCGCTACCGCGCCACCTGCGCCGAGGTCGCGGCCAAGGGCTATGAGGGCTTCGTCCTGACAGCGGGCGTGAGCGCCGGCTGACATGCGCGCAGGCGGCGCGACGGCAGAATAGCGCCGCCCATGTCGCGGTCCGAGCGTCTGCTGGAACTGATGCAGCTGCTGCGCCGGCACCGCGGGCCTGTGGCGGGCCAGACGCTGGCGCAGGAACTTGGTGTCGGCATGCGCACGCTGTATCGCGATATCGCCGCGCTGCAGGCCCAGGGCGCGGAGATCGATGGCGTGGCCGGGCTTGGCTACGTGCTGCGGCCGGGCTTCACCCTGCCGCCGCTGATGTTTTCGCACGAGGAGATCGAGGCGCTGGTGCTGGGCGCGCGCTGGGTGATGCGGCAGGCGGACCCGCGGCTTGCCCAGGCCACGCATGACGCGCTGGCCAAGATCGAGGCCGTGCTGCCACCGGCACGACGCGACGATTTGGACCAGGCGCCGCTGCTGGTCGGCACCAGCACCACGCCCGGCCAAGGCGCCGACGAAGCGATCATCCGCGATGCCATCCGCGCCGAGCGCAGGCTGCGCATCGCCTATGCCGACAAGCGGAAGGCGGCGACGGATCGCGTGATCTGGCCATTCGCGCTGGGCTATTTCGAGGCGGCGCGCGTGGTCATGGCGTGGTGCGAGCTGCGCCAGGATTTCCGGCACTTCCGCACCGACCGCATCGCGGCCATGGCGGTGCAGCCCGAGCGCTACCCGCGCCGCCGCGCTTCCCTGCTGAAGGCCTGGAAGCAGGCGGAAGGCGTTGACCTCGAACCATGATGGCTGCTGCCGGAATCTGACAGCGCGCGCTCGTAGGGTGGCCATCCACCCAACGAAGGAGTTCGCGTCATGCCGACACCACGCTTCACCCTGCTGTACGTGGCCAGCGCCGAGCAGAGCGGCGCGTTCTATCGCGCGCTGCTGGACCGCGAACCGGTCGAAGCCTCGCCCAGCTTCACGCTGTTCGCGCTGGAGGGTGGGCAGATGCTGGGGCTGTGGGGCCGCGCCGGCGTGCAGCCCACGCCGGTTGCAGCACCTGGCGGCAGCGAGTTGGGTTTCCCGGTGGCCGATGCCAGCGCGGTCGATGCGCTATACGTCACGTGGCGCGACCGTGGGCTTCCGATCGTACAGCCGCCGACCGAGATGGATTTCGGCCGCACCTTCGTGGCCACCGATCCGGACGGGCACCGTTTGCGCGTGTTCGCCGTGCCGGCTCAGCCGGCAATCGCATAGGCGGCGCGGCGCGGATCGGCGCCGGCGTGGATCAGGCCGGCGGCCGGCTCGCTCAGCACCACCTCGACGCTGCCGGCGAGCCAGGTGCGCTCCGGCCATGGCCTGATCCCGTGTCCCCGCGCGGCAAGGGCATCGCGCACCGGCTCTGGAATGCGCGACTCCACGGCCAGGCGGCCGGGGAAATACTCGTACGGCGCGAAGGATGACGGGAAGGAATAGCTCGCCACGCGCGGCGCCTCGATGGCGGCCTGCACGTCCATGCCGAAATAGAGGATGTTCAGCAGCACCTGCAGCATCGCCTGGATCTGCACGTCGCCACCCGGCGTGCCGAACGGCATCACGCCGCCATCGCGCGTCACCACCATGGCGGGGTTGGGCGTGAGGCGGGGGCGCTTGCCGGGGGCCACGCCGGCGGGATGCGCGGGATCAGGCCGGCTTTGCAAGCCGCGGCCGGACACCACCAGCCCGGTCCCCGGCACCACCGGCACGTTCCACGACCCATCGGACGGCGTGGCGCTGAAGGCATTGCCCCAGCGATCCACCACCGCCACGTAGGACGTGTCGGCCTCGACCCTGGGCAGGCCAGCCCGCGATGCCGGCGGCGGCGATGCGCCCTGCCCCAGGATCGGCTCGGGCAATCCCGGATGGGCGCGGGCAGGATCGATCGCGGCGGCGCGGGCGGCGATGTGCGGCGCCGACAGCAGCGCCTCCAGCGGCACAGGCCCAGTCGCGGGGTCGGTGAAGTGATACTCACGATCGGCCAGCGCGCCCTTCAGCGCCTCGGTGATCCGGTGCAGGTAGTCGGTGGAATTGTGCGCGAGGCCATCCAGCCCCAGGCGTTCCACGATCAGCAGCGCTTCGAGCAACGCGGGCCCCTGGCACCAGGGGCCGCACACGCTGACCTGGTGACCGCGCCAGGGGCGAGTGACGACCGGCTCGATGCGCGAGCGGAACTCCGCCATGTCGTCCAGCGCCAGGAAACCGCCCTGGTCGGCCACGAAGCGGGTGATCGCGCGTGCCAGGTCGCCGCGATAGAAGGCCGCGCGCGCCGCCTCCAGCCCGGCCAGCCGATCGCCGGCGGCAGCGCGTTCCTGGTCCGCCATGTAGGCCAGGCTCCGCGCCAGGTCGGCCTGCACGAAGCGGCGGCCGATCGCGGGGGGCGCGCCGTCCGGCAGGAAGATCGCGGCGTTCTGCGGCCAGGTCGCATACTCCGCCGCATGCGAGGAAATGCTTTCGTGCAGCAGGTCGTACACGGCGAACCCGTCGGCGGCGAAGCGGATCGCGGCGGCGGCGATGTCGGAGAACGTCATGGTGCCGTGCCGCGCCAGCGCCTGGATCCAGGCATCGGGCGCGGCCGGCACCACCATGCGGCGCACGCCTGGCGGCATGCGCCCGCCGTGTTCGCGCATGAACACGTCCGGCGGCAGGCGGCGCGGCCAGTGGCCCAGGCCGGCGATGCTCTCCATGCGGCCATCCGCCAGCCGGATCATGATGGGCGCCACGCCGGCAACCGACACCAGGTCAGGCTGCAGCACCCCCAGCGCGAGGCCTGCCGCACAACCTGCATCCACCGCGTTGCCGCCCGCTTCCAGGATGGCGAAGCCCGCCGAGGCCGCCAGGTAGTGGCCCGCGCTGATCGCGTGCCGCGTGCCGCTGATGGTGGGTCGGCCGGTGATGCTCATGGTGCTGGCCTTGCGTGAACCGCGACCATCTGTTCATCGAGCCGCGGGGTGTAGGTGATGCCGCGCCGCGCGGCGGCGATCACCATCTGCGTGTAAAGCGGAATGCCGGCATGCAGCCGCATCGCTTCCGCCATGGCCGCGCGCAGCGCCTGTTCGCGATCACCTTCCATGCGGAATGCCGCGTCGCGGATCAGCCGGTCGAGGCCCGGATCGGAAAATCCGCCGCGGTTCGATTGCCCGAAACCCTGCGCCACCATCTGGCTGTGCATCGCAAGGCTCAGCACATGCGTCGCGTCGCGCGTCGATGACGAGCTTTGCCCGAACAGCACCAGCGGCAGGTCGTTGCGGCCCACCTGGGTGCGCGGGAAGAACACGCTGGCCGGCTGCGCCTCGACCCTGGCGTGGAAACCCGCGCGGGCGAAGAACTGGCCCAGCACCTGGCACACCCGCGCGTCGTTGACGTAGCGGTTGTTCGAGCAGCCGAGCGTGAAGCCGAAGCCGCCCGGGTAGCCGGCGTCGGCCAGCAATTGCCTGGCACGGGCGGGATCGTAGGGCGGCACCGGCATGGCAGGGTCGTAGCCGCCAAAACCCTCGGGCACGAGCTGGCCGTTGGCCACGGCCTGGCCGTCGAGCGCCCGGTCGACCAGCGCGGCGCGGCTGATCGCAAGGCTCAGCGCCTCGCGCACGCGTGCATCACGGAACGGGTTGCGATCAAGCGGCCGGCCCTCGGCATCGGTGAGCAGGGGCAGTCGCTCGGCGGCGACGTGCGGCAGCAGGAACATCACGCGGTCCGATGGCCGGCGGAACACCTGCGTGCGCTCGGAGCGCGCCAGCCGCTCCACATCCGTGGTCGGCACCTCCTCGATCAGGTCCAGGTCGCCGGCCAGCAGTGCGGCGCTGCGCGCGGCATCGTTGCCGACCACCCTGATGCTCACCCGCGCCCAGTGCGGCCGCTCGCCCCAGTAGGTGTCGTTGCGCAGCACGCTCATGCCCTCGGCGCCACGGAACGCCTCGAGCCGGAACGGCCCCGTGCCGATCGCGGCGCGGCCCTGGGTGAAGTCGGCCGGCGCCGCGCCCTCGGCGGCGCGGCTTGAGACGATGAAGACGTTGGTGAGCTGCCCGGGCAGCACCGGATTGGGGAAGGCCGTGTGGATGCGGATGGTGTGCGGATCGACGATCTCGGTCCGGGTGATGCCGCGCAGGTTGGGCGTGTAGGGCCCCGGATTGCCCGGCACGTTCGGGATGCGCCGGAACGAGAACACCACGTCCTCGGCGGTGAAGGGCGTGCCATCGTGGAAGGTCACGCCGGGGCGCAGCGTGAATTCCCATACGTTTTCGGCAACGTGCGTCCAGCGCTCGGTCAGGCCAGGAACCCAGCGGCTGTCGGCATCGCGGTTCACCAGCGTATCGAAGACATGCCTGGCCGCCGCCATGTTCGGGCCCAGGAAGGCGAAATGCGGGTCGATCCCGAAGCTGGCCTGCACGCCCACCGTCAGCGTCTGCGCCGGCGCGCTGCCGACACCAAGCATCAGCACCAGGGCCGCCAGCGTGCAACGGTGTTTCCGGACAGCGCGGGTCATGGGTCAGCGTTGTGGCGACGCCCGGCCCTGTCAACCAGCGGCATCCGATCAGGCGTGCTGGCCGCCATTGATGTGGATCTCCGCGCCGTTGATATAGGACGACGCGGGCGAACACAGGAAGTGGATCACCTCCGCCACCTCGCGCGGGTCGCCCAGCCGGCCCATCGGCACGGCCTGTTCCACCAGCTGGTCGGTGCCGGGCGACAGGATGGAGGTCTCGATCTCGCCGGGCGCGATCGCATTGGTGCGCACGCCGCGGCCGCCCAGCTCGTGCGCCAGCTCGCGCGTGAGCGCGGCAAGCGCTGCCTTCGACGCGGCATAGGCGACGCCGGCGAAGGGATGCACGCGCAAGCCGGCGATCGAGGTGACGTTCACGATCGACCCGCCGGCCGCTTCCAGCTCCGGCAGCAGCGCGCGTGCCAGCAGCGCCGTGGACACCAGGTTCACGTTCAGCACGCGCGTCCAGGTTTCGGCATCGGTGCCCAGCGTGCCGAGCCGGCTGCCTTCCGGGCCTTTCGGCGAGATGCCGGCATTGTTCACCAGCGCATGCAGCCTGCCGTCCGGCAGGCGGCTTCGCACGTCGGCGGCCAGGCGGTCGATGTGCTGCACGTCGGCCAGGTCGGCCTGGATGTGGTTGTCGCGCGCCTCCGGCCAGGCGCACTCGGCCGAGAAGGCCTGGCGCGACACGGTCAGGATGCGCCAGCCGCGTTCCTGGAACAGCTTTACGGTGGCGTGGCCGATGCCTCGGCTGGCCCCGGTCAGCAGCATGATGCGACGGGTCTGGGTCACGCTGCTCCGATCATTGGCGATCACGGGCGCGGTCGGAAAGCGGCGCCATGCGCTCGGTGATCGCCATCGCGGCCGCGGGATTGCGCACCTTGCCGCCGCTGATCACATAGAGAAACACGTCTGTTGATTCCTTGGCGGGACGCAGCGGTGCGATCACCTGAAGGTCTTCCGGCACGGCGCCCGTCGTCCAGGCACGAATGCGCCCGGCCCAGCGGTCGAGTGCCGCTTCGGCATAACCGCGGGGCGCGATCTCGGCGGTTCCCATGATGCGGGCATACACGAAGGGCGCGGTGCGGTCGGCGATCTGCGGATACGGCGCGTCGGCGGCCACCACGATCGCCACGCCATGCGCGCGGGCAAGCGCCACGAAGGCGGGGCTTTGGAAACTTGCGTGCCGCACCTCCACGGCATGCCGCAGCGCCATCCCGTCCGCGCGCGCGGGCAGCAGCTTCAGGAACGCCTCGAAGTCGGCCGCATCGAACTGCTTGGTCGTTGCGAACTGCCAGTTGATCGGCCCCAGCTTGTGCTTCAGCCCAAGCACACCGCTGGCCAGGAAGCGTTCGACGGATGGTCCGGCCTCGGCCAGCACGCGCCGATGCGTGGCGAAGCGCGATGCCTTGACCGCGAACACGAAATCATCCGGCGTCTCGTCGTGCCACCGCGCGAAGCTCTCGGGCTTCTGCGACCCATAGAAGGTGGCGTTGATCTCGATCGAGTTGAGCTTACGGCTGGCGTATTCCAGTTCGCGCCTCTGGGCCAGGCCTGCGGGATAGAACGCGCCGCGCCACGGCTCGTACGTCCAGCCGCCGATGCCGATGCACACGCGCGATCCGGCGGTTTTCCGCGCCACCATGCGGGATCAACAGGGCGTTGCGCGGAACGGGCGCGCGGCAAGGAAGGCGGCCGCGGCGGCCAGCACGGACCGATCGGCAAAGCGGGGGCCGGCGATCTGCAACCCGATCGGCAGCCCGTTCTCGCCAAGCCCGCATGGCACGCTGATGGCAGGGCCATGCGAAAGGTTGAACGGGTAGCTGAACTGCGCCCAGGCCAGCCAATCCCAGGCATGGTCCGGCCAATGCGGCGGCCGCTGGCGATCGACCGGAAACGCCGTGACCGATGCGGCCGGCGTGACCAGCAGGTCCCAACCGCCGGCAAACCACTCGCCGATCGCCCCCGCATAGGCAAGCCGCCTGGCCTGCGCCGCCGTCACCTCGGCCACGCCAAGGCCGCGCGCGGCTTCAAGGCAGGCCAGCAGGGCAGGGTCCAGATCGGCCTCGCGCGCCGTGTCGGCCGGCAGCAGGGCGCGCAGCGGCGCGCCCCACAGGCCACTGAACACATCCGGCCCCGCCGGTCCCCATGGCGGCGTCAGTTGCTCGACGCTCGCGCCCAGCGTGGTGAACACGCGCACGGCATTCGCCACGCAGGCGGCAACATCGGCATCGACGCGCGCATGGCCCAGGTCGGGGCTGAAGGCGATGCGGGCACCCGCCAGTGGCCGTGGCGGCAGAAACGCGGCAAACCCCAGCGGCAGCGTCGTGAGATCGGACGGGTGCGGCCCGGCCATGACCGACAGCATCAGTTCCGCATCCGCGACGTCGCGCGTGATCGGGCCGATATGCGAAAGCCCGCCATTGTTCGGCACCGGCAGGTAGGGCACGGCACCGAAGGTGGGCTTGAAGCCGACGACGCCGCAGAAATGCGCCGGCAGCCGCACGGAACCAGCGCCGTCGGTGCCCAGGTGCAGCGGCGCGCAGCCCGCGGCGCACAGTGCTGCGGCACCGGACGAAGACCCACCGGCGGTCAGCCCGTGGCGCCACGGACTATGCGTGGCGCCGGTCAGCGGGCCGTGGCTGACCGCGGTCCAGCCGTGCTCGGTCGTGGTGGTCTTGCCGATGATGATCGCGCCGGCCGCGCGCAGCCGCGCCACACTGGGCGCATCCGCGGTCGCCGGCGCGGGGTCGGTCAGGCGTGACCCGCGGCGCGTGGGCAGGCCCTGCACTGCCTGGATATCCTTGATGGTGATCGGCACGCCGTGCAGCGGTCCCAGCGGCGCCCCGGCCATGACGGCGCGCTCGGCCGCGCGCGCCGCTTCCAGCGCACGGTCCGCATCCAACACGACGAAGGCGTTCAGCCGCGGTTCCCAAGCCGCGATGCGCGCCAGCACAGCTTCCGTGATCTCGACCGGGGAGGCCTGGCGCGCCGCGACCATGTCGCGCAGCACGCGCGCCGGCAGGATCGCAAGCTCGGTCGCCGGCATGCTCAGGCGGCGGCCTCGACATCCAGGAAAGTACTTTGATAGGTGGCACCCGCCCCGATATCGGTGAGGCGATCGCTGCACAGCATGTTCACCGTGCCGCCATGCGACTCACCCGTGGGGCGCTGGCCGGGCACCAGGCACACGCCAGGGCGCACCTCGTCGGCCACCTTGAGCCGCAGCCGGATCGCGGCGCGGTCGTTGAACAGTTTTACCTGCTGGCCATCGGCCAGGCCGCGCTTCGCAGCGTCGTCCGGATGCAGCACGCAGAACGGCTCGCCTTCGCGCCCACGCAGGAAGGAAACGCCTGAATAGGCCGTGTGCGGTTGGAAATAGGATGGCGCGGTCAGCAGGCGCAGCGGCCAGCGCGCGGCGTCCGCCACTTCCTGCGCGTCCGGCTGCCAGTCGGGCATCGGTGCCACGCCCTGGTCGGCCAGCGCCTGCGAGAAGATTTCCAGCCTGCCCGACGGCGTGCGAAAAGTCTGGCCGGCGGGCGGCGCGGCCTTCACCGCGCGGTGGTCCAGCAGCGATGCGGGATCGATCGCGGCGACCGCACCGGTGCTGCCGCGGAAGAAGTGCGGCATGATCTCGCGCTCCGGCATGCGGAACACCGCATCGGTCAGGCCCATGCGGCGGGCCAGGTCCTGCGCCAGCCGGAAGTTCGACCAGGCCTGGTGCTGCGGCGGCACCGCCGCGGCGCCATACTGCACCCAGTAGCTGCCATAGCCGCGGAAGAAGTCCTCGGTTTCCAGATAGGTGGTGGCCGGCAGCACGATGTCGGCGTACTGCGCCGTGTCGGTCATGAAGGGGTCGTGCACCACGGTGAACAGGTCGTCGCGCGACAGGCCCTGGCGCACGGCGTGCACGTCGGGGCAGGTCACGGCCGGATTGTTGGCCGCGATGAACAACGCGCGGAGCGGCGGGTCGCGAAGCTCCAGCAGCTCGCGCCCCAGCAGGCTGTGGTTCACCTGGCGCGCCGTGGCCGGACCCGAGGGCTTCCGCACAAACGAGAAATCGAAGTCCATCGAGGCAGCGGTCAGCAGCAGCGCGCCGCCGCCAGGGCGGCCATAGGCGCCGGTCAGCGCCGGCAGGGTGGCCACCGCGCGCAGCGCCTGGCCGCCGTTCGCCAGCCGCGTCATGCCCTCGCCCAGGCGGATGAATGATTTTTTGGCGGCACCGTACAGCGCCGCCAGCCGCTCGACATCGGCGACCGCAAGGCCGGTGATCTCGGCCACGCGCGCGGGCGTGAAACGCGGCAGCACCTCGTTCGACCAGCGCTCGAAGCCCAGCGTGTGGGCGGCGACATAGGCGCGGTCCAGCAGCCCGTCGCGTTCAAGGATATGGGCAATGCCGATCGCCAGCGCGGCATCGGTGCCGATGCGGATCGGCAGGTGCCAGTCGGCCTGCTGCGCGGTGCGGCTGCGGCGCGGGTCGATCACCACCAGCTTCACGCCGCGCTTGCGCACCGCCTCGAGCTTCGCCCAGAAGTGCACGTTCACGGCCATCAGGTCGCAGCCCCAGCTGATGACCAGGTCGGAGTCCACCACCGATTCCGGATCGGCGCCGCCGACCGGGCCCAGTGTCATGTCCCAGGCCACTTCGCAGCACGTGTCGCAGACGGTGCCGGCCTGCAGGCGGCTGCTGCCCAGGGCATGGAACAGGCCGTTCACGATGTGCCGGTGCATCTGCCCCTGATGCGCGCTGTAGGCGTAGCCCAGCAACGCCAGCGGTCCTGACTCCGCGATGATCGCCTTCCACCGCGTTGCGATCTCATCGAGCGCCGCGTCCCAGGTGATCGGCGCGAACTGGCCGCTGCCTTTCGGGCCGGTGCGGCGCAGCGGGGTTTCGATGCGTTCCGGCGAGTGCACCAGCTCGGTATCGCGGTTCACCTTGGCGCAGGCGAAGCCCGCGGTGAAGGGCTGCTCGGGATCGCCGGATACCTTCACCGCGCGCCCATTCTCGACCTGCACGACAAGCGAACACATGTCGGGGCAGTCATGTGCGCAGACGGTGCGGACCAGTTGCATCGGGCAGATCCTGGGCAGGTGGTGCGGTTGGGCGCGTGCAATCCAGGCTGCCCGAAGGCCAAGGCCGCGGCAACCTCATACCAGCGCTCAAATTCTTTGACCGCTGGTATTGTCTTTGCTCGCCCTCAAGCGCCGGGCGCGGCCTCCGGCCGCTTGGCTCGCCGCACCGGCGGCGGGCGCCTTCGGCGCCTCGGCCCAAACCAAGAATTTGTGCCGTTGGTATCAGGCGGGCGCGCGCCGTGCCAGCAGGCCGCGCGCGGGGTCGTAGCCCAGCACGCCAAGCGTGGCGAACACCACCAGCGCGCCCGCGACCACGCCAAACGCACCCGGCGCGAAGCTGGCGTACAGCGCGTGGCGCACCAGTTCCACGGCGTGGGTGAATGGGTTGACCTGGCACAGCCACCACAGCGCCACGCTGCTTTCCCTGACCCGCCACAACGGGTAGAGCGCGGAGGAGGCGAAGAACATCGGGAAGATCACGAAGTTCATCACGCCCGCGAAGTTCTCCAGCTGGCTGATGCGCGCCGACAGCAGCAACCCCAGCGCGCCCAGCATCAGGCCCGACAGCACCAGCGCCGGCAGTACCAGCAGGTAGCCGATCGGCGGCGGCCGCACGTCCCAGAACCAGGCGATGGCCAGGAACACATAGACCTGCGCCACGCCGACCAGCACGGTTGCCAACAGCCGGCACAGCAGCAGCCACCAGCGCGGCAGCGGGCTGGTCAGCAGCATGCGCATGCTGCCCATCTCGCGGTCGTACACCATCGAAAGACTGCCCTGCATGCCCTGGAACAGCAGCACCATGGTGGCCAGGCCCGGCACCACGTATTCCTCGTACAGCACGTAGGTGTCGTACGGCGGCACGATCGACACGCCCAGCACGAAGCGGAAGCCGGCCGCGAAGATCAGCAGCCAGACCAGCGGGCGCACCAGGGCTGCGAAGAAGCGGCCGCGCTGGTGCACGAAGCGCAGCGCCTCGCGCCTGATGATGCCAGCAAGGCAGCGCAGCCAGGCGATGCTCATGGCGTCGCCGCCGTGAGGCGCGCGAAAGCCTCGCCCAGGTCGGCCGCATTGCCCGCGGCCGCAAGCACCTCGGCCGCGCTGCCGGCGGCGCGCAGGCGGCCCTGGTGCAGCACGATGATGCGCGCTTCCGGCACCGCCTCGTCGATCAGATGCGTCGCCCACAACGCGGCCAGGCCCTGGGTGCGGCATGACTGGCGCACATGCTCCAGCACGAGGTGGCGGCTTGCGGCATCGAGGCCGACGGTCGGCTCGTCCAGCAGCAGCAGCGCCGGCCGCGTCAGCAGGGCGCGCGCGATCTCCACGCGCCGCCGCTGGCCGCCCGAAAGGGCGCGCGCCTTGTCATCCATGCGGTCGGCAAGGCCGATCCGCGCCAGCTCCTCGATCGCGCGCCCCCCGCCCTCCGCCCGCGACAGGCCATGCAGCGCCGCGTGGTAGGCAAGATTCTGCCGCACCGTCAGGTCAAGATCGAGCGTGGGTTGCTGGAACACCACGCCAAGCCGCGCCAGCGCCAGGCCTGGATGGCGATCGAGCGCGGCACCGAACACGCTGATGCTGCCGCCGGCGGCGTGGAACAGCCGCGTCAGCAGCGCGAACAGCGTGCTTTTGCCGGCACCATTGGGGCCCAGCAGCACCGCGAACTCGCCCGGCATCACGCTGAACGTCACGTCGGCCAGCGCCGCGCGGCCAGCGAAGCAATGGCCGACGTGCTGCACCTGCAGCACCGGTGCCGCCAGCGACACCGCGGGCGGTGCGCGCCGCCTGCCGGTTTCGGCGACCGTCATGGTCGCACCGCGACCCCCCAGGGCAGCCGGCCGACCGGCACCGAGCGCACCACGCGCATCGCCGCAAGGTCGATCACCGACATGTCGTTGCTGACGCCATTCGTGGTGAAGGCACGCCTGCCATCGGGCGAGACCGCCACGTTCCACACCCGCTGGCCCACCAGCAGATAGCGTTCGACGCGCAGTGTCGCCACATCGACCACGGCCACGCGGTTGGCGGTGCCCAGCGCCACCAGCAGGCGCTTGCCATCAGGCGTCAGCGCCATGCCGACCGGCTGGATTGCCTCGGGCGGCACGCCGGCCACCTCGAACCGCACCTTGCCGGCCACCTGGTGCGTCGTTGCATCGACGATGCTGAGCGTGCCGCCGACTTCGGAGGAAACCCAGAAGCGACTCCCATCCGGTTCCCACACCACGGCGCGCGGCCGCGCATCGACCAGCACGTTGGCGATGATCGCGTTGGTCGCGGTATCCACCACATGCGCCATGCTGGTGGTTTCCGAGGTGCTGACCAGGAAGCGGCCGTCGGCGCTCAGCCCCATCCCTTCCGGCTCGATGCCCACGGCGATCTCGGCCAGCACGGCCGCGCGATCGACATCGATCACGGTCACCTTGTTGTCGTCCTCGTTGGCGACATACAGGCGCTTGCCATCAGGATGCAGCACCGCCACTTCGGGATCAGGGCCGGACGGCAGGTGCCGCACCACCCGCCAGGTGGCCAGGTCCAGCACGTCCACGCGGCCGCTTTCGCCGGCACAGACGTACAGATGCCGGCGGTCGTGCGACAGCACGATGCCCCGCGGCCGCTCGCCCACCCGCACCGTGCGGATCACGCGCAACGTCGCGCCATCGATCACGGTGATCGTGTTGTCGCGCTCGTTCGACACCAGGATCGTTTCGGCCAGCGCCGGCCGCGGCAGCATGGGCCATGACAGCATGGGCCACGCCAGCAACACCAGCAGCGCGGCCAGGCCCGCCTTCGCCAGGCATGCCTTCAGTGGATGGCGCATTTCGTCTCCGGCCGGTCGGTGCCGAGCGTGTCGAGCTCGGAAAACTGATGCTGGAAGCCTGGTTGCGGTGAGACGGAAACCAGCGCCCGCGCATCGGCCAGCAGCACCGGCTGGCGCAACTGGCCGTCCCAGTCGCGGAAGCTCAGCGTCACGCCCTTGAACCCGGCCAGCCCGAATTGCGGCCCGCGCACGACGCGCAGGATCGCGTCCGGCTCGACCGAGCGACCGCGCAGCGCGCCTTCACCCACGGCGCGCACCGCCAGCCACGCGGCGTAGTCGCGCGGCTCCATCCAGCGTCCCGCGGCCAGCCGGAAGCGGCGTTGCAGTTGCGTCGCTCCCCACTGCTCGTGCGGCCGCGCCCAGGCCGTGGGTACCAGCCCCTGCGTGCCCGCCACCGGCCGCGGATCGGTGGTGCGGTAGCCCAGCGCATCGCCCCACGCGTCGCTTTCGTCGGCCACCACCAGCACGTCGTAGCTGATACCCTGGGTGAACCGCGCCGCTTCCGCCGCGATCGAGAAATGCCCGGTATCGGTGCGCCGGGCGCCGGCCTCGTAGGTCCAGGCCCGATCGGCAACCAGGCGCAGGCCGAATTTCCGTGCCGACCAGCGGAACGCTTCCGCATACAGCTGGTCGGCTGGCTGCGGCCCCGCGGCAAGCATCACGTTGCGCCAGCGCTTGGCGGCCAGGTATTGCGCCAGCGCATCGGTCAGCATGGCGCGGGACGGCAGCAGATGCAGGATGTTGCGCCGGCAGGCCTCGTTGCGCAGCGCATCGTCCGGCGCGCCGATGTTGAGCAGCGTGACCGAAGCCGCTTCCGACAGGTCGGCCAGCAGCAGCAACTCGCGCATCGGCAGGTCGGCCACCACGAAGCGGGCGCCGTCGCCAACCAGCTCCAGGAACGCCGGCACCACACCCTCGGCCTCGCGCAGCACGCGCTCGTTCAGCAGGAAGCGCTGGCCGACGAACCGACCGGTGGTCGCGTTGTCGGAAGCGGCCACGCGGGCGCCCTGCACACCCAGATCCTCGGGCGGGCGATCGAGAAAACTGTTCGGCATCGCCCGGTCCGCCAGCAGGCCAAGATAGCCGATGCGCACCACATCCTGCGCCGCGGCGCCGAAGGCCAGCATCAGGCACAGCAGAATCAGCGATGCCGCGCGCCGCATGCAGGGCCCGTCATCCGCCGCGATCAGCGCTCGAACGGGGCGGTGACATCGTCATACGCATAGGTCATCTCGATGCTGAGGTCGCCGCGGTGCGACTGGTAGCGGCGCGGCCGCCCATCGGTCGCCGCGATCCACAGCTGGGCCACGACCGTGCCGTCGGTGCCCGCATCGGGCAGCACCTGGCGATACGAGTAGAGACGGGTGGCGGTGCCATCCAGATCCTTCGCCCCCTCGTCGCGACAGTCACGCGGCGGGAACGCGGCCAGCGCGGCGCCCAGCGACGCGCGCGCTTCTGCCGTCATCGGCAGCTGGATCCAGCGCCCCGCGCCGGGCGAGGTGGCGAACACCACGTCACTCAGCACGATGCGCTGTTCGACGGTCGGGAACCTGGCGGTCGGCGTGCGCGCCACCAGGCGGGTCTGGAACCGCTCGGTCCTGGCGACCGCCTCAAAGGCCTGGCGGATGGCGGCACAGGCAGCTGCCTCGGCCGCGCCTTGCTGTGCCTGCGCGACACCGGCCGCCAGCACCGCCAACACGGCGGCGCCGGCGGTGCTGCGCGCGTGACGCCGTGTCACGTGCGCAGCTGGTCGGCGATCGGCAGGCTGCGGATGCGCTTGCCGGTGGCGGCGAAGATCGCATTGCACAGTGCCGGTGCCACGGGCGGCACGCCGGGTTCTCCCACGCCGCCCGGCACCACATCGATGCCATGCGGCACGATGTGCACCTGCGTGTCGCGCGGTGCCTCGTCCATCCGCGTCACTTCGTAGTCGTTGAAGTTGGCCTGCACCACGCGGCCCCGCGCATAGGTGATGGCACTGCGCGTGGCCAGGCTCATGCCCATCACCGCCGCACCCTCGAACTGCGAGCGCACGCGATCGGGGTTGACCACGTAGCCGCAGTCCACCGCCATGTCGATGCGCGGCACGGTGAGGTTGCCGCGCGCATCGACCGCGGCCTGCACCACGACCGCCACGTACGACACGAAGCTGCGATGCACCGCGATGCCGCGGCCCTGACCCGCCGGCAGCGGCTGGCCCCAGCCGGCTTTCTCGGCTGCCAGTTCCACGACCTTGCGCAGCCGCGCCGTATCGATCGGATAGACGCGGTAATCCTCGCCGTTGTTCCAGTAGGGCGCCGGCAGCTTCGACAGATCGAGGATGCGCGGCGGGCCGATCAGCTCCAGCAGGTAGTCCTTCGGGTCGCGCCCGGCCGCATGCGCCAGCTCGGCCACGAAGGACTGGGCGGCGAAGGCGTGCGGGATGTTCAGCACCGAGCGGAACCAGCCGATCCGCGTGTGCGCCTCCGCCTCGCCGTTCTCCATGCGGATGTTCGGGATGGCGAAGGGCAGGTCGACCAGGCCCATGCCCAGTTCCAGCGGCATCGCCACCTTCGGATCGGGCGCGAAGGTGGACAGGATGGTGGGGAACACGCTGCGCTGCAGCCAGGCGGTGGGCTTACCGGCGGCATCCAGCCCCGCCTCCACCCGCGCGGCGGCCACCGTGTGGTAGAAGCCGTTCTGCAGGTCATCCTCGCGCGTCCAGATCACCTTGACGGGCCGGCCGCCCATCTCGCGCGACAGCAGCGCCGCTTCGATCGCGAAGTCGCACTTGGACTTCCGGCCGAAGCCGCCGCCCAGCAGCGTGACGTGCACGGTCACGTTCTCGATCGGCATGTCGAGCGCCTTGGCCAGGTCCTGGCGCGTGCCATACGGGCTTTGCACGCAGGCCCATACTTCGCACTTGCCGTCGGCCACGCGGGCGGTGGCAGCCGGCGGTTCCATGGTGGCGTGTGCGTGGTGCGGCACGTAGTACTCGGCCGCCACGCGCCGCGCCGCGGCCGGCAGGGCGCGCGCCACATCGCCTTCCTCGCGCACCACCTTGCCCGGCTTGCGCGACGTGGCCAGCAGCTCGTCGCGATAGGCGGTGCTGTCGTAGCTGGCGTGCCGGCCGTCATCCCACGTGACCTTCAACGCGGCGCGGCCCTGGTTCGCGGCCCAGGTGTTGCGCGCCAGCACGGCCACGCCGCCCAGCGGTGCGAACTTGGCGGGCGCCGGCGTGCCGGCCAGGCGCACCACCTTCTCCACCCCCGCGACCTTCAGCGCGGCAGAATCGTCCAGCGTGCCGAGCTTGCCGCCCCACACAGGCGGACGCGCGATCACGGCGAAAAGCTGGTTGGGCAGCACCGTGTCCTGCCCGTACTTCGCCGCGCCCGTGGCGATGGCGTGGCCATCCACCAGCACCGAGGTGCCCTTGCCGATGTACCGGAAAGTGGCCGGATCCTTGAGCCGGAGCGACGCGGGCGCGGGCACCGGCTGGCGCACCATGTCGCCGGCCAGGTCACCATAGCCCAGGCTGCGATTGCTGGCAGCGTGCACGACCTGGTGGTTCCGGGCCGCGACCTCGCCGACCGGCACGTTCCAGCGCGCGGCAGCGGCCGCTTCCAGCATGGTGCGCGCGGCGGCGCCCACTTCGCGCATCGGCTTCAGGAAATGCCGCACGCTGCGCGAGCCGTCGGTGTCCTGGTTGCCGTAGCGGGGCTCGTCGCCGGGCGCCTGCACGATGCGCACGCGCGCCCAATCGGCCTCCAGCTCCTCGGCCACGATCATGGGCACGCTGGTGCGCACGCCCTGGCCCATTTCCGAGCGGTGGCAGACGATGCTGACCGTGCCGTCGGGGCTGATGGACACGAACACCAGGGGCGCGTTGACGGTGCCGTGGGGCATGCCCTCGGCGCCGAACTTCGCATCCTGCGCGCGCGCGATGGTGCCGCGCAGCACCAGCGCGAAGCCGCCCGCCGCCACCAGGCCCTGCATGAGGGAGCGGCGGCCGACCTTTTCGATCCTGAAACCGGACAACATGGTCAGATCTCCCCCCGCGCTGCCGCCTTGATGGCGGACCGGATGCGTTGATAGGTGCCGCAGCGGCAGATGTTGCCCGCCATCGCGGCGTCGATGTCCTGGTCGGTCGGCGCCGGGGTCTGCTTCAGCAGCGCGGCGGCCGACATGATCTGCCCGCTTTGACAGTAGCCGCATTGCGGCACGCCGGCGGCCACCCAGGCGCGCTGCAGCGGGTGGCTGCCATCAGCGCTCAAGCCCTCGATGGTGACAACCGCGCGACCATCGAGGTTGCCCATCGCGGTCTGGCAGGCGCGCGTGGGCTGGCCATCGACATGCACGGTGCAGGCGCCGCACAGCGCCTGGCCGCAGCCATACTTGGTGCCGGTCAGCGCCAGTTCGTCGCGCAGATACCACAAAAGCGGCATGCCGCGGTCGCCGTCGAAGGCGCGTTCCTCGCCATTGATGCGCAGCTTGACCATTGCGGTCTTCTCCCTCCGTGTTCGATTCTTCGTCGTTGCGTTGGTCGTCGCCGGCGGGTGCCCAGACGTTGGCGCCCGCCGGCCAGCCTAGTCGTGTCAGCCCAGTCGTGTCAGCGCGTCGCCGGCTGCACCCGCTGGCGCAGCGCATAGACCCACACCACGCCGCCCTGCGGCACGTCGGCGCTGAAGCGCGTGGCATCGATGCGCACCAGGTTGTTCTGCATGCGCTGCGCATCCACGCCCCAGCCGGACTGCACCGCCACGTATTGCGTGCCATCGACCTCGAACGAGGATGGCACGGCGGTGATGCCGGAGTTGGTGCGCGTCTGCCAGAGCAGCTGGCCGGTGCGCGCATCGAAGGCCCGGAACATCCGGTCATTGGTGCCGCCCGCGAACACCAGGCCGCCGCCGGTGGCCAGCACCGGACCCCAGTTCTGCGAGTTTTCGAACTTGTGCGTCCAGACGCGCCGGTTGGTCGCCAGATCCCAGGCCTGCAACTCGCCGATATGCGTGCCGCCGCCGGGCCGCAGCGTCATGCCGATCTCGGCGGCGACCACGCCCAGGAACAACTGCCCCGGCACGAAATCCATCCGCTGGCCGATCAGCGAGCCGCAAAGATTCTCGTTCGCGGGGATATAGAGCATGCGGGTTTGCGGGCTATAGGCAGCCGGCGGCCAATCCTTCCCGCCCCAAAGCGACGGGCAGAATTCCGTGCGCCGGTCCAGCCGGGGCTTGCGATCATCGTTGTAGCTTGGCCGACCCGTCCGCTGGTCGAGGCTTGCGAAGACATCCTGGTGCACGAACGGCACGCCGGAAACGAAGCCGATGCCCTCGGCGTTGCGCTGCAGCGTCCACAGGTAGCCGTTGCGGCCGGGATGCACCAGCGAGGGGATGTTGCGCCCGCCACGCTCGACATTGATCAGCAGCGGCGCGCTGACCTCGTCCCAGTCCCAGCTGTCGTTCCAATGGTACTGGAAGTGGCCGGCGATGCGGCCATCATCCGGCCGAAGTGCCACGACCGAGGTGGTGTACAGGTTGTCGCCCGGGCGGGAATCGCCCATCCAGGGTGCCGCGTTGCCGGTGCCCCAATAGGTCAGGTTCAGCTGCGGGTCGTAGTGGCCGGTGATCCACACCGTGCCGCCGCCGGTCTGCCAACCGGTCTGCCAGGTGTCGTGCCCCGGCTCGCCCGGCGCCGGCACCATGAAGGTGCGCCACGCCTGCTCCCCGGTCTGTGCATCGTAGGCAGCAACGAAGCCGCGCACGCCGTATTCGCCGCCCGAGCCGCCCACCATCACCTTGCCGCGGGCGATCAGCGGCGCCAGCGTCATGTAGTGGCCCTTGCGGTAATCCTCGACCTGCTTGGCCCAGATTTCGCGGCCCGTTCGCGCATCCAGCGCCACCAGGAAGGCATCGACGGTGGCGACATAGACGCGATCACCAAGCAGCGCCACGCCGCGATTGGTGGGGTGAAGCTGCGTCAGGTCCTCGGGCAGCTGGCGCTTGTAGCGCCACAGCATGTCGCCGGTCTTGGCATCCAGCGCGATCACCTGCGCCTGCGGCGTGGTGATGAACATGATGCCGTCATTGACGATCGGGGGCGACTGGTGACCCTCGTTCACGCCGGTCGAGAACGACCAGGCGGGCACCAGGTCCTGCACGTTGCCGGCGTTGATCTGTTCCAGCGGGCTGAAGCCCTGGCCATCATAGGTGCCGCGATACATCAGCCAGTTGCGCGGTTCGGGGTTGGCCAGTCGCTGTTCGGTCACCGGGCTGTACGGTCGCACCTGCGGGCTGATCTGCTGCGCCGCCGCGTCACCCGACAGCACCACGCCGGCCACCGCGCCCAACAGGGCCATCTGGAAAGCTTGCGTGATTCTCGTCCTGATCATCTGTCGCTCCCTTCCGCCGATTTTGTTGTCGATCGTCTTCGCGCCATCCCCGAAAGCCTGGCGCCATTCGCTACGCCGGCTGTCCTCCCACCCTTCCGCTGAAGCGCCCGGTGACCACGATCTGGCCGTCCTGCATGGCCACGGGCAGCGCCGGCAGCGGTCGCGGCGCGGGCCCGGCCAACACGCGTCCGCCCTGGCGCGGGTCGAAATCCGAGCCATGGCAAAGGCAGTGCATCGCATTGCGCTCCGCCATCCAGACCGAAACCGGGCATTGTTCGTGCGTGCAGGTCGCCGAGAAAGCGAGGATGCCATCGGCCGAACGCGACTTTGCCGTGGCCTCCAGCTCGGCCGGGTCAAGCCGGATCAACAGCACCAGGTTGAGCCGCGAGCCGTCGCGCACGGTGCCGGATTTCGGCTCCTGCGCCCAGGCCAGCAACTGGGGTCCGCCCAGCGCCAGATCGTCGGGCGTGATGGGCTTGCCTTCGTTGGCGCTGAACGCGAACACGAAGCGGTCGCCGGGCTCGGGGCGCGCACGCGCGGCGTCCTGGGCATGAACCCGCCTTGCGGCCAGCCCTGATGCGACCAGCGCCGAACCCGCCACCAGCACCCGGCGTCGATCTGCGCGCACGATGCCGCTGGCAGCAGCCACGCCACCGGGTCCGTCTGCAACGGCGCCACGCCAGGGCTCGCGTGCTCGCAAGCTCGCCCTCCTTCGCCATGATTGGTCGATCGGTCGTATGCGCGATCTTTGTCGTTCTGCCTGCTTTACGCTCGCGCAACGTGTGCAGCATGCCTGTGCGATCGCGCGATTGGCAACTGGAATCTTGTGACGCACGCGAAACCAGAAAGTTGAAGCACGGCAGAGCCGTTTCACCGCAAGCGACTGCGGCGAAACGGCTCCAGGTCTTCGCCTGGTCGCGTTCTCCGCGAGGTCAGGCGAGTTCGCCTGACTTGAAAACGCTCTACGCCTGCATGGCGTGCATCACCAGCGCGAGCGAATCAGATCAGACCGCGTCGCCGCCAGCGGTGTTTCGAGGTGTCCAATCGCAGTGAGCGGCAAGCCGATCCACCAGAACCGACAGTGTGCGACAGGCGCGAGCACGTCAAAGTCTTGGATCGATCGGCTCGCTCTCAAGCGCCAGCACGGCGAAGACACACTCATGAGTCCGCCTGAGCGGCTCGCGAGCAACGAACCGCTTCAGCCCCTCATGACCGAGGGCGAACTCGCGAAGGGCGAGATTGCGTTTGCCGCCGAGACCACGCGCGCGCAGTCGGACGAGATTCTCGGGCGCGTCGTATTCGGGGCCATAGATGATGCGGAGATACTCGCGGCCCCGCACCTTCATGGCGGGCTGAATGGGTCCCTTTTTTCCGCGCGAAACGAACTGGCGCGGCTTGATGACCATGCCCTCGCCGCCGTCGCCGGTCAAAGTCTCCCACCACCTGATTGCGTCCTGGATGGCATTCCCATCGCTCAGCGAGATCGTACGCCATTGCGTGGGCGTTACGACACCGTTTGCCGCGCCAGCCAATCGGTCGGCCAGGCCCATGTGCCAGGCATGGTCCTGATCGAACCAAACGCGGCCTTCGCTCGCGAGGAGATGAAATGGTGCGACCTTGAGATCGCCGACGCCGGACACCGGCCACACGTAAGGGGCCCAGGCCTTGGCATACAGGGCGGCACGTTGCGCACGATCCGCCAAGTGACCGCGAATCTCCGCGACCTCGAGGCCGCGATGGTTGGCCCGGGCGAAAGCATCCGCCGCCGCGGACAAGCCGGCGCGGGATGCCTCGGCCACGGGCGCATACTGGCTTTCGATCAGGCTGCCCGCCTTGGCGGACCACGGCATGATCTCGGCATCCAGGAGCAGCCAGTCGGTACCAAGCTCCGCCCACAGACCGACACCATCGACAGCCGCACGCAGCCGGGCGAGAAGGCCCTCGGTCATGGCGTGTTCATTGAAGAAGGCCCGGCCGGTGCGCGTCCAGATCGCACCTGATTCGTCGCCGGTCACGCCAAATCGCGCCTGCGCCGCACCTGCTGTCCGACAAAGCGCGATCACGGCGCGCGAGCCCATGTGCTTCTCCTCGCACACGACCTCGTCCACGCCCGTTGCCTGGAAGTGAGCGAAGGCCTCCTCGGGCCGCTCCAGCCATCCGTCGCGCGCGCTGGTCTCGGCAGGCGACATCGTTGGCGGCAGATAGGCGAGCCATTGCGGCGCCAGCGCAAAGCGGCTCATGACTTCCAATGCGGCAGACGCGTTCTCTTCGGCGACGACGATACGGCCCATGAGGTCCGTGTCGATCCACCGCCGCCCGATGACATCCTTGATGTCGAGCACTTGATCGGCATCCGCTTGGGCCGGGGTCGAATTCGCCGCGCCGCCGAGCGGGCGGGTCGGTTCAAACCAGGTCTGCCTGGCCGCGACATCGACAAGTTCCTTCTCCGGCCAGCGCAACGCCGTAAGCCTGCCGCCGAAAACGCAGCCGGTATCGATGCACAGGGTGTTGTTGACCCATTCTGCGCTTGCAACGGGTGTATGGCCGTAGACGACGGCTGTTGGGCCGCGATAGCGCGCGGCCCAATCGGCGCGGACAGGCAGACCAAAATCGTCGATCTCACCGGTCGTCTCGCCGTAGAGCGCGAACTCCCGCACGGCGCCCGATCCGCGGCCTATCATCTCTTCCTTCAAGCCGGCATGAGCGACAGCCAGGCGTCCGCCGTCCAGCCAGACGTGACTGCGAAGCCCGTCGAGGAATTTTGGCAGGGCCTCGCGGAACCCTCGGCCCTGCCCCTCCAACTGATCGATCGTCTGCTGCAGGCCATGGGCGATCGTCACTTTTCGACCTGCCAACCAGCGCTCGAACTTGCGGTCGTGATTGCCCTGGACGGCGTATGCGGTTCGCGCAGCCGTCATGCTCATCGCGATGCGCAAGACGTCCGGCGCGTTCGGCCCCCGGTCGACGAGATCGCCCACAAAGACCAGTTTCCGGCCGTCGGGAGGTATCACCTCGACCGCACGCTCGCCGCGATCATCGCGCCATTCGATCCGGTACCCGAGTTTGACCAGCAGGGCCTGGAGTTCATCGGCGCAGCCGTGTACGTCACCGACGATATCGAACGCACTCGCATCGTCTCGCTTGTCGGTCCACAGCGGCTGACGCTTGAGCGTGGCGGTGTCGATGCTCGCGACGCTGGTGAGTTTCCAGACCTGGCGGAAGCCCTCCCGCTGAAGGCCTGCGAGGCCGCGGCGCACTTCCGCGACCATCCTTTGGACGACCTGGCCGCCAAAACTCCGGTCGGGCCGCGTTCTATTGCGCTCGATGCAAACGTCGATGCCAGGATCGAAAACGATGGCGACAGGCAGGGCATGCCATTGGCGCGCCAACTCGATCCAGCCCTTGCGATCCGAAGGGCGGACGTTCGTGGCGTCGATCACCGCCAGCTTCCGGCGCTTCAGCCGCTTTCCCGCGATTTCGCGAACCAGGTCGAAGGCATCGGCGGTGACGCCCTGGTCCGCTTCATCGTCGGACACCAGAGCGCGGCAATGATCCGACGAAATCACCTCTGTCGGAAGGAAATGCCTGGCTGCGAAAGTCGACTTGCCCGATCCGGTTGAGCCGATCAGTACGACGAGAGAGAAATCGGGAAGTTCAATGTCCTTGTCGGTCGAGCTCATCGGGTGAAAACCGCCATCTGCGTCGGCGCTCCACGCGCCGCGTCCATCCGGCCGATGCCGCTGAATGCCGGCCGAAAGCCGAACGTCGATCCAACCTTCCCTGCCCAGGCTTCGAATTGGTCGCGGGTCCACTCGAATCGATGGTCAGGATGGCGAAAGGCCCCGGCGGCCAGGTTTGGAAAGAGCGAATTGTATTCCGCGTTTGGTGTCGTCACCACCACGGTTGCCAGACGCGCCTCGCCGAACACCACGCGCGCGACGAGCGGCAAGCGATCCGGATCAAGGTGCTCGATGACCTCGACAAGTGCAGCGGCGTCCGCGTTGGCCCATCGGTCATCCCGATAGGTCAAGGATCCATGCAGCAGGGTCACGCGTCCCTCTGGCGGGCCGCCCGGGAGATGAAGCTTCAACCGCTTCGCCGCCCATTCCAGTTCACGTGCCGCCGGATCAAGGCCGATCAGGTGCTCCGGCCACCGCTCACGCACGAGATGATGAAGCAATTTGCCTTCGCCGCAGCCCAGATCAGCGATGGTTTTCGCGCCGGCCGCGCGGAGCGCCTCGACGACGGCCGCCATCCGCTCATCGTTCAAGCGGATCGGTGCTTCCAGCGCGTCCTCAGGCGCGCCGCGCGCCTTCGGTTCGGTGGCCTCCTCGTGCGTCTCCGGCGCCAGCCTCTCGAGAGCAGCGCGCGCCAGAATGCCGCGGTGGCGAAGATAGCGGCGCACGATCAATTCCTTCGCCGGGTGCTGATCGAGCCAGCCCTCGCCGCGCTTGAGCAGCTTGTCGATTTCGTCCTCGCCGACCCAATAGTGCTTGGCGTTGTCCAGCACGGGAATGAGGACATACAGATGATTGAGGAGAGCGCTGACACGAGCGACGCCGAGCAGCGTCACGCGCGCATGGAGCCTGCCGACTCCGCCTGTATGCGGGCCTGTATCCGGGCCGACATCTGGGCCGACATCTGGGCCGACGATCGGATCGACATGAACGCTCCAACCCAGCGGTTCGAAGAGCTGCCGGACCAGGGCCTCTCCGCCGCGCGTCGGTACGGGTGTCATCGTGGCTTCGAGCGGAATGGCGCTATCGGCGAGTTCCTGCCGTGCATTGCAGACGCCGGTCATTGCCGTCCGGAATGCCTTGTTCAAGGCCACCGAGAGAAAGGAGGACGCCGCATACGGACGGTCGTTCACATACTGATCGAGCAGGCCCTGCGCCTGGCCCTTGCCCCGAACCAGACCAACGGGATCGACATCGAGCACCAGCGCCGCTTCGCAACGCCCGTCGCTGGCCTCAGGGTAGAACACCCACGCCTTGCCGAACGTCTGTTCGATCTCGTGCAGGCGCCCGGGGTGCTTGTGCAGCAGATATCCCAGATCGGTCGCCGGCCGGTGTGTGGTGGCAATGGACAAGAACATGCTGTCAGGTAGCCGATGGCGGGAACTTCATCCAGTTGGCCGGCGCTGCCAAGGCGGGCGGCTTTCTGATGAGGGCGCCGTGAGCAGTCTGCCTGAGGTCGCTCCAAATCGACCAGTTGACGCCGCCAGTCGCTGAAACGTCCAGTTTTCAAGGCGCGCAAATTCATCTGCGAAACCAGGAGCAGGAATTTCCGACGGATGGCGGATAGCCTGCGCGCCACACGGCCGTGCGCCCGCATGAAGTCGACGATTTCCGTGTAGGAGCCAAGATGCGCCCCCCGCCTGCCCGGAGCCGTACGGGCCGGGCTGCAGGGAATGCGCGCAGTGCCGCGCCAGTCGAACCGCTTGCTGGATGCGGCGGCGGCATTCCTGGCCGCGCGCCCGTTCCGCTGCGCGCCGGCCATCGCTTCGAGCCGTTTCACCGCAAGCACGTGCGGTGAAACGGCTCTATGTCTTTGCCTGGTCGCGTTTGTCCCTGTCGTCAGGCGATTCCGCCTGACTTGAAAACGCGCGGTCTTCTTGACTCGTCGCGTTTTCCGAGTCGCCAAGTGACTCCACTTGGCTCGAAAACGCTCTAATCAAAGTGCAGCGCGCGCGCCATGGCCGCGGCCCGATCAACCGCACCGGTGTGCTGCACGACGTTGCCCAAAGGCAGGGCATGGCCCGCCCGGCCGAACACCGGCAGCCGATCCAGCGGCACATCGCGCAGCGAAAGCTGGCGCGGGCCAGCATGGCGCTCGCCGGTGAACAGGTCGGTCCAGGCCCCCTCGGGCAGCCACACCTCCGCGCTGCCGCCAGGGCGCAGGATGGGCGCCACCAGCAGCGCATCGCCGCACAGGAACTGGTGCGGGAAGGCACGCGCGGCCTGGTCGGTCGGGAAGGCAAGCGGCATGGCGCGCATCACCGGCAGGCCCGTGGCGGCACAGGCATCGGCGACCGACCACAGATAGGGCAGCAGCCGCATGCGCCATTCCAGCCAGTGCCGCGCGATCGCCTCGGCGTCCGCGCCGAAGGCCCAGGGTTCGCGGGGGCCAATGCCGTGGAAGCGCAGATGGGACGCGAACACCGCAACCGAGAGCCAGCGCAGGAACAACTCCGCGTCCGGCTGCACGGCACCATAGAAGCCGCCAATGTCAGTGGCGTGGTACGGCACGCCTGACATGCCGTAGCTGAGCGCGCCACGGATGCTGGCCGCCAGGCCGTCGAAATCGCTTTGCGGGTCGCCGCCCCAGCGAATGGGTTCGCGCTGCGCGCCGATCCAGCCGGCGCGTCCCCACAGCATGGGCGCACCGGCACCGAAGCGCGCGGTCGCTGCCATCACGCAGCGGTTGTAGAGCGCGGGATAGGCATTGTGCAGCCGGCGCCCGGTGTCGCCGTTATGCGCCACCGCATCGTCTGGCACCTGTTCGCCGAAATCCGGCTTCACCACGTCCATGCCCGTGGCAAACAACGGCGCGTGGAAATCGCGCCATGAATCCGCCGCGGCCGGGTTGGTGAAATCCACCAGGCCGCTGGGCGGCAGCGGCGTGAGTACCGCGCCGAAGGGCGAACTGCCCGGCGCGGTATCCCAGTGCATCACGAAGGGCGCGCCAGCCTGGTCGCGCAGCAGCTGACCATCCGCCGCCATGCGCGCGAACAAGGGGCCGCGTTCCGCGACCAGCGGGTATTCCCAGCAGCACACGCGCAAATCCTGGGCCTTCAGCGCGGCCACGACGCCGGCAGCGTCCGGGTATCGCGAGGGATCCCAATGGAAATGGAAGCGCGTGAGCGTGTCCTGCCAGGCGCGGCCGTCGAAGGTGATCACGTCACACGGCATGCGCTTTTCACGCATGCTGCGCGCAGCTTCGAGAATTTCCGCGGCGTCGCGGTGATAGGCCTTGCTGAGCCACACGCCGAACGACCAGTCCGGCGGGCGTGCCGGGGCACCCGTCAGCGCGTGCAGCATGCGCAGCAAGGCGGCCGGATCGGCGGCGGCGAACAGGAACAGGTCAAGTGCCCCGTCATCGGTGCACAGCACCAGCGACCGGTTCGACCAGGGCGCATGGCCGGCGCCGATCCACACATCGCAGGGCGTATGCACCAGCACGCCCCACACCCGGCCCGCTGGCGTGAAGCCCCAGACGAAAGGCAGCGGCTTGTAGGTCGCCGCCGTGTTCACACCCAGCGCGTCAGCCACATGCAGGCGCAGCAATTGCCCGCGCTTGTCCAGCGGCCCGAACTGCTCGCCGCCGCCATAGACGGGGCCATCGGCAGGCAGCGAGAAGGCAGCCGACCACATGCCATCGGCGCCGCGGCCAAAGGCGGGCAGCCGGGTCCAGCCGCGAAAATGCTCGTCGGTGATCGGCGCCAGCACCGCGCCATCGGTGTGCAGGAAGGTCGCGGTCAGCGGTTCCGCCGTCAGCCGCAGCGCCGCGGCGCCAGGCGCGAAACCGGCAGTATCGACAAAGCCGTAATCCGGCAGCGCGCCGGCATCGCCCAGCACGAGCCGCACCACGCCGTCCCGCTGGCTGACCGCAAGCGGGCCCAGGCTGGTGGCGAAGCACCCTGCGCCCACCGGCGCCAGCCCGGCCGCGCGGCGATGCGTCAGCGGATCAGGCGTCATGCCGGCCCGCGCACCACAAGCCTGCGGTCGCCCAGCGTCGGTACCTCCAGCGTCATGTCGCCGACGCCCGGCACGGGGAAATCACCCGCCAGGCGCCGCCAGCCGATCTCGACCTCGGCGCGCGTCCATCGCAGATCGAGCGCCAGGTCCAGGAAGGCCCCGTGCCGGAAGCCGAGCGTTTCGCCGTCATCCTCGATGTGACGGCCGGCGCCGCTGCCGCTGCCCTGCCCCGGCAGCAGCAGCAGGTGCCGTGCCGGCGCGTCGTGCGGGTGCTCCGGCGGGATGCTGCCTGCCAGCAGGAAGGCCGCGCCCTCGCGCGCCAGGATCGGCACCCGGCCCAGCGGTGCGGCGATGGTGGCAAGCCGGCCCGCCAGCAGGCGCCGCCCGGTCGCCAGGTCGATGAAGGGCGTTGCGCGCGCGTCGCGCGGCGGGCGCACATGCACCCGCCGCGCATCCGGCACGACGACCGGCGCAACCAGCAGGTCAGGGCCCAGCATGAACGTATCCTGCTCGGCGAAGGCGTCGGCATCGTCTTCGTGGTCCAGGAACAGCGGACGGATGATCGGCGCGCCCGTGCGGTGCATCAGCACGGCAAGCGTGTACAGCACCGGCAGGAAACGATAGCGCGTCTGCAGCGCAGCGCGGATCGCCTCGGTCGCCGCCGGATGCGTCCAGGGCGTGGTGGGGCCGGTCAGCGGCGGCTTCCAGGAATTCATCACCGCGCGCGGGTGCAGCGCCATCATCTCCACCCAGCGCGTCAGCAGCTCCGCGTCCGGTTGCGGTCCCGCGAAGCCGCCGATGTCGTGACCGACGCGGCCCATGTTCGACAGCGACAAAGAGAGGCCATTGCGAAGGTTCCATTTCAGTGTGTGCCAGGAGGTCTGGTTGTCGCCGGTCCAGGTCTCGGCGTAGCGCTGGATGCCGGGCGGGCCGGCGCGGCTGATGGTGTAGACGCGCGCATCGGGGGTGCGGCGCTGCTGCGCCTCGAAGGTCGCGCGGGTCATCAGCAACGCCTGCAACGGGCGCACCAGGGCAGCGTCGATCGGCGTGCCATGGCCGGTCACGGTGGCACCGTGCTGCCAGATCTCGGTTTCGTTGTTGTCGTTCCAGCCGGCATCAAAGCCGACATCCAGCACCTGCGCGGCGAGCCCACGCTGCCAGATCGCCACCGCGGCCGGGTTGGTGAAATCAAGGAAACTGCCCATGCCGTCCCAGAACTGCTCCAGCACCGGCCGGCCATCGGCACCGGTCACGAAGCCGCCGGCGGTCGCGATCGCGGCGTAGTCCGGGTGATCATCCAGCATCACCGGCTTCAGGTTGGCGACCGTCCGCAGCCCCAGCCCGCGCAGCTCCCTGAACAGCGCCTCTGGGTCGGGGAACTTCTCGCGGTTCCAGGTGAACACGTAGCGCCGCCTGCCGCGGCTGGAGTAGCCCGAGCCGAAATGGATGGCGCTGATCGGCATGCGCTCGGCCCGCGCGCGTTGGGCGAAGGCAGCAATCCGCGCCTGGCCGTCCGGCGCATCAGCCAGGTGCATGGACGTGTGCGCGAAGCCGAAACTCCAGCGTGGCGGCAGCGGCGGCAGGCCGGTAAGCCGCGCGAAGCCGGTGACCACCTGCATGACCGAGGGGCCGCCCATGACCCACAGATCGACGGCGCCGTCATCGCTCTCCACGTAGCGATACAGCCCGTGATAGTTCGACCGCTCCGCCCCCAGATCGACCGTGAGCGGGGCCAGCGTGTCGTAGAATTGCCCGACCGCGCCGCCCGATGCGCCGCGTGCGATCAGGAACGGCACGTGCTTGTACAGGGGGTCGCCGTGCTCGGCGTCGTAGCCCAGCGCATCGAGCTGCAGCAGGCGGAAGCGGCGGCCGTGCCGATCGAGCGGGCCGGTCTTGTCGCCCAGGCCGAAGAAGCGATCGCCGGCAGGGTCGCGTGCCAGATAGTGGCGCAGGCGACGACCGCCATCCAGCGTGACCCAGGCGCCGGAGGCACGGTCCGTCAGCACGTCGGCGAAACTGCCATCCGGCTGGCATTGCGCAACGGTAAGGCGCAGCGGCGCATCGTCGATACGCACTCGGAATGCCCCCGCCTGCAGCAGCCAGGCCGCACCATCCCTGGTCAGCGTGAACGGGGGCGGGGTAAAGCCGGCCATGTCGTCGCGCGGGCGCCCCTCGACCGGCGTATCGCCCTGCGGCGCGACCATCCAGCTCCGTGGCACGGGCAGGCCGGCGCGGCGGCACACCACCACGCGCAGCAGCGTGCTTGCGGGAAACAGCACGCGCAGCAGGTGGTCATCGTCGAGATCAAACCCGACGCCGTGGGCTTCGTGCCGGCAGGCGCCAAGGCCGCTCAGTGTGCGCATGCGTCAGGCGGGCGGCAGCGGCGGCACGGCGCGCTCGTCGGCGCGGAACAGATGGCAGCGGGCACCGCTGCCGGCGGCCAGGCCAATCACCTGGTCACGCGCGATCGCGGTCTGCCCCGGCAGACGCACCGTATAGGCCTCGCCGCTCGGCAGCTCGCCGTACACATAGGCCTCACCGCCCAGCTGCTCGACGCCGGACACGAGCAGCTTCAGCACGCCCGCCTCGGGCGCCACGATGGCGGTGTGCTCGGGCCGCAGGCCGAACTGCACGGCATCGCCGACCGCGAGCCCATCGCGCGCGGCAACCTCGATCCCGCCGCCCCCCGGCAGTTTTACACGCGCGCCCGCGGGGCCAAGCGCCTCGACGGTGGCCGGCAGGATGTTCATGCGCGGGCTGCCGATGAAGCTTGCGACGAACAGGCTGGCGGGTGCGTTGTACAGCTCCAGCGGCGCCGCGAACTGCTCGACACAGCCGGCGCGCAGCACGGCGATGCGCGATGCCATCGTCATCGCCTCGACCTGGTCGTGGGTGACGAAGATCATGGTGTTGCCAAGCTTCCGGTGCAGCGCGGCCAGCTCGGCCCGCATCTGCACGCGCAGCTCGGCATCCAGGTTGGAAAGTGGTTCGTCGAACAGGAAGATCTTTGGCTCGCGCACCACGGCGCGGCCGATGGCCACGCGCTGGCGCTGGCCGCCGGAAAGCTGGCCGGGGCGGCGGTCCAGCAGGTGTTCCAGCCGCAGCATGCGCGCGGCGTGGTCCACGCGCGCGGCGATCTCGGCCTTCGGCATCGCCAGGTTCTCCAGGCCGAAGGACATGTTCTGGCGCATCGTCATGTGCGGATAAAGCGCGTAGGACTGGAACACCATGGCCAGGCCCCGCTCTGCCGCGGGCACGTCGTTCACCACCGCGCCGTCGATGCGGATCGTGCCGGCACTGACGGTTTCCAGGCCCGCGATCATGCGCAGCAGCGTCGACTTGCCGCAGCCCGAGGGGCCGACAAAGACCACGAACTCGCCATGGTCGAACTCCAGGTCGATGCCGTGGATGACCTGGGTGCGACCGAAACTTTTCGCGACGCCATCGAGCTGGAGTGTTGCCATGGCTACTTCAGACCGGTGCTGGCGATGCCGGTGGTGATGTATTTCTGCAGGAACGCGAACACCAGCGTCACCGGCAGCAGCGTGAGCACGGTCATGGCCAGCAGGTAGTGGGTGTTGTCGTTCAGCTCGCCCTTGAAGGTGGAAAGCCCAAGCTGCAGCGTGAACACCTCGGACTGCGTCAGCACGATCAGCGGCCACATGAAGTCGTTCCAGCGCCACATGACCGAGAGGATGCCGAGCACCGCGAGCGCCGGCAGCGACAGCGGCAGCATGATGCGCCAGAAGATCCGCCATTCCGACGCGGCATCCATGCGGGCCGCTTCCAGCAGCTCGTCCGGGATGGTCAGCATGTACTGGCGCAGCAGGAACACGCCGGTTGGCGTGGCGACCGCCGGAATGATGACGCCCCACAGCGAATTCAGCATGCCCAGCGTCTGCACGGTGATGAACAGCGGCACCAGGATGACGGTGGGCGGAATCAGCAGCGTCGTGACGATCACCAGCATCATCGCATCGCGCCCGCGGAACTGGTATTTCGACAGCGCGAAGGCTGCCATGGCGTTGATCACCAGCGTGATCAGCGTGGCCACCACGGTGACGAAGATCGAATTCCAGAAGTAGCGCGCGAAGTTGAAGGTGCGGGTCTGCGCGCTGCCCAGCGTCGGCTCGGTGAAGTTCTCCAGCCGCGGCCGCACCACGTCCTTTCGCACCAGTTCGCTGCGCGGCACGGTCAGCTGCACGGCCGGATTGGCAAGCTCAACGACGATCGCGTTCAGCCCGCGCGGTGCGATCAGCGCCACCTCGGCGGTGCTGCCGTCCGGCCGGTTCCAGGTGAACACCGAAAGCGTGCGTTCGATGCCAGGCAGGCGCGCCTGCGCCTGCTCGTACGGCAGCAGGCGGGGATCGTTCTCGACCAGCGCCCGCTGCGACTTGAACGACGAGGCGAACATCCACAGCACCGGCAGCAGTACCAGCAGCACGCCCATCAGCAGATAGAGATAGGCCAGCCGGTCGGTCCAGTCCGGCCCGTTGCGCCCGCGCGTGCGCGCCAGGAACCGGCCGACATCGGCAAGGCTGATGGCGGCCACGGCTCAGCGCCCCGCCCGTTTGCGGGTCAGCGCCAGCTGGCCCAGCGTCAGGACCAGGATCAGCCCCGCCACCAGCACCGAGGATGCCGCCGCCACGCCGTAGCGCTTCGCATCGCCGGTGAAGGCGGTTTCGTAGATGTGCTGGATCACCATGCGGGTGGCCTGGCCGGGGCCGCCGCCGGTCAGCACATAGACCTCGTCGAACACCTGGAACGCCTTGATCAGCGACAGCACCACCACCACCAGCATGGTGGGCATCAGCAGCGGCAGCGTGATGCGGCGGAACTGCCGGCCCTTCGGCGTGCCATCCATCGCCGCGGCTTCGTACAGGTCCTTCGGAATCGCCTGCAGCCCGGCCAGCAGGATCAGCATGTAGAACCCCACATGCGCCCAGGTATAGACGAACACCACCCAGACCATGGGCCAGGCCGAGTTGCTCTCGACCAGCCAGTTCACCGGGCGGTATGGCGCCAGCATCAGCGCCCCGGGCGCGACGCTGTTCCAGCCCGCGATCAGGTCGGCCAGCAGCACGTTCAGGATGCCGCGCCGCTTCAGCACCCAGTCCCAGATGATGCCCACCACCACCGGCGACAGCATGACCGGGTAGAAATAGATCGCGCGCCAGAAGCCGCGCGCGCGGATTTCACGGTTCAGCACCAGTGCGGTCACCAGCGCGAACAGCACCATCAGCGGCACCTGCACCAGCGCAAACAGCAGCGTGTTCCACATCCCGGTCCAGAACGAGTAGCCGGCAACCGAGCAGCTGCGCGGCACAAGGATGGTGCCGCAGGCAACCAGTTCCTGGAAATTGCCAAGGCCGATCCACGGGCGGTCAAGAACGCGGGTGGACGCGCCGTCGGTGAAGGCGATGTAGAAGTTCAGCAACATCGGCCAGAACGCGAACAGGCCGAACACCAGCAGGTTCGGCAGCAGGAACACATACGCCATGCGATGCGCGCCGACATGGCGCTGCACGGCGCGCATCGGCAGATCGATCGCGTCGCCCAGAGCCGCCCAGGCGGCCGCCGCCGGATTGCGAAACCCAGCCATCAGCGCGCCTACTGGGCGCGCACCGCGATGGCGACTTCCTCGGTGATCTTGGCGTAGGCCTCGGCTTCCGTCAGCGTGCCGGCGATGGCCTGCGCCACGTAGTTCACGGTGGCGTTGAAGATGGCGACGTTGCGGATGTAGCTTTGCAGCGCGTGCGCCGGCGGCAGGATGCGATCGAAATCGGCCGTGAACTGCTTCAGCGCGTCGGCCGCCAGCGGGTGCAGCCCGGTGCCATAGTTCAGCCCGGCACGCGCCAGGCCCTGATGCGCGGGGATCTGCACCGTCTGCTCGTAGTAGGCGCGCAGTACATCCTCGCGCACCATGAAGCTCATCACCTTGGCGACCTCGGCCGGATGGCGCGTGCGCTTCAGCGCCACCATCGCGGCACCGCCCGGCATGGCCGAGCAGCCTGCCGGGCCGCAGGGCTGCGGCGGCACCACCCACTCGAACTTGTCGCCGATATCCTGCTGGTAGCGCTGGATCATCCACGACCCCGCGATGTGCATCACCGCATCGCCGTTGATGAACATGTCGCCGCCGTTGCGCCAGCGGGCGCCCGAGGCGCCCGGCCAGATGTCCTGCGGCATGGCACCTTCGCGGTGCCAGCGGATCATGCGCTGCGTCACCTGGCGGAACCCGTCATCGACCACGGCAGGCTGCCCGTTCGCGCCGAAATAGGACGCACCGTATGACACCGCGACCCCGGCGAAGCGATGCCCCGACCGATCCATCACGATCGCCGCATAGGTGTTGAGCTTCTTCTGCACCGCGATCGCCGCGCGCGCCCAATCGTCCCAGGTGGCGCCGGCGCCAGGCATGGCAACACCGGCCTGCTCGAACAGGGTGCGGTTGACGAATGGGCCGGTCACGGTCAGTTGCGTCATCCAGCCATAGATGCCGCGGTCGTTGGCACCCACCCGCATCCAGGGCAGCGTGCTGGCGAAATTGGTGTCCCAGTAGCCGGCGTCCACATGCGGGCGCAGATCGAGGTAGTAGCGGTTCAACCCCGCCAGGTTGGTCACCCGCGCCAGGTCCGGGCCTTCGCCGGATTGCAGGCGGGTTTCCAACTGCTCGCGGATGACATTGAAGCCGACCACATCGACCGTCACGCGGATGCCGGCATTCTCGCGCTCGAAGCGATCCAGCAGCGTGCGCATGATGGTGCACTCGTTGCCGTCCTGATAGCACATGAAGCGGAGCGTCACCGGCACCTGCGCCAGCGCCGGGCCGGCCAGGCCAAACAGCAGCAACGCTGCCGCAAGCGCATGCCTTTTGATCATGGCGGTCTCCTTGTGACTGGCGACGCATGGTGCCGCGATCGCTTCTGATTTTGCCGCTTCGCCCGGCCAGAGACAGGGCGTGGCGCGAGTCGTTCCTGACGTCAATGATGGTTCGAATCGATCGCCGACGCCAGCATGTTACGCTTTCGGCACGTTACATGTCAGCATGGAGGTTTGTCGCGGCATGGCCACGCGGTCGAGGATGGCGCTGTGGCGGTTGCTTGGCGGCGGGCCGTCAGTGCCGGCGCGACTTGCCTGCGAAGCAGCCGTGCCGTGCGCGCTGCCCGGCCTATCGCTGCATCACCTTCGCTTCGCTGATCTCGGCATTGGGCCGGTGCCGGCGCTGCTCAGCCTGCCGACGCAGCAATCGGCGCCGTTCCCGATCGTGCTGCACATCCACGCCCATGGCGGGCGCTACGCGATCGGCATGCGCGAGCTGGTTGAGGGCCGCCCTGCGCTGTTGCCGGAACCCTATGCGGTGGCGCTCGCCCGCCTTGGCATTGCCGCACTGGCGATCGACCTGCCCTGCTTCGGCGCACGCGCGGACCTGGAGGAGGCCGCGACGGCGCGCGCCTTCCACTGGCGGGGCGACACGCTGTTCGGCCAGATGCTGCGCGAGTTGCACGCCGTGGTGGGCGCCATCGCCGCGGACCCACGATTCCACGCGGATCGGATCGGCGCCTTCGGCCTTTCCATGGGCGCCACGCTGGCCTGGTGGCTCGCCGCGCTGGATACGCGGATCGCCGCGGTCGCCGACCTGTGCTGCTTCGCCGATCTGGGCACGCTGGTGGCCAGCGGCGCGCATGCGCTGCACGGACCTTACATGGTGGTGCCCGGCCTGCTTGGCGCGTTCCGGTCAGGCGAGATCGCGGGGCTCGCGGCACCGCGGCCGAAACTGGTGCGCATCGGGCTGGACGACAGGCTGACATCGCCCGCCGCCTGGCAGCAGGGCGTCACCGACCTTGCCGCGGCCTATGACGCGGCCGATGCGGCCGACCGGCTGGATGCGCGCGCGGCCCCGGGCGGCCATGCGGAAACCCCGGCGATGCGCGCGGATGTGCTGGCATTCTTCGCGCGCTGGCTGGTCAGTGCCGTGCGCTGATGCCGCGCCCGCCTGGCGGATTTCCGGAAGCGTGATCTGGTCCGGCGGCCCGGACCAGCGCCAGGTTCCTGCCATGCGTCGATGGGCCTCAGGCGAAATCCAGTTGCACCTTCATGGCGGCCCGCCGGTCGGCGGCCAGCGCGAACGCCGCCTGGGCATCGGCCAGCTTGCGGGTCGCGGTGATCAGGGGGCGTACGTCGATCGCGCGGCGCGCGATCAGGCCGGCGGCGATGGCGAATTCCGGATGGAAGCGGAAGGTGCCGACCAGGCGCAGTTCCTTTGCCACCACCGCATTCATCGCCACGTCGAAGGCGCCGCCCACGCCGACCTGCACGATGGTGCCGCGCGGCCGCACGCAGGCAATGGCCTGGGCCAGTGCGCGCGGATTGCCGCTGCACTCGAACGCTAGATCGAAGCGGCCCTTGTTCTTCTCCTCGGCGGCAAGCGCGCCTGTGTCGGCGGCGACATTCACCGCACCCGTGGCACCCAGGCGGCGGGCGAAACCCAGCGGCTCGTCGAACACCTCGGTGACGGTGATGTCGCCGGCACCGGCGTGGCGCAGCGCCAGCAGCACCACGCCACCGATCGGGCCGAAACCGGTGACCAGCACGCGCCTGCCGCGCACCTGGCCTGCCTGTGACACGGCGTGCAGCGCCACTGCCAGCGGCTCGCTCATTGCCGCTTCGCCCATCGAGATCACGTCGCCCACGGGCACGCATTGGCGCGCGGGTGTGACCAGGCGGCGGCGGAAGCCGCCCTGCACGTGCGGCATGCGCATGGCGCTGCCCATGAAGCGCATGTCCAGGCAGTGCTGCGGCGCGCCGTGCGCGCAGTACTCGCATGCGCCGCACGGCGTGCTGGGGTTCACCGCAACCCGGTCGCCAACCGCAAGGCCGCTGACACCGGGACCCAGGGCGGCGACCTGGCCGGCGAATTCATGCCCCAGGATGATCGGTTCGCGCACGCGCACCGTGCCGAAGCCGCCATCGAGGAAATAGTGCAGGTCGGAGCCGCAGATGCCGCCGGCGCCGATGTCCAGCAGCACCTCACCGGAGCCGGGCGCGGCGAGCGCGACCGGTTCCACGCGAAGGTCATGCGCGGCATGCAGCACGCAGGCTTCGGTTGTCGTCATGGTGTTCACCTCATCCATGGTACCGGCGGATGCCCAGCCGCGCATGCCCAGGTCGCGGCGGGCGACGGCAGCAGCGTCATTTGCGGCCGATCATGGCATCGATGGAGATCGGCCCCGGCCCCGCCGCCGCGAGGTAGAGGAAGGTGAAGCAATACAACGCCGCCAGCTCGCCGCCGTTCAGCAGCGGGAAAAATCCCCGTGGCGCATGTGCGATGAAGTAGGCCGCCGCGGTCATGCCGCTCAGCACGAACGCTGCGATGCGGGACTGCAAGCCAACCACCAGCAGCGCGCCGAAAACGAGCTCGATGATGCCGGCGATCCCGCTCAATCCGGTCAATGGCACCGCGTTCATCGGACCGACCGGAAAATCGAGGACCTTGGCCGTGCCGTGCTGAAGCACCAGAAGCCCCGACATGATCCGCAGCACCGAAAGGATCTGCGGCGAGAATCGCGAAAGGATGTGCATTGGCTTGCCTTCTGGCAGGTGGATCGAAATGCCGTATCGGTCTCGCCCGGCCGTATCGGGTCACTCCCACTCGATCGTGCCGGGCGGCTTCGAGGTGATGTCATAGGTCACGCGGTTGATCCCGCGCACCTCGTTGACGATGCGGTTCGCGGTGCGCAGCAGGAAGCCCATGTCGAACGGATACACATCCGCCGTCATGCCATCGGTGCTGGTGACGGCGCGCAGCGCGCAGGCGTGGTCGTAGGTGCGGCCATCGCCCATCACGCCCACGGTGCGAACCGGCAGCAGCACGGCAAAGGCCTGCCAGATCGCGTCGTAAAGGCCGGCGGCGCGGATCTCCTCCAGGTAGATTGCGTCCACGCGGCGCAGCAGGTCGGCCTTGTCGCGCGTCACCGCGCCGGGAATACGGATGGCAAGACCGGGCCCTGGAAACGGATGGCGACCGACGATCGCATCGGGCAGGCCCAGCTCGCGGCCCAGCACGCGCACCTCGTCCTTGAACAGCTCGCGCAGCGGCTCCACCAGCTTCATCCGCATGCCGTCGGGCAGGCCGCCGACATTGTGGTGGCTCTTGATCGTCACGCTGGGCCCACCCGAGAAGCTCACGCTCTCGATCACGTCGGGATAGAGCGTGCCCTGCGCCAGGAAGTCGGCGCCGCCCAGCTTCGCCTGCTCGGCCTCGAACACCTCGATGAATTTGGCCCCGATGATCTTGCGCTTGGCTTCGGGGTCAATGATGCCGTCCAGGGCGGCCAGGAACGCGGCGCTGGCGTCGCGATGCACCAGGCGGATGTTGAAGCGATCGCGGAAGGTCTTGACGACCTCCTCGGATTCATTCGCGCGCATTAAACCGTGATCGACATAGATGCAGGTCAGCTGGTCGCCGATCGCTTCGTGGATCAGCACGGCGGCGACCGAAGAATCGACGCCGCCCGAAAGCCCGCACACCACGCGGCCTGATCCGACCTGGGCGCGGATCTTCTCGATCGCGGCGGCGCGGTAGCCGGCCATGGTCCAATCACCGGCCAGGCCGCACACGCCGTGGGTGAAATTGCGCAGCAGCGCGCCGCCATGCGGCGTGTGCACCACCTCCGGGTGGAACATGGTGCCGTAGAATTTCCGGGTCTCGTCGGCGATCACGGCGAAGGGGGCGCCCTCGCTTTGCGCCACCACGCGGAAGCCGGGCGGCAGTTGCGTGATGCGATCGCCATGGCTCATCCACACCTGCTCGTGCGCTCCTGGCGCCCATACGCCCTGGGTCAGGCCGCATTCGCCGGTCACGTCCACGAAGGCGCGGCCGAACTCGCGGTGGTCGCTGCTTTCGACCGTGCCGCCAAGCTGCGCGGCAAGCGTCTGCTGGCCATAGCAGATGCCCAGGATGGGCACGCCCATGTCGAACACCACCCGCGGCGCGCGGGGTGAGGTGCCCTCTGTCACGCTGGCCGGGCCGCCCGAGAAGATGATCCCGGCCGGCGCGTATTCCAGGATGCGCAGCGCGTCGGCGTTGAACGGCATGATCTCGCAATGCACGCCGGCTTCGCGCAGGCGCCGCGCGATCAACTGCGTGACCTGGCTGCCGAAATCCAGGATCAGGATGCTGGTTGGGTGCTCCATGCCGCGCGTTAGCGCGACGGCGGAGTCGTGACAAGGCCCGTCCTCTGCGTGCCGCGCGCGGCCGGTCAGCGCCCGTGCAGCGCCGCCAGCCGCCTGACATGCTGCTTCATGCGCTTAGGGTTTCGCCAGTTTCAGCGACCACGACCGGAACACCTTCCGCGACCTGGACCGCCCGGATCGCCTCGTCTGGATGCGCAGCTTCGCCGACATGGCAGCGCGCCATGCCGCACTGGAGGCGTTCCACGGCGGAACGACCTGGCAGCAGCACCGCGACAGGGCGAACGCGACGATCGTCGATTCCGACAATGTGCGGCTGCTGCGCCCGCTCGGGCCTGGGCCGCACCTGCCGGCGGCCCGGCCGCCACTGGCCCCGGCGGCATCACACGCGGGCCTGGTGATCGCCACGACCTGCACGCCGTCCGGCAACGTCGGTGCCTTCACCAGCTTGTTTGCCCGCGAGATCACGCCGGCATTGGAGCGCGCCGGCGGCACGGTGCTGGCGATGTTCGCAACCGACTCCAGCCCGAACACCTATCCGCGACTGAAGGTGCACACGGATGCGGCCGTGGTCGTGTGCCTGCTGGGCTTCGCTCCCGACGATGACCATGCGACGCACCTTGCCGTGCTGGCTGACGCGCCAGGCTGGCGCGACGTGGCCGCGCCGCTGCTGGCCAGCTGCCTGCGCGGCCCGCCCGACTGGCTGGTGGCCAACCGGCGGCTGCGCCGGCGCCACGCGGCTGCCAGGACTGGGATACGTTTCCCGCGACCAACCGGCTTTGGTCCCTGCTGGACGGCGTGGCGAACGTGGACGAGTTCGACTGCCCGGCGCGCGGCTTCAAGGGCATGAGCGTGCGAACCCTGGATGTGGCGCGAGGGCGATGGTCGATCCGCTGGGTCAATTCCAGCGATGGCCTCATGCTGCCGCCGGTGCTGGGCGGCTTCCGCGGCGATCATGCCGCGTTCCTGGGCGAAGACGTGGTTGGGGACATCCCGGTGCTGTGCCGTTTCGTCTGGGCAGCGCACCCCACCACGCCACGCTGCGACCAGGCTTTTTCGCTGGACGCCGGGGCCACGTGGGAAACCAACTGGATCATGGGCTTCCGGCGACGCTGATGCCGCCCCGCCCGAGGTTGATCAGCCGCCCACCTTCGGCGCCGTGGCCGCCAGCAGCAGCGTGATCGGGTCCCAGCGCAGCGCCTGCTGCACCACGGTGGTGCCGCCGACGCGGATTTCCTGCTCGGCCACCGGCCGGCCGCCCAGATGCACGTAGAACCAGCGCGCCGGGTTGTCGCGCAGCACCCACAGCCACACGCTGCGGCAGCCGATGGCGTTCAGGTGCGCTGCCATGGCGCGCATCATGCGCCGGCCCAGACCCTGGTCGCGCCAGTCGTCCAGCACATAGAGCGTCTCGATCTCGCCTTCGTCGCGCGGCCCGCCACGCCGGCGGCCGCCGCTGGCGAAGCCCGCCAGCATCGGCCCCTCGCTTTCCGGCGAAAGCGAGTCCGCGCCGGACGCCACCGCCACGAACACCGCATGGCCAGGCCCCGATCCCGCAAGCGTATGGCGCCACATCACGCCCTGGCGGCGCACCGACATGCCGGCCAGGTAGTCGGTGGGCAGGATGCCCGGATAGGCCGAGCGCCAGGCCGCAACCGTCGCTCCGCCGATCGCCTCGGCGTCGGTGGTGCGGGCACGGCGGATCGCGATCAGGAAAGCCGCTCCATGGTGGCGGCAAAGAAGCCGTCCGTGCCATGCCGCGCCGGCGACAGCGCCAGGTACGGGCCATCGCACGGCACCGCCGCGTCCGACACGCTGGCCCAGGCCGGGGCCAGGGGCACCAGCCGGAATGCCGCGTTGCGGGAAAGGAACTTCTCCACCTGGAAATCGTTCTCCTCGGGCAGGATCGAACAAGTAGCGTACACGAGTTTTCCCGCCGGTTTCAAAAGCCGCGCGGCGGCATCCAGGATGTCTCCCTGTTTCGTGACCAGTTCCGCCAGATCCTGTGGCTGCAACCGGAAGCGGGCATCGGGGTTGCGCCGCCAGGTGCCGGTGCCGGTGCAGGGGGCATCGACCAGCACGCGGTCGTATTTGCCGGCCGCACGCTTGGCCCATTTGTCGCCCGCCGCCAGCAGGCGCCGCTCGACATTGTGGATGCCCGCCCGGCGCAGCCGCTTCACCGCGGCATCGAGCCGCACCGCCGACACGTCGGCCGCCACCAGCCGGCCGGCATTCCGCATGCGCGCCGCCATGGCGAGCGTCTTGCCGCCGGCGCCGGCGCAGTAGTCCACCACACCAAGGCCGGGCCGCGCATCGGCCATGAGCGCGATCAGCTGGCTGCCTTCGTCCTGGATTTCCACCAGGCCCTGCCGGAACGCGGCCGTGCCGGTCACCGGCGTGCGGCCGGACAGGCGCAGCCCCCAGGGCGACAGGGGCGTGGCCTCGGCCGCCAGGCCTTCGGCCAGCAGGGCCGCGCGGGCAGCGGCACGGTCGGCCTTCAGCAGGTTGGCGCGCAGGTCAAGCGTGGCGGGCTGGTCGAAGGCGGCGGCCTCCTCGGCCAGCGCGGTGCCGAACCGGGCCCGAAAGCCCGCCAGCAGGAATTTTGGCAGGTTGAGGCGTGTTGCCTCGTCCATCGCGGGATCGACCAGCGTGCGCCCAGCCAGGCGCCGCAGCAGCGCGCGCTCGGGCTCGTCCAGTGCGGCGGGGCCGAAGCGGGCACCGCTGAACAGCCCGGCCGCGGCGTCGGGCGCGACCGCTTCGCCCAGCACCAGCCAGGCCAGCGCCCGCAGCCGGGGTGAGGCGCGCTCGCCCAGGTGCCAATCGAGCCGCAGGCGCTGGCGCAGCATGGCCCACACAAGGTCGGACACGGCGCGCCGGTCGCTGCCGCCGATGAAGCGCCGCGCGCGGAACCAGGCATTGGCGGTGGCGTCGGACGGCGCGTGCGGCGCCTGGTCGATCGCCTCGGACAGCTCGATCGCGGCCTGCAGCCGGGCCGCCGGAGTCACGCGCCCAGCGCTGCCGGCAGGGCGGACAGGTCGGGCAGGATGGTTGCGAGCTCATCCAGCCAGTACTCCACGGGCCCACCAGCGCGGTTCAGCCAAAACACCCGAAAGCCGTAGCGCGCGGCACCGAAGGCATCCCAGGCGTTGCCCGACACGAACGCCACCTCATGCCGCGCGACCCCGAACGCCTCGGTCGCCATCGCATAGACCGCGGGGGCGGGCTTGTAGCGGCCCAGCGCATGCACCGACAGCACCCTGTCCAGCCTGTCGGCAAGACCGGCCGCGCGCACGCCCGCGTCCAGCATGGCCGGCTCGCCATTGGACAGGATGGCGGTGCGCATGCCGGCACGGCGCAGCGCCGCCAGCATGGCGGACGCATCGGGGAAGGCAGCCAGCGCGCGATAGGCACCCAGCAGGTCCGTGCGCAGCGCCGTGTCGGCCACGCCATGCGCCGCCAACGCCGTGCCCAGGGCGCGGTCGGTGATCACGTCGAACGGCTCGTAGTCGCCGACCGCCGACAGGATCCAGGTGGCTTCCAGCTGCTTCGCGCGCCACAGCGCGGAGACCGAGGCGGCCTTGTCGCCCAGCCGCGCGGCGTGGCGGGCCACCGCGGAATGCACGTCCAGCAGCGTGCCGTAGGCGTCGAACACCACCACCGCGGGCGGCGGGCGCGCGCTCACCCCTCGCTCTTGTAGTTCGGCGCCTCGCGGGTGATGGCCACGTCGTGCACGTGGCTTTCGCGCAGGCCCGCGCCGGTGATGCGGCGGAAGCGCGTGTTGGCCTGCATGTCGGCGATGCTGGCATTGCCGGTATAGCCCATGCTGGCCCGCACGCCGCCGACCAGCTGGTGGATCACCGCGCCCACCGGCCCCTTGTAGCCGACGCGGCCTTCGATGCCTTCCGGCACCAGCTTCAGCGTGTCGCGGATTTCCTGCTGGAAGTAGCGGTCGGCGCTGCCGCGCGCCATGGCGCCGATCGAGCCCATGCCGCGATAGGATTTGTAGGACCGGCCCTGGTACAGAAAGACCTCGCCGGGCGCCTCGTCGGTGCCGGCGAACAGGCTGCCCATCATCACCGCATCGGCGCCGGCGGCGATCGCCTTGGCGATGTCGCCGCTGTTCCTGAGACCCCCGTCGGCAATCGCGGGCACACCCCGTGTGTGGCAGGCGGCGGCGGTTTCCAGCACCGCGGTGAATTGCGGCACGCCCACGCCCGCCACCACCCGCGTGGTGCAGATGGAGCCTGGCCCGATGCCGATCTTCACCGCGTCGGCACCGGCATCGATCAGCGCGATCGCGGCCTCGGGCGTTGCGACATTGCCGGCGATGACCTGCACGCTGTTGGACAGCCGCTTGATGCGATCGACCGCGGCGATCACGCCGGCCGAATGGCCGTGCGCGGTATCCACCACGATCACGTCCACCTCGGCGTCGATCAGCGCCTCGGCGCGGGCAAAGCCTTCGTTGCCCACGCCGGTCGCGGCGGCAGCGCGCAGCCGGCCCAGCTCGTCGCGGTTGGCCAAAGGCGAGCTGTCGGCCTTGTCCATGTCCTTCACGGTGACCAAGCCGATGCAGCGATACTGGTCATCGACCACCAGCAGCTTTTCGATGCGGTGCCGGTGCAGCAGGGCGCGTGCCTGGTCGGGCGTGACGTCGCCGCCCACGGTCACCAGTTTCTCGCGCGTCATCAGCTGGTGCACGGGGGTCGCGGGGTCGGTGGCGAAGCGCACGTCGCGGTTGGTGACGATGCCGACCAGCCGCCCGCTGCCCGGCTCGACCACCGGAATGCCCGAAATTTTATGCGCCGTCTTGAGCGCGCGAAGGTCGGCCAGCGTCGCGTCCGGCCCGATGGTGACCGGGTTCACCACCATGCCGCTTTCGAACTTCTTCACCTGCCGCACCTGGGCGGCCTGAAGGGCTGCATCGAAATTCTTGTGGATCACGCCCATGCCGCCGGCGCGTGCCATGGCGATGGCCATCTCGGCCTCGGTCACCGTGTCCATGGCGGCGGACACCAGCGGGATGTTGAGGCTGATGCGGCGCGTCAGCCGCGTGCGCGTATCGACGGCGGCCGGCAGCACGGTGGAGTAGGCGGGCACCAGCAGGATGTCGTCGAACGCCAGCGCTTCCTCGATCACGCGAGGGCCGGCGAAAGGCGGTGTGGTGTCGGGAGCCATGGTGCAGAACTCCGATGCGACCTTGGCGGCCCGACATACGCTTCGGGCCGCCGCGCCGCAAGGACGGCGCGATGAATTCAGGGCTGGGGCGCGGCGGGCGCGGGGCGGAAACCCTGGGCCACCACGTAGGTCTCGGCCGAATCCTTGCGGCTGGCGGGCGGCTTGGCGTGGCGCACCGCGGCAAAGCGCTGCTTCAGCGTGTCCAGGAATTCGCGCTCGGCGCCGCCCTGGAACACCTTGCACACGAAGGCACCGCCCGGCGCCAGCACGCCCAAAGCGAGGTCAAGTGCTGCTTCCGCCAGCGCCATGATGCGGATGTGGTCGGTCGCGGCATGGCCGGTGGTGTTGGGCGCCAGGTCGCTCAGCACCAGGTCGGCCTGGCCGCCCAGCGCCTCGCGTACGCGGGCCGGCGCGTCCTCGGCCAGGAAGTCGCCCTGCAGCAGGGTGGCGCCGGGAATGGGCGCGATCGCCAGCAGGTCGAACGCCACGACCCGCGCGGCGCCCCCCTGCACCGCCACCTGCGTCCAGCCGCCCGGTGCCGCGCCGAGATCAAGCACGCGGGCGCCTCGCTTCACCAGGCCGAAGCGCCTGTCGAGCTCGACCAGCTTGAACGCGGCGCGCGAGCGGTAGCCCAGCAGTTTTGCGCGCGCGACATAGGGGTCGTTCAGTTGGCGATCAAGCCAGCGGGCCGACCCGGCCGAGCGCTTGGACGCGGTGCGCACGAAGCTGCGCAGCCCGCGCTCGCCGCCCTTTCCTCTCATCGTCCCCGGCGGCCAGGATCGTCGCGCATCAGGCGCAGCAGGATGCCCTCGCGCAGGCCGCGATCGGCGACCGTGATGCGGGGCGCCGGCCATAATTGCCGGATCGCGGCGTACACGGCGCAGCCGGGCAGCACGAATTCGGCGCGATCGGGGCCGATGCAGGGATGCGCCACGATGCCCGCCGGCGACAGCGCCAGGATCTGCGCCAGCGCGTCATCCGCCGCGTCGGTCTCCAGGGTCACGCCATCCACCCAGGCGCGGCGGTAGCACGGCAGGTCCAGCGCCACGCCGGCCAGGGTGGTGGCGGTGCCGGAGGTGCCCAGGAGCCGCACGCCGCCCTGCGCCACTTCCTGCGCGATGCGGTGCACCAGCTCGAACGGCTCCAGCAGGCCGATCACGTAGTCGACCATGGCGGCGAAATGAAGCTGGCCCGCGTCCACCGTGGCGGGCTGGGGGCCGAATTTCTCGGCCAGCGCGATCACCCCGGCCGGCAGGCTGGTGTAGCCGATGATCGCCGGATGCTGGCCCCGTTCCAGCCGCACGAACGCGACCTCGGTCGACCCGCCACCGATGTCGAACAGCACAGCGCGGCGTTCGTTCAACGTGGGGTCATGCGCCAGCAGCGTCAGGCACGATTCGACCGCAAGCTCCGCTTCCTCGCGCGTGTTGATGATGGCGAGGTCAATGCCGGTTTCAGCGCGCGCGCGGGCGACGAAATCGGCGCCATTGGCGGCGCGCCGGCAGGCTTCGGTGGCGACCGCGCGCAGCTTCCGCACCGGCCGGCGGCGCAAGCGGGCGGCGCAGGCGTGTAGCGCCTCGATCGCACGCGCCATGGCGGCGTCGCTCAGCACGCTGGTGGCGGCCAGGCCCTCGCCCAGCCGCACCGCGCGCGAGAAACTATCGACCACGCGCAGGCCCGGATGGGCGGGGGCGGCCAGTAGCAGGCGGCAATTATTGGTGCCCAGGTCCAGCGCGCCGAACAGCGGCCCGCCGGCGCGGCCGCGCGGCGCCGGCGTTTCGGCCGGCGGGTGCAGCGTTGCTTGATCGGGCTCCGGCGCCAGGTCGGCCATTGCGTGTAGCGCTTCCCTGCGCCGGATGCGGCTGGCGCAAGGAGGATATTCGGGACGGCGCGGGCAAAACGGCAAGAGGCTTGTGTGCCGGGCACGGCAGGGCGGCGGTTGAACCTGGGCAGAGCCGGTGCTATCTGCCCGGCCCTGCACCGTTGCTGGCCCGCTGGGGGATAGTTTAACGGTAGAACTCCCGACTCTGACTCGGGCAGTCTTGGTTCGAATCCAGGTCCCCCAGCCAAATTTGCCGTAACGACTTTGTCGGTGTGTCGGGGAAGGCAGCTTCGCCATGCAGATCTTGCGTTTTGTTGGCCTGGCTCTGGTCGCGGTTGGGCTGGCCATGGTCGATCCAGCCGCAGTGATGGCGCAAGGCACACCGGGACGGTTGACGCCCGAGCAGACGATTGACGCCATCCGGGCCCGCCCGGACTATCAGCAGCGGTCTGCCGCGGAAGCTTCCCGCATCCTGAAACAACAGCCAGGTGGCTGCGCAATGCCCGTTGTGCGTCCGGCTGGACGTGCGTTGGGCGAAGTGCTCCCGCCGGCCCAGGCTGGCGGGCAACCGCGGCTGGCTTGGCTTGAGGGATACCGGGTCGAGAACTGTGGACGGTGGACGATGCAGGCTGTGCGCTACATCCTGGACCCGCCAAACATTTCAGCGGCGGCGATGCCGCGTGGCGACACGCGGGTCAACATCAAACTCTACCTCGATGTTGGCGAGCCGTTGCAGGTCGCCGCCGCCTCTCGCCTGGCCGGCTGCGCAGAGCGCCCCTGGATCACCGACATACGGCAGCTGTCCAGAGAACCCGTCAGCGGACGCCCTTGGGCGGAAATCTGGACATGGACGGGCTGCGGGCGCACCACCGAACTCACTGTAGACTTCACGCCGACGGCGACTGGCACTTCGTGGGCAGTTCGCGGCGGCCCGCGCACACCGCCTGCGCGTTAGCGCACGGTCACGCCTGGCAGTCCGCCAGCGCCCCGAGCGCGCGGCCGCCGCTCAGGTGCCGACGCGGTAGACGTAGGATTTCAAATTATCCACGTCGTCCTTGTGCTGCATGATCCGGTACTTCACCAGGTCGCGGATGCTGATGATGCCCACCAGCTGGTCGCCCTGCATCACCGGCAGGTGGCGGAAATAGCCGCGGTCCATCGTCTCCATTGCCGCATCCACGGTGCTGTCCGGTGTCGCGGTGATGGGGCTGGGGGTCATCAGCTGCGCCGCCGTCATGCCCAGCGCCGCCGCACCATGCTGGTGCACCGATTTCACCACGTCGCGCTCGCTGACAATGCCCACCAGCTTCTGCGCATCGTCCAGCACCACCAGCGCACCGATGCGCCGTTCCGTGATGATGCCCGCGATCTCGGTCATGCTGGCCGAGGGCTTCACGGAAATGATTGCGGCACCCTTCTGCTTCAGTACCGAAGCAACGGTCATGGTCCGGTTCTCCCTTGCGGGCCGTGCCGACGCAGGCTGACCGGCCCTTGCTGATGGAAGCCTAGGCCGGCGCCCTGCCACGGGCAACGGCGGCGGCGCATTGCCGCCTGCCCGTGGCGCGCCTACGACTCACCCGGTCACCACGGGGAGAAGCATCGCATCATGGCGAACGCAAAGCTGACGCTGGCCTGCGCCGACTATCCGCGCGTCATGCCGCTGGCCACCGGCAGCGTGGGCGTGGAGGGCGCCGACCTGCACATGGTGCTGGGCCAGGACGGGTCCTGGCCGGCGCGCGCTGCCATCCTGGGGCGCGTGATGAATGATGCCGCGCTGGATGGCGGCGAAGGCTCGCTGGCGCAGCACTATCGGCGGATCGACAAGGGTGATCGGCGCTTCGTGGGCCTGCCGGTGTTCGTGCTGCGCGGCTTCGCCGCCCGCGACCTTTATGTGCGCAAGGACGGCCCGGTGGGCAGCCTGGCCGACCTGCCGGGCAAGCGCGTGGGCATGTACTCGTGGGTGGCCAGCGGGTCGGTGTGGTACCGGCACTGCCAGCGTCACCTGGGCGTGCCCGTGGAAGCGGTGCGCTGGGTGATCGGCGACATCGAGGGCGACGCGATCACGCCGCCGGTTTCGCCCGCCGACTTGCCCGCGCCCGGCGCGCCCTTCGATGTGCAGGCAGCACCTGCCGGCCGTCGCATCGCCGAGATGCTGGTGGCCGGCGAGATCGACGCCATGTGGAGCCCGCCGCTGCCCACGCAATACCACCAGGCGAATGGCCCGATCGTGCGGCTGCTGCCCGACATGCGGCGCGTGGAAGGCGACTTCTACCGCACCTTCAAATTCTTCCCGCCCGTGCACCTGGTGGTGCTGCGCCGCGACGTGTGGGAGCGCGACCGCAGTCTGGCACGCCGCGTGACCGACGCCTTCACCCGTGCCGATGTCCGCTTCGCCGCCATGCAGCGGGGCTTCCCCTATGCCCTGCCGTGGGAGGAAGCCGAGCGCGACGAGACCGAAGCGCTGATGGGCCGCGACTGGCACGCCACCGGCGTGGAACCGAATCACGCCGCGCTCAGCGTCTTCGCCGAGACCATGCACAGCCTGGGCGTGATCAGCCGTGCCGTGACACCCGAGGACGCCTTCGCCGAGTTCCTGGAGGGCTGAGACCGTGGAACAGCGCCGGCTTGGCCGCACGGACTTTCGGGTCTCGGTCCTGGGGTTCGGCTGCGGCGCCGTGGGCGGGCTGATGGTGCGGGGTGATGCGGCCGACCAGGAGCGTGCCGTGGCACGCGCGCTGGATGCCGGCATCACCTATTTCGACACCGCCGCCGATTACGGCCAGGGCGCGTCGGAGCGCAACCTGGGCCGCGTGTTGCGCACGCTGAAGGCCGATCCGGTGGTCGGCACGAAGGTGCGCATCCTGCCGGAGCAGCGGGGCGCGATCGCGGCGACGATCGCCGCGGCAATGGAGGCGAGCCTGGCGCGGCTGGGGCGCGACCACGTGCAGCTTTACCAGCTGCACAACCCGATCGCCTTCGACGGCCCGCCGACCACGCTGACCCCCGCCATGGTCGCCAACGAGGTGCTGCCGGCGTTCGAACGCCTGCGCGACCAGGGCAAGGCGCAGCAATTCGGCTTCACCGGGATCGGCGATGCGGATGCGTTGCGCCAGGTGATGGCGATGCCCGGCATGGCGACGGTGCAGCTGCCGTACAACCTGCTGAACGCGGGCCGGCAGGCCAGTCTGCTGGCGGATTGCGCCACGCACGATGTCGGCGTGATCGGCATCCGCACGCTGGCCGGCGGCGCGCTCAGCGGCTCGGCTGCGCGGGGCGCGCTGGGTGTTGCCGTGGTCGAGCCGATCGCGTCCGGCGCCGACTATGCGGCCGACGTGGCCGCCGCGCTCAGGCTCAGCCCGCTGGTCGAAGCCGGGCACGCGGCCGACCTGGTGGAGGCGGCGCTGCGCTTCGCCATCACGTCGACGCTGATGGGCACGGCGATGGTCGGGCTGGGTAGCCTTGCCGAGCTGGACCACGCCATTGCGGCGGTCGGCAAGGGGGCGTTGCCGGGCGACGCGATGGCGCTGCTTGAGGGGCTGCGGGATTGAGGCGCGGTGGCATCGCCATCACCCTGTCCCTCTCCCGCTGCGCAGGAGAGGGGACCCTGGCCCCGGCACCCGAGACATTCGGTACCCTGTCGGCTGCATCAACAGGGTCCCCTCTCCCGCGGCTCGCGGGAGAGGGACAGGGTGAGGGCGCTTCCGCTGCCCGTGCCCACCCCTATCCCCCCAGAAAATCCCGCGTCGCCGCGGCATAGGCCGCCTCGCGCGTCACCTGCTTCATCAGCTGAGGTGAGGCCAGGCCCTTGAGATCCGCCGGCGCCACGCCATCGCGCAGCGCCTTCAGCGTGGCGTGGATCGCGGCAACCGAGGCCTGGAACGGCTGGTGTCCCTGCAGCGCGATGCGCACGCCGCGCGCAGCCAGGTACTCGCGATCGGCCAGCGCCGGAGTCATGGTGCCCAGCACCAGCGGCAGCGTGGCGGCGGCGCTCAGCGCATCCAGCTCATCGCGGGTCTTCACGCCGGTCAGGAACAGCGCGTCCGCGCCCGTTTCGCAATAGGCGCGGGTGCGCGCGATTGCATCCTCCAGGCCCGTGATCGCGGCCGCCCCCGTGCGGGCAAGGATGCAGGTCGAGGCATCCTCGCGCGCGGCCACGGCGGCCCGCACCTTGCCCAGGCCCTCGGCCAACGGAATGAGTCGCGGCGTGCCATCACCGTACGGGCGCGGCAATTCCGTGTCCTCGATCGACAGCGCGGCCACGCCGGCGTTCTCAAGCTCGCGCACCGTGCGCATGGCGTTCAGCGCGTTGCCGTAGCCATGGTCGGCATCGACCACCAGCGGCAGGTGGCCCGCGCGGCAGATGCGCCTGGCCTGGCCGGCGAACTCGGAGAGCGTCAGCACGATCAGGTCGGGCGCGCCCAGCACGGTGAGTGACCCGGTCGAGCCCGCGAACATGCCCAGCTCGAAGCCCAGATCCTCGGCGATGCGAGCGGAAATGGGGTCGTGCACCGAGCCCGGATGCACGCAGGCACTGCCCTGAAGAATGGCCCGCACGCGCTGCCGCTTCTCGGTTGCCGTCATGCCGATGCCCCTTGCAATTGACCCGCTGTCGAATCGCTCTAGCGTCTGGCGAAACCATCAAGGATACGACGCCGCATGTCGAACCAGCCCGAGGAACGTTTCTACGCGCTGCATGAGATCATAAAATTCTCGCGCAACACCCTCAGCCCGAACATCTGGGACTACCTGGTCGGCGGCACGGAAACCGAAACCACGGTGGCGCGCAACCGCCTGGCGCTGGATACGGTGGCGTTGCGCCCGCGCGTGCTGCGCGACGTGTCGGAGGTGGACGCGACGGTCGATTTCCTCGGCCACCGCATCCGCCTGCCGGTGTTCCTGGCGCCCGTCGGCTCGCTGGAATCGTTCGAGCCGGGGGGTGGCGCCAGCGTGGCCAAGGGTGCGGGCCAATTCGGCGTGCCGTTCATGCTGAGCTCGGTCAGCCAGCCCGGCATCGAGGACACCGCCGCCGCCGCCACGGGCCCGAAAATGTTCCAGCTCTACGTACGCGGCGACCATGACTGGCAGGACGGGTTCGCCCGCCGCGCCATCGCGGCCGGCTACGATGCCTTCGCCATCACGGTCGATACCGCGCATTACAGCCGGCGCGAACGCGACATCGCCAAGCGCTTCGTGAAGACCTGGCGCGCCGATCGCGGCGGCATGGAATACCAGCAGGGCCTGTCCTGGGACGACGTGAAGCGCTTCCGCGACAAGCACCGCATTCCGCTGATCCTGAAGGGCATCGGCGTGGCCGAGGATGCCGCGCGCGCCTGCGAGATCGGCGTCGATGTGGTGTACGTGTCGAACCACGGCGGCCGGCAGCTGGATCACGGGCTGGGGTCGCTGGCGGTGCTGCCGGAGATCGTGCAGGCGGTCTCGGGGCGGGCGAAGATCATGATGGATGGCGGCATCAGCCGCGGCACCGACATCGCCAAGGCGATCGCGCTGGGCGCCGACTGGGTGGGCATGGGCCGGCTATACCTGTACGGCCTGGCCGCCGCCGGCGCCGATGGCGTGCGCCGCGTGCTGGAAATTCTCGAGGACGAGGCGATCCGCGCGCTGGGGCTGTCCGGCGTCACCAGCTACGCCGAGCTCAATGCCAGCTACGTGGCACCTGCGCCGATGGTGACGCAGCCGCATGTGCACAGCGCCTTCCCGCTGCTGAACCTGGAGGACAAGGGGTATTGAGCGGCGCTGGTGCGCGGGAAACGCCCTCAGCGCGGCTGGGCACCGACGCGCGTCAGCACCGCCTCGGCCAGGCTGAGGAACAGCACCACCAGCACGGCGCGGCCCAGCAGGTCCAGTTCGCCCAGGCCCAGCAGGTCAAGCACCCAGGCCGACCCGACCCAGACCGGCACGCAGGCCGCCAGCAGCAGTGCGGTGGTGGCGCCACGCAGCATCACGGTGCGCTCAGCGTGGCCGGGTCGGCGCGGAACACCAGCATGTCGCCCTGCCGCTCCACCGCGCCGTCCAGCCTGAGCCGCACCCCGGCAAGCGCCACCAGCGCCGCCGAGGGTCGCCCGCCCGACGCGTCGGCCAGCAGCAGCACCGTGCTGCCCGCGACCGGCGCGGTGCTGACGAACACGGCGGGGATATCACCGTCCAGGCACAGCGCGGCGCAGGCGCGATGCGCAATGCCGGTGCCGGGCCGCATGACGCCGGCCGCGCATTTGCCGTCGCAGATCTCGCCGGTGATCCGCCAGCGTCCCAGTGGCTCGGCGGCCGGTGGCGGCGGTGGCGCCTCGGCCAGGGCGCGGGGCGTATCGTCCAGCACCAGCATGGCGATGCTGCCGCGCCGCGTCAGGTAGCCCTGGGCCTCGACCAGCTTGCCGGCAAGATCGGCCACGGCTCCCGGCATGCCCCGCTTGCCCTCGCCCGACAGCAGCAGCGTGCGCCCGCGCGGATGTGCGGCGTCGGGTGCCAGGCGCAGCAGCGGATAGGGCCCGGCGACCAGCACGCCGGTGAAGCTTTGCTCGCCCTCCGGCACGGCCACGTCGGGGCCTGGGGCGAAGCCGGGCCCGGCCGGGTCGTGCGCGCGGCTGCCCAGGCCGACCGCCAGCACGACCAGGCCGGCCACAAGGCAGATCGCCACGCCCCACAGGAAGCGGCCCAGCCGGCGCGACACGCGGCCCTGCCAGCCGACGAAGAACTCGTCGTCGCGCGCGCGGCCGGTCATGCCGGCAGCACCAGCGGGTCCACCCGCGTGCCGGGCGGGTTGGGGCGCGGGTCGAGCCATACCTGGTCGCCGGCAAGCTTCAGCCGATAGGTCGCCAGGCGCTCGGTATAGGGCGGCGGCGCGCAGCCATCCTCCAGCCGGTACTGGAAGCCGTGCCACGGGCAGGTCACGCAGCCATCCAGCACCCTGCCCTCGCCCAGCGGGCCGTTCTGGTGCGCGCACAGATTGCTGATGGCGGAAAGCCGGCCCTGGTGGCGGAAGATCGCGACCGTCTCCTGGCCTGCGGGCCGCACCACCAGGCCGCGGCCTTCCATGATCCGGTCAAAGCGGCCCACGACCAGCCAGGGCGCCTCGCGGGCGGCCGGGGCCAGCGCGCGGTCGGCGCGGCGTTCGCGCAAGGCAGCGGCCAGGTGCAGCCCCACCAGCAGCGCCGCACTGCACGCCACCACCACGGCCAGGGCGGAGAACGGCGCATCCTGCAGGGTGCCGAACGCGACATGCAGCACCACCAGCGCATAGGCGGCATAGACGCCCATGTGCAGCGCCTTCCAGGCGGGCGGGCCCAGGAAGGCCAGCCAGAAATCATGGCTGGTGGCGGCCAGCGCGAACAGGACCAGCAGCGCCACCATGCCGAAGGCCAGGAACGGCAGCGCCGTGGCGGTGCCCGCCGTGGTACCCTTGGCCAGCAGCGCCACCAGCGGATCGGTGGGGCTGAACGCGAAGTACCAGCCCAGCACCGCATTGGCGTGGCACGCCGCGACCACGAAGGTCAGCACGCCGAAATGCCGGCGGTTGTACAGCAGCGGCAGGAACCGCCGATCCAGCCGCGCCAGCGGACCGATCGCCAGCACCAGCGTCAGCAGGATGAAGGCCGCGCTGCCGAAGGCGCGCATGGCCTGGGTTTGCCCGTCATTGGCGTGGTCAGGGTCCTGCAGCGCGGGCGCCAGCCACAGGTACAGCAGGAGGTAGGCGGTGATCCCGGCCACCAGCACCGCATCGTAGACCAGCTTGGCCCGGTTCCAGCCAACCGGCGTGTAGCGGGCGCTCATTGGCCCAGCTGCGGCGGTTGCAGCCGTATCGCGGGCGTCTGCTGTGTGCGGTCCGGCACGGCCAGCAGGGCCAGCGCCAGCATGCCGGGCAGCGCCACGGCCAGCAGCGCCCAGACAAGCCCATGCACCATGCGATGCCGCTGCCGCATGCGCGCCTCAGCCCTGCCGCGCGGCCAGGCGCCACCAACGCCACGCCACCACCGGCCACAGCAGCACCAGACCCGGCAGCAGCAGCGGGCGGAAGGCAATGGCGCCCCGCGCCGCCTGGTCCATCCGCTCGATGCCCACCAGCAGGAAGGCCACGCCCACCACAAGCCCCACCGCGCCATAGGTGGCGACGACATCCAGAACCAGCGCGGCGGTGGCGACGGACATGCGGACCCCTCGGCGCGAAAGGCACGATGCCCTGGGCGCTCTCGAAGCATCCTGGGCCAGCGCCGCGCACCGCGTCCACCGTGCCGGCTGGCGGCCCGCGTCGCGGCGACAAGGGGTATGGCGCGGCGCTGGCGCTTGACCGCACAGATTTAGGATGATCTACCTATATCGTCAACAGGCCCCATCCTCCACAGGCCCCCGTGCGCCCGGGCCGTTGCCAATCGTTCCGCACCTGGCGCGAAGAGCGGTTCACTGGCTGAACCCCCGGTTCATTTGCCTCATTGCTGCGTCGCGCCATAAGTGGTTCGGTGGCAGGGGCAAAGATCGCCGCCATACGGGGCGTGACGACCGAGGCGGTGGAAGCCGTCAAGCGGATCGGCGGCACCATCGGCGGGTCACCACGGTGGCGACCTCGATCGCCTCGGTGGTTCCGACAACATTGCCGGCGTGGCCGAAGGCGCGGCAGCGATCGGCCAGGCGGCTGAGCGTGTCGCCGCCGCCTCGCAGGGCGTCGACGGGCAGACCGCGCGACTGCGCGGCCAGGTGGACGGCTTCCTGACGCAGATGCGCGCCACCTGATCCGGGGCGGCTTGTCGGCGCGCATGACCGCGCCGACAATGGCCGAATGCCGAAACGCATCGTTCCTTCGCCGACGCCGGCGAGGCCCATCAAGCCCCCCGGCCGCGTCAGTGTGACCGGCAGCAAGGGCCTGCCGGCGCCGATGGCGGAACTGGACGTCATCGCCGATCCCGGAGAAAAGTCGCCCGCATGAAGACCCGCGCCGCCGTCGCCTGGGAAGCCAACAAGCCGCTGACCATCGAGACCATCGACATCGACGGGCCGAAACCCGGCGAGGTGCTGGTGGAGGTCAAGGCCACCGGGGTGTGCCATACCGACGCCTACACGCTTTCGGGCCTGGACAGCGAGGGCCTGTTCCCCGCGATCCTCGGCCACGAGGGCGCGGGGATCGTGCGCGAGATCGGCGCGGGGGTCAGCACCGTGGCCGTGGGCGACCACGTGATCCCGCTGTACACGCCGGAATGCCGGCAGTGCAAAACCTGCCTCTCCCGCCGCAGCAACCTGTGCACCGCGATCCGCGGCACCCAGGGCAAGGGCGTGATGCCGGACAGCACCAGCCGCTTCACCTGCAGCGGCAACACCGTGTTCCACTACATGGGGTGTTCGACCTTCGCGAATTTCACCGTGCTGCCGGAAATCGCGGTGGCGAAAGTCCGCAAGGACGCGCCGTTCGAAAAGATCTGCTACATCGGATGCGGCGTCACCACCGGGATCGGCGCGGTGATCTGGACCGCGAAGGTGTGGCCCGGCGCCAACGTGGCCGTGTTCGGCCTGGGCGGCATCGGCCTGAACGTCATCCAGGGTGCGCGCATGGCCGGCGCCGACAGGATCATCGGCGTCGATCTCAACCCCGCCAAGCGCGCGATGGCGGAGAAGTTCGGCATGACGGATTTTGTCAACCCGGACGAGGTCGGGCGCGACAAGGTGGTGCAGGCCATCGTCGATATCTCGGGCGGCGGCGCCGATTTCAGCTTCGAGTGCATCGGCTCGACCGCCACGATGCGCCAGGCGCTGGAATGCACCCATCGCGGCTGGGGCGAAAGCATCATCATCGGCGTGGCACCCTCAGGCCAGGAGATCGCCACGCGGCCCTTCCAGCTGGTCACGGGGCGGAACTGGCGCGGCAGCGCGTTCGGCGGTGCGCGCGGGCGCACCGACGTGCCCAGGATCGTTGATTGGTACATGGACGGGAAGATCGACATCGACAGCCTGATCACCCACACCATGCCGCTGGAGAAGATCAACGATGCCTTCGACCTGATGCACGAAGGCAAGTCGATCCGCAGCGTCGTCGTTTTCTGACGCGATGGATTTTACCGCGTTCCAGGCCAGCCTGGCGGCGGACGATCCGCCTACCCTGCCGCCTGCCGTGCTGGCGCTGTGGCACGACGCCAAGGGCGACTGGCAGGCTGCGCACGAAGCGGTGCAGGCGCATGAAGGCACACCCGATTGCGATTGGGTGCACGCCTATCTGCACCGCAAGGAAGGCGATGCGACGAACGCCGGCTACTGGTATCGCCGCGCGCGTCGCCCGGTGGCACGCGACGGGCTGGACGCGGAGTGGCAGACAATCGTGCGGACACTGCTGGGATAGCCGCAGGACGCGCTATTCGGCCTCGCCGAAACGGCAGCCGACGCCAGGCTCGGTCCGGATCAGCGATGCCGCATTGCCCAGCTTGGCGCGCAGTTGCCCGACATAGATGCGCAGATACTGCGTGTCATGGATATGCGCCCGGCACCAGACGGTTTCGAGCACCTGGCGCTGCGTGATCATCCGGCCGGCGCCAGCGCGCGCCATTGCCGCCGGCAGGTCCCCTTCGCGTGGCGTCAGGTGCAGCAGCGCGCCGTCCAGCCGCGCCTGGCGCTGCGCCAGATCCACCTCCAGCTTCCGGCGCGGACCACGGACTGCGCCGGTTCGGCATAGTCGTCGGCGCCGGCATCCAGCGCGGCCACCTTTTCGTCGCTCTCGACCAGCTGCACGAAGGCGAACTTGCTGCTGCGGTCAATGGCGACGAAGAGGTAGAGTTTTGCTCTGGCGGTCTGCACTTCGGCGATGTCGATGTGGAAGTCGCCGATGGGAGGCCGTGTTGGCTGGCTTGTTGCCCTCGACGTCGGGCAGGCGGGAGATGCCGTGGCGCCGCAGGCAGCGATGCAGCGCTGAACGCGTGAGGTGCGGCACGGTGGCTTGGAGCGCGTAGAGGCAGTCGTCGAGCGGCAGCAGGGTGTGGCGGCGGAAGGCAAACCCACGCAAATCGCTGCTATCGCGAACTTCAAATCCAGGACCCTAGATGTCGCTGCTATGGACGTTGTCCCTTGGGAGTCGAGAGATGGGTGGCTTTCCGCCGAGCGCTGAGTATGGGCGTGAGCGGTTGTCGTCGCACAGCCAGAGGTTCATGGCTGCGGCGCGTTCGGCGGAGCTGTGGAGCGG